>Ga0181537_10000001_pt1 | contig 451014 bp, 371 predicted proteins | sample PEATcosm2014_Bin_39_FD_119765 | JGI IMG/M metagenome (GOLD analysis project Ga0181537, IMG submission 119765) | Peatland microbial communities from MTU Mesocosm Facility, Houghton, MI, USA - PEATcosm2014_Bin23_10_metaG | ecosystem: Environmental > Terrestrial > Soil > Wetlands > Peat | place... | reverse complement strand
TACCACCAAAATTCCGCCGTCCATTTGCGCTGCGCCGGTGATCATGTTCTTCACATAATCGGCGTGCCCCGGGCAATCGATGTGCGCGTAGTGACGGTTCGCCGTCTCATATTCCACGTGCGATACCGCGATCGTGATGCCGCGCTCGCGCTCTTCCGGCGCGTTATCAATCGAATCAAACGCACGGAACGACACCTTCGGATTATTCTTCGACAGCACTTTCGTGATCGCCGCCGTCAGCGTCGTCTTGCCGTGGTCGATGTGCCCAATCGTCCCAATGTTCACATGCGGCTTATTGCGTTCGAATTTCTCCTTCGCCATGTCTTTCTCGCTCCTCTATCCAGCGCTCTTACTTCCGAACCAACGAACTGTGGTTATTTCTTCGGCTTGTCGCCGTTTGCTCCGCCGATAATTTCTTCCGCGATGTTTCCCGGGACTTGCTCGTAATGCGAAAAGTGCATGGTAAAGCTTCCGCGCCCCTGTGTGCGGCTGCGTATTTCCGTGGCATAACCGAACATCGCCGCCAGTGGCACCTTCACATTGATAATTTCTGTGCCGCCCCGCGATTCTCTTCCCTGCATTTGCCCGCGGCGAGAGTTCAAATCTGAAATCACCGGCCCCATGTAATCTTCAGGGACAACAACTTCGACGCGCATAATAGGTTCGAGCAGCTTTGGATTCGCCCGCTTGCAGGCTTCCTTGAACGCCATGGAGCCTGCAATCTTGAATGCCATTTCGGAGCTGTCCACATCGTGGTAGCTGCCGTCTGTGAGCACCACCGCGCAGTCCACCATTTCGTAACCTGCCAGAACGCCGGTTTCCATGGCTTCGCGCACGCCATTTTCTATTGGCTGAATAAATTCTCTTGGGATCGCGCCGCCAATCACCTTGTCTATGAATAAAAGGCGGTGTTCCTTGTCGAAATGCCACTTGCCGCCCTTGCCAGCAACGCTTTTGGCGAGCTCGTCAATCTCGTCCGTGGACATTTCGTGCATGTCCTCGTGCCCAGCGTTTGGAAGTGGATGAACGGAAAGTACCGCGTGTCCGTACTGGCCGCGCCCGCCAGTCTGCTTGATGTATTTCCCTTCGCCCTCGGCGACTTTCAAAATCGTTTCGCGGTACGCCACTTGCGGCCTGCCAACGTTCGCCTGCACGCTGAATTCGCGCATCATGCGATCCACGATGATTTCAAGATGCAGTTCGCCCATTCCGGAAATCAGTGTCTGGCCCGTGTCGTGGTCGGTGTGAACGCGGAAAGTTGGATCTTCCTGCGCCAACTTTCCCAGCGCAGTACCCATTTTTTCCTGGTCCGCTTTGGTCTTCGGCTCGATAGCTACCGAAATTACAGGCGCCGGAAAATCGATGTTTTCGAGAACGATCGGTTTCTCTTCATCGCATAGCGTGTCGCCGGTGGTCACATTCTTCAGGCCAACGCAAGCCGCGATGTCGCCGGCTTCGATGGATTCGATTTCTTCGCGCTTGTTCGCGTGCATGCGCAGCAATCGTCCGATGCGTTCACGCGTTTTTCTGGTCGAGTTGTATACGTTGGCGCCAGCTTTCAACACGCCGGAGTATACGCGAATGTAAGTCACGTGGCCGACGTAGGGGTCGGTCATAATCTTGAATGCAAGCGCCGCAAACGGTTGATCGTCCGAGGCGCGCCGCAGAATCGCTTCCTCGCCGTTTGGATCCTCGCCTTCCACCGGCGGTACATCCGCAGGTGAAGGAAGGAAATCTACGACCGCATCGAGCAGCGGCTGAATACCCTTATTCTTGAAGGCGGAACCAGCCAGGACGGGTACCAACTTCAGCGCAATGGTCGAACGGCGAATGGAAGCGCGCAGCTCGGCTGGCTCGAGTTTGTGCTGCTCGAGATACTTGGTCAGCACAGCGTCGTCGTGTTCCGCGATGTATTCCACCACTTTATCGCGGTGCTCTTTATAAAATTCCGGAGTGAGCGCAGAAGCCTTTACGGCAATTTCGAGTTCGGGGTGCGACTTCAGATATTCCGCGTCCCACAGCTTCTCGAGCGGCAAAGTCTCATATTCCGCGCCCAGCGTTTCATCTTTCCAGATGATGGCGCGCTCTTCGATGAAGTCGATGACACCGATAAAATTGTCTTCTCTTCCGATGGGATATTGCAGAGGAACGGGGTGGGCTGAAAGACGCTGGCGCATCGAACGAATCGAATGGTCGAAATCCGCGCCGATGCGATCCATCTTATTGATGAAAGCAATGCGCGGGACGCGATACTTATCGGCCTGGCGCCAGACCGTTTCTGATTGCGGCTGCACACCGGCGACTGCGTCGAAAATGGCTACTGCTCCGTCGAGCACGCGCAGCGAGCGTTCCACTTCAACGGTGAAATCCACGTGTCCCGGCGTATCGATAATGTTGATGCGGTACGTTTTGTCGAAGCGCTTCCAGGAAGCCGTGGTCGCAGCAGAAGTAATCGTGATGCCGCGCTCGCGCTCCTGCTCCATCCAGTCCATTACCGTGGTGCCTTCGTGCACTTCGCCAATCTTATAAGTCACACCCGTATAGAACAGGATGCGCTCGGTTGACGTCGTCTTTCCGGCGTCAATGTGAGCCATGATCCCGATGTTACGGGTCTGATCGATTTGGACTTGGCGTGGCATTCGAAAAATTTGCTTGCGCTACCAGCGATAATGAGCGAAGGCCTTGTTAGCCTCAGCCATGCGGTGCACGTCCTCCTTCTTTTTTACAGCGCCGCCGCGGCCGTTCGCAGCGTCCACAATTTCTCCGGCCAACTTGTCAGTCATTGTCTTGCCGCCGCGAGTGCGCGAATACAACACTAGCCAGTGAATCGCGAGCGATTGTCGCCGAAACGGATTCACTTCCACCGGCACTTGGTAGTTCGCGCCGCCGACGCGCCGCGACTTCACTTCCAGAACCGGCTTGCAGTTCTCGACGGCCTTTTTGAACAGCTTGAACGCGTCGTCGTTCGTTGTTTTCGCTACCTGGTCCATAGCCTTATAGAAGATGGCCTGGGCGGTGGCGCGCTTGCCGTCGTACATCATGCTGGAAATAAACTTCTGCACCAGATCACTGGCGTAAACCGGATCTCCCGGTATTTTTCGACGAAGAACCCAGCCTTTACGTGGCATATTTCCGCTCTCCTACTTCTGTGCGGCTTTTGGCCGCTTGGCGCCGTATTTCGAGCGCCCTTGCTTGCGATTCTCAACGCCTGCCGCGTCAAGAGTTCCGCGAATCACGTGATAGCGAACGCCGGGCAAATCCTTCACGCGGCCGCCGCGAACCAGCACGATCGAGTGCTCCTGCAAATTGTGTCCGATGCCGGGGATATAAGTTGTCACTTCAGCGCTATTGGTCAGCCGCGCCCGAGCAACTTTACGCAGCGCTGAGTTCGGCTTTTTGGGCGTCTGGGTATAGACACGGACGCAAACACCGCGCTTTTCAGGACATCCTTCCAGCGCCGGCGATTTTGTCTTCGTCCGGATTTTTTCCCGGCCGTTCCGCACCAATTGTGAAAACGTCGGCACTCGTTCCCCCTCGAAATCGACGACACTATTTTTATTGCGGCATAATTCTGCGCATAACAAATCCGCCCGCGCAAAATTCTGCGGGTGAATGAACAGAAAAGGCGCCATAACCCGAAGGAATTACCAGGTACTCCGCGATGATGCTTCACCCCGAGGAGTGAACTCCATCTAACGCAATAGCGGAGAGGCTCACACGGCTTTGCGGGGCTGGCGCCCCATTTCGGCCGTTCTTCCTGTCCCCGTTCCGTTCTTCTATGTTCCGGGGTCGGAAGACTTCCCTAATCACCACCAAGTCCAACTGCTTCAATGCAACCGGGAGAGTATAGGAAAAATAACAGATATTGTCAACTCGATTCCCGGACACAAATAAATCCAAATAAATTTCCCGCACTGGCAATCTACCTCAAACCCGCCGAGTCGGCCGCCTCCGGTCGTTTTCTCGCGCTCCGATGCTCCGAAGCTCTCTGAGCGGAATTAAGACCATATATGGCTGATTACACAGTACTTACCGATAACCCGGGGCGGAACGAGAATTAGGAAGATGAAGCGTCGCAGAATGCCGTGTTTCAAAGTTGCTCACCAAGATGTTGGGAGTTGCTTTACCGGTCAGACCAACCCTTCTAAACTGTTGCTCGTCAAACGCAACGGGAGCACGCATGAAGCGTTTCTGTCTCGGTCTCGGATTACTCTGCATGTCTCTAATGTCTGGTACCGCCGGCGCACAACAAGCGCCAACGCCCGAAGGAACGCCCCGTTCAAACGAATCCTCGGCGGCGCAGAAACCGGGCACGTCGAGCTACTCGCAAGAACCCTTTGTGATCGAGCAGTACTACACAACCGCGCGCTTTGAAAACGACGGCACGAGCCAGCGCGATCTCGCCGTGCGGATTCGCGTGCAAAGCGACGCCGGAGTTCAGCAATTGGGGGAACTTGTTTTCGGCTACAACTCGGGAAATGAGCAAATGGAAATCCGAACCGTGCGCGTCCACAAGCCGGACGGGACCGTCGTCAATGCAGCGCCCGACTCAATAAAAGAAATGACCGCCAGCGTCGCGCGCGATGCCCCCATGTACACGGACTACAAGGAGAAACACATTACCGTGCCGTCGCTGCACGCCGGTGACACATTGGAATACGAGATCGTAACGCGTACGCTCACTTCGCTGGCTCCCGGAGAATTCTGGTTCGCCTATAATTTTCTTGAAAACGCAATCGTGCTCGACGAGCGGCTTGCAATTGACGTGCCGCAAGGCCGCGCGATCACCCTGCGCTCGCCGGAGATTTCTCTCACCAACGGCCGCGAGGATTATCAGCTGCGCGTTAAGCCTGGGACCGGCGGAGACCTCGCTTCGCGCAAGATTCCGTTTTCGAAGTCCGATGAAAACGGGCGGACAATTTATCACTGGCAGCGCGCCAATTTGATTCACGCGGCTGAAGACGAAAAAACCAAGAAAAACGAACAGCGCGCCGAACCGAAGCGGCCCGACGTGGAGCTAACAACATTCGGGAACTGGGAAGAAGTTGCGCACTGGTATGCGAAATTGGAAAAAGGCCGCACCGACCCCACTCCGGAAATTCGCGCGAAGACTCTCGAACTGACTCGAGGCCGCGAGAACAGAATCGACAAAATTCAGGCGCTGTACGACTACGTAGCCAAGAATATTCGCTACGTCAGTCTTTCCTTCGGGCTTGGGCGTTACCAACCGCACTCGGCCGCGGACGTTTTCGCAAATCAATACGGCGACTGCAAGGACAAGCACACGTTGCTCGCGGCAATGCTCCAGGCCGCAGAAATCCCTTCGGACGCGGTTCTGATTCCGTTTTCGAGCGCTCTCGATACGTCCATGCCTTCCCCTTCGCAATTCGATCACGTGATCACGGCCGTTCCGGCGGACGACAACCTGCTCTGGATGGACTCCACAGCTGAAGTTGCGCCGTTCCGCCTGCTTTCTCCGGCGCTGCGTAACAAATCCGCGCTACTCGTCCCGTCCGATGGTGCTGGAAAAATTGTCGAAACTCCGATCGATGCCCCGTTCCTTTCAACGCAACGGGTGGAAATCGACGCCGAAGTGAGCGACCTCGGCAAACTTTCGGCCAAGCTGCGTTACTTTCTCCGCGGCGACAATGAGCTCGCTCTTCGCGCGGCCTTTCGCCGCACGCCGCAAACGCAATGGAAAGAACTCGGACAGACGATCGCCGCTTTGGATGGCATCCACGGCGATGTGACTTCCGTAAAACCGAGCGACCCTTCAGACACACAAAACCCTTTCGAACTCGATCTGGAGTTCTCGCAGGCGAATTTTCTTGATTGGTCCAGCAAGAAAAGCAAAGTCACCGTCCCGCTGTTGTTGATCGGCATGCCGGATGCTCCCGAGGATTCCGCCGACCCGATTCATTTCGGAAGCCCACTCGACGTCACCATGACGTTGAAACTTAAATTGCCAACCAGTTTTACAGCGCAGGCTCCCGTGGCAGTTTCGATCGTGCGGGACTATGCGGCTTTCAAATCCAGTTACCGCTTTGAATCTCACACGCTCTCGGCCGAGCGCACTCTCAACTTCAAGATGCGGGAGCTACCCGCTTCCCGCGCCGGCGATTACCGCGCATTTACCCGAGCTGTAGAATCCGATGAAGGCCAGAAATTGCTTGCCGAAAATTCCAACCCCGGCGCGCCGGAAATTCCCGAAGCTGCGAAACCCGCCGAACTTCTCGAAGCGGGGCTCGCCGCACTCGATTCCGGAAATTTAAAGGCGGCAATTCCGCTTCTGAAGCGCGCGCTTGAACTGGATCCCAACAACAAACAAGGCTGGAACGATCTGGGCCTTGCATATCTGCGCCTGGGGCAGCTCGATGATGCAGGCGCCGCATTTCGAAAGCAGATCGAACTGAACCCATACGACGAGCACGTTTATAACTATCTCGGATTTACGTTACAGCAACAGCAGAATTACACAGATGCCGCAAAGGCGTTTCAAAAGCAGATCGAAGTAAATCCAATCGACCCGGTTGCGCACGCGGCTCTTGGCGCTCTCTATCTCGAAGAACATAAATACGCCGAGGCCGTTCCGGAGCTGGACAAAGCCACGATTCTGGCGCCGGAGAACGCCGAGCTTCAAGTCAGCCTGGGCCAGGCATACATCAACACCGGCGAAAAAGAAAAAGCTCTGGCCGCGTTTGAAAAAGGAGTGGAGTTAGCGCAGACTCCTGCGGTTTGGAACAACGTGGCCTACAGCCTGGCGGATCATCAACTGGAGCTAGACAAAGCTCAGCAGTATGCGGAGTCGGCTGTTGCGGCGACAGCGGCAAATCTCAGGAATGTAAATCTCACGCATCTTTCCATGGATGATCTGCGAGCGGTTTCGAACCTGGGTATTTATTGGGACACGCTCGGATGGGTTTATTTCCAAAAAGGTGAGCTGGAAGACGCCGAACGCTACATTCGCGCTTCCTGGCTGCTGGATCAGCACGGCGAGGTGGGCGATCATCTGGCGCAGATTGACCAAAAACGCGGCGAGAAGGATCAGGCCATTCACATGTATTCTCTGTCCCTGGGCGCAGTCCATTCGGTTCCGGAGACTCGAGCCCGACTTGTGGAACTGCTGGGACCGCACGCCAAGATCGAAGACCTGGTAAACCAGGCCAAGCCGGAGCTTACTACGCATCGAACATTCTCGATCGGAAAAGGCTCAGGTGAAAATTCCGAGGCTGATTTTCTGGTTCTGCTATCGCCGGGAAACAAAGACCCGAAAGTGGAAGCTGTGAAGTTTGTGAGCGGGAATCAAAATTTGCGCCCGTTCGCGGAACGACTGCGCGCTGTCGATTTCGGTCCAATGTTTCCCGATGCCACACCGGCAAGGATCGTGAGGCGCGGCACGCTGGCCTGCTCGGCTACTACCGGCAACTGCACCTTCACGCTGATCCTTCCGGAAAATCTGCACACCGTAAATTGAAGCTATTCACATAGTGCGGGCAAATTGTCCTGCGGGCGACGCAGGCCTTGCGCACACTGGGATTTTTTTGCCTAAACCTCTGCGCTCATCAAATGTCCCAGGCTGCTTGTGACGCGCAGCTGGTCGGAGCGGTCTTTAAAATAGCGGCTGTTGATCTCGGCCGCGTCGAGATCTTCCACGCGGCGGAATCCGATCCGTTGAAGCCGCTCCGCCAGCGCGCTAGGTTCAAAAAACGTGCGAAAAGGCTCGCCCGCAGCAGCTACTCGGTACGATAGAGCGTCCAGAGCCAGGCGTCCGATCCAATTTAATGACGAACGCGGGACCGCATAGTCGAAGGCGATACCTCCGCCGGGCGGACTCGAAGCGATGAAACCGAAGGTGGCCATCACTGCCTCTTCGGTGAGATACATAGTGACGCCCATCCAAGAAAAGAAAGTGGCGTTCGACACATCGGATCCAGCAAGTTTCAATCCTTCAGCGAGCGTCTGCCGTTCAAAATCTACTGGCGCGTAGGTTACGGAGGGGGGAATTGCGATCCCCGCTGCCGCGAGTTTCTGGCGCTTCCATTCCTGCGTGGCCGGGTAGTCCACTTCAAAAACACGAGGCGCGGAATCTCCGCGGGGGTTTCGATATGCGAATGTGTCGAGGCCGGCACCGAGCACCACGTATTGCCTTACTCCGCGACCGACGGCCCGTTCCAGTTCATCTTCCGCGAACCGGCTGCGCGCCACCAAGAACGCGCGAAGGTTTCGCGCGACACGGCTCTTGTGCTTGTTCCGTTCGGCTTCCAATCTGGCTGCTGCCTCAGGCCCGATAATCGGCAGCGCGATTGGATCCACTAATACTTTGGGGTGGTCGAATAGTTGGTGCGCCGCGCGGCGCATCGCTACGCGCATCGCTGTCCGGCTGGGTCGGGCCTCTTTCATGAATCAATTATACGGGGAGAAAGTCTGTGTGTTCTGGCTGGCTTTCTCGGTGGCAGGCGGCTGATTGCAGGAGCGCCGTCACTTAATCTCGAGGACTTCCTTTTCTTTCAGCGCGGAATGATCTTCGATTTTCTTGGTTTCAGAATGCGTCAGCTTTTCAAGCTCGTCGAGGGACCGTTTACGATCGTCCTCGCTGATTTTCTTGTCCTTTTCCAGCTTCTCAACCGCTTCCTTGATATCGCGCCGAATATTGCGCACCGCCGTTCGATGATTCTCCAACACCTTGTGAATGTGCTTCACCATGTCTTTGCGGCGATCTTCGGTCAGCGGCGGAATCGGGACGCGCACCACTTTCCCGTCGTTCGTCGGATTCAACCCAAGGTCGGTCGTACGAATGGCTTTATCGATCATCGGAACGGCGCTGGCGTCCCACGGCGAAATCATGATCATCGTTGCGTCAGGGACGCTCAGTGTGCCCAGCTGGTTGAGAGGCATCGAGGTGCCGTGATAATCAACGCGCACGTGATCCAGGAGCGACACGTTCGCGCGGCCCGTGCGCACTCCCGCCAATTCCTTGCGAAAATCCTCCACCGCTTTTTCCATGCGTATCTTCGCCTGCGCGAGAGCGTCTTTGCTTGTGGCAATCGTGGTCATCTGAGAACTGCCTCCGCCATTTTTATTTATGCCGCGGTGACGACCGAGCCCACCTGCTCGCCCAGCACCACGCGCTTCAGATTTCCCGGCACGGTCATATTGAACACGACGATCGGCATCTTGTTGTCCATGCAGAGTGAGATGGCGGTGGAGTCCATCACCAGCAAACCTTTTTGCAGCACGTCCAGATAGGTAATGTGCTGGAACATTTTCGCACCAGCCACTTTTTCCGGGTCGGCATCGTAAATTCCATCTACCCGCGTGGCCTTTAAGATGACTTGGGCTTTGATTTCCATGGCGCGCAACGCCGCCGCGGTATCAGTCGAGAAGTAAGGGTTGCCTGTTCCACCAGCAAAAATCACCACACGGCCTTTTTCCAAATGGCGTGTAGCGCGGCGCCGGATGAACGGCTCCGCCACCTGATGCATTTCAATCGCGCTCATCATCCGCGTCTGGCAGCCCGATTTTTCTAGCGCGTCCTGCAGCGCAAGCCCGTTGATTACGGTTGCAAGCATGCCCATGTAGTCGCCGGTGGCGCGGTCGATTGCGAGCTGCTTTTGGCGCGTGCCGCGGAAAATATTTCCTCCGCCCACCATGATCGCGACGGCTACACCCAGATCCCGGACTTCTTTCACTTCGCGCGCAATTCCCTGGATAGTTTCAGCGTGGATGCCGGAATCCTGCGGGCCCGAGAGCGATTCACCCGAAAGTTTCAGCACCAGACGCTCATACACGGGCGCGCCGTCGCCTCGTTTTTCCGCGGAAGCGGCTCGCGCTATCGATTTGGTTTTCGCCATTTTAAAAGACCGGAAATTGGCCAGGGGCATTCTAGCAGACAAACTTCGCGGCGGTAACCGTTCCGCGAAACTTAATGGAGGTTTTTGGGCAAAAAAAATCCGCCGCGGAAGGCGGCGGATTTTCACCAATGCTTCGATTCTAAGCTGACGGCGTCGTTGACGCATCCGGTTCGTCCGCCGTTCCCGCGGACGACGACGCGCCATCCATCTCACCCACTTTGAAGCGCGCAAAGCGGCGGATGGCAATATTTTCGCCGAGTTTGGCGATCGCTTGGTCCACCAGCTCCTTCACCGTCACGCCCTCGTCTTTAATGAAATGTTGTTCGTAGAGACAGTTCTCTTCATAAAACTTTTCCATCTTCCCGTTCACGATCTTTTCGATTACGTTTTCAGGCTTGCCGGTAGCTTTTGCCTGTTCCTTGTAAATGTCGCGCTCGCGGTCGAGGGTTTCTTGCGTCACTTCCTCGCGGCGCAAAAATCGCGGGTCCAAGGCGGCAATATGCATCGCCACATCGTGGCCCAGCCGCTGGAACTCGGCCGTCCGCGCAACGAAGTCGCTCTCGCAATTCACTTCCACCAACACACCGATTTTCCCGCCGGCGTGGATGTAGTAGCTCACCAGTCCTTCAGAAGTTGCCCGCTGCGCCTTTTTTGCCGCAGCGGCCTGTCCCTTCTTGCGAAGGATGTTGATTGCCTGTTCGACGTCGCCTTTGGATTCAAGCAACGCTTCGCGGCACGCAGTGAAACCTGCGCCGGTGCGGTCGCGCAGCTCTTTGACGAGCTGAGCCGAGACGTTTGGATTGCTAGTTGTAGCCATAGATTTACTCGATTCCTCTTTGATGAATTTGGGCTTTGCCGCTAACGGTGCGGCCTCAGCAGCGCAACGCTCACTCTGCTTTGGCCGGCGGGCAGTTTCTACGACTTTCGCGGCGCTCCGGCTACTGTATCTTCTTCTCCGGCCGCGGCTGCGTTCGCTTCCAGAGCAGGCTCGATAGCGATTTCAGCATCGGGCTCGACGAAATCGCCTTCCTGCTTTTCGTAAACTTCATAGGCGCTCGTGTCGACGTAATCCACGCCTTCTTCTCCCGCGCCTTCGCCGGATTTCTGGTCAGCGATCTGCGTTTGTTCAAACGACTGGCGGCCTGAAAGAACCGCGTCGGAAATCTTTGAAGTGAAAAGGCGGATCGCACGCAAGGCGTCGTCGTTCCCGGGAATGACCCAATCCACCAGATTGGGATCGCAATTTGTGTCCACGATGGCGACCACCGGGATGCCCATGCGTCGAGCTTCGCGCACTGCGATCACTTCCGCGTTAGGGTCGATCACAAACATGGCGTCCGGCAGCGTGGTCATGTTCTCTACGCCGGAAAAATTCTGTCTCAAGTGCTTCAGCTCGCGTTCGAGCCGCGCCGCTTCTTTCTTGGAAAACTGCGCCATGCGGCCGTCTTCGACCATGCCCTTCAGCAGCTTGAACCGCTTGATGGATTTCTGCAGCGTGGCCCAGTTCGTCAGCGTGCCGCCCAGCCAGCGATGGTTGACGAAAAACATGCCGCAGCGGTTCGCCTCTTCAGCGATAGCTTCCTGCGCCTGGCGTTTGGTGCCGAGGAAAAGAACTCGCTTGCCTTGTCCGGCCAGCTCGGAGACGTATCGGGCAGCATCGCGGAACATCTTTAGAGTTTTTTGCAGATCGATAATGTGGATGCCATTGCGTTCGCCGAAAATGTATTCCTTCATCTTCGGGTTCCAACGCCGCGTCTGGTGGCCGAAATGAACCCCAGCCTCCAGAAGCTCCTTCATCGTAATTTCGACTCCCAATGTACCTCCTCCGTTAGAGGGATGCTTTTTCTCTCCGCGACTTATCGGAGCAGCATCCTTTTTTGCCGGTCCTTCCCGGCCGTGAATTAGGTCCAGCCCGACGTGAATCGAGCCGAACCTTAAAAAATCAGCGCTTGCTGAACTGGAAGCGGCGACGCGCTCCCTTCTGTCCATACTTCTTGCGTTCCTTCATGCGCGAGTCGCGCGTCAGGAAACCGTTCTTGCGGAGCGAAGGCCGCAGTTCCGGGTTAATCCTTGAGAGCGCGCGCGAAAGACCCATGCGCACGGCTCCTGATTGCCCACCGACGCCCCCGCCCTTCACGATGCACTTCACCTCGAGCTGGTCCAGCATCTGCGTGAACTTGAGCGGCTCGACCGCAGCGGTGTGCCACGCAATATTGCGGAAATATTCGTCCACCGGACGGCCATTCACAGTAAAGCGCGCAGGACCCATCTTGATGTACACGCGCGCGATCGATTCCCGGCGACGACCGGTGCCGTAGAACTGCTTTCCAGCGTTGGCTGCTAGCGAACTCGAAGCTGAACTCAAAGTTCCTCCCTGATATGTTGCCCGTGCTAAACGCTCTTCACAAAGGCGGCGAAGGCAGTGGCACGAAGCGCTTATGGCGAATTACTCCACAAAGCGCGGAAATTTTCGAATCCCTATCGCGTGGTTACAGCGCGAGTGGCTGAGGCTTTTGTCCGGTGTGACGGGCGAGCGCTTCACTTCCGGCATAAACACGCAGCTTCTTGGCCCGGCGCGCGCGGAGCTTGTTCTTCGGTAGCATTCCCAGCACTGCTTCGCGCACAACTTCTTCCGGACGGCGTTGCAACATCACCCGGATGGGAATCTCTTTCAGTCCACCGGGAAAACCGCTATGGTGACGATAAATCTTTTGATCGATCTTGTTTCCGGTCAACTTCACGCGCTCGGCATTGATTACCACCACGTGATCGCCACAGTCCAGATGCGGCGTGTAGTTCGCCTTGTCCTTCCCAATCAGGAGGCGCGCAATACGCGTAGCAAGACGCCCCAGAACGACGCCTTCCGCGTTCACGACAAACCAGTCCTTCCCTGTCTGTAGGTCTTCGGCCTCTCGGCCTTTTGGTACATGGGTCCGCATCAGTCCAGTCACACCTTTCCGTCTAAAGACAAACCATGAGTTTAGATTACCAAGCGATTTCTGTCAACGAGGAGTCGCGGCAGGCGCGGGCCTTCCAGAAGGGAGACGGGCCGCCCCAAAGCGGCCCGGCGCAAATACGGATCCAGTCGTGTGAGCCACAAGCTGGACGGCCCAGTTCTTCTTGCCAGATTAATCAGCCGAAGAAGACGCCGCAGCTGTGCTGCGGGCGCCCCGATACGCAGGCTTGTCGCTGTCGCCCGCGTCCCCGGTCTTGTCAATCTCGATCGAGCCCTTGAAGTAAGCGCCGTCCTCGATCATGATTCGCGCGGTCGTGAGGTCGCCTACCACCGAACCATCCTTCTTAATCTCGATGCGATCGCGCGCTCGCAAATTCCCTTTCACGTTGCCGTAAACCACGACTTCGCGGGCGATAATATCTGCCGTCACCTTAGCGCTCGCGCCTACAGTCAGCTTACGATCTTCCAGTTGGACTAGCCCCTCGACTGTGCCGTCGATGTGCAGGTCCTCATTGCCGGTGATTTCACCCTTGACGTGCAGGGTTGCACCGAGCCTCGCAATGCCGCTCGATGAGCTTGATGATGTAGCCGGGTACGTCGAATCGATAGGTGCCATTTTCTTAGCCTCCCCAGGAAATACTGGTGTTGTTTCGGTCGATGCGATTGATCTTGGCGATGGTTGCTGCTGCGGGAGCGGACTCTTTGCCGGAGCGTCCGTTTTTTTATCTCCCCACATTTACGCCTCCTTGGCCCCTTCCTATGCCTGAACTGTAAGTAATGAGGTCTGGTTTCTCAATGTAGCCCCGGCCAAACACGAAGCCTAACCCAAAATAGTACAGTTGTGTCGGGTGAGGTAACGCTACGGCTGGGGAGTTGGATAGTAAGGCTCCTAGGGCGGAAACTGCAAGGGATTTTGGGGCCCTGTCAACATCCTGTAAACCCGGGCGGCCATGATATCCGCTCCGCGTCACGCTGAGACTTTACAGGTACCGTTCCTGGAGGATTGCAATGTGGTGCGAGGCGTGTCCGGCAATGATATAGGCCAGCGCATTTACAGTCACGGCATTCCCGCTGGCGACACCGCTACGCGCCCAAGCTCCAGCAGGCAAATTGCGAAAGAATGCGAGGGTAGCTAGCCGGATTTTTTCGAACTCCTGGACATGACCGGCCCACGGGTGCTCATCTGCCCTAGCCGCGTCAGCGCTCACATTTTGATCGAAACTGGGCATGGCATCACCGAAGCCGCGTGCGAACCAGAAAGCGCGGAATGAGAACACGCGTTCGGTATCGTTGACGTGACTCAGTACTCCGCGAATACTCCATTTGTCGGGCGCGTACCGGTGAAATGATTTTTCCTCGGAGATACCACCGAAGAGGGCGGTCGCAGTTTGTAACTGGGATTCCAGTACATCAAGGATATTGTCGCCGGAGATTCGATCGATATATGTGGAATAGTACGGGGCGGCATCATCAGGCTTCGGAAATCCCATTGTCAGCTCGCCTGAGCTAATACTTGCGCAGGACGCCTACCACCCGCCCCTGCACCTTCACGTCCGAAGCCAAGACTATGATTGGAGCCATCTGCGAGTTCGCAGGCTGCAGTCTGACTTTACCACCAGGCTCGCGATAAAAACGCTTCACCGTGGCTTCGTCCTCTCCGACCAGCGCTACCACAATTTCTCCGGGATTCGCCACCTGGGTCTGTTCCACAACGATGTAATCGCCGTCAAGAATGTGGTCGTCCCGCATGGATTCGCCTCGCACCTGCAAAACGTATGTGTTCTGCCCTCGCGCGAAGTCGGCCAACGAGATTGTCTCGCGCTCCTCTACGGCTTCCAACGGCCGGCCGGCGGCGATGCGCCCGGCTAACGGCAGTTCGACCACGTGGCGGTCGAGCAGTTGTTCACGTATGGGCTTGGGGAGTTGCATTACTTCAATTGAGCGGCTCTGATTGTAGCCTCGGCGGATAAAGCCCTTCTTCTCAAGCGTGGAGAGGTGCTTGTGCACCGTCGCCAGCGAAGTCAGCTTCAGTGAGCTCGCGATTTCCTCAAAGCTCGGCGAGTATCCGTTCTTGTTAAGGAAGCCGACCAGGTAATCCAACACTTCCTTTTGTCTTTTCGTCAGTGTCATCCTGCCCCCTCTGCGCGGTAGCATGGCCACTGTAGGCGAACCAAAAGCGAAAGTCAATAGTACTTCCGGTCAGTGTACTTTTAGGCAGGTGGGAGCTTGCCGTTTTCCTCTAGACTGAACAACTCCGCGGACGAAGGTGACTTTGCGCGAGACTTGACCATGCCGAACAATCTCTCCACCGCCCAACGGGACCCCGAATCCGAATATCGCGGACGCTTGGAGATATTGCGCGAGACAGAAGCGCGCTACAAACAGAGCGCTGCGAAACTCGGCCCCACCACCTTATTCTTCCTAGCGGTGTCGGTCGTATCGGCAGGATGGATTCTCACCGTCAGGATCAGCGCAATCTACTGGGTTTCTCTTCCCCTATCTTTGCTTATTTTTTTTGCGATAATTCACGAACGTGTGATTCGTGCGATTCGAAGGTGCTCCCGAAGAATCGCTTTCTATGAGCGTTGTCTCGCCCGGGTCGGCAATAAGTGGGTGGGAGCGGGCGAGACGGGTGACCGTTTTTCTGAGCCCTCGCATCCCTACGCGCGCGATCTCGATATCTTCGGCGTGGGATCTCTGTTCGAACTGCTTTGCACCGCGCGTACGCGAGCCGGTGAAGAAATTTTGGCCAAGTGGCTTCTGGCGCCTGCACCACCGGACGAAGTCAGCGGTCGCAACGCCGCCGTCAGTGAACTGCGCGCTCGCCTCGACCTGCGCGAAGACTTGGCAGTTCTGGGAAAAGATTTTCGCTCCGGCGTTCGACCGGAAGAGTTCTCGGCATGGGGAGGAGGCTCTTCGACGCTCCAATCCAGAATATTGCAGATTATTTTGCCGCTACTTGCATTCCTGTGGATCTGCAGCCTGCTCGCCTGGGCCGCCTTCGGTCTGAAATATCCCGCCGTACTGATTTCCATTGTGAACTTGGGTCTGGCGTCGAAATTTCGCCGGCAAACATCGCAGAGCGCAGCCGCAATCGAGGAATCCGCCCATGACCTAAAGTTGCTTTCACTGGTGCTCGAGCGCATCGAACAGGAGAAATTTTCTTCGCCCAAACTTTCGACTCTCCGCGCAGTATTTCAGCAGGGCGGCGTCGTTGCCTCCCAAAGCGTGGCCCGCTTAACTCGACGGGTGGATTTCCTGGTGTCGCGCCGCCATCTGGCTCTCAAAGTTCTTGATCCGTTCATATTCTGGAGCCTGCAGTCGGCGCTCGCCGTAGAAGTTTGGCGGAAAAAGTTTGGCACCGCGGTGGGACCTTGGCTTGCTGCTCTGGGCGAGATTGAAGCTCTCTCCGACCTCGCGGGCTACGCCTACGAACACCCCCAGGACGTTTTCCCCGAGTTCACCGATGAAGCGCCGCTTTTTGACGCGGAAGGGCTCGCTCATCCCCTGATCCCCGAGAGTCGCGCGATTCGAAATGACGTAATCCTTGGAAACAAACTCCGCCTCATAATTATCAGCGGCCCGAACATGGCCGGCAAAAGCACTTTTATCCGCTCGGTCGGAATCAACACGGTGCTGGCGCAGTGCGGCGCTCCGGTACGCGCACGCAAACTCAGGCTTTCTCGCCTGGCGGTGGGCGCTTCCGTCTGTGTTTTAGATTCTCTCCAGGGAGGAATTTCCCGCTTTTATGCGGAAATCACCCGCTTGAAAGTTATAGCTGATTTGACCAACGGACCGTTGCCGGTGTTGTTCCTGCTCGACGAATTGCTCCAGGGAACAAATTCGCACGACCGTCGCATCGGAGCGGAAGCTGTGGTGCGGAACTTGTTGAAGCGAGGCGCCGTTGGATTGCTTACTACTCATGATCTGGCCCTGGCTGAAATTGCCGTGTCCATGGGAGCCACGGCCGCAAACTTCCACTTTGAAGATCACCTCGAAGAAGGCAAATTGCGCTTCGACCACCGCCTGAGCCCGGGAATCGTTCAAACAAGTAACGCTTTGCAGCTGATGCGCTCCATTGGACTCGATGTCTAACAAGGATGCCTTTCGCGAATAAATCCCGTCACTTTCGTGCATTCGTGACATCTTCTATATGCCCTCCATTCTTCAACTCGTTCCATTAGGGAGCGCGATGAACAAGAAGCTGGAAAAAAGCGAACCGCCTTCAACCGAAGGCGCGGTCAACACGCGAATCGAGAAAAAACAAGTCGAAGAACGCATCGCGATTACCGCGCACGTCGTCTATGAAACAATTCGCCGCGAAGGCGATGAGGAATTGCATCGGCCCGCGGCCGCGCTGGCCTGGTCGGCCCTCGCTGCGGGCCTGGCCATGGGATTTTCGTTTATTGCCGAAGCGTTGCTGGCTTCATTCTTGCCTAACCATCCTTGGCGCCAACTCATCTCGCGTCTCGGATACAGCGTTGGATTTCTTATCGTGGTCCTCGGGCGTCAACAGTTGTTTACGGAGAACACACTCACGGCCGTTCTGCCGCTGCTGCTCCACAAGGAATGGAAGATATTTGTGCGGGTGGCTCGGCTTTGGACCGTGGTGCTAAGTGCAAACCTGGTGGGGACTTTTCTGTTCGCTCTTTGCATCGCGCACGTTGCGATCTTCGATTCGCCGGTGAGGCAATGTTTGATGGAAATCGGCGTATCACATCTCGGATCGAGCTTCGGGGTCGTGTTCGTGCGTGCCATTTTCGCGGGATGGTTGATTGCTCTGATGGTCTGGCTGCTGCCGGGCGCCGAGTCTGCCCGCGTGAGCATCATTATCATCATCACTTATCTGATCACTCTCGGCGGATTCAACCACATCATCGCCGGCTCAACCACCATGTTCTATTTGGTGCTCATAAAATCCATTTCCTGGGGAACCTACCTCACGAATTTCTTCTTTCCTACGTTGCTCGGAAATATCCTGGGAGGAGTCTCCCTGGTAGCCGCGCTGGGCCACGCCCAGGTAGTAGGCGGCAAGGAATAGCGTTCCTCACAACGGTTCCTCATTTAGCCGGACAACGGGCCATCGCTGCGGGGCATCTTAAGGAATGCCCGAAGCGTAAAGATGGCTTCCCAATTTCCGTTCTCCTGTTAACCGCGTTGTGCTACGCTTTCCTAGGGCAAGAGGGTTCTCATCCGCATGAAAAATTTCACTGAAAGAGATCAGAATCCCTCGTATCTCTCTGCATTTATGGACATGGGGTCCTAAAAAACTATGGCTTTGACTACCATCGAAATTCCGAAGCGCAAACGCGAAATAATTGAGAACGCCGTTATCCGATTCTGCGGAGACTCGGGCGACGGCATGCAGATTACCGGCAGCCAGTTCACCAACACGGTCGCTCTCTACGGCAACGATCTGGCGACTTTCCCCGACTTCCCGGCTGAAATCCGCGCCCCTGCGGGAACTCTGCCGGGCGTCAGCGGCTTCCAGGTCCACTTCTCGTCGAGTGACGTTTACACTCCGGGTGACTCTGTGGACGTGCTGATCGCCATGAATCCCGCCGCTTTGAAAATGAACCTAGCGGATTTGAAAACGAATGGAATTCTGATCGTAAATCTCGACGACTTTCAGCCGAACGATCTGCGCAAGGCGCAGATTGTGACCAATCCGCTGGAAGATCATTCACTCGATGGCTACCGTGTTTTTGCCGTTGAGCTCACCAAGTTGACCCGCGCGGCTCTGAAAGATCTCGGGCTCGACGCCAAGAGCATGGACCGTTGCAAGAATTTCTTCGCCCTGGGAATGTGTTACTGGCTCTACAACCGCTCCATGGAGCCCACGCATGGCTGGCTGGAAGAGAAATTTAAGTCTAAACAACAATTAGTGCAGGCCAACAAACTCGCCATGAAGGCGGGTTACAGCTACTGCGAAGCCACTGAAGCGTTTCAGATCAGCTACGAAATTCCACCGGCGAAGCTGGCGCCCGGCGTGTACCGCAATATCAGCGGAAACGCGGCGTTGGCGCTAGGCTTCGTGGCCGCCTCGCAAAAAGCAGGGATCCCGCTCTTTCTCGGTTCGTATCCGATTACGCCGGCTTCGGACATCCTCCACGAGCTTTCCATGTACAAAGATTTCGGCGTGATCACTTTCCAGGCTGAAGACGAAATCGCCGCGATTACTTCCGCCATCGGCGCCGCATACGCAGGGGCTCTTGGTATCACTTCCACTTCAGGGCCGGGCATGGCGCTCAAGACTGAAGCGCTGGGCTTGGCCGTAGCCGTCGAGCTTCCCCTGGTGATTTGCGATATTCAGCGCGGCGGCCCTTCCACTGGGCTTCCAACCAAGACCGAACAGGCAGACTTGCTTCAGGCGCTATTCGGGCGCAACTCCGAAGCTCCGATTCCTGTTGTGGCGCCGTCGTCGCCCGGCGACTGTTTCTGGATTGCTCTGGAAGCAAGCCGAATCGCGATCAAGCACATGGTTCCTGTCATCATTTTGTCCGACGGCTATCTCGCCAATGGCGCGGAGCCGTGGAAAGTTCCATCAGTTGACGAACTACCCGAAATACCTGTGCACTTTGAAACGAATCCGGAAGGCTTTTTGCCCTATCGACGCGATCCGATCACGATGTCTCGCCCGTGGGCTATTCCGGGAACACCGGGCCTCGAACACCGCATCGGCGGAATCGAAAAACAGGACGTCACCGGCAACATCAACTACGAACCCCTGAACCACGAGCACATGGTTCGTTTGCGCGCGGCGAAAGTGGAATCAGTGGCGAACGATATTCCGCCCGTGGTTCCGGAAGGCGATCAATCCGGCGATTTGCTGATCATCGCCTGGGGTTCCACGCACGGCCCCATTACCGCGGCGCTGAACGCTCAGCGGGAAAAAGGCCGCAGCATCGGCCACGTCCACCTTCGCCATCTCAATCCTCTGCCAAGAAATCTTGGCGAGGTGATCAAGCGCTTCAAGAAAGTGCTCGTTCCGGAGATGAATATGGGCCAGCTTTTGATGATTCTCCGCGCAAAATACCTGGTGGACGCTCAGGGCTACAACAAAATTCAAGGCAAGCCCTTCAAGACCTCAGAGATCGAGAACAAAATCGAACAGATGCTTGGCTTTGCTCCTTTTACGTCGCCGGAAGACGATTTTGATGAGCAGGCAGGAGAGTAGATATGACCACGGCCACTTTGCCCGTTTACACAAAAAAAGACTTCCAGACCGACCAGGAAATTCGCTGGTGTCCGGGCTGCGGAGATTACGCCATCCTCTCGGCCGTGCAAATGGTCTTCGCCGACTTGGGTATCCCGCGCGAAAAATTTGTGATCATTTCCGGAATCGGATGCTCCAGCCGCTTTCCGTACTACATGAACACTTTCGGATTCCACACCATCCATGGTCGCGCGCCTGCGGTTGCTACCGGCTTGAAGATCGTTCGTCCGGACCTGGAAGTTTGGGTCGCGACCGGCGACGGCGATTCGCTGTCCATCGGCGGTAATCACACCATTCACATGCTGCGCCGCAATGTCGGCCTGAAAGTGCTGCTGTTCAACAATAAAATCTACGGGCTTACGAAAGGACAGTATTCACCCACTTCTGAGGTCGGCAAGAAAACCAAGTCCACGCCGTTCGGCACCACCGACCGCCCATTCAATCCGATCTCTCTTGCCATCGGTTCGGAAGCCACCTTTGTGGCGCGCTCGGTGGACGTGTTCCAAACTCACCTGAAAGATACTTTGAAGAAAGCCGCTGCACATAAGGGTTCCGCGTACGTTGAGATTTTGCAGAATTGCAACATCTTCAACGACGGCGCGTGGGAGACCGTCACCGAAAAAGAAGCGCGCAGCGAAAACATCGTTCAACTCGAACACGGCAAGCCGCTCATTTTCGGCAAGAACCGCGACAAGGGAATTCGCCTGAACGGGCTGGACCTGGAAATCGTGCAACTCGGAAACGGCGTCACCGAAAAAGATTTGCTGGTCCACGACGAAAAGCATCCGCGCGCAGCTTATGCCTTTCTGCTTGCGCACATGGAGCATCGCCCCGGATTCCCCACTCCCATCGGCGTCTTCCGCTCCTGGGGCGACGTGCCGCGCTACGAGGACCTAATTAACGATCAAATTCGCGAAGTGCAAGCGAAGCGCGGCAAAGGCGACTTGGCAAAGCTTCTCCGCTCAGGCGACACATGGGAGTTGAAAGCCTAACTCAAACTTTTTAGCAGCTGTGCGGTCGTGGAATGCGAATCGGCGCCGCTGGGGAAACCCGGCGACGCCGATCTTATTTTCGGAGCAGGGTGAAATATCGGGCCCGAACGAGAGGCTTCCTACGGAGTCGATCCCGGCTGCGCCGCGGACGCAGAGTTCTTCGCCAAGACTGCATCCGGCTGCGTTAATTTCAGAGGCATTAGAGCGAGCGCGCGGTCACGGAGAGCTGAGAATTCGTTCCAATCGCGCTTTGCAACCGGATCGGACGGCGGCAGCGGCAATCGCTCAAAATTCAAGAATTGTCCCTGCTTCTGAATTCGAAAATCAAGATGCGGCCCTGTAGCCAGTCCCGTCATGCCCACGAGCCCGATGCTTTGGCCTTGCTCCACACGCTGCCCGGAACGAACCAGCACGCGCGACAGGTGCATGTAGTAAGTCGTGTATCCGTTGGCGTGCTGAATCTCCACCAGATTCCCGGCTCCGCCTTTCATTCCGGCGAAAATCACTCGCCCTTCGCCAATCGTCTGTACCGGAGTGCCGCTGGGCGCAGCGTAATCAATCCCAAGATGCGGCCGGTATTCTTTCAAGATGGGATGGAAGCGATGCGCGCTGAAGTGCGACGTAATCGGCGCGGCGAACTTGAGCGGCGAATGCAGAAACGCCTTCTTCATCGACTTCCCTTCCGGGGTGAAATATGCCGGAGCTCCCGAACCGTCATGGAAGAGTACTGCGCCATACGGGCGGCCGGCATTTTTGTACTCCGCGGCTAGAATCCGGCCGTAAGAGAGCAGTTCGCCATTCGCAAGAGTTTTCTTTTCCACCACCACGCGAAACGTGTCACCCGGGCGCGGGTCCGTGTAGAAATCCAAGTCCCAGCCGAAAATCTGCGCCAGGCGCATTGCCAGTTCCGGTTTTTCACCGGCGTTAATCACAGCTTCAAAAAGGGAGCCGTGGACTTCTCCCATCACTCCCACCGTCTGCGTTTCTGATGGAATAGTTTGAATCTCGGAATGAAATTCGCCGCCCTGCGGCGCGATGGAAAGAAATCTGTCGGGATCAATTCTGTAGCGAATGGACCGCAAATCCCCGAGAACGGACCGTCCCACCGACAGTCGATTTCCCGCGCGCAAATGCCGAAGGTCGAAAACAGATTGCGCCGAGGAAATCATTCGCGCGGCAGTTCCCGCATCGATCCCCAGGCCTTGCAAGAGCATGTGAAAGGGAACGCCAGTGGGTACGATTCGTTCGCTATAGAGAACGACCTGCTCCTGGATTCGGCGCGCTTCCGCTCGCGCAAACGTCGCCTCCGAGCTGATTCCACTTTCCGCGGAATATCGAACGTAGTAGGACGCGCCCACACAAGCGGCGCCAATGGCCACTAGAGTGACCCAAAATAATATCTTGCCTAGCTTGCCCATATCCCCCAAACGCCTTGACCCAAACGCCTCGACCCAAAGAGGCACCGAGCATAACGCAAGCTGACCTACACGGAAAGAAAATTGGCAGATCCTGCCACATGCGAGTAAACCTGGCGGCTTTTCCAATGATTGGATTTTAGCTAGGCAGGCGAGCGCTGCTAGTGCGAGTTGCCCGCGGAAGCGTCGTACACCGGCTGGGATGCCGATTCGACGAAGTAATTGCGTTCGCGCAAGCCGTGATAAATTCGGCCGGCGATTTCGGATGCGTGGGGGCCGCTAATGGAGCGGCTACCTCCGCGAATGAGCACTACTAGAACAATCTTTGGGTGCGCCTGGTCGGCGTAAGAAACAAACCAGCCGAGCCGGCCACCGAGCGATTCATCGTTGCACGTTCCCGTTTTTCCCAGGGCCTGCTCATCGGGATCGTAACTCTGTTTCGCCGTTCCATACATCACCGCCGCGAGCATGCCTTCGCGCAGATCCGGAAGCAGCGGCGCGATATCGAGCTGCTGCCGAACGCGCGGCTGAAAATTCTGACGGTCCTGTTCCGTACGCGGGTATTGCAGGTAATACTGCGTCCCGCCATTGGCCATGGTGGAGACCAGCGAAGCGAGCTGCAGCGGCGTGATGCGGATGCCTTCACCGAAGCTCGACATACGCGCGACTCCGCCGTAAGCCGGAATGCGCGGTGGCAATGATCCGGGCTGCTCTTCCTGAATGTTGTAGCCCGCTCGCGAACCGAGTCCCATCAGCGCCGCGTATTTTGACACTCGCTCGAATCCCAATTGCTTGCCGACTTCCTCGAAATACACATTGTTGGAATGCGCCATGGCCTCGGTGAGGTCCATATAGCGGCGGCGGCCGACTTTCAGCATCGTGTCGCGAGTGATCACGCCTTCTTCCAGGCCGGCAAGCGCAATCACCGGCTTGATCGTCGAGCATGGTTCGAAGCCGGCAGAGAAAGCCATTTTTTGATTCACGATTGTAAGGATGCGCCCAGTGCTCGGATCCATGGCGAGTACCGAACCGTTGGCATGCCCCAAAGCGTCGAGCGCGACCTGGCGAATGACGGGGTCGTCGTATTCCACCAAGTCGCCTTTTCCCGGATCAGCGTAGCTGGGAGTACCGCGCTTGTGATGAGCGCTAGTCGCCGGCGGCGCCCCAAACGCAACTCCGAGAGCGCCTGCGAGAAACAGACAAAGTATCGATACCGTTTGATAAAGGACTGGCTGGCGACGCATTAAGGTTGTGTTAGCCCGTAAACTTCTCAATCAAGATGCAAACGTAGTTTAAGGAAGTAGCACAGGTTCACGCAACTGTTAAGGAGGACAGTTTTCCTGGTCAGCATGACTGGCCGGGAGTACCAGCCTAGATACACGCCGTACCATTGCTTGCCGTGCGGGGACGTCAGTTCTCGCCCGCTACGAAAAGAGCAGCGGAATCCTGCCTAAGTGTGTGATTTTGACCGAAAGATAAGTGCTATCGAGCCGAGCGCCCTTGCACAGCGGCTGCCGCTTTCGGTGCTTGTTTCGGCAGTTCGGCCGCTGCCGCCGGTTTTGCGGGACTATCTTCCACCGAAGCAAGATTCGTCGGCAGGCCCAACAGTTTGCGCAGATCGTGTTCGATCTTGGCGCGGATGTCCTTGTTTTCCTTGAGGAACAGGCGTGCATTGTCGCGCCCTTGTCCCAGGCGTTCGGTCTTATAGGAAATCCAGGTCCCTGATTTTTCGAGTAGGCCCTTGGCCACGCCCAAATCGATCAAGTCGCCCTCTCGCGAAACGCCTTCGCCGTAAATGATATCGAACTCAGCCTCGCGGAACGGTGCAGCCACTTTGTTCTTCACGATCTTTGCGCGAGTGCGCGAGCCCACCACGCGATCGCCTTCTTTAATCGACTGTATGCGCCGGATATCCACGCGAATCGAAGAGTAAAATTTCAACGCGCGTCCGCCCGTGGTCGTCTCCGGGTTGCCGAACATTACACCGATTTTTTCGCGAATTTGGTTGATGAAAATCAGGCAGGTCTTCGATTTCGACACGATTGCAGTAAGTTTTCGCAGCGCTTGCGACATCAACCGCGCCTGCAAGCCCATCTGCGCGTCGCCCATGTCGCCTTCCAACTCGGCCCGCGGAACGAGGGCCGCCACCGAATCGACGACGATGATGTCCACAGCATTCGAACGAATCAGCGCTTCCGCAATTTCCAGCGCCTGTTCCCCGTTGTCCGGTTGCGAGACCAAGAGATTGTCGACGTCCACCCCAAGTTTTCGCGCATAGGAAGGGTCCAGCGCGTGCTCGGCGTCGATGAAGGCCGCCTGCCCTCCGAGCCGCTGCGCCTCAGCGATCACGTGCAGCGTGAGAGTGGTCTTGCCGCCTGACTCAGGTCCGTACACTTCGATCACGCGGCCGCGCGGAAAGCCGCCTACCCCCAGGGCCGCATCAATCGAGATCGATCCGGTGGGAATCACGTTAACCGGAACCAGCACATCTTTATTTCCCAGGCGCATAATCGAGCCTTTGCCGTACTGCTTTTCAATTTGCGATATCGCTAGATCCAGATTCTTGGTTTTTTCGTCGTTCATCGTTAGACCTCGAGAGGGATTTCCTTTAGCTTCCTGGGAAAGGCGCGCTGAGTGTACTACCAAGTATCCTCACCCCCAAACTTGCCCATCCTAACATGAGGCGAAGAAAAAGCAAAGACTATTTCCACCGCGTTTCTTACCCTCCTAGCGCGGGTGGCCGTTACTGGCTGAGGTTGCTTCATCAGGGGTTTTAACCCCCTGAGGCTAATATTTGTAAAACCCGCGTCCGGACTTTCGCCCCAGCCATCCGGCGGCAACATATTTCTTCAGCAACGGGCACGCGCGATACTTCGGATCGCCGAACCCTTTCGACAGCACTTCGAGAATGTCGATGCAAACGTCCAGTCCGATAAAATCAGCCAGTTCAAGCGGCCCCATCGGATGGTTCATCCCCGTTTTCATCACCGCGTCCACCGCCTCGGGCGTCGCCACGCCTTCCATCACGCAAAACGCAGCTTCATTGATTAGCGGCATCAGCACGCGATTGGAAACGAAGCCAGGCGCATCGTTCACTGCTACAGGCTTCTTCTCCAGCTTTTCGCACAGCGACATCGTGGTCTGAAAAGTTTCCTCGCTCGTTGCCAGCCCGCGAATCACTTCCACCAGCACCATCATCGGCACCGGATTCATGAAGTGCATCCCGATAAATCTCTCCGGCCGGCTCGTTTTCGCCGCAAGCTGCGTAATCGAAATCGAAGAAGTGTTGCTCGCCAGAATCACTCCCGGCCGGAGAACCGCGTCCACATCCTTCAGCACCCGTAATTTCAGCTCAAGCTGCTCCGGCACAGCTTCAACCGCGAAATCAGCACCAGCCAGCGCAGTGACGTCCGTTACAGGCTTAATGCGCGATAGGATCACAGGCTTATCGGCTGCGGCAATTTTTTCTTTTTTCACCTCGCGGTCAAGATTCTTGCCGATCGTCTCCAGGCCGCGAACCAGGAAGCGCTCCTCCACGTCTCGCAGGATCACGTTGTAGCCCGCGCGCGCGAACACGTGCGCGATCCCGTTCCCCATCGTCCCCGCGCCGAGCACCCCGACAGTTTTGATTGAACCAGTGGTCATAGCGCCGTCGATGATAGCGGAACCAGGGGAGACAAGGAAGCGTCAGTCGGCGTCTTCATTAGCACGAGTCAGAGCTGAAGGCCTGGAAGCCAAAGCGATCCACGCAACCAACGTTGCAAACTTCTCGTCCCGCGACCACGGAGGCCCGATTTCGCGGCCAAGTTCAACGATACGCCGCGCGAGGTCTTCCGGCTTGAGACGCAGAACGCGCGATGCTTCGCTCAGCAATTCCCTTTCCTTCACAGCGGCGCTCCCAAAACCGCACCGCGCGCTCGCGTGCAGAAGTGCTCCACGGAAAAGTTCGCCGTCAGCGGTGTGAATCAGCGCATGGGATGCCAAAATCTGGGGCAATCGAGGCAGCGGCCTTCCAGAAGCGAGTACGAGACCACAACGTGTGAGCCGGTAACCTTGCGCCTCCAGACTGTCCTGCAAATCGCGGATCGCACGATAGGCGAGGCGTCTAGCTCCTGACTGAACTTGCGCAACGAACGCGCGCCCTGCGTCCGGCGCCATCCTCTTCGCTGTGTGGTAAGGCTGCCGAAGTTTGTAGATAAAGGATTCAACGAGGTGAACCTTCTGCCGCGCGAGCACACTAGGCACACCCTTCGACACGGAGAGCGCCACCAAAGCGGTCCAGCCGGAATGGGCGCGAAACCCCAAGGCTGCAGTTTTCACGCCGCTAAGGAAACACAGGAGAAGGCCAACGTCAAGCCTTGCTGAATTGCATCGAGGGAATCCGATCTAGCTGCGTGTCGAGCGACGCTTGCTCGCGCTCGCTAACCGCCACGCCATCCTGACCAGATCCCGCAAACCGTCCGGTTGAACACGAGCGAGACGAATCAATATCCACTCGTAGTTGAGATAGTGATCGGTGATGTAATACGTCTCCGGATCAGCCGCCATCAACTCTTCGCGCTGCTCGAAATCCGTTCGAACCACGAGCGATTCGCCGTCCTGATGCATCCGCACGAATAGCTCTCCGCCCACCTTGAACGCCGCCGTGCCGTAGGACATCCCTTCTTCCACGTTGTCCAGCGCAAGCGCAATCCGCCGAACCTCGTCAAACGCCGCAGGCGCCTTCGCAACCCTGCGACCTTGCTTACCTGATTTCGTTTTTGGAGACTTGGGGGTAACGCGCCGCGTTGGCATAAATCCCCGAGAAACTGGCGAGAAAAGTTGCGAGCCGTCACGATACCAGAACACCGGGTGCGACTAGTCCGGAACGAGTCCCGCGAATGTTTCTCGGATCACTTTCTCCGCGCGTGAAACGTCCTCTCGCCTCACGAAGATTCCGTAGCTCGGCCGAGGCGCTCCGATGCGTGACAACTGATCGTGTTCGTCGATCTGGTAGCTCTGGATTTTGTGCTCTCGCAAAGCGGCGAGCGCGCGACTGAAGGAGACAGGATCATTCCCGCGCCATGCGAGTGCCGGGCCGGTCAATCCGTCGGACGATTTTGAGGTGTCCAATTTTGCGACCAACGATTCATCACAATCCGGGCACCGCGTGACATCCTGACGGTATTCCGCTTTGCATTTCGGACAGAACATCGGGGCCGCTACGGACGCTCGACAGCCAGCGCCACCGCGTTGCCTCCGCCCAAACACAGCGCCGCGATTCCGCGCTTCAAGTTGCGCCGCTGCATTTCATACAGCAGCGTCACGAGCACTCGCGCGCCAGACGCCCCAATCGGATGGCCCAGCGCGACCGCCCCGCCATTCACATTTACTTTTTCGGGATTAAGCTTCAGCACCCGAGTCACCGCAATCGCCGCCACCGCAAACGCCTCGTTCAATTCAACGAGGTCGAGATCCTTGTCGCGGTCCCATCCCGTTTTCTTCAACAGCTTTTCAACCGCGTCCACCGGCGCCATCATCACCCATTTCGGTTCGACGCCGCTCACTGCCTGCGCCACAATTCGCGCCATCGGCGACTTCCCCATGCGCGCCGCATTCTTTTCGCTTGTAACGATCACCGCCGCCGCGCCGTCATTTGTTCCCGGCGCGTTCCCTGCCGTCACCGTGCCGTCTTTCTTGAACGCCGGCTTGAGCTTCCCGAGCGCTTCCAGCGAAGTATCTTCGCGCGGCGATTCGTCAGTCTTGATAATCACCGGCTCGCCTTTCTTCTGCGGAATCTCCACCGGCACAATCTGCCCGCTAAAAAAACACGACTTGATGGCGCGCACCGCCTTCCGATGACTATCCAGCGCGAATTGATCCTGCTCCTGCCGCGTGATCCCGTACTTCTCCGCCACCAACTCGCCCGTAACGCCCATGTGATAATTTTCGTAAACGTCCCACAAGCCGTCGGTGATCATCGAATCGAATATTTCCTGATTACCCAGCCGAAATCCGCTGCGCGCGCCCTTTAGCAGGTACGGGCAGTTCGACATCGACTCCATGCCGCCCGCGACCACCACCTCGGATTCGCCAAGCTGCACCGCCTGCGAGGCCAGCGCCACAGCTTTCAGCCCCGACCCGCAAACTTTATTGATCGTCATCGCCGCCACGCGCGAATCAAGTCCACCGCGCAACGCCGCCTGCCGCGCCGGATTCTGCCCCAGCCCCGCCTGCACCACGTTACCCATGATCGCTTCATCCACCACGTTCGGCTCGATGCCCGCTCGCCGCACAGCTTCCGCGACCACTTTCGCGCCGAGCTCCGTGGCAGAAACCGGCGCCAGCCCTCCCATGAATTTCCCAATCGGTGTACGCACCGCGCTTAAGATGACCGCCTGCTCCATTGTTTTCACTCCTAGGTGTGCAATTCGCTCAGAAAGTTGAGTATATCCGCGCTAGAAATCATCGTCAAATTGGAGTCCTAGCGCCCGACAGCCAGCTTTCAGAATCTATTCACGGTGGCCGCAGCGCGGTATATTAGTTGCCCTTACCGGCGGAGAGGAGGGCCCCATGGAGCGCGAAGATTTTCTCCACAATTTCGAGCAGATCCGCGGCCGCACAATGCGGCTCATCCGCCGGATCCCGCCGGACAAAGTCGAGTGGACCTGCCGCACGGGAGAATTCACTCTCGGTGATCTCGCGCGTCACATTGCCGCCACCGAGCGCTGCGTCTTCGCCGAATGCGCCGCCGGTCGTCCGAGCCGGTACAAAGGCTGCGGACGCGAACTCGGCGACGGCTTGGACAACGTCATCGCCTTCATGGAACGCATGCACTCCGAATCGATGGAGATCTTCAGCGGAATGACCCAGGCGGACTTCGAGAAAAAAGGCGCCTCGCCCGAAGGCGTCCCAATCACCGCCTGGAAGCTTCTGCGCTCAATGCTCGAACACGAAATTCATCACCGCGGCCAAATCTACGTCTATCTGGGAATCCTAGGCGTTCCGGTTCCGTCGCTCTACACCCTCAACGAGCGCCAGCTGCAAGCGCACTCTGCCTAAATACGGCGCAAAGGTGGCCACGACATGAAAGCTTCTGATTTTCGCCGCATCGCTCTCAGCCTGCCGGAGGCTGTGGAAGGTTCGCACTTCGGCAACGCCGACTTCCGCGTGAACAAGAAAATCTTCGCCACGTTGAGTCTGGAGAAGGAAGGCTATGGCGTCCTGTCGCTGACTCCCGAGCAGCAAGCCGGAATGGTCGAAGACGAGCCGCAAATCTTTTCGCCCGTCCCCGGTGGATGGGGACGCAAAGGCGCCACGCGCGTCCGCTTGGCAAAAGTCGCGCCGGACATCCTCGAAGCCGCCTTGCGCACCGCCTGGCTCAGAAAAGCCCCGAAGCGCTTACTGAAACCGCCCAAATAAAGCGCGAATCCGTAGGGGCGCAGCATGCGCCCGCTGAAGCGCAGCCAATCAAATTACATTTGGAAGATTATTCGGCGAACAGCTCAGTCCTAGAGAACATTCACCGCCCGAGCCGCCAGCAGCGCCACAATCGTCAGCGAAATAAGAGATTGCGTCATCATCCCCGCCTTCGCCCAACGCGAAAGCACCGCGGTATCGGTCGGCGAAAAAGCCGTGCTGGTGTTAAACGCGAGAAACAGATAATCCATAAAACGAGGAGACCACGACGCATCTACGCCTTCCTGGCTTAACATCTGCGGAAAAAGAAATGAACTCTCAATGCGCCCGCGCCTAGTCTCGCGATTCAGCGGGCCGCCCCCATCCAGCTTCCAGTACCACAGCGCGAATACCAGGATGTTGGTAAACCACAGCGCTGTCGCCGCGCGCAGCAGCGTCTGTGCCGGGTCCAGATGTTGTGGAATGCCGTGAATCAGAAAAGCCAGCGAAGCAACCATAGCAACCGTGATCGCGCCGTTCGCCGCAAACGTCAAAATCCGCGCCACTTTGTAGTAACCCCGCCGGTGCGAAATCGCCAGCGCGATCACCAGCACGAAAATAATCGCCAACAGCAGCCACCCGGGCCCAACGGACAGCCGCTCCGGCAACGCCCGATACATACAACCCGCCGCCAACATCGCCACCAGCGCAGGCCATCGAGGTTCACGCACAATTTGAGCTTGAGCGTTCATAGTCTGTCGCGAGGCAGTATAAGATGCACCTGGAAGAACCGCAATTCACCGCTCGACTGGACGTGCTCCAATTTCACGAATCGTCAGGGCACGGCTTCAGGCCGTGCCGGATCATCACCCGCACCGAAAGGTTCTAACCAAAGTCGCGCCATCCGCCAGCATTCGCCGCCTCAAGCCACCAGCCGTAAGCTTGCCTCGAAAAATCGTCCGGTCTATAATCCCCGCATGAAACTCAACCGAGTATTGGGCATAGCCCTGCCGCTTTGCGTAATCGCTTTCGCACTCTCAATTGCAGCCAAAACAGTCGTCCACCTTACCGACGCCCAAGGCAAAAGTGTGGGCAACGTCGTCCTATACGAAAACAAGGGAGGCGGTGTGGGCTTGGACCTCAACCTCGAAAATCTTCCGCCGGGCGAGCACGCGATCCACTTCCATCAGAACGCGAAGTGCGATGCGCCGGATTTCAAATCCGCGGGCCCGCATTTTAATCCTGACGGCAAGAAGCACGGCTTCGACAATCCCGACGGCCACCACGCCGGTGACATGCCCAACTTCACCGTGGGCGCGGACGGAAAAGCGAAAGTCCGCCTCACCGATAAGGACGTAAACTTCGGCGATGACGCTCACTCGCTCTTCAGCAATGGCGGAACGGCCATCATCATTCACGCAAAAGCCGACGACATGAAGACCGACCCGTCCGGCAATTCAGGCGACCGCATCGCCTGCGGCGTCGTACAGAAATAATCTGCCCGCTGATCGGTGAAGATTCCGACTATTCGTTGGGATCCTCCTCCCAACAGGAGCCACCCCCTTGGCTGGCGCGTTCGGTCCAAACCCGGTCAAAGAATTGCCAGTCGAGCCTCCTCGACCCTGGGGACGCGCCGACCGTAACCGACTTCTCCTCTGGGTGGGCATAGGATTCATTCTTCCGATTCCCTTTGTTTGGGCATTCCATCACCGGCTCCAACCCGCCGGTTCCGTCTTCACGATTCAGAGCGAACTGCCTATCAAAGCGATCGTTTCGTTTTTCGTTGTCCTGGCGACCTGGATCGTATCCCGCATGGAAAAACGCCCGCTCGACGATTACGGCATTCCTCCTCGCCAGGCATTCGGGAAAAGATTTTGGGAAGGTTCCGTGTGGGGCTTCGCAGCGCTTTCCGCTCTGCTCCTGATTCTGCGCCTAACAGGTCATTTCCAGATTGATTCTGTGGCTCTCGCAGGTGGCGCAGTTTTCCGCTACGCCCTTGGCTGGGCTTTCGTATTTCTTGCCGTATCCGTCAGCGAAGAACTTGCCTTCCGCGGATACTGGCTCTTCTCTTTCGCCCGCCGCATGCGCTTCTGGCCCGCTGCGTTGTTTACTTCGGTCGTATTCGGCGCCGCCCACCTAGGCAATCCCGGAGAAAACGCCCTCGGCATCCTGCAGGTCATTGGGGTCGGTTTGCTCTTATGTCTCACACTTCGCCGCACCGGAAATCTCTGGTTCGCCCTCGGATTCCATGCAGCCTGGGACTGGGCCGAGACTTTTTTCTACGGCACGCCCGACAGCGGCCTGCTCGGCGTCGGCCGATTTCTAAACAGCTCCGTTCAGGGCCCGGCTTGGCTCACCGGAGGCTCAGCAGGCCCCGAAGGAAGCGTCCTGGTGTTTTTCGTTTTCGTTCTCTGCGCCCTGCTAATCCATATTCGATTTCCAAAGGTGATCTACCCGGATCGCCCGGTGTAGCGCCTGTCCTATTTCGATTTACGAGCGAGCGTTTCTGCCGTGAAGATCGCAAGCTTCCTGAAGAGTGGTTCGGAGAGCGCTTCTCTCTCCGCGAGTGGAAGTTTCAAGTGCCGCTCGACTTCCGTTTCCAACTCTTGAAGTTCTTTCGAGGGTGAGATTTCCGCCAGCCGCCGAAAAAGCAACTTGTGCGCTTGTTTCCGTTCCATCACTTCCAGCCCATCCAGTATCTGGCGATGCGAGGTTCCTTCCCAAATCGCGAGGATCATCGATTCACGAAGCCAGCGCTCCGCGCCATACTCCGCTAGCACGCCCAATCCGCCATGCACTTCCATGGCCCACTTTGCCGTATCAACCGCAAACTCGGCCGTCCAGTATTTTGCAAGATGTGCCACCAGCCGGAATAGATGATAGCGTTCGGAGTAAGGCGCCTTCTCCATCCACACGTCGTTGAGAAGCTGTACCGATTCCCACGCCAGAGCAAACGCTGATCGCAGCGCCTTGAGCCGATTTTCAAATTGATGGCGAAGCAGCGGATGCTCGAGAATTGGCTTGCCGAACGCCACGCGCTGCTCGGCGTACGAAAGCGCATCCACCATCGCACGCTGTGCTAATGCCACACTCACCACGCTGTTCGCCACACGCGAGAGGTTCAACACCTCCAGGATCAGGTAAATTCCCGAATCAGCCGAGCCGAGCAGGTAGCCTTCGCTGTTTCTCAACTCAACTTCTCCGGTAGGAACGGAGCGCGTTGCAATCTTGTCCTTCAGCCGCCGGACAAAATAGTTGAGTTCACCGTCCTTGCGGTATCGCGGAACCAGGAACAAGGCCAGTCCACGAACGCCGGCCACAGCTCCCTGCGGGCGCGCAGCCACGACGGCTAACTCTGCACCCGCATTGCTCGTAAAATATTTGTCACCTGTCAGCAGCCACGAATCGCCTATAGGACGGGCAATCGTCTCGACAGCGGCTCCCAAATCCGAGCCGCCTTTTACTTCCGTCATCCACGTGGCGCCTTGCCACACGGAATCGTCCTTGCGCAAAAGTTGAGGCAGGAAACGAGCCTGCAATTCAGCGCTGCCATATTTTGCAAGAGGCACCGCGGTGCCGAGTGACACGGTATAAGGGCAGCAAATTCCGGGATCGTAGAACGAAATGTCGTAGATCAGCAGGTACGTGGGGATCAGCGATTTTTCTTCGAGAGCGCGCCAAATTACTCCGGATCGATAACCTCTCTTCAAAATCGTTTGGTATTCGCGAGGGTAAAGAATCTCATCCACGCGTTTTCCGCCGCGATCGAACATACGCAACCACGGCGTTCCGCTGCGGTCGATTGCGTCTGAAATAGCCAGGCCTTCGCTCTTCCACCAGCCTTCCTCGGCTTCGAGCAAATCGCGGTGGGGGATATCTTGAAGTTCGCTCTGCAAAAACTTCAGAGGCGAACGGATCGCATTTAGATCGGTCATTTCAGCGCATGTTAGGTCGGGAGCGAAACCGCGTCAAGCCGCCCATGCTCGAAGTGCTCGACGACTCGGGCCACGCGCGATGCGTTTAGAACAAGAAAGGGACGAGCGCCCAGGTGCCACGGCGATAATCCTCGTGATCTGCCCCGAAGGTTTCGGCCATAGCGCGTTCTTCCATACGGATTTTGCGCCAGTACGCCAGCGCCACAATCACCAGAGCAATAGGGGCGTGAATCTCCCCGGATACGATGGCTGTGCCGAAGTACATTCCGAGTACCGCGGTGTAAATTGGATGGCGTACGAACCGGTAAGGACCAGTCCGGACCAGTTGGTGCCCAGCTGCAACTCTGACCTCGCCGCTCCAATTGCTGCCAAGATGCCTTCGCGCCCAGACCGCCAGGAGAATAAAAGCAGCTTCGATCACCAAGCCGACCGCCACGACGAAGTGGGTGTCGGGCAGAAACCGCCGCGTCAGGCCTGGAACGGGAAGGATGAGCAACAACACTCCTCCGTTGACCAAAGTGAGATGCAGCGCGCGAGACCACTTGGATTCCGATGTCTTCGTCGGCGCGCTATCTTTCGCTGCGATGCTCCAGTACACCGAGAAGAGACACAAGAGCACCGCCGCCAGCGTCATCCCAAACGGGAATTGCAGTCGTGCCCGAACCGCCGGCGTAATGTGCCGAGCGATATACACCCCGACGATCACGGCTACTCCGAGCTTCAGCCCTATCCTGATTGCTCTTTTCACGGGCATAACTTCGCTCCTCGCGCCTGCGCAAGCCAGGATGCTTTAGGACATCAAGAATAGATTCAGCCGGCATTCGCGTGCAAGTTCGATGGATACTGAAATCTACAGGCGAAAGAAAAGCGTAACCCGTCCGAGAGGAATTCCGCTATCATAGTTGTCTCATGTCTCTGGCAACCTCTCGGGAAAACCTCTCCGCCCTCAACGCTCAGCAGCGCCGGGCCGTGGAACACGGCGAAGGGCCGCTCCTCGTGGTCGCCGGGGCCGGCACCGGCAAAACGCGAGTGATCACCGAGCGAATCCGCTATCTCCTGGAATCGAATCCGGAGCTTGCCGGCGAAAACATCCTCGGCCTCACTTTCACCGACAAAGCTGCCGGGCAGATGAAGTCTCGCGTCGTGAAAGCGGTTGGCGAGCGCGCCGAGGGCATCTGGCTCAGCACTTTTCACAACTTCTGCCTGGAAAAAATACTTCGCGTCGCGAACCCTGATTTAAAAGTGCTCGAGGACGTAGACCATTGGATCCTGCTGCGTCGCCACATGGCCGAGCTTGACCTGAAGCATTTCAGGCGGCTGGCCGCGCCGGGTGAATTCCTGAACGATTTCTGCCAATTCTTTTCGCGCTGCCAGGATGAAATGGTCACGCCCGATGATTATCAGCTTCACGTTGACAAGTCGCGCCAAGCCTACCTTCAACTGCGAGAATTGCTCGATCCGGACGTGCGGAAACTTGAAGAGGAAGAACTGGCCCGCCAGGACGAACTCGCGCGCGTTTACCGCGTCAGCGAACGACTGTTGCGCGAGCGCAACTTGCTTACCTTTGGCGCGCAATTGATGCAATCGGTGCAACTGTTGCGAACCGACGCTGCGCTCTTGCAAAGTATGCGCGATCAGTTTCGTTACATCCTGGTGGACGAATTCCAGGACACCAACATCGTTCAACTGGAACTGCTCTGGCTGCTCGCCGGCGACCGCGGAAATATCGTCGCGGTCGGCGATGACGATCAGGCCATCTACCGTTTTCGCGGCGCTTCATTCGGAAGCTTCACGATTTTTCTGAAACGCTTCTGCGGAGTCACGGAGAAGAATCTCACCGACGGAGTGCGCCGCTTCATCGCTCCATTGACACAAAATTACCGTTCCACCACCCGGATCCTGCGCGTGGCCGGCGAAGTGATTTCGCACAACGAAAAATCGCCGCTCCTGCCTCCCAAAAGTTTGACTACCGACAATTCCGACGGGGAAAAGATTCGCGTCGCTGAATTCGTCCGCCCCGAAGAGGAAGCCCATTGGATCGCTACGGAAATCGAACGCCTGCACGTGCCGGGAAATCACTGGCGCAACTTCGCCGTACTCTATCGCAAGCACGCTCACGTGAAGCGGCTGATCGAAGCGCTACAGCAGAGGAAGATCCCGTTTGTAATCAGGAAGTTCTCGATTCTTTCCAGCACGGTCGTCCGCGATTTACTGGCGTATCTCAGGCTCATCGCCGTTCCTTCTGACAACGTGGCGTGCGCGCGCGTGCTCGCGGCGCCTTACTGGAAGCTTCAGCCTCGCGACCTGGTCCGCCTCGCCGAGCGCGCGGAAAAAAATCGGCGCCGGCCGCTGAACGACGAAATCGACGCTGCCCAAAGCGAGTTGCAATTTGCCTCGGAGGCATCGCGCCTGCCCGAACTGGTTAGTTTTCTAGCGCGTTTTCGCAAGGCGGCGCGCAAAGCATCCGCGAAGTCGTTGCTGGATGAATTAATCTCCGCGCTCGAGATTGCGCCGCTCCCCTTTGAAGCGGACCGCCGTTATCTCGAACGTTTCGTCCAGTTTGTGAAGGATTGGGAACAGAAGAGCGAGAAAAAGCACCTGCGTGATTTTATCGAGTATCTGGACTATTTCGCCGAAGCCAACGGTGAAATTAATCTCGAGGAAGAATCTGCCGACGACGCCGTGCAGTTGATGACCGTGCACTCGGCCAAAGGCCTTGAGTTTCCGCACGTTTTCATCATGCACTTGAATAAGAACGATTTCCCTTCCAATGCGAAGCCCGTCAAGTTCGAATTCCCTCCGGAAATGATGAAGGAGGAAAAACCGACGGGAGATTTCCAGATTCAGGAGGAGCGGCGACTGTTTTACGTCGCCCTCACGCGCGCGCGCCAGCGCCTCACGCTTTCGACCGTGAACAATAAGTGGAAAAAGCCTTCGCTTTTCCTGGAAGACTTTCTCCAGAACGCACAGATACAGAAAAGCGACACGGCGCAGTCTGCCCCGCAAGTCACCGTGCCGCCTTCTCAGGAAATCACCGGTTCGGCGCCCGAATCTTCCGATCCTTCGCAATTATTTGCCCCCACTGTCGGGCAGAAGAACACTCGCGCTTACTCTCGCGTCGCGATCTGGGCCAAAGCCTACCATCCTCCAGTAGCCGAGCCGCTGCAACTCAGCGCTTCCGCTATCGAGTGCTACTGCAAATGCCCGATGAAATACTTGTTTCAAAATATGTGGGGCATTCGCGGCGGCCCACGAGCCACTATGACTTTTGGAAGTGTGATGCACACCACCATCAAGGAGTTCGCTAGTGGTGTGGCCAAGCGCGGAAAATTCCCTTTCGAAGATGTGATAGCGGTTTACGATCGCGAATGGCGCTCCATGGGCTTCCCCGATGACTATCAAGAAGAGGAATACCGCAAAGCGGGCCGCGAACAGCTCGCGAATTTTCATCGCACTTATGTGGACTCGCCGCCGGACATGATCCACCAGGAAAAATCGTTCGAACTTCACCTCGATCACGACGTGATCGTGAAGGGCCGCATGGACCAGGTGAACCGGTTGGGATCAAAAGAAGTGGAGATCGTGGATTACAAGACAGGCAAAGCCAAGGATGCCAAAAAGGCCAAGGACAGCTTACAACTCGGCGTTTACGCCCTGGCTGCTGAAGAAGTCTTGGAACTGAAGCCGGAACGCCTGGTTTTTTATAACCTGACGACCAACGAAGCAGTCGCGAGCGAGCGCGACGCGAAAGCCCTGGCAAGAACGAAACAAACTATCTATGAAGTTGCCGGGCAAATTCGTGCCGGCGAGTTCCCCGCCAAGCCGAGTTTTCTCTGCGTATCTTGCGATTACAAACCGCTGTGCCCCGCGCACGAACAGTTAATTTCGATTCAGCCGGCGAGATAAATCGTAAATTACTGGGATCCGGCCTGGAAATAGCCTTGCCGCGCGGTTACGTCCAGATCCGGGCGTCGGACGCGCACTTCGATGGTGTGATAGTCCTTGCTGCGGTCCGCTTCCTGCGGAGCGAAAGTGATGGTGTACACATTCCGCGCTTGTTCAGTGACTGCCGAATAAAGGCGCGACAATTCATTGTCTTTCGCGGCGTAAAATGTATCGCCGCCCGTGGCCGCGGCGTACTTGTCGACCTCAGCCGTTCCGTGCTGAATAATCGAGCGGCCGACCGGACTCTGATGTGTGACGGAAATAGCAAACAAGGACACATCGGCGAGAAGCAGGGAGTGCAACGTTTCATTGAACGAATGCTGGTTGTTGTGCGTATTGCTGCCGTCCGAAATAAGGAAAATTATTTTCCGGCGATCGCGCCCGCGCCCTTTCAGCATTTGGCCCGCCGCGTAAATGGCGTCGTCCAAGGAATTGTGGGTGGCAGCTTTTCCAAAGCCGCGAACCTGCACACCGCCTTGTCCCGTGGTTCCGGTGCCGTCCGGTTGCGTCTGTCCGTTGATAATCGGGCCGGCCGTCGTAGGGTCGTTAATAATGGTCGAACTGTGCGAACTCAGATCCAGGCGCTTGAGCGCGGTGAAGAGCGCATCGTTGTTGAAGGAAAAATCGGAGACCGTCTGTGGAAATTCCGAGTAGGTGACCAGGGCCACCTCGTCATTTGGTCCGAACCCCCCGGCGATCGCGTCCAAACTTTTCTTAACTTGCTCGGCTTCCTTTTCCGCCAGATCGTCGTCGAGCAGGATCACAGCAGAAAGCGGATAAGGTTGCGAATCGAATAACACGATCTGCTGCTCTACTCCGTCGGAGAAAATACGAAACTCGTCGCGTTGAAGATCACCTAAAAGCTGTCCATCCCGGTTCTTCACCGTAACCGGCACGATCACGAGTTCGGTTCTGATCTTGATGCGATTGCGAGTATCTGCCTGCTGCGCGGGCGCTGTGGCCGGTGATGGTTTCGCCGGAGAGCTTTGCGGCGGCTTGCTCGGCGGAGCGGTCTGCCCCGGCTGGACCGGAGCAGTAGGAGCCGACTGCGGTATGCCGGGTTGCACAGGCTGCTGTGCGTGCGCGGAAACGCAAAGAAGTAATACAATGGCACTCGACAGAATGATTCGCGTCATCGGCGTATCTCGTTTCGCGCCGTTCGGCGCGTTTTGACCAAGTTGCTCGTGCATGACCGGTTTTGCATCGGCGAAAAGTTCATGTCTGGAAACACCGGCCGAACATCCGACTGCGCCCTAAATGCATCGTAAGTAGCGCGACTTATCCGGGGAGATTATACAATGCGGCTGACCCGCCTCGTGGCAGGCTTTTTCACACTGGCTCTTGCAGGGTATTGCGTAGCTGGCGGAGCCTGGCCGGCGAACCCAACGCCGCGGCGCGCTTCACCGGCCGTTACGACGCAATCGCCCACACCCGCTCAACCGCAACAGGATCTGCAACAACCTGCTCAGTCACAACAGCCGTTGAAAGTGCAAACCACCCTGGTGAACGTTTTCGTGACCGCGCGTGACAAGAAAAACGGAATCGTCTCCGACCTGACCCAACCCGACTTCAAAATCTTTGAAGACGGCCAGGAGCAAAAAGTTGCCTTCTTTCAGAAAGACGTGAACATGCCGATCACCCTCGGCCTGTTAATCGACACGAGCGGCAGCATGTACAACGTGATCGGAGCGGAACAGGATACGGCTTCGCGTTTTCTGCGGGAAGTGATGCGGAAGAAAGACGAAGCCATGGTCATCAGCTTCGATTTTGACGTCGACTTGCTCGCTGACTTTACGGAAGACACCAACGTTCTCGAACGCGCCATTCGCCGGACGAGTATTAGTTCCGTGGCAGGCGGAGGAGTAGTAACTCCGGGCACGATTCCGCAAGGAAATAATGCGGGCGGAACGGACCTTTACGACGCGATCTACCTGGCGTGTCACGACGAACTCGCGACCGAAGCGGGACGCAAGGCCGTGATCGTGATGAGCGATATGGAGGACACTGGCAGCAAGTTGAGACTGCAGGATGCCGTCGAAGCTTGCCAGCGAGCCGACGGTGTGATCCACGTGCTTCTGATTGCGGACTCCGGTTTCTTTCAAGGGGGTGGCGGCGCGGGAGTGGCTCGAAAAATGTCGGACGACACGGGCGGGCGAGTAATCAACGTTCACAGCGAGAAGTCACTGGAAAAAGCATTTGATGTAATCTCAGAAGAACTGCGCTCGCAATATGTGATCGGCTACTATCCCACCAACGAAAAGCACGACGGAACCTTCCGGAAAATCAAGGTAGATATCGCCCGGCCCGACGTCAAGGTTCTTGCCCGCAGAGGTTATTACGCGCCCTTTAAATAAACCCAGTCTGGCTCGGCGCTATTTCCCTGGGCTCGGCGGAGCGACTGAGTAATAGCCTTTCCGCGTTCGAACGGTAAGACCTTTGCGATCGGTTTCGACTTCAATCTTGCGGTATTTTCCCACCGCTTCGGTATCCTTCGGCGAATACGCAATGAAATACTGGCTGCGCAATTCTGTTCCGATGTCCACAAACGACTGCGCCAAATCTTCGACTTTGTAGGGGTAGAACACGCGGCCGCCGGTTTGCTCCGAAAATTCCTCAAGGACTTTGTCTCCGCCTTCCACGTGTATCTTGCGTGGTTTGTCGCCGCTGATGGACAGCCAGTCGGTGTTGGTGCTGATGGCGTAGATAGCGGTCTCGGCGCGAATAGCGGATTCAATGGCGTCACTGAGAGCGTGGTCGCTCAGATTGTCATCGCCGTCGCTGATCACAACGATCACACGCCGAACCTCTGGATTGGGCCCGTGCGGCGCTGGCGGATTCAATAGTTTTTCGGAGGCGCGGTAAATTGCGTCGTTCAGGGCGGTCCCTCCGCCCGCGCGTTGCTTGCGGATCGCAGCCGTGAGCAGACCGAGATCCCCGGTGTAATCCTGGATTACATCCGGCTCATTATCAAAGGTCATCAGGAAAGCCATGTCTTTATTCCTGCGAATTACGCCACCGAGGAAATCAATCGCGGCCTCCTGTTCGAACGCGAGGCGGGGGCGAATGCTATTAGAAGTGTCGAGCAGCACCGCGATGCGCAGTGGCAAGTCGGTTTCTCGTCCAAAGAAGCGGATTTCCTGCGGCGTGCTGTTCTCAAGAATTTTGAAGTCGCTTTGTTCGAGATCGGTGACGAAATTATGGCGGCGGTCGGTGACGGTGGCGACTAGGTGAACCAGTCCGGTGGTGGAAACGATGGGCGGTACTTTACTCTGCTGCGCCGCGTCTGCGGGATTCTGCGCAGGTGGGGCATTTTGCCCCGGTCCGGAAGGCTGTGAAGCAGGAGCGCTCCAGTCCGGGCGCGGAGGAGCGGGAGGTGGAGCGGGCTGTTGTGCGCGCGCGCAAATTCCTGAAATACAAATGAGTGCTGCCAGAACGATAAGAGTGCGCGATGTCCTCAAGGTGAACAATTATAGGAACTCCCGCAATCCAGCGTCAATCACGCTAGGATCCATCTTCACAGCCCGGCCCAAACCCTGAAAGTACTCCGTCAACTCATGCGGCAGCGGAGCACGGCACTCGATTCGTTTGCCGGAGCGCGGATGAACAAAAGCAATTCGCAGCGCGTGCAGAAAATTTCTTTCCAGCGGAGGCAAGAGTTCATCGCCGACGCGTTCCTGGCGCGGTGCTCCATAAACCGTGTCACCCACCACAGGACATCCGAGCGCGGAGAAATGCACTCGGATCTGGTGCGTTCTGCCGGTGTGCAATCCCGCTTCGATAAAGGAAAAGCTGGCCAACCGTAGACGCAATCGCCAGTCGGTACGCGCCTCGCGTCCTTCCCGGCGCCGCGCCGTCATGCGCGAACGGCGGCGAAGGTCACGCGCGATCGGCAACTCAACGATGCCGGATTCGCCTTTTAGCTTCCCGTGCAGCAATGCCAGATATGTTTTCTCAATGCGGCGTTCGCGAAAATCTTCGACGAGCTTCAAGTGGGCCATATCAGTCCGTGCAATCAACAAGACTCCCGAAGTCCCTTTGTCGATTCGATGCACGATGCCCGGCCGGAGAGGCCCGCCAATTGTGGACAAACCTTGACCTCCACCAAAGCGGTGCAGCAGCGCGGCAACGAGAGTGCCGGCGTCAGCACCCGCGCCGGGATGCACGATCATTCCCGCGGACTTGTTCACGACTGCGACGTCCGCGTCTTCGTAAATGATCTCAAGCGGAATATTTTCTGCTTCCACGCCCGGGAGCGGAGGGGGAGGAATACTTACGGTCACCGTTTCGCCGGCCTCGAGCCGATGAGATGACTTCCTGGCAGCACCGTCCACGAGGACGCGTCCCTCGTCGATCAGATCCTGTACGTGTGTTCGGCTTATATCGCTGAGATGCGTGGCGAGAAAACGATCGAGACGCTGGCCCGCGCTATCTGCCCCAACGGCGAAGGCATCATGCCCGGAAGAGTCTTCGTCAGATTCAAAATGCTCGTGCGTATCAGACTTTTTCTGCATGGAGGCTTTGAAAATTTGAGGCGAGCAACACCTAGCGCGCAACCGTGGTTCGTGCTACGGAAACGGACGGCATGCCCGGACCCTTCAGCCCGCGCCACCAAAGGAATGTCCCCGTAACAATGAGCGCCAGGCTAACAAGCTGCATCAGCGAGACCGTATCGTGGAACATCATCGTGCGTCCCGGATCGCCTCGGAAGAATTCGATCGTGCCGCGTTCGATCCCATAGAGAAGAAAATAGGTTCCGATGATTTGTCCGGTGAAGCGCTGGCGCTTGCCGATCCAAATGAGAATCAGAAAATTAATAAATTCCGCGGCGGCTTCGTAAAGCTGCGTGGGATGCAAATGAACGCCGAGCGGAGTTCCGGCTAGCTGCGCCGCTGCCGGATTGGTGAACATAACGCCCCAGGCCACGGTCGTCGGCTTGCCGTAGCAGCATCCCGCGGCAAAACAACCCAGGCGGCCAATAGCGTGGCCGAGCGGCAATCCTGCGCCAAACGTGTCCATCACCGGCAGCAGCGGCATTTTCTGAAAATACGCATACAAGCCAATCATCAGGATGGCGCCGACGATACCGCCGTAAAAAGTTCCGCCGGATTGAAACGTGGTCAAACTAAAAATGTCGCGCGGATTGGCCTGGTAATAACTCCAATCACTCAGAATAAGCCAAACTTTGGCCAGGAGCAGTGCAACCAGGACCGTATATATCCCCATGTTCCAGATTTTGTCGGGATCGAGGCCGGCGCGCGGCGCTTGTCTGCGGGCCCACCACAGGCCGGCCAGCACGCCCGAAGCAACAAGCACGCCGTATGAGTAGATATTAATTCCGCCGACTTGAAAGAGGATGGGATGCATCGCTAGGCTCGCTCGTGATTAGGATGCCGCCAATCGCGGAAGAGTTCCAGAATCACAAGACCCGCGCCGACAACAATCGCTGAATCAGCAATGTTGAATGTATACCAATGATGGGTGCCGATATAAAAATCGATAAAATCAGTTACGCTCTGCCGCGTAACCCGGTCAAGGACGTTCCCGGCTGCGCCGCCCAAAATTAGCGCGAGCCCGCATTGCGCCAGCTTGCCTCCGGCGCGCCCGCTTACCAGCAGCCAGACGAGCATCGCAATAACGGCTACCGAAAACGCAATCAGCAGCGGAGCAAGCCACGGGTTGCTGCGATCGGCCAACAACCCGAAAGCTACGCCTGGATTACTTGTGTGCACCAGACTCAGCAGCCCAGGAACGAGCACGCGAGTTGACCCCGGGGGCATGAACCGCTCTACCGCGTGTTTGCTCAGTTGATCCGCCACTAGTGCGGCAAGCACCAGGAATACCAGAGTGTACCAGCCGGAACGCGACGCGGAAGAGGTCAAACCTTGGCACTCCCGCTGGCGACGCCGCTGTCTTTATCGATCTCAGCAAGTGCGGCGAGGCAACGCTCGCACAGCGTGGGATAATCCGGGCTCTCGCCTACGTGCGTGGAATAATTCCAGCAACGTTCGCACTTCGCACCCTTGGCGCGCTCGATGAGAATTTGTAGACCTTCCAGGCCGGCGGCAGGCACCGCGCCTTCCAAGTGGCCTTCCGCAATTTCGACCTGCGAGACGATGAACAGCCCCGGCAGGTATGCGGCATATTTACGCAGCAAATTCAGGAGTTCGCCTGTTGCCACCAGCGTAACGCGGGCTTCGAGGCCACCGGAGATCGTTTTTGCCGCGCGGGCGGGCTCGAGCGCTCGCAAGACTTCCTCGCGAACGGTAAGAAGCCGGTCCCAACCTGCGGAACGCGAGCTATCCAAGGCTCGCTCGAAATCCTCGGCGGCGGGAAACATAGACATGTGCACGCTTTCGGTTTTCGAACTGGAATGCGGCAAGTGCTTCCATACTTCTTCAGAAGTAAATGCCAGAGTGGGGGCAATCAGGCGAACGATCGCGCTCGCAATCCGGTACACAGCAGTTTGCGCGGAGCGGCGGCCGCGATTCTTCGGCGCGAAGGTGTAAAGACGGTCCTTGAGCACGTCGAAATAAAACGCGCTTAAGTCCACAGTGCAAAAATCATGCAGCGCGTGGTACACGCGATGGAATTCGAAATTGGCGTACCACTCATGGCACTGGCGCACGAGCGCGCCAGTACGCCGCAACATCCACGCGTCCATTTCCCAGAGGTCGGTGTCGGGGACCGAATCGCGCTCGGGATCGAAATCGTACAGATTCGATAGCGCGAATCGGAAGGTGTTGCGGATTTTGCGATAGGCTTCGGCGAGCTGCGTCATTACCGCATCGGAGAGCCTGACGTCGGCGGTGTAATCCTGAGAGGAAACCCAAACGCGAAGAAGGTCCGCGCCCCACTTCTCGCAAATTTCTCGGGGCTCCATGGAGTTCCCGAGCGACTTCGACATCGGACGGCCCTTTTCGTCGAGCGTCCAACCATGCGTGACCACCTGATCGTACGGGCGTATGCCGTCGACTCCAATCGCAACCATCAGCGAACTCTGAAACCATCCGCGAAACTGATCCGGGCCTTCGAGATAAACGTCCGCGCGAGGCTTCCCTTCCCTCTTCTGCAGCACCGCCAAATTGCTTGATCCGGACTCGAACCACACGTCAAGGATGTCGGATTCTTTGCGCCACTTTGCTTCACCGCAAGAAGCGCATTTGGCTCCCGGCGGCAACAGCTCCTCCGCAGAATGCGTGTACCATGCGTCCGCGCCTTCGCGTTCAAAAAACGGGATAACGTTGCGCAGCGCCTTGAAATCGTCGAGCCTTTTGCCACAAGCGTCACAATAAAAAATAATCAGCGGTATTCCCCAGAAGCGCTGGCGCGAAATGCACCAATCCGGCCGATCCACGATCATGTTATGGATGCGCTCTTGGCCCCACGTCGGCAGCCACTTCACTTTTTTGATTTCTTCCAGCGCGCGGCTGCGCAGCGCGGGAGCTTTTGGTGCTGGAACCGTTGCGCTGCCGCCATCGAGTTGTATGAACCATTGCTCGGTAGCCCGGAAAATCACTGGTTCATGGCAGCGCCAGCAATGCGGATAACTGTGCGAGAATTTCTTCTCACCGACAAGCATTCCGCGGTCTGTTAGCAGCGAGATAATGGCCGGATTCGCTTCGAACACTGGCTTGCCCTTGTATTCCGGCAAGCCTTCGACGAAGCGGCCGTCGTTATCGAGCGGAGCGTAGGCTTCGAGGCCATATTTCTGACCGGTTGCAAAATCTTCGGCGCCGTGGCCCGGAGCGGTGTGGACAATTCCGCTGCCCTGATCCAGCGTGACGTAATCCGCAAGAACTGCTGGCACGCGCAGTTCTTCTAGGAAGGGGTGCTGGAACTGCGCACCTTCGAGTTCGCGGCCCTTTCCAACCATGACGAATCGCGCGCCCGATTCCAGCGCGAGGAGAACTTTCAGCTCAGGGTCGTTGAGTCTTTCTTCCGCAAGTAGCAGTTTGCCGGCAGGAGCTTCAACAACTACATATTCATAATCCGGGTGAAACGCGAGCGCGCGGTTCGCCGGCAACGTCCACGGTGTAGTGGTCCATATGAGTGCGCTGACATCGCTGCCTAACCCGAGCTTGTTGGATTTCTCGCCGGCAACCACGGGAAACTTCACCCAGATCGATGGGCTGGTGTGGTCCTCGTACTCTACTTCCGCTTCGGCCAGAGCGGTGTGGTCGTAAATGCACCAGTAAACCGGTTTCAACCCGCGATAGATGTAGCCCTTTTCGAGAAATGTGAGGAAGGCGCTGGCGACGCAAGCTTCATAGCTCGGGTCCATGGTGAGGTACGGCTTTTCCCATTGGCCGAACACGCCAAGGCGCTTAAATTCCCGGCGGTGCGCATCGATGTAGCCGAGAGCAAATTCCCGGCACATGCGCCGAAACTCCGCTGCGGACACCTTGTCCGTCTTGCCGCCCAGTTCCTTCTCAACTTTTGTCTCGATGGGCAAGCCGTGGCAATCCCATCCAGGAACGTACGGCGTCCGGAACCCTGCCATGGTCTTGGACTTAACGATCATGTCTTTCAGGATCTTATTCAGACCGGTGCCGAGATGAATTTCACCGGTAGGATAGGGAGGCCCGTCGTGAAAGACGAACAGCGGCGCAGCCGCCCGCGATTCCATGATGCGGCGGTATAGCGCCATCTTCTCCCAAGCCGCCAACTGCTCCGGCTCGCGCTCGGGCAGCTTCGCCTTCATGGGAAAATCTGTCTTGGGAAGATTCAGCGTACTCTTCAGGTCGCGAGTTTTCGCCATCTAATAGGAATGAAAAGCCCTTTCTCCTGATGCACGCCGGGAAACTGGAAGCCTCAGTTGAGAACCGTATGTTACAATGAATCTTGAACGGTGTCAGCCGCGGGGCTCCGTACATCCTTTTTCGCACTGGAGCGTCTAATTACCGGTAGAGCCATGACGGGGGACCCTAGGTAAGCCCTATGCCAGACTTTACTTCCAGACTCGACGACGCCGGTCGATCAACCACTGAGCCTACACTGAGGATTGGGCGCCTGCCCTCTCCGGTACGCACGTCCGCTTTTAAAGACTTCTTCTCCAATATAAAAGATTTCCTCTCGGAACGGCCCGCCAACGTCAAAAGCGGGAGGTCTGACGTATTCAAGAATCCTGAATTTGGCGAAGGGATTGGCGACAATTTCAAGGAATTTTTCCATTCAGCCCCGCGCGGACCGGTGAACTCCGATTTATTGGTCAATTGGAATGCTGGCTTCGGCGGATTCTGGCAGAACCTTCGCGACCTGATTTCACCGCGGAAGATGGTGCCGCTGAAAACAACCAGCGCTCCCGTAGCCGTGCCGGAGATTTGGTCTAAGAACACGCAGTTCACGCGCGTGCAGGCGCTTTCGTTAGCATTCCACGTAGTAGTGCTCGTGCTGATTATTGTCCCCTTTTGGTCGGAACTGATGTCACCTGGAACCACGCAGGCGAAGACCATGGTCGTGACGCCACTTGATATTACTTCGCCGTATCTTCCGAAACTGCCGCCGGGAGCTAAGAAAGCGGGAGGTGGTGGAGGCGGCGGAGCGCACGAATTGCTTCCTGCCAGCAAAGGCAAACTCCCGAAGTTTAGTCTGACGCAAATCGTGCCGCCCAAAGTGAAGCCACCGGACAATCCTAAGTTCGCAGCGACTCCAACTGTTCTTGGAATGCCGGACATGAAATTAGCAAGCCCAAATATGTCGAACTGGGGCGACCCCATGTCCAAGGTTACAAACGATTCCAATGGTCCTGGCAGCGGCAATGGAATTGGATCTGGCAATGGCACGGGAATCGGCAGCGGAAGCGGCGGCGGCGTTGGACCGGGCGAAGGCGGAGGAGCCGGAGGCGGAATATTTAACGCCGGCACCGGAGGTTATGGCATACCGGCTTGTATTTATTGCCCGCAGGCACAATTCTCTGATGAAGCAGTAAAGGCGAAATATCAGGGCACAGTTTTGCTCCAGGCAATTATTACTCCGGACGGGCGTGCCACGGAAATCCGTGTGCTAAAAGGCTTGGGGCTGGGCCTTGACGAAAAAGCGGTCGAGGCAGTTCGCACTTGGCGATTTAAGCCCGCATCTGGACCGAACGGAAAGCCCGCGTCAGTGCGACAAACTATTGAAGTAACCTTCCACCTTTACTGAGCGCTCCTCTACCGACGTGTGGTCTCGCTGAATCTGTTTTCTCCCTGAGCAGCTGAAAGAAGCTTTGCGCGCAGGGTTAACCTTTGAGACCACCTTATACCCGCGAGCTTGTCATTCTGCTACGATGAACATCATGAAAATTGGAATCTGGACTTCGTGTTTTCTGATTTCTGCGATTCTGGCTGTGGGGCCGCAAGCGGCCGCACAAAACAGCACCATCGAGTTCGTCGCAAAAACCACGCCGTCAAGCGGCACGGACGAACCGGTGCGCGGCCTCACCTTCTACCTGCTGCGCAAAAGCTTCGATGATATCGGCAAGGAAGCGGCGGAGACGTTTCCGCTGGCCGTCATGGATGCGTTCATCGACAAGCTGGACGTTTCAAAGGAATTGAAGGTGTGGATGAAGAAGAATCACTGGGTAAATCTGGCCGGCGAGGACTTCATCAAGAAACTCAGCCCGGACGACGTAATGAACGTACCGGAATTCTACAAGGCTTATATAGATAGAATGACCGGAGATCAGTCCGTTCTGTTTCCGACGCCGAAATACACGCCCGCCGAGAAAAAGAAGAATCCTGCGAAGTATGACGAGCAGGTGAAACAGTATCACGCCGCCATCCGGGCGTTTCTGGTTGCGAATCCTGCGAGCACGGATGGAATCGATCTCGCTCTGGAAGACGTGAACCCGGGACGTAAATGGGAAACCACCGAAGCAAACAGCGCGGCTGAGCTGCATCGTCACACAATAGAACTTGCGGAGTCGAAGTATCTTGTCGCGCGCACGGAAACAGATTTGGAGGGACGCGGATACCTGCACGGCGTCGCTCCGGGAACCTACTGGCTCAGCACGCTCGACATCGTTGCGCAAGCAGGCGACGCGCGGAAGAAATGGGACGTGCGCATCACCGTGCCGCCAGGAAAAACGACTTATGTCGCGCTTTCGAATATCAACGCGGTACAACCTCCACACGCCACACCGTAGCCGGCTCGCAGGAATGTGACCGACGCCGCCGACATCACTCGCTCGATTACTCAACTGGCGGATCGCAATCCGCAGAACAGAGCTGAAGCCGCGCTGAAGTTGTATTTGGCAGGAAGCGGTCTGTGTACTCCTTTGCTGAAACAATGGCTCGCTGATCCCGAATTTCGCGCGCTGATTTTGCCCGGTGGACCAAGCGCGACAGGTCGGTCAGATTTGGGGCCAGCCTCCGTCGTGGTTGGAATTGCCGTGCAGCCGGAAACATTCGAGAAGATACGCGCGGCAAACAATCTTCCGCCGCTTGCGGACGTTCCTCCGGACCAGGATGCCAAGGAATTTGAACTGCACTTCGAGACTCGCATCGAACTCGACATTTTGACCACGCGAGAACCAGGCGACAAAGGCGCAATCTCTCGGTTCTTAGATAAATTTGGAGAAGGAATTCAACAGATTGAAGTCTATGTGAGCGATGTGGACCGCGTGACAGACATCTTGCGTTCACGTTTTGGGCTGGAACCGATCTATCCCGCAACACGCGCGGGTGCCAACAGAACCCGCATAAACTTTTTTCTTGCTCCAGCGCCGGAAGGAAAAAAAGTACTAGTAGAACTCGTGGAAGCCAAACCGAAAATCTTCTAGAACGCGGCTGAAACCACTCGCAGAATTTCGCGCATCATTCTCCGCTCTGCTGCAGCAGTTTGGCCACCAGCGCGGTCCAGCCCGTCTGATGGCTGGCACCGAGCCCTTCGCCTGTTTCGCCGTGGAAATATTCGTAGAAAAGAATCAGGTCGCGCCATTGCGGGTCGGTTTGAAAGAGTGGATCGTCGCCGTAAACCGCGCGGACTCCATCCCGGCGCAGGAAAATGTGTGAAAGCCTGCGAGATATATCCGCGGCGGACTCGCCGAGCGTTATCTGGTGGCCGGAATTGGTGGGGTATTCCACCTTAAATCCGTCGCCATAATAATAATGCACGCGCTGGAACGACTCGATCAGCAGGAAATTCATCGGAAACCAGATCGGCCCGCGCCAATTCGAATTCCCTCCAAAAAGATCGCTGGTAGATTCGGCCGGCTCATAGTCAACAGCGCTGGAATGCCCGTCCACCGTGAGTACAAAAGGATGGTCGAGATGAAATTTGGAAAGAGCACGGATTCCGTGAGGCGACAGGAACTCGTTTTCATCGAAAACGTAGCGATAGATGCGCTCGAGCTTGGTGCGATTGGCAATGGTCAGAAGCAGGCGGTTGCCTTTCTCCGTCTTTTGGCTCATATCCACGTGCTTTCTGACTTCCGGATTGTGGTCCAGGAACCACTGCATTCGTTTGCGGAAATTCGGCAATCTTTCCAAAACCTCCGGCTCGAAAACTTCGACGGCGAAGAGAGGAATCAAGCCGACCATCGAACGAACTTTCATAGGCACGGGCGTGGATTGCCCCAAGTGCAGAACGTCGTAATAAAAACCGTCCTTTTCGTCCCACAGGCCCACTCCCTGGCCGCCCATGTCATTCATAGCCTGCGCGATATACACGAAGTGTTCAAAAAACTTGCTGGCCACATCTTCGTACGCGGGATCTTGATGAGCCAGCTCCATGGCAATCGCCAGCATATCGAGGCAATACATCGCCATCCAACTGGTGCCGTCGGATTGCTCGATAAAATTTCCGGGACCGAGGGGCTGAGAACGGTCGAAAACGCCTATATTATCGAGGCCGAGAAACCCGCCCTCGAAGACGTTCTTGCCCTCCGGATCCTTGCGATTTACCCACCAGGTGAAATTGATCAGCAACTTGTGAAACATGCGCACCAGGAACTCCCGGTCTTCCTTTCCCTGTACGCGCCCCGCGATTTTATAGACGCGCCAGGCCGCCCAGGCATGCACGGGCGGGTTCACGTCGGAGAGATTCCATTCGTAGGCCGGCAATTGGCCGTTGGGGTTCATGTACCATTCGCGCATGAAGAGAACGAGTTGCTCTTTCGCAAAGTCCGGATCGATCAGAGCCATCGCCACGCAATGGAAAGCCAAATCCCATGCCGCATACCACGGATATTCCCACTTGTCGGGCATGGATATCACGTCGGAATTGTACAGATGCGTCCATTCGTGATTCCGGCCGCTGAGACGCTCTGGCGGAGGAGCAGGCTGCGTGGGATCGCCCTCCAGCCAGCGACGCACGTCATAGTGATAGGACTGCTTGCCCCAAAGCAGTCCAGCAAAAGCCTGGCGCTGGACCTCGTGCGCATCCACACCGGCGCAATGGCCGGCGCGCCGGGCGTAAAAATCGTTCGCCTCGCTCAATCTTTGTTCGAACATTTGATCGAACGTGGACCCGAAAAAATCCTGCGCTGATTTGCGACCCTGCGAGGGATCTTGGTCCAGCAGGCGCAGACGGATTGTAAGATTTTCTCCAGGTTGAATCAGTCCGGAATAGTGTGCGCCCGCTTTCGTTCCCGACATCGCAGGGTTTACAGCGTCTCGCTCGTTCTGAATCAGGTAACGGTGGAAAGCATCTTTCACGTAAGGCGAGGCATTCTTAGTATCGAACAAGCGCTCGTTGTTGGTTTCATTTTCGGTGAAGAGCGGTTCAGGCTTGCCCTCGGCAATCAGCCAGCGCTGGCCGTAGTGATATTCGTTCAGCGCGAATAGTTCCCCGCCCTGAAAATTCGGTACTCTCGCCACCTGTGGTTTGTCGTACCCTTCTCCCCAGTCCCATCGATTCCGAAACCACAACGTGGGGAGCAAATGGAGCGGAGCCGCATCCGGACCGCGATTCCAGGCCGTTATGCGAATGAGGATATCCTCGGATGAGGCTTTGGCATATTCGACGAAGACATCAAAGTATCGGTTCTCGGCGAAAATGCCGGTATCGACCAGTTCGTATTCCGGCTGCAGGCGTGTGCGCTTTGCATTTTCCCAAACCAATTGATCGTAGGGGAACGATCGCTGCGGATATTTGTACAAGCACTTTAGATAGGAACTTGTCGGCGTGGCATCCAGATAAAAATAGTATTCCTTAACGTCCTCGCCGTGATTTCCTTGTGTACTGGTGAGCCCGAAAAGACGTTCTTTCAGAATTGGGTCTTTCTCATTCCAAAGCGCAATCGCAAAGCAGATATGCTGGTGGCGATCGCAGAAGCCGGCGATCCCATCCTCGCCCCAGCGGTAAGCTCGGGAGCGCGCATCGTCGTGCGGAAGATAGTTCCAGGCGTCGCCATTCGCGCTGTAATCTTCCCGGACGGTGCCCCATTGGCGTTCTGAAATATAGGGCCCCCAGCGCTTCCAGTGGACTTCGCGGCCCTCACTGGCTTGCAACCTCAGCTCTTCCGCAGTTGCAACGCGGCCTTTTGTTTTTGGCTCGTCGGTCATCGAGTCCATGCTACCGCGAGAGCGCCCTAAATTCCCGGATTTTGCGCGAACGTGTTCGGAGTTGAAAATTTGCCCGACGTCGCACCTTGCATAGTGGGACAAGAAGTGCGCAATTCTGTATCCTCTACTGCGCAGCTCTTGACGCTAATCCAGCGCGAAAAGGTTCACTCATTCAATCATCTACCATAGATGTCTCCGGCCAACGAATTGCGGCGGACGGCTCGAAGCACGACTCGCTCCTCGCACTCCTGTGGGCCGCAGCAGCCGCTTCGGCTGTGGTTATGCCCATGTTTTTTCTTGGCAACGCCTCCGGCCATGATTTTCAGTTCCATCTCGCCTCGTGGTTGGAGGTCGCCGGGCAGTGGCGGGAAGGAATCCTGTATCCACGCTGGGCGGAATGGGCGAACTGGGGATTCGGTGAGCCGCGATTTATTTTTTATCCGCCGGCATCGTGGATGCTCGGCGCGGAGCTGGGTACTTTGTTGCCCTGGAAAATGGTTCCGGGAGCATTCATTTGGCTGGCGCTGGTCATCGCTGGGCTCAGCATGTGGCAACTGGCGCGCGAATGGCTCCCCAATCGGCAGGCGCTGACAGCGGCGATACTCTTCGCCGTAAATCCCTATCATCTTGTGATCGTTTACTATCGCAGCGATTTCGCTGAACTACTCGCCAGCGCACTATTCCCGCTCGCTGTTCTGGGAGCTTTGCGCGTGATTCGCGATGGTTGGAGGCGTGTGCCGGGCCTTGCGCTGGTGTTCGCCCTCATATGGCTTTCGAACGCGCCCGCCGGGGTAATCGCCACGTATTCGCTGCTTCTGATCTTCGCAGTGGGATGCGCGATGCACCGCAGTGTGCGGCCGCTGCTTTGTGGCGGCACGGCCATGGCGGCCGGATTCGGTTTGGCGGCGTTTTATATTTTGCCCGCTGCTTGGGAACAACGATGGGTTCAGATTTCGCAAGTACTGACGGAAAATCTTCGCCCCAGCCGGAATTTTCTCTTTTCACATTCGAATGACCCCGAGTTCGTTCTCTTCAACTGGAAAGTTTCTGCCGTGGCCCTGGGAACCATTCTGGTGACCGGAATCGCGATAGTCTTCGCCGCGCGCCAGCGGCGGAATCTCTCTGCGCCTTGGTGGACGCTCGTGACGCTCGCCTCCGCTTCGGCGCTACTCATGTTTCAGCCGAGCATCTTCTTTTGGGAGCATTTGCCGAAACTTCAGTTTGTGCAATTCCCGTGGAGGTTGCTGCTACCGCTCGATCTCGCTCTCGCGTTTTTTGTAGCCGCTGCGTTACATAGCCCACGCAAACAGTGGCTCGGATGGCTTGTAATCCTCACCGCAACCGGAGCTATCGGAACAACCTTTGTTAAAAACGCTTGGTGGGATAGCGAAGACATTCCGCTACTCGAGGCCGAAATTCGTTCTGGACATGGCTACGAAGGCACGGATGAATACCAACCGCTGGGCTGCGACCGTTATGAATTGCCAGGGCAGCCTCCTGCATCCCCGGACACTTCCGATGCCCCGAGCCAGAGCTTCATTGAATCGGTGGAAACGCCGAAGATCGCGAAAATTGATCCCGAAACGGGGGCCGTGATGCCGCTAAGCCTTGGGGATGTCCATATCGATCGTTGGGCCGCCGAAACAAGACTATTCACCGTGAAGGCAAGCGCGCCGGTCGCGCTTGCTCCCAGGCTAATCAACTATCCGGCGTGGGAAATCGAGGTGGACAAAGGGGTCGTGCGTGGCGATTCTCTTCCAGAGACCGCCCAGTTATCGCTGGAAATACCCGCGGGAGAACATTCAGTGGACATCCATTTTAGGCGGACATGGGACCGCACGACCGGCGCCGCAATCTCGATTTTCTCCGCTTTCTTGCTTTTCGGATTCAGTGTGTACACGCGCGGCCGAAGGGATTACATGTAGCTCAATTTCTCCGGTGCCGCTCACAGCTCCCTTCCCGCTGCCGCGCCAGAAGCCCAAGCCCATTGGAAATTGTGGCCACCCAAGTGGCCAGTGACGTCAACAACCTCACCGATGAAGAACAACCCCGGTACCTTCTTACTTTCCATCGTGCGGCTGGACAATTCATTTGTATCGACGCCGCCTGCGGTTACCTCGGCCTTTTCGTAGCCCTCAGTATCCACCGGCAAGACCGACCACTCGTGAATCTGATCCTCCGTTTGTTCCAGCGCTTGATTGGTCCACGATACCGGCGCGTGCAGTTCAAGCCAGCGCGTTGCAAAACGCTTGGGAAGAATTCCTTGAAATGCAGATCGCGCGGAAGCGATGTCGCGAACCTTGGCTTTGCTCGCTGTAGCCAGCACATCCCGATCGGGCGCAAGGTCGATTCGGATTGGCTGCCCTTTTTCCCAATAGGAGGAAATTTGCAAGATTGCCGGACCGCTCAACCCGCGGTGAGTAATCAGCATCTTCTCGCGAAATGACTGGCCGTTCGTGGAAGCGATCACTTCGGCCGAGACGCCGGCCAAGTCGCAGTAGTGCTTTCGATCGTTTGGACCGAACACCAGAGGCACAAGCGCCGGCCTCGTTTTTCGGATTTTCAACCCAAATTGGCGCGCAACGTCGTACCCGAATGGCGTCGCTCCCATTTTCGGAATCGAAAGGCCGCCGGTGGCAACCACGAGAACGGGAGCGCGAAACTCCGCAGGCCCTGTATGCACCTCGAATTCGGTAGTGCGTTTGATCTCGCCGATTTTGGCATTGAGATACACCTTGATTCCCGCTGCGCAACCCTCCGCTTCGAGCATTTCAGTTATGTCTCGCGCAGATCGGTCACAAAAGAGCTGCCCCAGCGTTTTCTCGTGATATGGAATACGGTGAGTTTCCAGCAGAGCGATGAAGTCTGCGGGCGTATAACGAGCCAGCGCGGATTTTGCGAAGTGAGCGTTCCCGCAAATGAAATTCTCCGCCTGGCTGTAAAGATTGGTGAAATTGCATCGCCCGCCTCCGGAGATAAGAATCTTTTTGCCGGAGCGCTCGCTCCGCTCCAGAATCGCGACTTTGCGCCCGCGCTTGCCCGCTTCGATGGCGCACATGAGTCCCGCAGCTCCAGCGCCGAGGACCAAAGCGTCAAATTTGTGAATTGTTTTTTGGGCCAAGAGCCTTCTCAATTTCGAGGATTGATCTGTCTACCGATGCCGCTGCTGGTATGCTCAAGGGTAAACTAATTCCAGGAGAAGACTGAAACATTTGCCTCCGATTATCAATGCTCAAGGACTCTCGAAACGATACGGGCTGGCCCCGCTGTTTGAGGATATCTCCTTCACCGTATCAGAAGGCGAGCGGATTGGACTGATCGGTCCCAACGGTTCCGGCAAGTCCACCTTGCTCGAGATTCTTTTCGGGCGTGTAAAACCCGACAAAGGAGAAGTCGCGATACGCAAAGGCGCGAAGGTAAGTTTTGTCGAGCAGATTTCGCGTTTTGCTCCGGAAGCGACTTGCAGGTCCGTTATCGAGAGCGCGCTGGAACGATCGGGCATACCGGAGCAAGAGCTTTCATTTCGGACGGAAGAAGCTCTCAGTCGCGCCGGTTTCGCAGATTTTGAAACACACGCCGCAGCTCTGTCCGGCGGTTGGCGCAAGCGATTGGCGGTTGTCGAGGGCCTGGTTCAGGAACCTGACATTCTGCTCCTGGATGAGCCCACCAATCACTTGGACCTCGAGGGAATCAAGTGGCTCGAAAGGTTGCTCGAGGATGCGGAGTTCGCCTGCGTCGTCGTCAGCCACGACCGCTACTTCCTCGAAAATGTGGCGAACGATATGGTCGAACTCGACCGCGCCTACCAGGAAGGCTTTCTTCGCGTAAAGGGAAAGTACAGCACCTTCCTGGAAGCGAAAGAAGCGCATCTGCACGCTCAAGGAAACCGCCAGGATGCATTAGCAAATCGCGTTCATACCGAGATTGAATGGCTGCGGCGCGGCCCCAAAGCGCGGGCGACCAAATCAAAATCCAGAATTGATAAAGCGCATAAGATGATCGGCGAGCTGGCGGATATGAATGCCCGAAGCCGCACGGTCACCGCAAAAATCGACTTCTCTGCTTCCAACAGGCAGACCAAACAACTGATCGTACTTGACGGCGTGAGTTACTCGATCGGCGGCCGCTCGCTTTTCAAAGGAATTGATTTTACGGTGACCTCCGGGATGCGCATTGGATTGGTTGGCCCGAATGGCAGCGGCAAGACGACGCTCCTCCGCTTGCTGCGCGGCGAAATTGATCCGACGGCCGGCACGATACGCAAAGCTGACTCGCTGAGAATTGTCTACTTCGACCAGAATCGCGAACTCGATCCTAACCTGACCTTGCGCCGCGCGCTGGCGCCTGATAGTGACTCCGTGATTTATCAGGAACGAGTAACGCACGTGGCTTCCTGGGCTGCCAGATTTCTTTTCAACGCTGAAGATTTGAACCGCCCCGTTGGCCGCCTTTCTGGTGGCGAACGCGCGCGCGTTTTAGTTGCCCAGCTTATGCTCCAGCCCGCCGACGTTCTGCTGTTGGATGAACCGACAAACGATCTCGATATCCCCACTCTGGAAATATTGGAAGAGAACCTTCTGGAGTATCGCGGCGCGCTGGTGCTTATCACACACGATCGCTACATGCTGGATCGCGTCTCCACAATCGTCTTCGGCTTGGATGGCCTCGGAAACGCCGAACGCTTCGCCGACTATTCGCAATGGGACGCGTGGCAGGGCACCCAAAAAGCCACGAACGTCTCCAAACCGGCGAAGGTAACGAAGCGTCCGCAAGTAAATCTCGAAAGCCCGTCCGCGGTACCTAAGAACAAACTGACGCATACCGAGGCCCGGGAGTTTGCGTCCCTCGAAAAGCAGATCGCGAAGGCCGAACAGTCGCTTCTCGTTAGCCGCACCGCGTTGGAAAATCGCGAAATCGCCAGTGACGCATCTCGCCTTCAAATCGCATTTGCCGAAATGGAAGCAGCGCAGAAGACTGTCGACAATCTGTACGAGCGTTGGTCCGAGCTGGAACGAAGGAAAAGTTGATTCGCGGCCTTCGAATCTCTCTTGCCCAATCTGTGCTGGTTTCACTTCGACGAGAATCTACTCAGGAGATTGGCTGGGAGGCCTGGACTCGAACCAGGATAATCAGATCCAGAATCTGATGTACTGCCAATTGTACGACCTCCCAACTGACACTAAACGGAAGACTTAATAAGCACACCGCCGCTTTGATACAAGCAGTTCTCCACGGCTTTCTGAACTAAGACGCGGATGAAATCGGATTCCCACCGGCGGTCAGACAAACACAATCAGCGGTCGGGCTTGCGTTGAACATTCTCCAACATTTCGGGAAGGCCGTCAATGAGACGAACGAGGAGGAAAACGGAGCAAAGCAATGAGCGGGGCGAAACCTAGCAGTGGTGAATGCGGAACGGAGCTAAAAGATCTCACGCGGAAGACAAATCCTATCCGTGGCCGACCGTGCGGTGCAAGTCGCCAGCGGCGACTTCCTTCTGGTTTTCCTCGTGAGGATGCGGATATTCTGGGGTTGGAGCGACCAGGTCGCTCGCACTCTGGCCCACCGCAGTTCCATCGGGGATACTAGACTGCCAGCAATACTCAGGGACTATTTCTTTGATTTTCGCACGGATGGGCAACGCGCCATCAACATACAATGTGGCACGCAACTCAGCAAGTTGACGGCACAGCCCCGGCCAATCTTTCAGCGGGCCATCTGTCCGCTTAATTTTATCGCACGATGTGGGCGATATCTTTTCGTGCGGATAAAATAGCTCCTCATTGAGTTTTTCGCCCTCGCGCAACCCCGTGATTCGAATAGGTGTTGATTCCTCGGATTTCCCGGAGAGGCGAATCAGCGTTCGGGCCATATCCAGAATGTTCATGGAAGTTCCCATTTCGAGCACCAGAATATCGCCATGACGGCCAATAGTGAACGCCTGCAAAACGAGGGAAACGGCCTCCTGTGTAGTCATAAAAAAACGGCGTATTTTCGGGTGTGTGATCAGCAGTGGCCCCCCGCGACGCAACTGTTCCTGAAAGACGGGCACGACGCTGCCGCTCGAACCAAGAACGTTGCCAAAGCGAACCGAGACACAGCGCATGCCCTTCTCCGGGCGAGAAGCCAGCATGAGCTCGCCAATTCGCTTGCTCGACCCCATAACACTCGTCGGATTGACGGCCTTGTCAGAGGAAATGAGAATGAATCCGCGGCACCCGGCTTCTTCCGCGATGTCTATCAAACCGTATAGACCAAAAACGTTGTTGCGAATTACCTCTGCAACATTTTCTTCCATTAGCGGGACGTGTTTATACGCCGCAGTGTGAAAGACATATTCCACTTTGTGATCCGAAAGGCATCGTTTCATGCGTTCCGGGTCGCCAATGTCGCCAACGCAGCAGACTGTTTCGATTTCCCCGCATCGTTGGCGAAGCTCTCGTTGAAGGTAGAACATTCCGGTTTCGTTCTGATCGATGCACACAAGCCTGCGTGGATTATGGCCCAGAATTTGCCGGCATAATTCCGACCCAATCGATCCCGCCGCGCCGGTCACCGCAATCACACTGCCTTTCACGTCACGGCTTACGGCTTCCAGATCCATCTGCACCGGCTCGCGGCCGAGCAGATCCTCCAAGCGGACTTCGCGAAACTGGTTAACGCTGGCCTCGCCCCGAATGATGTCTCGGAGCGTAGGTACGGTCTTGAAGGGTAGCTTCGTTTTCTGGCACTCTTCCGTAATCCGCTTCATCTGGTTGCCGGTCGCAGAAGGAATCGCAATTAGGATTTCCTCCGCGTAAATCAACGAAACCAGGTTCCGAAGGTCGTAAACGGCGCCGAGCACCGGAACACCGTGTATGCGAATGCGATGCTTCGATGTGTCATCGTCCACGCAACCTACAGCTACGTAGCCGCTTGCCGGTCGCGCGAGTTCCCGGAGGACCATCTGTGCCGCAAAGCCGGCTCCAACCACTAGGACGCGTTTCGCACGCGGTGAATTGCGCCGAACGGATTCTGCAAGAATGCGCGAAGCGAGCCGCATACCCGCGAGCAAGCTAGCCGTCAGTACAGCTTCCAGGAAATAAATAGAGCGAGGAAAGCCGGTCGCTCCCAAAACGTACCGGTTGACGATAAAAAACAGCGCAGACCCCACGCCGACTGCTTTCAAAATGGTCAATACATCGCTAACACTGGCGAAGTGCCACCAGCCATGATCGAGTTTGAAGAAGCGAAGAACGATCAATCGCAGAACAACCAGCAGAACGCCTGACGTCAACAAAACGCGGCGATAGGGCAGCGAGAAATCGAAACGCAATAACCATCCCGAAACCAAGCCGCAAGTTACAAGGAACGCCTGAAAAGCGTAGATGAAGACTGGGCTCCGGTTAGAGACGAACTCGGGCAGTCGAATGAGGAACGTACGCTTCACAGACATGAAAACGCCTTTTGAGTCATTCGAGGAAAACTATGGGATTCTTCCTAGCGTCCGGCAGCGGTATGCAGGGAGTGGGTCCGAGAAACGAAGAAATCACGCACACAACTAACAGTAATATCAACATCTTCGCGCGTGGTTTCTGCACTCATCGGCAGAGAAATAACTTCTCGACAAATTCTTTCCGTTTCAGGAAGCCCGGGATTTTCCAGCCCAAGACCCTTATGCTCCCACATCGGTTTGGCCCAATGGACCAGTGTTTCCACCCCTTGTTCTCTCAAATGCTCACGCAATTCGTCGCGCCATTCCGTTCGGATCACATAATTCTGATAGGTGTCAAAGTGCCGATCGTCCTCGAAATGAGGCAAGCGAAGCCCCTCAATCCCTTCCAATCCCCGACGGTAAAGGCCGGCCGTCGTTCGGCGATGTTCAATCCAATTGGGAAGATGACTCAGTTTGACGTCGAGAACCGCGGCCTGCACGTTGTCCAGCAAAGCCGTCTGGCCGTGGTAGTGGAATTCGCCCGTCTGCCGGTCCTCGCCGTTAAATCGCATCAAAGTGACGAGGCGGGCGACGTCGGGATCGTCGGTAGTAACAGCGCCGCCGTCACCCAGGCCGCCCAACGACTTAAACGGATAAAAGCTGAAACACCCCGCTAAACCAAATGAGCCAGCTCCCTTATTCTGGAATGTCGCGCCCAGTGCCTGAGCGGCATCTTCAATGACGGCGATCCGACGCTCTTTGGCAACGGCCATGATTCTATCCATGCCGCACACGCGACCGTTGAGATGCACCGGGATAACCGCCTTAGTCCTGGCCGTGACTGCGGCCTCGAACATATCGGGGTCCATGTTGTAGTCGTCACGCACACCAACAAGAACCGGTCGAGCGCCCGTGTGAACGATCGCCGATACGGTAGCGACAAATGTATGGCCGACGGTAATCACTTCGTCTCCGGGCCCAACTCCGGCCGCCAACAATGAGAAATACAGCGCGTGATAGCAGCTATTGACGCCGACCGCATATTTGACGCCGACAAATTCGCCCAGATGACTTTCGAAATCGCGGAGCTGTTGCCGTAAAACCAAATCCCCTTTCGCGAGAGTATCGGTAATCGCGAAATCAACTTCGCTCTTGATCCGCCGGTAATGTTCGCGGGAATTCACGAATGGCACGCGGTAGGGCATATTCCCTTCCTCCTATTCGTTTTTTTCGAGGTTAAAATCGACGATCACTTGCAGAAACGGTTAGCCTGCGGTAGTGACGGAAAAGGTGCGCTCATTCTTCAGCGCTGAACGGATGGCCGCCACCAGACGTTCCACTGAGAGCCCATAATTTGCTCGAATGTATTCCTGCGTTCCAATTACGGAAGAAAATGCGGAAGGAAGACCAAACCTCTTGAAAACGATGCCTCCAGCACCGACTTCCGCCAGCACTTCGGCAACCGCGCCGCCCAAACCCCCAACCACGCTGTGCTCCTCGAGTGTAAAGATCGCTCGGGTTTCCCGTGAGGCTGCCAGAATGGCGTCGGAATCGATGGGTTTTACCGTATGCATACTGAGCACTCGAGCTTGTACACCCGTTTGGCGAAAAGACTCGGCTACCTTGACAGCCGTCTCCAAGAGCCCGCCGGTGGAAATTAGAGTGAAGTCCTTCCCTTCACCAAGCTGAATCGCCTTGCCAAGCTGAAAGTGAATTTTTTCCTGATGAACACTCGCCTCTCCCGCTCGGCCCAAACGCAAGTAACAAGGACCGGGATGCAATGCAATAGCTTCGGTTGCTGCCTCAGCTTCCATCGGATCGCCCGGAGCGACCACAACCATTCGCGGCAGCGCTCTCATAATCGCGAGATCTTCCGTCGCATGATGAGTCGAGCCCAAAGACCCGTAGGCCAGCCCGCCTCCCACCGCAACGATCTTGACGTTCGCGTTGTGATAGCAAACATCATTGCGTATTTGTTCGAGACACCTGAGAACCGGAAAGTTGGCGATGGAATAGGTGAATACGATCTTTCCGCTAAGAGCCAAACCCGCCGCTATCCCGGTCATATTCTGCTCGGCCACGCCCGCATTCAGGAACTGAGCGGGAAATCGTTCTGCGAAATCTTCCACCACTCCGAATCCCAGGTCGCCCACGATGAGATGAACGCGCTCGTCTCGTTCGGCGAGCGCCGTTATCGCGCGAATAAACGCGCCTCTCATTGTTCTTCTCCTAACTCGGCGAGAGTTCTTTTCATCTCGTCGGGATCAGGCGAGCGGTAATGCCACAAGAGTTTGTTTTCCATGAAACTGACGCCTTTCCCCTTTATGGTGTGAGAAACGATGCAGGTTGGCTTCCCGGGCTTGATCGGAACTGCAGCTAAGATCTGCTCGATTTCTTGAACGTCGTGGCCATCGATTTCGCGAACTTCCCAGCCGAAAGCTCGCCACTTTGCCGCGAAAGGCTCCAAATCCAGAACCTCTTTGACCGTGCCGAGGCTCTGGATCTTGTTGTAGTCAACGACAACGATCAGATTATCGAGCCTATGATGCGGAGCAAAAAGAGCAGCCTCCCAAACCGAGCCTTCGTCGCACTCGCCATCGCTTAATAACGTGAACACGCGGTAGTCGCCTCCATCGCGCTTCCCGACAAGCGCCATCCCGCAAGCGATTGGCAGTCCATGACCGAGAGACCCGGTAGAAACTTCCACGCCCGGGACTCCCACGTGCGTGGCATGCCCAGCCAAGTGCGTCCCATCCTGATAGAAATCATCCAGCCAATCCCTTGGGAAAAATCCGCGCATTGCCAGGACGGCGTAGAGTGGAGCACAAGCATGGCCTTTGCTTAAAACAAACCGATCTCGCTCCGGCCAGTCCGGGCGGTTCGGATCAACTCGCAGAGTCTTCGTATAGAGCACAGCCAGCAGGTCTGCCATGGAGAACGCCGAGCCGATATGCGAGCTCTTTGCTCGATGAATCATGTGCGCCGACTGCAAGCGAATATCTCTTGCGACCAACTTAGCGTCACAAGTTGTCAAGGCGGAGCCTGAGACGGGATTTTTCTCTGTGGGTTCAGTCATTTGCAAGCCCCCTGGCGGCATTACTCGACAATGGTCTTCAGCGTCTGGAGAATAATTTTGAAGTCGGTTAAGAATGAACGCCTGCGCACATATTCCAATCCCAGCCGAATTTTTTCCGGACGAATTTTTTCGCGGTACGCCGCGTGCGGATCGGAACTTCCCCGCAAAATCTCTCCTTCATTTCGGAACCGGATCGACGCCCAGTCCGTGATTCCTGGCCGCACTTCGAGCAGGCCCTTCTCTTCGGCGGTGTATAAGAGTACTTCCTCGACGACTTCGGGCCGCGGTCCTACCAGACTCATCTCACCCTTCAACACGTTCAGCAGTTGGGGCAATTCGTCCAATTTGTGACGCCTGAGGAGTCCTCCCATGCGCGTAATCCGCGGATCGTCCGCGGAACTGGACGGCCCTCCCAACTTGTGCGCGTCCAGGACCATCGTCCGATACTTGAATATCCGAAAGGCCTTCCCAAAACGTCCGGCCCTAAGCCCTCGATAAAATACCGGGCCTGGCGAGTCCAATTTGACGGCAAGCGCAAGGATAGTGAGAACCGGCAAGAGCAGCATCAATCCCACGACTGAAGCCGTGAGATCAAACAGCCTCTTGAGAATCGCCGAAATCATGCGCGCATGATCCGTTCTTGCTTCTGCATTTTCAGAACTAGCGATAAGGCGTGTGCAACCGTGGTCTTGAAGAACGCTTCGCGTAGAAACGCCTTCCCGTTCTTCAAGCCTCGGCAGTTTTCGAACTTCTAAAGATCGCCGATTTTTGTCAAAGTCGTAACCACATGAGCGGCCGCGAAAGGGAACAACGCTTGAATCATGAAATAGGCGAATGGAAGATTCTTGGAAAGGAATCGCCCGAGAGGAGGAACCAGGGCGCCGCGGAAGACACCGCACACTTCGGTGCGTTTTCCGAATTCATAGAGACGATCGAGTCTTTTCCGCGACAGCCCATTAAATTCGCGGCTGCCGGGTTTCGAATATCTCCAATCCGACAATAATAGAATGCCTCCCGGCTTCGTCACGCGAATCATTTCCGAGGCAATGCGCTTCGCCGTATCGTCATCCGTGATCTGAAGAAACATCATTGTTTCGGTCACGAGATCAAAACTGTCGTTTTGAAATCGCAGCCGCGTTGCATCAGCGCATTCCAGGGAAACCAGAGGATTCGTTTCTTTAGCCTTTCGTATTCTGTCTTCCAGCAGATCCACGCCGTATAGGTTCTCGGGCAGGAATCCGAGCCGCAACAACAACCACAAGCTGTCACCTTCGCCGCAGCCTACATCCAGAATCCGGGCATAATGGGTATCGAGATGAACCGACCGCAAAGCGCGGATCATCGCCGCTTCCTGGGCCAGGATCTGAAAAAGCACTTCGGGATTTTTTAGCAGGTTGTTCCTATTCGCACCCTTTCTCGCGGCATATTCTCGGTAATACTTTCCTGTAAAGGCCTGAAGCGACGTCGACGCGGCATCCCCGTCTTGTATTTTTTCTGCCAGCGGTTCGCGTGCCATAAGCTCAATCTTGGTGTGAACGCTTGAAACAGAAGAAGCGATCCAGAGAACAGGGTTAATGCCCTGTTGCGGCAAACTTCGAGGCCGCGACTTCTCGGCAGCTGCCATCTCCAATCAAATACTGACGCGCACAGGCCTTGCAGGTGTCATCGCGCAAACGCACTCCGCAATTGCATATCCACCCGTCCTGACGGGCGGGAGCGCCTTTGACGAGCGCGTAGTCGGGTACGTCGTGTGTAACAACAGCGCCGGCCGCGACAAATGCATAACGGCCGATGGTTGTGCCACACACGATCGTGCAGTTTGCTCCGAGCGTGGCTCCTTGTTTCACCAGTGTCCGATTAAATTCATGCTTGCGAACCACGTGACTGCGAGGGTTGATGACATTCGTAAAAACCATCGATGGACCGCAGAACACATCGCTCTCCAACTCCACACCTTCGTAGATAGAGACATTGTTTTGAACTTTGACGCCATCTCCCATGATTACGCCGGGGCTGACGACGACGTTCTGGCCCAAATTGCAGCTGCGCCCGATCTTGCACCTGGACATAATGTGCGAGAAGTGCCAGATCTTAGTTCCCGCGCCGATTTCGCAAGGCTGGTCAATGACCGCAGAAGGGTGAGCGAAATAATCTTGCGAGTCGACGATCACCGGCACTGGCACGCCAGACTGGGCCATCGATCTGCCGCACGCATCAAGAATCTCCAGGACACGAAGACCGTCTTCACCATGCGTGCGAGGATGAGATCCTTTGGATACACAATCCAAAAAGTGTTCGCATTCTTTTCGCAACGGCTCGTCTTTTGGCAATGCGATCACCTGGCCGCCATCGCGCTCCGCGACCGGTTTGCGATCCTGCCAATTGATTCGATGTGCGTATAGCACCAGCTTTTTCTCAGGCTCCAAGTCGTCAAAGACGGCCATCTTCTGGCTCCCAATGACGCACAACTTCTGTTCCTTAAAAGGGTGAAGCCAGCTGACGAAGATATGGGCCTTTACTCCGCTTGCAAACTCCAGGGTGCTCAGAGTCGTGTCCACAATCGGAGGATTCAGGTAACTTCCGCCTTGCGCCGCGGCGAGGGTGGGAGTCTCCGAAAGCATTTTGACGATCACGGCGATATCGTGAGGCGCGAAGCTCCACAATATGTTCTCTTCCGTGCGCAGTTTTCCCAGGTTCAGGCGAGAGGAATAAATGTACTGGATCTTTCCGAGCTCTCCCGCTCGTATCAGACGCACCAATTCAATAATTGCCGGGTGATATTCGAGAATATGGCCCACCATCAGCACGAGCCCGCGTTCCGCTGCTACTTTGACCAGGTGTTCCCCTTCGCGAAGATGAAGAGCAAGTGGCTTTTCGACAAAGGCGTGCTTGCCGTGGTTCAGCGCTTCCAGGGCAAGTCGATAATGCTGCGCTGCGGGTGCGGCTATGACCACAGCTTCCACCAGCGGATCCGCTAAGACCGCGCAATAATCCTTGGTGGTGGAAACTTTATATTCTTGGCGCACCCGATCGAGGAGAACTTCGTTGACGTCGCAAACCGTTTCCAGCGCATGCAGTGCGTGGAAGTTTCGCACGAGATGCTTGCCCCAGTATCCCGCCCCGATCACGGCAACCCGTGGGGTTCTCGTCTTGCATTGAAGTGCGGGCATCGTTTTCATTAGCTCCTCATACCTGATCAAAATCAGCAATCGCCGCGACTACGGCACGCTGCCGGTCTTCGGTAAGCTCAGGATAAATTGGAAGTGACAGCACTTCCCGGCTCGCAGCTTCCGCCTTCGGAAAATCGCCCGGTCTGTGTCCGAGGTAGGCGAAAGCATTTTGGAGATGTAACGGCTTCGGATAATAAATCTCGGTCGGGATGCCGCGTGCCTTCAAATGATCGCGAAGCGCGTTCCGGTGTTCTTTCACCCGGACCGTAAACTGATTGTAGATATGGACCGAACCCGGCACCGGTGCAGGCGGCGTGATCATCGTCTCAACGCGAAACTCGCGGAATAGCTCGAAATAACCGAGGGCGTTATCTCGTCGAGCGAGTGACCAGTCATTCAGGTGACGCAACTTGACGCGCAAAATCGCTGCTTGCAAAGCGTCCAGGCGGCTGTTCATTCCCAACGTTTCGGAATCGTATTTCGTTCGCGCGCCGTGGACGCGCAGCACACGTAGTTTGTCTGCGAGTCCGGGATCACTTGTAGTGACCATGCCGCCGTCACCGGCGGCTCCCAGATTCTTCGACGGGAAGAAGCTGAAGCAGCCGATGCGCCCGATACTCCCTACCGCGCGTCCTTGGTGGCGAGCGCCGATGGCCTGTGCAGCATCTTCAATTACGGGAATTCGGTGTGCGAAGGCCACGTCCTCGATCTTGCCCATGTCCGATGCCAGCCCAAATAGATGGACAGGCATGATCGCTTTCGTCCGCGGCGTTATCGCCTTTTCAACTTCGGATGCATCAACGTTATATGTGTGCTGATCGATATCGACGAAAACGGGCTTTGCCCCGACTCTGGCGATCGCCCCAGCGGAAGCGACAAAGGTAAAAGGCGTCGTGATGACCTCATCGCCCCGGCCGACTTCCAAAGCCAGCAACGCCAGGATCAGGGCGTCCGATCCTGACGCGCACCCGATTGAATGTATGCAACCCGTGAATAAACTGATTTCCTTCTCGAATGCTTCAACCTGCGGCCCCAAGATAAATTGCTGCCCATCCAGCACACCTGTCACAGCGTTGAGGATTTCTCCTCGAATGCTGGCATGCTGCGCCCGCAAATCCAGAAACGGAAAGCTAACCGGCGATCTGCTGGGTGCGGCTGAGGTCATTTGGTTGCTGGAAGAATTTCAAGATTCGAGTTGTCGCGTGCGCCATGAAATAAGAAAGGAGTATTTGTAGATAGAAATATCGCTAGGTTTAAGGCGGGCTCGTTCCAAATCTGTCTATCGTACTCGCACGGTGCCACGCCCTCTCCAACGAACTCCCGGAAGCAGCAGAAGCACGAGTCCAAATGTCGTACCGGCGCCGAACGCGAAATGGCGGCCCGCAAAAGTGCCGGGGAGCAGGAGCAAAAGCTCACCTTTTCGCTTGCGAATCGCCGTCTCTATCGAGACTCCGATATTGGCAACTGCGTAAGAACCCAAGATCCCGAGGAATATCCACATGAAACCGTCTTGAAAAATGGAAAGCGCGAGTGAAACCACTAGGCTCGCTACCAACGCAAATGGAATCCAATGCCGCCAAGACCATGCTTTGCTGCCGAACTTCAGCACGTATGTGACCCAGAATCCGTCGGCAAAATTATGCCGCCAGAAAGCAGGCCAAGTAGCGTCCGCGAAATACCGGACCACCACCTCCGGCAGGAGCAAAATCCTTCCACCAGCACTGCGGAGGCGACGGTTGAGATCCAAATCAGAGCTGCCCAGCAGCCGCTCGTCGAACATACCTATCTTGTCGAAAAGTTCTCGCCGGTAGCAGCCGAATGCTGCCGTATCCGCCCATATTGGTTTTTGCACACCCGTCTTGACGTGGGAATTACCAGAACCGAACCGACTGGCCAGCCCTGCTGCGATTGCCTGCGCGATTGGGCCCTCCGCTCCCGGCTCGACCTGCAGCGCTCCCCCAACATTCTCTGCCCCGCTTTCCTGGTGAAAGCGGACGCAAGTGGAAATGTGATCGCGTTGATACACCGCATGCGCGCCCGCAATAATGATCAGGTTGCCGGATGAATTTCGAATGCCCGTATTCATGGCCGCCGGAAACGAGCGGGCGGGATTGTCCAGAAGCCGGAGGCAGGAGCAGCGTTTTGCATACTCGTGGACGATCTCGCGGGTTCTGTCCGCGCTCATTCCATCCATAACAAGAATTTCCAGGCGGTCTTTTGGATAGTCGTTCGCGAGGATAGATTCCAGGCACCGGGCGATGAATTTCTCTTCATTCCGGCAGGCTATAAGGACCGAAACAAAAAGACACTCATCTCGAAGTTCGCCGAAAATGCCCGGACGGTCGGAGATTTCGCTCAGAGTCACAGTGTCACAGTTTTTTCAGACGAGCTGCGCGGCAGAAGCAGGCACCCGGTAGCGAGACAACAAATTAAACTTGGAATCCCGTAGAACCAGCCCTCCGACGAGGAGCGCGAGCGGGACCGAGTTGTAATAGAAGGCCGATACAATCGGTGAAAAAACGACCCACGCGTAATAGGCGGTCAGCACCCATAGCAGCGATATTCTTCCACTACAAAGCCGAGAATAGGCTCGCCCGACGAATGCGCCTGCCATCAAGCAGAGGAACATCGCCCCAACGAAGGAGAAATCGTCAATCAAGCCGCGAAAAGCCGTATAAATGTTCGATGTGACTCCGCTTTCCAGCTCGACGATTTCCCAATTCACATTTCTCGCGCGATCCTTGAGCCCCAAGAATTCGAATACTCCGCCGAGCGTATATGCGCCATAGCCAAGCGGCTGCGGCTCGTGACCGTTGGCATAGCTGTCAAAAACTGCGAGGTAAGCGAGGATATCAGCAGCTATTTTCACTGTGGCTTCCGATGCGTCATTGAATTCGTAACCGCGTACCGCGTAGAGGCCCACAAACATTGCAATTGCTGCGATGGAGATGATCAGTAGAGTTGCCGCGAATTTAGTCGTGATCCGAAATCGTCCTCCGCTCAAGAAGCATTTCATGCTTAAGTACGCAGCCATCCAGCAAGCAACAGCCAAAAGCGTTGCAAATCGCGAGGCGATCGCCGTGCCCATGAATAAGGACGGGAAAAATCCGCTGAGCGCAAGCAGTTTCTTACTCCGCGATTTAAGTAGAGGAGAGGCAAAACCGCCCAGGATCACCGAAGGGAAGACCCACATCCGCAGAAGGCGATACCACCACGGATCAGGTTCGCCCCCAACAAGGATGTCATACATAATACTGCCCAAGCTGAAGAATCCATCCAAGGAGAACGAAAGGTCTAAGTTTCGCAGCCAAATCACTGCATAAAGCACAGCGCCTAACATGGCTGCCGCCGCAAAATACAAACTGAGCCGCAGGCATCGCTCCCCCATGGAATTAAGCGCGTTCTGGTTCAGCTGGACTTCGATGTTCTTCCTTCCGCCAGAATCTACAAAAAGGAATGCTCCTAGCTGGAGGCAAACGATCAGACCCAGCAACATCCAAAGCGATTTTGGAGAAATGTGATCTTGCGTCATGACTAGAGGCAGGCCGCTATAGACGGACCACATCAGCCCGACAAATGCGCTCGGTGCGAGCCAACTTCCCTGGTATACGCGCGCGACGAGCGACAGTCCAAACAGCACGCTCCACGGCAACCAGGGCGAATTTAATAAATGTGCGAACATGGATAGTCAGTCACGGAATCGCTTCTCTCGAGTCAAACGCCCGCCGCAGCCGACTTCCGAGCGGAGTGAATTGCCGGTTCTGATCTGTTCGTTGCGATGAGGCCTGCATATAGATTTTCCATAATTTTCGCGGTTTGATTCCACTCAAAGCGCTGTTTGACAAGTTGCCGTCCCGCTCGCCCCAGGCTGTTTCGCAGGATCGGTGTGAGATACAGCTTTTCGAAACACTTGGCAGCCGCTACTTCGTCATCCGGCGGAACCATCAAACCGGTTTCTCCATCCACAACAACCTCCGGCAATCCGCCTACTCTGGACACCACTACCGGAAGACCACAGGAAGATGCTTCGAGAATAGCCACGCCAAAGCTTTCCCTATCGGATAAAGCTGCAAACACGGAAAACGATCTCAGATAGTCCCGGACCCGCCAGTGCGGTACTTTGCCGGCGAAATGGACCAAGTCCCCGAGGCCAAGATTCAGTGCAAGTTCCCGGTATTCATGTTCCAGGGTTCCCCCGCCTACGATTACAAGCTTAATGGGCCAATCGGGGTGTTCGTTCACGAGCAACTTGAAAGCTTTGAGCAAGCAATCGATGCCATAAGACTTCTCCATGGACCTGACCGTACCTATGACGAATTCGTTCGATTCGTTCGAGACTTCCGGAATCGAGAATTCGTCGCAGTCCACTCCGAACGGCGTGATCAAGATAGGTTTCGAAGTGTATTGCTTCGCTTCCCGCGCCATATCCGCGCTGGTGGAACAAAGATAGTCGGCCGCTGCAAGATTTCGCTTAAGGAGCCACTTGTGAAGAGGCGACCTGTGCGGGAATTCGTAGATGTCACTGCCCCAAACCGACACGATATATGGATGGAATCCCACCAGACGGCCAAGCGTTCCGTAACCACTGGCGTAATGCGCGTGGACGATGGATGGCCGAATGTCGGCTAGAAGCTCCCGAACTTGCCTGACTCCGCGAAAATAGTTCAGGTTGAAAGGCAAATCGTCCTGCAATCGATGCACGTGAATCCCTTCGCGTAGCCCCTCGCCCTCGCGGAGAGTAATGATGTGGACCTCGTAGCCCTTTTGGTGAAAGTGATTCGCCCACCGCACTGAGTGCAGAGCGCCTAAATTGGCAAGAAAGCAAATTCGTCCCGGGCTCATCGGTAACAATTAATCCTTTAGTCCTTCTGGCAAATCATTATCTCAGTGGTGGGACTCTCGCTCATTAAACGCGTGAGCATCAGTTCAACGGGGTAAAGCACTGCGCCATAAACCGAACCCAAGAACGGAACCAAGTGAACGGGCGCCAGGAATGCACGCCAAACCGGCATGAGCCATCGCAAGGAAGAATCAATGGGGGCATTCATCAACACGAACATTGGCGCTCTCCGCACAATTCGGAGGCCGCTCTTCCGTACCACCGCCTCTATCTCATTCAGCGAGCGGCTCACTTGGTGGTCGGTCCGCTTCGCCGTACCGTGCACGAAATTGTCAGAAAAAAAGAAATGGCCCCCGCGTTTCAATAGGGTAGCGATATTTTCAATCGCCCTATGGAAGCGGCCGTCTTCCGTGATGTGGAAAAGAACATCGAATGCCGAAATTACATCGAATCTTCCAGTCCAGTTGTAACCCTCAAGAGTTTCTGCAATGTCGATCTGCGCGATCTCGATTTCCGGGAATTTCTCCTTGAGCCGCTCCACCGCGACGGCCGCGATGTCGCTTCCTTGCAGCGACCGCACGCCAAGGTTCTTCCATTGTTCGAGCCAGAACCCGGTTCCAGAGCCGATGTCCAGAACACTCGCTCGCGACAGCTCGATCGAAAGACCGAGCAGATGCCTTCGTAGAATCCCTCGCCGGACGGCGTACAACCAGTTGTTATAACGCACACCGTGCCCGAGGTATCCGACACCCTGCAATCCCCAGTTGCTTGCCAGACGCTCTTCCCAATAGGACTTATCTTTCGACCCTTCATTCCTTCGAAGCGAATCGGCTCTCATTTTCGGCGCTAGCGCTTCGGTTTCACCGGATGCAACGGTCATGGGAACGTTTTTCATTCTGCTGCAGCGGAGGAGTGGAGTATTCGCAGAGTTTCAGCGCAGGATAGAAGACAAATCGTCAGGACGCCGCCAAGAAATGCCAGAAGTACAACGTACTTGTTGTTCTGCACGAAGAATACTGCCAATGAGCCCGCGCAAAAAATTCCGAATCCGGCCAGAAGGATCACCGTAGTTACGCCAAGCTCGTGGAAAGCATCAATGACGTTGCGCAAAACTGTGTAGAGACTGTAGGGCACCGCCGCGAACACCAACAACCGTAAAATCCCTACCCCCGCCGTAAAATCAGGCCCTAGATACAGTCGGATCAGCCTCTCTGCCCCAATCGCGATTCCCACTGCAAGAACAACCGAACCAAGCAGTGTGATCTTCGTCAGCAGCCAGACTTGCCGCTTTAGCTCTGCGATTCTTCCCGCGCTCAGAAGTGCGCCTGCTTTTGGCAGCAGGATCAGGCCGAAAGCAGAAAAGAACGAACTGATGACGTTCAGCATCGAGATTCCAAACGCCACGTAGCCGGCCGCTCGAATTCCGCTTTTGTGCGCGACGATTGTGGCGGGAAGCGCAAACAACGCCATAAGAATAAAGTCACCGGGAACCCGCTGGACCCCGAATCGCAGCAGTTTCACCGCCTGCACACGATTGTCCTTCGCTACCGCTTCCCATGGAGTAAACAGCAGAGCCACTGTGGCCACAACAAATAGCGAAATACCATACGCAGAGAGGAGTGACTGAACGCTCTTGCCAAAAAAAATAAAAACAGCCACAGGTACGAGTCCCAAATTCACGAACTGCAGAAAATTGGCGGCCCGCATTTCCAACATTCCCCGGAAATAGCTGTACACGATAGCGTGCAGCGTCGATCCCGCCACCACCAGGCTGATGGGCAAAATGATTGACGCGTATTCTTTCGATCCGAAGAACAAGTATGCGAGTCCCGAGGCAAACACATTCAACAGCGTCACGCAAACCAGCACAGACAGTCCGACGCACCAGAGTGCGGCCCCAAGATAGCGGCCCTTGGACTCCTCATCCCTGCGTCCGGCTGCGTTAGCGACATAGCGCGGCAACCCAACTGCAAGTCCGAGGAGAACGACCGGGTACATGATCGAAATTGTGCGCCGGGCGACGGCATATTCCGAGAATCCTGTAGTACCTAAAAAATGTGCTGCCAGCTTGTACGCCAGAAGTTGGCACGCAAGAACCGTGAACTCAGTCGCAAAAGTGCTTCCGTACTCGCGAACATGCGAGCCCAAATTCTCAGCAATCCAGGAAAAAGGCGTACTAACTGTCGCGCTCATAGGCGACCGCCTTCCGTCGCATGCGTCAAATAGGAATGTAATGTGGGGATTAAGATTACTAAGGCCAGGTGAAAAGATTTGCTTGTGGTGCCGAGACTTTCCTACACCGCTTCCACGTCCGCCTCATCAATGTCTACCGCCATCGACCTCATGATTAGTTCTACGGACACCACAAACCGCGTCTTGCCTCTTCGTCGCAAGAGGATTCCTCGAATTCCAGCCAGCGGACCGCTTCTTACTCGCACGCGCCGTCCTGCCGTAAGGAACGGATGCGGCTCCGCCGCAAGCTGCTGAGATAGTCCCGTTTGCAGAATTTCCATTTCGTCGTTCGGCAGGGCCGTCGGGACTCCGTTGAACGCTACAAACCGTACCACGCTCGGAATTTGCAGCACCTTCAAACGGTCGCGAAGCGCGACGGAAACGAAGATGTAGCCCGGGAAAAGAGGCATATCCAATTTGACCCGCCGGTCTTTCCAGCGGCGCACGGAACTATAGAGCGGAAGGAAATGTTCCACGCTGCGTGCACGGAGCTCCGCAGCGGCATGCTTTTCATGGTTTGCGCAGGTGTAAAGCGCGTACCAATGCGGCTGAACGTAAGTCTTTGGCGCCAGCTCTGGCCCGCCCCGCTCACAGTCTGTCTCAACGCAGACAAGCTCCATTGATCTCCTTCTAAAGACAGCTTCGCCCCCTTAACTACAAGGCGAGACAAGTGCTAACAGCCTCGTTTACTCACAGTTACAAGCGTTTCGACGCATTTGCATTCCCGCCGTTTGGCGAGCGCTGAGCCAGTCGGTCCCAAATCTTCTGCGTTGCCCAACGCGGTTCGGCTCCGAGTTGCGAAGTCCAGGGAAGCTGCGCTTTCAGCGTTTCAGAAATTTCATGCACCAGAATCTTGCGTGGGTCTTGTGGATCCACCTCGTTCCAGCGCGCTGACCCCAGCACCCAAACCACAGATAAACTGAAACCGAGAAATGCGCCGGTCAGCATGATCGATAATCGCGGGGGAAAAGACTTTTTCTCTGGAATCGTGCCCGGATCCAGCACTTTTATGCTGGGCGTCTCCTTCGCCTCTTCCATCTTGGCAAGCTCGTATTGTTGCGTGAGCAACTCGTAGACTGTCTCTTGAATCTTCGCGCGGCGATAATAGTCCGCATATTTCACGCTCAACAGCGGCAGATTTTTTATGGAAGGATAGGGCATGTCACTCGAAGAGTTTTGAATCGCTTCGGCTCCTTCGCTGGCCTTGCCGTTCGCGCCACCCAGTCGTTGAAGTTGCTTGCGAAGTTCTTCAACCCGAGCGACCGACGCTTGAACTCGAGGATTGCTATCGGTGTAAATCCGCCTAAGCCCTTCGAGTTGAGCTTGTGCGGCCACCATTTGGCCTGCGATCGTGGCAGCCACGTCCAGCATCGCTTTCCCTTCCTGCTCGATGTCGAGCGTGTTGTTTCTGCTGGAAAATTGAGCCAGTTGATTCGAAGCATCATCCAAATCTTGTTTTACGACCTTGAGGCGCTCCTCCAGAAAGACTCTTTGTCGATGTGCGGCGGAAGTCGATAGGTCGGTCACCAGCGAATTCAACTCATCCACGTAGGCATTTGCCAGCGCCGCAGCCCGTTCGGCGCTGCGGTCGGTAACACTAATCGTAATGATCCCGCTCTTCCTATCTTCTGAGACCGAAGTGCTTTCATCCAGTTTCGCTCGTGCGTCTGCGACAAGCCGTTTCCCATAAATTTTTCTCAAGTCGAACTGCTCAATGACGCGATCCTCCGAAGTCTGGCTTCGCAGCACTCCCACGAACAGCGCACCTGTAGACTTCAAACCGAGTAGGTCGCCTGCCGCCGATCCCAAACTGCTGCTGCCCTTTGCCGCAAACGCAGCCATCATGGCCATGCCGGACGTGGACTGAGTATCAGGAGGCATAAGCTGCGTCGTCGATGTGTACGATTTCGGAATTAAGAACGCGATCAGGGTCGCTAGCGCCAGACCAATCACCGTCATTTGAAGGAACAGCCGGCGACGGTCCCAAAACACGCGTAGCCGATTGGCTTGGCGCTCGCGGGAATCCTCCAGCGAAATCGGGAGCAATGAAACATCTCCGACGATCGGCTGCGGCCGCATTTCCTGCTGGGGCGCCAACTCCGGCTGCGTTTTTGTGCCTGTTTGCATCATTCCTTGGACCTTGCTATTGGCGTCTCGCCATCGGAGTAAAGCCCATCTCGAAAATTGCCGTAAAATTTTGCTGAACTCCACGGAACAATATCGGATAGTGCGAAATATGTTCGTACTGCACCTGGCTCTTGACGTAAAACCGGGGATTCGAATAAAAGGAATTACTCAGGCTATAGTCCTGCCAGGCGCCTCCGCCTGGTATGAATGCTCGATCCACAGAGCTGTTTTTGTATGCGAATTGCAGTGTGTTAGTGGACGAAACCCAATAGGTTAGCCATCCCTGATATGCCTGCCCGTCCCGTCCGACGACATTCCCAATCAGGTTGCCGCCATTCGTGTAGCCGTCATGATAGTTAGCGTTCCAATAATTCAGGTTTCCCATGTTGCCTTTTCGGTCTACTCCGGGCCATCCTGGCGACTCGGTCGATGTGGCTTCGATATGAAGATCGAGTTTGGAGATTCCAGGAAGCCGGGTGATAAAGATCCCCGGCCGAAATGGATTTTTGGGCTGGTTGAACCATGGGACAGGGTCATCGTCCGCGTAAAGGTCGCCATAAAACACGAGATAGTTTCGAACCTTGGGAACGTTAAATGTCCAGTCAAAGCTCGAGTGACTATCACCCGGTACGGACGATGTCCCGCCCGTCGCTTGTAGGCCAAAAAAGCTGCGAATGAAATTCCCGGGAGTCAGCGGAGTGCCTCCTACACCTCCAATCGTGACCGTGCGCCCGAAGCCGAATTCCAGGTTTGGTAAGGGCTTAAAATTTATCTTGTTGCCGTAAATAAATGGGTGGGGGATGTACGTACCGCCCTCCAGCCTGCCGAAGAATTGATCGATGCGCATAGGCCCGAAATACTTCAGGAAGCCGGGCAGGCTGAACGGCTCTGAATTGACCACGCGAACCATGTCGACGGGCTCGGCATTGTCACTCCACAAGAACGAGCCGCCCAGGCCCGGAGCCCACGACAAGCTTTGCCTCCCAACCAGAATTTGCCAGTTGTCTAAATTTACGCCGATGTAGGCGTCCAGCAGGCGCACGCGATTGACAGCTTCCACAGGAACTGCCGGCGGTTCCGGGACAAAATCGCGGCGAGCTATAATCTCGCGCACGACATCCGATGGTGCCGGCGCGGAGGGCGCATGCTGGTACTCGGCGCGCACGTATATCGCTATCGGCCCTGCCTCCGCGCGGAATGCTCCGCCCGCTTGACCGTTTGTCCCACGCTCGAATGGCCGGCCAGAATCGTAGGATACGGTCTGTCCAAAGTGATAGCCGTCGGTCAGCGGCGGCCCACTGATCGAAACTGCTCGTACGTAAACGGAGTCGATGTCCACCGAAAGATTTCGCCCTCCATCCAACAACGCTATTTCATGAGAAAACTCGTGTCGCAAGCGATCCTCTAGGCCGCCCACTTGAGAGTTCAAAGGTCCATCACCTTGCAACGCTTCGCCGGCTTCTTCAGTAAGACGGGCGCATTCCATGCGAGTCCAGGGACTCAACCCTGCGAGCTCGGTGTGGACGTAACCGAGCGCTGCAAGCCTGTTCAGCGCCGGATATACCCAGCTATCCAAGGGAACGAACGTGGTGCCCATGCTTTGCCGGGGCCGGTCGCGCTCAAGATAATCGCGGGACTCCGCAAAAGTTTCCCAGGGCGAGCCGCCAAGTTCAGAATCGTGATGTTGGCGATAAACAATCTGGCCCGAGAGCCATCCAATCGCGCTTCCGACTAACACGTCTGTGGGAAAATGCTGCTTGGCTGTGAGGCGGGAAGCGCTGACAGCCGATGCCATTCCATACGCCATAACTTCTGTAAGAATCCCGGGATATTCATGGGCTACCACACCTGCAATGGACCACGCCGCCGCAGCATGTTCTGAAGGAAAGCCGTCTCCGCTCTTCCAGAAATTTCCATTGTAGTTGTCGGTAAGAGGACGTTCGCGCCCCAAGCTATACTGCAACGAATAAACCACAGCGAGGCTGTCCGCCGCCGCTTCGGCTGCCAGCAATCCCGTTTCTCTCTTGTGATCGTCGTGGCTCATTTGGCCCCAAAGATACAAACCGCCTGCCAGCCCGCCCATTGCGCCAAGTCCATAATTTGAAAAAGTATTGCTATGGTTCAACCGGCTCGTGGAACTCGAAAGGTGCTTGCTGAACTCGGTATCCGTAGCGAGCGTCCCCGCCAACGCCAGACCGAACGGCATAAGCCATTCGGCATCGGCTGGCCGAATCTCAGCAGGACTTGACCAAATCGCTTCCTGATCGCGAAAGAAGCGCCCGAACAAATGCAACCCAGGCGAATTGTCGTAATCAAACGACTTCGCAGGCGCGATGTGCAGCTTGTCTGCAGAATCAGCACTCGAACTCGATTCCGTTTTCATTTCCTCCGACTGCGACCCTTCGGCCTGATTTTCTTGCGGCCTCGCCCAGCAAACCCCACTAAAAGCCTCCGGCGCGAAGATCAAAAAAAACGTGATCAAGACCTTGCCTCGAACTCGATTCATTCCTCGATCTCTCTGATGAATTCCCTAATAATGAGCAGCAATGAATGCCGTGCTGGCAATCGAGGACGCTACCTGCGCTGCCAGGAAAACCATCTGCCACTGTATGCCCCCGCCGATTGCCTTTTCCGGAACCACCACTGTGTCCCCCGGCCGCAACTCGGCATTCAGCGAGTCACCACTCCACAAACTCTCGTTTGTCCCGATAACTGAGCCATCCGCTCGGATCACGAAGACCGCTTTCTTGTTGGCGAGTTGGGTGGGGCCACCGGACTGGCGCAGATACCACTGCGCGCTTTTTCCCGGACGGTACCCCACGGCGGTGGGGTTGTAGACTTGCCCTGTAACCATGACGTAGCTGGGCTTTTTGGGAACTACGAGTGTGTCTCCAGTTCTGACTTCCACGTCTGACGCCGTATCTTTCCATTGATTGATTTCCGGCGAAATCCGAATGGCAACTCTCCCGAGCGGAGGCGTAGCGCTCAATTGCTCGAGTGTTGTTTGCCACTGCGCCAGCGCCAGTTCTTTGGCTTTTTTCTTATCGGGATCGGTATCGGGCAAGAGCTGAAGATTTGACTGCGCATCGTTGATGCGCACAATCATTTCATCCCGATCTCGCGCTTCCAATTCGCGTACCTGCACTCGCTGTAGCACTACTCCGTAGGGGTAAGCGTCCGGCTGGAACCCGCCTGCTCGTTCCACGACAGAACTCAAGCGTTCGCCTGGACGAATTCCGTATGTCCCCGGGTATTTCACCTCGCCCTTTACGCTGATGGAGGCGCCCAGGTCGTTCCATCCCGGAAGCTGCCGAATCGTCAAAACGTCGCCGTTATGAACAGCAAGGTCTGCCTTGTCGTCGCCTGAAAGCGCGGCCGATATCGCGATCACTTCGTGCTGAGCAGCTAAGGACGTCTGGTTCGGATATGCAAAATGCGTCAGGTCGGCGGAATTCGTGTCAGCGCTCGGCTTAAGCCCGCCTCCTACACGGATCAAATCCGCCGCCTTCATGTTTGTCGTCAGCGGGTACCGTCCCGGCCGGGCGACTTCTCCTTGTATATATGCGGTTGCAGGTTCAACTGCATCCGGATTGCGGTGAATCAGCAGACGGTCACGTGGCTGAAGGAGAATGTTCTCGGTCGGATCACCTCCAAGAGCTTGATTAAGATTCACGCTGAAGATCTTGAATTTCCCGTCAGGCAGATACCGGAAAACCTGTGCATCTTCGGTCTGCGCATCCGGCGCAAGCCCGCCCGCCAAATGGACTGCGTCACCGAGCCGAATTTGTCCGGCCGTCCTATACGTTCCGGGGCTTCTCACATCCCCCCATACGGAAACCGTCGGCGGGTTTTCAAAATCGTAACGGCTGAAGATTCGAACCGTGTCCATAGGGCGCAGGATCGGTGACTGCGATGGGTTGGCGAACGCGTCCGCGAGATCAAAGCTTTCCACCGTGGGATGAAAATCCGGAGCGTTGAGCCGGATAATTTCAGCGTACCGCGTGGCAGGCTCCGGCAGAAGGTCTTTGTACGACGCGATGACTTCTGTGACGCGCATATTTTCGCGGTACGAATAGCGTCCTGGCCGAATGACGTGCCCATCGAGGAAAATCACGTCCTGGTTATAAGGCGCGATCGGAAATATTCTGACGCGGTCGCCATCTTGAATCTGGAAGGCCTCGAGTTTCTTTGTCACATCGGAAGAATCGTCGAGTTCAGGAATGTCCAGACTCAGCATCGTCTGCTTGTCGTGCGCCACAAGACGCTGGACTTCGATGTGCCGAAGCGCAGCGGTAGGAAGAAGACCGCCTGCCAGTTCAAGCACATTCGCCAGGCTCTTCTCGTCCTTCAGCTCGTAGATCGCCGGGCGCCGAACCATTCCTTCGACGGTTACTTGCCTTCCTATCGGGGGCACCATAACCGTGTCGCCGTTATCCAGACGCACCATGTCGCCCTTGACCCCGCGGAGAAGCAAGTCGTACAAATCCACTTCCTGAACTAGCTCATTGCCGCGGAAATGCTTCACAATTCGGAGAGAACCTTTTGGAGTGGGACCACCGGCGGCGAACAACGCATTGAGAGGTGTCGAAAGCGAACTAATGTCGTAAGCACCCGGATTCGCCACATCACCGACCTCATAAACTCGAATCGTGCGCAGGCGGGCGAGCGAAACTTCCGCGGACACGTCGCGAAATTGCGTCCTCAGAATCTGCTGCAAGTTCTGTTGGACGTCAGCGAGATTCTTCCCGCTAACAAGAAGAGGGCCAGCCTCCGGCAGGCTGATACGGCCTTCCCGATCCACGGTCCGGAAAAATCGCTGAGAAACTCCTCCCCAAAGATCGATTGAAAGACCATCGCCAGGCCCCACCACATAATCCGGACCGGCTGGAAGGTCCATTGGAATTAACTGCGGATCCCGTATTCCGTTTTCGAAGACTTCCGATCCAAATCGCCGGGGGGTCGTCGGTCGAGCGACCGCCTGAACATACATATCGTACAGAGACGGAATATCAGTATAGGGACTGGGCGTCCGTGTCATTTCAGCCGGCTGATAAAGCGCACTTCGCTGATTTCGTCGCGGCGACGGAACAACCGGAGACATGCCCGGCGGGACATACATATTCATATCGCGGCCTATGGCTTCGTTCGACTTCGCGCCAGCGCTGTTCGCTCCGCCAAACGCGATCCCATACGACCCCGAAGAATCACGCATCGTCCCGCTCGTACCAAATGCGTCGGTCAAACCTGAATCCGTCTGCCCATCCGGACGGTTCGATACTTGCTGGAGCCTTGAAAAACCTCCGTCTTGATCTCCGGAAAAATTGGCATTCAGGACGTTGGAAGACTGGTCCGGCTGCGCCCGGTCTCCCAAATCGAGCGGTGGATAGAATTCCAAATTACTGCCTGTTTGCATGAGCTGGGTCCGCTCCACAGGACGTTCGCCCGGCGTAGGCACACCCGGAGAATTCTGCTTATCGGGAGAATTCCACTGCTGCGGCGGCATCCCGATATCGGGCGATTGCTCCTGCCCTCTCGTCATCGAGGTGTTTGTCTGCGCGGTGTTGCAGTCCGGATCCGACTGCGAATCGCAGGGCTGACCGTTCCGCAGGCGTGAATCCCGCGTCCGCTCCAACGATAATTCCTCTTCCTGCCTTTGCGCGCGCCACTTGGCTCGCTCCAGAATCAGGAACTCGCGTTCCTTCCCGATTTCTGAATCGGGATTCACTTTGGGCAAGAGATATCCGTACCGCTGCACGAGAAGAGTTGCCACGGCGCGAAACTGGCTGTCCGCCGCCAAGCGCTCGAAAATGGCATCATTCGTGAGATCAGAGTCGCTGACCACTTGGCCATGATCCGTCGCATCCTTCGCGATCCAGCGTCTCAACTCCACTAAGAGCCCGGCGTCCCTGAGCAACACAATTTTTAGGTCCGCCGCCGACGCCGCCACGCGACTCAGGTTGTCGCGGCCGAGATCTGAGCTGGGCGCGGAAGCAGTACGTTGATTTTGTGCCGAGGTTGCGAGGCAACCGAATAAGACCGCAATCAAAACACATGCGACTCTTCGCGCATCCGTTCGCGGCATTTGGATTGACTTCACGTTCGTCTCGAATAATTGTCGGTTCATGGCTGTCATTGCGGCCTATTCATCGGCCGGGTTTTTTCCCGGAGCGCACTGAGCACTCCCGCTTCCGAGCATTCGATTTGATTCGACTCGATGTGTAGCGAGGTCCAATAACGCATCGCACTATTGCGGTCCGATGAGATGGCGATGATTTGAATTTGGGGAAAGCTTCGAAGTACGGTTTGGCAAATGCCGGATAGACGATTGGATTTTTCAAGAGCCACGATCAGAAAATCGGGACGTACTGCTTCCACTGCCTTCGATATCTGGATTTCCTCTTGAATCTCACCTACGATCTCGATGTCGGGTTGATCGGAAATTGTAGCCATCACGAGTTCCCGAGTCAGCCGCGGCCGGTTCGCCAACAACACTTTGATACGGCTCATCTCGCTGCTCCACAGCCGCTGCACATGGCCGCAACAATATGCGAGAAGCGAATTGCAGGGGAAGGTTCAATTAGGATTCCACCTCGGGAGGACGTTCCCAGGTCCGTGAACAAGTACGAGCGGCCTATCGTCGTACCGGGCCGTACTCAGTCCTGGGTCTAACGCAAATGTGGTTCTACATTCCAAGAAGCTGCGTTTCGCAAGCTTCAGACACATCCAGGCGGTCGCCAACTCCGAGCTTCCCAAGAATGCGATGGACGTGATTTTTGACCGTTTGCTCGGACAAATTCAAGCTGCCGGCAATTTCTTTATTTGTTAGGCCGCGCCCAATTAAAGGGACCAACTGCTGTTCGCGGCTTGTCAGCCCAACACTCGCCTTCACCCGGCTGTTCGGATAGCGGGTCGCCACCAGCGCGATATATTCGAACAGCAGACGAACGTAGTGCGGCGGACAAATCGCGTCCCCCTGCCCAACTCCGCGAATGGCTGCCACCACATCACTCGCCGAAGCATCGCAAAGAACGTACCCCGCGGCGCCACGCCGAATCGCCTTCAAGAAATGTTTCGGATCGTCCGGCATCGCAATCAGAATGCGCTTGGCGCGGCTCTCTGCCAACCCACGTTTTGGACCGACTAGCTCTTCTTCCGGGAGCAATTGCAGCGAATCGAGTACAACGACATCTGGATTTGTCTCCGCAATCTCTTCTTCGGAAACCAAAGTCGCAGGCCGCCCATGAACCACTTGAATGTCACTTCTTTTTTGCAGTATTCGTGCGATCGATTCCCTCGCCAGTCGGTTCTGGCATTGCAGGAGAACCCCTATTTTTTTCTCCACGGTGCCCTCGGTCCCACATAAGTGGCCCAGCTCAACCACCTTGTCTATCAAGTCCGGTGCGTCTGCCACTTCCGCCACTCTTCTGCTGTACTTTTTCGGTACATTTCTTAATCGAGTGACCTAAATTGGGCTAAGCGGCCCTAAACGACACAAGACGTACGTTCCTGGTGCTCTTTGAGCTTCCAATGGCTTTCGGAATTTAACGTACTGCAATTGCACGACCTTTCGGCGCTCCGGAGCAAAAAAGGAGGCGGGAACACTACCCTGCAGAACTTTGCTTGGCTCTAGGCCGAATGGCGCGGCGGTACAGGAACTAGCCTTTTATCGCGGACGCGAAACTGGCGGTCACGCCAGTGAATGCGCTGCGGGAAAAAGCTCGTCAGCCAGACCGTGAATGCAAAAGCATCGCGCACTGGAAGCAGCCATAGCTTTCGGAGCACGAGACGATCTCGCATTCCGCGCAGTCCTACCGAAATCGCCATCAGAATGCGAAACAGCAGCGCGCTTGCCAGATAAATGACGGCGAGCCTCCAGGTTGCAATAGCGCAGACGAGCACTGCCCAAGGGAAAGCGTTGGTGAATATCAATCCAAAATGCCCCCATGGACGCGAGTAGCGGACGCTCAGATTCCATCGAAGCTGGTGGCGAAACGCTTCGCCAAGGTTTTCTCGCGGGTAAACGATATCCACCGGGAAACGGCTTAGCTCGACGCGATAGCCGCGCGAAGCAATGCGATTGCCGAGCTCGTAATCGTCGCAGAAGTAATCCGCCAGCGATTTGAAGCCTCCGATTTCAGCCAAGTGTTTTTTAGTCGTGGCCATCACGGCGCCGAGCATGAAGTCAAGCTCTCCGAGATAGCCTGCGACAAGCACGCCCGGCGCGAAATCAGCGCTATTGCCCAGCGCCTCGAGACCGGCGGCGAATCCGCCGTCGGTCAGACCGCGGTAGAGGCACGTCACTCCGCCGACTTTGGGATCAGAGAACGGTGTTACGACCGCGCGAAGGAAGCCCGGCTCAACGCGCACATCGCTGTCGCTCACAATCATGATGTCGTGGCGCGCTTCACGCACCATTCGGCAGAGCTTGTTCACCTTGTCGCTGGCACCTATCGGCTCCGAGCCAACCAGCAACCGAATCGGGCGCTGAGGAAAATCGCCAATTAGTTTCTCAATGACTGGAACCGCGGGATCACGCTCATCGCCCACACAAAAAAGAATTTCAAATTCTGGATATTCCTGTTTGCAAAAGCTGGCGTAATTTTCATAGGTTTCGCGGTCGAGTCCATATATCGGTTTCAGAACACTGACGGAAGGAGTGAAGTCTGAAGTCGAGGAATGAGAGCCAGCGGTCTCGGCGCGAAAAAACTTCGCCGCTGCAAGGATTACGATCAAGTAGTAGATGACAGGCGCAACCGCTAGCGTGAGAATTGCGTCGCGAACTGCCATCCACACCATAAAATCTCTACCTTTGCCCTACCACACCAGTATCACGCCGACGCAAACGAGGAGGATTCCGGCCCAGCGCAAAGGAGTCACGCGCTCGCCCAGAAACAACCGGCCGCCGTGCGCACCCGCAGCGTAACTAAGTGCCGTGACCGGTACAACAAAGCTGACGTTTTCCATGGACAGCATCGTCAGCATGGCAAAGAAGCCGATGCCCATCAGCGCCAGGCCGACCCACATCCATCCCACCCGCAGCGCCCGGCCAAAAACTCGCAAGAGCGCGAGCGGACGGAAATCTTTCACTTCCCCGGTGACTTTCATCGCGCGCGTGATGCAAAGCTCGCCGGCGGTTCCGCCCAACACGATCAGCGAAAGCAAAAACACCTCGAACCACATCAGCGGTGCTCCGTCGTGCGCAGCGCCGTATTTCCCACGAAAAGAACGCCGAGACAAATCGTCGCGATGCCGATCCAACGCCGTGTGCTGATAAACTCCCCCAGCCAAAAATGGCCCAGTAGCGCGACGATAGCGTAAGCAAATGCCGACGCCGGCTGCACGTAGCTGAAATCTGCCCAGGAGAGCACCAGCGTGTAGCAGATCAAATACGTAAGCAGCGATGCGATTCCGAGCCAAACCATACCGGAAGAAAAGGCGCGGAGAAAAAAAAGAAAGATCTCAGGCGGTGTCCAGGCAGGCGGAACGCCCACGATTTTCATGCCCTTGCCCAGTAGGATGTCTCCTACCGGGCCAAAGGTGACCATCAGGAGCAGCAAAAAGTAGGTCTTGAGATGGAGCCCTTCCGCCGACTTCATGCGCTCTGTGATTCGCTGGGCACTCCGACGTTCGACCGCGGTTCCACAGGCGGCGCTGAAACGTGAATCCTTTTCTGCACTCCCTTCTTTGCGACTTTCCGGCGCTCGTGACGAAGTTTCATGAAGTCCACCGCTTCGTGGAATAGGCGCTTGCGCTCGTGTGAATCCCAAAGCGATTCACGCACGATACGCCAGGCGACGCGCGGGCGGAGATAGTAGCTGTCGTAAAACCGGTTCACTGATTCAACCATGTATTCACGCGAGAGTCCGGGGTACTCAAGATGCGGAAGCTGGTGGCCATTTATGTCAGTGACCGCCTCGCTAGCCAGGAACCCTTCGCGCATGCCCTGGTCGTAAAGTTCGGTACCCGGGTACGCATGAGCCATCGAAACCTGAATGGTTTCGCAGTCGAGCTGTTTTGCGTACTCGATGGTTTTCTCGATGGTCTGCTTAGTCTCGCCCGGCAACCCGATGATGAAGTCGCCGTGAACGTGGATTCCGACCTTCTTGCAGTTCTGCACAAAGGTGCGTCCCATTTCGACCGTAGCGCCCTTCTTGATGTTCTTCAATATTTGCGGATCCCCGGATTCAAAGCCCACGATCAATAGTCGAGCTCCAGCGTCCGCCATTGCTTTTAACGTCTCGTAATCGCTATGGACGCGCGCCGTGCAGGACCATTGGAAGCCCACCGGCTTGAATTCCTTGCAGAGAGCCAGCACGCGATCCTTGCGAATGTTGAAGGTATCGTCGTCAAAGAAAAATTCCTTGGCTTGGGGGAACATCTTGTGCGCCTGCTTGAATTCGCGCGCCACACTGTCCACCGATCGCACGCGCCAGGCATGGCCCGAAAGCGTCTGGGGCCACAGGCAGAACGTGCACAAAGCCGGACAGCCTCGTGCGGTATAAAACGAAACGTACGGATTCAGCAGAAATGGAACGTTGTATTTCTCAATCGTTATATTTTTCTCGTAGACTTCAGTAGCAAAAGGCAGCTCGTCAAGTTCCGCGGTTTGAAGCAACGCGCGCGGAGGATTGTGGACTATCTTGCCGTCCTTCATGTAGCTCGCGCTCAAGATTTCCGAAAGCGGTTTGCCTTGCGCGTATTCCACCACGGCATGATCGAACTCACCACGGACCACGAAGTCAATGTCCTGGCTCGCTAGCAAACTCTCCGCCGGCTTGATTTGCACCTGCGGCCCCACGAAGCAGATCTTGATGCTTGGCTTCTTGTCCTTCATCGCGCGAGCCATGCGCAAATCGCTGAAAAAGCCAACAGTGGAGGTAAACAGAACCACGAACTCGTAATCCTGAGCTATGCGGACAACTTCCTCGGGCGTTATGTGATGCGGCGGCCCGTCGAGTAAGCGGCTCCCTTCAAGCATTCCAGCCGGATAGGCCAGCCAGACCGGATACCAATAAGACTCAATCTCACGTGTGGCAGGCCAGCGAGAGCCCGCGCCGCCGTCGAACTTCTCGAAACTCGGCGGATTCAGAAACAAAGTTTTCATTACTGACGGCATATTTACTCTTACCCCCTCAGGGTTGAAAATGACCTTATGAATTTAGCTTCTGCTCAATCCGTATAGTTTACTCGGTTTTGACGGCAACCCCAAGTGCTGCGTGTTCAGCCGTCGTTACTGAAACACCTTTGCCAACTGACCCGTTGCCTGCAAAAGACTTAGCTGCCCTTGCTGGCGGGCGAAATCAGCGTCGAGAAACGCCACCCACTTGTCGCTCTCATCCAAACGCGCCCGTTCAATATCTCGAAGCGTAAGGCGCCCTTCGTCAAACTTAGACTGGGCCACTTGCAGCGTCTCTTGCGCCAGCTTCAGATCGAGGCGGGCGACCTCGCGAGTCGCATCCAGTTCGCGGACAGTGCGAGCTTTCTGTTGGATGTCCAAGCGAACTTCCTGGCGCTTGTTTCCCAGCGTCAGCTCGGCAGCTTCCAATTCGCTCTTCGCCAGCGCGACAGTCGCACGCGTCTTCGAGGCAAAAATAGGAATCGTCACTTGAACGCCTAGGCTTACGTTATTTCGCTCGAACTTCTTATAAAACTCATCGTAATTGTTGAATTTGCTTAAGATACTGTACTGCCCGACAACAGCCACGGTAGGCCAGTAACTAAGATGGGCGCCTCGCAATAACTGCTGGCGTGCGAGACGCTCGTTTTCAGCCTCCTGAATTCCTCGATCGCTTTGCATGGCGGCATTCATCATATCGTTTGCCGGCAGATTACTTTCGAACGAAGGCTCCTCGGTATCCACTTCGACGGATTGGCCGTCCGAAATCCCCGTGAGATTGCGTAGCTGTTGCGTCAGGGTTTCGTCGCGGCCTTCCAGCTTGATGATTCTTTCCTCCACGCGCGCCTGGTCTAATTCGTTGCGAGTCACTTCGATTGAAAGCTCCTGATTCGCCGCCACGCGGTCGCGCGTCACGCCCAGAATTTTTTCTACGCTGGCTTCTTCCTTTCGCATCAGTTCCAGCGAATGGCGCACTTCGGCCAGTTCCAGATAAGCCGTCGCCGCCCGCACGATGACGTCGTCGTGCATTCGATCGATTTCGAGTTTCATGTTTTTCGCGCGGTCTTCCGCGGCGTGTTGCTGGCCCTTTAGCAGTGGATTAAAAACCGCTTGGTTGTAGCTCATTTGAAAAACCGCGGGCGGTGAACCTGAAATGGACGGAAACCCGGAAGTGTACGCCAGGCCTGAACCGGTGTAGAGGTTTGGCAAAAATGCGGCTCGGTCAAGCCCTGCTTCGTTTAGGGCGACTGTGTACTGCACCCGGGCCAGAGCTAAATCGCGGCTGTTCTGCAGGGCCAGGGTAACAGCTTGACGCATGGTCAGCTTTTCAGCGTTCTGCGCGCGCGCCAGTCCCGCCGGCAAAAACGCCGCAATTACGCCGGCCGCCGCGAACATTCGCAATTTTTTATTCATAGCGCAGCGATTCCGTCGGGTGAAGGTTTGCCGCACGGCTCGCAGGAAGATAACCGAACAGCAGCCCCGTCGAGCAACTTACCATGAACGCCAGTAGCACCGAGAGCCATGACACGGGAATGGTAACCCCGCTAACCTCCGGGAAGAAACCGATCAAGAAATTGATGATAACCGGAATGGAAACTGCGATCGCGATTCCCACCAGTGCTCCCGAGCCGCTTATCAGCACCGCCTCCATTAAAAATTGATACAGGATGGCATCGCGACGCGCCCCGATCGCCTTGCGAATCCCGATCTCGCGAGTTCGCTCGGTCACTGTCACTAGCATAATATTCATGATGCCGATACCGCTGATCGTCAGGGCGATCAGCGCAACGAGTATCAATAAGACGGTCAGCGCTAACGAAATCTTGTGAGCCGCGTCCAGAATTCCGGCGAGGTTTTCAACCCGATACTTAGCCTCGGAGCGATGCCTGCTCTCCAAAACTTGCTGCACCTGCGTGGTGACCATCGGAACGTCATCGGCCTTGTCCGCCTGCACGTAGAATGTTTTGAAGAATTCGGTGCCGGTGTAGTACTTGATCAGTGAAAACGGAACGACCACCGATTCCGGACGAATCTCGGTCAGGCCAAAACTAGCCACTCGTTCCTTGAAGACACCGATTACCGTGAAGTGCAGCTCCCCGATGCCGATTTCTTTCCCCAGTGGACTTTCAGACGGAAATAGCAGCTTGGCCAAGTCCTGCGTCAACAGACAAACTTTGCTTTGCGTTCTCAAGTCATCTTGGTCCAAGTACCTCCCTCGCAGAACAAGAAGGTTGCGGATCTTCTGAAAGCCGTCCGTCACGCCGACCAGATAAATGGGATGCTCCTGGCCATCCACGCTCATGGACATTGCCATATCATTGGTCCCAGCAGCCTCTACCACTCCCGGGACATTTGCTTTCACCGCTTCCAAATCGGCCGGCGTGATTTCGTCCGCGAGCGTCACCGGGCCGGAATGGATGACGGACGCGTGAATCAGATTGGCGCCCACGCCCTCGATCTCGCCAACGATGTAGCGCTTCCCCGCCAAGGCCACGGTTACTACCAACACGATGCAAGCGCTGCCTATAATCACGCCCAGCATCGTCAGCATGGCGCGCACTTTATTGGCGCGTAGCGCTTGCAGAGCAAGCTGCCACGTCTCGCGCCATTCCGTCGGTGAGCTGCGTAGAGGTTGCATTATGGAGTACCAGTTAATCGGATGCGCTTGAACGGGTCACGGTCTCCTGCCATAGCCGCAAGCGTTCAGCGCGATGACTTCTCGAGTTTCTCAAGCCGCGATTTCGCTTCCTTGCGGCCGGGGTCCAGTTGCAGCGCCGCGCGATACTGCTCTGCCGCCTCGGCCCTCTTTCCTTCCGCTTCGTACAGTCTTCCCAGCCATTCACGCGCTCCCGCGTGCGACGGCCAATCGCTTCGGTCAGGGGAACTGGCGAGGTAGGATTTCAAATATTCTTCCCCACGCGCAAGATCTGTCCCGGAAAGCACTCGCGAGACACCACGGTAATAAGAAAGACGCGGATCGTTTGGACTCACCTGCACCGCAGCCTGCATCGTGGCTTCTACATCGGCGGCCTTGTTCTGGTGCACAAAAAAATTCATAACATCCAAATAAGCCTCGATCTTTTTCGGTTTTGCTGCCAGCACATCGCGATATTCCTTCTCCGCAAGTTCGGGCTTCTTGGCGTCCAGATCGTAAGCAGCGCGCGCCAGGTGTCCCTCCACCGGATCGATGGCCTCGATGGCCGTAACTTGTTCCTTAGCTTCGTCCTTGCTTCCGCCGACCACCCAGGGAGCTTCCATGTCATATTGTTCAAGGTCGCGGCGGGCTTCCACATTCGACGGATTCAAGCGCACCGCTTCTTGAAATTCCTTCTTTACTTTCCGCGCATACGAAAAGCTGCGGTCGCGGTCTGCCCTGCCTCCATAGATCGTGCCAAGCCATTGATGGTAGACAGAATTTTTCGCATCAAGTTCGACAGCTTTTTCCGCGGCAGGGATTGCGTTGTCATAATCATGCAGTTCGTAGTAGCTGCGCCCCAGCCAGTATTGCGCCTCGGCGTTGGTCGAAACCTGCGGCACAGACTGCAGAGTCTTGATCGCGGCAGCGTAATTTCCAGCGTTGAACTGGCGCTGCGCCGTCTGAATTGCTCCGGACGCATCAGACGCCATTACTGAGCGAGATTCTACCGCTGCTCCAAGCAGCACGATTGTCGCGAGCATAGCCGCCCCAATGCGAAGTGCCGGTGAAAATCTGAGAATATGGGGGAACCGCCGACTCATTTGGCCTCCGTGGCTCGAACTTCCATACCGTCCTTCAAATCTACATCCCCGGGTAGCGCGATTTTGTCGCCAAGCGCCAGCCCCGAAACAACCTCATAGTTTTTATCGCTTGCTATGCCCACTTCAAACTGGCGCCGATGAACTCTTTCTCCGTCGAACACAAAAACATAGTGCTGTCCGTTCTCGTAACTTACCGCCCGCCTCGGCACTACCAGCACCCCTGGTCGTTGGCGGACGAGGATGTGCACTTCGACGTTCACGTTCGGCAGAAGTTCTACCTTATCATTCTGCACCGAGCAAAGAACCTCACCCACGCTGCGGGTTCCGCGCGCTACCACCTGCTTCGGAACTTGCTCCACCTTTCCGCTCCATGTGCGGTTCGGCATGGCGTCCCAATTCACCTTTACATCTTCGTCCGGTGCGAGCGATCCGAGATCGGGCTCATCCACAAATGCGCGAACGCGCACCTGCCGCAAGTCGGCCATCTCCGCCAGAATGTCGCCCACCTTCACGTAATCGCCTGCATGCACAGGCAATGAATAAAGCGTGCCGTCCACTTCCGCAGTAACAGTCGCCGAACGCAGTCTTTCTTCGAGCGATTGAACCTGACCCTGCGCCTGCTTTACACGCAAACCAGCCGCTTGTGCATCGACTCCCGTTTGCTGTTTCAGAGCCGCCGTTTTCTGCTCCAGCGCCTGAAGGTTGGCGCGGGCCTCGGTCAGAAGCGCCTGGTTCTGAGCGAGTTCGTCCTGCGTGGCCGCTTGCTTGGCGACAAGGCCGGTAAGCGCTGCTTGCGTGCGTTCAAGGTTTGCCACCTGCGCTTTCGCCTTCTCCAGGTCTCCCCCCAGCTGCGCTACTTCATTGGGTGGGCCGCCCGCGCGAGCGTTTCGCAAAGTGGTTTGAGCGGAAAGCAAATCCTGCCTCGCCTGTGCCAACTGAGTCGCAATATCTGCCGCATTCAGGCTAAGAATAAGCTCTCCGCGATGAACGGACTGCCCTTCAGTGACCATCACCTTGTCGACGAACGTCGGAAACTGGGCGTGAGCAATAACTGGAGAAATCGGTTCGACTTTCCCGTTGCTCGTAATCGATGCAGTCAAATCCTCGCGAGACACTTGCGCCACCGAGACCGTAGGAGCTTGCCCACGCCCCGCGAGTACCACTAGAACTATGACGACCAGCGCCACAGCAAAGGCCGCCACGATCCATTTTGGTCTACTATTTTTCGCCATTATCGGCCGCGCGGTCGGATGCGCAGCTACCCCCGAAGCGTAAAATTGTAGCAGACCCGTTTGACGCATGCCTGCGCAAACGCCAATGGGTGCCAGATTTGCACTCTGGGAATTGCTGTCACCTATGTCGCGCGGTCTTGCGCTGCCGGTGGGCCGTGTTAGAATTCGGTCATGAGCGAGCCGCACACAACTCAGCATTCTAGCCCCACGGACGAGAACAAGCCTGGCAACAAGCCGCCCAAAATACACCGCGTCTGTATAGGCTGCAATAATATGTTCGAAGTCACCATGGAGAATTACGAAGCCAAACACTGCTCCATCTGCCACAAGGGCTAGTCCCCTCGCTTCCTTCCATTCCAAGTCCACCCGGAAAGCCTGCGTCGCAACTCCGGCTTTCGTCAGGGCACGACTTTAGTCGTGCCGTAAACGATGCAAAATCACTGCGGCTTTAGCCGCTGAGGAAGAGAATTTGCGGGCGTGACACAATCTCGGAAGCCCTCGAGAAATTTCCTAAGCGCCCAAAATAAATTCTGCGCGTCTAACCTCGGCAGGGGTGCCGGCTAGCCGCGCGCGTTCGCAACGCTAGTGCTAGAATCCAGTGATTCATGAGCGCTGATTCCCTAATTCACGTCCACGAATTATGCAAACACTTCCGCACCTTCAAGCGCCGTGAAGGCGTCTGGGGCTCGATTCAAAATTTGTTTGTCAGGGATTACCGCACGGTTGCCGCTGTGGACCGCGTGAGCTTCTCAATCGAGCGCGGCGAAATGGTCGGCTACATCGGCCCGAACGGCGCTGGAAAATCGACAAGCATCAAGATGCTGACCGGCATCCTGGTGCCGACCAGCGGTGAAATCCGCATAAACGGCTACGTTCCTTACCGCCAGCGCCGCCAATATGTCAAGACCATCGGCGTCGTGTTCGGCCAGCGCACCCAGCTCTGGTGGGATATCGCCGTTATCGAATCGTTCAAGCTTCTGCGCCGCATCTATGACGTCTCGCAACGCGATTTCGATGCCCGCATGGAACGCTTCGACGAAATCCTGGGCATCCGCGATTATCTCCACACGCCAGTGCGCAAGCTTTCGCTCGGAGAGCGAATGCGCTGCGACTTAGCCGCGGCACTGCTGCACAATCCACCGCTACTTTTCCTTGATGAGCCGACGATTGGCCTCGACGTGGTCGCGAAAGACCACATTCGCCATTTCCTGCGCGCCATCAACCGCGAATTTCGCACCACGGTCCTGTTGACGACCCACGACCTCGACGATATCGAAGAATTGTGCCGTCGGATCATGATTATCGACCACGGCAAAGTGCTTTACGACGGCCCCCTCAGCCATCTGAAAGAAAAATTGCTGCGCACCAAGCAAATCAAATTCGCGCTCAAAGACCGCGCGCAAGCGCTGGGTGTTGAGCAATTCTCGCGAGAGGGCCTTGAAGTAGAACAAGTGGACGAACTGACCTACCGCATTCGCTTCGACCGTGTAAAAGTCGCGACCGCCGACCTTATCCGCCAGATCCTCGGCGCCGTCGAAGTCCGCGACATCCTAATAGAGGACGAGCCTATCGAAGAGATCATCAAACGTATCTACGCCGGCGAAGCACTCCCCGAGGTCGTGGTATGAGCAGTTGGGCCCAGGCACTTGTCCCCTACGTCGAATTCTCGCGCGTGGGCTTCGTCAACATTCTCGCTTTCCGCCTGCGCTATTTCACCGGCATCATCACCTACTTCTTGAATGTCACGGTGTACTACTTCATCTGGAGCGCCGTCTACCACTCGGGACAATCCATCGCGGGCTACAGCATGCAACAAATGATTACCTACGTCAGCGTGGGCTGGATCATTCGTTCGTTCTACTGGAACACCATCGATCAGGAAATGGCCTACGAAGTAATCGAAGGCAAAATCGCCATGGACCTGATCAAGCCCGCCTCGGTGCAATGGATGTGGATCTCGCGGGCCATTGGCGAATCGGCGTTCCGCCTCGGCCTACTGACGCTTCCCACCGCCTTCGTCGTCGCATTTGTGTTTCACGTCCAAAGCCCGGCTTCGCGTCAGGACTTTCTGCTTTTCATGATCGCGGTCTTCGGCAGTTTTTTCCTGATGGGCGCCATCAATTTCATGATCGGAACCTGCGCGATTCCCTTGAAATCCATCCTCGCGCTGATTCGCGCAAAATACTGGCTGATCGAACTGCTTTCCGGCCTGCTGGTCCCCATGGCCTTTTTCCCGGCAAAGATTCAAACAGTCCTTGCGTGGCTTCCATTCGAACACATTGCTTACACACCGCTGCAGATTTATCTTGGGAAATTAAATCGCGCCCACGCGCTGCGGGCTCTTGTCACCCAGTGGTGCTGGGTGGTGGCGCTACTTATCCTGGCGCATTTCTGGTGGGAACGTGCAGCCCGCAAAATCACAATTCACGGAGGCTAGCGTGGTAAATAGTTCCTTACCCGCCGGGGACGTGGCGGAAGAAAAAATCGGGTTGCCCGCGCTCGTTGCCGCAGCCAAGCGCCACGTTCTCCTGTTCTTCGATTACTTCGCCCAGTACGCCAAAGTCCGCGTCAGCTATCGCGGCGATTTCTTCATTAGCCTGGGAACCAGTTTTGCCGCCACGGTTTTTGGTCTCGGTTTCGTAGTGATTTTGTTCCAGAAGGCGACGCAGCTAGCCGGCTGGCGATTCGAGGAAGTCCTGTTTCTCTACGGCTTTTCGCTAATCCCCTACGGCATATTCAACATCGTCAGCATGAATCTCTACGATTTCGGCAACAATTTCATCATCGAGGGAAAATTCGATCGCGTCCTGCTGCGGCCGATTTCTTCGCTTTTTCAAGTGCTGTTCGAGACGTTTCGCATCGAGTCCTTGCAGGAGGTCGCCACCGGCATTTTTTGCCTCTGGTGGGCTTCCAGGCACCTGGGCTTAGTGTGGACGCCTACGAAATTCGCGATGCTTTTCTTCTTCGGTCTTTGCGCCGCGATTATTTACATTTCGCTTTTTTTGCTGCTGAGCACAGTTTCCTTTTGGTTTGAAGACCGCATCGGCGTGCATCCGCCCGTTTGGAACGTGATTGCATTCGGACGCTACCCGCTCTCCATCTACAGCGGAGCCGTGCAATTTTTCCTGTGCTGGATCGTTCCCTTCGGCCTCGCTTCCTTTTATCCCAGCGTGCGCATGCTCGGCCGCACCGTGCACCCCGAATACGCCCCACTCGTTCCGGTCGTTGCGCTCGTATTCCTCACCCTCGCAATTTCCGCCTGGAACATCGGCACCCGCCATTACTCCTCCACTGGCTCGTAGCGAACATGCCTTTGTACAAACGCGCACATTGCTGAACAAGAACACTCGTGAGCGCGTATCATTTGCATGGAAAGCTCGATGAAACGCTTCCTCGGTCTCGTCGCAATCATCTTGTTGTTGGCGGCTCCGGTCCTCGCCGCGTTCGTGGGGAGTACTCTCGGCAACGGCATTTTGCATCCTGCACGTTTGCCGCTCACACCCGAAAGAATCGTTCGCATCAACGAAAGGCTGCAACGCACGGGCGCATCAAAGCAGGATTTCATTGTTAATGCCCGCGACGGCGCCGAGTTGCGGGGATGGAAAGTCCATCCCCAGCGATCAAATGGCGATTGGGTAATTCTCTTTCACGGGATCGCAGACAACCGCACCGGTGATTCCGGTCACGCGGAATTCCTGCTCCGGCACGGCTACAGCCTCGTGATGATGGACTCCAGGGCGCAAGGTGAAAGTGGTGGCGACACGGAAACCTATGGCTGGAAGGAGCGTTACGATGCCGTTGCGATCACCGATGCTCTTTACGCATCGGAAAAGGTGCGACATCTTTATGCTCTTGGCGTTTCCCTGGGCGCCGCGATTGCATTGCAGTCTGCGGCTGTCGAGCCACGGATCGAAGCAGTCGCCGCCGAAGCGCCCTTCTCCAATCTTCGCGAAGTCAGTTACGACTATGCCGGGCTTCACGCCGGTTCTTGGCTGGGAAAAACTCTTCTCAGCCCAGCCTCGATCGTCGCCATGAACTCGGTTGAAAAGGGCGGCGGGTTTAAAGCGGAGGACGTGTCACCGGAGAAAGCAGTCGCTGATCGTCCCTTTCCGGTTTTGCTAATTTGTGGCACGCGGGACAGCACCATCCCCTGCCGCCACGCGGAACGAATCTACAGAGCAGCCACAGGCCCTAAGGAATTGTGGATCGTGCAAGGCGCCGGGCACGCCTCCGCCTTGGGCCAAGATCCAGCTGAATACGAAAACCGCGTAATCAGTTTCTTCGAGAAATATCCAGGTAATCCCTGAGGCGCCGAAATATCACACAACTTTGAGTATCATAATCACACGATCATCTTCGTGCGTGCCGCCGCGAGAAAAGAGGTCCACTTCCTTCAGCACGATATCCACAATTTCCTGAGCCCGCTTCGAGCGTTCACGAACGGCGAGTTCCACCAGCCTCGGCTGCCCGAATTCCTCGGACTCAGTATCCATCGCTTCAGTGATGCCGTCGGTGCAGGCCACAACCAGATCGCCCGGATTCAGCCGAACATGTCCGCGGTCGTAATGCACGCTCGGAAACAGCCCGACCACCATTCCGCCTTCCCGTAGATATTCCACTGAGCCATCCGCGCGTACAACCGCCGGCGGCACGTGTCCCGCGTTCACATAATGCAGCGTGCGATGCGGCTGATCGAGCAAGCCCACAAACATGGTCATGAATTTCTGCCCGCGCGTGTCCGCCAGGATCATATCGTTCAGCGATTCAACCAGCCGCTCGAGCGAATGAAGATGCGCCAGCAGCGCGTGCAGCGTAGCCTGAAGGTTCGCCATCACCATGGCGGACCCCACACCCTTGCCTTCCACATCCGCCACCACGGTCAGAATCGTGTCCGGTGCCAGAGGAATAAAGTCATAATAGTCACCGCCGGCTTCCAAGGACATTTTGTGCGAGACGGCGATATCGAATCCCTCCAGTTGCGGAGGATGTTCGGGCAACAGTCCCACCTGAATGCTTCGCGCCAGCGCCAGGTCGCGCTCCATCCGCTGCTTGTGAATCATTTCGCGGTGAAGCTGGGCGTTTTCGAGCGCCAGAGCTACGTGATCGGAAATTGCTCGCAGCATGCCTTCATCCGCTCGTGTAAAAGGCCCCGCTTTCTTATTCAACAGCTGTAGCACTCCGATCGTTTCGCCGTCCTTATTCCGAATGGGAAGGCAAAGAAGCGATTTCGTGCGGAAACCGAGACGCAGATCCACTTCCGATTCGAACCGCGGGTCCGCGTAGGCGTCCGCCAGATTTATGGTGTCGCCGGTCGCCGCCACGCAACCCGCAATACCCCGGCTAATCGGCAGCCGGATCTCGTGTTGGTCCAGACCCATTCCGACCAGCGACCAAATCTCATTGCGCTCGTGATCGATCAAGAAAACTGTCCCGCGCTCCGCTCCCGTCTGTCGAGTGGTGAGTTGCAGAATGATGTTCAGCAATTCGGCCAGATCGAGGGTGGAATTTAGCCGCTTGGTAGCTTCGACAATCGTGGATAATTCAATAACTGCGTTGCGGCGTTCGCTGCTTTCCAGCGCAACTTCCGCGTACCGTCTGAACAAATCCAACCATATGCGCGTTTTTTCGTCGAGTGGTCCTTTCAACGACGTCTCTAGAACGCCCACCGGATCTCCCGGGCGTCCCAGGACCCACGCGCGGCTCCGTCCGTTTTTACCGGCGTCTTTGCCTCTTAAAATCTTTTCGATCCCGGCTAAGTCCGCCGCAGGAAGCTCGCCGCTTTCTTGCCAGATCGTGGGTGTGCCATTGACCACGCGCCAGAGGCGTGCGCCTTCCAGCCGGCCCGGCGCCGCCAACACGCGCACCATCTGCGAAGCGAGTTCTCCGGGCTCGATTTCGGGATTCAGCACCGACACAACCTGTTCGAGCGTCTCCAGAGCTGTCGCCGGAGTTACCCGCGCCGGTGTTGCTCGCGCCGTTGTCTTTCGCTTCATCCGGCGATTCCCTTATACTGAATTACCAGGATCGTGACGTCGTCCGATTGCGGTGCGCCTTCCGTGAACGCTCTCATACCTTCTCGGATAGAGTCTCCCAATTGTTCCACCGTGTTGCCCTTAAAATCTTCCATGATCTTGCGCAGCCGCACCTCTTCAAACAGTTCGTTATTATTGTTGGACGCTTCGGAAACGCCGTCCGTGTAGATCACCAGAAAATCGCCGGGTTCCACCTGCACGCGGGTACTTTGATACTCCGCCTCCGCAAACATTCCCACGGGGAAATTAGCCGAACCCAATCCTTCCAACCCTCCCGCCTTGCGCAGTAGCAATGGCGGGACGTGCCCCGCATTCACGTATTCGAAACGGCCCATTTTGTCCAGAACGCCGTAGAAAACCGTGGCGTACCGGTCGTCGCCGCTACGCTCGCACAAATACTGATTCACGCGCGAAAATACGCCGGGAAGCGCGATGTCCATCGCCGCGGTAGTAAAAAAGACGCCCTGCAACAATGTGGCCAGCAGAGCAGCGGAAATTCCCTTCCCGGAAACATCTCCAACGAAGAATCCATAGCGTCCGCCGCCAAGCCCAATCACGTCAAAACAGTCCCCGCCGACCGAGTGGCAAGAAAGCGTTGAGCCCGCCACGGTCAATTCTGCCGTGTTAGGCAGCGCTTTCGGCAGCAGTGTTTTCTGAATCTGGCTGGCGATTTCGATTTCGTGGTCCAACCGCTGTTTTGCTCGCGAGGACGCAAAAAGCCGCGCATTCTCCACAACCGTCGCCGCCTCCCGCGCCAGGCTCCGCAAAACTTCTCGATCCAGATCCGTAAACGCGCTGGAGGGAACGTGGCTATCGAGATACAAAACTCCGAGCAACTCGCCCTGGCGTGTGGAAATTGTCGCGTCCAGCGTCTCAATCATGGGCAGCTTGTCGATCGGGATAGCCACCACGGTATGTAACTCCAGCCGCGCGACGCTTTCTTGCTGGCTCATTCCCCCATCTTCGCCCGTATCACTTACGATTAACTCGCGGCGAGTTTTCGCCACGCTCTTCACCACGCTCTGCGACACCTGCAACTGATCCGGCCGTAGCGTGCCGCGCTGCGCATCCCGCGCCACGATCATATTCAGCTCGCCGCTTTCGTTGGCCAGAAGCAGCACACCGCGCTCTGTGCGCGTCACCTGAATCGCAGCATCAACGACGGCGGTCAATACGTCCTCGAGCGAAAGCCCCGTGCCGAGAGTCCTGGCAACTTCAAGCAGAACGCCCAGGTGATAAAGTTCGCGAGATCCCGCATGCGTTGGCGCCGGCGCTTCCACCCGCTCCACGAGTTCCTCAATCGTTGCTCCCTGCCCCAGGAACGTCAGTTTGTAGGAATCGGGCATTCCAAAATCGATGGAGTCTTTAGGCTGAAGCTCGTGCCGAAGAACTTTCTCCCCGTTGACGAACGTTCCGTGCCGGCTTCCCATGTCTTCCAGCACCATGGTGCCGTTCACGGAAAGGATTTGCGCCTGCTGCCGGCTGATGCGGCTGTCGCGCAAAGTCAGCTCGTTCCCGGCTTGGCGGCCGATTCGAAACGGCGTGGTGCCTACCGGCACTTCGCGGTGGGCTCCGTTAGGTTCAATTACGACGAGTCGGGGTACGCGTGGCATAAGTTTGGGTTTGCACAGCTGAACTTGGACCGAATCGCGCCCAGGCGCAACCAGCAGACATGGCACATGGTAGGTAAAGTCGGGGCCGAAGTAAATAGCGGACGACGCAAGCAGCAACAAAAATAGGCAAAGTGAGAAGGTTCGTGCTCAAGTCCTCGGAAGACTGGGTTAAACGGACCGCAGAGGGTGCGGCGACTGCGTTTGCAAGGAAGAGCTTAGGCGTCGAGTGGTTTCCCTCAGCCGCACGGCAAGATCAACGATGGTCCGAAGTCGCTGGGCGTCGGTGACGGACATATGTTCGCCATGCGCTAGCACCAGCTCCGCATTGCCGAGTATCCCGGTCAAAGGATTATTGATCTCATGGCGAAAAATTTCCGCGACGTCCAGTGAAAGCTCCCCCCACAGTTGTCCCGCGGGAATCTCTGCCCGCTTCGCCCAGCGTGACCTGCGTTCCAGGAGGCTCGCAGCCAATGGCAGGAAATCTCCCACCTGAGCTACGAACTCCACGTCGCCGCCGGCCACGAGCTTCGAAATCTCGGTCTGCCGCTCCTGCGGCGCCAGTAAGATCACCGGAGCGACGCCGATTAATTGCCGCAGTATCTCCGTGGGCGGCAAATCCTGCAATAGGTCGTCGGCCACCACAATCACGCGCGGCGCGCTGCGTTTTATCTGCTCGTGTAGCTCCGCGAGTGTGGCGACGGTAAATACCGAACCAGGTTTCGAGGTGCGCTCGGTGGCAACCAGAAAACGCCTTGCCAGGTCACTGTCCGCAATTCCAAGCAGCACGTCTGATTTTTCTCTATTTATTGCCACGCTTCCCCCGCCTCATGATTCCTGCTTGCTTCCCAATTCCGGGCGCCGTTTCGTCGGACGAGCCGAATTCGGCATCTTTTCCGTCTGCCGAGTCTTTTGCAATCTGCAATTCACCGCGAGCTTCAATTCCTCCACCAGAAATGGCTTCGAGAGATAGGGAAGTCTATTCGCTTCCAGGAATTCCAAAGTGCGCGGCGCCAAGGTATCGCCGGTGACGAATATTATGCGCTGGTGCTCCGCGCTGCCGCTGCGAACCAACGTGTCGTAAAACGCAGGTCCGTCGAGACGCGGCATTCGAAGATCGCAAAGTACCAGGTCGTACTTGCCGCGTGAAAGCATCGTCAGACCCTCTTGGCTGTCCAGCACGGCTTCCACTTGGTGGCCCTCTTCGCGCAAAACATCTACCATTAGCTGGGCCACGGTGGGCTCATCCTCAACCACCAGGATCCTTCCTCTTGTTGTATTCGGCTCCCGCTCGGCCCCCAAAGACAGGCTCGCCTCCGGATCTCTCGGTTGCACCGCCACCAGCGGCAATTCCACGACGAATCGCGCACCGGAACTCGCTTGGTTTTCGAACGTAACTTCCCCGCCATGCTGATGTACGATCCCATAAACGATCGAGAGTCCCAGCCCGGTGCCGATGTCTGACGGCTTGGTGGTAAAAAATGGATCGAAAATTCGTGACCCCACTTCTGTTGGAATGCCCGGACCATCATCGGAGACTTCCAGTGAAATTCGATTGCCCCCGATACGGTGCGTGCGGATCCAGACATGTCCTTGGCCCCGGTCTTCCAATAACGCCTGTTCGGCATTCGCCAGCAGGTTCAATACGACTTGCTGAAGTTGATGCGGATCGGCCATCGTTTCCGGCAGGTTCGGCGCCAGGTCGCATTCGATAACGATATTCTCCACTCGCAGTTCGTAACTCCGCAACGCCAGCGTACGCTCGACAATCTCGTTCAAATTCACGCGCGTACGCTCAGGCTTGTTCTCACGCGCAAAGTACAGCAAATTCTTCACGATCCTGCGCGCGCGCTCCGCCTCCTGAAACACTTTCCTGGCTTTTGAGAGCTGCGGCGGAGTGAGGCCGTGGCCCAGCAGCAACTGTCCGTAGCCCATGATCGTGGTCAGGGGATTATTCAACTCGTGAGCGATTCCGGAAACCAGTTGGCCCAACGCCGCCATTTTTTCCGTTTGCAGCAGCTTCGACTGAATCTCTCTTTCCCCGGTCACGTCCTTATAAAGTTCCAGCCAGCCGACGCGCCGTCCTTCGTGGTCCAGCACCGGCCGAGAGAACCTTTCCAGAACGCGCTTGGATGGCCGCGTCATTTCCAGTTCGTCGTGGCTAGGGATTCCGTCCCCCTCGGCGAACGATCTCCACGGCGCCGAAAACATTTCAGGGTCCCGGAATCTTTTGGCCACCAGGCTGTCCAGTTCGTCAAACCCCTCCAATTTTCGAAGTTGCAGAATATCCAACGAGAAATATTGCGCAAATCGGGCGTTCGAAAATCGCAACCGGCCAGTCGAATCGAACAGCACGATGGCAACTTCCACCGCGTCGAGAACGCTCAGGATTTCGGCTTCCATCTGTCGCGCTTTTCTTTCCGCGCGCTGCACCAGCGACCCATCCTCCAGGCAGAGCAAAATGCTTTGGGAACCTGGCAGCGTCGAGCGCACCGTGATCCTGATTGGAAATCCAGTCGCGAGCAAGGCGTCGCGCGTGGCTAACGTGTTTGAAGTGTCGGCCTGTTCGGTGAACTCGCTAAAATCTACAGTCGATGGCGTGGCGAAAAAGTCCAGCAAACCCGCCCGCGAAGTGCTTGAATCTTTTAGACGCAGCAGTTCGCGCGCTCTAACGTTCGCCTGCTGGATCAAGCCTTTTCGATCTACTACGATCAGCGCCTCTCCGCTTGAGTCAAACACGGCGTTAAAACCTGCGTCCGCAAAAAGCGGAAGCGTATTCCCCTGCGGATGCGAAGAACCCTGCGCCGCATGGGCGTTGCCGCGCGCACTCCCCGACATTTCGTCCGCGCTCTTCATCGCGCCTTTACCATCGCCCCTGGACGATCCAGTAACTGCAAAGAAGCGCTGCTCCTACGGTCAGGCCGTAGTCCAAAGCGCGGCGGATTAATCGCATCCAGATTAATCGTTTGTTCTTCGCCGATTCAATCAGCATGCATATTCCAAAGCATAATCTTGACCATGTTAAGCAATTTTTATGTTCCTTGTTTTCAGTAGCCTGGAAGACGTCGCGAAGGAAAAATGGTCGTGGCATTCCCAGTTCGAAACAACCTATCCCTCTGCAGGAATGTCGCTTTATTCAAAATGCTGCGCGAATTGCAAAGCAAGGTGCTTGGTAGGACGGGGACACTTACGAACTCGACTGCGATTGCATCTCATACTGCTTCAACTTGCGATAGAGCGTGGTCTTGCCAATGCCGAGCAAGCGCGCTGCAGCCAGTTTGTCGCCGGCAGCTTCGCGCAGCGCGCGAAGTATGGCCCGCCGTTCGAGTTCCTCCAGCGGCAACAACTCATCGTTCTGCGGCAACCGTTCGCCGCTGGCTTGTTGAAGATTGGACGGAAGATCGCCTACGTGCAAAATTGGGCCGGACCCCAGTGCCATGGCCCGCTCGATCGCATTCTCAAGCTCCCGCACATTGCCCGGCCAGTCGTAACCCATCAAACGCGCTATGGCATCTTCCGAGATTGTGCGAGTTTTCCCGTGCGCTTCGGAGTACTTTTCCAGAAAAGAATTCACCAAAATAGGAATATCGCTCTTCCTTTCGCGCAGAGGCGGCAGCTTGATCTGCACCACGTTCAACCGAAAATAAAGATCCTGGCGAAAACCACCCTGCCGGACTGCCGTCTCAAGATCGCGATTTGTCGCTGCAATGACTCGCACGGAGAGTGGAAACCGTGCTGTCGAGCCCACCGGCCTGATTTCTTTTTCCTGCAAAGCGCGCAGGAGTTTTGCCTGCAAGTCCACAGGAAGATCCCCGATCTCGTCCAGAAACAGTGTTCCGTTATCGGCCACTTCCATCAGTCCCGGTTTGGTCTGATTTGCGCCGGTAAAAGCTCCTTTTACGTACCCGAAAAGTTCCGCTTCGATGAGTGTCGGTACTAGCGCGGAACAATCCACGGGCACGAACGCCTTGGCTTTTCGCACTCCCGAGAAATGAATCGAGCGCGCTACCAATTCCTTACCAGTCCCGCTTTCGCCCAAAATGAGCACCGGATAAGTATGCTGGCTCACCTTTTCGATCAGCCGGTACACCCGCTGCATCTTGGGCGAAATGCCTATCAAACCCGCGAATCCGGGCTTGGTGCGAAGCTGTTCGCGAAGTATCCGATTTTCCTGATCCACCTCAAGCAGCCGTACCACCCGATCGAGCTTGCTCCGCAATTCCGGGATGTGGAACGGCTTCGTCACGTAGTCCACAGCGCCCATGCGCGTAGCCTCGACGGCGCTTTCAATAGTTCCGTACTGCGTTAATACCATCACAGCCGCTTGCGGATAAGTCTCCTTCACGCGTTTGAGCAACTCGATGCCGCCCAGTTCCGGCACGCGCAGGTCCGTGATCACAATATCTACAGCCGATTGATCGAGGATATCCAGGGCTTGCTCGGTCGTCGCCGCCAACCTCGTGCGCAATCCCGATTCGCTCACGACATCCCGGCAAAGGTTCCGCGTTGCGTCCTCATCGTCCACAATCAGAACCGTTACCGGCACCGCTCGCTCGACTGCAAGACCCGCCTCTGCCCCACTAGCCATTGGTTAGTTCCTTTTCTGCGCGTTACTTCCGCGTTGCCAATGCACAATGCATACCACTTAGGAACATTGGCCGAACTGCTGAAAGCAAAGGTCTTAGTTGGAAAAGGGATTGGGTACGATGCGCAGTCTAGTGCCGATTTGGGATTATTAACAAGTCGTAATTCTACGGAATCCCGGTAAGTCCTGGCACCAACACAAAATATACGTCGTGCAAAAGTGGGAACAAACGGCCCTACACACTCCTAAAATGGTTTAATCGAGAGACCGTTTGAAGTTTATTTTCCGGCCTGGGCTGATTCGGACCCTCCAGCGGCTGACTGGCCCAGCAAATCCAAGATGTACAGACCGTCATTGGCAGATCCTGCGTAAACGAATTCCCCGTTTATCCCGTTTGCGCGCATGGTGAATTGATCGTCGGCGCTCCAACCATCCACTTCCTTCACGCGCGACCAGCTCGCGCCTTCGTTCCGGGAAATGAAAAGCCCTCGATCCCGCATCGAAACCAGCCATGCGCCCGCATGAATCAGCACGTCCTCGGGAGCCGCCCCCGGCAATCCAGACTGCAACTTTTCCCAGCTAGCTCCATCGTCCCGCGAAATGTAGAGTCCGTTTCTCGCGGCGGCTAGGAGAGTATCGGCCGTCGCCCATTCAAGACGAGTTGCGCCTCCCGAATCGAGTGGCAGATCGTGCCACTTCCAGGTTCGACCGGCATCATCCGAAAAAATCATCGCGTTTGACGAAACAATCCGCAACTTCTGCGAGTCGCCCGACATGCGAACTGAATTCACCGGCAAATTAGCCGAACTGAAAGAAAGCACATCCCAAGTGTCGCCATTGTCAGACGTAAAAAATAATCCCTCTTGAGTCGCCGCAAAGCATCTGGCCTCGCCGCAGGCTAAGTCATTGACCACGGCATCGAACGGCCGGGAGTGAACTTGCGGTCTTTCGATGCTGACCGCCACATCCTCGGGCTTTTCGATAATCCTTCCCACTCTCGCCCATCTTTGACTCTGGGCGTCAAAACGAGCGAAACCACCGGACGATAGCGCTGCTAAAAATCCCCGCGGTGAAGAAAACATCCGTGTTACTGCATTCGGATTCAGACCGGCGCTGATTGTGGACCATGTACGTCCTCCATCTTCTGTCTCGACAGGAGAATCTGGAGAATTCGCTAAAACCGCGGCCACGCGCCCCGGTTTATCGGCGTCAATCGCCAGCGAAACAATCCGCCGGTGGTGAAACCCTTCGTTCAACTCTCGAAAATGTTCCCCGCCGTCATCGCTCGCCAGAACTCCTCGTTGCTCCGTCCCGATCAGCACGCGGCTCTGTTCCTCTGAAAATTCCCCGGTGGAAGATTCCGCTGAGTAACTGCCGCCCGGCGAACGGCGCTCCATGCGCTGAATTAAAAGCGAGTTGATCACCCAGTCTCTGGGAGATATGCGCCGCCACCGCGCTCCACCATCCGTCGTTTTCCAAAGCCCTTCGGTAGTCCCTGCGAAAAGCACCAGAGGGTGCATCGGGTCCTGGCGAATCACGGGTGTGCGGCGCGAGGAAAACGGAATGCCCTCGATCTTGTTCCAATAGGAACCGCCATCTTCGCTTCGATAAATTCCCGAGCACGCGCTCGCAAATACCCGCTGAGGATCCGAGACCTCCACCGCCAAACTCAAAACGTCCGAATCGTCTATCATTCCGCGATGGATCGGCGCCCAGTTTTTCCCGCCATCCAATGTTTTCCACGCTAGGTGAAACGTTCCGGCATAAATGATCTCGGAATCCTGCGGGTCAAGCGCGAGCGAATCAAAATTGCGCAGCTCTGAATCCCCCGAAGGCGAGATCTGCTCCCAATGTCTGCCGAGATCGTTCGAGCGGAAAATCCCATCGAGCGCCCCAGCGACTAGAACGTCAGGTTCGGATGCCGATTGCACCAGCGCTCGAATCGCATGGCCTTCGAGACCGGATTCCCGCCACGTTCCGCCACCGTCACGGCTGACGAAAACTCCGCCACCCTCGCCATTCGCGTCCTTAGTCCACATGGATGCAAAAAGCGTTTCCGAATTTCTCGGATCGGTGACGATTGCCGTGATCACCCCATTCGCAGGCCCTACCAGCCCAAGCGATTCCCAGTGCTCACCCGCGTCTTGCGAACCGAAAATGTAGCCGTCTGCGGTCCCAAGGTATAGCACTCTAGGATGGGATGGATCAGCCGCTAGCGAGCGTACGTCCCCGCCCAGCGGTCCCATCGATGTCCATGTTTGTGCCAACAGGCTTCCGCAAAGGGAAACAGAACTGAAGAAAACGGCCATTACTGCCAGCCATCGATAAATTCGAAAACTCATGTCGTTTAGATGCCAGGGCTTGTGTGCCCGGCACATTTTGCTGCAGGGCTCGAGGATCTGTGCTGCAATTCAAGGACCGAACGCCGGTGGCGACATCGGCGCGAGGTAGCCGTGCCGTCGGCTGCCGCTTCAGGCGCCAAAAACTCTGATTCTTCGCTCCGGGCAGGCCCATCGCGAACGTAGCATTTTCAAGTTCGCCAGAATGCTCAGTACGTAGCTCCGTCCGGCACCAGGATAATTTCAACCCGCCGTCCTTCTTTTCCCGCCTCTGTACTCGTGCGTACTTCAACCCGCGAAGTATCCACGCTCTTCTTCTCGTTCAGATACTTCTTCGCACCCTCGGCCCGCTCGCTCGCGAGTTTCTGCGCTCGACGCTCCTTGGGTTCCGCGTATCCCACCACAACGATCTTCGCTTTCGCGTCCGTCTGCAAGCGCACAGCCACGTCGTCCAACGTTCGCTTACACACGTTATTCGCGCGCGCGCTGTTCAACGCGTAATCGCATTCGCTGATTTTGCTGGCTTGCGGAGCAGCCGCAGGCGCCTGCACCGTGACCGTCGTGGAACAATCGCAAGCGCTGTGGACGCCGTTTTCCGCTCGGCCCGTTATCGTGTATGTCCCGGCAGGCAGCCCCGAAGTATCGAACTGCACGCTCGATCCGTTTCCAATAATCTGCCCGGCGTTTGCCTGCCACGTGAACGTAATGGGTGTCCCCGAGGCATCATTCACAGTTGCCGTAATCGTCGGGCGTTCGCCGGCAATCACTGTCGCGGGATTTGCAGAACAGCTCATTGTGGGTGCTGGCACCGGCTTCGGCTGCACCACCACCGAACTCGAACAACTCGCGCCTTTGCCCGCGCCATTATCCACTCGCGCCGTCAGCGCGTAGCTCCCCGCGGCCACTCCCGTCGAATCCCATCGCACGTACGGGCCTGTCCCGATAATCTTTCCGCCCGAAGCGCTCCACGAATAATTCAGCGGCAGTCCGTTTGCATCTGTTGCTGCAACATTGGCCGTCACATAATCGCCCGAACCTTCCATCACCGACGCTTTGTCCGCCGAGCAAGTCGCCGTCACACTGTCCGGCGGCAAGGGCTTTTCCGGCCAGCGCGCATACGCAATCTTTACGACGAAGCCGTTGCGGTCCTGATGGTTCGTCAAGTTCAAGTTGTAACGGTATCCCACGTCCAACGCCAGATTCTTCAACGCGTACAAGCGGAAACCCATCAAGCTATCTACTGGATCGCGCGCTCCGAACGTCGTGTTCTGGATCGGTTTGCCCACATAGATCAACGCGTCATATTCCGTTATGATCTGAAAGCGTTTGTCGGGAAATATCTGCAGGCCGGCTCCAATCGGCATTTGATCCGCCAGTTTCAAGACTCCCCGCGTGTCCACGCCGCTAAAATCCACGGTATAAGTCGCTTGACGTTCAAAGCGGTATGCCCAGTTGACCGTCGCCAGAATGCTGTGATGGAACAGGGTTTTGCTTGCTTCCAACCCAATCCCGTAGTTGAACTGTCCGGTTTGCGTTCCATTCGAAAGCAGCGTCGAAAACCCCGACTCCGTGGGAATGTAAAAATCATTGCGAATCGAAAGGCTGATGGGCTTGCCCCGTTTTTCAGAGAGCAAAGCTATCTTGAATCCCAAATCTATTTCTCCCACTCCTCCGTTATTGTGCGCGGCAAACGGAAAGTCCTCAACGTAAGCGGGCGCGCAAACAGCGGGTACGCTGCACGGCAGATAAGGACTATAAATCGTATTCAAATATTGCAGGCCGTTCGTGGAATTTAAGCTCAGCAAACTCGGCTGTCCCACGTGGATATGCTCACCTGCATCGATGGATAGAAACGCCGTAAACCAATTCGTGATTCCCACTCCAAATGACGGGACCATTTGAAGTACAGTGATATCCCCCGGCATCCGCGAGAATTTATTCACACCCGCGACGATGTCGAAGCCGCCCTTCGGCAGCGTGTCCCCGGTGCCAAGTGTAAACAGCCCGGGTGTTCCGTCCAATGTAGGCATCGGAACCCACTTCCGTGGCTGGGTTGCTTCATCATCATCCGAAGCGTTTGCGGCAGCAGGCGGCGCCGGCACTGCCGGAGTTGTCCCGGGAGCCGGCGCCGCATTAGCATCCGTCGGCGCAGCATCCTTCTTACCGTTCGTATCGCTGGCAGACGCAACCGTTGTGGCTCCGTTCTTGTCTTTGGGCTTGTCATCATCCGCAAAGCTCGGCGTGGAAACCAAAATGAGGACTGTCAATAATAATATCGCTGCACGCGCTCCAAATTTCATTCCCCCTCCTCACCTCGGCTGCATCCACAGCTGACTTAGCGGGCGTCGAAAGCGGCAATCCAACGATGGCAGCAGAATTCGAGAGCTGTACGCACCCGCGGATTCGACGCCGGGACCCAACAGGGCTGGCAGCGGTCCTGATTTCCAGCAACTCGCTGAAGCGGCACGAGTATAATTCACGCCTAGCAGTTCTAGAACTATTTTTTGCAACTTCTTCGCGCCGTTCGGGTTTTGTTACAGGTACGCGCGGGCCACTCGATTCGCTGGAATGTCATCTGATATGAAGCTTGCATCAAGGATCGTCTCCAGCGAAAGCGCCGAGCGAAATCCAACGGGGAGGAGTTCATGTCACGCACACCACTGCTGTTGATGATGTTAGTTTTGGCGGGTTTCGTGGGATGGCCGGCAAACACGCAAGCCCAAGACTCTGCTTCGCAAAATCCCGGCGGCGCCCCCTATGAAGTTCACGCCGGAACTCGCTTTTTGGTCTCCCTCCACGACAAGATCAGCACTAAAGAGGACAAGGCCGGTAAGCATTTCACCGCTCGAACGCTGGACGAAATCGTGACCGCGGACGGAACCACTTTGCCCGCGGGCGCGGAAGTCCGCGGCCATATAGACAAGGTTCTCGCTGCCGGAAAGACCGGTCGCGCCAAGCTATGGCTCGCTTTCGACGACATCCGCACCCGCAACGGTTGGGTCCCTCTCGTCGCTGAATTAATTGACACCCCAGGCATTCATTCCATTCGAGTGCTGTATCAACACGAAGGCGAAATCGAAGCCACGACCAGCAATCATCAAACCGAGGCGGAGGCGGCGGCCGCAGGCGCACTTGCCGGCGGTGCCGTTGGCATGGCCGCCCACAATAATAAAGATGCCGCCATCGGCGCAGCCATTGGCGCCGCCACCGCGTTCATGGTCACCTCCGGAATCGGACAGGAGCTAACTCTCGACGAAAACACCAAGCTCGAGCTGATCCTCGAACGCCCACTCCGCGTCGGCCACACCTAGCGCAGCCCTGGCTTAGCCCCCGCGCGACCGATCCCATCGGCGAGGTGGCTAGTGTCCGGGCTCGCCTGGCGAACATTCGCAGCCGCAGTTTTTCAGAGGGTCGGAGCTTTAACTCCGACAAAAAATCGCGGCGCGCAGCGCCTACCTTTCGCCGGCGCAGTTCCCGCGAGTCGTCGATTTTTGCTGCTCTCCAAGCTAGGGCGCTACCAACGTGGCGTGTCCCCTTTGCTTTACGCGGAACTGCTGGTAGATTCAGTTCCAGATGCCACCCGAGAAGCCATCTCTGCAACGTATATTAATCGTTGAGGACGAGGACAACGCTCGCAAGGGCTATGAGGCCCTCCTCCGCAAATGGAGCTTTGAGGTGTTGGGTGTCGCCAGCGGCGAAGAAGCCTTGGCCAAGTTTCAGGATTTTCAACCCAGTGTCATCCTCGCCGACGTCGAACTCCCCGGCATGAACGGCTTGGATCTGCTGGCGCATCTCGGCGAGGAAATCCAGCGAATTCCGGTAATCATCATCACCGGACGTGGCAGCGACGAGCGCGTGGTTCAAGCCATAGAAGCCGGCGCTTATTGGTACATCGAAAAGCCTCTGAAGCCGCCGGTTTTACGAGCTCTGCTCGATCGCGCGTTCGGACGAGTACGCGATCAGCAAGCCGTAGCCGCCTTAACCCGCGATCTGCGCAGCGCAGGAAAACTGGGCGTCCTCGTCGGCACATCCCCAGCCATGCAGGATGTAATGCGCCAGGTAGAGATGGCCGCACCTTCCACCGCCTCCGTGCTCATCACCGGTGAAACCGGTTCAGGAAAAGAAATGGTCGCCCGCTCCATTCACATGCTCTCTCCCCGTGCCGAACGCCCTTTCGTAGCCATCAACTGCTCGGCCATCCCGGAATCGCTGATGGAAAGCGAAATCTTCGGCCATGAGAAAGGCGCCTTCACCGGGGCCGCCGAACGCCGCATCGGATGTTTCGAACTCGCCGATGGCGGCACGCTCCTGCTTGACGAAATCGGCGAAATGCCCGCGCAAACTCAGGCAAAATTGCTGCGCGTTCTGGAAGACCGCAAAGTTCGCCGCCTAGGCAGCAAAGTAGAGACCCCTGTAGACGTGCGAGTCCTGGCCGCCACCAATAAGAATCCCGAGCAGGCAGTCGCCGATGGCCATTTGCGCCAAGACCTCTACTTCCGCCTGAACGTCTTTCATATTCATCTGCCGCCCATGCGCGAACACAAAGAAGATCTGCCGCTGCTCGTCGAACATCTGTTGGCCGATATATCCACAAAGCATCATAAGAAAGTGACGGGCGTGGGCGCAGACGTAATGGATCTTTTCAAATCCTATCCCTGGCCGGGAAACGTCCGCGAGCTGCGCAATGCACTGGAGCGCGCCGCGATCGCTTCTGACCGCGGCACCGTGGCGCGCCAACACCTCGCCGCTGATTTCGGCCGCACGCCCGCGACCACCAACTCCGGCCTCGGAGGAATTCGCTTTCCCATCGGAACCACGGTGGATGCCGCCGAGCGCGAACTAATTCTGCAAACTCTCGCCGCCACCAGCCAGAACAAAACTCGTGCGGCCGAGTTGCTGGGCATCAGCCTGAAGACGCTTCATAACAAATTAAAAGAATACGAGGCGGGGCGGATCAATGCGTCTCAGCCTGAGAACTAAATTCACCCTCGCAGTCTCGTTTGTCGTGCTGGCGGTCGTCACCGCCGTTTCGGCCCTCTATATCGCCCGGCTCACGCGGCAAACTCTTCGCCAGTCGGACGACCGCGCTCGTTTTATCACGCAGCAGGTTTTCTCCACCTGCAAGAACGCCTTGGCTGAAGCAGCGGAGCGCGGCGATTCGCCCGCTTCATCGAGCCCCGCCGACCTGCGCGAATACGCCCGCCGCACACTCGACAATAGCAGCTCGCTGAATTCTGTGATCGAATCTGCCATTGGATATTCGCCGCTCATTTACGAGATTACGATTAGTGACCGCGACGGTGTCGTTCTGGTTTCCAGCGACGCTGCCTTGCGGGGAGAAAAAGTGCCGGTGCGGCCGGGGGTTTCCTCGCTTGTCCGCGGTGGATTTTTCCAGCAGCTTCGCACGCTTTACGGCCCTCCTCAGGTCTTTGAGGATTCGCTTCCATTCAATCTCGGCCCCGAACACTTTGGCGACGTTCGTGTCGGACTTTCGTCAGCCCTGATTCGCAACGAGATCTCCTCCCTGCTCCACACCGCGGTTTGGTACGCCCTGGCGGCGGTACTGCTCTCAACCATGCTCGCTTTCGTAGTCAGCAGAATCATTCTTTCCCCGATCGACCGCATTTCGGCTCAGTTGGATCGCATCTCCGCCGGTGAGTTCGATATGGAGCCGGTGCAACGCGGGGATGAACTCGGCGTCGTGAGTACAAAAATCGTCGGCATCGGAAAACAACTCCGCGATGTGCGCGAAATCTTCAGCACCTTGCGTGAAAATCTCGATCAGGTAATGAGCGGCCTGGAAGATGGATTGCTCCTTTTCAATGCCCAGGGCCGCGCCGTGCTCGTCAGCCCATCCGTTGAAAATTTCCTTGGCGGCCGCCCCGACGAACTTCGAGGCTCCCGCGCGAGCGAAATTTTCCCGCCCGGGCACCCAATTCGCAGCGCTTTGGGCATAGAAGGCGACAACATAGTCCCGGTAGAAAGTATGGAAGTAACCTTAGAGGGCCCCAACGGCGTTCAGCGAATGGGCCTGAGCGCTCAGGTCATCCGCGAACACGGAGTGCGCATGGGCACGCTCGTCACCCTGCGCGACGTTGAATCCATCGAGCGCATCGGCAATCAACTTCACGTCTCTGAGCGCCTTGCTGCGATTGGGCGTGTCACGGCAGGCGTCGCGCACGAAGTAAAAAATCCGCTCAATTCCATGCGCCTGTGGCTGGAAGTTCTCAAGGCTAACATGCCCGTCGAACCCGAAGCGCAACAGGCCGTCAAGATGCTGGACAGCGAAATTGACCGCCTTGATCGTGCCGTCAAAACATTCCTCAATTTCACCAAGCCGGTCGAGCTTAAGCTGGAAGAATCCGATCTTCGTGCGCTCCTGGACGAAGTTCTGGACGCGGCCCGTCCGGCTATCACTAGGGCGGGGGTGGAACTTCGAGTAGACTTGCCCACCGAATTTCCGCTCGTACTCGTAGATAGCCAGCTGATTCATCAAGCGGTTCTGAATTTGTTGCTCAATGCTTGCGATTTCACCGGTCCCGGCGGGCGCATCACTCTAAGCCTTCGCCGCAGCGGCGAATCCGCGGTTGTCGCCGTCGCGGATTCCGGCAAAGGAATTCCGCCGGAAGATCAAAAGAAGATCTTTCAGCTCTTCTTTACCACCCGGCCGGGAGGTAGCGGAATTGGATTGGCCAATACATTTCGGTTTGTGCAGTTGCACAGTGGTCGGATAGAATTTGATTCGGAGGTCGGGCGCGGAACTACCTTCCGTGTCGAACTGCCGTTAGCTCGCTCCATGGACGCTTCGGCCGGAAAACTCCGCGACTTCAGCCAGCCCTTCGCTGAAGAAAAAAGGTAAATGCCCAGCCGCAATACGAAAGCCACAAGCCTGACGGCTCTTCTGGCTTGCGGGTTGTCGCTCGCGTTGTCCGCATGCGAGAAGACGGTGAAGGCTTCTCCGCCCGTCGCATCCGCGCCTATCCCGCAGCCTGCGGATTCCAAGCCCATCACCAACATCGCTCCGGATACAACCGCCACGCCTCCCGAAGTCGCCGAAGCACCTCCGCCCGCTCCTCCTCCTACCGAGGCGGCTCCTCTGCCCGTCGCTCCAACGCGCTCGAAACCCGCTCCTCCCCCGCACAAACAATCTGCCGAGCCTCAGACAACGGAGCCTGAGCAGTCGCGTCCTCCCGCGCCACAGATATCGCCGGAACTGTCACCCAGCGACCAAACCACATATGCCAAAAAGACGGACGAAGACATCGCCGTCGCGCAGAAAAATCTTCAGCAATCTGCCGACAAACGGCTCAGCGCCGCACAAAACGACCTGGTCGAAAAAATAAAAAGCTTTGTGTCGCAGTCTCAAGAGGCAAGCAAGGCCGGCGACTGGGCGCGCGCGCAAAATCTTGCCCAAAAAGCTCGCGTCCTCTCCGTCGAATTGGTTGATTCTCTGTAACCCGCCACCGCACTTGATTTCCCAGCGATGTTTTCGGCGCATCGCGCTTCGCAAAAAATTCCTGCTAATATGCCCATGTGAAAGTATTCGACGTTGCCATCATCGGCGGCGGAGTTATCGGCAGCTCTATTGCGTTTGAATTGGCCGCTGAAAGACTTAACGTAGTCCTTCTCGACCGCGAAGATCCCGGTCGCGGAGCAAGTTGGGCCGCGGCCGGAATGCTCTCGCCCGGCCCGGACTCCCCCGATGCCCTGCCCCTTGTCCCGCTAGCCAAAGAAAGCCTGCAGCTATACCGCAAATTCGTCGCCTCCATCGAAGAGGCTTCCGGACTCCACACGCACTTCGCTTCTGACGGAGCACTTCAGCTTTTTCCCGGCGCTCAAGCAGAAGCTCAGCGCGACAAAATGGTCGCCGAGCTCCGGGCATTGGATGTTGCAATCAAGCCCGTCTCTCTCGACGATGCGCGCGCCATCGAAAACTCAATCGGTCCCGCCGTGCGCGCCGCTGCATGGCTGCCCGAAGAAGCAACCGTCGATCCCCGGCTGCTCATGGACGCGCTCCTGGGTGCCCTACGTCACCGCGAAGTGGAAATTCGCTCCGGCTGTCACGTAACTTCGCTCCTGCGCCATGGTTCAACGTGTACTGGATTGGTTGCCGGGGGTGAAGAAATTGCGGCGAACTCTGTTGTTCTCGCGGCGGGATGTTATTCCGCGACTCTCGCCGAAGAGAATTCAGTTGAGAACGATTGGCTCTCACGCTACGCGCCAACTCGCCCGGTCCGCGGCCAGATGCTCGCTTTGCATTCCGACAAAGTTAATTTACAGCGCGTCCTGCGCGCGGAGCGTGGCTATCTCGTCCCGCGTCTCAGCGGACGAATCATCGCTGGCAGCACGCTGGAGGAGGTTGGTTTTGACAAACGTGTGACCGCGGGTGGAATGCGCAAAATTTTGGACACTGCCATCGAGCTCGCGCCGGATCTCGCTGGCGCAGAAATTGTCGAGACCTGGGCAGGTCTGCGCCCAGCCACTCCCGACAACCTCCCGATCTTGGGTCCCGCTGATATCGAAAACCTGTTCATCGCCACAGGCCACTATCGAAACGGAATCCTGCTCGCTCCCGTAACCGCCAAACTGGCTCGCGATTGGATTCTGACCAAAAGTATGCCGGCAGGCGCCGCGATATTCTCCCCGCTTCGGTTCGCGGAGCGCGATGTTCGGGCTGGCAGCTCCAAACGCAACGCCGCCAAGTCTTAACCTGGAAAAATTAGAAGGGAATGCTGCGAGGAGGTTCCCGGTTTGGAGGCCCCGCAAGTGTCGAGGCTTGTCCGGGCCCTGTAAATTGAACTTTGTCCGCATCAAGCAGAATCGCGCGATCGAGAACGGCTTCCACAGTCGAGCCCCGAGGCAGTTCGGCTTCGGGCCCGCGAGTCAGCAATACCGCCGTTAATCCCACAGCGGCTCCAATACCTGCCCCAATCCCCGCTCCTCTGGCTCCCCCAGCGATAGCCCCAATCCCGGCTCCTGCGCCAGTTGTCTTTGCTACCGTGCCAATGTCACCGCTCTTGTTGGAGTCGCCGATGATCTTGCCCTCGTTATTCGTCGTCTCGTTGCCGCCGGTGCCCGCATTGCTAGGCACCGCATTCAAATCGACCATGTACGCGTTCGGAAGGATCAGTGTCTTCAGCCGGATCATCAATTCGCCGCGCCCCTTCACTCGCCCCGGACGCTTCGATTCCGTCACTTCCCCGCTCACGTACGATCCCGCCGGAATCGCCACGCGTCCGTCAATCATCACCGGAAACAAAGTTTCAAAATAAACGGGATCCCCGGGCCGCGCACTGCGAGTCGAAATAGCGTTGTGCAGCACCAGGGGAATGTGCGTACCACTAGGCACATCGATTCTTGCACTCGCGTTGCGCGATACCGGAATCACCGCCGATGCCGTTGCATTACCAGCTTCCGCAGCAGCCGCTCCAGCAGGCGAACCCGCTGGCTGCGCAGTCCCCGCACCTACCAACGGCTCCGCCGATGGCGATGTTGCAGTCGGATTTTGCCCGGCAGGATTCTGCGCTGGCGGTTGTGCCGCTGGTGCCGGAGGCAACGGCCCCTCTTGCTGCGCAAACGCGGAGCCAGCTAGTCCCAGAAACGCCAAGAGAATTACGCCCGCGAACAGCAGACGGAGCGAACCGTTTCTCATCTGTTGCCCCCAATACTACCTAGCCAAGTGATGCCTCCCGGAGCATCCGGGATGTACCGGAGCATACGCCTGGTAAAGGCCTCTTTTCCAGCCCCTCTCGCATTGCCTCCGTCCCCGCGCATGTACGACTACGACACGCTAAATCCTGCGTCATCTCCTTGCCGGATATACTAAATCAGAGGCAGGCCTTGGGCGCGACTGGCACCGGATTGTTTCACCTTCCCTCTTCGCTGCGGCAGAAGACTCTGCTGATTATTGGCCTTACGATGTTCGTGGCCGTCGGCAGTCTATTTTTGCTTTCTCGCATTCTTTTGCTCCGCGGATATGCCCGCCTGGAAGAGGATTTTGCCGGTCAGAATCTCGACCGCGCCGCAAGCGCATTAACGAACGAGCTGACTACGCTCGACCGCACCACCAGTGAGTACGCCAGTTGGGATCAGACGTACGCCTACCTGCACGGAGAGAATCCGAACTTCGTCAAATCCGAATTTCCCACCTCCACTTTTCAACAGACCAAAATAGGCTTCGTCGTCATTCTCGACCCCTCAGGTCTCAAGGTTTTTTCCAAAGGTTTCGATCTCACTCGCGACAGCGAAGCACCGCTCCCCGCCGGCCTCGATGTGAATCTCAAACCCGGATCATCGATGCTTAGCCATAAGAGTTTAGAGAGTAGAGTGACGGGCATCCTCATGCTCAAGGACGGTCCGGTCCTCATCGATTCCCGGCCGGTCCTGACAAGTGAGTCGCACGGACCCATCGCAGGAACGTTGATCATGGGCCGGCCGCTCGACTCCGCCGAAATCAAAAGCCTTTCGGACATGATTCACGCACCCATTTCAATTGAGCGCATCGACGACAAGGCCACCGATGTTGGTTTTCCGTCCGCACCCAGCGCATTTCTCGCCCGATCCGGTGCATACATTCGCGCCATAGACGAAGACGCCCTCACCGCCCATGAGGTCCTCAAGGATATCTACGGGCGCCCCGCTCTCATTCTTCGCATCACTCTTCAGCGAACGATTTATGAGCAGGGTCAGACCACTCTGCTCCAGTTTTCGCTCTTGCTCCTGGCCGCCGGGCTGATATTCGGCGCCGGAACGCTTTACCTCTTGGAGCGCGTGATACTTTCGCGCGTTGCGAACCTAAGCGATGGGATCACGCACATCGGAGCCAGTGGGAATCTTTCTGCGCGTTTGGAAGTCCCCGGCAAGGATGAACTCGCTTATCTCGGCACCGCCATCAACAGCATGCTCGAGGATCTCGAACACGCCCAGCTCGAGCAGCATCAGGGCCGAACGCGCCTCGGCGTGATGATGGAAAAAATGCCGGCCATACTTTGGAACACGGACACCGAATTGCGCTTCACTTCCGCGGTCGGCGCCGGCCTCGAAGCCTTTGGATTGCGTTCGAATGAACTGGTCGGTAAGACGCTCTTTGAATACTTCCAAACTCGCGACCCTGAATTCCCCACCATCGCCGCCCATCGAAGGGCTTTGAACGGCGAATCCGTCACCTACGAACTGCGCTGGCTGAATCGTGTTTTGGAATCGCACGTCCAGCCGCTGAAGGGCAACGAAGGAGAATTAATCGGCGTCATCGGCGTAGCGCTCGACATCACCGATCGCAAACATCTCGCCGATCAGTTGCGTCAAGCACAGAAGATGCAGGCTGTAGGAGAGCTTGCCGGCGGCGTTGCTCACGATTTCAATAACCTGCTAATGGTCGTGAAGGGCCACGCCGAAATGTTGATGGATCGCCTACCTCCGGCTTCTCCGCAGCGACTCAACGTGGAACAAATTCAGACCGCCGCCGAACGCGCCGCATCGCTCACGCGCCAGCTGCTGGCCTTCAGCCGCAAACAAGTGCTCCAGCCGCGTGTTCTGGATCTCAACGAAGTAGTCGGCGGAATGATTAAAATGGTTTCTCGCGTAATCGACGAGAATATCGAATTGGCTTTCCTCCCTGGAGCGAAGCTCGGTAACGTGAAAGCCGACCCCAGCCAGATCGAGCAAGTTGTTCTGAACCTGGTGGTCAACGCTCGCGATGCCATGCCGGCCGGCGGCCGCCTCACCATCGAAACCTCAAGCGTCGAAATTGACAAGAATTACACCGCCCAACACGCCGTCGTCGAACTGGAACCCGGGCCCTATGTCATGCTCACCGTCGCGGATACCGGGTGCGGCATGGACCCCCAAACTCAGGCTCGTATCTTCGAACCCTTCTTCACCACCAAGGAACCCGGCAAAGGCACGGGCCTGGGCCTCGCCACCGTATATGGCGTCGTAAAACAAAGCGGCGGCTACATCTGGGTCTATAGCGAGCTTGGCCACGGCACCACATTCAAAGTTTACTTGCCGAAGGTTGCCGCGGTTGCCGAAACTCCCCTGGCGGAAAAAAACCTTTCCGCTCCGGCCTCCGGAACGGAAACGATTCTCTTCGTCGAAGACGAACAGGGTGTGCGGGAGCTGGTTCGCGACTACTTGTCGGCCTGCGGATACTCCGTGCTCGAAGCTTCCGATGGTGTTCAGGCTCTGGAAATCGCCGCGATGCATCCGGGCGCCATCCAGCTGTTGATCACCGATGTCGTGATGCCTCGCCTCAGCGGCCGCCAGCTCGCGACCCAAATTTCTTCCGCGCGCCGCAATCTAAAAGTCCTGTACATTTCCGGCTACACGGACGACAGCGTATTTCGCCACGGTGTGCTGGAAGGTGGTATGGAATTCCTGCAAAAGCCATTCAACTTGAAGGCTCTGGCCCAGAAGATTCGTGAAATTTTGGACGGTCAGCCGGCCACAACGGTGCTTGGCGGCTATTCAAAAAACGACCGAGATTAAAGCTAAATTCCAGGCGCGATCCGAGCACGATCTCAGCAGCTCAAAATCCTTCATCGCCGATTTTCTGGGACGTTCGGTCTTGCGTTTCGACGCTAAATCAGAAAAACGCTTTGGCCCGTAAGCTCAAATCTTTTTCGGCAGCGAATGTTGCGGCAGGCCACCATGTTGTCCACGCGAACCATATAGGAACGCGCCTTTGCAAATTTCGCGCGATCCTCTTCGTTCCCACCTGGCGGTACTTGCGCCTTCTTCGTGCGAACGATATAGCGCACCGGATACGCGTTTTCCTGGCGGCAGTGAACGCACACCAGCGTCACCTGCTTGGTTTCTTCCTTTTCATCGTAATACCTTTTTTCATCCATCGCTCAGCCCGCCCATGACCGCCTAAATCTCTGATTGCCGTTGTGCAGCAAACGATATCTCCCCCTCGCACGCCGCGCAAGTGCTTAGTGTTTTCGCCAAACGTTCTGATACGATTCCGCCGAGCTGCCGCAGAATGCCTTCACCTGCCCCAACCCGCGCTCGCATCCCGGCTCGGCTGCGATGGACGGCCCTCCTCTGGCTCGCCATATGGATTCCCGCTTACTGGCACACTTGGGGCCCCGCAAATTTCCTGCATCTGTGTGACGTTGCCGTTTTTCTAACCTGCCTCGGCCTGTGGAACAATAATTCGCTCCTGCTCTCCAGCCAGGCCGTTGGATCCCTTCTAATCGACGCCGCCTGGGCCCTCGACGCCGCCTGGAGATTTTTTTCTGGCCGCCATCTCATCGGCGGCACCGAATACCTCTTCGACCCAAACTTTCCTTTGTGGGTGCGCCTGCTCTCTCTATTTCATGTACTCATGCCCTTCCTGCTTCTTTGGGCCTTGCATCGCACAGAATACGACCGCCGGGGCTGGATTACGCAGTGCCTCATCATGATTCCGGTCGTTGTGTTGTCAAGGTTCGCCTCCACTCCCCAGACGAATATGAACTTTGTTTACACCGATCCTTTTTTCCACCGCGCCTGGGGCCCCGCTCCTTTGCACCTCGCCGCAGTAATTGTCTTTCTGATATTTGTGGCCTATCTCCCTACACACTTGCTCCTCAAGCGTCTTTTCCCGCCTCCGCGAAATTCTGCAACATCCTTGTAATGTCGCCGTGCTTGTATTTAGGTCAGCCCCTTGGTTACTGTACGAACGATTATTGGAAGGAGCCCTATGCGACGTTTAGCAGCAAGACTTCTCTGCACCGGATTTTTCCTACTGGCCGCTATCTCAGCGCAAGCGCAAACCTCGACCGGAAATGCCGCGGCGACTATCGGCGCAACAACATTTGCATCGCAATCTTCTGCCGCAAAACCCATCCAACACGTCCTGATCGTCACGATAGACGGTATGAAGCCGGAAACTTACACGGAGCCGGATGCCCACGGCCTGAAAGTGCCCACCTTGCGAGAAATGGTGCGCAACGGCGCATCGAGCGACGGCGTGCAATCGGTAATGCCCACCGTAACCTACCCTTCCCACACTTCCATGGTCACCGGTGTGAACCCGGGCACGCACGGCATCTATACCAATCCTGCGTGGGATCCGCTCAACCAGAACTTCGGAGGCTACCGCTGGTACACCGAAGACATTCGCGTCCCAACGCTCTGGCAAGTCGCCCGCCAGCAAGGTTTAAGCACCGTGCTAATTCATTGGCCCGTTACCGTCGGCGCGCAAGCCGATTTGAACGTCCCCGAATACTGGCGCGCAAGCATTCCTGAAGATGCAAAACTCCTTCGTGCGCTCTCCACTCCCGGCATCTTCGAAAAAGTCGCCGCGCAATTCCCAGACTTTAAGACCGACGTTCCCGCGATTGAGTTGACGGACGCCATTTGGACCGACGTTGCCTGTTACGCCATCGAGAGTCTCAAACCCAACCTGCTCCTCTTGCACTTGGCCATGGTCGACCATTACGAACATGAAAAAGGCCCCTTCAGCCCCGAAGCCAACGCCGCTACCGAAACAGCCGACGAACAAATCGCGCGTTTAATCTCCTCGGCAAAAAAAGCAGGAATTTGGCAGACATCCGCCCTCGTGATTCTTTCCGACCACGGCTTCGCTCCCATCTCGCAGGAAATGCGCCCGGGAGTTTTGCTTCAACAAAAAGCCTTGATCACCCTCGACCCGAAAAACCCGACCCGCATCATCGATTGGAAGGCCAGCGAAATAATCGATGGCGGCTCCGCATACCTCTACGTGAAAGATCCGAAAGATGACGCTACTCGCGCCGCGCTGCACAGCATTTTCGATCCGCTCGCCGGGACGGAAGGAAGCGGAATCCGCCGCATCGCTTCGCGTGACGAGATCGTCGCAATGGGCGGCGACCCAAACGCGTTTCTTGCCTTGGAAGCGTCCGATGGCACAAATTTCGCGCCCGGCTATTCTGGTGACCTCAAAGGCCCTTCAAGAGGCGGCGGCACGCACGGCTATTTCCCCGATCGAAAGGAAATGCGCGCCTCCATGATCATCTACGGCCCCGCAATCGCTCCCGGAAAAATAGATCACGCGCGATTAATTGACGTCACTCCAACAGTCGCCGCGTGGCTCGGCCTAAAGCTAGCCCCAACAGACGGCTCGCCGCTAGCAATCCCCATGGCTGCTGCGGCTACGGCGAAATAGAGTCTTGGTTCGAGAGGCTACGTTTCCGACCGAATCGCCCGAAGATCAATCCCCAACTGCTGGCATTTCTTATACAGGTGGCTTCGTTCCAGCCCCAGCGCCTTAGCCGTATTCGTCATGTGATTGTGATTCCGCTTAAGCTCCGCAAGCAGCGTCTCGCGTTCGAAGTTCTCCACGCGCTGGCTCAAAATCCCGGTCATAAACGCCGCCGGCCTGCTAAAGCTTCCTCCACTTCCCGCATCCGCCGCCGGCAAAGCCCGCGTAACCGTAGCCGCTTCCACTACGTCCCCCTCAGCAAGCAACAACACGCGTTCGATCACGTTGCGCAGTTCTCGCACATTTCCCGGCCACGGATAACGCTCCAGCTCCGCAATAGCATCCGGCGAAAAACTTTTCGGCTTCCAATTGTTCTGCTCGCTCAATTGGCAAACAAAATGTTCCGCCAGCGCCCGAATATCTTCCAACCGCTCGCGCAGCGCCGGTACCACAATCGGAAACACAAACACGCGATGGTACAAATCTTCGCGAAATGTTCCTTGCCGCACGTGCTCTTCCAAATTGCGATGCGTCGCCACAATGATTCGCACATCCACGCTGATCGGTTTGTCCCCGCCGATCCGTTCCATCTCGCCTCCTTCCAGCACGCGCAACAGTTTCGCCTGCATCGTGATCGGCATATCCCCAATCTCGTCAAGGAACAGCGTCCCCCGATGCGCCTGCTCGAATTTCCCGATGTGCCGCCCAGCCGCGCCGGTGAACGATCCCTTCTCGTGTCCGAACAGCTCCGTCTCAACCAGCTCCGCCGGAATCGCAGCGCAATTCAGCGATACAAACGGCCCTCCGCGTCGCGCGCTTTTCTCATGCAGAGTGCGCGCGATCAATTCCTTCCCCGTTCCCGTCTCCCCGCGAATGCACACGCGCGTCTCGCTCGCCGCCACATGCTCCACTTGCGCCATCACCTCGCGCATCGCCGCGCTGGCCCACACCATATGGTGCCGGCCCAACCTCCGCTTCAGATCCCGATTTTCTGTCTCCAGACGCTTCAAGTGCAGCGCGTTTTCCACCGTCAGCAGCAGCTTGTCCGTCGAGATCGGTTTCTCCAGAAAATCGCTGGCTCCCAGTCGAGTTGCCTTCACCGCCATTTCAATCGACGCCTGCCCGGACATCATCACAATCGGCGATTCCACTCCGGCGTTCTTCAAATCTTCCAGCAACGCGATGCCGTCTCGCCCCGGCATCACCACATCCGAAAGGATCAGATCGAATCGCTCGCCCTTCGCGAGTTCCACTGCACGCGCCGCGTTGTCGCAAACGCTCGCTTCGTGTCCCGCCAGGCGAAACGCGCGCGCCAGCGATGCCAGCGTATTCGCATCGTCATCAATAATTAGGATGTGAGCTTTCGCCGGCACGGCCGTTTATGCCTCTTCTTTTTCTTCTTCGATCACAACGGGCGCCGCTTGATGATGTGGTGGTTTGGTAGGAAGTTCGACGTGGAACGCGGTGCCCACTCCCGTTTCGCTCTCGACCGAAATCCGCCCGCCGTGATCCGCCACGATCGCCTGCACGATCGCCAAGCCAAGCCCCGTACCATGCTGCTTCGTTGTGTAGTACGGAGTAAAAATTCGCTCGGTCTCTTCCGGAGTCAATCCCGTGCCCGTATCAGAAACCTCTAAATGAACGTCACCGTCTCCATCCGACGTCCGCAACATCAGAACGCCCCCCGCAGGCATGGCATCCATCGCGTTCAAAATAAGATTCTCCACCGCGCGGCGCAACAGCGTGGCATCCGCTTGAATCTTCGGCAGATTTTCCGCCAAGTGCAGTTCGGGAGTGATCGGCGGTCGCCCCACCGCGCTGAATTGCGCCTCGAAAAGCTTCTCCACGTTCCGAACGACGTCGTTCAAATCCACCGTCGCCAATTCCGGCTGCGGCATTTTCGCGAAATCGCTAAACCGTCCAACGATGGCTTTCAGATTCTCAATCTCGGAAAGCAAAATGCCGGTGGACTCACGAAACACTTCTTCAAATTGTTCAGGATTCTGGCTGCTCGCCTTCTGCAGGTTTTCCACCGTAGTCTGCAATGGAAATAGCGGATTTTTCAGTTCGTGCGCCAGACGCCGCGCCACTTCGCGCCACGCCGCCACACGCTCGGCCTGTATCAGCCGCTCGCGCTGATCCACCAACTGCTGCGTCATCTGATTGAACGATTGGGCAAGCTGCCCCACTTCGTCGTGCCCGCGCACAACCACCCGCGTATTCCAATTTCCTTCCGCCACCTTGCGCGCCCCGGCCGCAAGCTTCTGCACTGGACGCGTCACCCGTGCCGCCGCCCACCAGCTTAATAACAATCCGAAAAGCAGGCCGATCGCCGCCACACCGATTGCCAGCCATAAAATATGCCGTTCGAGTGTCACCACGCCGCGTTGCGAATTCCCTATCAGCAACACGCCCAGCAATTCGTTCTGCCGCCCGAGTTGCGGGATCACATGAAACATCTCCGCGCTTGCCGCATCAAACGTCCAATCAATTTTCGCCGTCTGCGCGCTCGGCTGCGTTCGCTCTCGCTCGATGATGGGCTCGAAACGCTCCGCCTCATTCACAGGTCCGGTGCTATCGATCAAGTTCGCCGGCTCAAACTTGGGATCGAGGTTCAGGTAAAGCAACGCACGCATATTCGACGGAAGCACAAGGGAAGCCAGGAATTCCTTTCCCAGCCGCTCGCCGCCGATCACAAACAAATCTTTGTCACCCACTCGCACCGTCGCCACTGCCATCAGCGCCAGCGCCGGCCCGTCCTGCGTATCGAGCTTCGTCAAAAACGATCCGCGTGACGCCCAATCTTCTTTCTGCGTCACCCATTCCATTTTGTAGCCGAACCGCGCCGACCATTCCGCTGACGAAATAATCGAGCCGTCCGTCCCCACAAAATCCAGAAAGTCCAGTTGGTGCGATTGCGCCACGCCTTTCGCGTCATTCACATACACGGAAATATCCGCATTCGGTCGGCTAAGGTCTATCGCCATCCGCACCGTCGGCTCCGCGTCCGCGATTCCCTGTACCCGGTTCAAAACATCGTGCCCTCGCCGTTCGAACTCTTTCTGGAATTGCAACACCATCGCGTCCGTGTGCTCTCGATCCAACTCCTCAAACGCATGGCGCGTCACCACCGTCACGCCCGCGCTAACCAGCCCCACGGACAGCAGCAGCGCCAGCACAAAGTTCACGAGCAGCTTTGAACGAAACGTCACAGTCCCCTTCTTCTACAACGCTAATAAGCTAGGGCCTTGTGGCCCCTTGAAAATCTCTGTGGAACCACGGATCTCTTGTGGAATATTGACTATCTTTGTGGGTCGTGGCTTTAGCCACGACGTCAAGCCCGCAAAACCGAAGCGGCTTTAGCCGCTGAAGTTCCGCATTTGCAGTGATCATAGCCATCGGCTTAACCCCAGCACGCCAGAAAAAGATTTGCACTTGCACCTAATGCGTTTCCGTCGTCGAATCGAGCCACACATCCGCAAGCGGCCAACTCTCCCCTGCCGCTGGCTGCTTCCAATCTCGCATCCGCGCGCTGAGCCCATACACCTGCGGCATCCAAACAAGCGGCACCACGCGCCCACCACTTATGATGCTGCTCTCAACCCTGTAAATATCCTCTGGCGACGCGCTATCCGGCAGCGGACCGGCCTCTATCTCGCCCAGCGGCCCCAGCACCTCAATAAAAGCTGCGAGCGAAACGCGCGCCATCGGCGACGCCATTCGCAATCGAATCAGCCTCGCATCCACATGAATCGCATCACCGCGCACCGCCTCGCTCCCGGAGCGCGCAGATGCGTTACCCGGGTTCGGCATCGCTCGCGACACCAGGGAAATCCCCACCTCTTTCGCGTTCACCACGATTCGCTCCGCCACGCTCTGTTCCAGCGTATCAGCGAAATCATATCCCAACACTAACTTCGCTGACGGCGAGATTTGCGACCAGATTTCTTTCGCGCCGCGAGCATCTGTCTCCGTCGGAAACAGAAACGCCGTCCCGCTCGACCATTGCGGCAAAAGGCCTCCAGCCGGCTCGCCTTCTTTCTGCAAAATGAAATTTACGATCGCCGCGCGATCAATGCACCGCGCAATCGCCTCTCGCACGCGCGCATTCTCCGTCGCCGTGCGTCCCTTAAGAAAAACCAGAGCAAGCAATTCGTCCGGCTGCGACGCGCTCACGCGCACTCCATGATCCGTCGCCTGCCGCGCCAGCTCCGCCGGAATCTGTGCAAAGTCCGCCTTGTTCAGTTCCAGGTCCAGCAGGCGTTCGTGCGTCGAGCGCCCCATCTGAATCTCGATGGAATCCACGAACGGCCTGCCCGCACGATAATCTTCATTGGCCGCAAACACCGCGCTCTTCCCTGCTTCCCACCCAGACAAGCGAAAAGGTCCGCTTCCCGCCGCGCCGGCAAACGTCCCGTCCTCGCTGCGCCGGTCGTATAGCAAAGCATCCAACTCATCCTTCGCGTCCGCTTCGATCGGATTCGCAGCAGCCACCGACGGATCGAGCGAATTCACAATCGCCCCGATTTCCACACGCAGCGTTCCGCCATACCGCGGCCGCCGCGCAGGACGCAGCGGCGCAGCAACCGCCGCCAGCACCACGCTAATCGCCGCAAGAAACAGAAACAATCGAAGCTTCATATTCTCCCGTCTGCAGATTCCGCGAGACCGCTCGCGCCGATTTGCCATCTTCCGAAGCCCACAACGCCAGAATCGGCCCAGGAAATTTCAGAGGCGGTCCACTTGCCACAACCTGATGGCCTTTCAATTCGTAAACCTGGATCTCGTCGGTCTGCGTCCAGTCGCCGGTCCCTGTTACAAGTACATGCCAGCCGGAACCGCACGTAGCCGTAATCGGAGCAATGTCGTCTCCCCACTCAGAAAATGTCGCAGTCGGTGTAGCAGCCGACTCGTAAAGTCGCGCTTTCCCGTCCAACTCGGTCAGAATCGAAGATGAGCCGTGATCAAAAACAAAAGTCGCGGCAGAGAAAAACGGCGGCAAGCTCTGCGAAAAACCAGTTGAGCCGCTCGTAAACCCGGCGAAATAGTTCCGGCCAACCACGTACGGAGATGCCAACCCCTCTTCGAAAACCCATGCTTGGCTTGAATCCGGACTGCTACACTCGATCAAACTTGCGCCCACACTTATGCACTGTATTTCTCCGACATGTGCCTCCACCCGGCCTGTCTTGTCAATTCTGAGTCGGCCACGAGGGTCGCGTGAGATATGGAGTTGGCGTATCGGTGCCGCGACCCCGAAACCTGTCAGTTCGTTTGCCTCGAGTATTCTCCACAAACTTCCTCGCCCGCCAGACAGATCGACCTTCGAAAAATCCAGAAATGGCGCGTCCCGCGCCTGAAGTAGATTTCGTTGTACAGTCAGCGTCACGCCGCTTCCATTCAAGGCGCCTGCATTCGCCTTGCGGGCCGAAACCATCTCCACTTGCTGGCTGTCGCCACGCCTAATCTCCGCAACCCAAAGATAACCTTCTTCCGATTCAGAGAAGGAGATCCGCACCTGCGCGTCCGCTGGCGGCTTTTCCGTGATCCGGAACTTCCGCGCCGCTAGGACCGCAACAAGCTCCTCGCGAAGACCGGCGACGTCGGTACCGCTGAGCGAAGAAATGTTCTTCACACTCAGCGAAAATGTCTTTGCAGGTTTTACCGCAGCCGCGATTTTGTCAGCGAGCGAGTCCAAAGCTTCATTCCATTCAGCCGGAATTTGCGCCGTGGACTGCGCCTGCGATGTCCAAGATGTGAACGCGAAAAACGCTAGGGTGATGATTGCTCGCAGGAAAAACCGTCGAGGAAGGCGCCGCATCGGCTTGTGCCAATTGCACAAAGCGTTGAGAAACCATCATAGCACACCTCCGAAAACCGTCGCCGAATTGCACTGGCACCAAACCGCCCTCACTTCCCCTTCACCGCCGGATCCATCGCCGCCGACGCCGACTTCAACACATCATTCGTAAAGAAAAACTTCCCGTCGTTCGGCACCATCATAATCTGCACCCGGTCCGACAGCCGTTCCGCCACCGTGTACTGCACCAGCAGCGGATTGATCTTCAACGCAGCCGCCTCAAGCTGGAGTTGCTCCCCCTCCGCCTGCGCCGTCACCCGGATATTGTTCGCCTCCGCATCCGCCATCAAATTGCGCCGCTCGAGTTCCGCTTTACCGTCAATCACTTTGGCCTGCGCCGCAGCCTCCGCATTCTTCACCGTCAAAACGTTCTGCGTTTCCGACCGCAACTTGCTGCTCTCGTCTTCCGCTTTGCCGTTAATCACTTTCGCCTGCGCCTGAGCTTCAGCGTCCTGAATCGTTGTTTCCTTGCGTGCTTCCGCTTCCAGCCGCGACTGCTCGATCAGTTTCTGTTTCAACGGCAGCGTGTATTGCATCGAGTCCGACTCCGCCTTAGCCATCAGCACCCGCGTCTGCGCGTCGCCTTCGGCATGTTTGATCTGCCTCACTTTCTGCGCCTCGGCCTGCGACTCCGCAATCTTCACTTTCTTCTGCTCGATGCTCTGATCCACCGACACGCGGTCGTCCTCCTGCTCCTTCAGCAGCAGTCCTTGCAGCCCGGCCGCGTATTCCTCCGGAAGCTGAATTTTGCGCAACAACACTTCTTTCACCTCGATCGCATCGTTATTAAGGCGCGTAGTAATGATTTGCGTAGCTCGCTGCCGAAATTCCTCGCGCTTGATGGCGAAAATATCCCGCACCACATAATTCGGCGCCACTTCGCGAAACACGCTCGTCACCACCGGAGCCACAATCTCCTGATCGATCGGTTGCGGCAGATTCGCCTGCACGTAATCCAGCCTCCGGGGATCGATCCGATACCGCACGGTCACCGCCAGCCCAACTTCCAGCCCCTCTCGCGTCTCCACATTCAACACTTCCACTTTCTCGCGCGTCCCTTCTGCGGACGACGTCGAGAACACTTTGTCTCGCACATCGTAAAGTTGCGCGCGGTCAATCAGCGGCAGGATGAAGTGCGTCCCGGCGTAAAGCGTTCCAGGCCGCACTCCAGAAATCTGGCTGATCCGCACCGCCGCCTCGCCATCCGGCACGACTAAAATGCTCGACGCAGCCAGCGATAGCACCGCGGCCACCGCCACAAGCTTGGCCGCCGCAGCCCACCGAACCGTCCGCCGCGTCCTCGCAATCCGCACCGGAGCTTGAATCGGACCCCGTTCCGCCACCGCCGCGGCCCCTAAATCGGGAGTCTCACTCGGTTGCGCAGTCTCATCCTTCAGCGATGCACTCTCGCCCGGCCGCAACAACCTCCCAAGTTCAAACGCAAGAAACACGTCGTAGATCATCAACCCAGCAGCAACGACAACAAACGAAACGCTAACGACGAAAAGCAAAAACCTAAGAAACAGCATAACGCCTCCTTTTTACTCGAATTTCCTAGGACCTTCCGAACGAGACGGAAGGGCGGGGATTTAACCCCGCCCGCAAACCCCGATTTCTTCAGGGGTTTTGACCCCTGAAGCCTCATTCAGCGCTACGAGAACCTCACGCCGCGTTCTTCCGTCCCCGCGCCACCAGCGACAGCCCAACCACTTTTCCCTGTGACGCATGTCCTGCCCTCTCCGCCGTCACCGCCTCCACCTCGCGCGCCGGCATCAAACGCATCAGCCAAACCAGCCCGATCCATTCAAGCGTCAGCGCCACCGCAAAAGAGAAAAACACCGCTACTACCACCTCGCCAAATCCAATCACGCTTTCCATGGCTGCCTCCAATTTCATCGCCGGGCACAAACGTGAAAAGCACGGACGTGGCCAAGGAACGGTTCATTCATTTCAGGGGGGTTAACGCGCTTAACGAATTGCCAAAACAGTGGCGCCACACACACGCCGTGGAAAACCGCACGCAACGATCCGCCAGAGCGCGAACCATCCACGTCCAGAAAACGACCAGCAGTTCCGTCCTACGCGGCTCGTAAGCGGAAAATGGAAAGTGTTGATATCTTTTGCCATCGTATGTAACCTGCTCGCCGGCAATCACCTAACTCAACAGAGGTTCTCATGCGACTTCTCCATCTCGGTCTAGCAGCAATGCTCTGCGCCTCCTCGCTCTTCGCCCAGGACAAGCCTTTGCACGGCATCAACATAAGTGACATGGACCGCAAAGCGAGTCCCTGCCAGGACTTCTACGACTTTGCAAACGGTACTTGGCGGACGAATAATCCCATTCCTCCTTCCATGGTCATGTGGAGCAGGCGCTGGGCTGCCGGCGAGTCCACCAAAGACGTACTGCGCGGTATCCTCGAAGAAGCAGCCGCGAGCTCCTCCGCTGCCCCGCCAAAATCCACGGAGCGCCTGATCGGCGATTATTACGCCGCTTGCATGGACGAGAAGCGCATAGACGCTTTGGGAGTGAAGGCGCTAAAGCAAGAACTCGATCTCATCCAGTCCATCAGCTCAGTTGCCGACCTGCAACGCGCCATCATTCATTTGCACGAGGAAGCTCTTTTTGCCCCGTTCTCTTTCGGCTCAACGCAAGATCCCCATCACCCCCAGCAAGTAATCGCGGATGCAGGCGCCGCTGGGCTCGGCCTTCCCGACCGTGACTACTATTTCAAGGACGACGACAAATCCAAAGAGACCCGCCAAAAATATGTAGAGCATGTTGCCGCGATGTTCGTCCTGGCCGGTTCTGACAAAGCGGCCGCTTCCGCCTCCGCCCAAGTTGTGATGCGCGTCGAAACCGCGCTTGCCGGCGCAACGCTGACAAATGTCGAGTTGCGAGATCCCTACGCCACGGATCACAAGATGACCCTGGATGACGTGCAGAAAATCACCCCCGATTTCAACTGGGCGGAGTATCTCAAAGCATTGAAGGTCGATCCCAGCGTCGCCATCAACGTGGACCAGCCCAAATTCATGCAGGAGTTCCAGCGCCAATTGCAACAAACGTCTATCGCCGACTGGAAAACTTACCTAACCTGGCAGGTGCTCAACGCCGCAGCTTCTTCTCTTTCTGCTCCTTTCGTCCAGGAGGACTTCGCTTTCTACCAGCAGTATTTGGAAGGTGCTACAGAACTGAAACCGCGCTGGAAGCGCTGCGTGGAAGCGACCGACGGAGCTTTGGGCGAGGCCTTGGGAAAAAAGTACGTCGAAAAGACATTTTCTCCCGTAGCAAAAGCCCGCATGCAGGAAATGGTTAAGAACATCCTCCTGGCTTTGCACGACGACATCTTGACCGTCACCTGGATGAGCGACGCAACCAAGCAGAAAGCCCTGGAGAAACTTTCCACCTTCAATCCTAAAGTCGGCTACCCGGACAAATGGAAAGACTACAGCAGCGTGGAAATCACACGAGACTCTTATTGGAACGACGTGGTTGAGACGTTGCGCTTTGCCATCCGCGACGACGCGCAACTGATCGGCAAGCCCGTCGATCGCGGCCGTTGGGGTATGACCACTCCCACTTCAAACGCTTACTACAATCCTCTCCTGAACGAAATCGTCTTCCCCGCCGGGATTCTCTTGCCACCCATGTTCGACGTGAACGCCACCGACGCAGTGAACTACGGCGGCATCGGCCCGGTCATCGGACACGAAATTTCGCACGGCTTCGACGATCAAGGCGCGAAGTATGACAGCACCGGCGAACTCAAGAGCTGGTGGACTCCCGCGGACTACAAAGAATTCCAGAACCGTGGACAGTGTGTCGTCGACCAGTTTTCCAGCTATACCGTGGAAGGCGGCTTGCACGAAAACGGCAAATTGGTTTTGGGCGAAAGTATCGGCGACCTTGGCGGCGTAAAGCTTGCTTATCTCGCCTTCGAAAAATCAATGGAAGGCAAGCCTCGTCCCGCCGACCAGGACGGTTTCACGCCCGAACAACAGTTCTTCATTTCCTGGGGACAAGCGCGCGGTGACGAAATTCGTCCCGATGCGCAGCGCCAGTTCGTGCTCACCAATCCTCATCCCGTCAGCAAATATCGCGTCATCGGCCCGCTTTCCAATTTGCCTGAATTCTGCAAGGCTTTCGGTTGCAAGCCCGGTGACGCCATGGTGCGTGCCCCCGAACTGCGATGCTCAGTCTGGTAGCCCCGGGAACGCCAATCTCCCGATTGGCGTAGTTTCCGACTCGACTTGACCGATTCTCGGTCGGCCTCGAACCGAATTGCACCCGCGTGCCCTGACGCCGCGCGATCCTTCAACGCAAACTCGCAAGGGATCGAGCCTATCCTAACCGTGCAATGCGCACGTAGGCTCTGTTAGAATCGCGGCGATGGCACAAGAGCCCCAGTCCCCTCCGGCATCCGACCTCGCATCCCCGAGCGGCCCGCCGCCGGTTACCGCCCGCGATTCCGCTCCCGCTACCGGCTTTCGCATCGGACGTGTTTTCGGCATTCCTATCTATCTGCACGCCAGCTGGTTCATCATTTTCTTTCTTATCACGCTTTCCCTCCGAACCCAATTCACCTCTCAACACGCGGACTGGTCTCCCGCGCAGCATTGGGCTTTGGGTATCATCACCAGCATTCTTTTTTTCGCTTCCGTGGTCTTTCACGAGCTGAGCCACAGCGTAATCGCGAAGCACTACCGCATCCCGGTCGCGTCCATCACGCTTTTCGTTTTCGGCGGCTTGGCGCGCATCACGCGCGAGCCCGATAACGCCAAGCAGGAATTCAACATCGCCATCGCCGGCCCCCTTTCCAGCATATTTCTGTCCGGCTGCTTCTGGCTGGTAGCGCACTACCTGCACGGCAACGATATGGTGCAGGCCGCGGCCACTTGGCTATGGGAAATTAACCTCGCTCTGGCCATCTTCAATCTTGTCCCGGGATTCCCTCTCGATGGCGGACGCATCCTGCGCGGCATCGCCTGGGGCCTTACCGGAAATTTCACGCGCGCAACTAAAATCGCCTCTACCGCCGGAAAGATCTTCGCTTACGTAATGATCATCCTCGGCGTGGTGCAAGCGCTATACGGAAACTGGGTGGGCGGCCTGTGGACCGCCTTTATCGGATGGTTCCTCCTAAGCGCCGCGCAGGAAAGTTTGATGCAAGTGGCCATGCGCCACACGCTCACGGACATCCGCGCCGCCGACATTATGACTCGCGATATTCCCACCGTCGCGCGTGACATGTCGGTGGAAGACTATGTCCACGAAGTCTTGCGCACCGGCCGCCGTTGCCACATCGTCACCGGCGCGGGAAGACCGGTAGGACTCGTCACCCTGCACGCCGCGCGCACGCTCCCGCGGGAAGAATGGGCTAACACTTCGATCCAAGCCGTAATGATGCCGGTCGAGCGCGTTCATTCAGCTTCACCAACCGAACCCGCGCTGGCCATCCTGCAGCGCATGCAGAGCGAAGACATCAACCAGATGCCCGTAATCTCCGACGAGCACATCGTCGGTATGATCGATCGCGACACCATCTTGCGCATGCTGCAAACACGCTTGCAAGTTGGCCACATTGCCGGGCAATAGCTTGCGGTTTCATCGAGAATCTCAACAAGCTGAGGTGCCGTCATAGCTCCGCCGAGCGTCTCAACCGAGTCAGACAGACCCGGTCGCCCCGGCCCCAGCCGGTTTTTTCTGATTTTGCTCGCCTTCTGGGCGCTGGCCATGATCAGTCCGGCTCTGCAACGAGTGATCGATTCGATGGGCTCGTTCGGTCTGTCCTTGGACAATGACGGGATCGTCACCAGCGTTGTTGCCCCGTTTCAGTCGGCTGCGGACTCTCCAGCCGCTGCCGCCGGCATCTTCCCAGGCGACCGCGTAGACTTAAAAGCCATGCGCTGTATTCCCCTCGATACTCCCCAATGCGCCAGCTTGGTCACTGTTCTCGGCGGGCTGGGCATAACGCAGTCAGTAGTGTTGCATCGTCATGTCACTCTAACCATCCTGCCGCGCTCCGGTGCCCCGTCTAAAACCGTGGAGCTCCAATCCGTTCCCGCCCCATTAAAACCGGCTGAGAGAGCTGTGCTTCTTGCCGACACCGTCGTGGCCGTCGTCGTCATCGTCATCGCATTCTGGCTGGTTTGGACCCGCCCCAGCTGGATGACTTGGGGTTTGTTCCTCTACGTGATCTGGATGAATCCGGGCCAGGCGTTCACCTATTACGCTTTGCTGCAGCGTTGGCCGCTCGCCCTGCTCGCTCAGGAATTTGTGGAATCGTTGGCGCAAGGCGCCGCTTTTGGCGGTCTTATGTTATTCGCGCTTCGCTTCCCTGACGACCGAACCGAACCGCGCTGGCAAAAAGTGCAGTGGGCTGTCCCGCTGCTCGCGATCGCCATGGCCGTAGTCACGCTGCTGTGCTTTGTCAACGTCTTCGGTTTTCACACCGAGAGGATCACCGAAGCCAGCTTCCTGGCCGGCTATGCCATCGACGCTGTCGTCCTGCTCATTCTGCTGGATCGTCGTCGCTCGCTGCCTCTGCAAGAACAGCAGCGCATGAGTTGGGTGATCTGGGGCTGTGCCATCGGACTTCCGGCCTACATTTTGGCCGAGCTCTTTCAGTCGTCTGATCTGATTCTTCGTCTGTTCGGCTTCACACCCTCGCCGGCTCTTATCGGTATTCTCTATCTGCCAAACGGAGTGCTCGCCTATTTCGCGTCGCAAGCAGTGTGGCAGCGCCGTGTCGTGAGTGTATCGATTCCCCTCCGCCACGGTACCACCCTGGTTGCATTGACCTTGCTCATAGGTGTTCCAATTTTCCAGCTCGAGCAGAAAGTCGACATCGTTAAGGAGGCTATTCCCCTCCCTGCTTGGATCTGGCCGCTGTTGGTCGCTCCTGTTGTCTTGCTTCTCGTGAATCGCTTGCACGAGTCCGCTGTCGAGCTGGTCGACCGCGTCTTCAACCGCCGTTTCCATTCCGCGAAACGGCAGCTCAAGGACGCCTGTAATGCCATCGCAAAAGCCGAATCTCTCGCTGAGATCGACCGCCTCGTGGTCGATTGCACGGTCAGCACGCTTTGCTTGTCATCCGGCGCGGTTTTCCGAAGCGAGGGCAATGCGTTTCGCCGGGAACAGAACACCAAGGGCTGGAACGATTCGATGAAGAAAGAGTTGAACCCGAAATCCGACGCGATCGTGTTGCGCAGTTTGGAACTCGGCGCGCCCGTTCGTCTCACTCACGAAGACTGCGATTCGCTCAGATTCCCAACCGGCATGGAAGCCCCTTCCCTTTCCCTCCCCGTCCGCAGCGGCATTCCCGAAGCCACTGCGGTTGTTCTGCTCGGGCCCCACGACACCGGCAATGACATTGACGCCGACGAGCGCGAAATGCTCGACCAATTCGCCGAGCGCGCCGCCGCAGCCTACGAACGCGTAGTCACCACCCACCTCCGCCAAGAGGTAGCGCAACTGAAGGCTCAAGTCCTCGAACTGCAAAGCGGCGACCGAACCGCGCGCGCAAGCTCGTAACCATCGGCCCCGAGACCTTTCGTGCCCAGGAGAATTCTCATCGAAACTAATGACAACCAGCAAGTCCCCCGGCGCCAGTTCGGAAAATATCTGACCGCCGCCGGCCTCGTCGCGGCTTTCGGCGGCCTCGTGATCTTCATCCGCGCGCGAAAGAGTTCCTACCCGGTCAAAGTTGTCGCGCAAGTGGCAGACATCCCCGTCGGCGCCGTGAAAATCATCTCGTACCCGAATGACGAGCACCCTTGCTTCCTGCTGCATCCCTCGCAAGGAATCTTCCTTGCGTTCAGCCGCCTCTGCACTCATGCAGCCTGCCCCATATTTTACCGGCCGGAGCAAAATGTGTTCGCCTGTCCATGCCACGGCGGAGTTTTCTCGGCAGCCGACGGTTCCGTCCTCGCCGGCCCGCCCCCGAAGCCGCTTCCGCGCGTAGTCCTGGAACTGCGTGGAGAAGATTTGACCGCCACAGGAATGTTTCCGAGTTAAAGATTTGGACGTAGCATTAACGCAATGCTGGGTATCAGAATCCGCCGTTCGTCCCCGGACTACTGGCTCAGCAGGTTATCGAAAAACTGCTTCAGAATCGCCCAGCTCGCACCTCCGGGCTGCGCCGGGAAATTTTGCCCCTTGTAATGAATCACAAACGTGGGCGTCCCTTTCACCGGAAGCTGGTAGCCCAGCACGATGTCCTTCACAATGTATTCATCCACCGGACAGCCGCGGTCAGCCTCCGGCACAGCGCTCGCCGGCTTCGTCATAGGCGCCGGTGACGTGCATCCCTTCATGATCGCCTGCACTCGTTTGACATCACGCGGGCTCATTGCTCCCGCCACGAATTTTTCGATGTCGCCGTCAGCTGCCCATTTGGCCTGGCTGTCGTAGAGCGCGGCATCCACTTCCTGAAATTTCCCGATTTTCGCCGCCGCATTGGCCCAGCGTGCAGCTTGACCCGAATAGGGGTGCTTCTGAAGCGGAAAATCGTGATGCACCAGGTACACTTTGCCCCAGGCCACGTAAGTGTCGATCATCGGCCGCAGCGTATTTTCAAAAAATCCGCCGCAGGACGGGCACTGGTAGTCGCTGTAAAGCTCCATGGTGATCGGCGCATTCTTGTTGCCGATAGTTTTTTGCGGCGCAGCGGAAGCCGCCGGTTCGGTAGCCGCACCAGCATGCGCGCGCGACTTGCTGGCACTCTGGTCCGGAGCCTGCGCCACAATCGTGCCGGAAAGAATTGCCCCAGTCGCCAACACGACGAAAATCTGCAGCGCTCGTGAAGCCATCCCGTGCGAAAAACAACGACCCAGTCCCAAAATCAATTCTTCCTCCCGTCTCTATCTCTTCGCGTGTCGCTGCGCATACCGCACAGCCTTCGCCGCCGGATTGCCTTCCTCCACCGTGACGAAATAGTCCGCGGCAAGATCGTGCAACACGTCCACATTTCCGCTCGGCCAGCGAATTTCCAGCGTATCCACGCGCTCGTGTTTTCCCAACCCGAAAAAAATTCGAGGATCCTGTGCCGAACAATAACTCATCCCGCCTTTCACCTGGTCGTAGCTCCTAAAATCTCCGGCAGTCAATTTCAGATACGCCCCATTCCCGTCGCGATTGCTTTTCGTTCCGATCAACCGCACCGCGAGCCAGTGATTTCCCGCCGCAGCCGGCTGGCTCGCTCCATCGTTGTGAAACAACTGCGCGTCTTCTCCATTGTTGCTCACCAGAAAATCCTGCCACCCGTCGTTATCGTAATCGCCCACCGCCAGCCCGCGCCCTACCCGCGGCGCACGAAACCCCGCGTTCTGCGTTTTTGTCGCATCCACAAACACCGCATCGCCGACGTTTCGGTAAAGCACTTTTTCTTCCGCGTACTTCACCTCGGGATGGTACAGCGGAATATTGTCTAGAATGTGCCCGTTCACCACCAGCAGATCGCGCCACCCGTCATTATCAAAATCGAACATGCGCGCCCCGAACGCGCTGTTCAAAATATTTGTCTGCCCCAGCCCGGAAGCCACCGTATCGTCCGTGAACGTGCCATCCCCATTGTTGCGGTACAGCCTGTTCAACTCGAAATCCAGGTGGCTGACGAACAGATATAACAAGCCATTGTTCATCACGTCGGCGGCATCGGCGCTCATCCCCGCCTCCGGACGCCCCTCCTCGCTGAATCCCGCACCGGATTTGTACGTCGCATCTCGAAATGTGCCGTCGCCATTATTCAAATACAGAAAATTCCGCTGCGTATCATTCGCAACGAAAATGTCCGGCCAGCCGTCGCCGTTAAAATCCGCTAATACCACCGCCAGACTCTTCCCATCGGTGTTGATCAGCCCGGCCTTCGCCGTCATATCTGTGAACGTTCCGTCTCCATTGTTGTGATACAGCCGCATCGACGTCCCGTGAAAACTGTCCGGGTGGCAATACGCTTGGTACCCCGGTTTTTTTTCGCCGCACGCTACCGGGTGGTCTTCGTCATAGTCCACGTAATTCGTCACCAGCAGGTCCAGCAATCCGTCGTGGTCGTAGTCAAACCACCCCGCCGCCGTTCCCCAGTTCCCGTCGTCTCCCACTCCTGCCTTGGCCGTCACATCGGTAAACGTGCCGTCTCCGTTGTTGTGCAGCAAAACAGAATGCCGGTATCCCGTCATATATATGTCCGGATACCCGTCATTATCGTAATCTCCCACCGCCACGCCGAAAAAAAACGTCCCGTCCGTGTGGATCTTGCTCGCCGCCGTCACATCCGTGAACGTGCCGTCGCGATTGTTGCGATACAACGCGGGCTGTGGCGGGTGCTCCGGGTGAAAAAATGGAGTGTAACCGCTATTCACAAAGAATGCGTCCAGATACCCGTCCTGGTTGTAATCGATCCACGCAACACCCGCCCCCATGGTCTCCAAATACAGTTTCTCCGGCGAAGCCGCTCGCTCGTGGTGGAAATGAATCCCTGCCTCCCGTGTAACGTCCTGAAATTGCACGTGGAACGGGTTAGTCACTTCCGTGCGCCTGCGGAGTATCTCGCCTTGCGTTTCTTGCACCAACGGCTGCGCCACTAAATCCCAGGTCGCCACCAGTAAAATGCCCGCGGCAACCAGCGCCAATCGTCCGCTGTAAAGTTCTCTCCGTTTCATTTCGGCACTAATTCTAACAGCATGCGCCTTTAGCTACACAGCCGCTACTACCACAAAAGCACACGCGGTTTTACTCGACTTTTTAATTCCTGCGGTCGCGCTGTGGAAATCTTTGCGCGTAACGCCAGTTTTTCGTTGACTCCACGCGGCACGAGCGTTAGCCTACCGCCCATCTTGGGTGGCGTTCACGTCCTAAAAGCGCATGATGGGGCTCGCGAGCATTTCCGGGCGACGCATTGCCAAGTAACGTCTGTTCTCCCCTTCTTCAGATTCCTCAATCGCAACGCGCATAGCAGTTTTTACAAAGAGTCGTCTCGTTTGAAATATCGTCTCGCATCGGGAGAGTCGCGATGAAAACCTGGAAGACCGTGTTCCTGGCTGTGCTGCTCGGATGCTCTTTGTTCGTAGCTGCGGCTGCGTTCGCGCAAAACACGCAGAACGGCGCCATTCGCGGAACCGTGTTTGACACTTCTCACGCCTCCGTCGCCACTGCCAAATTGACGCTCACGAATCCCTCCACTGGCATTCGCCGCGAATTGCCTGTCGAGGCGGACGGCACCTACTCCTTCGATAACGTTGCTCCCGGCGAATACACCATCGTCGCCGCCGCCGACGGCTTTGCCGTAACCACCGTGAAGCAGATCGTCGTCAACGTCGGCGCATCCCTGCAGCTCGACATCACCATGCCCCTGAAAACGCAGTCTCAAAGCATCGAAGTCACCGCCAGCAGCGGAGCAGTCGTTGATACCACCACCGCCGGCGTCACCCAGTTGCTCAACTCCACCAGCGTCGAGAATCTTCCCTTCCCCGGCCGCGATTATCGCGACATGGCTCTTCTCTCCCCATCCGCCCAGGTTGTTCCTGGATTGCGCGGCGGCATCCGCCTCGGCGGCCAGCAGAGCGACTACAGCGGCCTGGTAATCGACGGCGCCGACTCCACCAATAATTACTTCGGCGAAAATTTCGGCTCGCTCGAAACCAAAAACCTCACCGTTCCTCTCGAAGCCGTGCAGGAATTTCAAGTAGTCACCAACGGCTTCGCCCCCGAATTCGGCCGCGCCACCGGCGGCTTGCTCAACGTGGTCACCAAGTCCGGCACTAACTCAATTCACGGCGAAGCCCACGAATATTATCGCGGCGGCAGCCTTACCGCGAATGACGGCCTCGGCGAACCTTCCAACATCGAAAATCAAAATCAATTCGGCGGCTCCATCGGCATGCCCATTCACAAAGACCGCCAGTTCCTATTCCTCGCCACCGACATTCAACGTGAAAACGGCCCGCTCGACACCGTCTTCTGCACCGCGTCCGTTCCCGGATGCTCGGCGTTCCTGGCATCAGCAGGTCCGATAATCGGTCCGCCAACGGCCGGTACTTCTAACATCCTACCCCCCGGCTGCGCCGCTGGTGCCGTCGGCGAAGCCCTCCTGCCCGCGTGTTACGGAGTTCCGACCATCGGAGCACTCAACGGATCGCACAATCAATATCAGAATTTCTTTACGTTACTGGGCCACTACGATTATCAATTCAGCCCCGCCAATCACTTCAGTATCCGCGGCCTCGGTAGCCGCAACCATACCAACGGGTTCACCGGAGGCCAGGGTCAGACCGAAACTCCTTATTCCATCGGCAGTGCCGAAAATTTCGTAAATCAGGGCATCGGCGGCGTGTTCGCCCTCACCTCCGTCCTCGGACGCAAAGTGAACGAACTTCGCGTCGAAGTCAGCGGCGAAACCCGCAAACGGCACGCAATTTTCAATGGCGCGCCTCAGATCCTGATCAACCAAACCGGCATGTCATTCGGACAGCGTTTTTATCTTCCCGGCAACAACGATGCCGGCAAGCTCCAAGCAGCGGACAACTTCTCGTACTCCTTCGGCAGGCACGACATGAAGTTCGGCGGTGATGTGGATAGCTTTACTGACCGCAAGGATATTTTTGCCGGATGGAGCGCTGGTGAGTACGAGTTCAACACCCTTTGCGACTTCGAACCGGGCCCCCTCGCCACAAACCCGTGGTGTGCAGTTAACTCCGGGGGCGTTCCGACTACCGTCGGTCCTCCCACCCCATTCTTCTTCGTGCAAGGACTTGCCCTAAACGGACAAACCGGTACCACCCAACAACAGCAGCTTGCCGAGCTTTTCAAGGCCAACACGCTTTACAACAACTATCAGACCGGCACCGGCCTCTATTGGCAGGATAAGTGGCAGGTAACCTCGCGCATCACCTTGACCTACGGTCTTCGTTGGGACGGCACCTGGAACCCCCAACCGCAATCCGCGATTCCCGGAAACACGGTTTGGATCGGCGAGGGCAACTCCAGCAAGCAGGTCTCTCCGCCCCAGCGCGTTCCTGACGATTTCAATCAGTGGGGCCCGCGGGTTGGCCTGGCCTGGAACGTTGGCGGCACCGAACATCCCACCGTTGTCCGCGCTGCCTGGGGCCTCTACTACGCCCAAACGCCGCTCATCTTCTTCCCCACGATCGGCACTTCGAAGCAAACGACTGTTTTTTGTCCTTCCGCGTTCGCCCAATTCTGCGCACCTCCCAGCGCGAACCCGGAAAATCCGCAATTCCCTTATCTTTTCCCCTCAAGCCTTCCCATCGGAGCCAGTGACCTGTGCTCCAGCGTCGCCGGATGCCCCGGAATCAGCTACGTGGACCCCTCTTTCCGCAACCCGCGGGTTTCGAACCTCACCGTCGGTGTTGAGCATTCGTTCACCAATACATGGACCGTCTCAGCGAACTATGTGTACGTACACTCTTGGGACTTGCGCACCGGCGGCTTCAGTACCACCCAATGGTTCCGAAACTATATTCCGGAAGGTAAGGACTCGTTCGGCCGCACTCTTCTTGCCGGCAACGTATGTCCACCCGCCTGCCCCAACGGCGAAACTCCGAATCCAAACGGTACCTTAAGCCAATTTATAACTCCCCTTGATCCCACGCTGTTTAGCTCCAGCGAGCTTGGCAGCTTTGGCCGTGGGAACTACAACGAATTTGTCCTGGGTGTGAACAAACGCTTCGCACAGCGCTATCAATTCTTCGCCAATTACACTTGGTCGCGAAACTATGCCAACGCTTCCAGCGAGCGCGACACCGAAACTTTCTTCGGCCCCCAGGATCCATTCAATCTCAACTTGGACTATGGGCGCGATGGCCTCGATATCACGCACCAGTTCAAAGGCGGCATGGTCCTCGATCTCCCCTGGGCCTTCAATTTCAGCACGAACTTCATCCTTCACAGCGGCCTCGCCTACCCTGCCTATTCAAATGTGGACATCAACGGGGATGGAGTCATCAACCAGTTCGCCAACAATGATCGGCCTACGGTCCAGATCGGCGGTGGAAAACCATTTCTCCTGCCCGAATATCCCGGACGCCAGCCTGCCTTCTATAACTGGGACGTTCGCATCGCCAGGGACTTCAGAATCAACGAGCGCTATTCGGTCCGCCTGAGTGCCGATCTATTCAACCTCACAAATTCCAGTAACCTGTACTCCGACCCCGATGTTTATGGCTTCGTCGGCCCTTCTAGCAATATCAACTGCGTTCCTGTCAATGCCGCGCTGTATTCAAACATCGTCTGCCCTTCACTCACGGCCATACCGAATCCTCACAACACGCCCGGATACCGTACTGTTGACGAACTCGCTCCCGGTGCCACCGCGTTCGCCGCTCAATTCGGCGCCCGCTTCCAGTTCTAGCCAGTTCACCGGCTCTTTTTTCGTAGCGCCGGTTTACCCTGAGCGTCGAAGGGCGTCTCGCCAGCTTTTGGCACTCGATCCAACGGGCGGAGCTTGCTGCCTACGGCACAGCTCTCGCACTCGTCCAGACCTAACCGTAGGGGCGCAGCATGCTGCGCCCGCTGATGTGCGACCCAGGCGCTCCGTGCATGCCATCGATCTTAGCGCACGCTGACTTTGACTTTCGTTCTTGAGTCCTCTGCGAAGGGCCGGCTCCTTTGACTCTCTCGACCGCATTTCATCTCCGAACCAAAGTGTCCACAGGCTCTAGGTCCTTTGAAACTGCGCCTCCTCGTGCTAGCGTTATTCCGGAGCGATGATGACGATGGAGTGCAGACGAACGGCAGGTTGGCAGGGCGCGACGAAATTTCGCGCTGCCCACCGGCTAGGTGTGTGGGAGGCCCGCTCTGCTATTGCTCTGGGCCTCAAAGCCAGCTCTTTAGGGGGTCGGATGTTTAGCTCCGACATGACGCTCGCTTGTTCATCTGACGCTCAGCCGGCGTTCCACCGCGCCTCAAATCTTGCAGTTTCTAATCGAGAACATCATTTATTAGAACACCTCCTAACTCATAGAAAACAAACAACAGCACCCCGTTCTAATCGAGAACTTTCAACCATTCGGCGTTACCACATTTCGCCGCCAGCTGTCTCGCGAAAACGCTCTTTTCCACTCACCACTTTCTCAAAGTGTGTCCTCTTCGCGCTCCTGATTTTTGCCTTTGTCGCCGCCCCATCTCCCCTCGCGGCCCAGGAAAAACGCAAAATTATCATCGACGAAGACTGCTCCGGCCCTGGCGGCACCAACACCCAAGCCATCCTAGCTCTCATCCAGTCGCCCGACACCGATGTCCTCGGCATCACCATCCCCACCGGTGACGCTTGGCGCGACGAAGAAGTCCTGCACGCTCTCCGCCTCCTCGAAATTATCGGCCGCACCGATATTCCCGTCGTTCCGGGCGCTGCCTTTCCGCTGGTGAACAGCAAGGAGTACATCGCCCGGTGGGAAACTCTCTACGGCAAAGTCCTCTATCAAGGCGCGTGGAATTTTGCCAAAGGCCACCCGGTTCACGGCCCATCGGAAATCCCACCCATGCCCGAAGGCGCGCCCACAACAAAAGCTTCCACGGAAGACGTCGCGCATTTTCTGCTCCGCATGGTTCACCAATATCCGCACCAGGTCACAATTTACGAAGGCGCCCCTTTGACCAATCTCGCCCTCGCACAGGCCGCCGATCCGCAGTTCGCCTCCCTCGCCAAGGAACTCGTTCTGATGGGCGGCAGTTTGAATCCCCACACCGACGACCCCGAATTCACCATGACGCCCCGCCGCGAATTCAATCTGTGGATGGACCCCGAAGCCTCGCGCATCGTTCTCCACGCGCCTTGGCCGCGCGTCGTCGTCACCACCGTCGATATTTCGCTGAAAACTAAAATGGACCAGGACCTGATTTCGCAGATCCGCAAAGGTTCCTTCCCCGCAGCGCAGTACACCGCCAAATACGCCGAGAACAATTATCTTTGGGACGAGCTGGCGTCCGTCGCTTGGCTCGACCCTTCCATCATTACCAAATGGAAAAAACTCTACCTCGACGTTTCGATTGACCACGGCGCATCCTACGGCGACACCCTCGTCTGGTCCGAAGACACCCGCCCCCACCTGGGCGAACGCGAAGTAGAAATACAGGACGACCTCGACAAGCCAAAATTCTACAAAGAATTCGCAGACCTCTCAACCCGCCCCACGCCCCCAGCCACAACCCATCCGGACCACTAAAATGACTCTCAACTCGACCCTCTCCCCCGCCTGTCGTTCCGCTTGCCCTGACGAAGGAAGGGAGCGCAGCGAGGAATCTGCTCTTGCCTTTTTTGAGCGCGACACGAAGCAAGCCGGTCAGCCGCTGCTCCGCATTGGCAATGCAATCATGGCTTCGCGGCGCGTCCGGCAAGCCCTTCTAGGGCGCGCTGGTACTCCTGATCGTCCGGCGAAATCGTCACAGCCTTCCTATACGCCGCCAGTGCACGTTCCCTTTCTCCGCGCTGTTCGTAAATCGCGCCCATTTCGAAGAACGCGTCCGATTCCTTCGGATTCACAATCGTGGTCCGTTGGAAAGCGGAAAGCGCTTCATCCAGCCTTCCCTGCTTCTCAAAAATCTTTCCCTGGACATACAGAAAATCCGGCTGGTAAGCATCGCGTTCCAGCGCTTGCGAAATCGCCTCGCTCGCTTTATCGATATCTCTCGCCGAGTAATACAGTTTTGCCAGCTGCGAATACGCCGCGCCATACGTTGCGTCCTTCGCAATCGCCTGCTGCAACAGATCGAGCGACCCGGCGAAATCGTTCTTCAGCGCCAGCTCATTCGCCTGCTGCACCAGATGCTTCGCTTGCGTCTGGTTTTCTTTCGTCTCGCGATCGTTTTTCGAAGAAGCTTCAAACGCCGCCAGTGTTTTCTGTGCCTGCTCGGTTGCCCCAGCGCATTCGTACGCGCGCGAGAGCAAAAACAGCGTCTCCGAATCCTGCGCCGGCATTTCAAGCAGAGGCTCGAGCGTGGCAACCGCTCGCCCGCAGCGCTCCTTGGCCTGCTCGGAACTTTCGCCTTGCGGCGGGCGCAAAAGTATCTTGCCCAGCAGCAATCGCCCGCGCGGATTCTGCGGCTGCAGCTCGACAACTTTCATCGCGTCCGGCAGCGCCGCCTCATCCTGGTTCCGGTCGGAATAAATTTTCGCCCGCGTGTAATGAGCAAGGGCGTTCTTGGGATCGCGCGCCAGTACTCTCGCTATTTGCGCCAAGGCGCTGTCCAAATCTCCCTTCGCCTGGTAAGCAACGGCCAGCCGGTTCCGCGACTCGACATCGGAAGGCGCGATCGCGAGGGCCGCGCGCAAATGTGCTATCGCTGCGTCATATGTCTGCAGTTCGATTTCGAGATCGCCGAGAGCCGCGAGCGGTTTCTCGCTCTGCGGATGCTCCGCGCGGGCGCGCTCCAACACTCGTTTCGCCTCATCGTAGTTGTGCACGCCGCGGTAGGCCTGCGCGAGCCCGATCTCTGCCCCCAGGTTGCGCGGCGAGATTCGCAACGCCTCGTCGTAGCTCGCGATCGCTGCAGCCCAATCGCCTGCAGACGCTTTCGCGTGCGCTTGCCTCTCCAGCTCCCGCTGTTGTTGTGCAGGCGCCTGCGCGCTTGCTGAGATTCCGACCGCCAGGAGAAGAGCGCAAAAAAGAAATCGACGAAACATCGGCGAAGTATAGCATTCGCCGTTTGCCTTTTCGCTTGACGCGCGTAGCGCCAGAGAACTATAAGCAGCGCCTGCGCTGCGCATCCATCACGCTCTTGCGCCGTCAAAAGGAACTCGATGTTTACGCCGCATGACGCTACCCTGGCCTTGATCATGATGATAACCAGCGCCATCTGCTGGGGTTCCTGGGCCAATACCTTCAAAGGCGTGAAGAACTACCGCTTCGAATTGTTCTACTGGGACTACGCTGTCGGAATTTTCGTTACCTCGTTGATTTTTGCCTTCACGCTGGGAAGCAGTAGAAACGATCCTTCAAGCTTTCTAAACAATGTCCACGCGGCCGACGCCTCCAATATCGCCTGGGCCTTACTTGCCGGAGTGATCTTCAACCTCGCGAACCTTTTATTGGTCGCTGGAATCGATATGGCAGGACTCGCCACCGCTTTTCCCGTCGCAATCGGCATCGCCCTGGTGGTCGGCGTGGCCCTGAGTTACGTTCAGCAACAGAAGGGCGATGTCAGGATCCTGGCGGCCGGAGTGCTATGCGCCGTCATCGCGGTAATTCTCGACGGCAAAGCGTATGGCGAGGTGAGCAAGGGGAAGGAAGTCTCGCGCAAGAGCATCCTCACCTGCGTCGTTTCCGGAGTGTTGATGGGGTTGTGGGCTCCGTTTTCCACTCGCGCTCTCACGCACGGAAACACTCTCGGCCCTTACAGCATCGCCGTGTTCCTTACCGGCGGCGCGCTGCTCTCCTGCTTCGTCTGGAATGTTTATTTCATGAAGAAACCCCTGGTGGGCGCGCCGGTAAGCTTCGGCGGATTTTTTCGCGGTCCAACCAGCGGACATGTGCTCGGCCTGATTGGCGGGGCGATTTGGACCACCGGCACCGTCTTCAATCTGGTGGCCGCAAACTTCACCGGCGTCGCAATTTCCTACGCCATCGGCCAATCCGCTCCAATGGTCGCTGCACTCTGGGGCATCTTCGTGTGGAAAGAATTCGCCGGCGCCAACAAAAAGGCCAAAGCCTTCCTCGCACTGATGTTCATCTTTTATATCCTCGCGATCCTGCTCATCGCCCGCGCCAACACCGCAAGCTGACGATGGATCCTCGCCCTTGCATGTTAGATCGGTGGCCGACGGAAGCCGCCGCATGCTTCTTCAATCTTTGCGGCGACGGCGAGCACGGCCTCTTCTTCCCACGGCCGGCCAACGACCTGCACGCCAATTGGCAATCCTTCGGGAGAGCGTCCTGCCGGCACGACCGCCGCCGGATTCCCCAGCAAATTGAACCACTGCGAATAGCTCATCGCTTTCAAATATTCCACTTTGTGCCCTTGCACCGTCCATTCGCGCTCGCCGTGCCGAACCGCCGGCACAGCGCAGACCGGGCAAATGAGGATGGGAAACTCCTCCATCTTCGCCAGCAGGTTGCCGCGCAGCACGTCGCGAGCGAGAAGTGTGTTCAGAAGTTCCTGTGCGGTGAGCGGCGGTGCTTCGGCAACTTCGGCGCGGAACGCGCACAGGATCGGGCTCAGCTCCGCTTCGCGACCTTCAATTGTCGGCGCAAAGGCCATCTGGCCCGCGCGCCCAAACAGATTCCACCAGAGTTGCCATACGCGGTCGAGATTCTGCGGCCGCCACTCCGCGACGTGAAATCCTTGGGCGCCCAAAGCCTCAGCCGCAGTGCGCACCGCCGCCGCGGTTTCAGAAGTGACGGGCGTAACGCCGTCATCCACGAAATACGCAACGCCAAGCTTTCGAATTTCCTGCTCGCTCCAGCTCCGCAACGGAACCGGAGCAGACGCCGGATCGCCGGGATCCGGCCCAGCCATCACCTCAAACAGTCTCGCGACATCTCGTATCGTGCGCGCCATGGGACCGACCACTCCGAGTTGCGCAAAGGGACCTGCGGACCCGGGAAAATGCCCTGTAGAAGGAATGCGCCCGGGCGTAGGTTTCAGCCCGCAAATTCCGGAGTAATGCGCGGGTATGCGAATCGATCCGCCACCGTCGCTGCCTATTCCTCCGGCGGAACACCCGGACGCAATCGCCGCTGCTTCGCCGCCACTGGAGCCGCCCGGCGTGCAGGAAAGATCCCAAGGATTGTTCGTCCGCCCATACAACAGGTTGTCCGTTTCATAAGCCATCAGAAATTCCGGCACGTTTGTGTTTCCCAGAATGATGGCGCCCGCCGCGCGCAGCCTTTTCACCAATGGCGCATCTTCGGAAGGGACATTGCCTTTTCGCAGAACGCTGCCGCATTCACAAGGCAGCCCTGCAACATCGATAGAACTCTTAATGGAAATCGGCACGCCGTGAAGAACGCCGACAGATTTGGATTTTTCGCTCGAACTCATCGCGTCCTCTGCGAGCCGTGCTTGATCGCGCGCCCGGTCGCTATCGACCGCGACGAATGCGTTGAGTTTTGGATTCAGCTCATGGATGCGCGACAGATGGGAGTCAGTCAATTCGACAGGCGACAATTTCTTAGTGCGGACGCCTTCGGCCATGTCAATGAGCGAGCTATTAAAAATATCGTCCAATTCGACCTCTCGATGATTTCATGAGCCGCCGAGTCTAACACGCGAACGATGCAAACGACCTGCGACAGGAACCGCGATTGACACGCCTCCAACTTAGGGTGAGAATTTCGCATTCAACAGGACGCTGAATTCTTGCAAATTTCATTCATCTGTTTCACCGGCCCATCGTGGCTCACGCGATGAGGCGTCCCATTACTATCCTGCTCTCCGTTTTGTTTGCGACGGCGGTGTATCTTTTCGTATGGCCTGCGGCGAACATCCCATATTTTGCAGCAGTAATAGTTCACCTGCTGGCGGGCATAGCACTTCTGATTTTTCTGGCATTCGCACTGCGCGGAATCTTACGTGGCGGTTCGACGACATCCCGGATCGGCTGGATTTTAATTGCGATCGGAGGTGTCCTCGGAGCCGTGCTGATAAAAACCGGCGCGCGCCGCGACGAATGGGCGCTGCTTTACACGCATATCGGGGCGTGCGTAGCTGGCGGAGCATTGCTTGCGTCCGCGTGGGTCGGAAAGCACGGTTTTCTTGAGAGGAGACCAACGGCGGGATTGGTCCGCAGCGCGAGTTTCCTTCTCGCGGGAGGTCTTTTCGTTCTCGGCGCGCGCTGGATTCGGACTACTTCCTGGGAACGCGGGCACCGCATCGAAAACCCTGCGATCGCTCCGGCGTCGATGGACAGCGAAGGCGATGGGCCGATCGGGCCGTTTTTCCCGAGTTCCGCGCAAACAGCCCACGGCCGCGAGATTCCTGCGAATTATTTCACGGAGTCTGATTCCTGCCAGCGTTGCCACGCGGACATTTACAAGGAGTGGCAGGGCTCCGCGCATCATTTTTCTTCCTTCAACAATGCTTGGTATCGCAAGAGCATTGAATACATGCAGGACAAGGTAGGAGTAAAACCGTCGAAGTGGTGCGCGGGCTGCCACGATCCCGCGTTGCTGTACAGCGGCATGTTTAACCGTCCGATTCGCGAAGTCGAAAATACTCCCGCGGGCCAAGCTGGGCTCGGCTGCATGATGTGCCATTCGATCGCAAAAGTGAAAAGCACGATGGGGCAGGGAGATTTCCGACTCGAGTATCCCGCGCTGCATCGCATGGCGGCCAGCACAAATGCACTGGTCCGGCGGCTGCACGATTTTCTGACCGAGTTGAATCCCGAGCCGCACCGGCGCGTTTTTCTGAAGCCGTTCATGCGCACACAAACGGCGGAATTTTGCTCCACGTGCCACAAAGTGCATCTCGACGTTCCGGTGAATCACTACCGCTGGGTGCGCGGCTTCAATGAATACGATAACTGGCAGGCGAGCGGCGTTTCCGGGGAAGGAGCGCGGTCGTTTTATTACCCCGTCAAATCGCAGTCGTGCGCGGACTGCCATATGCCAATGACGCGTTCGACGGATGCGGGGAACATCGCGGGGAATGTTCATTCCCATCGCTTCCCTGCGGCAAACACGGCACTACCCTATGTGAATGACGACGCGCAGCAATTGAATGACACGGAGAAATTCCTCACTGATCGCGAAGTGAGCGTGGATGTCTTTGCAATCTCGCCGGAAACAGCGGCGCATACCGAGGGCGCCGCTCCCGTAATGGCCGCCGCCAAATCCGCCTCGCCCAATTTGGAAACGATGTTTGCGCAAGGCGAAGAGGCCGAAACGATCGTACCCACCAACGCTTCGCCGGAATCGGCAACACCGACTGCTCTGTTGACGGCGCCTCTGAATCGCAGCGCCGCATCCGTGCGCCAAAGCGGAACCTATCGCGTTGACGTGGTGGTGCGCACGCGCAAGCTGGGCCACTTTTTTCCGGGCGGCACAGTGGACGCTTACGATTGTTGGCTCGAATTGAAAGCGGTGGACGACAAAGGCGAGACAATTTTCTGGAGTGGCCGCGCCAGCGATGATGGAAAAGGCCCAGTCGATCCGGGCGCACATTTCTACCGGTCGCTTCAGATCGACGCACATGGCAACCCCATCAATAAGCGCAACGCATGGGCGACACGCGCAGTGGTTTATGTGCGGTTGATTCCGCCCGGTGCTGCCGACACGGTTCACTATCGCATGCAGATTCCGCCGACCGCGGGCAGCCATATTCATCTGACCGCGCGAGTGAATTACCGCAAGTTCGCGTGGTGGGGCACGCAGTTCGCTTTCGCGGGCGCCCGCGATCCGAAGGAACCAAGCGCTGAGCCATCTCCGAATTTTGACGACGCTCATTATGTTTTCACCGGCGATCCGACAAAATTGCCGGGCGGAGGCAAAGGGATACCGTCGCTGCCGATCGTCGCCATGGCAGAAAATGCTGTGGATTTGAAAGTGTTGCCTGCGGACGCAGCCGAGCCTGAACCGAAGATGGTGCTGAATCGCGATGACTGGACGCGCTGGAATGACTACGGCATCGGATTGTTTTTGCAGGGAGACCTTTCAGGGGCGGCGGGCGCGTTTGAAAAAATCACGGAAATCGATCCGAATAATCCCGACGGATGGGTAAATGTGGGGCGGGTCCGCGTGCAGGAAGGAAATTTATCGGCTGCTCGCACGGCGCTCGAGCATGCATTGTCCCTGGATCCGCATCTTGCCCGCGCTCATTTTTTCTACGCGAAGATGCTGCGCAACGAGGGTCATTATGACGAAGCTGCCGAGCACCTGCGAGAAGTGCTGGCGCAATACCCGCGCGACAGAGTAGTCCACGACGATCTCGGCCGCATCTATTTCCTGCAGCGGCGATACTCCGATGCAGTGAATGAGTTCAAAGCCACGCTGGCGATCGATCCCGAAGATTTGGAAGCGAATTACAATCTTATGCTGTGCCACACGGGACTCGGGCGCCCGGACGTTGCGAGCGAGTTTCAAAAACGCTATTTGCGGTTCAAGGCTGACGAGTCAGCGCAAACGCTGACAGGCCCATATTTGCGAACGCACGCGGACGACAACGTGGAGCGCCAACCGATACACGAACACGTTTCGTCGGTGGACACGAAGCGCAAATCCAGCGCGGCGAAATACGACGGCGCTTCAGGCCTCGCGAAGGACTCGGATTGACAAGCCAATGGCCGCGGCGCAAATGGATCATTGCGGCGTGTGCTGCGAGCGCATTCGTGATTTTACTCGCAACCACACACACAATTCCCGTGGTGGGCGCGTCACAAACGAGCGCGCCGCCTTCCGCTAGCGCATCCCCAACACAGTTTGAAGACGTGACGCGCACGGCGGGAATTCATTTCGTCCACAATAACGGCGCTTTCGGCAAAAAGTGGCTGCCCGAAACGATGGGCCCGGGCGTGGCGTTTCTGGATTACGACAACGACGGCTGGCAAGACATCCTCTTTGTAAACGGCACTGCTTGGCCGGGACACCCGGGACGGCATTCCACTCTCGCGCTGTATCACAACAATCACGACGGAACTTTCACTGATGTGACGCAGAAAGCCGGGCTGGCGGTAGAAATGTACGGCATGGGCGTTGCGATCGGCGATTTCGACAACGACGGCTACGATGATATTTTCGTCACGGCGTTAGGCCAGAATCACCTGTTCCACAATAACGGCGATGGAACGTTCACGGATGTGACGAAGAAGGCCGGGCTGTGGGGTCCGAACGAGTTCAGCACCAGCGCCGCATGGGTGGATTACGACCGCGACGGCCATCTGGATTTGGTGGTCGCGAATTACGTGCAATGGTCGCCGGAGAACGATATTTATTGCGCGCTGGACGGAAAAACAAAGTCGTACTGCACTCCGGAACCTTACAAGGGCACTTCCGTGCGTCTCTGGCACAATCACGGGGATGGAACCTTTGAGGATGTGACGCAGAAAGCCGGGTTGTACGATCCAACTTCAAAAAGCCTTGGTGTTGCGGTGCTCGACGCGAATCAAGACGGATGGCCAGACCTTCTTATAAGCAACGATACACAGCCGAACAAGCTGTACATAAACAACGCCGACGGAACTTTTTCGGAAAAAGGTGTTTCGGCGGGGGTTGCGTACAGCGAGGATGGAATCGCGCGCGCCGGAATGGGAGTGGACGCGGGAGATTACGACCGCTCTGGATATCCCAGCGTGCTCATCACAAATTTCTCGAATCAGATGCTCGCGCTTTATCACAATGAGCGCAACGGGCTGTTCGTGGACGAAGCGCCGCGATCGGACGTGGGCCGCGCGAGTTTGCTGACGCTGGGCTTCGGTTGCTTCTTTTTCGACTACGACTTGGACGGCTGGCTGGACATTTACATTGCGAACGGACACATTGAAAACGCCATCGAGCGAGTGCAGCCTCGCGTTCGCTACGCGGAACCTCCGCACCTTTTTCATAATCTCGGCGACGGAAAGTTCAAAGAGGTCACATCGTCCGTCGGGGCGTCTTTTGCAGCGCCTCGCGTGGCACGGGGCGCAGCCTATGGCGATATCAACAACGACGGCGCGCTTGACCTGCTGGTCGCGACGAATGGCGGGCCAGCTGCTTTGTTCCGAAACACGGGCACCAAGAATCACAGTTTGCGTATCAAGTTAATCGGGACGAAATCGAATCGTGACGGCATCGGCGCGGTCGTGCGCGTGAGCGCCGTAAGCGACGTGCAATCGCAGATGTTGCACAGCGGGTCGAGCTATTTGTCTTCGAGGGAGCTGATTTTGACATTCGGGCTGGGCACGCATACACAAGCTGACGCGATCGAAATCCGCTGGCCAAGCGGGCAAGCGGATCATTTGACAAATGTGGCGGCGGATCAGATCGTAACCATAAAGGAGAATCAAGGCGCAATTGCGGCAAAGCCGCTCGCGAAACGTTAGAATGGTGCGGCAAATTCCTTTGAGGATTGCATGGCGCCATTGAACTCTCGGGTGTGGACAATCCGCGCAATTCTTCTTTTCCTCGGGCTGGCGAGCGCGCTTATCGGCGTCCTGGCCGACGCCGGGCAACAAACCAAGCGCGCTCGCGCCCCGAAATCCGCTGACACAACCCCTTCTGATCGGGAAGCCGCACGAGCGGCTGCGCACGCGCAAATCGTACGCGAAAATAATTTCGGTGTGGCGCTGATGAACCGGCAACAGTTCGAGCAAGCGCTGGGAAAGTTTCAGCGCGCTTGTATTCTGGAACCGCAATCCGATATTGGCTGCGTGAACGCGGGAATCGCGCTGCTGAATATGCAGCGCTTCGATGAAGCGAGGACAATCCTGGCGAAATCCGCCGAGCGCGACCCTCGAAATCCGCGCGCTTGGTTCAACTTGGGCCTACTTGAAAAAGCTGTGGACAAATCGGACGATGCCATCGAGGATTTCGCAAAGGTTGCCCAGTTGGATCCATCCGATGCCGACACACAATACTTTATGGGCTTGGTCTATTCTCAAGCACGCGAATATGACAAGGCAATCGCTGCATTCAAGCACGCCATAGAATTGAATCCGTTTCAAGTTTCGGCGGAATTCGGTTTGGCCCAAGCTCTGCAGCGGAAGAACGACACCGCAAACGCTAAAGAACATTTCGACCGTTTCCAGCATCTGGTTTCAGACAAACTCGGCAAGCCGGTAAGTTTCATTTATGGCGAGCAAGGAAAATATTCGCTCGCGGAATCGATGTCTCCTGCGCCGGAGCCGGTGCCCCCAGTTGTTCCCGTGCATTTTGTGAACGTCACTTCTCTTTCCGGGTTGCCGACGCGGGTGGGAGCTACTCGGATGGAACCCGGGACGCCTTCGAGTGTGACTGACCGGAGTGGAAAGGCGGTTAGCGAAGAAGCCGCGCCCGAATCGCTGGCACATTTTCTGGGCAGCGGAGCGTGCATCATTGATTACGACGGCGATGGGCGACCGGATATTTTCCTTGTGGACGGAGACGGCAACGGAAATGCGGCCCTGTACAAAAATGAAGGCAACGGAAGATTCATTAACGTCACGAGAGAGGCGAAGCTGGAAATTCACGGCGAGGGCATGGGTTGCGCCGTCGGTGATTATGATAACGACGGAAGGCCCGATCTCGCGGTCAGTATGAATGGCGGCGTTTTGCTATTTCATAATGAAGGCAAAGGCACGTTCAAGGACGTCACCAAAGAAGCTGGGATTGAAATGGATGGGCTCGCCATGGGCGTGACGTTCATCGATTACGACCACGACGGCGACCTCGACCTATACGTGACACGATTCAATGATTTTCCGCTGACGAATTCCGCGGAGCCATTCTCGTTTCCGATGGATGCGGCGACCGCGGGAAATGTTCTGTGGCGAAATAACGGCAATGGCACGTTCACGAATTGGACGGCAGAGACGGGACTAGCCGGCAACGCGCCTTCGATTGGCGCGATCGGAAGCGATCTGAACAACGATCGCGCCATCGATTTCGTGGTCACCGGGTGGCAGAAGGCCCCGGTCTCGTTCCTGAACCAGCGCGAAGGAATTTTTCGAGCCTCGACTCCATGGGCCAGCGATATGCCCGCTCCGACTGCGGGCGTCACGGCTCTTGATTTCGACAAAGATGGCTGGATGGATCTTGCGTTTACACATTGGGGAACGCCGGGACTGAGTTTGTGGCGCAACGTCCCAGGAAAACCATTTGAGCGCGTGCAGCTGCCGGATTTGGGATGGATGCGCGGCTGGGGCGTGGCCGCGCTGGATTACGACGATGACGGATGGATGGACCTTGTCGCGGTAGGCGAGAATTTTTCGAACGAAGGCCAAATCGTTTTGCTGCGAAATGAAGGCGAGAAGGGATTTCGTGACGTAACTTCCGAAGTGGGGCTGGACAAAATTGTGCTGCACAATCCGCGCGGAGTGATTGCGTTTGACTTCGACGGCGACGGCTCTACCGATTTGCTGATCACGCAGAATCATTTGCCGCCCGTGCTGCTGAAGAACGAAGGTGGCAACCGGTACAACTGGCTGCGAATGGAATTCACAGGCACGAACGACAACAAGACCGGGATTGGCACGAAGGTTGAGATGAGTGCCGGTGCGCTGCAACAGAAATGGGAGATCGCCGGCGCTTCAGGCTATCTGGGGCAGGGTTCCACAGATATTTTCGCGGGGCTAGGACCCGAGCGCGGCGCGGATGTGGTTCGGCTGCTTTGGCCTACTGGCGTTTTGCAAGACGAAATAGAAATTCCCGCGCTGAAGACAGACAAGATCACTGAAATTGACCGGCGCGGCAGTTCTTGCCCGATTGTCTTCGTTTGGAATGGCCAGAAATTTGAATTCCTTGCGGACATGCTTGGCCCGGGAATCGTGGGCCATTGGATCGCACCGAATCAGCGCAACACTCCTGACCCGGAGGAATATTTAAAAGTTGCAGGCTCGCAGGTGCAAGCGAAAGACGGCCTCATTCAGTTTCGCATGGTCGAGCCGATGGAAGAGTTGGACTATCTCGATCAGGCGCGTCTTATCGCTGTAGATCATCCTTCGGACGTTGAGGTTTATCCCAACGAACATTTCGCGACCAGTCCGCCGTTCCCGAAATTCAAAGTGATTGCGAGTTTTGAAGCGCACCCGCCGCTGGGCGCGTGGGACGACCGCGGGCACGACCTGTTGCCGTTGCTCGTCGAGCGAGACCATAAATATGTGACCAGCTTTGGCGATGCGCCATACGCCGGCTTCGCTGCGATGCACACGATTGAGCTCGATATCGGGCCGTGGGATCCATCGCGGCCGTTGCGCCTGCTGTTGGACGGCTTTACCGATTATTTCAGCGCTAGCTCGATGTACGCGGCGTGGCAGGCAGGCATTCAGCCCGTGCCGCCCTACGTTGAGATGCTTGACGATTCAGCGCGTTGGGTTCGCGTGGTGGACGACATGGGGTTTCCGGCCGGCCTTTCGCGAACCATGGTCGCGGACCTAACTGGAAAGCTGCCGCCGGGCACGCGATTTATTCGCATCACGACGAACCTGAAAATTTACTGGGACCGCATTCGCGTGGATAATTCCGCGGAGGATACGCCGTTCAAGACGACAGAAGTTCCGCTGGCCAAGGTGTATCTGCAGTTTCTCGGCTACCCGCGCGTGGTAGAAGGAAATCCGCGCGACGATTTGAGCTACATCTACGAGGACGTCAGCGAAACCGGGCCGTATACGCGGCAGACTGGGAATTACACGCGGTACGGCGACGTCACGGATTTGGTTCGCGCGCCGGACGACGAATACGTGATTTTTGGTTCCGGCGACGAAGTGGTGGTCAACTTCGACCCCACTCATTTGCCCGACCTGCCCGACGGCTGGACGCGCGACTATTTCTTTTACGCCAACGGATTCGCGAAGGACATGGACTTTTATGCGGCGCACGGCGACACCGTCTCTCCGCTTCCCTTTCACACGCCGATGCCTTATCCATATCCCGAAGGCGTCGGCTATCCTGAGGACGAGCGCCATCTGAAATATATGCTGGAGTACAACACGCGCGGAGTCGCAGGCCCGGTAGGTGACACTTTTCGCTTCGAATATCCCGAAAAGCAGCCTTGATCTTAAAGGAATGATCCTTCAGTCGTGAATCGGAAACTGCGCCCGCACTAAGGTCTGCTTTGCTTGATTGCAGGCGGGTGGCGTGATAATTTTGTATCTTCATTCGGATTTGCAGCAAACCACTCACGATGTTGCCGTCGAAGCCAAACGAACACATTTCGAATATTTCGCAGGGCGGGGAAGAAGCCTCGGCTGCGGGTGCGCGTGAACGCGTGTTCTGGCGCGTGGAAGGGAGCCTGCTGAATCTGACGGCAGTGCGGCCGGTGGGTTTTTTCGCATGGAACTCGCAGAGCTTTTTGCAGCGATGGACGCGCCGGGGAGGGATGGCTTTTCTCGCGATTGCGCGGCCTTTTCTTTACTGCACGAATCGCGTGTTTGCGACACGGCTGTTGCACAGCGTTTTGCGCGGAGTTAGCCGCGACCGGCTGGATCTGCTGGGTGAAGAATTCTTCGAATATTTCCTGAAGCCGCGGCTGAAGAAGGAAGGCGTTGAACGACTCGCGAAAACGCTCGCTTCGGGAGCGCCGGTGGTTCTGGTAAGCCAAGGGCTGGACCACGTCATGCGGCCGCTCGCCAAACATCTCGGCGTGCGGCAAATTGTCTGCAATCGCCTGGATTTCCGCGATGGCATGGCCACGGGACGTCTGCTCGATCCGGTGATTCGCCCGCGCGGCGCGTTTGCGAAAATCACGGGAAGGCAGCCGGACGGCAGGGTTTCGCGCAAAGCGCTGATCCGCATTTTGGGCTTTACCAAGCGTCCGGACGTGCTGGACGAAGCAATCCAGACAGACGAGCGCGCTGCACCGAAAGTTCATTTGCCGGTTGTTCATTTTGATTCTGCGAATGGCCGAGGGCCTTTTTCGGTACGCGAGACGCTGCGTGGAAAAAATATTCTGCTGATCGGCGCGACGGGATTCATTGGCAAGGTTTGGCTGTCAAATCTACTGACCGACTTGCCCGATATCGGTCGAATTTACCTGCTGGTTCGCCACAATCGCACGGTAACGGCCCTGCAGCGATTCCAGCGCGCGCTCGAGGAATCTCCTGTCTTCGAGCCGCTGGCCGAGCGATACGGAAGCGGCTTTGCGGAATTTTTGCGCGAACGGATTGAAGTGGTGGACGGTGACGTCAGCAAACCAGACCTGGGATTTGCGCCGGAAGTGCGCCAACGGCTCGCGCGTTCCGTGGATGTAATCGTCAACAGCTCCGGGCTGACCGATTTCAATCCGGACTTGCGCGATGCGCTGGCGATGAACGTTCGCTCGACGGTTCACGTGCTGAATTTCCTGCGCGAATGCGATCATGCTTCCCTGCTGCATCTCTCCACGTGTTACGTGATCGGACGGCGCGACGGACGAATCCTCGAGGAACTTCCGAAGAATTACACCCCCGTGGGTCTCCGCGATTATGACGCGGAAAAGGAATGGCAATCGCTGGAAGCGCTAGTCCGCGAGACGGAAAAGCGTGCCGAATCCGAGGAAGTAGCCGAAGAACTTCGCCACGCCGCGCTGAAAAAAGAGCACGCCGCAAAAGACCTCCACGGCGCGGCGCTGGAAAATCAAATTCGCAAAAACCGCGTCCGATGGCTCCGCGATACTTTGACGGACGCAGGCTCGCGGCGCGCGAATGAACTTGGATGGCCGAACACTTACACGTTTACGAAGAGCATGTCGGAATCGCTAATTCGGAATTTCCTGGACCAGAATCCCGGCGCCGCGATTGCGGTGGTGCGGCCGGCCATCGTGGAATCGTCCATCGAAAGACCTTTTCAGGGCTGGAATGAGGGCATCAATACGTCCGCTTCCCTTTCCTATTTGCTCGGAACTTTTTTCCGCCAGCTTCCGACCAATGAAAGCAAATCTCTCGACCTCATTCCGGTGGACCTGGTATGCCGGGGCATGACGCTCATTGCTGCTGCGCTTATCGCGCGCCGTCACGCGGGCGTCTATCAACTTGCAACCTCCATCGCGAATCCGTGCGACATGCGCCGATCGATCGAGCTGACCGGCCTGGGACATCGAAAATTCTATCGCGCGCAGACGGGATTGAATCACCGGCTGCGCCTGAAATTCGATGCCATTCCCGTATCCAAGGCGCGGTACGAGCAATTGTCTGCTCCCGCTCAAAAAGCCGTGGTGCAGGCGATCAATCGCGCCGTAGAGCCCTTTGCTTCGCGTCCGCCGCTTGCTAAGCGGGAGCGGGATTTGGAGAAAGTAGTGAAACTGGTTTCGCTCTTCGAGCCATTCATATTGCACAACGATCACAATTTCGAAGCTCTGAACGTCGAACTGCTAAGCTCTGCCCTGCCCGAAGACGAACAAGCCGATTTCGGTTATGACGCGCGCTCGCTCGATTGGTGGGACTACTGGATCAACGTGCACATTCCGGCGCTGCGAAAGTGGTGCTATCCTCTCATCGAAGGACGCCAACTGGAGCCTCGTCCCCGGCGCTCCGTGCCACTTGCCGGACAAGCTGAGACGAATGCCGCGGAAGCGGCGAGTTCGGCTTCCACTGCGGCGTCCTGACACACAACGTGGCCATCCTCCTGACCGGATCCACCGGCTATATCGGCGCGCACATCGCAGCGAACCTGCTTGCGGACCATTCCGAGCCGCTGAACCTGCTGGTGCGCGCGCACAGCGAGCAAGAAGCGCGGGAACGTCTCTGGCGCTCGCTGCAACTGCATTTGGAATTCGCGCGTTTCGAAGAATATTTGAATTCGCGCGTCAATTTATTCCGCGGCGATCTGACCGATGCGCACTTCGGCCTTGCTGACGACGATTACACGCGCATGGTCCGCACCACTGATTCGGTCATTCATTGTGCTGCGTCACTGAATCGCAAATCCGAGAAAAGCTGCCTCAACGTAAACCTGCGAGGCACGCTGGAAGTGATTCAGCTCGCCACGCGCGCACGCGATCATCATGGGCTTCGGAGGTTCAGCCACGTGAGCACGGTGGCTGTCGCCGGGCAGCGGTTGGACGAAGTGGTCCAGGAAGACACGGCCATAGATTGGAACCGCTCGGACTACGATCCCTATGCTCGCACGAAGAAATTCTGCGAACACATGGTCCGGCAGTTGCTGCCCGACGTTCAGCGCACGATTTTCCGGCCAAGCATCGTGCTGGGGGATAGCCGCCGCCCGGAGACGAATCAATTCGACATGGTTCGCGCTTTCGTTTTTCTCGCCGGGCTTCCGGCTCTTCCCTTCCGGCCCACAGCGCGCATCGATATTGTGCCGGTAGACTTCGTGGCTGATGCGGTTGCTACCTTGCACCAGAAAGAGCGGCCGGCGCACGAGATCTATCATCTGTCCTCGGGCAAAGACTCAGAGACGTTCGTGGAATTGACGGACGCGCTGTCCAAAGCGCAGGGAAAACGCGGGCCGGTGTTCGCACCGAGCCTCGAAGGGCCGTCGTCCAAAATGGTGAACGCGCTCGCGGGCCGCGCCGGAAAAATCGGCGGACTGGCGACGCTGATGAAAGTATTTCTTCCCTACCTGGTGTGGAACACCGTTTTTGACAATAGCCGCGTGGTTGAAGAAATGGGCCGCCGTCCCGCGCCATTTTCGCAATATTGTTTTCCCCTGCTGAAATTCACCCGGGAGAATAATTTTCTATATAAATACCGTGATTGGCCCGTTACAACTTCCTCACAAAGTACACCACTAGAGGCCAGCGCGCCGCGGGATCCGAGATGACGGATCTTCTTCTGGAGGCCTGGGTCAGCGGCCTGATTGAATTAAACAAATTTGAATGGATGCTGGGCGCGGGTGAATCGTGGAAGCCCGGCGCGAAGCTAAGGCTGCTCTTCGCAACCTATAACGGTACGCGCAACACCGGTTCGGACGTGCGTGTGGAAGAAATTCTGCGGCAGGTGCGGCGCATACTCGGCTCGGAAAACGTAGCTCTTAGCGTGATGTCGCAGAATTTCGATCTTACGCGCGGTTATTTTGGCGACGCGAAACAAGTGCACCTTCCCGACGTCTTTCCTCCGTTTCTGCATTCCGAGGTGAGAAAAAATGACGGTGTAGTGGCGTGCGAAGGTTCCATGTTCAAAAGCAAATTCGCCAATGCGCTGACGACGATGATGATTGGAGCGCTGGGCATTGCCTCCGCTCAAAACAAATTGAGCATGGCATATGGCGCCGAAGCGGGCGAAATGGATCCGCTCTTACAGAAAATGTGCAGGCGATTTTGCCGCGATTCGCTGGTAATCACTCGCAACATCGAATCACAAAGCGTGCTAGGGAAGCTCGGCGTTCGCACGGAGCTCGGAACCGACACCGCTTGGACCTTCGAGCCGCTGGGTCCGGAGTACGGACGCAAAGCCCTGCTCGATGCCGGCTGGGACGGGAAATTGCCCGTGCTCGCCGTCTGTCCTATAAATCCCTTTTGGTGGCCGGTGAAAGCAGCGCTCGGAAAATGGATCGCCCACTCCGTCGCCGGAGCTTACAAGGATAGCTATTACCGCACGATTTATTTCCACCGCTCGGGGCGCGAAGTGGATGCGGCGTATGAAAAATATTTGACCGCTATGGCCGGCGGAGTGAGGCGCTATAAAGAATCGCGCCCGGTGTTTCCGGTTTTGATCGCGATGGAGATGCTCGACCGCGACGCTTGCGTGCGTGTGGCGCAAAAGCTTGGCGGAGTCCCCATTTTTTCCTCAGACCGATATACCATGTACGAACTTGTGAGCATCTTGCGGGCGTGCGATCGGATGCTGTCTTCGCGTTACCATGCCATTGTCACGTCGATGCCCGCGGGAGTCCCTTCGGCGGGAGTGACCATGGACGAACGCATACGTAACCTGATGCGTGAGCGCGGGCACGATCATCTTCTCATGCGGGTGGACGAGCCGGATTTAGAAGATAAGATCGTCGCGTCGCTGCATATCCTTGATTCGCAAACTGAAGAAATTCGAGACGCCATCGGGCGGACCGTCGCGCGCAATCTGCAATTGATGGCGCGCATGGGCGTCTATTTTGAAGAGCAGGTTGCGCGCCGGTATCCGGAGTTCCCCATCCGTCGCGGTGTTCTCGGATGGCAGGATTATCTTCCGCCGCTCAGCGCGGGTCTGTGCAAACTACTCGAAGAACACAGCGGCGTAACAGCGTGTTGAAAGCCTTTTAGCATGACTTTTCTAGAGAACATTTTCGAAAAACTTCACCAAGCCGGCGGCGCGCCGGTTCTTCGCGAAATACGCCACGGCAAATTGAATTCCGTATCAGGAGACGAGTTGCTGAGCATGGTGCAGGAGGCCAGAAACTTCCTGATCGCGCGCGGCGTGAAAAAAGGCGATCGCTGCGCTCTGCTCGCTTCGAACAGTATTCGCTGGGTCGCGCTTGACCTCGCAATGACGTCCGAAGGGGTCGTCGTCGTGCCGCTGTATTCACGGCAAGCCCCGGCGGAACTGGCCGCCATGATGAAAGATTCGTCGCCGGCGAGAGTCTTTTGTTCCACCGCCGCGCGTTCCACGGAAATCAAGAACCACTGGGCTGCCGCGCCGCACATTACATTGCTTAGTAGCATCTTCGCCGGCGAGACTCAGAAACCCACGCCGCCGAAACATCTCGAGGATTCGGATATTGTCACGATTATTTACACCTCGGGGACATCCGGCGAGCCGAAAGGGGTTGTGCTGACCGCCGGCAACGTTAGTTACATGCTCGGTTGCACCAACGCGCGGCTCGATCAGCTGATGGCGCAGCACACGGCCACCCAGGAGCCGGACGAAATCTTTCACTACCTGCCGTTCTGCTTCGCGGCGTCCTGGATCCTGTTGCTCACCGCCCTATCGCGCAAAAGTACGCTGACGCTTTCGACCGACGTTTCCAAACTGTCCGATGATTTGAAACTCTGCAGCCCTGATTATTTTCTGAACGTTCCCACGCTTCTTGAGCGCGTGCGAGCGAAAATCACGGAGACGATTCAGAAACGCGGGGGCTTTGCGGAGTCTGTGTTCTCACGAGCGCAGCAGGCATATCTGCGCCAACGGAATCGCGAGTCGCGTTCGTTCGACTGGTTATGGCTATCGCTCGCAAAGCGGCTAATGTTTCCAGAGATTCGCAAGAGCATTGGGCCGAAATTAAAGGCGCTGATTTGCGGTTCGGCTCCGCTCTCAATCGAGACACAACTTTTTTTTATGATGCTGGGAATTCCCGTGCTGCAAGCATACGGGCTCACGGAAACCACGGCGATCTGCACGCTGGACGATCCGCTCCACGCCGTTCCCGGACGCGTTGGACCCGCAATCCCCGGAGTCGAAATGAAGCTGGCAGAAAACGGCGAGATTCTGGTGCGCGGCCCGAATGTATTTCCGGGCTACTGGCAGCGGCCTGATGCTACGGCGAAGGCGCTCGTGGATGGATGGTTTCATACAGGCGATCAAGGCGATGTGGACGAAACGGGAAACTGGCGCATCACCGGCCGCTTGAAAAATCTGATTATTCTAAATTCGGGCCACAATGTCGCTCCAGAGCCGCTTGAAGAGGAATTGGCACGCCACGTACCGCAGGCTCAACGGGTCATCCTGGTCGGAAATCAGAGAAGTTTTCTCGGGGCGCTGGTGACTGCCACTTCTTCGAATGGCGTGACAGACGCGGACGTGCAATTTGCAATTGAACATGTAAATGGCGATTTACCACACTATAAACAGGTCCGGGCGTTTGTAATTCTTCCGGAGCCGCTGAGCGTGGAGAATGGGCTGTTGACGACCAATGGAAAGATTAAGCGCGAAGCCATCGCAGCGCGTTTCGCGGCCGAGATCGAGCAGCTCTACCAGAAGAAGCCGGCATGAAAACATTTCAAGGAAAAACACTTTCCTGGCGCATCGCGGATGGAGCAATTGAACTTACGCTCGATCATGCTCCGTGCAACGAAATCGGCTTGGCCATGCTGGCTGACCTCGAACACTTTGTCGCGGCGCTGGGAACGCTGAAAGACGAGGCGCACGCACTAATCATCGCAAGCGCCCGCAGCGAGGGCTTTTGCGCCGGCGGCGACCTTCGCGAGCTTTTCCGGCTATCGCAAGAGGTTACTGGCGCCGAGAAGCTCAATGGCTTGCGCGATTTTATCGAACGCATTCATCGCGTGATGAACGCCCTGGATGAAGCGCCTTTCACCACAATTGCGGCGGTCAACGGACTCACGTTTGGCGGAGGCTTCGAACTAGCGCTTACATGCGATCTGATCATCGCGGACAAAATGGCGCGATTTTGTTTTCCGGAGCTGCGTCTAGGGCTGATACCCGGATTCGGCGGTATTCCTCGCCTCAAACGAGACTTGGGGAACGCCGTCGTGCGTGACTTGGTTCTCACCGGTCGCAGCATCAACGCCGCCAAAGCCCAAGCAATCGGTATCGTCAGCCAAGTGACGGCCGAAGGAGATGCGCTTCGCGTCGCGCGAGAAACGGCTGCCCAATTGAAAAAGTTTGACCGAAGCACGGGTTTGGCTGCGAAACGCTTTATCAAGCCGATTCCCTACGACGAATTGCGCCGCGAAATTGATATCTTCTGCGAGCTTTTCATGCGGCCGGCTGTGGAGAAGGGATTGCGAAGATTTGTGGAAAGCAAGGACGCGCTGCCCTATCTTCCGTAGCCCTGAGTTGGAACGCCGCCACATCGCAGCCCCATTTGTGGCAACATAGAAGCTATGGGGTCCTTACAGAACACAACCGACGAAGTATTGCGGCTCGCAGCCGAACATTTCAAAGTGCCTCGAGAACAACTGACTCCCGACGACGATTTCTTCAAGAAACTCGGCATCAACAGCCTGCAGGCGCTCGATTTGCTCACGCGAATCGAACACCACTTCAAGATCGAGCTTCCAGACTACGAACTTCAGGGCGTCAGCGATTTCCGCACGCTGGCCGAGCGCATCCAGTTGCGTCTCTGATGCTCGACCTTCGCGAATATCAATCGTTGGGCGAAGCTTTGCGCGCTGCGCTGGAGCGCTGGCCCGACGAGGTTTGCCTGATCGAAGCGGACCGCGAACGCGAAAACGCTCGCTTAACCTATAGTCAATTCAAGCATGCTGCGTTGCCGCTCGCAGGCGCGCTGCAACACGCGGGTTTTCAGAGCGGCACGCGTGCGGCGATTATCATGACCAATCAGTCGAAATGGTTGGTCTCCGCTTACGCGATTTTCTTCTGCGGCGGCGTGCTGGTTCCGCTTGATTACAAACTTACGGTCGCTGAACAACTCCAGCTACTCGCGCATTCGAAAGCTGAATTTCTAATCGTGGAATATCATCTCTGGCGCGCGATCACGCAGGCCGAAGGCTTCAAGCGCCTTGCCGCTCGCATCGTGCTCGTCACCGAAGCGCCCGCGAATGCCGACCTTGCCGGCGCAAAACGGTGGGAAGAATTCGTCGACGCTCGCGAACCGGTTTTCGTCCCGCGAAATCGCCAAGATCCGGCCTGCATTGTCTATTCCTCGGGCACGGGAGGCCGGCCAAAGGGTTGCGTATTAAGACATGAAAATTATCTGGAACAGTGCATGGCTCTGACCTCGCTGTATCCCTTCTCGCCGGGCGTGCGCTATCTGAGCATCTTGCCGACGAATCATGCCATCGATTTCATGATCGGTTTTATCGGGCCTTTCACCTGCGGGGCGGCAGTTGTTCATTTGCGCACTCTGCGCCCGGAATATATTCGCGAGGCTTTCACTCGCTACAAAATCACGTACATGACTTTGGTCCCCATGGTCCTGAAGAATCTGGAACGCGGACTCCGGCAGCGATTCGCCGATCTGCCAAAGGGGCGTCGCAGAATGCTCAACGCCCTCATTTCGACGAATCGCGCGCTCACCCGCCGGCGGCCAAATCTAAAGTTAAGCCGCACTCTGCTTGGCCAGGTGCACGAAGCTTTCGGCGGAGAGTTGCGCGCATTTTTCGTTGGCGGAGCGTTCACTGAGCCTTCAACACTTCAATTTTTTTACGATCTCGGGATTCCGGTCGGCAACGGGTATGGCTGCACCGAAGCCGGGACCGTTATAACCGTGAACGATTTCAAGCCGTTTCGCGCCGACACCGTCGGCAAGCCTCTCCCTGGCATGGAAGTTAAGATTCTCGCGCCTGATGCTGAAGGGATCGGCGAAGTGGCCGTGCGCGGCAAAACGATTATGTCGAAATATATCGACGACCCTGAAATGACCGCGCAAACGATCGTTGACGGCTGGCTGATGACCGGCGATTTGGGCCGCATCGACGCAACGGGCCACTTGCAACTTTTCGGCCGCAAGAAAAACATGATCGTCACGGAAGAGGGCAAGAATATCTACCCCGAAGATATTGAGAACGCGTTCGAGGGCCTCGCGGTGAAAGAATTCTGCGTGTTCGCGGCAAATTATCTGTGGCCCGCGCGTTCGCTGGTGGGCGAACAATTAGTCATCGTGCTGCATCCTGAAGCGGGGCAAGCAATCAGCCAGGAATTGATTGGCAACGTCGCCGATCGAAATCGCCGCTTGCTGAATTACAAACGCATCAGCGGCTACCTGAGCTGGGACCGCGATTTCCCATTGACGGCATCGCTGAAAATTAAGCGCGGCGAATTGGCGGAACAGATCCGCGCAAGCGTCGAACGATCTGCGGTGGTGCCTCTGTGACAAGCAATTCTGTACTTGCTATGGAGCCTGTGCGTTGAGCGAACAACACTTTCTCGCGATCGTGAATCCGGCCGCAGGCGGCGGACGATGCGGTAGATTTTCGCGAGCTACTCTCGGCCGTGTTCGGCGAGCAGGGATAGAAATCGAAGTAGCGGAAACTTCGCGCCGCGGTGAAGCCGTAGAGATCGCCCGCAAGGCTTACGATAAAGGGATTCGCAAATTTTTGGCTGTGGGTGGAGACGGCACTTCCTTCGAAATCCTAAATGGGCTTTTCCCGGCAGCGCAGAATTCAACTGAAAGGATAGCGCTCGGGTTCTTACCGCTGGGCACGGGAAACTCGTTCCTCAGGGACTTCACCGCGGATGGTGTTGAATATTCGATTGAAGCATTGAAGGCCGGAAAACGCCGTCCCTGTGACGTGGTTCACCTGCGACATTCGGAGGGCGAGCTTTATTTTATGAATCTGCTCACTTTGGGCTTTCCAGCGGAGGTGGGCGAGACGGCTAACCGGCGATTCAAACGTTGGGGCGAGCTCGGTTATGTTCTTGCGGTTTTCGCGCGCTTGGCTTCGCTGAAGCATTCTGCGTTTCCTCACCGCCTGGATAACCCGGGGGATTGGAATTGCGATCCTGCGCTATTTCTCTCCTTCAGTAACAGCAAATTTACCGGCGGAAAAATGATGATCGCTCCGAAGGCGGATCCGACCGACGGTTCGATCGAATACGTTCGCTGGGGACCCATCGGGCGGCTCGGCTTGCTCAAGGCGCTTCCTACGCTCTTTAGCGGAACTCACATCGAGCATCCGCTTGCATTTCGCGCCGGTGCCAAGCACATCGATTTTCGCCTCGAGGAGCCAGCCAACGTGATGATCGATGGTGAGATTCTCCGCCTCCAATGCCGCTCAATCGAAATTCTGCCGGGCGCATTCGACGCGATCGTATGAGGAGGATTTATCTTACGATTCGCTCGCTCTTTTTGTGGGCCGTCAGCGGGATTCACTTTGCCGTGGTCTGTACGCTGCTTATTTTCCTCGCCATTTTCATCGATCCGCGAAAAAATGACTGGCCCCAGCGCCTTTTTTTCCGCAACATTCTGCGACTCATCGGGGTGCGGTTTGAAGTTCACCGCTCGGCGGGCTTTGATCCCCAGCGAACGAGCATTTTCGTCAGCAATCACGTCAACATTTTTGATCCGTTCGTGGTTTACTCGGCCATTCCTCAATTTTTCCGCGGCTTCGAACTTGAATCGCATTTCAAAATTCCAATATATGGCTCGTTGATGGGCAGGTTCGGAAATATCCCCGTCCCGGACGTGCCCAGCCGCGAAAGCCTGGAAGCCATGACGAAACGCGCTAAAGCCGCGCTGGATTCGGGGATCAGCTTGATCGTTTTCCCCGAGGGCGCGCGGACGCGCGATGGCCACGTCCATAATTTCAAAAAGGGGATTTTCAATCTCGCACACAAATTCGGAATTCCCATCGTTCCGGTGAGCATCGCCGGCTCCTACCAATGTTTTCAAACTGGAAACTGGATGTTGTATCCGGGGAAGATCACTGTGTACGTGCACGACACGATTGAAACAGCGGGGGTCGAACGAAGTGAGGTGGACGCCTTGCGGCAGCGAGTGCAAGAGATTGTTTCGATGCCGGTAGAAAAATCGTTACAAGACAATCCGCCCGAGGTCTAAGTGGCGTTGATGTCGGGAAGCGCGCGCCCGGCGCGCAATTCTTGCCAGGTATAAACCACGCGGTGAATCACCGTTATTGTCGAGATGGTCGCGATGACCCACAGCACTTGCGCCATGCGATTGAACGCGCCTCCGATGATCAGCAGGACGAGCCGCTCGGGCCGCTCCATGAAACCCACTTTGCATAACGGGATGATCGACTCCGCGCGCGCCCTTGAATAACTCACCATAAACGAGCTGGCCATCGCCACGGCCGCCAGCGCCATGTAGAAAGACCGGCCGATCAGTGTGTAGTAAACGACGAGTCCCAGGTACAGAGCCAGGTCTGAATAGCGGTCGAGCGTGGAGTCCAGGAAGGCGCCAAACGCCGTAACGCGGCCCACGCGGCGTGCCACTTGTCCATCAGCCATGTCGAGAAATCCGGCGAGAAAAAGCACTGCTGAAGCTTGGCGGAATCTTCCCAGGGCAAAGAGAACGGCCGCCCAAGAATTCACGGCCAGCCCCAAAAAGGTGAACATATTGGGAGTGATGCCGGTTGCGGCCAGTCCGCTGACAACGTGGCGCAATAGCCATCCGCCACCTTCGCCGACCCAATATGTGATTGGGCGTTTTCGCCGGGGCTGCTCCGTCGCCATCGTGTGAAAATAATACACTGGAAAGGCGCCTACGGATACGCTTGCGCCGAGTCACGGTTAGTGTCGGATTGACGGCGGGCCAAACTCAGCGATGCTGCAAGCGCATTTCCGGAACCTTCGTGGAATAGCGCAGTTTCGGTTCCGTGAACGTTTGCACTTCTTCGGGAGTGAATCCGGGTGCAACTTCACGGAGCAGCAGGCCTTCCGGCGTCACATCAATTACCGCGAGGTCGGTGATAATCGTATCCACGCAATCAATAGCGGTGAGCGGATAGCTGCACGTCCTCACAATTTTAGGCGAGCCGTCTTTTGCGGTGTGTTCCATGGTAACGATGAGCTTTTGAGCGCCAACCGAAATGTCCATCGCGCCGCCGATTCCGCCGGCACCTTTCGCGCCTGGAACTCGCCAATTTGCAAGGTCTCCATGTTCTGAAACTTGAAGGCCGCCGAGAATGCAGATATCGAGATGGCCTCCGCGAGTCATCACGTGTGCATCGTCCTGTGAAAAATAGGACCCGCCGGGAAGTAGCGTGACGGGAACTTTCATGGCATCGACTAAATCGAAGTCTTCTTCGCCAGGCTTCGCGCGCGGTCCCATTCCGAGGATTCCATTTTCGCTGTGAAAATAGACGGTTACGTGCGACGGAACGTAAGCCGCGATCAAATTCGGAATGCCCCAGCCCAAATTCACGTACGCGCCGTCGGGCAATTCCAAGGCAGCGCGTTCGGCGATCTGCTCTCGCGTGAGCCGTGCTTTAGGCATATCGCTTCCCTTCAGCCTGAACGATGCGATCGACAAATATGGAAGGCGTAACGATCGTTTCCGGATCGAGCTCGCCCGTAGCAACTACCTCTTCCACTTCGACGATCGTAGATTTCGCAGCAGTGGCCATAATAGGATTGAAATTCCGCGCAGCCTTGCGATAAACCAGGTTTCCCATGCGGTCCGCGCGATATGCGCGGATAAACGCATAATCAGCGCCGAGCGCCTGCTCCAGGATGTAGCGCTTGCCTCGAATCACTCGCTCCTCTTTGCCGCGCCCGATCTCGGTTCCCACACCAACCGGCGAGAAAAACGCGGGGATTCCCGCGCCGAACGCGCGCATGCGTTCGCACAAAATTCCTTGCGGCACAAGTTCAAGCTCGATTTCCCCCGCATCGAATTGTTCCTGAAAATATTTCGCGCCAGGCCCGGGAAACGCCGCGATAACTCTGCGAATCTGCCGGTTCTTAAACAGAAGCCCAAGTTCCCCTTCGCCCGTGCCGCAATTATTGCTGATCACTCCCAGATTTCGGGCACCCTGCCGCGCGAGGCCCTGGATCAGATTGTTGGGAAAGCCCGCGCCGCCGAAGCCGCCGAACATAATCGTTGCGCTGTCGGGTATATCCGCAACCGCAGCATCTACTGTGGGGTAAACCTTCTCTTTTGAAGTCATCTTGGCGACGTTTGAATACCCATGGAGAGTTCCGTGTACTGCGATGATACGGTAAGTCGCGTGATTTTTAAAATGCTCGGACCATTTCATCTCGAAGAGCAAACCGTCCGAGCCGCGCGCGAAGAATAATACAGATTTGCAGAGCGAGTGCAACTTTCTGACGCTCAACAGAGGCGCCACGAGGAAGCTCCTCACGTGTCTATTTCATATTGTTCCCGCCGAGAGGATGTGCCATAAAGCTGGGCCAATGGCGTTTACGCTGCTCGATTGGTCGGCGATTATCGCTTATCTCGCGATAACTCTTGTGCTGGGCCTCTATTTTCGCCGAACGTCGACGAAAAGTTCGGAAGATTACTTCGTGTCAGGACGGAAAACGTCCTGGTGGCTGGCCGGCACTTCCATGGTGGCCACGACGTTCGCCGCCGATACGCCGCTTCTCGTGGCGGGCCTAGTTTACACGCAAGGAATCGCGGGAAACTGGATCTGGTGGGCGTTTTTGCCCTCCGGAATGATGACTGTGTTTCTGTTTGCCCGCTTGTGGCGCCGCTCGGGATTGATGACCGACGTGCAGTTCGCCGAGATGCGATATTCCGGAAAGCCTGCCGCGTTTCTTCGCGGATTCCGCGCCATTTATCTTGGGCTGTTGATGAACTGCCTCATTCTCGGCTGGGTCACCAAAGCCATGATCAACATTGTTGGAACCACCCTGGGTCCGACGATGCAAGGTTGGCATCCGCTCGGTATTTTTTCCGTCGCCCTCAGCCGCGTTTTCGGGCCGGTATTCTCCGGGACCGACGGCCAGGCGCTGATCATCTGCATTTTCTTCCTGATCCCGTTTACTGGCCTTTACGTTTCTCTGGGCGGCCTTTCCGGCGTGTTGTGGACCGACATGTTCCAGTTCGTCCTGAAAATGGGGATCGTGATTGCCATTGCGTATTATGCCGTTCGTGCGGTCGGGGGCATGCGCTCGATGATCGTTCAAATCGGCGCACTCCGCGCGGCGAATGGAGCAGCCGACCCGCTGGCGTTTCTGCCGGACTTTTCGAAAGGTTTTGCGAGCGAAACTTTATGGACGCTGCCCGTCATTACTTTCGCCGTGTACCTCTGCGTCCAGTGGTGGGCGTTCTGGTATCCCGGAGCGGAACCAGGCGGCGGTGGATACATCGCGCAGCGCATTTTCAGCGCGCGTGACGAGCGCCAGGGGCTGTTTTCAGTCCTGTGGTTTAATATCGCGCACTACGCACTGCGCCCGTGGCCTTGGATCCTGACGGCTCTTGCGGCCATTGTTCTCTACCCAGGCCTTCAGCATCCCGAGACCAGCTACATGATGATCGTGAACGACCATGTGCCGCACGCACTGCGAGGCATCATCGTCGCGGGCTTCCTGGCCGCGTTCATGTCCACAATCGCGACACAGTTGAATTGGGGAGCTTCCTACATCGTTGAGGATTTTTACCGTCGATTTCTGGTTCGGCACGCTTCCGAGCGCCACTACGTTCATATTTCGCAATTCGTGACGGTGCTGTTGGTAGTTTTAACCGGCTACGTTTCGGCGCAGCTGGCTTCGATCCGTTCGGGGTGGCAGGTCGTGCTACAAGTGGGCGCGGGCACCGGCAGCGTGTATATGCTGCGCTGGTATTGGTGGCGCATCAATGCCTGGAGTGAGATTTCGGCGATGATCACGGCGCTGATGTTGACGCTTGCTTTGCACTGGGAAGCATTAGCGAACGCTTTGGTTGCGCGTCCGACAATCTTCACCGGCTCCGACACAGTGTTATTCGCGAAGAATGTTCTATTCACAACGCTCGTGACGACAATCGTATGGGTTGTAGTCACCTTTTTGACAAAAAGAGAGCCCGACAGCATTCTGCTGTCTTTCTACAGAAAAGTACGTCCGGACGTGACCGGCTGGAATGCTATTGCTGCACTGGCTCCAGAAATTCCAAGAACGCGCGACATAGGCCGGAATCTTTGGTGCTGGATTTTAGGTTGCGTGATGGTTTACAGCGCTCTATTTGGCGTTGGTAAGTTGCTGCTGCAGCATTGGCTGTTGGGAATATTTCTGGTCCTGGTTGCGTCCGTATGCGCCTGGCGAATGGCCAAAGAATTAAGCCACGGCCAGGGCGCGCTACCTTGTTGAAGGGAAGGAAATTCGAGATACTAAGCCGCTCTTGGCTCCATGAAGTTTCCCATTGGTCCGCAACCCTGAACGCATATCGTCCATCCGAAGGAGAAAACTTGCCCTGCCACTCGAAATGTATTTCTGATTTCTGCGCTGACGCGCGACATGGCTTTGGGTCGGATTAGGTCGCCGGACCCAAACGAGGTACTCTGTCTAACGATCGCTTGAAACTCGAATGCAGAACATGTCCATAAGTCGGCGGGGCCTTTTAAAACTGGCTGTGAGCGGGATGGCGGCCGGTTATTCACCTACGCCGGAGTTTGCTTCGACCAACGAAACGAAGACTGGCCAACAAGTGGCAGTCGCGAGCAGGAAACCCATTCATCTGGACCGGAACGAAAACGCCTACGGCCCCTCCCCCAAAGCCCTGGCGGAGGTTCTGAAAAACGCAAACTTGGCCAACCGATTTCCCGGTTCCACCGATGCGCTCGTGTCTTCGCTCGCTCGCTTTCACAGCGTTAAGCCGGAACAGCTAATGCTGGGCGCAGGATCGACGGCGATCATGAAGATGGCTATGAACGCTTTTTTGCGTAACACCCACAGGTTGATTCTTGCCTCTCCAACTTTCGAACTGATCCAGGACTACGCCATATCCACGGGCGCACACATCAACGCCGTGCCCCTGCGGCACGACTATGGCCACGATCTGGAAGCCATGCTCGCAGCAGTTAGTTCCACCACGGGACTCGTTTACATCTGTAACCCCAATAATCCCACCGGAACTCTGACGGACAGGCGGGAGATTGATCGGTTTCTCGAGAAGCTCCCGGAACGGGTTCCCGTCATCATTGACGAGGCTTATCACGAGTACGCGGGCGGCTCTGGAGCCTACGTCTCGTTTCTCGATCGCCCCGCGCATCATCCCGGCGTGATCGTCACTCGCACTTTTTCAGAACTCTACGGACTGGCGGGCTTGCGGCTCGGTTACGCATTTGCCCAGCCACAAATCCTCAATGCTCTGGCCAAAGATAAACCAGAAACGGAAATAGGGTCCTTGACCCTCGCGGCGGGACTAGCTGCCTTGGCCGACACGGAATTCACGGCAACCTGTGTGCTGCGAAACCAAAACGATCGGCAAGAATTTGTGAACCAAGTGAATGCCAGGATGCTCCGGGTCCTCGATTCGCACACCAATTTCAGCTGCTTGAATGCCATGCGCCCTGCCAAGGAAGTCATTGAGCATTATCAAAAAAACGATATCCTCCTGGGTCCTGAGATTCCCGGCATGCCGAACTACGTGCGAGTGTCCCTCGGCGTTCCCGAAGAGATGAGGGAATTCTGGGCGGTCTGGGATCTTCTAGGCGAGCACCCCATGGCGATGTGAATTGTCGAAATTACGGCGTGCTCACTGCAGCTTCCTGGCCCGGTTCACATCCGTCCGCTGGCGCGAGCGAGCCTCGCGATTTGAACTTTACGGAGAAGTTTTTCCACTTTTCGGCCCTGAATTACCAAAAGTCTGCGGCGGCTGTTGCAAACAAAGTGCTTGGCAAGGTTATCAAAATGAGATAGGTAGTTAGCCGCAAAGTCTGGGTCTACTTTAGGTAACGGGGCTTGGCCGAAAGAATGAACGGTTTTTATCCGGCTGACGATTGAAGTCTGTTTAGCATGCTTGGGGAGGCGTCACCTATGTTGGTTTTTAACCCGGCCGATGGCTTACGGGATAGCACCCGCCGAAGCCAGAAATACGCTGAAAGCGCGAAACTTGGTTCCCGCGGATCAAACCGTGGTGTTTGTGTCTGTGTCCTCCTCGCTCTGGCAGTTCTGCTATTCCCGGGAGCGGTGGGTGTCTACGGCCAGGCAAATGTCGAAGGGCAGTGGCAGACAGTGCCCACGCTCATGCCCATCAATCCTATTCACGTGAGCTTATTGCATAACGGCAAAATACTGATCGTCTCAGGCTCGGGAAACTATCCTCCGGACACCAGTTACGAGGCAGCGATATGGGATCCTTCCAATAATTCAGTCACAACACAGCCGCTCGGATGGGACATGTTCTGCAACGGCATGGCTACCCTACCCGACGGTCGCGAGATGATTTTCGGTGGAACCCTGCGATACGACCCATTCTATGGTTGGCAGCGTACCTCCATCTACGATCCTGCCACCGGCCAGTTTGCGGACATGCAGGACATGGCGCATGGACGCTGGTATCCGACGGCCACAGAGCTGGGCGACGGCAGGCTTCTCGTTTTCTCCGGCTTGGATGAAAACGGAAATACGAATTCACAGGTCGAGATTTACAAAGTTCAGTCAGGCTGGAGCACTCCGTACACTGCCCCTTGGGTCCCTCCTCTTTATCCACGAATGCATCTTCTTCCGAACGGCAACGTCTTTTATTCAGGCTGGACCACGCAGTCCCGGTATTTTTTTACCTCCACCAACACTTGGTCGGCAACGATCGCCACGACGAATTACGGCGGCAACCGGACCTACGGCTCGTCCGTGCTGCTCCCGCTGACTCCAGCGAACGGGTATGCGCCAAAGGTAATGATCTTTGGCGGGGGTAATCCCGCAACGGCCACGACTGAGATCATCGATCTTTCTGTTCCTTCACCAGCGTGGGTAGATGGACCTTCGATGTCGGAGCCCCGCGTCGAGATGAACGCGACGATGCTGCCTAACGGCAATATCGTGACGCTCGGCGGTTCTTTGAATGATGAAGACACGACCACTGCAAGTTTCGCCGCCGATCTTTTTAACACCAGCGGGACTATTACCGTCGGGCCTGCCGGAACGGAAACCTACGAGCGGCTCTATCATTCCGTCTCGCTTCTTCTTCCTGACGGGACCGTTTGGGTCGCTGGCGGCAATCCGGTCCGTGGTACCTACGTACCTCAGGTAGAGATCTACTCACCACCCTATCTCTTCAATCCAGATGGATCAGCCGCCACACGTCCCACCATTTCGAGTGTATCGACAGGAGTGCTCGGCTACGGCACGTCCTTTCAGGTACAGACTCCCAACGCCGCAAACATCTCATCCGTGGTTCTGATGAAGCTCGCATCTACAACACATGCTTTCAACATGGACCAGCGCTTGGTGGGCTTGAGTTTCACGGCCGGTTCAGGAGCGCTGACCGTCACGGGTCCGCCGAACGGCAATATCGCGCCTCCCGGTTATTACATGCTCTTTCTCCTGAATACTTCCGGAGTACCCTCGATCGCGCAATTCGTCCAAGTTTCCGCAACTCCCACGGACACTCCGCCCAAGGGCACGATCACCAGCCCCGCGGGCAACATCGCCATCGAACCCGGCCAATCAGTTGTTTTCGCCGGCTCGGGTACTGCATCAAGCGGGACGATCGCTTCCTATTCTTGGTCTCTTCGGGGAGGCACTCCCAATTCGAGCGCGCTCGCCAGTCCTGGATCAGTTACCTACTCAACTCCCGGAACGTATACCGCCTCACTGACTGTCGCCGATTCGGCGGGAAACTGGGATCCAAGCCCGCCAATTCGCACTATCCAGGTGAGACAACCAGCTCCTGTAATTTCCAGCGTCGTCCCGAATTCCGGTAGCCAGGGCCAGACCAACATCACTGCCACCATAACAGGAAGCAATTTTCAACCTGGAGTCACATGCAGCTTCGGACCCAGCATTACCGTTTCGTCCTGCACGGAAAATTCCAGCACTCAAGTCACCGCGATTATCTCGGTTCAATACAACGCTGCGGTCGGTACCACCAATATCACGGTCACCAACCCAGACGGAGGTTCTGGGACTTTACCGAACGCTTTCACTGTCGTCACCGGCATCCCCAGCCCCGCTCCCACCCTGACAAGTGTGAGTCCGAACTCCGGTGAGCAAAATTCCAGCGGTCTGTTGATTAGCCTCGGAGGCACTAACTTCCTCCCGAACCCCATCTGCACCTTTGGCGAAGGGATCATAGTCAACACCTGTGTCTACAACTCTTCCACGCTATTGATCGCGAACATAACGATCCCGGTCAACACGTTCGTCGCCCCGAGCAATGTGAGCGTGAGCAATGCGGACGGGCAGAGCACCACACTTGTCAATGGATTCACCATTATTTCCAGCGCCAACGGCTTCACGCCCATTCTTCTGCGCGGAGGGACAACCGCGGCGTACACCGACACTCAGGGAATCGTCTGGAACGCCGATGAGGACTTTTCTGGCGGAAACGTAGCTGCGACTACGCACGCTATTGCGGGCGCCATCGATCCGGTTGTGTACCAGTCCGAGCGTTATGGTGCTTCCACTTATCAGTTCTCCGTACCGAACGGGCCGTACAACGTCACTCTAAAATTCGCAGAAATCTACTGGACTTCCCCCGGCCAACGCCAGTTCAATGTCGCTATCAATGGTACGCAAGTTCTTCACAATTTTGACATCATTGCGGCAGCAGGAGCTCCGTTCACTGCTGTTGATAAGATATTCGACGCCACGGCGAGCGGCGGAAAAATTACCATCCAGTTCACCAGCGGTTTGGCGGATTTGCCGAAAATTTCTGCTATCGAGATCACGAACTCCTCCGGCATTTCAGTGCAGCTTAACCCGCCGGCCACCAGTTTGTTCGCCTCCCAGACACAACAATTCACCACGCTAGTGACCGGAACCACCGCAACGGGCGTCACCTGGTCGTTCAGCCCGCCGTATGGCACTCTCTCAAATACGGGTCTCTATACCGCGCCTGCATCTATCGCGGCCGAAACAACAACGAATGTGGTGGCTACCAGCGTCGCCGACCCCATGCAATCCACCGCCGCCGTCGTCACCCTGCTACCGCCCGTGCCTCCGTTTGTTCCGACCTTTGTGCACTCCGGCGGCAATGCCTACACAGACACGCTGGGTAATTCTTGGGCCGCCGACAATAGCTTTACCGGCGGCAGTACATCCTCCACCACACACGCGATTGCCAACACGCCGGACCCCGCCCTTTACCAGACCGAGCGCTGGGGTGATTTCAGCTACCAGTTCGCGGTTCCGAACGGTTCCTACAGCGTGAGGCTAAAGTTCGCGGAGATCTACTGGAGCGCACCGAAACAGCGCGTTTTCAATGTTCTAATCAACGGCACGACGGTGCTGAGCGACTTTGACATCGTGGCGGCTGCCGGTGCTCCCAATACGGCCATCGATGAGGTTTTCCCGGTAACCGTCGCGGGCAATTTGATCACGATTCAATTCACTACCGGCACGGCCGATTTGCCCAAGGTTAGCGCCATCGAGATCACTTCTGCCTCCGGAGTTTCTATTCACGTGAGCCCGACCACCGCGAGCTTATATGCCTCGCAGGCACAGCAATTCACAGCCAGCGTTACAGGAAGCAGCAATACTGCCGTGAACTGGACCTTCAATCCTCCAATCGGTACGCTGACAGCGACTGGGCTCTACACTGCCCCGGCTTCCATCATTGCGGCGCAGACTGTCAGCGTGACTGCCACCAGCCAGGCTGACACCACGCAATCGGCGGTTGCAACTGTGAGCCTTTTACCACCCGTGGGTTCGTTTGCGCCGATCTTTGTGCACTCGGGTGGCAATGCCTACACAGATACGCTGGGCAATTCTTGGGCCGCCGACAATAGTTTTACCGGCGGTAAGACGTCTTCCACCACCCACGCCATCGCCAACACGCCGGATCCCACTCTTTACCAGAGCGAGCGCTATGGTGATTTCAGCTATCAGTTCACGGTCCCGAACGGTATCTACGGCGTCACGCTGAAGTTTGCCGAGATCTACTGGAGCGGCGTGGGACAGCGCGTTTTCAATGTAGCGATCAATGGCACAGCAGTGCTGAGCGACTTTGACATCGTGGCGGCTGCAGGTGCTGCGGACACGGCCATCGATGAAACGTTCCCGGTGACCGTCTCGGGCGGTACGATCACGATTCAATTCACCTCCGGCACAGCCGATTTGCCAAAGGTCAGCGCCATCGAGATCAAGACCTCTTCGGGCATAGGCATTCAGATCAGCCCGACCAGCGCATCGCTGCTTTCCGCGCAGAGCCAACAGTTCGGCGCCACGGTTACAGGAACCACCAATCTGGGAGTCAATTGGACATTCAACCCGCAAGTTGGATCGCTTGTTACTTCTGGAGCGACAGCGGGCCTCTACTCTGCTCCGGCGTCCGTCACCACGGCACAGAAAATATCCGTCACTGCTACCAGCGTGGCAGATCCGACTCAGCTTTCCAGCGCCACCGTATCGCTGGTGCCTCCGTTTAGTCCCATCCTCGTTAATTCGGGCGGTGCAACTTACACGGACTCTCTCGCGCAGGTCTGGAGTGCGGACAAGGATTTCATTGGCGGAAACCCCGCAAACACTACAAGCGCCATCGCAAATACGGCCGACCCCACTCTCTACCAGACGGAGCGCTACGGCGATTTCTCGTATCAGTTCATTGTGGCAAATGGAAGCTACAACGTGGTCCTAAAGTTTGCAGAAATCTATTGGACCAAGACCGGACAACGCATCTTCAATGTCGCCATCAACGGCACGCCTGTGCTCACTAACTTCGACATTGTTGCAGCAGCGGGAGCGCCTTTATCGGCTATTGACAAAACTTTCCCGGTCACCGTGACCGGCAATCAGATCACCATTCAATTTACTTCTGGATCCGCCGACCTGCCCAAGGTCAGCGCCATTCAGATTCACTAGAACCGGCTAAGAAGAGTGCCCGGGGTGGGGGTCGAACCCACACGTCCCGTTAAGGACAAAGGATTTTAAGTCCTCCGCGTATGCCATTCCGCCACCCGGGCTTTACTGCGGCAAACTATCCTACCAAAAGTCTCCCAACAGCATAGCCGATTCCCTACCGTGCCGGCTGGTTTGCATGCTCGTTCTCTGACGCTGGCCGTCGTCCAGATAATGAAAGTCGCTCGGTCGTTGCCATTCCCGTGGTTGAGCGCCCCGCGCCATTTTCAGTGTTGTAGGCGGATGTTGTATGCTCGCATTGCCAATTATGTGGACGTCGACTGGAGAAGAGCCTTCCATGCATGTTTTATCACGAGCGATTCCGCGTTTTTTGATTGGGTTGGCAGTTGCGATCGCAGCTTTCCAGCTTGTACCGCCAATTTCCTCGGCGCAACAGTTTCCCTCAAATCTTTATTCCGGCTTGCACTGGCGATCGATCGGGCCCTTCCGAGGAGGCCGTTCGAATGCTGTTAGCGGCGTGCCGGGCCAGCCAGATACGTTCTATTTCGGTTCGGTCGGCGGCGGCGTATGGAAATCCGAAAATTCGGGCCGCACGTGGACTCCTATTTTCGACTCGCAGCCGGTCCCATCGATCGGCGCAATTGCCGTGGCTCCGTCAAATCCGAACGTACTTTACGTGGGAACGGGCGAGTCCGATATGCGCTCGCAGATCTCGTTTGGCAATGGTATGTACAAATCCACAGACGCGGGCAAAACCTGGGCTCACATTGGCCTCGAAAATACGCGGCAGATAGGCCGCATTCTTGTGGACCCGCAAAATCCGGACGTCGTTTTCGTCGCGGCGCTGGGCCACGCTTACGGCGCGAACCCGGAACGTGGCGTATATCGCTCCACGGATGGCGGCGCAAGTTGGAAGCGGATTCTGTTCAAGAGCGATGACGTCGGCGCTATCGACCTCGCATTTGATCCGCACAACTCGCGCACGATTTACGCCACGCTTTGGAATACGCGTCGCCCGCCGTGGAGTGTTTATCCTCCGTCCTACGGCCCCGGCAGCGGAATATTCAAATCCATGAACGGCGGTGATACCTGGCAACAACTCACCGGAGGCCTGCCCACCGAACGTGTTGGCCGGATTGGAATCGCCGTCGCTCCGACAGACTCGAATCTGGTCTACGCAATTATCGACGCCAAAGCAGGCGGCATTTATCGCTCGAACGACGCCGGCGCTTCCTGGCAAAAAATGTCAGACGAGAAACGCATCTGGGGCCGCGGCTGGTACTTCGGCAATGTAGTCGTGGACCCGGCTAATCCGGAAACGCTTTACGTCTCGAACACTTCGTTCTACCGCTCCACTGATGGCGGCAAGAATTGGACGTCCATTAGAGGCGCGCCGGGCGGCGATGATTATCACCAGCTCTGGATTTATCCCGGCGACCCGAAACGCATGGTTCTCGCCAGCGATCAGGGCACCATTGTCACCGAAGACGGCGCGGCCACATGGAGTTCGTGGTACAACCAAGCGACCGCTCAGCTCTACCACGTCGCCGCCGATTATCGCTTTCCTTACTGGGCCACCGGTGCGCAACAGGACAGCGGCGCTGTCAGCGTTCCCGCGCGCAGCAGCCACTCAGAGATTTCCATGCACGATTGGACCGGCATCTGCGCGGGCGACGAAGCGGGCTACACCGCTCCCGATCCGCTCCATCCGGAAATACTCTTTGGCGACAATGTGACGAAATGCAATGTGATCACCGGAGAACTCCGCAATGTTTCACCGGAACTAAGCCGCCAAGGCCCATTCCGCAGAACGTGGACTCTCCCGCTTGTCTTTTCCGAAGCCGACCCTCACGCCCTGTACTTCAGCAATCAATTTTTGTTCAAGACTTTGGATGGCGGCAATAACTGGGCGCAGATTAGCCCCGATTTGACGCGCGAAGATCCCGGCGTGCCAAATAACCTCGACGAGGCGACGACCGCCGATGCGCCTTCGAGCAGGCGCCGAGGCGTCATCTACACCATTGCGCCCTCGCCGATTCCTGCGAGCGCGGACTTGCTCTGGGTCGGCACCGACGACGGATACATTCAGAAGACCCCGGATGGAGGAAAAACGTGGCAAAACGTGACGCCTCCCGAGCTCACGGCGTGGAGCAAGATCGTGATGATGCAGGCTTCGCATTTCGACGCGGATGAAGCATACGCAGCGGTAGATCGCCACCGTCTGGAAGACAACGATCCTTACATTTACCGCACGCGCGACGCCGGCAAAACCTGGGAGCGCATCACGAAAGGACTGCCTGCGGGCGTGTACATGCAGACCGTAAAAGAAGACTCAAAGCGCAAGGGGCTGTTGTTCGCAGGCACCGAGCTTGGCGTGTACGTTTCTTTCAACGACGGCGACGAATGGCAATCGTTGCAACTGAATCTGCCTCCGGTCTCCATGCGCGACCTTGCCATTCACGACGATGACTTGATTGTCGCCACGCATGGACGCGGCTTCTGGGTGCTCGACAACATTACGGCGCTGCGCCAGATCACTGACAAAGTGACGCAGTCGGAGTCCTATTTGTTCCGGCCGGCGGAGGCGATCCGCATGCACCCGGGCACTGACTACGCTTCCCCCATGCCGCGCGACGAAGCGCTCGCCGAAAATCCCCCGCTCGGCGCGATGATTGATTATTATTTGAAATCCAGTGCGCCAGGTCCAGTGGTGATTGAAATCCTGGATGCAGCGGGTCAAGTTATTCGCCGGTATTCAAGCGAAGATCAGGCGCCGCCAGTGAAACCCGAAACGCTTCAGTTCCCGGCTTCTTGGAGACCCGCCCCCCAGCCCCCTTCGATTGCTGCCGGCATGCATCGCTGGATTTGGGATCTTCATTACACCGCAGTTCCTGGCAGCACACATCTCGTCGGCGACGAATTTGTTGTCGCCCCACGCGGAGTAACCGCGCTGCCCGGCGCCTACACCGTGAAATTAACCGTCGCAGGCCAAAACTACTCGCAGCCGCTGACAGTCAAATTGGACCCGCGCATCAAAACTCCCGCGGCGGACTTGCAACAACAGTTCGAACTCGCTACCGAAATCTCAGGCCGGCAATCTGAAATCAGCGAAGCGCAGCGTAACGTCAAACAGCTCCTCTCGCAGGCCCGCCAGCTTCGCACGCAAGTTCAGAATAACGCCGCGCTCGTCTCGGCCCTGGATTCGCTCATTCAGAAGGCGGAAGACATCGGCGGAGCTCCGCCGGCTCCCTTCGGCCTCATTCCCTCGAAACCTCCGAAAGAGCAGCCGGACTTTGCATCTCTAAGCAGCAAGTTCGCAGCAATTTTCTCCGCCGTGAACAGCGGTGACGAACCCCCGACCGCCGAGGCGAGAAAGGCATTCTCCTCAACCCAGCAGAGCCTCACGACGGTGATGGCAAATTGGACTGCGCTGATCGCAAAAGATCTGCCCGCGATGAACACCCAACTGAAACAGGGGGGTCTCGCTCCGATTATCATCGGCCCCGATGGGCCGGCGCCGGCGGAAAAACCACCCAGTGAATCGGATGACAATTAGGCGAGCAATTTACGGTCGGAAGCGCGGTTCACTCCTGAGCGCCTATAAAGGAGCGTAGTGCGAAAATGCCCAAGCCTATCGTCGTTGTTGGGAGCATAAATCTGGATCTGGTCGCGACGGCGGAACGAGTGCCTCTGCCGGGCGAAACCCTTACCGGCCGGACTTTTTCAACTTTCCACGGCGGAAAGGGAGCCAACCAAGCCGTCGCGATAGGCAGACTCGGCTATCCCGTCAGCATGGTGGGCAAAGTGGGCGATGATTCATTCGGCCCGACGCTGAAAACTGCTCTGCGCAAAGCCGGCGTGGATGTAAGAGCAGTCGGAACGGCGAAGGGTTCCTCGGGTGTGGCATTGATCAACATCGGCGACGACGGTCAGAATAATATTGTCGTCATTCCCGGCGCGAATGGAAAGTTGCTGCCGAAGGACATAATGCAGTCCGCCGCTATTTTGCGTAAGGCTGGAATGCTCTTAACGCAACTCGAAATTCCGCTCATCACCATGGAGACGATCGCTGTCTTTGCGCACAAGAACAAAATTCCGCTGATGCTGGACCCCGCTCCCGCGCGCGAGCTCCCCCAGGGACTGCTGCAATGCGCAACGTGGATCACGCCCAACGAAAGCGAAACTCGCATTCTCTGCGGCCTTGACGCCAACGAACCCGTGACACCCGCGACCGCGGAGCGTTGTGCCACTCTGCTTTTGGCCCGCGGCCCCAAGAATGTTGTGATTAAGATGGGATCGCAAGGCGCTTTTCTGGCTACTGCCGCGGGAACTCGGGAGATGATTCCGCCGTTCGCGGTGAAAGCTGTGGACAGCACCGCTGCGGGGGACGCCTTCAACGCCGGCTTCGCCGTGAGTCTCCTCTCAGGTGCGGCGCCGGTGCAGGCGGCGCGGTATGCCGCGGCCGTTGCAGCTATCTCCGTCACGCGAATGGGAGCGCAGCCTTCGATGCCGTCCGAGCGCGATGTAAGTCGGTTTCTGAAATCGCATTAGCGCGACGCACGTAGCAGCGGTGCGGCCTTCCCTTCCTTGTCGGCGCGTTGCCGAGGACGTTCGCGGGGCTGCCGTCGTGTGTCGGGTAGCTGAACGAAGATAAGTGCAGGACGAAGCGCGTTTTTCGCTTGACATGCGACAGGGTCTGTATATTAATCCGTTTTAATAAATTTAATAAAAGGCATTCGGGGTGCACACATCATTTTCCGTATTTTGGCACCTGCAAATAAAGGACGGCGACAGGGTGCGGAACTAGCTGCCGCGGTAATACCATTCCCACTAGGGGGCTTCGTAATGAGGATTCTTCAGCGGTTTCTTCCGGCCTTGCTTGTCGTCTTCTGTCTCGGATCTGTTGTCGTCTGGGCCGGCATAACCGGCAGCATCTCAGGCATCGTGACCGACTCCTCTGGCTCCGTCGTCCCCAAGGTATCGGTAACTGCCACTGAGACCGGTACGGGAGTGCGGTCCGTCATCCAGACAGACGGCGCAGGCTTCTATAGTTTCCCCGATCTGCCGATAGGCAACTACGATGTCGTGATCCGGCAGCCCGGATTCAAGACCTATACAAAAACCGGCGTTCACATCGATGCCAATTCGGCCATCCGCTTGGACGTGAAGCTGGAACTCGGAGAAGTCACTGAAAAAGTCACAGTGACGACCGACGCAGTCCAAGTAGAGACGCAGAGCACTCAGATGGGTGAGGTGATCAACAGCCAGAAAATCACCGCTGTCCCGCTCAACGGCCGTGACTTTACCGACCTGTTGAGTCTTCAACCCGGCGTCGTGCCGTCTCAGTACGCAGCCCAGTCCACGGGCCTTAATGACCGTACGGTTTCCGGCAGCAATGATTTAAACGCTGGAAACCAGTCTATCAATGGCCAGCGCGAAGCTGCCAACGGCTTCATGATCAACGGCGCGAACGTCAACGAAGGAAAGAACAACGGAACAGCCGTCATTCCGAACCTGGATTCAATTGAAGAGTTTCGAATCATCACCAACAACTTCGACGCTGAGTACGGCAATTACAGCGGTGGTCAAGTCAATGTTGTCACCAAATCCGGTGCCAATCAGATTCATGGCGATCTATTCGAATTCAACCGCAACACAGCCTTCAATGCGAAGGACTGGTTCGCCCCTTCCATCGGCAAGTTCATTCAAAACCAGTTTGGGGGCACCGTCGGCGGCCCGATCAAGAAGGACAAGACTTTTTTCTTTGCTGACTATCAGGGAACGCGTCTCATCCTTGGGCCAACCTCAAGTGTCTTTGTTCCGACTGTCGCAGATCGCGGTGGAAACTTCTTAGATACAGTGGACCCGGCCACGGGCGGCCTTGATGGGACGGTTCAGGGCACAGCCTGGGCTCAGACGCTGACTAATCGCCTCGGTTACCTAGTGACAAACAACGAACCCTATTACACCGCGGGCTGCACCAGTACCGCCGCTTGCGTTTTGCCCAATGCGCAGCTCTCACCGACATTATTCTCCCCTGCGGCCAAGGGACTTCTGCCCTTCATTCCCATGCCGTTAAATCCCATACCAGGAGGGCCAAACTTTAACACGACGGCCGCGGAGCAAAGATTGCGAGACGACAAAGGCGGTATCCGTATGGATCAAAACACCGCCCGATTTGGATTGCTCTCCGCCTACTGGCACATCGATGACGATACCTCGAACAATCCCTACCCTAATGGCGGGGCCAATGTCCCAGGCTTCAACGCGTTGAGTCAAAGCCGCGCTCAGGTACTCGTGCTTGGCGACACCAAGACTTTCAGCTCTTCCTCTGTCAATGAATTTCGCTTCAGCTATTTACGGACCGCAAACCACCTGTTCACTCCGCAGGGAGGCTTAGGGCCTAGCCTCTCCTCACTCGGGTTCGTTTCGGGTTTCGATCAGCCGGGCGGTATTGGGTCGATAACTCCGAGCTTGCAAGGTGTACCGACCGTTTCCTTCGGTCTTCTGGGACTGAACATTGGCGTGCCTCAGGACACAACCAGACAATTCAACAATACATTTCAATGGCAGGACAACTATACGAAGATCATCGGAAAGCACAGCTTGAAGTTCGGCGGGCAATTCCATTACGACCAGATCAACGACAGAAACTTCTTCGGCGAAAACGGTGATTTCACATTCGATGGCAGCGAATCCGGTTCGGATGTCGTCGATTTCTTCCTGGGAGCGCCCGCGCAGTTCATCCAAGCCAGCGAACAGATTCTTGATTCCCGGACAAAATACATGGGCCTGTATGGCCAGGATAGCTGGCGAATTACCCCGAATCTGACTTTCAACTATGGGCTGCGGTGGGAGTTCAGCCAGCCATGGTATGACACCGGAAACAAAATCGAGACCGTGGTTCCGGGCGAACAATCCGTCGTATTTCCGGGCGCCCCCACAAGCTGGGTCGTTCCCGGCGATCCCGGCGTGCCGCGAACACTTGCTCCTACGCGGTATCACAATTTTTCGCCCCGCCTGGGCCTGGCCTACTCGCCGGGATTTGACTCCGGATTTCTTGCTAAATTGACCGGCGGGCCGGGCAAGACCAGCATTCGTATGGGCTACGGTATCTTCTACACCTCGGTAGAAGACCTGTCACAGTTCCAGGAAATCGGCAATCCGCCGTATGGCCTGTTTTACGTAAGCCCTGCTCCACCACTTTTCGAGGCGCCTTACATCGATCGTGGCTCCAACAATCCGGAGGGACAGCGCTTCCCCTTCGTTTTTCCTCCTCCAAACGTGGGCCCTAAGAACCCGGATACGACGTTCAATTGGGCCGGTGTCGAACCTCTCTCCGGCACACTTGCCTACGATCCTCACAATGTGATGCCGCGTTCCGAAGACTACGAATTATCTCTGGAGCGCCAGTTCGGCACGAATACAGTCTTGAGCATCAGTTACGTCGGAAACCAGGGTCACCATTTGATCAGCTTGATCGAAGCAAATCCCGGTAACCCGAACCTGTGTCTGCAGCTGATCGCGGCGAACGCGATGACGACCTCGGGGCAGCAGTGCGGGCCCTTGGGCGAAGGACAGCAGTATGTTTTGCCTCTAGGAGTAGGGTTTCCTTCAGCAGCTACTCCAAATGTACAAACCACGGGGCCCTGCATCGGCGGCGGAGGGACCTGCAACATTGTCAACACGACCTATACCGTCCTCGGACCAAACTTCCAAGACGTCCCGTTCGAAGCCACAATTGCTCACTCATCTTATAACTCTCTTCAGCTTGAGCTAAAACATACAAGCGGCCTTTCAACCTTCCTAATTGGATATACCTACAGCAAATGCATGGATAACGCTTCGGGGCTGCAGGAAGGAGTAAATCCGTTCGACCCGCGATTGAGCACAGGCCTGTGCATTTTTGACGTGACTCACAATTTCGTCGCGAGTTATGAAACTCGGCTCCCCTTCGATCGCGCCTTTAATGCGACGTCAGGATGGAAGAACAAGCTCGCGGCGGGCTGGGCGATATCAGGTATCACGACCTTCGTCACCGGCCTTCCAGTCACTCTGTCCGAGGCCGACGACAATTCTTTGACAGGTACCCAAGGCGGCGAGGCCCAAATTGATCTACCCGACTTCGCTGGCGGCAAAATCCTGAACAATACAAATCCTCGCAAACTCAACGCACAGAACATGCCAATCCCCTACTTCAATATTGCCTCGTTCACTCCCGAAGCGGTCGGAACAATCGGGAATTCACGCCGGCGTTTCTTTCATGGTCCGGGCTTAAACAATTGGAATACGGCGCTCCTCAAGGACACCAAGCTGACCGAAACGAAGACGCTGCAACTCCGCGCCGAAGCATTTAATCTCTTTAATCATGCGCAGTTTTCTGGCGGGGGTTCATCTAACTTCGGCGTTGTCGGCGCGCCGGGATTCGGCATCGTCTCCGCGACTTATGGCCAGCCGCGCGTCTTGCAGGTAGCTCTAAAGCTACTCTTCTGAGCTCGGCCCGAATCGCGGCAGCGATCGACGCAAGCGGGTTGGAAAACAGGCGGTGTAGCTGCGCGTCGCTGGCAGCTAACTGGAACCGTTGTGCCGCTCCTGCAAGCAGTAGAGCACCAATTCCACACGGGTCGAGACTCCAAGCTTATCGAAGATGCGAAAAAGATAATTCCGCACCGTGTGCTCGCTTAATTTTAGACGAACCGAAATCTCGCGGTTCGTCATCCCCTCCGCCACCTGGCGCACTACCGTTTCTTCGCGTTTCGAAAGCAGATTCATTCCGCGAGCGTCTTGCAAGCGCACCGGCATGGTCAAACTGAGCGCTTCAAGAATGTAGCCCAGCTGCTGGCTATTTGCCCACACCTGTCCTCGATGGACCGCGTGAATGCACTTTCCGAGGGTTTCCAGAGGTTCGTCGCGAAAGACGACGCCGCGAGCGCCGCAACGAAACGCGTCGATTACCAGATCGCGTTCGCGAGAATCGAGAAGCATGACGGCGCGGGTCCGCTGTTTCAATTTCCTGGACGGCGCCGATGGTTTATGCGCCGGAGTCACTGCAGTCATCGCCGCCGCATATCTCGTAGTTCCCGGCATTACCCTCAGTGTCCTGGGAACAATCGTGGCGTGGAGCTTACTGGGCGTCTCCATCGGATTTTTGGTCTTCAATTTCCCTCCCCGCGCGAGCATTTTCCTGGGCGATTCCGGGAGCACGCTATTTGGATTTGGCGTCGCATTTCTTGCACTCGATTTTTATGGCGCAAACGCAACGACCGAGCGCAGCATTGCACTCCTCGTGCCGCTTCTGATGGCCGCGCTTCCGTTACTCGACGGAATAATGGCCGTTCTCCGGAGACTGCATGGAGGAAGGTCGCTGCTTCACGGCGATCGCCGCCATTTCTACGATTTGCTGTTGGGGATAAGCTGGTCGCCGCGAAAGGTCGCGCTGACGATCTACGCGCTAACCGCGGCGATGTGCATGATCGCCTGGCTCGTTCTCAAATGCGATTTCACACACGCTCTTTTGCTGTGCGCTGCAAGTATTGGCACACTGACAATTACGGCCGTTCGGTTGGGTGTCTTGCGATCGAATGACGAACGACGCCCGCAGTTTAGTGCAGCGCAATACCGGCGGCTTTGAGCGAGGACTTCGCGAATCTTCCTAGCTCTGATTCGTAATTATCGTGCGCGTTCCGCGCCGGCTGCGATCCTGCGGCGTGGACTGTTTTTGAATGTTCCCCAACTGAACGAGCAGCTTGCGCAGTTTGGCTCGCTCTTCGAGATCGATTTCCACCAGTTCGAACGCGCGCGCCTGGGTGTTCGCGTCGCGAACGATCGTTTGCGCTTTCAACGGCTTTTGCCCCGTATTCAGCTTCATGGTTATCAAGCTGCCCGGATGCAAACTTTGATCGCAAATCGCCACACCGCCCCCTAAAGTTAGTTCGGGGATATCCAGCCGGCAATTTTCCTTTAGATTCACGGTCACGCCCGACACCACGCGCTCCAGCCGCAAACGCGGGTAGCGTCGCTGTCGTATTGCCGAGGAACTCGGATCCGCGTCGAGCGGCTCAATCGAAAGTTCCGCAACGCTCAGCCCGCTTCGCGGAATAAAATTGCGCATCCAGTCAGGATCAATCTTCTCCATCGCCTGCACCGCCACGAGTCTCAATTCGCTCGGATTGGCCCAACGAAATGCCTTGCGTGCCTCGGCAATTTTTCGCAGCACCACTTCCGCTCCGCCCGTGCGCAGGCGGCCGAGCGCTTCAATCGCTTTTAGCCGCAGGTATCCCGTGCCGTCTTTCGGCAAATCACCTTCCGCAAGCCGCAACAAACGCATGTCCGACCCTTGCTCTCCGCTCATTCCGATTTCATCGATTGCGAGCGGACGGATCAGAGTATCGAGAGCGTCAAATATCGTCAGGAGCAGTCGGCCCCTTTCAGTCCCGCCGCTGGAAGCGATCTGTCGCACCACTCTGTCGTGAGTCGTGCGTTTCCATTCGGACATTCTTCCCGGAAGCACTTCCACCACGAGGTCCGCATCCAAACGAGTCAGGAGGCCGATCGCTTCCGTCACTTCTACGGGTCCGCCCTTACGGAGCTGATCGCGCAAATGTTCCAGTCCGTCCGGCCCCAGTACTTCCATCATGGAAATCAATAGATCGCAATCTTCGCGAAAACCGGAACGGCTGAAACGCCCCGCCAAATGCTCGGATGCAGGCGCGGGCATGCGCCGCAGAAGGTCCGCCAATCCGTTGGGTACGCTGCCTGCTTTTAGCGCTTCTTCGATAAACTCCGGCAGGCGGTTCTCGATTGCAATCCTTGGACGCAGATTATTGCCCAGTCCCGGCCGTTCGGATTCCACATACTCCACCAACTCCACAGCCCGCTGGATCGCCGGGTACGAACGCTTGCTGGCGGCTTCCTGCGACAGCCGAACGAATGCTGCCCCCACCAGGCTTTGCAACTCGGAATCCCGCTCCTCCGCTAGTTGCACGCCGACCTTGCGGATCGTGTCCATCAGCAAACGCTCATCGCTCTTCGCGTAGAGCCCTGCCAGTTCGGAGAGCCCCATGGAAGTTTGGCGGCGCTGCTCGGACGATTTGTTCGTGATGCAGTTCGCGTAATTGCGCAGAGTATTTTGTGCAGCTTCGGTTTCGCCGCGTTCCATTAATCCTTCCACATATTCTCGAATCTTCACAGGAGGGACGCACCATGCTTCGGGAGACTCAAGCACTGCTTTCTTCTTTTCGTCTCCTACCTGAGCCCAAAACTGTTGCGCCAGAAGGTCCACATGGGACATCGTTTCAATCCCGTGGCGAGCCATCTTCTCTTCATACACTCCCAGAATTTTGCGCAGGCCGTCCAGCTCCACACTCATTTCGTCCAATACTTGCCGGACCGCGTTTACTTCGATGTCGCCCTTCTCGTAGCTTTCCAGCGCGAAACGAATGGCGATGTGTTCCGCGAGTTTCATTAAGGTCGGTTGGTCCGACGTTTCCGATGGCGCTTGCGCGGCCAGCGCCGACAACGCCTGGCTCACCGTAAATCGAGCCCGGCGTGGCAAGGTCGATAGCCGCGATTGAAACGAAGCCGGATCTATTTTGTCTTTCGACTGATCCGTTGTCCGTGCTATCTGCGCAAGGACCTGCAGAATTCCTTTCAGCTCATCTTCATGCAGCGTCATCAGGCCGGTTTCCACAGCCATTGACCCAGCAGCGCCCCCGCGTGCCGTACGGCTGCCGCGAATACCCGCGGTCGCGTTTCCCCATCGGGTCGCTTCGCCGGTTTCCGAGCCGCCTCCTCCGGGAACCTTCCACGTGTTTGCGCCGGGTCCACCGGGGTTTCTGGCTCCTCTGCCGCTTCCGCCGGGGCCTCTGCCGGAAACATTGGGCCCTGAACCCATTCCACCAGACGCTCTGTTTCGCGTCGAGCCTGTCGATCCTTGGTTATCCGTTACTCCGCTGGAATTGACGTCACCCGCGTTCTGCGCACCATGAACTGGAGATCCCGAAACTTTCCCACCAATGCCTCGCGATGTCGATCCTGATCTCTTCGGGTCTTCTTTGTTGAGCCAAAAACCCCCGGCATTGGGATCAAGCGGCGTTCCCTCGTCGCTCCCGCCAACGATATTCCATGTGCCGAAGTCGCTTGAGCGGCTTTCGCTCGAGAAATTTGCTCCGTCGATCGCTGCTCCACCGCTAATTCGCGCTTCCGATCCCTGTCCGGCGGTTGCCTGCTGTTTCGCGCCGTCTTTGTTAAACCAAAAGCCACCAGCATCCGGTTCCAAAGGTGTTCCCGCTCCGTCTCCGCCGACAATGTTCCAGGTTCCCGAACTGGACGATGCGCCGTGTCCGGTTCCGGCTTCCGAACCGTGGACTGAACTCACTGGCCCTGACACACGAAGACCGTCGGCACTCTCGCCCGCCTCGCCGGGATTCGCAACAACTCCTCTCACAACTTCCGATGGCTCGCTCGCATAATATCCGGCACCGCTGCCATTTCCGCCGCGTCCGTCGCCAGAGCCACTCTCGCTCCCGCGACCATCAGAACCATTCCCAGTCCCGTCGTTGCGCCCTTCTCCGCCCGCTGAATCGAATCCGTTGCCTCGACCCGAACCAGACCCATCAAAACCATATCCGGAGCCGCTGCCGCTGCCTCCGCTGCCATATCCGCCGGACCCGCCATTGCCGTCGCCATCCCCCTCGCCGTTTCCGCCCAGGCCGCCGACTTTCGGTCCACTGCCGGAACCTTGCGTTCCTTCCGCAGCAATGATCAATTGCAGAAGCTTCTCAGGATCGTTGAAGAGTTCGTCGGACTTCTCTGAATTCAAGCCCAGTGTGCGTGCGGCAAGTTGCGCGGCAATCGTGGACTTAGCCACAGCGGAGTCGGCCGGCACAAAACATACTTCGTTCACGTGGATGTGCGGATCGCCTTGCAACGCAGCCTTCAATTGCTCGGCTAGTTGCACGGGCTTTGCGCCCGTGCCGGTCGGGAATCCGCGCACAAACCGTGCTAGGCTCGCTTGCGTCACTTTTGGAGAAAAATGAATGCTGGCGATGCCCGCGGAAGAGAGCATCTTCGCGAAACTTTTTTCCGCTGCTGCCGATTCCAACGGCGTGCCATCGAGCAGAAGTTGGTCCCCGGATACACCAAGGAGCACTCCGGCTTCGTTCTCCGAGCCCGAACCAAGCGCCGTGCGAAGCTCGCTCCAGCCTGTTTCGAATTGTTTTACGGTGCGCGGGTGTCCGAAATCATACATTCGCGCAAATTTCAGTAAAATGTTGAGGCTGCGCACGAAAGCGCGGGCCGCTGCGGGACGGGCGTTGGGATTCGTAGACATAAATGTGGGGCTAAGGCCCCGCCTCTACATGACAGAATGGGGTTTACGGACGAAAGCTGCAATGGTACGGGTGTCGTGATTAGTACTAACCCTTGGGCTATGATTTTGGTAGGTCGGAGGTAATAGGCGGGGTTTTGCGGCTAACGCATCTGCTTATCCACCCTTCTAACTCTTTGACATCACTCAAGATAGCCAAGGCACCCAATTTACGAAGTCGAGTACCACGCTGGCGACGTTCTTCGCTTCCTCTTGGTAGAACTCCCACGAACGCCACTCCCGCCGCCTGAGCGGCAAGGGCATCATCCACATTGTCGCCCACGTACAACGCACTGCTGGAATCCCGCCCGTCCAGAATCTGCAGCAGGCCGTCGGGAGCCGGCTTTGGCCGCTTCACATTTTCTACACTCACGATCTTGTGGAAAAAATCTCGCACTCCCCAGCGGTCCAAGGTGTAATTAAGTTCCCGGCGGATGCGGCCGGTAAAAATATCCAGCTCCGCAAGTTTCGAAAGTCGCCGCAAATTCGAAGCCGGCAGCAGCCACTTCTCCTGCGCCACATTTCCCTTGCCGTTCTTGCCCCAATAAATCTCTACAAACTTACGCTTCACTTCCTCGTACTCGATATTCCGTCCAAGCGCCTTCACCCAAGCCGTGGAAAGTTTCCAATCATCATTGAACCCGGGGCGATTCTTCCAGCGATGAAGCTCCCGCCGCGAAGCCTTTTTGCCCGTAAAGAACTTTACCGTTTCAAGCGTCGTGCGTTGAAACGACCCGCGCGTGTCCACCAGAACGCCGTCCACGTCGAAAATAATCACAGCAGGATGGGGTCTCATAGTCTAGGCGCGTGGAACATCAAGTTTGATTTACGCTAGGGGATTCCGCTTAGGAAGGCGATTCATCCGATTCGCTGGAAGATTCCGATCGCTCGAGCTTGTCGTCCGCGGAACCTGACTGCTCAGGTTCCGCCTCGCTCGCGGTATCAAGCGAATCAGAAGACCAAGCTTCGCCCGGCTTCTGTTCGGCCAAGACCGGCTCGTGCGTTCCCGGAGTGGGTGCCGCGCTTGCCGCAGAAGCTTTGGGTGTAGCCGCGCTTGCGCCGGAGGTCTCAGGAACCGGAACAACGGCTGCCGCATTCAATTTATCTAGTCGCGCCGCCAGAACCTCAGCCAACAAATCGACGATCAATTTCGCGGCGCGCCCATCCGAGTCCTTCGCCGGGTTGTAAGCAGTTACTTCAATCGCCGCCAGATGTTTCTGTTGCGCGAAGACCAGCAGAGCCTCACGAACCTCTTCGATACTCAACCCGCCGCTGCCGGGATAATTCGTGGCATGAAAGTCCGCGATCACGTCCACGTCGAGGTGCAACACGAACTCGTTGCCATTGCCGCGAATGCGATCGAGTGCTTCCTGCGCCGCGACCGTCGCGCCCTTGCGCTTCACGTCCTTCGCCAGATAGCGCCGGAGCGGCGACTGACCCAGCGAATTCTCTTCCGGAGGATCCAGGCGTTCCACTCCAAACAGCGCGAGATCCGGCTCGCGTACCAATGGCGGCTCACCCCAGAATCGCACAAGCTCCGGAGCGCCGCGGCCGGTCAGATGCGAGACCACCATGCCGTCCACACAGCCCGAAGGCGTCGTAGCCGGTGTATTCAGATCCGCATCGCGATCCATATAAATCATGCCGACGTGGCGAAAATAACGCCGTACTCCAGCCACAGTCGCCAGTGCAATCGAGCAATCGCCGCCCAGAATCAACGGAAGCGCGCCGGATTTCACCGCCTGTTCTACGCGCGGTTTTAGCGATTCGATTGCAGCAAGTACTCCGGGCAGGTTTCGCGCGCGCGGGCTGTTGTCGTCAGGTTTGTATCGTTGAGGAGGATCATCGCCAAGGTCGGCGACTGTGTAACCAATCGAGTTTAGCTTCTCGGCCAATCCAGCGGCGCGCAACGCACCAGGCGCGTCTTCGTGCCCGAGCGAAAGTCCGGCCGCGCTGGTTGGCGCACCGAGCAATGCAATCTTATTCGGCTGGCGGACTACTTTAACCGCCACTCAAAAGCTCCTTAGATTCTGCTTCTCCGCCCCCGCGACGCCCAGATTACTGCGCCACCGGGTTCTGCCGCGCGGCTAGCTCCGGCGGCAACGTAAAGCGCACGTCTTCGCGAATCAAGTCGAGGTCCCGATGATTCGTAAATCCAAAATTCGAAAGCCGCTGGCTCACCTGCTCCACCAGAATTTCCGGAGCCGAGGCGCCGGCCGTCAATCCCAGAGTCTTCACTCCCGTAAGCCACGATGCGTCTATATCGTTTGAATCTTCGATCAACCGCGCTGCCACACCCGCCCGCTTTGCCACTTCCACAAGCCGGTTCGAATTCGAGCTGTTCGCCGAGCCGACCACGAATATCAGCTCCACTTCGCGGGTCAACGCTTCCACCGCTTCTTGCCGATTTTGCGTCGCGTAACAAATGTCGTCCGAAGCCGGTCCCACGATCGTCGGAAACCGCTGCCGCAAGCGCGCGACAATTTCCTGCGTATCGTAAAGCGAAAGAGTCGTCTGCGTAAGGAACGCCAGTCGATTCGGGTCCTGCACTTCGAGTTGGTCCACTTCCTCGACGCTCCCCACGACCAGGGTCTGCTCCGGAGCCTCTCCCGACGTTCCTACGATTTCCTGGTGATCGCGATGGCCGATCAGAATCAGCGTGCGGCCTTCGCGCGCAAATTTTAGGGCTTCCAGATGTACCTTCGTCACCAGCGGGCACGTAGCATCGATGACGCGCAACTGCCGTTCCTGCGCTTCCGTGCGGACGCGCGGCGGCACACCATGAGCGCTGAAAACAAGCACAGCGCCCACCGGTACTTCCTCGATCGATTCAACGAAAATTGCGCCACGCCGCCGCAGCTGATCTACCACATAGCGGTTGTGCACAATTTCATGATGTACGTAAACCGGACGCCCGTAAGCTTCAAGCGCGAGTTCCACAATGTCCACGGCTCGGACCACCCCCGCGCAGAATCCTCGTGGCCGGACGCGCACCAGCGTCTTGCCCCCGTTCGTAGTGCCTTGGATGTTGGTTAAAGTCAATTCACTCTCCCACAAAGAGTACTATTTTACCTGAACCGCCCCGTCCCTGCCAGTTCGTTCCTTCGCCCGGTTCCTTGCTCCAAAGTCGAGGCCTAGCATGGCGGAATCGTCGGAAAATGAACATATCGCGAGACCTGCAGCACAGTCTTGCCGAGTATTTTCACGCCGGGAATGACCAGCTATTTAAACAGATGCCGGGAGGTATCTCGCAGGGAAGGCCGCAGACGGTGGGTGAATTTGCTTCTGCGGCCCTGTTTCTTGTCTCGTATAAATCCAGCGCAATTACTGGGCAGACTCTGAACGCGGATGGCGGAACGACTTTCTACTGACTTCGTCCACCATGCTATATCCCCGGCGCGCCGAGCGCGCCAGCACTCGAATCCCCGCTTCCGTCACATCCAACCCTCGCTCGCCAATTGCTCCCAGAAGATAAGCGGTGCCGCCAATAATCAACAGTGCGCCAAACGCAACGCCGAACAACAACTCAGCAGCGAGCAGCTCGCGCACAAAATAGATTTGCAAGAAGAAGAAAATTCCGAGCACGACCAGCGTTCCCTTGCGCACTTTCGCCTTCGCAGCAACCCCGGCTGCAAATGCTTTAAACCTATCCAGGATGATTTTCATTAGCCCTCGTTTGCCTCACTCGTGTAGAAGCAAGCGGGAGACCAAAACGAACAGCCCATAAGTCATTGAAAACCCACGAAAGTGAGGGAACCAGGAGGCCAAATGGAGGGAAAAGAGAAAAGCGTTTCCGTAATGAGCACAAGCGCCGATTTACTAAGAGACCCTTGCGCGGACGTTTTTTGTTGCCGCTTTTCGGCTACAGTTATCTAACTTTCTTTTTGTTTCGCCTCAACCGAATTAGTTTTTCAAGTCTAACGCCCTTCAAACGGGTAGCGATCCTGCACCAGCACAGCATCCGCGACGCGCTGTCTTATCGCGATCGTATCAATCGGCGCATGCTTGGCGAAACGCCGTAGCACTGCGAGTTGCGTGATCAGCATGTCGCCCGCAACTGTCGCAATCAGGGCCGTTCGCGCTTGCTTCTCCACGCGGTCCATCGCGTCATATATAAATCCCCGAGCCGCATCGCACATCACGCTCGCCGATTCCCCTCGGGCTGCTGACGCCTTCTGGGCCCTGCGTAGCGTTGACTCCATGGCGTACACATCCATCACCACGTTGGCCAGCGCCGCCATCACTTCCTGTTCGTCGGCAAGTTTTTCGCGGAATTTCTGTACGGCAGTTCCTGCCGCAAGAAGAAAGATTTTCTTCGCTTGCGCCAGCGACCGCTCTTCTTCGGCGAAAGCTCCGCTTTCGGACTCCTCATACGACGGCCCGGCCAGCACTTCGTCCGCCAGCTTCATCGCCGCGGGAATCAAAGGCAAAACTCCGGCCATCGAACGCTTCATCAGCATTTGGATGATGAGCATGCGATTGATTTCATTCGTTCCTTCAAAGATACGGTTCACGCGGCTGTCGCGGTAAGCGCGCGCCACGGGGTAGTCCTCATGAAAACCGTAGCCGCCGAAGATCTGCACGCCCTCATCGACGCAGAAATCCAGCGTTTCGCTGCCCACCACCTTGCTGATGGAACTTTCGATCGCGTATTCCTCGAGAACCTGCATAGCTTGTTGCGTCTTGTCCACGCCCGCCTTCGGATTTGCGACCGCAGCTTCGACCATTCCCGCTGACCGGTAAAGCATGGATTCGACCGCAAACATCCGAATCGCCATTTCGCCGAGCTTCGCTTTGATCAGCCCGAAGTCGCACAGCCGCTTGCCAAACGCTGTCCGCTCCTTGGAATATTTGGAAGAAGCTTCCAGCACTTTCTTCGCTCCGCCCAGGCAGGAAGCGCCCAGCGAGAAACGGCCGACGTTCAGTGTGTTGAACGCAACGATATGGCCGCGACCCGCTTCATGCAGAAGGTTTTCTTTGGGTACCGGCGTGTTCTCGAAAAATATCGGCACAGTCGAGCTGCCCTTGATACCCATTTTCTTTTCTTCCGCGCCCACCGAAAAACCAGGCGCGCCACGTTCCACGATGAAGCAGGAGAACTTTTCCCCGTCGATCTTTGCGAACACGATATAAACGTCGGCGAAGCCGCCATTCGTAATCCACATTTTCTGGCCATTCAGAATATAGTTCTTTCCATCCGGCGAGAGCACCGCGCGGGTGCGCGAAGCCAGCGAGTCCGATCCCGCCTGCGGTTCGGAGAGGCAATAGCAGGAGAGCAGCTCCCCGGTCGCGATTTTCGGCAGGTATTTCGCTTTTTGCTCTTCCGTGCCGAAGTACACGATCGGAATCGTTCCGATACTGGAATGGCCTCCGTGCGAAACAGCAAAAGATCCGTACCCGGAAAGTTTTTCTGCCAGCACCGTGGAGGCTACTTTATCGAGTCCCGAACCCCCGAACTCTTCCGGAATCGCGCCGCCGAGCAGGCCGATTTCACCGGCCTTCTTCAGCATCTGCGCCATCAGCCCTTCTTTGTGCTGCTCCAGCGCGGCAATTTCCGGCACAACTTCTTTTTGCACAAATTCTTCGGCGGTTTGGCCCACCAGGCGCTGGTCGTCGGAAACGTCTGCGGGAGTAAAAATATCTTCAGGCCGGCACGGCGTAATCAGGAATGCTCCGCCGCGATTCAGCGCCACCGAAACAGTTGTGCTCGCCATAATGTTGTCCTCCGTTAACCACCGAACGATACCTCAATTCTACGACAAAATTGAAGCTTTGTGACCCTCCATCGCCGTCGCAAACTGCCGCGTTGCAGAACGAAGCTTCCGCGATTATAGTGACCGATTATCGAAGCTTACAGTAGCGCGAAGAGTCGGAATAAATTCTTGTGCAACAAAGGAGACACGATGGGAAATCCAGTGGTTCACTTCGAAATCGGATGCCGCGACAGCAAGAAGACCCAGGATTTTTACTCCAACTTGTTTGACTGGAAGTTCGAGCCCATGGGCCCCGCCGTGATGATCCAAACCGGAGATACCGTCGCCGGCCACATCAACGCGCTCGGCCACGAACCCCAACACTACACCATCTTCTACGTCCGTGTGGACGATGTACAAGCCAGTCTCGACAAGGCCAAAGAGTTGGGCGGAAAGGTGCTTGTACCGCCGATGGATATACCCACAGGAAAATTTGCCTGGATGCAAGATCCCGAAGGAAACACGGTTGGACTGTTCAAACCGGCAAAGCGCGAATGAGCGCGAATCCTTACGCGACGCGTTCGAAAATCCCCGCGGCGCCCATGCCGCCGCCAACACACATCGTTACCATGCCGTAGCGTCCGTTGCGTCGCTCCAGCTCGCGCAGAATCGTAGCCGTCAGCTTCGCACCTGTGCAGCCCAGCGGATGACCCAGCGCTATCGCGCCGCCATTCACATTGACGCGCGCGGGATCCAGCCCGGCCAGCTTGATTACCGCTAACGATTGCGCCGCGAACGCCTCATTTAGTTCGATCACATCAATTTGATCGAGTGTCAGTCCCGCAATCTTCAGCGCTTTCGGAATTGCGTACACCGGGCCAACACCCATCTCTTCCGGCAGGCATCCCGCTGTGGCAAACGCCAGGAACCGCGCGAGAGGTTTCACTCCAAGTGCGCGTGCGCGCTCGGCGCTCATCACCACCGCAGCAGCAGCGCCATCGCTCATCTGCGAGCTATTCCCAGCAGTCACCACACCGCGCGCGTGGAACGCAGGCTTCAGCTTTCCAAGCACCTCGACGGAAGTATCGCTTCGAGGACCTTCATCCGTGTCGAAACTAATTTTCACGCTCTTCGCCTTCGTCCCATTCGAGTGCCCGTTTGAGCCGTTTTCAACACTTACGTAGCTGACTTCCACCGGCACGATTTCGTCTTTGAATTTTCCCGCAGCAATGGCGGCGAACGCCTTCTGATGGCTAGCGAACGAAAACTCGTCGGCCTGCTCGCGAGTAATGCCATATTTCTTTGCAAGGTTTTCCGCGGTGAGTCCCATACCCAGATAGGCATCGGGGTAGCTGTCCATCAAAGAAGGATTCGGCGAAACTTTGTTTCCACCCATGGGCACCATGCTCATCGATTCGGTGCCGCCGGCCACCGCAACATCTCCCTGCCCCGCCATAATGCGCTCCGCGGCCAGAGCAATAGCTTGCAGTCCCGATGAACAAAATCGATTAATCGTCATAGCAGAAGCTTCCACAGGCAAACCCGCTCGGAGAGACGCAATCCGCGCCACATTCATTCCCTGCTCGGCTTCGGGCATCGCGCACCCTAGAATGACGTCTTCAATTTCTTTCGGGTCCAGCCCGCGCGCCCGCGCGACCGCTTCCTTGATAACCACCGCCGCCAGATCGTCCGGACGCGTGGCGCGCAGCACTCCCTTGGAAGCTTTTCCCACGGGAGTTCTAACGGAACTGACTACCACAGCTTCGCGCATCGGTCACCTCGGTATGTATTGACACAAGTCCTAACGTAACGATTCTACATTGGATGCACGGGCATTCAAAAGGAACCAGCACGCGACGGCGATCTTTGCGCCGCCTTTTTCAGTAGGCGCTTATGTAGAGAGAATGAACTAACGGTGGAACTTGATCGTTACGAGCATCTGAACGGATACCGCCTGTCCGTCAAGCTTTGACGGCTCATACTTCCAGCGGTTCAGCGCGTCCAGTGCCGCCTGGCGTAACATCGTAGGTCCGGAAACGACTTCCATGTGGGTTACGCTTCCATTCTTGTCAATCGTAGTCCTTATAACCACGTCTCCTTCCACATGCGCTTCCTTCGCAAAAGCAGGATAAACCGGCAGGGTGGATGACAAAAGCTTCGGCTCCTTCACTTGCCCGCCAATTTTCACCGGACCTTCTGGCTGTATCTCCGGCGCGGGGGGCGAGGCCACGTCGGACGAACCCATTACTCCGGGGAGTCCGCCGGTTGTGGAAGAAGGCGGCTCCGCTCCTGCGTCGAGCGACGGCGCGGCATCATCTTGGCCGCCGCCGGTTCGTTGCGAGCTTACCGGATGAGAATTCAAAGTCGAGTTCATCATATCGGAGGTCACATGCGGCGCGTCCTGCTTCGCCGGAGCGCCCGGCCGAGTTGCAGGAATTGCCGAATCGTGAGTTTCCGCCGCCGCACTTCCATTGACGATTACGTTGGTTGGTTTGTTTACGATCGCGGCCCGGCCCGCATTAGATATCTGCTGAGATGGCGCAGTCGCTTGTGGTGCTTGCGCCTGTGGTATTTGCGGCGCATCCGAATTGGACGCACTATCCGGTTGAGTGAGCGCGGGTGGATTTGATTTTGTGCCGCTGTTATTCGCGGACTGCATGCGAATGTAGAAGACTCCCCCGCCTACAACAGCTAACAACAGGGTCAGGCAAACGGCTATCAAAGCCCAGTTCTGCCCCTCGGGTGCTTTTGGATGGACCGAAGCTCCCGTAAAATCCAACGCGCCCTCCGAACTCGCAGCGGACGAGCCTCGCGCGCCAAAACTCGTGCCACCGGAAAGACTTCCAAATGAACTGCGCACGCTTTCACCGGATGCCGAACTTTCGAACTGAATTCGCTCAGCGGATCCACCCGTGCTGGAATGAAATTCCGGTGCGGAAGTCACCCCTGGCGCTGCCTCGTGCGAATCCGGCAATGAAGACATCGAAGGAGCTTCCACCACCGGAGCAGGTGGAAAGCTAACTACGCTGCTCGCATTGGCTTGGGGAGCCGGCGCTTTTTTCAGAGTTTCAAAGTTGGAGACGGCCGGCGGCGGCGGCGCAATTGTTGACGCGGCGGCCTGTACCTCCTCCTGTCGGCCAATCGAAACGAACGATGGTTCCGGCTTAGCCGGCGAAATAATTTGTGGAGCAGCAATCGGTGGCTTAATCGCCGTTGAGAATGAGAGCGCTTCAGGCTGTTTCTCTTCGCTTGCGTTGGCTGAGGCCGCTGGCGCCCAGGAAATATCCGACGGAGACGAAACAGGTTTCTTCTTGACCGCTGGCGCTGGCGCAGCCGGTACCACCGCGGCCGGCTGCGCCGGCTTGTTCACAACTGCCGGTCCCTCTGACGGAAAGTAAACGCTCCAGTACCCGGGCTGTTTGTGCGTGAATTCGACTTCGACGTACCCTTGCAGATTCGAAAATGTGCGGACTTTCACCACGCGGCAAATTGCATCTTGGCGTGATTTCAGGTTGGTCACCACGAGCATCTGACCCACACCGACGGACGTGGTCATCCGGATCACCGCGCCCTGCGGGAACACGATCATCGTGTTGGTTTGTTCTTCGAACGGCTCCGTGTGAGATTCCGTTACGCGCGAGCCATGAACTTTGACCGGTACTTCCAGCGACACAGCGTCAGCACGCAGATGCCCGCCCTGTTCGGTCTTTCCCGATGTTCCGGAAGAAGTTCCAGCGGTTGTTCCACTCGCTTCGCTAGCCGAATTTGTTACTTCTACTGCGTCCTTCGTTAGTGGCGCCATGGTTGTACCGGCAGTTCGCCGTCTCCCCCCAAAAAGGTGTAACCCCAGTGATATATGCATTTTTCAAGGTGGTACCAACGTGCGGCAATGGTACGAAAGGACTAGGGGTGGACTGTTTGGGCACGCGGCGATGCCAGCTGGGATTCGCTTCTCGGGAATAGGACCTAACGCTGACCGCACCGGAACAAAGCAGGCCGCAATCCGGCGTTCGTCCAGCCGCTAGCTCCCAAGCGAGCATAAGCTGTCGGCGCTAGCGAGTTGGCGCAGGGCGTTTGCGATACTGCTCGTACAGATCGCGATGGCGGTTATCTGTGCTGGTGAGCTGTCCTTTGATGAAAAGGTAGCGCACCTGGGTTTGAATTTCGAGCGGATCCCCGGTTGTAACAATAATGTTTGCCAGTTTCCCGGGCTCGAGCGTCCCAATTTGATCGGCCAGCCCGAATATTTGCGCCGCATTCAACATCACAGCTTTCAAAGCTTCATCGTGCGGCAAGCCATAAGCCACCGCCGTTCCCGCATATTGCGAGAGCCTGCGCGAGAAAGACGTGCCAAAACTCGAAAACGCAAACGGAATTCCCGCTGCGTTTAATTCGGCCGGCTGGGTCATGGGCTTGTCGTAGGGATCATCCTCTTTTTCCGGAAGCCGCTCGGTAGGACCTAGGATCACCGGAATCTTCTTTTCCTTTAGCAGGTCTTTCACTTTCCAGCTTTCCGAGCCGGAAGCCAGAATCATTTTCAGATTTTGTTTCGCGCAGAAATCCACCGCGTTGCGAATGTCTCGCGCTTCATCCGCCACCACCAGGACCGGAAGTTTTCCTTCCACCACGGGTACCAGCGCTTCAAGCTTCAAGTCGCGAATAAAAAGATCCGGCGAACCTTTTTCTTTCGCCTGCGCGTAGTGCCGAGCGCGCACAATCCAGTCGCCCAGCTCGTTCACCGACTTCTCGTACTCCTTTTTCGCTTCCGTATAAGGTTTTTCTTTGAAGCTAAAGGTCGAAAAATCGAACGAGCGCGTATCTATCGACGGCCAGTTGATCACCATCGCCACCTGGCGGTTGATTTGCATTTCCTCCATAGTCCAACCGGCCAAATTGAACGCCGAGGCCTGTCCCGTAATCACTCCGCCGCCTTCCGAATCAAATCCGCCGATGCCCGGCACCGCGAGCACCTCCGTTATCCCGCTCGCGCGCGTCACAGGAATATGAGCAGTTGCGGGATTAACAGCCGTGGCCGCGATAAGTTCGGGATTGAACGCGCCCAGCTCGCGCGTATCCACAGTGGCTGAAACCGCGCCTACCTCGTTCAATCCGATTTGGGTAATCGGATCGAACATTCCGGGATAAACCTCCAGTCCCGCCGCGTCGATCACTTGCGCATCCGCTGGAACCTCAATATTCGCGCCAACTGCCGCGATTTTCCCATCGCGAATCACCACCGTGCCGTTTTCAATCACCGGTCCAGCTAACGTATAAACCTTGGCTCCCTTGATAGCGTAAACAGTCGCGGCCCGCTGCGACCACAAAGGAAACGCCAGCGACATCGCCAAACAGAACGCAATCAGTTGAAAGCTCGGGGATTTTACCTTGCTCACAGACCACCTCCGGCGATGCCACCTGCATTGCTTTCACCGGTGGGCGGCTTTTTCTTTTTTGCATCGGGCTTTTTCTCGGACTTGCCTTCCGATTTGTCTTCCATCTTCTTCTCTTCGGCCGCGCTCTTCTCCTTCGCCAGCAGGTCCTGCTTCTCCTTTTCAAGCGCGGGACGCCCATCAATGTCGCGCTGCCGGTCAAAATAAATCTGCCCGTCAATCAGCGTTTTTTGCACCACCGCATACACGCTCATAGGATCGTGATTGAAAATGGCCAGGTCCGCGTCTTTGCCCACCTCAATCGAGCCTACGCGATTGTCAATGCCGAGCTGAATCGCAGGATTCAGCGTGATCAGTTTCAAAGCATCATTGGCTGAAAGCCCGCCGTATTTCATGCTCTTGGCCGCTTCCTGATTCAAGTGCCGCGCCTCTTCGGCGTCATCCGAGTTGACCGAAACGACCACGCCGCGCTCCGTCATCAGCGCAGAGTTATACGGAATCGCGTCAAAAGCTTCCATCTTGTAAGCCCACCAGTCGGAAAACGTGGAGCCGCCGGCCCCGGATGCCGCAATTTCATCGGCTATCTTGTAGCCTTCCAGCACATGCTGGAACGTGCGTACCTTGAAACCAAATTCATTCGCCACGCGAATGAGCATCAGGATTTCGTCCGCGCGGTAGGAGTGCGCGTGCACGTAGCGCTTTCCTTCCAGCACTTCCACCAGCGGCTCGAGCTTCTCATCTCTCCGGGGCGGAATTAGATTCTGGTTCCCCGCCGCTTTCTTCTGCTTGTAGTCCTCCCATTCCTTTTTGTACTGCCGAGCTTCGATAAAAGCCTCGCGAATCGTTTCTTCCACGCCGAGGCGAGTCGCGGGGTAACGAGGCTCCACTCCGGGTGGCGGCGAAAAATTCGAACGCTTTGGATTCTCTCCCAGCGCGAATTTAATCCCAGGCAGCGCGCCTTCGAATGGCAACTGGCTCGCCGGCTTGCCCCACCGCAACTTGATCACAACCGTTTGCCCGCCGATCGCGTTCGCACTTCCGTGCAGAATGTTCGCCGCGGTCACACCGCCCGCGAGGTCGTCGTAGATACTTAAATCGTCAGAATTCAACACATCCGCGATGTTCGCCATCGAAGAAACGGAAACGCTTCCTTCATTCACGCCGCCGTCTATAGCGATATGCGAGTGGCAATCAATAATCCCAGGCGTCACATACTGGCCGTTCGCGTCAATCACCGTCGCTCCGTCCGGAGCCTTCACGTCTGTACCCACCTCCGCGATCTTGCCGTCGCGAATCAGAATGGAACCGTGCTCGATGTTTCCGTGCGTGACGGTCAGCAGCGTGGCGTTCTTGATCAGAATAATGTTGTTTTTCGCAGCGTTTGAATCCTGGGCACGAAGCGCAACCGGAGCGAGCAGAGCGAACGTAATCGCCAAAATCAGTAGCAAGCGTTTCATCGGCCCACCCCTTCGCCTTCCGGCATGTCTTTGGGCGAACCGGGCGGCTCGTCTGTCTTGTGGTCGCCGGGCTTTTCCCCTGCGGGCCCTTCATGAATTTCGAACCACCGCCCATCCACAAACACGTGTTTCACTTTCGTTTTCTCGCCGAAAATATCGCCGTCCGTCACGACCAAGTTCGCGATCTTTCCCGGCTCGATGCTCCCCATGCGGTCGCTTACGCCCAAAATTTCAGCCGAATCGGCTGTGAACGCGCGCAAAGCCGCATCCGGTGACAGCCCAGCAGCGATCGCCTTTCTGGCGTTCTTCAGGATGTCCTTTGGACCGGTTAGGCCGCCGGAATAAAATGCGAACTTCACGCCGGCTTTCGCCAGTGCCGCCGGCGACGAAGGAGCACGGTCGCGGAACCGCAGCTCGCGCAACGTTTGATCGGCCTCGGGATCAGCATCCTTTGCCCGCTCCGGCCACTTCAGATTTACCAGAACCGGAGTTTTCTTAGCCGCGATCGCGTCAGCTACTGCGTATCCCTGCTGGCCGCCATATAACACTGCATTTATTTTCCATTCATCCGCAAGCCGCAGCGCGCGCAAAATCTGAACCGAATTGTTGGCCGGCAACAAAACCGTTTCTTTGTTGTGTAGGTCGCGCGAGATGAGTTGCTCAGTGCGGTCGTAGGGCAGCCTTTCGAACTTGGTTGAGTTCGCTGCATAGATCGGCGCCGCCTCTTCGTACCAGTTGCTATCGTCGAAAACCTGGCGAATATAAGCAATCGAGCCCATCAGTGAATCCGGAAATGCCCAAAAGTTGCCGACCGGTCTGAACGAAATCGGAAGCGTAGCCACCGCCTTCACAATGTAATCGCCCTGGCGATCGCCCGCCAGATCGACCACCGTCGCTTGCCCGGGAAAAATTCCTCCGTCCGGCATCGTGAGCGCCGTGGTGAAGCCTCCGTTACGCCAGGTTTCGATCCGCTTATCATCCGTCTTGAATTCGTCCGCCGCCACGCGCCATGGAGTTGTGCCCGGCCGATCCTCCGGCCCTTTCGCAATTTCTCCCGACGGCGCTGCGCGTCTCCTTCCGCGCCCCGCTGGCGTAGTTTCGGCGGGTTCTTCCTTCGGAAGACCCAGGTCAGTGCCTGCATCGATCAACCCGGGATAAACAGTTAGCCCCTTGCCGTCGATCACCCACGCTTCCGGCGGGATTGCAACAGTTTCGCCGACCGCTTGTATCAAGCCCATCGCGACCACAACAATTCCGTTACTTATCACCGCGCCTGTTCCGGTCACGATGCGCGCATTCGTGATTGCGAAGTATCGCGGTGCGGTGCCCGCTGCTCGCGCCGAGTGCGTCCAGTTAATCAAGCTCGCAATGCACGCCACCACAAAGAACAAAAGCGCGTGTCGAAACTTGATTCGATTTTTCACTTTGCCCTCCCGGACCCCAAAACCGCACAGCTTCGCGCTGTCGGCACCTGCGAAAGCGACTGATACTAGCCGTCGGTTCACGCAAAATCAAGGAATCTCGCGCCGTGGAAAGCTGCCGAAGTCGTAGGGAATCCGATAAGTAGAGCGCTAGACTATTTTGAAGCGACTGCAATCGAGTTAGCTAATACGAGGAAACTCACCGCGGCCGGATTGCCGAACTGAAAAGCCGAAAGTACCCAGTGAGAAAGCTTAAAACTGACGAGCGATCATACCCGTCAACACGCGAGACCCATCCATTTCCAGCACCAATGCTGTACTGTCGTCAATGACGTAGTAAGAAAGCGTATCGGTCTGAAGCCCTTCAGCGAGTATAAAAGGATTCCCGCGTCCGTTTAACCCCGAAGTGGCGATCGTGCTGGCGCTCGTGAGCGGTTCGCCGGAAAACACTTTTCCGCTGCTCGCTACGTTATTGATGTCCAGCGTCCCAGTCACCGCCCCAAGGTTTCCCGCGCTTATTTGCCCTTCAATATCCTGCTCGCCTGCGGCGTTCAGCCCTAATCCTGTTAAGTTCAAGGCGAAACTTCCCTGCGGCGTAGTCGCACCTGTTTGCGTGTAAGCCACTCCAGTCCCCACTTCGACGTTCATATCTGTCTCCAGCAGCACGGCCCCGGTGGATGGCGAACCCTCTGCTGCGATGTAGTTGAACAAGTAGGCGGTGAAATTGAAAGTCTTGCCGGCACCCAGTGCAATAGCTAATGTGATTCGCCCAGTGTTGGTGTCAGGCAATGACGCAGTTGCCGATGTGATGTTTGGCGTTGTGACGTTAGAATTGGTCGTGGGACTCGTCAGTTGGCCATCGTCGTTGATATCGAGCACACCGCCACCGCCCGTCTGGAAAGCGGCCCCAATTCCATATGGACCACCGTTGCTGTCCCTGCCACTCGCGACAAAAACTTGCGAGCCGGTCATGGCCGACGTTGCAGCGGGCGCGCCGTAGAAATCGCCGGCAAGAAGTGTGTTCGAATCGCCTTCCAGCACTTTCACGTGCGTCGAGTCCACAATGTAATACACAAAATTAAGAGTGCCGGCCGTGCCGCCGCCGTTATTTTCGAAGTCCGTGTCGAATGTCGGGCAATTCAAGGCCAGTGTTCCGCGGCCAGTCGCGGGATCCGCAACGCTGAAGCCCCCCTGTAGCAACATATCCGTCAGCGTAGTTCCGCCGTCGTTTACATCCACAATCCCATTGTTCAGTGGGAAGGTATTTTCATTGTTCGCGACGACTCTGCCCACCATGCCCAAGTGCTTCCCATTCTGCTCGAGTCCGGAAAGCCCAAAGGCGTAAGCCCCCAATGCAAATGGCGCACCGAATTGCGTGGGATCCTGCATATCAATTGTGCCGCTTCCCGTCGCAGCCGCGTCGAAACGAATCATTAACGCGTGCTGATTCGAAATAAGCGCAAATTGCAAAACGTCAGTGCCACCGCCCACATTCAAATTTGCAGTCGTTCGCCCATCCGGCCCCACCGTGTAAGTCCCTGCTGCAATTGTCGACATGACCGGCGCGGCAAAGCCGCTGTTTACGTCCTCCGCTCCCCCAGTAATATTTCCGTTCCCGTCCGCCGCAAAAGTCCCAGCCACGGTCAAGAAACCCGATGCATTGTCTCCTAAATAAGAGAACGCGTACGGCCGCGGATTGGCCTGGTTTTCGAGTGAATTCAAGGACGCGTTCGAAAATAAAATTGTCACCGTGGACGTACCCGAACTTCCACCCGAAAAAGCGCTGATTGTCACCGTCCCGCTCGCCGGAGGCGAAAGCGGAGCTGTGTACAATCCGCAGGTCGCTCCATTCGTAATCGATCCGGGATTTCCCGAATTGCCATTTAGATTTACTTGCCAGACGGTCTCCGCACATCCTGCAGCAGTGGTGAATTGCAGCGCTGCTCCCGCTGGAACCGCGGCCGCCGCAGGACTCACAACTACCGTCCGCGACGACGCCACCACATTTATCGTCACCGGGACGCTCGCTATCGATCCCGACACCGCCTGAATCGTATCGGTCTCTGCGGTACTGGGGGCCGTGAACACGCCGCTATTCGTAATCTTGCCGGTCCCGCTCAGCACAGACCATGTTGGGGAAGCGACCGCTGACCCGGAGTAAGCCGTAAATTGCGCGATCGAGGGTTGCCCGCCGTTCGCCGACACAGCAATGGTCGCCGACCCCGGATAAACCACCAGGCCTCCGACTATCGGTTTGCCGCCTCCGCTACCGCTATTCGAACCGCAAGCTGAGAGAAACAGAGCGCCCGCGACTGCGACGCTTGTAATCGAAAAGCGTCCAAATCTCCCAAGCACTAAAAGCCTCCCTTCATCGTCGCCTGCGTGGGGATGAGGTTCCCGCGCGAAATCATCCCGCGAATTGGGACTCCTCGTTCACTCCGTAATATGAATATGCGGTCCGGGGTTGTCAGTATTCGCGCCAGCAACACGCTCTCACCGCTTTCCTTCGCCATCATTCCTGTGATCTCCACAGCTTCGCCGGTTGCAAGGTCCAGAGTTTTGGCATTCACCGTCGGGTTGACTCCCAAATGTGCATCCACTCTTCCCTGCGCCGTTGCGATCTGGGCGTGCATGCCTCTCAGCGCTCCGCCGTCGCTAACTTCAATACTTTCGATCGTACCCTGAATCTTGATCTCCCTCGCGACGCTGTAAGTCCGCTGGGGCACCGGCCGGCTAACCCCGTTAACGGTCTCCGGGGCAGCGCTCTGCGCGCCCGCGAGCGGAACGAAAACAAATCCCGCTGCCAACGCAGCCAGGAAAATCACTTCGAACAATCGAAACCGAATCATCGTTTCTCCTCAAACCTAATATGGCTATTTCTTTCTTCCGCGGAAGGTTCCGGGTAAGCGCTAAATTCCACTATTGCGGAGTCTAAGTGTACTCCGAAGGCTTAGATACATTCCACGACGCACGGGTTTCCCGCCATTGCCGCAAACTCGGATCGAGCGCGAAGCCCCGTAATTCTTCTCAGATGTGATGTGATTTGATTTTTCCAGCAAACTCAATTCCGCAACGGTTTGCCCGTTTTCAAAGTGTGCGCCACGCGCTCCTGCGTCTTGCGTTCGCCGCAAAGGCTCACAAAAGCTTCGCGCTCCAGATCCAGTATATATTGCTCTGACACGATCTGGGGCGCGCTAAGGGCCCCGCCGGCTAGTATGTTCGCAAGTTTGCGCGAAACCACGCCGTCATATTCAGTGGCGAACTCGCCTCGCACAAGCATATGAATCGCGAGTTTAGCCGCTGCAAGAAACTCATTTCCAAGCACGCGGATTTCGGTCGGTGCCGGTGCATGATATCCGGCGCGAACCATCGCCAGCGCAGTCTGCTTTGCATCCGCCACTTGCCGGTCGCGATTCATGGAGATCTGGTCCGAAGGCCGCAAGAATCCCAGCGAGCGCGCCTCTTCTCCGCTGGTGGATACTTTCGCCATCGCAATCGTCTCAAACACAGGCTTGAGCGCGTGAAATAAATCCAGGCTTTCACCCCCCGCCGAGTGCTCGTTCGCGCGGATCAGCATTTCCTTCGTTCCGCCTCCGCCGGGAACCAAACCAACTCCCGTCTCAACCAGTCCGATGTAAGACTCTCCAGCCGCCTGAATCCGCGCGGAGTGCATGCTGATCTCGCAACCGCCTCCTAGCGCCATTCCTTGCGGTGCCGCGACTATGGGAGCCGGCGCGTACTTGATCGCCATATTCACGCGCTGGAATTGCCGAACGGCCATGTGGATGTCGTCCCACTCCCCTTCTTGCGCGCCGATCAGCAGAAGCATCAAATTTGCGCCCACTGAAAAATTCGGCGCCTGGTTCGCGATCACCATGGCGTCAAATTCCGAGTTCAGCCGCCCGATCCCCGCGTGGATCATCGCCACAATATCCCCGCCGATCGAATTCATCTTCGAGTGGAATTCGCAACAAACCACTCCATCGCCGAGATCGATCAGACTCGCCCCTGCATTGCTCTGCACCACCGGCGTACGATCCTTCAGCGACTTCAAAATAATGATTCCCGCCGGCTCCTCCACCGGTTTCAGGCTGCCTGTCGCCACATCAAAATACTTCGCGCTGCCTTTTTCCGTTTCGTAAAAAACCTTCTTCGGCGTGGCGAGCACTTTCTTCGCTAACGGCGGCATCTCTTTCCCGTCGCGTTCAAGAGCTTGGGCCATCCGCTCCACGCCAATCGCGTTCCACATTTCGAACGGGCCCAGCTCCCACGCAAATCCCCAACGGATCGCGCGGTCCACATCCAATATGCTATTTGCAATTTCCGGAACGCGCCTCGCGGCGTAAAGGCACATCTCGGTGATACCGCCCCACATGAACTGATTTGCTTTGTCGCCGCCTTTGCCCGCCAGTCCCGGCCCCGCCAGCGCGCGCAATCGCTCGCGCGTGTCTTCAATTAGCTTGCCCGCTTCTATCGAACCGAACTTCGCCTTCTGCCGCGGACGGTATTCCATCTTCTTCCAATCCAGCGTCAGGATTTCCGATTCCGCTCCCTTTTTCACGCGTTTGTAAAAACCGCCGCCCGTTTTATCGCCAAGGCAGCCGCGCGCGACCATGTCTTCTACGAATTTGGGCACCCGGTACATTTCTCTCGATTCGTCGCCCGGCGCATTTTCATAAATATTGCGTATCACGTTGACCAGCACGTCCAAGCCGACCAAATCCGCCGTGCGAAATGTCGCGGACTTCGGCCAGCCCACCGCTTGCCCCGTGCACGCGTCCACTTCCTCGATGGTCATGTCCATCGCTTGCATTTGACGCAGCGCATTGAGCATTGAGAATGTGCCAATCCGGTTGGCGATGAAATTCGGCGTGTCTTTCGCCGGCACCACACCCTTGCCCAACCTCAAATCGCAAATTTCCTCCAGCGATTCCAGCACCTCGGGCTTTGTCTTCGGTCCGGCAATCAGCTCCACAAGTTTCATGTAGCGCGGCGGGTTAAAAAAATGCGTCCCCGCCCAATGCTGTTGAAAATCTTCCGAGCGCCCTTCGGCGATCAGTTTGATCGGCAACCCTGAAGTATTCGACGTGACGATGCTTCCCGGCTTACGAATCGCATCAATGCGCGAAAATAGGTTCCGCTTGATCTCCAGATTTTCCGCCACAGCCTCAATAATCCAATCCGCTTCCCCGCACCACGCCAGGTTGTCTTCAAAGTTTCCCGGTGTCACGAGTCGCGCCGTCTCCGGCGTGAAAAATGCCGCGGGACGCGCTTTCTTGGCGCCTTCCAGCCCCGCCAGCACGATCCGGTTTCGCACCGCGGGAGTTTCCAAAGTCATGCCTTTGCGTTTCTCCTCGGCATTCAATTCTTTGGGAACGATATCCAGCAAATAGCACGGAATTCCGGCGTTGGCGAGATGCGCCGCAATCCGCGCGCCCATCGTTCCAGCTCCTAGCACAGCCGCTTTTTCGATACGGTGCTTCATCCAGTGCCTCGCAAATATTTTGGTGTGAGTGTCGAGGTTACAGAAGCGGAAACCCGCGGTCAACCGAAAGCCCGTGCGTCCGCCAAAGTGCGCTACAGTGTCCTATAGATTCAGAGGCTCTACAAATGGGAACTACTTCCAATTGGCTTGGGAAGGCCCTTCGAGGTCTGCGTTCGTTCGCTTACAACTCCGGCGCCCCACCGCCGAAAGTCGGCGTCGCGCTGGGCGGCGGATTCGCGCGCGGCATCGCCCACATTGGCGTCCTTCGCGTCCTCGAACAATACGAAATTCCCGTTGATTTCATCGCCGGCACCAGCGTGGGCGCTCTGATCGCCGCTGCCTATGCCAGCGGAACGTCTCTTGACGAAATGGCGCACCAGGGCAGCCTTACGCGCTTTCGTGATTTCGGCCGCTGGACGCTCTCGCGCATGGGCATGGCCTCCAACGAGCGCCTGGATGATTTCCTCCACCGTTTCACCACCGCGAAATATTTCAGCCAGATGAAAATTCCTTTGGCCATCGTTGCCACCGACCTGCTTTCAGGTGAGTCCGTGCATTTCACCAAGGGAGAAATCAGCCCGGCTCTGCGCGCCTCTTGCGCCTACCCTGGCCTTTTCCTGCCCGTTGAACACGACGGCCATTTCCTTGTGGACGGATTTCTCACCGAACAAGTACCCGCTCCCGCCCTTCGCGAAATGGGCGCCGAAGTGATTATTTCGGTTCACTTGGAGCCGGGAATTCTGGATTCAAGGCCGCGCAATACCATCGAAGTCATAAGCCGCGCTTTCTCAATTATTCAAACTGTCGCGAATCAACCGTGGCGTGGCGAGACCGACGTGCTCATCGAACCGGGCGTGCACCACGTGCTCTGGGATGAATTCGTGAAGACTCCCCAGCTCATTACAGCCGGAGAAGACGCAACGCATGCCGCTATGCCCCAAATCAAAGCGGTCTTTGAACGCGATCCCCGACAGATCGAAGAAGCACGCCAAGCTTCCAGAGCATCCGAAGAAATTTAATCCCCGTTCGACTCGCCGCGACGAATGCATCTTGAATCCTCAGCTCTGCCCCGCTGCAGCGCCGCTTCCGGTCGGTCGCGCCCTGCTAACCATCCTTGCGATCTCACGTCGAATTGACTTAGGAGGAGCCGAACTTCTCTTGCGATGACCGCTGCAACGCCCCAATCATTTGTAGGAAAGGTTCGGCTCTTCTTCTAGAAATATTCTGCATTTCATATAGCGTCCATCCGAATTTCAGAAGGTCCGCCACTCTTTAGAAGACTGCTCGCCGACCCTCGCCAAGTTAACCCGCCTTCGTGATCTCCACCGCCACCGGTTTGCCGTTCCCTTTTCCCCGTTTTGTCAGCCATTCGCCCATCGCTGCCGCCAGCCGTCCGGGCTCTACGTTTAACCCCGCTTCCAGCTTCCCCTCGCCCGTCGGTAGCGTGTCATCAAACTCCGCCGAGCCCGTGAAATTCCGCATGCAAAAGCTATCCAGCCAGTCAAGCGGCGCCGGCTTTCTTTCGCCGCCGATCAAAACCTGCACCTGAAGTTTTTGCGCGAACATTCCAGGGGAAGTATAGCATCGGGCACTCTAGCCCCGTCTGTGCGACCCGGCCGCCTTGCTTTTCCCCGCTCTGTGACCTAGAATTTTTAAGTACTCAAAAGCAAAGTAACGCGACCTGCGGCTCATGCGAGCCTTGCGTTCTCGCGCTCGAAATCCTCGGAGGTTTGGTGTCTACACCGCTGGAAAGATGGGTTGATGAATCCGCTCGCCTCACGAAACCCTCAAAGATTGTCTGGTGCGACGGTTCGCAGGCCGAAAACGATCGTCTGATCGACGGAATGCTGCGCGACGGCACCTACATCGAGCTGAACCAGAAAACCCGGCCCGGCTGTTACCTGCACCGCAGCAATCCCAACGACGTCGCGCGCACCGAGTCCATCACCTTTATCTGCACCCGCCAGAAAGACGACGCAGGCCCCACCAATAACTGGATGTCCCCCGTGGAAGCCAAGGAAAAAGTCCGCCCGCTGTTTGAAGGCGCCATGAAGGGCCGCACCATGTACGTCGTGCCTTACATCCTTGGCCCGGTGAACTCTCCCTACAGCAAAGTGGGCGTCGAGATCACCGATTCCCCGTACGTCGTCGCCAGCATGCGCATAATGTCCCGCATGGGACAAGCCGCGCTCGACCGCCTCGGCAGCTCCGACGATTTTGTTCCAGGCTTGCATTCGCTCGGCGATTTGAATCCCGATCGCCGCTTCGTTCTCCATTTTCCTGAAGAGAAACTGATCTGGAGCGTCGGCTCCGGCTACGGCGGCAACGCCCTCCTGGGCAAAAAGTGTTTCGCACTCCGCATCGCCAGTTATATGGCGCGCGAGCAAGGCTGGATGGCCGAACACATGCTCCTCCTGGGCCTCGAAGATCCATCCGGCAAGGTAACCTACATGGCCGCTGCGTTCCCCAGTGCCTGCGGAAAAACAAATTTGGCCATGATGGTTTCGGCCCTGGAAAACCAGGGATATCGCGTGTGGACTGTTGGCGACGATATCGCCTGGATGCACATAGCGTCCGACGGCTCGTTGCGCGCCATTAATCCGGAAGCGGGCTTCTTCGGTGTCGCACCCGGAACCAACGCAAAAACGAATCCCAATGTCAGAACTGCCTTGCAGCACGATGCCATCTTCACCAATGTCGCCATGACCGCCGCATCGCGCGAACCTTGGTGGGAAGGCATCAACGGCGTGCCGCAGGAAGAACTCATCAACTGGAAAGGCGAAACTTGGAAGCCGAGCATGGGTCCGGCTGCGCAAGCCAATTCACGATATACGGTTTCGGCAAAACAATCGCCTTCGATTTCCTCGCATTGGGAAGACCCCGAAGGCATCCCCATCTCCGCGATCATATTCGGCGGCCGCCGCGCCCACGTCGCTCCGCTTGTGTATCAATCTCGTGACTGGCAACACGGTGTCTTCGTCGGCGCCACCATGGCTTCCGAAACCACTGCTGCGACTACTGGCGCGGTAGGCGTCACTCGCCGCGATCCCATGGCCATGATTCCCTTCTGCGGCTACAACATGGGCGATTATTTCCGGCACTGGCTGGAGATGGGTTCCAAGCTCGAAAACGCTCCCAAGATTTTCCACGTGAATTGGTTCCGCAAGGATCGCAACGGAAAATTTCTCTGGCCCGGCTACGGCGAAAACGTCCGCGTCCTGAAATGGATGCTTGACCGCATCGAAGGCCGCGCGGACGCCACGGAGACTCCCATCGGCGATGTCCCGGCCCCTGGCTCGCTCGACCTCGACGGCCTTTCCATATCTCGCGAGAGCATTGATGAATTGCTGCGCGTGGATCCGGGCGTTTGGGCCGATGAAGTAACCGCTACCGCAAAGTTCTTTGAGAAATTTGGCAACCGCCTCCCGGACGAAATCCGCACCGAGCAGAAATACCTGGCTGGCCGCCTCCATGGCTCCAGCGTTCCAATTAAGTAGAACTCCGTCAGCACTGTGTCTTCCCTTCGCAAGATTGCCCATCGGCTCGCTGTTCGAAGTCTCCATCCAAACTAGCGCGCAAGCCCTGCTGCTGTTATGCTCATCCGTCTTTCGGAGGAATCCCTTGGCATTAAAAAAAGCTTTGTGCCTCGCCGCCTTCTTCGCCATCTCAACCTGCGCCCAGCAGACAAAACCCGCAACTCCCGCCCCGGGCACTCCCGCCGCAACCGCACAGCAGCACGTGGAGCCAGTCCTTCCGTACACGCCCAGTCTCGATCCCGCGGCCATGAACCGCACCGCTGATCCTTGCGTGGACTTCTACGAATATTCCTGCGGCGGTTGGCGAAAGTTGAATCCGATTCCCTCCGACCAAACTTCCTGGAGCGTTTACGGCAAACTTTACGAAGATAATTTGAATTACCTTCGCGGCATTCTCGAAGAAGCCGCCGTCGCCAAGAACCGCGACGCCGTGACCCAGAAGATTGGCGACTATTACGCCTCCTGCGTGGACGAAGCTGCGATAGAAAAGCTGCGTGCTAAACCCATGCAGCCGGACCTATCCGCCATTCAAGACCTCAAGAGCACGAAAGACCTCGCCGTCTTAATCGCAACTCTCCAGCTTAAAGGCGATTCCGTTCTCTTCCGCACCGGCCCCACGCAGGACCCTGATAACTCTGATGAAGTCATCATCAATGTTTCGCAGGGCGGCCTCGGACTTCCCGATCGCGATTACTACACAAAGGACGACGACAAGTCGAAAGAAACCCGCCAGCGTTATTTGCTGCACATTCAAATGCTCTTTGAACTGATGGGTGATGCCCCGGACGCCGCCAAGAACAACGCGGCCGTCGTGATGCGCATGGAAACCAGCCTGGCAAAAGCCTCGCTCACGCGCGTCGAACGTCGCGACCCTTACAAAGAGAAGCACAAAATGAGCGTCCCGGATCTTTACAAGATCGCCCCGGACTTCGATTGGAACGCGTACTTCGCCACCGGCAACGTCCCCAAATTCCAAATCCTGAATGTCGGCTGGCCGGACTTCTTCAAGGACGTGAATGCCCAACTGGAAGCAGCGTCGCTCCAGGAGTGGAAGACCTATCTTCGTTTCCACGTCGCCAATTCCCGCGCGCCATATTTGTCCTCCGCTTTTGTAAACGAGGATTTCGATTTCTACCGCAAATATCTGCGCGGGGCCAAAGAACTTCAACCTCGCTGGAAACGCTGCGTGCGGGATGTTGACCGCAATCTGGGAGAAGCTTTGGGACAGGCCTACGTTCGCAAAACGTTCTCGCCCGAGCTGAAAGCCGCCACCGTTGACATGACCCGGCGCATCGAAGACGCCATGGCCCTCCGCATTCAGCAGCTCGATTGGATGAGTCCCGAAACCAAGCAGCAAGCGTTGATCAAGCTGCACGCCATTCGAAATAAGATCGGCTACCCGGACGTTTGGCGCGATTACAGCTCGGTGAAAATTGTGCCCGACGATTATTATGGTAACAACCTGCGCGCCGTCGAGTTCGAAGTTCATCGCGAGCTGAACAAAGTTGGAAAGCCGGTTGATCGCGGTGAATGGGGAATGACGCCTCCCACCGTCAACGCCTATTTCAATCCGCAGATGAACGACATCAATTTCCCCGCCGGCGTTTTGCAGCCTCCGCTCTACGACGCCAAAATGGACGATGCCCCCAACTACGGCAACACCGGCTCTACCATCGGCCACGAGTTGACTCACGGCTTCGACGACGAAGGCCGCCAGTTCGATGCCAAAGGCAATTTGAAAGATTGGTGGACCAAGGAGGATGCCGATCAATTCGTGAAGCACGCCGACTGCGTCGTCGACCAGTATGCGCAATACATCGTCGTGGACGACATTCACATCAACTCCAAGCTCACCGAAGGCGAGGATGTCGCCGATCTCGGCGGAACGATTCTGGCCTACATCGCCTGGAAGGACGCCACCAAGGACATGACGCTGAAAGACCGCGACGGCCTCACGCCCGACCAGCGTTTCTTCGTCGGCCTGGCGCAATGGGCCTGCGAGAATAATCGCCCGGAGAACGAACGGGTAAACGCCATAACCGATCCACACTCCCCGGGAAAATATCGCATCAACGGCGTGGTCGTGAACATGCCCGAGTTCGGCGCCGCCTTCTCCTGCAAAGCGGGCCAGCCGATGATCAAACCTCCGGAGAAGGTCTGCCACGTCTGGTAAGTTTTCGAGCGAGGAATTCTTGCGGCGCTAAAGAATGTCGCGGATTTCGGCGTCGATCGAAATGTGAGTTTGCGGGAACCCGTTTATCCGATAGCTCGCGCCCGATCCGGCGCTGGCAGCATTCTGAAAATGAAAGAACCGGCTGATGTGATAGTCCTCGTCCAGAAAATCGAAAACCCGCTCCGTTTCTTCTCGCGAGAGGCCTAGCGCCGCTATCGGAACCGCCTTACCGAAACTGCCGCCCGCCGCTGCCAGATATTTTTCCACCAACTCTTTTAGACTCATCGTTAAATCCAGACGTACGCGCCCGCCTCCCCATAGGGAAGGTTCATGTAAAAAATGTTAGCCTCGGCAAATTTCTCGAACGCTGATAATAGCTTTTGTGCTCCGTGTTTTCCGCAAAAAACTTCTCCCGCCGCGCTCGCGATCAGTTCAACTTCATCCAGACTTCGAATCTGCTCCTGCGAGAACCACAACCACGTTGCCCCTCGGGAACATTCGCGGCACGTCTCGCCGCCTTTTTCCAGCCGCGCGTTAATCGCTGCCGATGTTTCCGGCGCCAGCCCCGCCGCTTCGAAGTCCGTCGCCGCCACATAAAAGTACTGTGTGAAGACTGCCGGATCAGGCTCGAACGCTACCACGCGTCCCGCGAACGCTTCGAGCTCCGCCGCGAAAGTCTCGCTTAAACATTCAAAGCAAACCGAGACTTCCGGCCGCGCCGGCTCTCTTCGATTCGCTCGTTTCCCGCGTAAGTACAACGTGTCCGGCAAAACCGCCGCGATCCAACTGATGTTTTCCCCCAAATGAACGCATTCCGGAGCAGTTCCCTTCAGCCGCGCCCACCAGTTCCGGCTGCGCGGCAGGATCTGAAGCCCGGGATACGCCTCGCGATATGAAATGCTGGCCAATTTCCTGAACAGTCTCCCCACCGCAAAATCGTATCCTAGCAGATCGCTGAGGGATTGGCGCGCGCCCTGATTCGCGAACATTTGTTTGCTCCGGCGGCTTCGGCTATCATTGACCACTGCAATAAAAACATTTCTTGCATGATTCGCGCGAGCGAACAGGAGGATTTTGCATGGCAATCACAGTAGGTTCACCGGCTCCGGATTTCACCTTGAAGGATCAGACCCAGAAAGAAGTGAAGCTCTCGGAATTTCAAGGCAAGAAAAATGTGGTCATCGTGTTTTACCCGCTCGACTGGAGCCCCACCTGCACGAATGAGCACATGTGCCTGGTGAACGACATGAAGCGTTTCGAGGAACTCGATGCGCAGGTTCTTGGCGTGAGCGTCGACAGCGCCTGGTCGCACAAAGCCTTCGCCGAAAAAATGGGGATCAAATATCCGCTCCTCGCGGATTTCCAGCCCCGTGGCGCTGTGGGCGAAAAATACGGCGTGTATCTCGCCGACAAAGGAATCACTGGACGCGCTATCGCCATCGTGGACCGCGCGGGAAAAATTGCCTGGTTCAAGAACTACGACATCCCGACCTTGCCGGACATCAAAGAAGTTTCCGAAGCCATTTCAAAGCTGAAAAAGTAAGTCCCTCCGCGGCCCCCGCGGATTTCGCGCGCTTTTGCTCGTTCGGCGCAGCGCCTGTTTATGGTGGACCAGAATTTGTAGCAGGCGCCGCGCCCCCGGCAGGTTTTCGAGCTAGCGTGCGAATGTAATCCACCAATTCCCACCGTTCCTGCTCGGTGAGCTTCTCCCGAAAGGCCGGCATCGGACGCCGCCCGTGCGAGATTTTCCAGAAAAGTTCGCCGTCCGTCATCTGCCCCATCGCGTGCGCATCCGTGAAGTCCGAAGGCGCGATGGAAAGTTTCTCCGCGCGTGGACCTTTGCCATCGCCTCTCTCCCCGTGGCAATTCTCGCAGTGAGTCGAATAGCTCATCATTCCCGCCGTGATGGAATCATCGGTGGCCGGCACCGGATTCTGCATATTTCTCGCCGCTGCGGGAGCGTTCCAATCTCGCGTCGCGTACAGGACTATAGAACCCGCCGCAGCTACGATCACGAACGCAACGGAAACACCCAGCAACAAGTTCCGCTTGGGAGGTTGTGTCTTCCTATCGGAGTTCATAAAGGATGTTCAAGCGTTGTCCAAGTGCCCACACGCAATCCGCGATCAATGCGCCGCCCGAAACGCTTGAAGCACCGATACCAGGACAATTATCATCATCACCACCACGTAAACGCGCAAGCACCAGAACATCGCCCGCGTTCCTCGCGAAAGCTTTTGCGGCCCGAAACGCATGAGCTCTTTTGCCGCAACAACCTGGTCCGCTTCCAGAAGCGACAGGACTACACCAGGATCTTCGAGGCGCGGCTGCCCATCATCTACCGCGACGGGCTCAACACCGTTCTTATTCGTCACTTCGTACAAAACTTATCCTCCCAGCCATTTTGGAAACACGGTCGCAAGGCCAAAACCGACTCCGGCGCAGATCAAGAGCAGTGTCACGCCTATACCAGCGACGTTTGCCCAAGTCCCATTCACGTACTCTCCCATAACCTCTCGATCGTTCACCAGCAGCAGCAGAAATGCCAGCGCCGGAGGCATGGCGAGAACCGCGATAACGTTCACCGTAAGCACAACGAATTCGAGCGGAAACCGGGGAATCAACACGAGCCCCGCTGCAGCGCACGCGGAACCCAACAAAACCAAATAAAACGGCCACGCGTCGCGCAGCGGACGATTCAGGCTGTGCCCCGTTTGCAGAACTTCGCCGAACGCATAAGCCGAAGAGGTCGAAATCGCGATCGCCGCCACAATACCGGCTTCGAAAATTCCTAACGCGAAAAGCGCCGCGCCAGTGTGTCCGATTAACGGCTGAAGCGCTTCCGCAAACTCCGCGGCTTGAAAATCCGCGGCATTGATACCGTGATGAAACAACGGCGCAGTTGCTAATATCGCCGCAATGGCGAATACAGACGCGAGCAAAACGCCGAGCATAGTATCCAAGCGGCCCGCGTTGATGTCGCGCGGCTGCATACCTTTATCCACCACAGCGCTCTGCTGAAAGAAAAGCATCCACGGCGTCACCGTCGCGCCGATCGTCGCCAAAATCAGCACGAGTATTTCGTAGCGATTTCCATTCGGCAGCGGCATCCATGTAACCAATGCGTGGCCCACGGAATGCCAATTCGGTCGAGCCAGAATTGCCGCTGGAATAAAAAGGCAATTGAAGATCGCGAGGCCCATCGTGATTCGTTCCCAGGTCCAATAACGCCCGGTCGTAATCGCACCTGCCACAATAACAAGCGCCCCGCCAATCGCGATCGTCGGCCGAATGCCAAAAAATCCCAAACCTGCTCGCACGCCGATGAACTCTGTTACCAGCGTCAAAAAGTTGCCGAGGATTAAATCGCCCATGGCGAAAAACCCCCAGAACTTTCCGAAACGATCAAAAATCAACTCAGCATGACCTCGGTGCGTGACCGCTCCCAAGCGCACCGTCATTTCCTGCACGACATATCCCATCAAGAACGTCAAAACCACAAATGGTAAGAAAAATCCGATTCCATAACGAGCGCCATCTGCCGAATACGAAAGCATGCTCGGAGCGTCATTCTCGCCGAGAAATACCAGCACTCCGGGCCCGATCAAAAGCCACAGCAAGCGCACACCGCGGAATTTTTGCGCGCCACGGCCCGTTCGCCGCGCTCGTGCCACTTGCCAACGATCGCGGGCGCGATCTACATCCTCGTGAGTTAAAAGTGTGGCGAGCTCGGGCGCCGCAGCGGAGGCCGCGGCAGATTCTGTAGTCGGATGCGCGTGGACATAGGGAGCAGCGTTGGGATCGTTTTTCGAACCATCCATGGGTTAACCTAGCTAAACTCCCCATATAAACTACGCTTAACTACTTTTCAGGTCAACTGTTCCGCCCGCATTCGTTCCAAAAATCTCCGGGAAGCGCATTCCCGCCTCTGCTATAGTTAAAGTGTTCCCAGGAGGGTAGTGATGGCTGAAACGCCGAAACCCCAGCAGCAGCAAGTCCAGATCAAGGCCGACGAGAAGGAATTGCTCGGACAATACGCCAATCTAGTTGTCGTTCATCATAACGCGGAAGAATTCACCCTAAATTTCATTTATCTTTTTCCCAGTGTTCCTCACGGAAAGCTAGTCGGTAGCCTGATCTTGAGTCCCGCGCACGCGAAGCGCCTGGCAAAAGCTCTGCAGGAAAATGTCTCTCGCTTTGAAGAGCAGTTTGGAACACTTCCGGAAGGCCCCGGGCCGGGTCCAGAACCCAACGTCGGGTTCGTGCAGTAGTTCGTGCAATAACTCGTGCAGTAATCAGACGGCCGACGCGCTGCCTATAACCCAACCGTCCCTCGACTCCAGAAATTCGATCCCAACCGCAAAGCCTGCTTCCGGGACTAGCTGGCAATACGCCACGCGCGCAATCGACTTGAACGACCCGGTCAACGTCGCAATCGTGAGGCGGTCGCCCGGTTTCCACCGGCGAGTGCTCCAGACGCGCGCTCCCCCTGCGCTTACGTTTTCTGTGAAGGTCGTTTCGGTTCCCGGCATCGCCAGATGCCCGGTAATCTGAACTCTAACTTCCATCGGAGTACGCGACTCGCGTCGCCCCCCTGGCGTCTTTGGGACCCCCATCCCAAATCGCATCGCGTCACCTCCTTTCTTACAGACAGGCCGCTACATGCCTCAGGCGGAATTTCTTTTCACCGCGGCCCTTCATCCCGTAGAGCGCGCGATCCGCTGCGCCCAGCAGCTTTTCAATCGTGGTCCCGTCGTTGGGATAGACAGCCACGCCCGCGCTGACCGTCACCGGCGGTTCCTGGCCGTCGCCCGCCAGCCTCTCGCAGATTCGCAGAGCGGCCTTGCCGGCTTCCTCTTCTCCCGATTCCGGAAGAATCAGCACGAATTCATCACCGCCGTACCGCGCCGGCGTGTCAATGCTCCGGCAATCCTTGCGCAACGCCGCGCCAAGCCGCTTGATAGCGCGGCTGCCCGTTAAATGCCCAAACCTATCGTTGATCTTTTTCAGTTCGTCGAGGTCAAACAAAAGCACTGCAAAGCTTCGCCCCGTACGCCGAGAGCGCTGGATTTCATTTTCCAGAACTTCGAGCAGCCGGCGATGATTCGCAAGCCCTGTAAGCGAATCAGAGGCAGCCAGTCGGCTGACCTGATCAAAAAGTTGCGCGTTGTCCAGCAGCGTTCCGCCTAGAACCACCACGTAGCTGAGGTCCATCACCACGTGCGCGACCGTGAAAGCGGCATCGAACACATGTTGCGACTGGCTAATCGTGATTTGGCAAATGAAATTCATCCCCGCCGCGATAAACAATGCGCGGTCCAGCGACGATTCAGAATTCCCACGCCGCAGCCGCCATCCGAACCCCACCGTCGCCGCTGCATAGATTGCCGCCGGCAATAAATCCCAGGCCCGCGGAATAATCGCGCCAGGATGAATCTTGGGAGCGCTTGGCAGCAGGAAATAAAAAACGCTGGTCAAATACGCCGCAGCCCCTACCAGCAAAGTGGAGCCGGCCATCTCTTTCCCAGGTTCTCGCGAGACAGGAATTCGTCGCTCCACCGCCAGAGCAGCCAGCAATAGAATTCCCAACACCGTCCGCCCCGCCAGCCATCCAAGCGAAATATCATTCCCCGGAGTGGCCGTCACCAGCATGCCCCGGTAAAACGTCATGCTCGTCCCCGCTTCGATCAATCCGGCCATCACAAAACCAAATGCCAGAATCAGAGAAATCCGATCGTGCGTTCCGCGAAACCGCACCAGTGCGTTCGCGGCAAAGGTAAAAGCGATCAGGCTTCCAGCCATTTCCAAATAAGTGTCAAGCAGAGGATCGGCGACGTACGAAGAATTTCGAAGAATCCACAGAAGGGCGAGATACGACCCACCGGCTATCGTCCAAACAAGGACGAGACGAAACCGATGCAGAAAACCCCAAATATTGCCCGGTCGGCCCACCACTGCCCCCTAGAGACATACTTCTGCCCATAGGAAAACTTGCAACTGGTGTACCGTTCCGGAACATAGTTTTAGTACCACTTAAACTACTGAAATAGATGCCCTTAGAAGCACAAGAGCTGATCTCGGCGGGACGTACTACGTATATAATTCTTGGGGGACGGGTAGAAATGTTACATACCCACCGTCCATCTGCCCACAAATCTGACTAGGGCTTAGGCTGCGGAGGCGGGAGTTCGTGGGCCTGCACCGAGCTCTGAAAGTTCGATTTCTTGTGCGAACCATCGCAGAAAGGCTTGCGCTCGGAAGCGCCGCAACGGCAAAGTCCGATCTTGGTTCGCCCTCCCAGGCCGTAAGCCTTGCCTTCCTGATCCACAATCTGCACTTCACCATCGATTAGCAGCGGTCCATTATTAACCACAGTCACCTTGATTTCTGGCACTCGATCCTCCGATCGAAACTTGTGAAGTTTTGACGCGGTTTACTTAGCGAGGTCTGATGATTCCGGAACCCGTCAATACTTTGGAACAGAGGCATCCACTTCATCCGACCATGCAAGGATACCACCCTTCAGGTTCAAGACCTTGCGGAAACCTGCGCTTCGTAGAAACTCCACCGCTTCCGCCGAGCGCTTCCCGCTGCGGCAGTGCGCCACGATTTCGCGCGAACTATCCAGCTCGTTCACGCGCCGCGAAAGCTCGCCCAGCGGAATCAAGTGTCCGCCGAGATTGCATATCTGATATTCGTGCGGTTCGCGAACGTCCAGTATAAAAAGATCGTCGCCGCGATTCAGCCGCGCTTTCAGTTCGCGCGGCGAGATTTCGGGCACTGTAGTCTGCGCCGGGCTAGCGGATTCTTCCCCGCGGATTCCGCAGAATTCTTCGTAATCGATCAGCTTCGTAATTGTCGGGTGTTCGCCGCAAACCGGGCACTCCGGGTTTTTCCGCAGCTTCAATTCGCGGAAACGCATCGCCAAAGCGTCAAAAAGCAGCAGGCGTCCAACCAGTGACTCGCCTTTGCCAATGATCAGCTTCAAAGTTTCAGCGGCCTGTATCGCCCCCACGATTCCCGGAAGCACGCCCAGCACTCCACCTTCCGCGCACGAAGGCACCAGCCCCGGCGGAGGCGGCTCCGGATACAAGCACCGGTAGCACGGCCCTCCCGGATAAGCGAAAATTGTGATTTGGCCTTCGAACCGGAAAATCGACCCGTAAACATTGGGCTTGCCGAGAATCACGCACGCATCATTCACCAGATAGCGCGTGGGAAAATTGTCCGTGCCATCCACCACGATGTCGTAATCTTTCAGGATACCAAGTGCATTTTCGCTGGTCAGGCGCGTTTCGAAAGTGTCGATCTGAATATCTGGGTTTAGATCCCTCAGCCGATTCGTCGCTGCCTCGATTTTCGGACGTCCAATGTCTTTCGTATCGAATAGAATTTGCCGCTGAAGATTGGTCAGGTCCACCTTATCGAAATCGACCAGCCCGATTCTGCCCACGCCCGCAGCCGCGAGATACAAACCCAGCGGCGCTCCCAGCCCGCCCGTTCCGATACAAAGAACTTTCGCTTGCTTCAGCTTGAGTTGCCCCTCCATGCCCACTTCCGGCATGATCAGGTGCCGGCTATAGCGCATTATTTCTTCTTTCGAAAGCGCCACGCTCGGATTTGCCGTCTCCGGCGAATTAGAAGTCTTTATTTTCGAAGCCACGGAATCTCTCCTGATTTACTTGCTCGCGCCACCTGCGATCGAAGGCACGATACTCACGATGTCTCCATCACGAAGCCGCGTTTCTTCCTTCTCCAGATACCGAATGTCTTCATCGTTCACGTAAACGTTCACGAAGCTCCGCAGCCGCCCGTCGTCGGAGTACAAATGTTTCTTCAGCTCTCCAAATCGCGTGATAAGCCCCGCAAGCGCTTCGCGCACGTTGCCCGCCTCCATCTCAACACTTTCCTTCTTCCCTGCGTAGGGCCGCAACGGCGTGGGAATAATTACTTTCACTGCCATTCGCTGGTCTCCTTCTCCATTATTCCAATTAGATGCTTGCAGATTGTGCGACGGATTCAATCACTTCCGGGTCGTACGCGGAACGATCGTCGCGCAACCGCCACGATTTTGTGTCGCGCGGCCCGCTCGCTTCTACACTAACGATCACGTAGCTGTACCACGGCCAGGCGTGTTCGCGATCGAATTCGCTGGGGCGCGCCGGAGCGTTCGGATGCGAGTGGTACCAGCCTATAACGTCAACCTTCATTTCCCGCGCCTTCTTCTCCGCCATTTGAACGTCGCTCGGCGTTACCTCAAAACGATTGCGCGGCGAATCATCCCGCCGGTTCGCCAGCGGTAGCAGCTCGATAACTTCGCGAGACGTTTCGCTGTCCCTTCCCAGCATTGCGCCACAACATTCGTACGGAAATGTCTCCACGCCGTGCTCCTGAATTCGCCGAACCAGCGCCTCCGAGATTCGCAGCGTGCTGACGCTCACTCTTCGCTCCAGAATCGATCGCTCAGATATTTTTCGCCCGAATCCGGGAACACCGTCACGATCACCGCGCGTTGCCCGCTTGGCAACTTCCGCGCTACCTCCAGGCACGCCCAAAACACGCCTCCCGAACTGACTCCCGCCAGGATTCCCTCTTCGCGTGCCAGCCGTTTCACCATTCGATGCGCATCTTCCGTGCGTACCGCCATATCCTCATCGGCAAGTTTCGGGTCGTAGATGCTCGGCACAATCGCCGTGGCCATATGCTTCAGTCCTTCAAGACCGTGAAATCCGGAATCCGGTTGCATGCTGATGCAACGAATTGCCGGATTCAGTTCCTTCAGCCGGCGCGTGGTGCCCACGAAAGTTCCGCTTGTTCCCAGGCCCGCCACAAAATGCGTAATTCGCCCGCGCGTCTGCTCCCAGATTTCCGGAGCCGTGCTGAAATAATGCGCCGCGGGATTTGCAGCATTGCTGTATTGATCGGGATAAAAATATTTCTCGGGCTCCGCTTCGTAAATTTGCCGCACGCGCCGAATCGCTCCGTCAGTTCCCTCATCGCCGGGCGTGAATACGATCTCCACGCCGTAAGCCGCCAGTATCTGTTTGCGTTCAGGCGAAGCGCTTGACGGCAAGCACAATTTCACTTTGTATCCCAGCGCCGCGCCAATCATCGCGTACGCGATACCGGTATTTCCGCTGGTCGCATCGAGAATCACTTTGCCCGGACGCAACGCTCCCGTCCTTTCGCCCTCCCGGATCATCGAATAAGCCGCGCGATCCTTCACCGAACCGCCCGGATTAAACCATTCAGCCTTGGCGTAGAACTCCGCATTGGGAAACTCGCCGCCCACGCGCCCAACGCGCAGCAAAGGCGTGTTGCCAATGCGCTCCAGCAGGTTCTGTCCCAAGCGCGCCTCCACGCCGGAGCCTTCTCGCGATAGCGTCTGTTTGTTCACCGCACTCATCGCTCGTTTGTCCGCCAAATTCCTGTCTGAACGCCTCGGCTAATTCCGCTTCACAACGTCGCTCCGCTCATCGAAGTGAACTCAAATGGCAAATTGGATGCAGAGCAGGTCTCCGCGTATGCAGCCAAATTTAGAACAGTCTAGCAGATGCCCGCCGGCTTTGACGCAAACGGTTCCAGCCAAATCCGCGGTCGCCAATTTTTAACTTTACAGAACCCCCGCCGACTCAATACTCTGGTTCAGCATGTGGTACGTCAACAAACTGTTCGACCAGCCCCAGGTGGAATCGCTCGCCGCCAAGGGATTTCTCGTCCGCAGCTCCGGCGGCGTCGTCCGCATCGAGAAATACAATTGCGGCGCGGAGCTTCGCAAGACATCCGGGAACAGTTTTCAAATGACGGAGATTCCCTGCATTATGCTGCAAGGTCAGTTCACCGCCCTGTGGGACGCCGGCTATCAGAAATTCCTGCTTACCCATGACAAGAAAAAAGTTCCAGCTCACAAAAACCAGCTCGTTGAATTGCGCAAATTCAACGAAGAGCTGCGCACCGCTCTCGGCGTGCCCACCTATTACAACGAAGCCATCGGCTCCACCTGCCAAATCAGTGAGTACGACCGCGTAAAAGGCCGGCAAGGCGATGTGCCCGATGAGGGCGTCGGTGTAGAAGCTGAAGAAGCGAAACACTAAGTTCCGCGAATTTCCGGTCGAAGTTCCAATCTACGCACACCCGCCAATCATGATGGATTTACGAATCCTTCGCTTGTTCCAGCCTGTGCCGCAGCAGCGCAGGATCGATTCGGTGCTGTGCGAATAACAACGCGCCGACGAAAATCACCGGCACGTCGTCGTTGTAGCGTTCTAGTAGAATCGGGTCGTCGTCGATATCCACCTCGCGCAGTTTCGCGTTGAACTCAGCCAGCAAAGGCGTCATCTCCGTTTTCGCTTCATCGCACAGGTGGCAGCCTTCGCGGGTGTACATCGTAATCTCGCGTGGACCGGCAACGATCAGCCTGCCGCTTTCTGCGCGGCTGTAGTAATCTGCGCCATCTTCGTGCAGCAAACCTCTCTGCACCAGATCTTGCACCGCATCCAGCACCAGCTCCCGTTCCGCCGGCTCATTGCCGCCGACAAACTCAAACAGCGTGTGCAGGTCCAGCGAATCTTTCTCGAGTTGATCGAACGTAGAAAGAATCTTCTTGCTGATTATGGTTTCCATCTGCTCGGTCGCTCCGTCTGGGTTACGGTTTGATCGTGTAATACCGTTGGAAAGGCCCGATCGACGGAAAGAAAGCTCGCGACCGGAAAAGCTCCGCGATCTGCCGGATATGGCCCAGATCGTGGAAGGCCCATTCATTCATCAGTTGTCCGATTGAAATCTGGCCGATTTGCCCGTGTTGTCCCGTGCGCCCGATCGCGTGCGCCGGCACGTAACGCAGCATCGACAGCGTCCGATCGCGTTCGTGGCAGAATGTTTTCAGATTTTCGCGCGCCTTGTTGCTCGAGTATTTCCCCGCCGCGTAGGCTGCGTTTTGATCGTAGGGCTCAAGCGTCGGATTGTTTTTTTCGAGCATCTTCTGAATGCGCTCGCGGAAGCCCACCACTTCCACATCGGCGAGATGTGCCAGCACCTCGCTGATAGACCAGCGCTCCATCGACGGCTTCCAGTGCATTTGCTCGTCATTCGCCGACCAGACGATTTTCTCGATGATGATCGGCGTCTGCTCCAGAACCGCCAGTCCCGGCAACGCTTCCGGATTTGACGGCGCAGCCATCAAAACCTCCGTGTAATTCGCAAGCTGGTCATTTATACCCCACGCGACGCCCGAAGTGGAAGAACTGAACTTGTGCCGTCGCGGCGTGCATGATAAACCGGAATCAGAGGTAACCAGCTTGGCGAACGTATTAGCGATGGTAGACGATCTTTTCTTCCAGGCAAAAATTGTCGAGACCGCTCGCCATCTGGCGGTGGACTTGCGAATTTGCACCACTCCCGACGCGTTACTCGCCGAAATCTCGAAGGAAACTCCCAAGCTCGTAGTCGTGGACTTGAACTCGCGCAACCAGCCGCTTCAGGCCGTCGAACGCATGCAAGCTACAGCTCCCGATGTTCCCCTCGTTGGTTTTCTCTCCCACGTCCAGACCGAGCTGGCCGCGCAAGCACAAGCCGCAGGCTGCCGCGAAGTGATGCCTCGTTCGAAATTCACGAAGGACCTGGCAACCATCCTAGCCCGCGGGAAATCCGAGTCGAAATGACGAAACGGTTTTTTCTTTCCGCTGCACTCGCAGCGGCCACAATAGTCTCGTCGGCGCTTTCCGGTGCTCCCGCCGTAAACGCTCAAGCAGCCTCGGATCCCACAGCCGCTCTCTCTGCCGCCATCGTCGCCGCCTGTCGCAACAATGAAACCCAATTTTCAAATTATCTCACCGCCGACAACGCGGCCGCCTTCCGCGCTCTGCCCGTCGAACAACGCACCGCGTTTTTGAAAAGGTTTTCGCTTTCCGATATGCCCGGCAAGCCGCTGAGTTCAACCGACCAGCAAAATCGCTCATTAATTCTTTGTCAAACTCCGAGCGGCACCGTCCAATATCGCTTCGGCGCTGCGCGCGTCCACGAAAACCTCGCCTTCATCCCCGTCGCTGTAGTGGATGGCGAGCAAGCCGAATTCGGACTCGTCCGCGAAAATGGAGGATGGCGCCTTCTCTCGCTCGGCCTCGTTCTTCTCGATATCCCCCAGCTCGCAAAACAGTGGGTCGAGGAAGATCTGCGCGCCCGGGAAGACGCCGCCATGGACGCACTGCGCACCTTGGCGGAAGCGGTTCACACTTACAATCGCGCATTCGGAAAGTTGCCGGAATCGCTCGCAGAGTTGGGTCCCGCTCCCAAAGGTGAAATCTCGCCCGAGCAAGCCTCGCTCGCAGGTGCTGACCTCGCCGCCGGAAAACAAAATGGATACCTCTTCCGCTATCGCATCGTGCCCGACGCCTCGGGAAACGATACGAATTTCGAACTCGCCGCCTCCCCCGAATCCTACAACAACACTGGCCGCCGCTCCTTCTTCCTCGACGCCGAAGGCAAGATTCACGCCGCTGACAAGCACGGAGCCGTGGCAACCTCCGATGATCCGCTCGTGGAAGGCGAAAAGACGCCCTAACGAACAGGCTCCCTCAGGTATAATGGCCGCCAGATAATTTAATCACTAGCCAAGTTCCGAAAAGCAAGCAGATGTAACATCCCAAGTTTCACTTTCCAATATGTCGACGCAAACAACGCCGCAAAAGCAAACCCCCGAAGACGCTCTTCGCGCCGCAAACACCCGCTTCTATTCCGCCTTCGAATCCCTCGACCTCGCTCAGATGGAAGCCGTCTGGGCCCACGACGAAGAAGTGCAATGCGTCCACCCCGGCTGGGAGCTTCTGCTTGGATGGGACGAAGTGCGCGAACGCTGGGTTCGTCTTTTCGCCAACGCCCGCCGCGTCCGCATCGCTCTCAGTTCCGTCTGGATCCGCATCGAAGGCCGCGTCGGATGGGTGGCCTGCACCGAGCACGTCACCACCGCGTTCGCCGATAGCTTCGACGATGCCATGGTCCAAGCCACCAACATCTTCGTCCTCCAGGAAGAAGGCTGGATGCTTGTAGCTCACCACGCCTCCCCGCTTCCAAATCCCGCCCATTCCACCGTCCAATAGCGTAGTCCTACAGGGGGTCGGAGCCTGCCTGTCGGACAGCGGACTTTAGCTGCTTGGTCTCATGACCCGGATTCGTCAGGGCACGGCTTTAGCCGTGCCGCACCGGCGCCCTCCCCGAAGGGGTTTCAACCCCTGAGGGCTCACCCCCCCCCGGGACCGCCAATCTCCCGATTGGCGCCTGCCCTCGGTGGCGTGATTTCCCGCGAGCCGTCGCTTTTGCCGCTCGCGTCCAACCCGGCCATCACTTCTCACTCCCGCGCCTGTACCTAAACCAGCACCGTGTGCTATTCTTTCCCTGCACTATTCGGCACTCACGCCGGAACGTCCGCACCATTCGTTCTTTTCGTCGCAGCGGGCACCAGTCTCTACGGTCTCTCTTCAGCCCTAAGCGAATGTAAGCGTTTCCGTGAGCGCCAGGACGGACCCAGCATGTCCACACCGGCAGCCCTACCAAAAACGGCAGAGATTCATCTCGCGCATTCGCCAGACAGCGACGATGCCTTCATGTTTTATGCCCTCGCAACCGGCAAAGTCCGCTTGCCCGGCGTAAAATTCAACCACGTCCTTTCCGACATTGAATCGCTGAATCAGGCTGCGCGAAAAGAAGTCTATGACGTCACCGCCATCAGCTTTTACGCCTACCCTTTCGTCGCTGACAAATACGTCCTGCTCGATTGCGGCGCAAGCTTCGGCGAAGGCTACGGCCCCATCGTCGTCGCCGGACATCCCATCAAGAAAACGGAATTAGCCGGCCGCAAAATCGCCATTCCCGGCGAACTGACAACGTCCTATCTCGCCTTGAAACTCTTCGAGCCTAACGTCGAAACGGTGACCATGCCCTTCGATAAAATTTTAGCCGCCGTGCAAGCCAAAGAAGTCGAAGCCGGCCTTTTGATTCACGAAGGCCAGTTGCTTTTCTCGCAGATCGGCCTGCATCGCGTCGTGGACCTCGGCCAATGGTGGCAGGAAACCACTGGCCTGCCCCTTCCGCTGGGCGCCAACGCCATTCGACGCAAACTGGGTCCCGCTCTCGGCAGCCAAATCGGCCGCGTCATCCGCGAAAGCATTTCCTTCGCCCTGGAACATCGCGAAGCCGCTCTGAATTACGCGCTGCAATTCGCGCGTGACATGGATCCCGTTTTGGCCGACAAGTTCGTCGGCATGTACGTGAACCGTTGGACGCTGGATTATGGCGAAGAGGGACGCCGCGCCGTTCGCGAGCTGCTCGCGCGTGGTGCCGCCGCCGGCATGGTTCCCAAGTCCGTGCCCATAGAGTTTCTGAGCAGCGCTGCGAGCGAAACCCCGTCGCGGCCCCAATAAAGTTGTAAGTTCGTCCCGCAGCGCGATTCCTTCCGGTCCGCCGCCGCGTCCCCTGCTAGAATTCTTCTAGGAATATTTTGCGGACATGAGGAACTTCATTCAACAGGGCTTGGCCCTCCGGGAATTATTGCGCGAGCGCATCCTGATTCTGGATGGCGCCATGGGCACCATGCTGCAGCAGGCCAATCTCACTGCAGCGGATTTCGGCGGCCCGCAGCTCGAAGGTTGCAACGAGTATCTCGTCATCAGCAAGCCCGAGGTTGTCCTCTCGATCCACCGGAAATATCTCGAAGCCGGCTCGGACATCATCGAGACGAACTCCTTCGGCAGCACTCCGGTCGTTCTCGCGGAATACGGTCTCGGTGCCCGCGCCCGCGAAATCAGCCGCATCGCCGCTGAACTGGCGCGCCAAGCCGCTGACCAATTCTCCACGCCCGCAAAGCCGCGTTTCGTGGCCGGTTCCATGGGTCCCACCACAAAAGCCATCAGCGTCACCGGCGGCATCGATTTTGAACAGCTTCAGAATAATTATCGCGAGCAGGCCCGCGGCCTCATCGAAGGCGGCGCGGACCTCCTTCTTCTGGAAACCTGCCAAGACACTCGCAACATCAAAGCCGGCATCCTCGCCATTCAGCAATTGAGTCAGGAACTCGGCCAGCCGGTCCCGCTGATGGTTTCGGTGACCATCGAAGCCATGGGAACCATGCTTGCCGGTCAAGGCATCGAGGCGCTGTGGTCTTCGCTCGACCACGTGGATTTGATTTCGCTCGGCTTGAATTGCGCCACCGGTCCGGAATTCATGACCGATCATGTTCGCACCCTGCAATCGCTCACCAGCGGCTTCGTCTCTTGCTACCCCAACGCCGGCTTGCCCAATGAAGAAGGCCTCTACCAGGAAACGCCCACTTCGCTCGCGCAACAGCTCGAACGTTTTGTCGATCGCGGCTGGCTCAACATCGTCGGAGGCTGCTGCGGCACCACCGAAAAACACATTCGCGCCATCGCGCAAATGGTCGAAAACAAATCTCCTCGGCGCCCTCCCGATTCCACTCATCGCGCCGTATATTCCGGCATCGAAATTATCGAGGCCGAAGAGAGCACGCGTCCGCTCGTCGTCGGCGAGCGCACCAACGTAATCGGCTCGCGCCAGTTCAAGAATCTCGTGGCCGCGGAACTGTGGGAGGAAGCCACCGAGATCGCGCGGCGCCAGGTCAAAAGCGGCGCGCACATTGTGGACGTTTGCCTGCAAAGCACCGACCGCGACGAAATGGCCGACATCCCGCCGTTCTACGACCAGCTCATTCGCAAAATTAAAGTCCCCATCATGATCGACACCACCGATCCGCGCGCCGTCGAACTTGCTCTCACCTATTGCCAGGGCAAAAGCATCATCAATTCGATTAATCTCGAAGACGGCGAAGAAAAATTTGAGCGCATTTGTCCGCTCGCGCGCTCCTATGGAGCAGCCATCATCGTCGGTTGCATCGACGAAGATCCGGTCCAAGCCCAAGCCTTTACCCGCGAACGCAAACTTGAAATCGCCGAGCGCTCCTACAGCCTGCTTACCGAGCGATTTGGCATTCACGCCGAAAACATTATCTTCGACCCGCTGGTTTTCCCCTGCGGCACCGGCGACAAGAATTACATCGGCGGCGCTCTGGAAACCATCGAAGGCCTTCGCCTGATCAAAAAACAAATTCCCTACGTCCGCACCGTCCTCGGAATTTCCAACGTCTCCTTCGGTTTGCCTCCCGGCGCACGCGAAGTAGTAAATTCCGTCTTCCTTTATCACTGCACCAAAGCTGGCCTGGACCTCGCCATCGTCAACGCCGAGCGCATCGAGCGCTTCGGCTCCATTCCCGAGCCTGAAAGAAAGCTGGCCGAAGATCTCTTGTTTAACACCCCGCCCTCATCGGTTCCCGAAGGTCACGCGCAAGCCGAACATTTGCGAAACGCTCCGCCTGATTGGCGCGAACAATCGCCCGACCAGAAAGCCGCCATCAACCAATTTCACATCACTGCCATCACCGATCACTTCCGCGCATCCGGCTCGCGAAAAAAAGAACGCGCCGCGGACCTCCCTCTCGACCAGCGCCTCGCCAATTACATTCTCGAAGGCTCCAAAGACGGCCTGGTCGATGATCTAAATCGCAAGCGCGCCGAAGGAAATGCGCCTCTCGACATCATCAACGGCCCCCTAATGACCGGCATGGCGGAGGTCGGCCGTTTATTCAACAACAACGAGCTGATCGTCGCCGAAGTCCTGCAATCCGCCGAGGCCATGAAAGCCGCCGTCAGCCATCTCGAACAGTTCATGGAGAAGGCCGACACCGAAAAGCGCGCCAAAGTCATGCTCGCGACGGTAAAAGGCGACGTCCACGACATCGGCAAAAATCTCGTCGAGATCATCCTCAAAAACAACGGCTACGACGTGATCAACCTCGGCATCAAAGTTCCCCCCGAGGAATTAATCCGCGCCCATCGCGAACATAATCCCGACGCGATCGGCCTCTCCGGCTTACTCGTGAAAAGCGCGCAGCAAATGGTCATCACTGCCACCGACCTGCGCGAAGCCGGTATTGACGTGCCCTTGCTTGTGGGCGGCGCCGCGCTGTCGGAAAAATTCACGCGACTGAAAATCGCTCCGCAGTACAGCACCGCCGTCTGCTACGCGAAAGACGCCATGACCGGCCTGCGCCTGATGAATCATCTGAGCGATCCCGCGCAGCGCCAAGCCGTCCTGCGCGACAACACGCACGCAGGCGCCATCGCCATCGAAGAAGCCGAGCCCGCTCCCCTCGGCCCAGCCGGTGAAGACCGCTCGCCGCGCATTCGCACCGACATTCCCATTCCGCCCGTCGCCTATCTCGACCGCAAAGCCCGCTCCATCCCCGACAGAAATGAAATTTGGAGCTACATCAATCCCTACATGATTTTCGGACGTCACATGGGTTTCCGCGGAAATTTCGAAAAAGCGCTCAAAGAACGCGACCCGCGCGCCCTCGAACTTTTTCACAGCATGGAAGAAGTAAAACGCGAAGCCGAAGGTTTCATGAAGATTTCCGCCGTCTGGCGATTCTTCGAAGCGGAACGCGAAGGGAATTCCATTGCCTTGTTCGAGCCGGGAAAAGTTTCGCCCATTCACAAATTCCATTTTCAGCGCCAGCGCCTCGCAGACAATCTCTGCTTGAGCGATTACATCCTGCCCGCTGAGCCTGCCGTCGCAGGTCAGAACGGCGCGGAAAAGAAAAATGTCCGCCGCGATCATCTCGCTCTCTTCGTCGTCACCGCCGGAGCCGGCGTCCGCGAACGCGCCGAAGAAGCCAAAGCCGACGGCCGTTATCTTTTTTCACACGGTCTGCAAGCTCTCGCCATCGAAACCGCCGAAGCCTGCGCCGAATGGCTCCATCGCCGCATCCGTGAAGATTGGGGTTTCCCCGATCCGCCCGCGCTGACCATGGCCGAGCGCTTCACTTCGCGCTATCGCGGCAAACGCTACAGCTTCGGCTACCCCGCCTGCCCCAATCTCGACGACCAAGCCGGCATCTGGATGCTTCTCCGCCCCGAAGAAATCGGCGTGCATCTCACCGAAGGCATGATGATGGACCCCGAAGCCAGCGTCAGCGCCCTCGTCTTCCATCACCCCGATTGCACCTACTTCTCCGTCGGCGACCAGCCCGATCCGCAGTAGCCGCAGTTCCAAAAATCTTGAGCAAACTTTTACGGCGAGTCCGATCAATCAGCGCGTGGCCTACGGCAAAGGGATGCGATACAAGTTGCGGCGGGTATTCTTGACGCTGTAGGCGTAATCGGATGGGCTGATGGCAGAATCCACGACCCGTGGAATCACGGCTGCAGCTTTTGCATTGGTGAAGTCCTCGATTCTCGCGATTCCACCAGGGGGCAGGATCGGAAGGCCCGAGTCGTGCACCAGGGGCAGCGGGAAGGTACCTTCGCGCAAAGCAGCGAAGTAAACGTACATGAATTTTCCAGTGACATCCCAGATTGCGTCGCAATAGCCCAGGCAGAGCGGTACGATCTTGCTTCCATCCGTTGCAATCGCACTAAATTGAGCCGTGTACTCCTGATCCGGGCCAGGCGAAGTAGCAACGATCCAACGACCGTCCGGCGACCCCGCACCAAGATCGAATATACGTCCGGGGATTACCTTGTGGCGCCCGGTTCCATCAGCTTTCATGCGGTACAAAAAATTCGATCCATTTTCGACCACTCGAAAAACCAGGTCCCCATCGGGAAGGAAAACGGCGGAATCTTCGACCGCGCTGGAAGATATCCGAACTGGGGAAGAGCGGCGACTGGTTGGAGCAACCCATAGACTGGACCGTCCGTTCTGGTCGTCCATTTCGAACGCGACTTCTTTTCCATCAGCAGAAACTGAGTAGTTTGCTATGGAATACCCCGGCAGGAACCTCTCCGTCTTGCCATCGCTCAAGTCCTTGACCCAGAGCTCATAATCCGAGGCTTTGCCGTTGGCCATCAGGTAATAGAGTTTTTTTCCATCAGAGGAGAAGGACGCTCCGTGCGCATTCCCTTCCGAGGAAATCTGATGGTCGCCGTTCTTGTCGTGCAGCCATACCGTGCTGTCCTCCGTGCCGACCGACGTAATGAGCGATTTGCCGTCCGCGGACATTGCAATTCCCTCCTGGGTCGTCGGGCCGGGAGTCACCTGCTCTGGCTCTCCGCTCGGAAATCGCTGTCGCCAGATGTGGGACTTGTCCCCTTTCGTCACCGTGAGGTACACCCATTTGCCGTCAGGCGACCAAGCCCCCGATCTGCAGGAACCGTCGGGAGGACCCACGACGCGCACCTCGCCAGTTCCTTGGAAAGGGACCACACGGCACGGGAGTAAGTCGCCACGATCGCCCATCTCAACCACCAGCACCCATCGCCCGTCAGGGGAAAGATAAGAATGATGGATCATGCTGCGCTCGCCGGGAGGTGCGTAAACTTCCCGCCGCTGCCCTCGGCCTTGGTCGGTGGTCACCAGCACCATGTGCAATCCTTCTTTGATCTCAGAAAAAAGCAGCCGCTTTCCATCGTCGATCCAGGTCAAAGAGGTCGCGTTGGGAAACATAATATGCGGCTCGCCGCCGAGGACCGGCACTTCCCACATGCTAAAAGGTATAGCGGTGCCATAGGCGATGAGAGAATTGTCGGCGGAAAAGACTGGATTTAATTTCTGCGAGGCGTCATGCGTGAGTTCCACGGGCTGGCCGTCGGGCAGAAACTTGACATAAATTTGTCCGGGACCGAAAAATGAATCGCTTCCCCGTATGAACGCGAGCATCCGTCCATCCGGCGAGAGCGCCGGGTACACCGCCGAGTCCGTAAAGAAAGTCAGCTGCTCCCAATCCTGGCTCGCCGGCGGACTACTCCGGAACGAGCGAGACACGAAAAACGCTCCCGCCGCTACCGCCAGTACAAGAATCGCCGCCGCAGCATAATAGTAGCCTTTTCGCCCCGCACCAATCTGCGTCGCGCCCGAGGCTCCAGCCTGCGATTCTGGTTCTGCCTGTTCCGCTTTTCCCGCAGATGACACACGCGCGCGGCCCGACGTGCTGTCGCGTTTCAGCCTCTGTAATTCTGCTCGCACGTCCGACGCGTGCTGGTAGCGCAGATTGCGGTCTTTCTCCATCGCCCGGTCGATAATTTCTTCCAGCTTCGCCGGCAGATCCGGGTTCAGCCGAACCGCTGTAACCGGCTCCCGATTCAAGATTGCGTCGAAAATAACCCCGGAAGTATCTCCGCGAAATGGCAAAACGCCCGTGGCCATCTCGTATAACACCACGCCGAACGAGAAAAGATCCGTGCGCGGATCCAGCTGTTCGCCTCGCACTTGTTCCGGCGACATATAAGCCACTGTGCCCAGTGCTGTGCCCGGGCTTGTCAGAAATTCTTCCGCAGTCGCCGTCGGCAGCGCGGAAACACCGGGACCTTCGCCGCCCGAACTCTGCTTGGCTAAACCGAAATCCAGAATCTTGGCATGCCCGCGCGCGGTAACGAAAATGTTCGCAGGCTTGATGTCGCGGTGCACGATCCCTTTGGCATGCGCCGCGTCCAGCGCGTCCGCGATTTCAATTCCCAGCTCCACCATTTGTTCCAGAGGCAGCGGCTTTCCCGAGATGCGCTGCTTCAGCGTTTCGCCTTCCAGAAACTCCATGGCGATGAATTGCTGGTCGTCTTGTTCGCCGATGTCGTAAATCGTGCAGATGTTCGGATGATTTAGCGCCGATGCCGCCTGCGCTTCTCGCCGGAACCGTTCGAGAGCGCCCGCGTCGTCGGACATCTCGCTAGGCAGGAATTTCAAACTGACTGCGCGATGCAGCCGCGTGTCCTCCGCCTTGTACACCACACCCATCCCCCCGCCGCCCAGCTTCTCGACGATGCGATAGTGGGAGATTGTGCGGCCGATGAAAGAGGAGTCCGTCACTTTACGCGCATCTTAAGGTCTTATTAGACGCCAAGTCAACGAAGGCCGGCTTCTTCTAAAGCAGCATTGTTAGTACTAGCCGCGCTGTGGAGGGCTAACGCGAGTCGTAATATTTGTTAATGTCTCGCAGCGTCCCAAGCGAAGAACCCGCCGAGTGCGCCGCCTGAGAACTATTTCTGCTGGGCTGTTCTGCCGTTGCCATCCGCCGAATGCGCCATAATTGATCGCAACACCGATTCGAACTTGGCTGGATTGGCAGTCTGTGCCGCAGGAGCGACCCTCTCATTCGCGGTCAAATCGGAAATAGACAGCGTCTTCGTACTCCGTGCGGAAATGTATTCCTTTCGAGAATCGCTTTCCAGAGCGCGGAATATTCCTGCCTTCAAGTGCTCGAACACCTGTTCCGCATCTGCCGAAGCTTCAATCACCTCAAATTTATATTCCTCGCTAAGCCGGTCGAACTCCGCCATCAGCGCCGTCTGGTAGTTGCAAAAGCTGTCGTACATGTCGCGTCCCGGATAGACATCCATCCCCGACTCCCAATAATCGAATCCGCGCGAGAAAACCACGCGAGGAATCAGTTGGTCAATGCTCAGCCGCAAATAAAATGTCGCATCCGGCTTCAGCGCCACGCTGTAAATGCTGCGAATCCATTTTGAGTCCATTCCGCGAACGAACGCCCTCGCCATCAGCGAATAAACGTACCGGTCGGTCAGCACGATGAATCCCGATCGCAGCGCCGGGACGATCTCGTTCTCCAACCGGTCGATAAAATCCGTCGCGTAAAAAAGGCTCTGCGTCACCCGCCCCAGATTATTTCCCTCTTTCGCGCGCTTCAGCCCTTCGCCCGCCAGCGTCGAACGCGCCATTCCCGTGTCCAGCACCGCGTGCCCCAATTCCTCGAGCCACGGCTTCAACAGATTGATCTGCGTAGTGCGTCCCACGCCGTCGGTCCCTTCAATCACGATCAATTTGCCCGTCAGATCGGAAATCCGCATCCCCGGGAGAAGCTTTCCATACGTCTGCCTCATCGTTGCACCCTCACATTCGCCGCTCTCTCAAGTTGTGTTTTCACGATTTGTCTCACTTGCGTTTGCTGCACTTCTATCGGCAAAGTGGCGTCGATCACCGTCAATCCAAATTCGGAAATCATTTTTTCGTATTCCTTCAGTATCAAGCCTTGAAACAGCCGGAAGCTTTCTTCCGGATCATCGCTCAGGTCCAGATCCATCCCCGCTTCGTAATATTTAAGTTCGTCGCGCCCGTCCATCAGCCGCCCAATGGCCGTCTCCAGCGGCACGCGAAAGTAAAATGCCACCGTCGGCTTCACCGCAAACCCATAAAGCTCGCGCACCCACTCGCGGTCCATCCCCCGCGCCACGTCTCGCGCGAACGCCGTATAAATGTACCGATCGCACAGCACCACCGCCCCCGCTTTCAACAGCGGCAGGATGCTCTTCTCCGTCCGGTCCGCAAAATCCGTGGCGTGAATCAGCGAAAACGTCGCGGCCGTCAGCATCTTCTTTTTCTTCCCGAATTTCGTCGTGTCCTTCACCAGCGGCGAAGAATTCCACTCGCTGAACACCACTCCATACCCTTTCGATTCCAGCCATTTGTGCAGCAAACTCAGTTGCGTGGATTTCCCCGACCCGTCGATCCCTTCCACGATAAATAATCGTCCAGGAAATCCATGATCGCCGCGCGTTTGAATTTCCCGCTCCACTGGCCGCACGGGAAGAAACACCTCAAAAGTTCCGAATCGGTTGCCCGGTGTAATTTCCATTGCCCTCTCTCGACGCAGCTCTACGCTTCCATCCGCTTTCTAGATCGCTCCAGGCTCTGAGTTCCCGGTGCGACCCAACAAAATCCTCCATCTCGACGCACTTTGCAGCAACATTCTCAAATCCGTGTATCGAACTGGAGACTAGCCCCTCGTTCCCGCCAAGTCCTTACGGACAGTAGTGCCATTAGGCACCGCCCAAATTAGTTTTCCACGCGCCCAGCGCCCGAATGTTGCAGAATGTATTGCAAGAGGGAGTGGATATGGGGATACACCGCCCTCTGCAGTCGGCACTACCCAGCCTGATACGCCGCAGCTCGACGCGTCGAGCCCGATCTCCGGCGCAATAAAATTCTATTCCGTGGAAGATGGAATGCGGCTGCTCGCACTAAATACTGCAAGCGAGCGCTCGCAAAAACGCAGGGGGGGATCAAATGACCCATGCCGCCACAAAACAGGTAGGCCAACTCATCGACGGAAGGTTCCGCCTCGGCCAGTTCGTCGGCGGAGATGAACGCAGTTCCGTCTTCCTTGTTGACTACGACGGCCAGCAAGTTCTCAAAGCCGCCATCAAACTAATCCCCGCGGATTCCGTCGATGCCCCCGGCCAGCTCGCCCGCTGGAGACAAGCCGCAAAACTTTCTCATCCCCACTTGATCCGCCTCTTGGAAATGGGACGCTGCGAACTCGATCAAACGCCTACGCTTTACGTCGTCATGGAATACGCCGAAGAAAATCTCTCGCAGGTGATCGCTCGCCGCCCGCTTTCTCCCGCCGAAGCGCGCGACATTCTCGGCCCCGTCGTCGATGCCCTCGCTTACGTCCACGCCAAAGGCTTCGTTCATTGCCGCCTCAAACCCGCGAACGTCATGGCCGATAACGATCTTCTGAAAATTTCAAGCGACGGACTCTGCCGCATCGGCGAATCCAGCGGCGCCGCCGGAAAGCCCGGAGCCTACGATCCCCCCGAAGCCGCCGGTGGAAGAATTTCACCCGCTGGCGATGTTTGGTCCCTCGGCATGACCTTGGCCGAAGCTTTGACCCAGCGTTTGCCCGTTTGGGAGAGGACCAATCAGGCCGAGCCGGCGCTCCCATCAAACCTCCCGCCCGAGATTCTCGACTTGGCCCGCCACTGTTTGCGCCGCGACCCGCAACTCCGCTGGACCGTCGCCGACATCTCCGCGCGCCTCCAACAAAACTCGCCCGCGCCCCCAAGGCAGATCGCTCCAACCTCGCAAACTTCTTTCGCAAACCCGCGCGCTATCGGTGGAGTAGTGCTAGCCGTTGTGGCCTTGGCAGCCATCCTCGGCGGCCTTCTCCTCTTCAAGCCCCACTCGCAACCTCAGCCGTCCACCTCAGTCGCAGCCGAGCCCCCCGCAGTTCACAAAAATGTTCAGGGAAATGTTCAGCCGCCAGTTGCGGCAAAGGTTCAGTCAGCCGCTCCCTCAACATCACAGCCAAAACCGGCGAACAAGCCCGCGCCCACCTCCAAACCGTCTCCGCTCGTCGCGAAGTCATCGCCTCAGCCCGCGCCGACTTCCGCGAAGCGTTCTCCCAAAAATCCCAGCGAAACCAAACCAGCAGCGGGCACTCCTGCTCTGTCGCCAACCCCTGTCCGATCCGCAACGCCAGTCGCAACATCCACTACCGGCCTCGTGCACGCCAAAGTCCTTCAGCAAATCCTCCCCGACGCCCCGCAAAAAGCCCGAGACACAATCCGCGGCAAGGTTCGTATCACCATCAAAGTCCACGTCAACGAATCCGGCGCCGTAACCGAAGCCTCGTTCGCCGCCCCCGGCCCCAGCACATATTTCGCCGACCGCACCCTAAAAGCCGCCCAACTCTGGAAATTCACCCCCGCAAAACTCGACGGCCGCAACGTCCCCAGCGACTGGCTCCTTCATTTCGAAATCGACCCCGCCTCCACCACCGTCAACCCCACCGAAACCGCCCCGTAAAAATGCTGCCGTGCGCGTGAGTTTGGCCAACTCCTGCCGCCCGTGAGATATACGGCCTTCTGACCTCTCGCAAAACAAAGTCCCATTAACCCAAGTTTTTTTCACCCCTCAATTCTCGAATCTCGCATTTAGATTTCCACCGTTCGATTGCATTCCCTTGCTTCCCGCGCCCAACCTGACTACATTCTAAGTTTGCTATATGAGGATAGAGGGTGGCTGATGGAAGCTGTTCAAAGCGAAGGCGTGGCAGTTGAGGGCGCCGAAGGCGTTCTGCTAACCGGCTGCGCCGGAATTAGGATTCGTGCCGTCGTCTCGCCCAAAGCAAGTCTATCCAAGGCTGCCACCGAGCAATCGCGCGACAACTCTTGGAGCACTTACGCGGGAGTGTCGCAATCACGAGTTCATTTACTCAGCAAAATTAGCGATTTTCCCCGCAAGTTAAATCGCCAAATTGCGGAATTAGAAACCACTCTAACTCCCAGAAAACAAAGATCGGCGAACTGCTCAAATCGCCAAAAAATTCAATTTCGCGAATCCCAAAATCCGAGCCCAGTTTTTGCGACGCCCTCGCCGGTGCCGCTATCGCGAACTCTTGTTCGGCGGGTGCTAGTCACTAGCCGCTTGCTTGCCCCGACGAAGGAAGGGCCGCTTGCTTGCCCTGACGAAGGAAGGGCCACTGTCCTTTCTAATCGAGAACTCTTAGTATTAGAAACTCTGCAACCTGCTGATAACAAACACCGACCCACCGTTCTAATCGAGAACTTTGAACCAAACTGTACTCCGCAACCGCAAGGGCGCTCCAAATGAACTCCGCCCCCGGCCTCTATCTTTCCAGTACCGGAAGCTACCCGCGCATCGGCGATTCACCCGAATTGCAAACCTTGCGCCGAACCATCGCCGCGCTCGACCGAGGCGACCGCTCCACCGCCGACCTCCTCGACGTACAGAACGACGTAACCCGCCGCGTCATCGGCGAACAAGTGAAGGCCGGTCTCGACGTGATCACCGACGGCCTAATCCGCTGGTACGATCCCATCTCTCACCTGGCCGGCAAACTCGATAACATTCAAATCAAAGGCCTCGTCCGCTTCTTCGACACCAACACTTACTTTCGCCAGCCTGTCTTCACCGGAACGCCGCTCAAACGCGGACATCTCGCCGCCGCCGATTACAGCTTCGCGCGAAACGCCCTCGGCCATTCGCGCACTCCCCCCGGCAAAGCCGGAAAGCTCAGCATCAAGCCTGTGCTGACCGGCCCCTACACCCTCGCGAAATTTTCGCTTGGCGAGCAGGGCGGAAATAGCTCATCGAAACCCTTCGCCGCCCTCGAAGATCGCGCCCAGGCCTACTCTGAAATCCTTGCCACTGAAATTGACACGCTCGCGCAGTTGGGCGCCGAATTAATTCAAGTGGACGAGCCCGCCGCCCTCAAGTACCCGGCCGATTGGCCCATTTTCGAAGCTTCGCTCGCTTCGCTCATCAAAGCCCGCGATAATTTCACCAAGAGCGGACGCAAACTTGAGCTTGCTCTATACGTTTACTTCCATGATTGCGCGCCGTTCTACGAAAAACTGGTCGCCCTGCCGGTCGATATCGTCGGATTGGACTTCACCTACTATCCCAAGCTCGTGGACATGGTCGCCGCAAAAGGATCTCCGAAAACGCTCGGCCTTGGACTCGTGGATGGCCGCAACACGCGCCTGGAAGATCCCGCGCAGATCGCGCGCCAGATTGAACGCATGCTGCCGAAAATAAAGGGCGAACGCGCCTTTCTCGGGACTTCGTCAGGTCTCGAATATCTTCCGCGCGACCGCGCATTCGCCAAACTCGAATTGCTCGCAAAAGTTGAAGCTGCTTTGAACGGCGGCCGCCCATGAGCCGTGAAAAACTGGAAAAGCTGGGCTTGCAGTTGCCGCTCTTTCCCACCACTTCGGTCGGCAGTTTCCCCAAGCCCGATTATCTGGTGAAGGCCCGCTCGGAATTTACAAAAGGCCAACTTCCGGAAGCCGGCCTTCGCGATCTGGAGCGCAAAGCCACCGCGTTCTGGATCGAGCAGCAGGAAAAGCTCGGCCTGGATGTCCTGGTGGACGGCGAAATGTATCGCGGAGACATGGTCGCTTACTTCGCCGAGCGCCTGCCCGGATTTGCCACCAGCGGTTTGGTTCGCAGCTACGGCAATCGCTATTACCACAAACCGGTAATCACAGGGGAAGTCGGATGGCGCGGCCCGGTCACCGTCGATTGGTGGAAATACGCCCAAAGCCTCACGAAAAAACCCGTCAAAGGCATGCTCACCGGCGCCTACACCATCATGGACTGGAGCTTCAACGAATTTTATCCGGACCGCCGGGCAGCCGCTCTCGCTCTGGCAAAAGTCGTCCGCCAGGAGGTTGAAGCGCTCATCGCTGCCGGCTGCAAAATCATTCAAATCGACGAGCCTGCCCTCTCCGTACGCCCCGAAGAATTGTCCATAGCCATCGAAGCCATGGAATTCACCACCAAAGGCCAGGACGCCTATTTCATCACCCACGCTTGTTACGGCGAGTTCGAACATATTTATCCTGGCATGCTCGATCTCGCCGTCGATAATTTCGACCTGGAAATGTCCAACAGCGACCTCGATCTGCTCGACCTTTTCCGCCGCCATCCCTTCACCAAAGACATCAGCTTCGGAGTAGTCGACGTCCATTCGCACATGAAAGACAGCCCGAGCGACGTGCGCGAAAGAGTCGCGCTGGCCCTTACCATTCTCCCCAAAGAGCGAGTCTGGGTAGATCCCGACTGCGGCCTAAAAACGCGCACGGTGGAAGAAGCCGTGGAAAAGCTTCGCTCCTGTGTCACCGCCGCCAAATCGTTTCGCAAAGCTTCCGCAACCGGGAAAAAATCGTGACCGCCGACCCTCGTCTTCCTGAAATCGTTCAGCCGCCCGCAGGACTCATGCGCAGAAGGCGGCCCGTCTTCGTGTGGATCGGCCTCGCGCTTTTGCTAGGGGGCATTCTTGCCCTGCTTCTAATTGTTTTCGCGTCTGACTAGCCGCCATGAACCCTCACGAGGGCTGAATGCAACGCGTCCTTTCAACATATCGTTACATCAATCAGCCGCTCACCCCGGCGCTGCTGGCGGAGATTTATCAGGCCGGCATAGCCACCGTCGAGATCTTCTGCGCCCCGCGGCACTTCAGCTATCGCGAGCCGCAAGCCGTGCGCGAACTTGCCGACGCACTCGGCGAATATCGTCTCGAACTGCACGCGCTGCATTCCCCCACCGAGCGCGACCTCTCGCCGGGCCGCGAAAGCGGAGTCCCCATTTCGATTTCCGACCCGGAACGCATCCGCCGCCTCGACGCAGTTGACGAGGTAAAGCGGGCGCTCGAAGTCGCCGAGCGAATTCCCTGCCGCTATTTAATTCAGCATATGGGACACGGCCGCCAAAGCGCCGACCCGCGCAAACTCGACGCCGCCTTCAGCTCGCTCGAGCAACTTTCAATTTTCGCCAAAGCGCGTGGAGTGACGATCGCCCTGGAAAACACGCCCGATGAACTCGGCGCGCCGTCTTCGCTCCAGCACTTCATCGCCGATACTCATTTGCATGACTTGAAGCTTTGTTTCGACACCGGCCACGCGCACATCGAAGACGGTGTCGAACCGGGCATCGACGCCATGCGCGAGCGCATGGTGACCGCGCACATTCACGATAATCACGGCGAAAAGGACGAGCATCTCCTGCCCTACGAAGGCACCATCGATTGGGAGGCCGCGCTCGCTGCGCTTGCGAACACTCCGCAGCCGGTTGCACTCGTTCTGGAACTCAAGGAGCAGCCCGGCGGAGTGCCTACACTCGATCAAATTCGTTCGACGTTTGATAAACTGGAAAAGAATTTCGAGAAAAAACGGCCGCGCTCTTGACCGGGGCCATCAAAAATAATTCACAGGCAGGTAAATGACTCAGGATAAGCAGTCGGCCACAACCATCATCGCCATCGAGCACGCCGGAAAGCATGTCGGCAACACCGTCACCATTCGAGGCTGGCTCTACAACCAGCGCGAGTCGGGCAAACTCCTGTTCCCCATTTTTCGCGATGGTACAGGAGTCATTCAAGGCGTCGTCTCGCTGAAAGAGCATGCCGAAGCGTTCAATGCCCTTAAGGGTCTCCCGCAGGAATCCAGCGTAATCGTCACCGGCACGATTCGCGCCGAAGCGCGCGCGACGGGCGGCTTTGAGATGCACATCAGCGAAGTGGAAGTCGTGCAGCGCGTCTCCGACTCAGAACCCTACCCGATTCAACTGAAGGAACACGGCGTGGATTTTCTTCTGGATCGCCGCCATCTGTGGATTCGCACCCCGCGGCAGGCCGCCATTCTGCGCATACGCGCGGAGGCGGAACTCAGCGCGCGAATTTACATGGACAGCCAAGGCTACACGCTCACCGACGCGCCTATCTTCACTCCCGCGGCCTGCGAAGGAACCTCCACGCTTTTCGAAGTGAATTACATTGACGATCAGAAAGCCTATCTGACGCAATCGGGCCAGCTCTATGTGGAAGCAACCGCCGCCGCACTCGGCAAGGTGTACACATTCGGGCCGACGTTTCGCGCCGAGAAATCCAAAACCCGCCGCCATTTGACAGAATTCTGGATGCTCGAGCCCGAGGCCTCTTACGCCCACCTGGAAGATATGGTTCAGCTCGGCGAGGGACTAGTAAGCGCGGTAGTGCAATCCGTGGTTAAAAACCGCGCCCGCGAACTCGAAACGATTCAGCGCGACATTTCGAAGCTCGAAAAGATCGTGCCTCCGTTTCCTCGCGTCAGTTACGACGAGGCGATCAAGGTTTTGCAAAAGGCCGGGAACCCCGCGAAGTGGGGCGACGACTTCGGTGGAGATGAGGAAACGATTCTCTCCAAGGAATTCGACAAGCCGGTGGTCATCCACCGCTATCCTGCGGCCATGAAAGCGTTTTATATGGCCACGGACGAAAATCGTCCCGACCTTTCGCTGAGCTTCGACATGATCGCTCCGGAAGGCTACGGCGAAATTATCGGCGGCGGTGAGCGCCTCGCAAACTACGACACGCTGGTTAAGCGCCTTCGCGAGCACAACTTGCCTGAGGAAGCCTTCCAGTGGTACCTCGACCTGCGCCGCTACGGCAGCGTGCCACACGCAGGCTTTGGCCTTGGCTTGGAACGCACTGTTGCATGGATTTGCGGAACGGAGCACATACGCGAAGTGATTCCCTTCCCTCGGATGCTCTATCGCGTCTATCCTTAATGTTCCTTCGCCCTGAAACCGAGGGCGCGAAAGACACAAGAAAATGCCAGATAAAATAAGAATCATCGGTGTCCCGATGGACCTGGGCGCAAGCCGGCGCGGTGTGGACATGGGCCCATCCGCGTTGCGCGTCGCCGGACTGCAAGCCCGGCTGAAGCAGCTTGGCCGCCAGGTGGAAGACATCGGCAACGTGGTGGTGCCTCAGCCCGAGGAACAACCCTACGGCGAAAAACGAGCCAGATACCTCGACGAGATTGCCGAAGCCTGCAAAGGCGTCGCGGACATGGTGAAGAAAACCCTCGACGACGATTTGGTGCCGCTCGTCCTGGGAGGCGACCATTCGATTGCCGTGGGAACAACAGCCGGTGCCGCGGCGCATTTCAACAAACAATCCAAACGCATCGGCGTGATTTGGCTGGACGCGCACGGCGACATGAACACTCCGGATTCCTCGCCTTCGGGAAACGTTCACGGCATGCCGCTCGCCGCCATTATGGGTTACGGTCCTCCGGAGCTTACGGAACTCGCCGGCATTAAGCCCATGGTGGAACCGCGCAACGTGGCGTTAGTGGGCATTCGCGACCTGGACGCGAAAGAGCGCCGCCTGGTGAAGGAATCGGGCGTTCACATTTTCACCATGCGCGATATCGACGAACGCGGGATGCGCGAGGTGATGGCCGACGCGCTGCGTTTTGCCAGCGACGACACCGCCGGCATTTCGGTGAGTCTCGACATGGATTTTGTGGACCCCACGGACGCGCCCGGCGTGGGAACTCCCGTTCGCGGCGGCGTCACCTACCGAGAAGCGCACCTCGCTCTGGAAATGATTGCGGACAGCCGCTCGATGGTTTCCTTCGAGCTGGTGGAAATTAATCCGGTAATCGATCTGCACAATATGACCGCGCTGCTTGGCGTCGAGCTCGTCTTGTCGGCGCTGGGGAAGAAGATCCTGTGATTGCTCCACGCAATTTTTATTCGACGATCCGGGCATCCAGATGATTTCTCGGAAACGTTTGCGTATTGGCGTGCTTTTCGGCGGCCGGTCAGGCGAGCATGAAGTTTCGCTGGCTTCCGCGGCATCCGTAATTCGCGCGCTTGATCCGGAAAAATACGAAGCCGTGCCCATCGGCATTTCGAAAGACGGGCGATGGCTGATGGGCCGGGGCGCGCATGACATGCTCGCAGACGTTTTGAAGTCGGGCGATCGCGTGATTCTGCCTTCCGATCCTACCGCCGCCACGTTGGTTCCGCTGGTCCCTTCCGCAGGGCGGGCGAGCGTGATGGTGGATGTGATGTTTCCAGTGATACACGGCACGTTTGGCGAAGACGGCACGATCCAAGGGCTGATGGAACTTGCCGGACTGCCGTACGTGGGCGCGGGCGTTCTGGCTTCCGCGGTAGGGATGGACAAGGACGTCCAGAAACGGCTGTTCGAACAAGCTGGATTGCCGATTGTCCCGTTTATGGTTGTGCGCAGATCAGAATGGGAGCACAAGCGCGCGGCGGTGCTGAAGGCGATCAAGAAGAAATTCCGTTTTCCCTTTTTCGTGAAGCCCGCGACGCTGGGCTCTTCGGTAGGAATGACGCGTGTGAAAGCGGCGAATGAGATTTCTGCCGCAATGGATCTGGCCGCGGAATTCGCGCTGAAAATCGTTATCGAGCGCGGGATTGTGGGGCGGGAAATCGAAGTTTCGGTACTGGGCAACGACGAATTGCGCGCCTCGATTCCCGGCGAGATCGTTCCTCATCGCGAATATTACGACTACACCGCAAAGTACCTGGAGGGTGGAACCACTTTATTGATTCCCGCGCCGCTGACCAAAAAGCAGGCGGCAATTTTTCAAGAGTACGCTGTGCGCGCGTTCCGTGCCATTGACGGCTGCGGAATGGCGCGTTGTGATTTTTTTCTGGAGCGCCGCAGCGGCAAGATCTACGTCAACGAGCTGAATACCATTCCCGGTTTTACGTCCATAAGCATGTATCCGAAGCTGTGGGAAGCCTCGGGCCTGCCCTATACCCAATTGATCGACCGGCTTATAGAGTTGGCGCTTGAGCTGCACGCTGAAAAAGCGCGCACCAAGTACTCTATCGAGCTTCCCGAAGGCGCCGCTGGGGCCCTCGACGCGTAATCTTTTTCCCTCTCCTGACGTATCACTTTGAGTGACCCCCTTCCCTTGACAGACAGGAGCCTGTCTCATTAAACTAACTAGTTAGTTAAGCAATTATTTTCGGAGAGAGCAAACGACCGATGCGAGCAGGACGCAGAAAAGTTGAAAACCCGTTGACCGCGCGGCGCATCCTGGCCGCCGCGGAAGAGCACTTTGCCGCGCAAGGAATGGCCGGCGCGCGAACCGAAGAAATCGCCGCCGCCGCCCATGCCAATAAGGCCATGCTCTACTATTACTTCGGGGACAAGCGGCGCCTGCATCGCGCCGTAATGGAAAATCTCCTGCGGCAGCTTCGCAACGTCACGTTTGGGGCGGCCGCAGCCAAGACCAACTCGCGCGATCGCCTGATTGCATGGATGAACGGCTACTTTGATTTTCTCGCTACGCACCCAAACTACCCTCGGCTGGTTCAACGAGAAGTGATGGAGACTTCCAAGATCGACTGGATCGTTCGCGAATACTTCCGACCGTTCCATAAGCGGCTTACCGGCCTGATCGAACACGGAGTCGCGTCCGGCGAATTCCGCAAGGTTGACCCGCATCAGACTGTTTTCACCCTGCTGGGCATGACGGTGTTTTATTTCGCCTCCGCTCCGGTGATGAGCAGGGTGACGGGTCACAATATTCTTTCCGCTCAAGCGCTAAAGATACGGAGGCGCGCGCTCCTTGATTTTGTGGAACACGGACTAATGCGCAGAAAAGCGAGGTCACGATGACCGGCCGCAAATTTCTTACCTTCATCGCAGTGATATTTGTGATTACCGCCGTGGCGTATTACTTCACCACGCCGAGCGGAAATTACATCCCATTGACCGGCGTTGTCGATGGCAACGAAGTTGTCGTGAGCCCGCAGATCACGGGACGGATCATCAATCTGACGGTGGATGAGGGATCGACGGTAAAGAAGGGCGACTTGATTGCGGAACTCGACGCCAAGGAATTGCAAGCGACTCTTTCCGCCGCGAAAGCTAACGTTGACAGCCTGGAAGCGCAGGTCAATGAGGCCAACCACAATTATTCCTGGATGAACGGTCAGACGGACGCGTCCGTCACGGAAGCGCAGGCAAGAGTGTCGTCAGCTAAGGCTCAACTTGGTCCGGCACGCGCGCAACTTGCGCGCGATCAGGATGACTTGAAGCGCATGCAGCAGTTGTTCGACAAAGGAGAAGTGTCCTCGCAAGATCGCGATCACGCCGAGGCAGCGGTAAGAATTTCGCAAGGCACTGTGGAGGCGCTGGAAGAAGCTGTTAAGGCTCAGGCCGCGTCCCAAACCGTGGCGCAGGAAAACCGCAAGCAGGTGGCGGCTCGCGAGAGCGCTGTAAATACCACAATCGCGCAACTCGAACAGGCGCGCGCCGCCGCCGCGCAAGTATCGGCGCAACTCGGCTACACCAAGATTTACGCGCCAATTGACGGGATCGTTTCCGTGAGAGTGGCCAAACAAGGAGAAGTTGTAGCGTTAGGCTCGCCCATCGTAGTGATCGTGGACATTGACCATTTGTGGGTTCACGCAGACGTGGAAGAAACGTATATCGATTCGGTCCAGTTCGGGCAAAAACTACGCGTGAAGCTGCCTAGCGGAAACGTAACTGAAGGGCAGGTGTTTTTCAAGGGGCCGGAAAATGATTTCGCGACCCAGCGCGACGTGAGCCGCACGAAACGGGACATTACGACGTTTGCAATCAAAGTATCCATTCCAAATCCCGGGCGGCGGCTATTTACCGGAATGACAGCGATCGTGCTGCTTCCTCCGCCGGCCAGGAAAAGCTGGTTCGCGCGGTCGTGAGTCGAATCCAGGTTCGGCGCAAATTATGAATTCAATCGAAGTGGAGCATCTCACGAAAAAATTCGGCGAGCTGGTGGCCGTCAACGACATCAGTTTCAATGTTGCGCAGCAGGAGATTTTCGGTTTGCTCGGCCCCAATGGCGCGGGAAAAACCACTCTGATTCGCATGATGACCACGCTCACGCCGCCGACCTCCGGCACCGCGCGCATCGCCGGGCACGATATTCGCACCGACGCGAATGGAGTTCGCTTCGCCATGGGCGTGATTCCCCAGGCGCTGACTTCCGATCCGGAGCTTACCGCGGTGGAGAACATGGAGGTCCACGCGAAACTTTACGGGGTTCCGCGGCAGAAGCGCGGCCAGATCATCCACGATTTGCTGTCGGATGTGGATCTGCTCAAGTTCAAGGATGCGCTGGTTCGCACTTTCTCCGGCGGCATGAGGCGGCGGCTTGAAATCGCGCGCGGTTTGATCCATTCGCCGCGGATTTTATTCCTCGACGAACCCACCACGGGCCTGGATCCGGTTTCAAGAACGAATGTGTGGCAGATGATTCGCGCGCTGCGCGAGAAATCCGAACTCACGATATTAATCACCACGCATTACATGGACGAAGCCGATAAGCTATGCGACCGCATCGCGATCGTGGATCACGGAGTGCTCGCCGCTCTCGATACGCCCACACGACTGAAAGACAGCATTTCAGCCACGGATACGGTGGAAGCGGAGTTTGAAAAAGCTCCGGCCGATTGGGCCGCGCAGCTGCAAGCGCTAGCGCACGTGACCGGCGTAAACGACCGCGACGGCGTGGTGCACATTACCTCGAATGACGGCCCAGCGACCATCGCTGCGCTAATGGATTTAACGCGCTCTCGAGGCGTTGTGGTACGAAGAGTTTCGGTGCAAAGCACGACGCTGGATGACGTTTTCGTGCACTACACCGGAAACGATTTGCGGGATGCGGCGAAAGAAGGAGCGCGTTATGACATTGGCCACCTCTATCGTTAGCCGCAACGCACCGGGCGAATCCTCGAAAGGCTTCGGGCGATGAATTTCGGCCGCACGTGGGCGCTGATCGAGCGCGATCTCCGTAAATTCTTCCGCAGCCCCGCGCTGATGATGACGTCGATGATTTTCCCGCTGATGCAATTGATCGTGCTGGGCTACGCGTTTGGCGGCAAGGTTACCGGCGTGCTGGTGGCTTTCGTGGACGTGGACCATTCCGCGGAGTCGCAAAAGGTTCGCGAGATGTTTAACGGCATCGCCGCGGGCCCGCGAACCTTTCACGTGATCGATTATAATTCCATACAAAAGGCGGATGAAGATCTTCGCAATGGTTACGTCCGCGCAGTGATATACGTGCCGCAGGATTTCTCGCGGCGCTTCTACCATCGCGATCGCCCGCGTATCGCTTTCATGCAGGACAATACCGACCAATTCATCTCCAGCGCGGTTCTGGAGCGCGTCCAGGAAATGGTGGACCAGCTCAACGCTCCGGATGTGACGCCGCGGCTCGCCAACCAAGTGCAGTTGAACACCGTCGAAATTTATCCCTACATCGATTACATCAAATATCTGCTGGCCGGTTCCATCGCACTTTCCATCTTTGTCGTGGCCATGATCGGCGGCGGAATTACTTTTATTGACGACAAAGCACGCGGCCTGCACGAAGGGTATCTTGTGACTCCGATCAAGAAAAGTGAATTGGTGGCGGGCCTGATTGGCGCGGGCACAGTCAAAGGATTAATGGCCGGCATGGTGCTGACCGTCATCGGCGGAATGATTGCGGGAATTCCGCGAATTTGGGATCCGGTGCGGCTGCTTTATCTGGTGATCGTGGTGACTGCTGCGGCCATCGCGATGATGAGTTTCATGTTTCTGCTGATGGTGCGCGTGGATGATCCGCTGGTGCCGCGCGCCACCTTCGGCGTTCTCAACACGCTGCTATTTTTCCCTTCCGGCGCGGTCTATCCGATTCAAGCTTTCCCTCGCTGGCTTCGCTGGATCTCGATCATCGACCCGTTCACCTATACCGTGCACGCCCTGCGGAACCTGACGCTCAAAGACACAGGCATTGGAGGAATTTACATGGACGTGTTAGTTTTGTTGGGCATCTCGGCCGTCATGATCGCCGGATGCTTGGCGCTATTCAAACGCCAACTCTAAATCGAAGGAGCGTTCGTGGGACTTTTTGATTCAACCGAAGAACATCCGCAAGCCAAGATGATGCGTTACGTCATCACCGGCCTGGTCTTCGTCGCGCTTCTTATAAGTGCGGCTGCGTATTTACTTCGCTTTCATAAGGAAGAAAAAACGATTCGGCATTTCATGGATACTCTGGTCTCGCAAAATATGCAGGAAGCGTACCGAATTTGGAAACCAACGGAGACGTATTCCTTCAAGGATTTCCTCGAAGATTGGGGACCGAACGGCTATTACGGCCCGATCAAGAGCTATCACATCGAAAACTTGGAACGCTTGCCGAACGCCTCGGGCGGCGCGTCTTCTGGGGTTGTAACCACGATCGAAATCAGCCCTTACAATCCGTTTCCTGACGATCACGACGCTGCGAAGCAAAGCAAAACGAAGGAAGTTCGCATTTGGGTCGAATTCAAAGATCAGTCGCTGGGCTTCCCACCGTAACCGAAAGATTTCGCCGAGAGGACGCGACGGAACGTCAGATGCGGCGCCAGATTACTGAGCGTCAATACGCGCTTCGTCGATTAGCATAACCGGGATGTCGTCGCGGATCGGATAAACGCGCCGGCAGGCCGAGCATTTCAGTCCATTTTTATCCGCCGTCAGTACAACCGGAGTCTTGTCCACCGGGCAAACCAAAATGTCGAGCAGTTCCTTGGATACGGCCATCGCTTCCTCCACTTTTTCTTCCAGCGCACTGTAGCAGAGCCCGGCGATTCAGAGCAAATACGCGGTCACTAATCGCGCTTGCCGGGCAAGTTTTCCACTTTCAGCGCGAGTCTTCCCTTCCATTCCGCGCCCGGCGCCAACTCCACGGGCCACACTGCGATGATTTGCGAGCCTTGGTAGATGCGCTCGAAGCCGTCTTCCGATTCTGAGACGCTTTCTATCGGCGTCACCCAAAAATCCTGCGCTCTTGGCGCGCCCAGCGTCACGCTGACTCCCTGCCACTCATCGACGACGCGCAATTCCGAAGCAGGAGTTGCCGCGCCCCAACGCAAAGGATAGCGCTGGCCCCGGATTTCAAAATATCGGTCGGGCGCGGAAGGCGCGAGAAAATTTATGACCGCCTCGATTCCGACGAACACGGATGCAGAGCCGGGCGCGGTTCGCCGTAATTTCACATCACAGGCAATTTCGAATCCTTGGGGCGTCGGCGCAAACGAGAACGTCTTCTCAGCCGGCCAATCCGCGCTCTCTTCGGACGCAAAGGTGGCCTTTGCAGGCGAGAGGTCTACCAGGCGATATCCGCCGCCCGCCAAGCCGGCATCCTCTTCGAGTCGCACGGTTGCGCAATCCTCATATTTCTTGTCCCGTCCGAAAAGCTTCAAACGAAATGCGTTCTGCGGCCAGCGATCGTAATTCAAAAATCGTTCCAGGCCTGGTTCCTTCATGCGGGTCTGTTCGTGAATGGACTGAACACCCTGCGTGCTTTTTGCCGTTAGATTCTTCAGAGCCGCGTGATACGCCTCGGGCTTCCGGCAAAGCGAATTAATCAACGCGGCATAGGACTGGCGGCAATCGATCGCGGAAATAGTAGCGCCGTCGTGGGGCACCAGAACTGCAGCGTAGCGGTCGGAGTGGAAATAAATTTCGTCGCGGCCGTCGGCATTGAAATCAACTGTTGCTACGTCGGCGTATTCCCGGCCTCGATGCGCAAGCCCGTCAGCGATAGCCTCCGCCTGCACCAGAGCTTGCCAAAGCGCCGTCCTTAGGTGGGGAGAATAAAGCCCGCCGAAAATACCGTGCCAGTAGGCGTCGTTACATTGGCTTCGGTGGACGAGCGTTTTAGCTTGCTCGCGCGCGGCGAGAAACGGCTTGTCGTGGCGGCGGCTTTGATCGAGGCGCCGGACTTTCCCCGACACGTGCAGCATTTTCTTGTGCAAGAGGTTCGACTCGCAATACTTCGAGAAGAAATTTCTCCAAATCCCGCCGCGCAGGAAAGGCAAGTCTGCCGGACGGTTGGCGAATTCCGCGGTCAGCGCGTGGTAGCGATTTCGCGCGGGCGTGGGCAGCGACCATTCCATCATTTCGGTATAAGACGCGGTCGGAAGATCGGCGCGGCCGAATGGCGCGTGCGAAGACACACTGTCAGCAGGCGTGCTGGTTTCCAGCCAATCAGCATTGCGTTCAAGCTCGGCGAAAAACTTTTCGAGCCAACGATCGCGGTAGCAATGATCGTAGGTGCCGGGCCACACGCCGAACTTTTCCATGTCGTCGCCCATGGATGCAAATCCGCCCGGATGCTCGGCGGCAGCGCGGCGCAAAAATTGAGTGGTCTCTTCCACGCCGCGGAACGGAATCAAGTATCGCAGCGATTTCAGGCCGGGAAGAAGTTTCACCCAGTGGCATTGATCTTCTGCCGTGTAGTAGCCAAAGAGTTGCTCCAACTCAAAACCGGCACCGAGGAAATGGTTGTCGTCAACGAGCGTGTATTCCACGCCCGCTGCTGCGAGCGATGACGGAAGCTGCGGTTCCCACACTCGTTCTGCAAGCCATGCGCCCTTTGGACGCCGGCCAAATTGTTTCTCGATGTAATCCGCGAGCCTGGTGATCTGTTCCAAACGATCCTCGGGAGGGATTACCACAAGGATCGGCTCGTAGAACCCTCCGCCTACGATCTCCACCTGCCCGCTTTTTACCAGCACGCGAAGCTGCTCGAAATATTCCGGGTGCGCGCGTTCCAGCCACTCGAGCAAAGCGCCTGAGTAATGGAGTCCCATGCGAATCGCCGGATGGCGTTCGAGGACTTGCACAAAAGGCAGATAGGAATGTTGATAGGCGCGCTCCATCACATCGTCGAAATTTCCGACGGGTTGATGCGCGTGAATCAGGAGCGCTAGCTGAAATTTCGCCACTTCTGTGCCTCTTCGTCGTTCACAGAATAACCTGAATCCGGCGAAGTTCCCAAGAAACGGGCCGCCCGCATGTTTCTAAATATTTATCGCGAGAGGGTAAATTGCGCAATCACAGCTCCGCGTCAGCCTAGCCGACAGATCTCCGAACGCGTTATCGCGGCTCCGGCGAACGTTGTGAGGCGCTCGATGACCCGTTTTATCGCCACTTCCAAGGACGCGTCCACAGCCCCGGCGGGTACGTAGAGAACGATCAGGATATCCTTGGCGCTCTCCGTGATCATGCTGCGTGTGGAATCGCTTATGGGGCTGCCGAACGGCCCCTGGGAATCGGCGAGCAACGGACGGCCCTGAAGATGCCACGTCTGTTTGCCGATGCCCTCGTAGCTCTCGCCTGCGACGCCATGACGAAATTCGATGGGCTGCTGAATTCGCGAACGGTCGTAACAGCCGAATGGCCATCCCGTTTCGATCGATCCCAGATTTCCGACGTCCACAACATTTGAAACGCGATAGAGACCTTTGCCTTGCACCACGCGCCGCAGCAAAGCCTCCGAAGACGGGCGATATTTCGAAGGGTCCATGCCCCACTCTCGGAACATTGCGCGGACGTCCCGAATCGGTTTCGATTCTGCCAAAGATTCCAGAGTGAACTCGCGCCGCTTGCGTTCGCAGACTTCGTCCATCAACTGCGCGAGCGCTTGATCGGCAGGCGCGACCCGCACGCCGTCGGCCTCGATCGTGCCAAGTTTCACAGCCGGCAGCTTGATGTTGATTTCCACGGCGTCCTCGCTCCCTCGTTGAGCGGCTGCTATGATGGCTCGCGATTTAGAGTTTAGCGGGAAAAGGATTGCCAGGGCGATGAATTCCACAGAACGAGACGAGAAATTCCAGCGGGGCGTTTTGCATTTTAACGCGCAGGAATTTTTCGAGGCCCACGAAGTGTGGGAGGAGATCTGGCTGCTGGAATCCGAGCCCGAGAGAACCTTTCTGCAAGGCATCATTCAAATCGCAGCGGCGTTTCATCATTACTGCCGTGCGAATTCTGATGGGGCGGAGTCGCTGCTCGCTGCCGGAATCGTCAAACTGTCGCGTTTCCCCGCGCATCATCGCGGCCTTGCGATCGACGAGCTGCGCACAGCGGCAAAACGGTGGGCACGGAGCATCGGCGAAGGCCATAAATCAGATCATGCGGAGATTCCGCAGTTGCGCTGGAGCAAGGCGCTTCCACCAAAAAGCAGCCGCGGCGATGATTGACACCTGCAGGCTGCTGTGAAACGCTGGTTTGACGCTTGATTGCGACGGTTGAATTCCAGCGGCATCCAATATCGTAGTCTATTCAAGCGAGGAGACACTAAATGCCGGTCGAACGAGAACGCATCATGGACGCGCTGCGGCAGTGTTATGACCCGGAGATTCCCATCAATATTGTGGATCTCGGGCTGATTTACGATGCGCAGTCCGACGACGCCGGGAACGTCGCGGTGAAAATGACGCTGACGACGCAAGGTTGCCCTTCCGCACTGGCCATTCCCGAGCAGGTAAAGGCGCGGATCGCGGCCATCGACGAAGTGCGCGACGTGACCGTGGAAATCGTATGGGAGCCGGCGTGGAATCCGAGCATGATCAGCGAGAGCGGGCGGAAAGTACTTGGCCTCGAAGTCTAACCACTCTGCAAGAGAAAACGGCGGATCACTCGATCCGCCGGCGTAAACCTCTTCGCGATCTCAACAGGATCGCTCGCGCACAACCATCAGGCTAGGCCTTCTTGTTCGTGTACCAGTCCGCGTTGATCGGCGTGAAGCTCGCCCATTTTTCCGGCAAATCCTCAAGAGCGAAAATAGCTGTTACCGGGCAGACCGGAACGCAAGCTCCGCAATCAATGCACTCGACCGGGCTGATGTAGAGCATTTTCTCAGCTTCAAAATCCGCCTCGTCTTTGCGCGGGTGGATGCAGTCCACCGGACACACGTCCACGCAGGCGGTGTCTTTGGTACCGATGCAGGGTTCAGCTATGACGTAAGCCATCTCGCGTTCTCCTCGAAACAATCACGTTTCCCGGACGGTCCCGGAGTATTGCCAACAGCCTTATGCGTTTTTTATACCATCAAATAATAGCAGGTACAAGCGCAAGCCCCTGCGTCTATTTCTTGGTAACCCAGCGGCAGTTGCCGCTTATGCCGCGAAACCGATAGAATAATAACCTGAGGCAAACAGACTTGGAACGAATATCGCACCATTGTTATCTAGCCTGCGCTTTTGTTTTCCTGGCTTCGCTGGTGGCGGTTCACCCGGCTCGAACGGTGAGCGCCGGTGGAAACCTCGCTCCCGGTGCGGCCCAGGCTGCGAAAGTGCCCGATCCTCCAGTCATTGACCTGGCAGGCTACCAACAAATTCTCGCGAAATACCACGGCAAACCGCTAGTTGTGAATTTCTGGGCCACTTGGTGCGAGCCATGCCGCGACGAATACCCCTTGATCGTTGAGCTGGCCGGCGAATTCAAAGCGCAAGGCGTGAGCGTGATTGGAATAAATATGGACGATGATTCGGACATGAATCTGGTTCGCCGGTTCATCGCGCGCACGCAGCCGCATTTTCCCAATTACCGCCAGAAACCCGGAATCGATCTCGACGCGTTCTACCGAGGTGTAAATCCGGAGTGGAAAGGCACCATGCCACAAACGGTTTTTTACACGCGCGATGGACACATCGGCGGGTATTTCCTGGGCACGCGGCCGCGTCCCGTTTTCGAGCAAGCTTTTCGCGATCTTCTGACAAAACCCACTACCAACAATGATTCGAATCCCGGCTCAGGAAATTCAGCCGGACATAGTTAATTTATCCTACGAGGGAATCTTCCATGCTTCAAATGCGGGGAAATAAACTGACCTGGCTCGGCCACGCTGCGTTTCGCATCACCACGCCTTCCGGAAAAGTGATCGTCATTGATCCGTGGGTGCAGTCAAATCCCATGGTTCCTGAGCCGCTCAAAAAATTCGAGCGTCTCGACACCATGCTCATCACCCACGGCCATTTTGACCACATTGCGGATGCCATGGCGCTTGGAAAGCAGTTTAAACCGCAGATCGTTGCAATCTACGAGACCTGCGTGTGGCTGGAATCGAAAGGCGTTTCGAACACGAATGGAATGAATAAAGGCGGCACTCAGCGAGTGGATGAGATTGAAGTCACCATGGTAAATGCGATTCACTCCTGCGGAATCCAGGACGGCGACAAGATCGTTTACGGCGGGGAAGCCTGTGGTTACATCATCCGCCTTCCCGGCGGCCTGAAGATTTACCACGCCGGTGATACGGCAGTTTTTGGTGACATGAAATTAATCGGCGAGCTGTACGCTCCTGATCTCGCTCTTCTGCCGATTGGCGATCACTACACGATGGGTCCGCGCGAAGCGGCAATGGCGATCAGGCTTCTCGGCGTTCGCGAAGTCGTTCCAATGCACTTTGGCACGTTCCCGCCTCTGGTCGGGCGGCCCGAGGAACTCCGGAAAATCACGCAGGACATTTCGGGGCTTGAGATTCACACATTGAAACCCGGCGATTCGATTGGCTAGCGATTGGGATAGAAGCTGACGAGAAAGGAATAAAATGCCCGGCATTTTGAACGCAAAGGTCGAAAAGTACCTTGCGGGGTTATTGCACAAACGCGACCCCGTAATCTCAGACATGGAGCGCTACGCCAAACAGCATGACGTTCCGATTATTGGCCCCGTGGTTGCGCGATCGATCTATCTATTGGCGCAAATTTCCGGCGCCAAGCGAATCTTCGAGATGGGTTCCGCGATCGGATATTCCACCATCTGGCTGGCGCGCGCAGCAGGCGCGGATGCGGAGGTTTATTACACCGACGGCGATCCTGCGAATGCGGCGCGTGCTCGCGCGTACTTTAAACGCGCCGGGGTCGAACAGTGCATCCAGATCATGACCGGCGATGCCGTGAACCTGATCGATCAAGTTCCCGGCGAATTCGATCTGATCTTCATCGACGTGGACAAACACCAATATCCAGAGGCTTTGCGCAAAGCGGTTCCCCGTCTCCGCTCGGGCGGATTATTGATCACAGACAACGTACTGTGGTCCGGCCACGTCACCGCAAAGACGAAAGATCCGCAGACGCGCGCAATCCAACAATTCAACAAGCTGATTTATTCTTCGCCTGAACTCTTTCCCGTGATCATTCCTCTGCGCGATGGTGTCGCGGTTTGCCGCAAATCCTAGAATTGGTTTTGATTTCCGCAGCGTCGGGAAGCCGAGTGCCTTAAGACCCGGAGAGCAAATTGCGCAAAAAGAAGGTGAGGTTAGCGGGACGCTCGGCCAGGCGGCGCATGAAGTAAGGAAACCAGTCCGTGCCGTAAGGAATGTAAATGCGAAGCCGGAAGCCGTCTCGAACAAGCTGCTTCTGCAGGTCGGTACGAATGCCGTAGAGCATCTGGAACTCGAATTGTTCGCGGCCGATATTTTTTTCGCGAGCGAAATCCTTCGTTGCGTCAATCATCGCAGGGTCATGCGTGGCGATGCCATGATAAATCCCGCTGGGCAATAATAGCTTCATCAACTTCACGTAATTGGCGTCGACGTCTGATTTTTTCGCAAATGCAATGTCCGGCGGCTCTTTGTACGCGCCCTTGCAAAGGCGAAGCCGGCAACCCGCCGCAATCAAATCCAGGACATCTTTTTCGGTGCGATACAAATAAGCCTGCATGACGGTGCCCACGGCGGCGTATTTCGCGCGAACACGCTTGGTTATTTCGACGGTACGCTCCGTATAGGGAGAGCCTTCCATGTCGATGCGCACGAAATTTCCCTGCGCCGCAGCGCGCGCGATGATTTTCTCAAGAAGCTCCTGGCACAAACCCTCGCTCAGATCGATACCGAGCTGCGTGAGCTTGAGCGAAACGTTGGAGTCCAGTTTTTCGCGATCAATGCGAGCAAAAATCGCGAGGTAATTTTCGGCGGCCTGGCGCGCTCCTGCTTCATCCGACACATTTTCGCCTAGCAAATCGAGGCTAGCCAACTGCATCGCGCCGTTTACTCTGCGCGCCACTTCGACCGCATCGTCCAGGCTCTCGCCGGCAACGAATCGCCGCGCCACGCGCCGGCTCAGCGAATTGTGCATGATCAGCGGCGCGAGCCGCTTGCTCTCGGAGAGATGCAGAAGAAATGAGCGCATCAGTAGGATGCTGCAACAAATTGGCGAATAGAGATCGTTGGATCTTGCATCAAGCCGGGATTACGCGCAGAGCAAAGCGCGCGCACTAGGCTTTGAGCCCGGTAAGAAATTTCTCAGCATCAATGGCCGCCATGCAACCTGATCCGGCCGCAGTAACCGCCTGTCTGTAACGATGATCTTGCACGTCACCGGCGGCAAACACGCCTTCCACATTCGTCTGCGAGCCGTGGTTGGTAATCAGATAACCCGCGTCGTCCATCTTTAGCTGCCCCTTAAAAACTTTCGTGTTTGGATCGTGGCCGATGGCGATAAAAACGCCCTCGGTCGGGATGGTCTTCTTCTCGCCGGTATCCACGTTGCGGACCGTCACCAATTCGACCGACTTCTTACTCACGTCGTGGACTTCGTCAATAACGTAGGGCGTCAGAAATTTGATCTTTTCATTCGCGTGCGCACGATCCAGCATGATTTTCGTCGCGCGAAATTCGTTGCGCCGGTGCAGGATGGTCACGCTCTTCGCAAATTTCGTCAGAAAGGTAGCCTCTTCCATCGCGGTATCACCGCCGCCGACCACCAGGATGTCGCGGTCGCGGAAAAAATAGCCGTCACAGGTGGCACAAGTCGAAACGCCGTGCCCCAGCAGGTGCACCTCCGATTCGATGCCGAGCATTCGCGCCGACGCGCCCGCTGCCACGATCAACGCCTCGCATTCGTAAGTTTCTTTGCCCGCTTCAATCTTAAATGGGCGCTTGCTCAGGTCCACCGACGTCACTGCGCCGGAGCGAAACTCAGTTCCAAATCGCTGGGCCTGTTTGCGAGTGTTCTCGATCAGTTCCGGCCCCAAGATACCTTCCGGAAAGCCGGGAAAATTTTCGACCATGGTGGTCAGGGCGAGCTGCCCGCCGGGCTCGTAACCGTCCAGAACCAGCGGCTTCAGATCCGCACGCGCCGCATAAATCGCCGCGGTCAAGCCGGCGCATCCGCTTCCGATGATGATCACTTTGTGCACTGAAATCTCCTCAAGAATTGCTGTGAACCGCTGATGCGACACCCGAAAAGATTAATTGTATCATTCCATGTCCGCGACGCCATCGTCGTGCGGTGGCATGATACCTGACCATGCCGTCCGATGTATTCGCGAGATGAAATCGTGGCGGTACGTTTTCTGGTGAGGGGAATGCATGTTCACGTCCGCAAAGCTCTTCCAACTTCTGAATGAATCGATGGTTTTACTCCTCGGGGCGCTGCTGATACTGCTGGCCGTTTCGGGACGCGTGGGTTTGCCGGCGCGGCCGGTGGCTTTCATTGCCCTTGGAATTGTGTTTGTTTACTGGGGCGCCCGCGCCTGGGTACGCCGTGAGCCCACTCCGGCCCGCTGGCCCTCGAAGATTCGCGCCGCTTCGCTCGCGCTGGTCGGCGCGCTGATTCTGTGCATTCCGCTTCTTCCAGTTGGTTACATCCCACTCCTTCTCGGGCTCGCCGGAGGAGTGCTCGTCTTGCGCGGAGTCTTGGGCGCGGCGCTTTTCGCTCGCGGTGAATGAACGCGCCCGATCGTAATATTCTAAAAAATGTGGGCGGGCCCGCTTCGCTCTTGCTAGTCTCGCCGCTTCCCGATAATCTCACTCGCGAGTTCAGGTTCGCCTGTTTAGTCGAGTCGGCGAACTCGGGCCGCAGAACATAGATTCAGGGTTTCAAGAGGACAAAAGCATGCTGAAAGAATTCAAAGAATTCGCGATGAAGGGCAACGTGCTGGACATGGCCATAGGCATCATAATCGGCGCCGCCTTCGGAAAGATCATCACCTCGCTTGTGGCCGACGTCATCATGCCGCCGATTGGCCTTATTCTCGGGCACGTCGATTTCTCCAATCTTTTTCTGAATCTGTCGCATACGCATTACGATTCGCTGGCTGCGGCCAAAGCTGCGGGAGTAGTGACCATCAACTACGGGTTGTTTCTGAACACCGTTATCGATTTTCTGATCGTGGCATTTGTAATTTTCCTTGTGATCCGCCAGGTGAATCGCTGGAAAAAACCCGTTCCGGTTGCGGCACCGGCGACCAAGGAATGCCCGTACTGCTTTTCCGCAATCTCGATCAAAGCCACGCGTTGCCCCAATTGCACCTCGGAGCTTCGCGCCTGAAAACTCCCTGAAGAGCGGGCGGGCCGTGCAAAAGCCTTATCAATTCGGTTTTGCCGGCAAATTTTTCGGATCCACCGGAGGATTCAGCCTGCGAGTCTGAATTTCCCGAAGATGCTGCCGAAGTCTTTCGAGCACTTCATCGCCTTGACCTTCCGCGATTTCCCGCTCCAGTTCGGTCAGCGCGAAGTGAATGATGTCGTGATGGTGTAGTTCCTCGCCCGGCAGCTTCTCGCTGAACTTGAGCCACATCTTGTGCAGCACATCAATTTCCTTGGGTGTCAGGCGAGGCGCGTGCGGGCCGAGGTAAAAGATATATTCCTGGCCCACCTGCGTGAAAATCTCCAGAGCCAATCGTGGCCGCGGTTCCGGCATGCGTTCCCAGGCCAATCCAATCTCGCGGGCCTGTTCCGTCACGGGCATTTTCGACGAGCTCCCGACCACAATCGTGCTGGACTGAAGATTCATCGCCGTGCGCAGAATGCCTTCCCACAAATCATTGGCGGCAGCCACGGCCAGGCGCACCGGCTTTCCTTCTTTCTCCGCGATGGCGAGAACCTTAGTGAACAGCAACTGCTCAATGGTGCTGAAGAGTTGATCGGGATCCAGATCGTATTCGCCGGAAGCTGCGCGGCGCAACATGCGCACATGCAATACCACTATTTCCGCGTCCAGTCCTTTTACGCGTTTCAAAGCAGCTTCCAGGTGGTACAGCGCGTAGTAGGTGCTTACTGGAACAAGGATGCTGCCCGGAGCAACACCCACGCTCGTGGGAGTAAGCTCGGCTTCCTGCGCAAGATTGAACTGATCGAGCTCAACATGAGCCGCGCCGGCCTGCCGTTTGTGCATTCGATGCTCGGAGATTTCAAACACCGTGAACAAGAGGAGAGTGAACGTAATTCCCGCCATCGTCGCATCAGGTTTCGTAAATAGGTTAATCACTGCAATAGCGAGCAAAACCAAGGTGATTAATCCCAGCCCGATCGGGATTTCCACGCCGAAAATGACGGGATTGAGAGGCACGCGGTATTCGCGATCCTGGGGATGCGTATAGCGCAGCACCAGAACTGCAATGCCTTTCATCGCAAAACTCCAAATCACGCCGAAGGCATAGAGGTTGCCCAGAAATGTTACGTCGCCGCGGCTAGCCAGGATAGTGATGATCTGGAAGGCTACAACCATATTAATGATGCGGTGGGTGGTTCCAAATCGCGCGTGCGGGTGGCGAAACCAATCCGTTAAGACCCCGTCTTCTGATACTCGGTTCAGTACTCCATTCGAGCCTACAATCGCCGTGTTCACCGCTCCCGCAAGAATCAGAACGCCGACGACCACGACGAACACGTGAAACGCAAGCCGCACTGGAAAACTTCCGACCAGATGCATCGAAAGCCCGCCGATCAAGTTCTCCGTGAATTTTCCCCGCACGTCATCCGGAATGATCATTACCGCGAAGAAGGAAACCAACGAGGTGAAGACCAGGCTGTAAATGAAAATAATTAGCCCGGCTTTTTTCAGATTGGGCAGCTTGGGATGTTCGATTTCCCGATAAACCTGGGCGAGCGATTCCTCGCCGCTCATGGCCAGCACGGAATGGCCCAGCCCGACAAAAATCGCAATCAGCGTGATCGTATGCGCCCATTGATAGCGGTCCAGCCAGCCCAGCGAACCCTTGTCGAGCTTCATGTTCTGGGGCAGCGGCGCAGGCGGCAGGTGCCACCCGCCGCGAGCGTATAAGGTGTAGAAGCACCAGCCAATCAGGACGATCACCATGATGGTGGTGAGCTGCATAATCCGCAGCGCCTTGCCACTGGATTCCGGCACGCCCTTGATATTTTCCCACCAGAAATAAAGCGTGATCACGATGGCGACCGCGGCAGCGGTTCCGTTCACGTAAAGATGAATCGGAATGTGGGCGTACACGAATAATTCGTTCAGTACGCCCACCAGATATTGGCCCGCGGATACGCCGCTGATCGGCCCGGTAAGCACGTAGTCGAACATCAGCGCAGAAACCGAGAACTTCGCCAGTGTTCCGCCCAGCGCTTCTTTCACCACGCGATACACGCCGCCACGAACGAACATGCTGCAGCTCTCTACGTAAATCGCGCGCACCGCGTAGGAAAACAGCATGATGCCCAGGATGAACCACGGAGCGGTCTTGCCGATGAATTGTTCTGCCTCGCCGCCGGCGTAATAAGCCGACGAGGCGAGATCGTTCAGGACGATGGCTGCAGCCCGCCAGAAGGAAATGAACGCCAGCATCGCCGTAGTGGCGACGAGGACCTTGGCTACGGGGCGTACCCTACCAGGTGTGAAAATGTGGCCGGTGGAGTCGGATGACATACGTTATAGAGATGAGGAGAAGAACTATACGTTGAATTTATCGCAAAAACAAAGAGTTGCTCGACCGGGATTTCTTCCCCGGCGCGGAATCACGCGGCGAAAGTCGCGGCCTTCGCGTCAGGAAACTTTTTCTTTTGGTGCCGGGCCAAACTCGCGCACGCAAGCCTCGCAGGGGCAGATTTCGCGCAAATGTTCGAAGCTATAAATTCCGGTCGCGTGGCTATCCGAGAATTCAATCTGAATCGCGTAATTCCCTACCGCTGTCGCGCTTTTCGCAGTTACGCGCGGCTTAAACATCGGTAATACCGCGCTGGGGGCTGGTCCGCTCGGTGATGTCCCAATACGAGCCTTCTTTTCGCGCTCGTCGTTGCATAAAGCGCACGGACAACGTTCGCGCAAGTAGGGAAAGTCGTAGCGGCTCGCGTGCCCGTCCGACCAGGTGATTTCCACGCCTTGGCCCGTCGATACGCGAACTTTCACGTCCGTCGGCTTCTTTCGCAAATCCTGTGCTATCGGCATTTCTTCCTATTCTAGCAGACCTGTTTCGACGTTTGTCTCGACGCAGCCGCGTTAGGTGACGGATTTTAATGACGCCGGAACCTGCACGAGCCTTCCATGCGCGAATTCGATGCGGCGATCGGCCAAGCTTCCGATGGAGGAAGCATGCGTGACCATGAGAATCGTGTGGCCTTCGCGATGCAAATCGCGGAAGAGTTGGATCACGGTTTCCTCATTTGCCTCGTCTAGATTTCCCGTAGGTTCGTCCGCAAGTATAAGTTTGGGATGATTGATTAACGCGCGAGCGACGGCTACCCGCTGCTGTTCGCCGCCGGAAAGTTTTCCCGGCAAATGTTCGATGCGATCGCCCAAGCCTACGCGTTCGAGCGCTTCGCGAGCTTCTTTCTCATCGGTGGTGCTGTGAAAATATTGCGCCAGCATCACGTTTTCCAGCGCGGTAAGATAAGGCACCAAGTGAAATTGTTGAAAGATGAAACCGATCTTCTGCGCCCTGAAACGAGTGAGCCCGGATTCGTCGAGCCGTCCGACGTCGACTGTGTCCACAATCGCTTGCCCTGATGTGGGCGTATCAAGGCCGCCCAGAATATTAATCAGCGTGGTTTTTCCCGAACCCGATGGGCCCATGATGGCGATCCATTCGCCCGCTTCCACGCGGAACGACACTCCCGCGAGCGCGCGAACGTTGCCGAATTCCTTGCGCAAATCTTCCACTTGTACCAGCGTCGCCACTATTCCCCTCGAAAAATTACGGCTGGTTTCACTTTTCCCAGCAGCCGCAAAGGAAGCGCTCCGGCGAGCGCAACTGCGACCATAAGAGCTATGGTCAGCGGAAAAATTTCCCAGCGAGCCGAAATGGCAGTGCCAAAAACGCGCTGCCCCATCCAGCGCGAAAGTTCGACACCAAGGATCGCACCGACGAATCCGCCCGCTGCACCCAGCACGCCTACTTCCGCCATAAATAACGCGACGATCCGCGCAATCGAGCCGCCCAGCGCTTTCATCAGCCCTACGTCTTGGCGCCTCTCCATGGCGAGAGCCGCCATCGTCGCGAGGACACAAAGAGCCGTCAGCGCCAGGATCAAGAGCACCATGGAAACGATCAGCAGCCGAATGCGATTCAGGAGGTCGCCTTCGGCTTCGGTTACCTGCCGGATTGGCCGCACTTCATAGGACGGCAGCGCAGCCGCGAGCCGCGCTGCGTAATCCGAGATGCTTCTTGCAGTGCCCCTCACGCTCAACTGGGCCAGACTGATCTGCCCTGAAAGTCCCGCGAAGCTTTGCACCTCGGGCAATTGCAAAAACACCTGATTGTCTTCGGCGCCGCCCGCATCTACGATTCCGATCAGCACGAGCTGCGCGGTCTTCCCCAGGTAAGACAAATGGAGCGGGCTGTTCAGCGCAAGGTGCAGCTGTTGCGCCACGTTGCGTCCAACCACGCAAGGTGTTTGATCGTCGCGAGCTGAAGTCCATTGCCCCTCGACCCTCCAGGCCGGTTCAAGCTTGGGCAAATCCTCCAGCTTGGTTCCGGCGACAACCACGGGCGTGTCTTCAGCGCGCTCGACGATGTAGAGAAAAGGTACTGCCTCCACGACAGCCGGGTCTTTCAAGTTCTGTATTGCGGCGAACGCATCGCTTTCATTCATCAACGCAGACGGGGCGTCACCGGGCATTTGAGCAGCATCGTGACCCGGCGAAATCACCAGATTCGCGCCCAGCATGCGAAATTCTTGCGTCAGCTTGCGTTCGATGTCGAATTCGAGATTCAGTAGCGCGGAAATCACCGTGCCGCCACTAACCAGCGCCAGAATCGCGACCACAAGCCGCCCGCTGCTGCCGCGCAAAAGTTTCCAGAGCAAGCGCCAGAACATTACTCGCCCCGCAGTATCGGCGCGGGATTGAAATGCGAAGCGCGCCGCAGGGGAATTAAGCTGCCCACAAACGCGACGATTGCGGCCAGGCCAAGAACCACCGGAAACAAAATCAGCCGCGGCGAAGCCGGTGTTCCAAAAACGCTTGCTCCCAGGCTCCGCGCCAAAATCACTCCGATCGCAAACCCAACGGCGCCCCCCGCAACCGCGAGCAGCAACTGTTCCGCCAGAAATATTCCGGCAATCAACGAGTTTGTTGCGCCGAGCGCTTTCATCACCCCAATTTCGGCGCGCCGTTCAAGCACGGTCGTAGCCGCAGTTGCAGCGACCGCCAAGGCTGCAGCGCCAAGCGCAGCAAGCGTAACGATCCACAGCAGCGTGCTCACGCGCGAGAGAATGCGGCCTTCCGTGTCCGCCACGCGGCGAATAGTGCGCACGTCCGTTCCGGGCAGCACGGTTCTTATTTGGAAACTAATCGAAGAAATATACGGCGAGCAGAACCAGCGATCGTATTCCGTCGGCGTCATTTTCAGCGGATCGCGTTCGGAAAACGTGTCCGCCGGTTTCGTCAGCGCGCTCACGAAAAGCTGGCGAAACTGCCCTGGATGTCCCGATAATCTTTGCGCGATTGCGAGAGGCACGAGCAACGACTTGTCATCCGCGTCATCGGTCGACACGATGCCGACCACTTGGAGAGGAATCGCTTGCGTTGCGTCGGGTTGTCCCTGAGCTGAATCGCCAGCCGACCGGCCGGTAACGTGAAGGACCGTTCCGGACGTCACGCCCGGCATCGTCGCGGCCAGCGCCGAACCCATCACGCATTCATTTGCGTCGTCGCGAAACCAGCGGCCCTGAACTCTCCACCAGGGATGCGTGACGCTCAGACCAGTCTTGAACTTCGTGCCATCCGGGACGGACACATCCTGCGCGTACCAGGTTCCGACAATCATCGCGAGAGTGGGCTTATAGTTTCCAGATTGAATCGTAGCAGGCACATCGAGGAACGGCGTGAATCCCAGAATATTATGGCGCCAGAAAATTGTTTTCAATTTCCCGAGGTTAGCTTCGCTGATGTATGCGCCTTCGTTCACCGGACGGTAATCGACGCCGCCAATTTCGATGGGGAGCGTATCCGCTTGCGGCGTGACCAGCAGATTCGCACCCAGGCTGCGAAATTCGCGCGCCAGTCGGTCGCCAACCTCCAATGCAATGGTCAACGTCGAGGTCGCCACGGCCATGCCCACGACCAATGCGGCCGCAACCAACACTTTCCTGCGCGGATTGCGAACGAAGGATTCTCTTACCAGCCGGCCAAACATCGTTCAGGGGTGAATCGTAGAAGCGGCATTGCCGAGCGCCGAAACATCCACAATCACTTGTCCCCCTTCTACTCGGGATTTCACCGCGATTGGGTTGCAGCCGCCGGATTCTCCGATGGAAGGAATGTAAATCGCCGCTCCACAATTCCTGCAGATGACGCTCTGCCCTTCCTGGCGATAGCCTGCCGTGCCGCAAATCTGGCAAGCGTCCAGCGCCGTGGCGAAGTCGCCGTTTTGCTTGTGGATCACCAGAAATCGGATTACGGTTCCGTTCACGTCAGCGGTATAAAAATGAAGGCTCGAATCCGTAAGCTCAGAGAGAGGAACGTTTACCCGGCCATTTTGCGCGACAAGCAACTTCGCGCGCACCGGCGCCGTTACCGCTCGGGCATACACGTACTCCGCCGCGAAGGACAGCACCACGGCAACGCACAAAATCGCCGCTGCGAAACTCCAGCGCTTCTGCCGACGAAATTCCCATTCGCGCATCCGCCGATCGGCCGGATTCGCTGCTTCCGCAGACGCAGGGTTCTTCGCACTGAACCATTCGCGGAGCACCACGAGCGCCGCAACTCCCAGGATCACCACAAAAAAGAATACTTCGTTGCGCACGATGGGGCCTATCGTGGCCATTTCCCTTTTACTTGACGGCAGCCACATCGCCTCGCTCAATTCGTGCAGGCCTGTAAGCAAAAGCTGGAAGGCAACCACCATCAGAATCGTGCTGGTGGCCGCAAAAAAACGATGAAGCGGAATTCGCAGCGTACCCTGAAAGAAGAAAAGACCCACCGCCACAGCGATCGCTATACCGAGCCCGGTTCCAATCCAGACTTGCACACCCGCGCTGGAAAGCTCCACGGCGCGCAAGATCAAAACCAGTTCCGCGCCCTCCCGCACCACCATCAGGAACACAAAAAAACCGATTCCCCAGCCGGCCGCGCGTGTGGACTGCTGCGCGTAAGTTTCCACCCGTTCCTCGATGTGCTTCTTCAGGTGGCGCGCCACGCGGTTCATCCACACGATCATGGTTATCACCAGAACGCCCGCCGCGAGCATCAACAACCCTTCAAAGCCGTCCTCGCTCACATGCCAGCGTTGCAAGAGCAATGCCGCGGCGATACTGGCCGCGGCGGCGAGAATCACGCCCGCCCACACATAGCGAGTAAGCGCGCGACGCCCGGTTCGATTCAGATAGACGAGGACGATACCGACGACAAGCGCGGCTTCGACGCCTTCACGAAGTGCCACAAGAAGAGCAGATAGCATGAAATTCTAGTTGTAAATGTGTGTCAAGTAGCATTCTCAGTGTATCTCACCACCGTGGCAACAGCAAGGGAATCCAGACGTGTTCGCCGCCCTGCGCTTCCCTGTACAATCATATGCGTCGATTCGCGAAGAGCGCTCAGGCCTTGATAACTCAGGCGGGAACGCAGCGTCTAATCACTTATGCCATTTGCTCGCAGTCCCAAGTCGCTCAAACTCCTTGCAGCTCCGGCTGCGCTCCTGCTCGCTATTTGCTTCGGTTCTCTTCACGCCACGTTCGCCGCCCACGCGGAACTGCCGGCCGCTCAACAGTCTCAACCCGACAGCGCCAAGCCGGCTCAAACGCAGCAATCGCAACCCGCCGACGCCCCAGCCTCGACAAACTCCTCAAGCACTCCGAACTCTCCGCCGATAAAGGCCGACCTCAAAAAAGCCAAGCAGGCTAACAAGCAGGGCCTTCGTGCGGAGGAGCAAGGTGACTGGCAGGCAGCCTACGAAGCCTATGGAGACGCGGTTAACTTCGCGCCCAACGATACCGATTATTTTTCTCGCCGGGAAATAGCCAAGAGCCACGTGGTCCAGATGAAAGTTGATCTGGCGGAACGTCACGCAATCTCCGGCGAAATTCCCGCTGCATTGCATATGCTGCGCGAAGCGCGGGAACTCGATCCCGCCAACAAAGTGATCCGCGACAGGTTGGCGGAACTTGCGGCTCTGGATCCCGCGCTAGCGAAACAAGTTCTTTCCGGCCCCGAGCCTCCGCGCGAAGTGCATTTGGAACATTCACCCGGAAAACAAAATTTCCATCTGCGCGGCGATACCCAATCCGCTTATGAGGAGATAGCGCGAAAGTTCGGCGTAGACGTGGCGTTCGATGTGGATTTGCGCTCGCGGCAGGTGCGCATTGACGCGAATGACCTGGACTTCGCGACGATCATGCGAATCCTGGGCGAACAAAGCCATACTTTTTGGCGGCCGCTCACCAAACACCTTTTTTTCGTGGCCGACGATTCAACCCAAAAGCGCAAGGATTACGATGTTTCGATCGTGCGCACCATTTTGTTTTCCGCCACGGAAACTCCGGAGCAGATGACGGAAATCTCGCATCTGGTGCGCGACATCGCGGGAATCACGCGCATCCAGTTGGATACGCGCAGCCGCACTCTTACCATGCGCGCTTCTCCGCAGGCGATTGCCGTAGCCAGCGGAGTAATCGACGACCTCGACCAACCCGTCGGCGAACTCGTGCTGGAAATAGAGATACTTGAAATGGATCGCAATTATGCGCTGCAGCTTGGTATCTTGCCGCCGCAGACTTCCACGGTTTATCCCATTCCCTCAAACGCCGTAACCGAGGCGGAATCCGGAACCGCTGGACTGATCGCCGTCATTACCCAAATCTTCGGTGGCTCCTCGCTGGGAGGTCTTTCGCCGTCTCAACTCGGCGGATTGCTGGGTTCCGGTCAGGTAAATGTGGGCTCGCTGATTCCTCCCATCATCGCCTTCGGAGGCGGAGCGTCCACGTTTCTGGCCACTCTTCCGGGTGCGGCGGCGAGTTTTTCGGAGATGCTTTCGCTCGTGCGGCATGGCCGCCGGATTCTGTTGCGCGCTGAAGACAATCAGCCTGCCACATTCTTCGTGGGTGAACGCTTTCCCGTCTCACTGGCACAATATTCCGCGAGCCTGGGAACGACAGGGGCCTCCGGCGTAAGCATTCCAGGCGTGGGCACCGGAACCTTACCGATCACGACGCTTGCAACGGGAAATGCCCCCGATTTCGTCACAACCGCCGACGTGAACGGCGACAATTTTCAAGACATTATCGTCGCGAACTTCACGGATAACACGCTTTCTATTTTTCTCGGAAATGGCGATGGAACTTTTCAAAATCCGGTTACCCCCGCGCCCACCACGGGCGCTGGTCCCATTTCGATCGCAACCGGCACCTTTAACTCGAAGAACAATACGAATGTGGGTTTGGCAGTCGCCAACCAGACTGCCAATACTCTTTCAATTCTGCTTGGTAACGGCGATGGGACCTTCACGGCCGCTTCGGGTTCACCCATCAAGACGGGAAATCATCCGGTGTCGGTCGTCGCGGCAACGCTGGTCACAGGCGGACTGCTCGATTTGATCGTTGCCAATCAGCAGGACAACACTGTTTCTATCTTCATGGGCAACGGAGACGGAACCTTCGCCGCTCCCGTAAACCTAGCCACGGGCCACGCGCCCACGGGCTTGGTGGTCGCCGATTTCAATAACGACGGCAATTTAGATCTGGCCGTTACCAATCAAACGGATAACACCGTTTCCGTCTATCTGGGAAAAGGGGATGGAACTTTCAACACTCCGATTAGCTATCCCACCGGGCAAGCTCCCGTCTATGTGGCCTCCGCCGACTTCAACGGCGACAACATCCTGGACCTCGCGGTCGCAAACAACGGCGCGGGAACGAGCACCCTTTCCGGCGCTTCTGTTTCAATTCTCCTGGGTGCGGGCAATGGCACCTTCGGCGCAACAACCAACTTCCCCGCGGGCAATGGTCCCACTTCGATCGCCATTGCGGATTACACCGTGGACGGCTTTCAGGATCTGGCCGTCACGGCGCAGACGGACAATGCCGTTTCCCTTCTCCTCGGCCTCGGCAACGGATCATTTTCACCACCTGTTGAAATCCCCGTCGAGACGAACCCGGTTTCGCTAGCCACTGCCGTATTTACGGACTCCGGACAGCCGGACCTGGCCGTCGCCAACAACGGCTCTAACACTGTATCGGTCATAATCAATTCTGCGGAATTTTCAAACGCCACCAGTACTGCCTCCACCGGCACGCAGTTTCCCAATGCCGAATACATCGACGTGGGAGTCAAGGTAAAGGCAACGCCGCGCATCCATCAAAATGACGAGGTCACGCTACAGCTTGAATTCACCATCAGCAGCCTCACCGGCACGATTCTTAACAACATACCTGTGGTGGCAAACCAGGAAGTCCATCAAACGGTGCGCGTGAAAACGAATCAGACCGCGGCCTTGGCGGGATTTCGCTCGCCCCAATATACTCGCGGGGCGAACGGAACACCTGGACTGGGAGAAGTACCTGGGGCTGGGCTGTTGGCAGAGTCCGAGGATGTGCAGAAGCAAGATACGGAAGTGCTGATACTCATGACCCCGCGAATAGTGGCGCTCGCACCGCGAAAAGATCATCTGATTTACGCGGGCCGCGGCGCTCTGGAAGGTGTGGGCACACAGGGACCCACTCACCAGGAGCGCCAGGCACTTCCACGAGGCGCGCAGCCCGAGGTTCCGCCTCAAGCTCAGCCGCAACCGGGCGCTCAGCCGCAACCAGGGGCTCAACCACAGCCGGCGCCGGAGCCTGAGCCGGGGGCTCAACCGCAGCAACCTCCGGCGCAGCCTCCGCCGCAACCGGGTCCGCAGCAACCGGCCGAACCACAGCCACAGTAGCCGGGAAACGGCGGGATTCAGTCGCAAGACTGAACAAACAACTTCAGGGAATCGCTTCCAGGACTACAACCGGCTGGTAGGTACGCGGCACCACAGGCTCAGCGATCGCGATCAATTGTCCCTGCTGATTAAATACGCGCAATCGTGACGGCTTCCATTCGCCCGAATCTAACTGTGCAGGCGCTCCCGGGATCGAAGTCGTTTGGCCAGGCTGAATCTGAGCCAGCGACAAATTGAACTTAGCCCCGTGGCGTACGCGCTTTTCCACGATAGGTAGTATCGTTGCGCGAGGCAGCTCAGGCAGCAAACTCTCCAAACGAATGATGCGTTTCTCCAAACGGCCGGTCTTGGCCTCCTGGTCGAGTTCCGGAAGCTGGCCGGCCTGATCCAGCGTAAACTCGCCGACCGCCGTGCGAGTAATCTCCGCCAGGTGCGCGCCGGAGCCCTGCAGCGCTCCGAGTTCGTGAGCCAGAGAGCGAATGTAGGTCCCCGCGCCGCATTCCACCACGAACCGCGCGATGGAGCCTTCCACACCCGTCAGCCTGAATTCGTACACTTCCACCTCCACGGGCTCCAGCTTCACCGCCTTGTTTTTTCGCGCCAGCTCGTGTGCCGGCCGCCCGTGAATCTTTTTCGCGGAGAAAGACGGCGGAGTTTGCATAATCTTGCCAAGGAAGCGCGCCGCATATTCTTCCAGTCTTTTCGGATCCAGTTCAGGAGCGGCGTCAGGACCCAGCGCCTCGCCGTCCGCATCGTAGGTATCGGTAGAAAATCCGAAACGCACTGCGCAGGTGTAACGCTTCCGGCGCGCACTGTAAAAGCGCGCCAGCCGCGTGGCCCGTCCCAGGGCAAGAACCAGCACGCCGGTCGCGAGCGGATCCAGAGTTCCGAAATGTCCGATGCCGCGGAAACCAACCAGTCGACGCACCGCTTCCACCACGTCGTGCGAAGTTTTTCCGCGCGGCTTGTCCACTACCAGGATTCCATCGTATGGCAAAGGCTGAGGCGTTCGGGGCATCTTTTAGGGCGCTTCTAGGTTCACCGATTTTTTTTAAGGGACGAATTGCGTTTTCAGGCTGCTCGAAGACAAAACGAGAACTGGAGCGAATCCACCTACAAAGTTTCCGGCGGTTTCGCCTTTCTCAGGAGTTGATCGATACGGTGGCCGTACTCTTCTGATTCGTCGAGTAGAAAAATCACTTCCGGCGCTCTCCGAAGCCGCAGGCGTTCCACCAATTCGTGACGCACGTAGCCGGATGCCGCTTTCAACCCTGCTAACGTTTCCGCGCGTTCGCTGTCGTCTTCCGCAAGCTGCACGAACACGCGCACCGTGCGCATTCCCGCGCCCAGGCGGACCTCCGTCACCATCACCGGTCCGGCCAGCCGCGGATCTTTCAGTTCTCCCGCGAGCATCAGACTCACTTCGTTCCGAATTTCTTCCGCAATACGTTCCGAGCGGTGTCCGCCGAGCATTATTCACTGTCCTCGAAATAGTCTATTTCCTGCGAGACCAAATCGCGCCCCAGCAATCGCTCCGATTCCGCCGCGACCGCTGCAAGCGATTCTTCCAGATGTTTGCCGTCCCCGGAGATGCTCACTACGCCGATCTTCGACCGCTGCCATAAGTCCTGATGTTCGAGCTCCGCCACTGCAACGTTAAAATGGGCGCGCAGGCGGTCTTTCAGGCTGCGCAGGACTTGCCGCTTGTCTTTGAGAGACTGCGCTTCGGCGATGTGAATTTCAAGAGTGAGGAGACCGATCGGCATTTTCGCCCCCGTAAATTCAGTTGAAACGGGCGAGAAGAAATTTACCTGGGAACGATTTCGCCGTGCTTACGCGCTTTCCTGCCGCCCTGCACGTTCCTGCCGGCGCGGCCGTTCGCTGGGGGGAGGCATTTCCAGCGCCAGAGTTTTCTCCATCTTGAAGCATTCCAGAATGTCTCCCACTTTCACGTCCGAAAAATTCGACACGCCCACGCCGCATTCAAAACCTTGGCGTACTTCGTTGGCATCTTCCTTAAAACGCTTCAGCGAAGTGATTCGCCCGGTGTAAATCACCACACCATCGCGCTGCACGCGAACTTCCGCGTCGCGCTTCATGATGCCGTCTTGCACCGAACAACCGGCGATGGTTCCCACGCCTTTGACCTTGAATGTATTGCGCACTTCCGCGCGGCCAAGATAAGTCTCTTTGATTACCGGCGCAAGCAAACCGGACATGGCCTTCCTCAACTCATCCTGCAGCTCGTAAATAATCGTGTAGGGACGAATGTCCACGCCCTCGCGTTGCGCCAGCTCCGAAGCTTTTCGCTCGGGCCTCACATTGAACGCCACGATCACCGCGCCGGAAGTCGATGCCAGAAGAACGTCGCTCTCGTTCACCGCTCCCACGCTCGCGTGAATCACTTTAAGCTTCACTTGATCGCTTGAAAGTTTCGGCAGCATTTCGTTCAGCACTTCCACCGAACCCTGCACGTCCGCCTTCACCACCACGGGAAGTTCTTTCACTTCGCCCACTTTCAACTGTTCGTGCAACTGATCGAGAGTCAAGCGGCCGCTGGCCGATTTCGCCAGCGAAGCTTCGCGCTGCTTACCCTGGCGGTATTCAACGATGTGGCGGGCTTTCGCTTCGTCCGCGACCTGAAATTGATCGCCGGCTTCCGGCACGCTCTGCAATCCAAGAACTTCCACCGGCGTCGATGGGCCTGCCTGCTTGATGGCCGCACCGCGATCGTCGAACATCGCGCGAACTTTTCCGTACACCGCGCCGACGATGAACACATCTCCCACGTGCAAGGTGCCGTTCTGCACCAGCATGGTTGCCACCGGGCCGCGGCCTTTGTCCACGCGCGATTCCAGCACGGTGCCGCTCGCCGGGACATCGGGATCAGCTTTCAACTCGCGAAGGTCGCCCACCAGCAGAATCATTTCGAGCAGCTTCGGAATGTTCGTCTTCATTTTGGCCGACACTTCCACCATCACCGTGTCGCCGCCCCATTCTTCGGGCATCAATCCTTTGTCCGAAAGCTGGCGTTTCACGCGTTCCGGCTGCGCGTCCGGCTTGTCGATCTTGTTGATGGCCACGACGATCGGAACTCCTGCCGCGCGAGCGTGCGAAATCGCTTCTTCAGTCTGCGGCATGATGCCGTCGTCCGCGCCTACCACCAGCACGACGATATCCGTCACCTTCGCGCCGCGCGCGCGCATGCGAGTGAACGCTTCGTGGCCCGGCGTATCGATGAAAACGATGCGCTTGCCCTGCACGTGCGCCTCATACGCGCCGATATGCTGCGTGATTCCCCCAGCTTCGCCTCCCGCAACGTCGGCTTCCCGAATTGCGTCCAGCAGGCTGGTCTTGCCGTGGTCCACGTGGCCCATCACCGTGACTACGGGAGCACGCGGCACTTCGTTCCCCGTGCGCTCTTCCTTGATTTTTTCTTCTTGAACAACCTGCTCTTCAAACGTGACCACTTGCACGATCCCGTTGAAAGCTTCCGCAAGGTTTGTCGCGGTCGGCACGTCGAGCGCCTGATTGATGCTGGCGAAAACACCTCGGTCGAGCAGCGTCTTCAAGAGTTCTTTGGCGCGAATGTCGAGCTTCTCGGCCAGTTCGCGAACCGTAATTCCTTCCGTGACGGTGACCTCCCGCGGTTCGCGTTTTACCGGCGGGGCCTGTTCAATCTGTGCGGCGCGTCCTGGGCCTGCACCTGCGCGAGGACGTACCGGATGAAGTTTGCGTTCGCCTTCAGCGTAGCGCTTTTCAATCAGCGGACGCCCACGCGCGGGCGGCTTACGAGCATACAGGGGCTTTCCTGGTTCAGCCTTGGGAATACCCGCCCCGGGTCGTTGGCCTCCTACCGGGTCTTGTCCCGGGCGGCTGCTACCGGGGCGTTGCGGAAAGCGCGATGGCGCTCCACCTCCTGGCCGAGGAGCGCCGGGGCGACCTTGTCCTGGAGCACTTCCGGGTCGAGCCTGCCCCGGAGCAGAGGGGCGATATCCTTGCGACGGTCGGCCTTGAGCGGCGCCTGACGGAGCTCCAGAGCTCGCCGGATATCTTTGGCCGGATGTTGGCGCGCCAGTTTGTCTGTACCCACCGGGTGCCGCAGATGGACGGTGAGCGGGCGCACCACCCTGCCCGGGAGTTGCTCCGGGAGCTGCAGGGCGCGGGGGAACGGTAGATTGAGATCCTGGTGTAGCTGCAATGCCAGGCTTAGCGGCACGAGTTGCGGCCGGAGCCGAGGCCGCCGGGGCAGCGCCCGGTTTCGCAGCAGCCGGCGTTGCTTTCGCCGCTGGATGAGTCGCAGCAGGTGCAGTAGCGGATGCGGCGCTGCCACTCGGACGTGCTTGCGCTGCTCCTGGCGGTACAGCCGTTGGACGCGCAGCGGGTGCCGTTGCTGCCGCGCTCGGGGCAGCCGCTTGCGCAGGCGCGGCTGGACGCGACGGCTTCGATTTCGCCGCTGCTGCTTTCAACTTCTCAGCTTCAGCCGCAGCTTCTTGCGCCGCCAGACCCAGGAAATGCTTCCGCACGAGCTCGGCATGGGAATTGTCGATCGAGCTCGAGTGCGTCTTCTTCTCGGTGACGCCGACTTCCGGCAAGTACTCGATCAGGACCTTTGCCTTGATCTCGAGTTCCCTGGCCAGCTCATTAATTCGGACTTGATTTGGATCTGCCATCAGCCTCTTTCGCTACGAATTCGCTGAAATCTACTTCTCTGTGACATCTTCTGATTCGTTGCCCTCAATCGAATGGCGCGGCGTTTCTTCGCCCGGAAGTTCTCTTGTGTCCGCCGTGCCCGGGGAATCTAATGGATCCCCTTCGCGCACGCCTGTTCCCTCGCTCACTTCCGGAGCTTCGCCGGGATCAGGCGCTTCCGACAATTCCAATTCCTCGCCTGCTTCGGTCGTTTCTGATGCTTCGGCAGCGTCGGGGGCATCTTCCACCGCAACCGCTCCCTCGGGCGCCACTTCGGCTGCCTCAACTTGCTCCACAGGTCCGGCAGCCGCCTGTGTTTCCAGCATTTCGAAGTAAGCCGCTACGGACTGGTGAATTTTTTCCACCATCTTCTCGCCGATGCCAGGAATTTCCACCAACTGCTCAGGCGTCATGTCCGCCAGCTTCTCGATGGAAGTGATTCCCGCCGCTTCGAGTTTCTCGATAGTTTTCGGGCCCACTCCCGCCAATTCCGTGAGTGGCGTTCCGGGGGCGGTAAGCGCGGCCATCTGCGCTTCGATTTCCCGGCGCTTCTCTTCCTCGCTCTTGATGTCGATATTCCAGCCGATCAATTTGCTGGCCAGCCGCACGTTCTGGCCCTTCTTGCCGATCGCAAGCGAAAGCTGGGTATCCTCTACAATCACTTCCAGTCTTTTTTCTTCCGGATCCACCACCTGCACGCGCGTAACTTTTGCCGGACTCAACGCCTTTTGCGCGAACGCGATAGTCTCTTCGTTGTAAGGAATAATGTCGATCTTCTCGCCGCGCAGTTCGCGGATGATGGACTGCACGCGCATTCCCTTCATACCCACGCAAGCGCCGACCGGATCCACATCTTTGTCGCGGCTCTCCACCGCAATCTTCGTGCGCTCGCCGGCTTCGCGGGCAACCGCGCGGATCTGCACCGTGCCGTCATAGATTTCCGGCACTTCCATTTCGAACAACCGCTGCACCAGGGCGGGATCGGCGCGCGACACCACCACTTGCGGCCCTTTCGCCGCGCGTTCCACCGCGCGAATTGTCACGCGCAGCCGGTCGCCGACGTTATAAGCTTCCAAGCGTGATTGCTCGCGTTTGGGCAGCCGCGCTTCCGTGCGCCCCAGATCGACGACAATGTCGGGACCTTCCATCCGCTTCACAACGCTATTGATCAGCTCGCCGACGCGGGTGTGAAATTCGTTGTAAATCGTATCGCGCTCGGCCTCGCGCACTTTCTGCAAAATCACTTGCTTGGCCGTCTGCGCGGCGATTCTCCCGAGCACGTCCGTCGGTTTCGCTTCGATCACTTCGCCGCCCACTTCGATTTCAGGCTGGCGCTTCTTGGCATCTCCCAGCGAGATTTCGCGCAACGGGTCAGTAACTTCCTCTACCACGGTGTGCACGGAAAACACGTCTACCTGGCCGGATTCTGGGTTGAACTTCGAGCGGAGATCTTCCTCCGTGCGGTAATATTTCCGCGCCGCGACCACCATCGCGTCCTCGATGGCCGCGACGATGATCTCGGGTTCAATGTGCTTCTCCCGGCTGATCTGCTCGATTGTCTGGTACAGCAGACTCGCCATTTGAGTTTCTCCCGAACATCAGTTCCAAGATATTTAGTTCCATGTCTTACAGAAATTTCTCGCGCCGTAACGCCGCCGCGCAATTGCCTATAGCTCGACAACTAAATTCGCCTTCTTAATGCCGGTGAACGGCACTGCCATCTCGCGTCCCTTTACGTTCACCCTCACCACGCCATCCGCATAGCCCGCCAAACGTCCCTCGAAATAATTCTGATTCTCAATCGCTTCCGTCACCCAAATCTTCGCGAGCCGCCCAACGAATCGCTCGTAATCTGCCGGCTTGATCAACTTTCGATCCAGCCCCGGAGAGCTAACCTCCAGAACGTAGGCAGGACCCGGCACCAAATCCTCCACATCCATAATCACGCTCAGCTGCTCGCTCACCCGTTCGCAATCCTTATGGGTGACACCGAGACCCTCCGGGTTCTGGGGGCCAGGCAAACGGTCAATATAGACCCGCAGAAGCCGCTGCTTGCCGATCTTCCATTCCACGTCGAAAATTTCGAGGCCCAGCGAGCCCGCTACCCGCTCCGCCGCCTCACGGATCTTTTCCAGTTGCATGCGATTCAACGGCCCCGCTGAGGGCCCTAATCTTCAGTTCGGCCACGATTCGGCCGCCATCTCCAGCCGGCTCCCACAGTCACCCCGGCGCTGACGCCATTCTCGCGCCCAACAAAAAAGTGGGCTCGCGCCCACTGGGACATGCGACCTTTCTGGAAGCAGTCCAGTATAATTTCTCCGCTTCAAAAACGCAAGGCCGCCATCATGCGGCCGCCTCTGCGCCTTTCCCGCCGGCTTTCAGATTATGGACGAGAAAAAAAAGGCCCCGCCGTTGGTCCCGGCGAGGCCCTTCACCGCAAATATATGGTAACTATTTAGGAGCGGGTTGTTGTTGTGCTGGCGCAGGCTTCGGCGTTGCCGGCCTCGGTGTCGTGGGCCTTGGGGCTGCCGCACTCTTCACCGGGTAGCTTTGGTCGAAAAGCTTGATGATGTCCTGCGTCACGTCAATCGTGTTCGACGCGTAGATCACTGGAGTGTTCTGCGCCGAAGTATCCAGGATCACGGCGTAGCCGTTGTCCTTCGAGTACTTGTCGAGGACATCGATCATTTTGCGGCCAATCCGGTCCACTACTTCACGTTCAGCCTCGGTGTAATCGTCCTGCGATTCCTGCTGCTTGCGCTGGTAGCTACGCGTCAACTGGTCGCCCTCGCGCGCAAGACGGGCCTTTTCTTCGTCGCTCAGCGTATTCGACGTCGTGCGCAGGCGCGTCTGCAAATCCTCGATCTGCTTGCGCAAGTTATCGAGTTCCGTCTGCCGCGGCGCAAACTGCGATTGCAACTCGGCCGCAGCCTGTTTGCCCTCCGCCGTGCTCTGAATCGCCGCTTGCACGCTGATCACTCCCACTTTCACCGCTGCGGCGCCGTTTGATTGCGCCCAGACTGCGGGCACCATCAACAGGGCCGCCATAGCCGGAATTCCAAATCGAATCTTCATTCTCACTCCTTGTTCGAATATTTCGCTAGACACAAATCAGAGATTATAGCCGTCGCCGCGGAAATAGGTCAATCGGATTTCGTGCGAGCGCCCTTCCACCTTGGGATGCCGCAGCGCCCGCAGAGGTTGGCCTTCAATCCACAACGCAACCTGACCTGCTGCCGGCGTTAATGGGGGAGCGGAACGAGCAATACGCGATTATTGCTCTGATCCACCAGCACACCCAGATTAAACTTCAGATCGATCGCAATCGAGTTCGGTCCAACCACCACCGACGCGGGCTGCAACAAGCCGCCCACGCCCAACACGTCGCGCACTCGCGGACCCGCACAACTAGGCGGCCCCTCCACGTTCGGCGGGCATACATACCCGACTATCGAGATTGTGTTGCTCACCGCATTGTTAGTCACCAGCGTGCTGGTCTGATAGTTGTAATCCAGTGAAGTCGGCCCAATGCCCACTCTGAACGAAATAGGAATAAATGTGTTGGGATCGATGACCACCACATTGTTGATAACGCTGTCCGCCACCAGGAAATCCTGGTTTACCGGATCGAATATCGCTCCCGTGGGCAATTGGAAAGGAGAAACTCGGCTAATAATTGAAGCGGAACTGACGTTCAGTATATCAACGCTGCTCGCTGACGAATCCGTAGCCACCGCCGCGTAGTTCAATGTGGTGATGATCCCCGGTATAGGCGGAGATAGCAGCACGGGAGCCATTGAAATGGCTACCGGGAACTGGTCCACCGTGAGAGTCAGTCCAAGAGTCCCACTCGTGCCGGTAGCTGGCAGCAGGACAAATGAGACGCTGCCGCTGCCCTGGGATGTCTCGCTGCCAGGATCTGTGTTGGCAATCCCCGCGACGGCCGTGTCGGAATTGATCCCCACGCCGGCGGGCGCAAAACAAGTGCCGCAAAGTGGCAAGGTAGTCGGAGGTGTGAAAACTCCATTCACCCCCTCCTCGTCCACGATTGTCGCGCTGTTGCTTCCATTATTCGCTACCACTGCCAACCCTAACCGCGAAATCACGGAGACTCCCTCCGGGTTGGATCCCACTGAGACAGTTGAGCCTGACAGAATTGGCGCACCTGTCAGCAAATTCAAAATAGATACGGTGTTGTCAGCATTGTTTGTCACCACCGCCTGATCTAGATCCTGGTCGATGGCAACTCCCACCGGCGAATTACCCACCGGAACCGGTTGAATCAGCGCCAGCTCGGTAGTATTCGACCATTGCCCGCCGCTTTGTACGTACACGATGAAGTTGCGCGCATTCGTCAGCATGGTTGCCGGGAGGGTAGCGAGAATCTGTCTGTTGCTTACCACTGTGACGTCGCCGGCAGGCAGCGCTGTTCCGTCCACCACTACTTGCGCAGCTCCGGAAAACCCAATGCCGTTAATCGTCAGCGTCACTGCGCTCGTCGGATTCGTCACAAACGCAATCGTCGGACTGGACTCCACGATCTGCAACGAACGGAAATCCCCCGCAGTTCCGAGCGAAACAACCGAAACGCTGTTGTTTCCCTGGTTCACGATGAAAGCCTGATTCGTCACCGCGTCAATCGCGACAGCCTGCGGAGTACTCAGGCCTGTCACCGTCTGCAGAACGTTGCTATTTTGCATGTCCACGATGGCTGCTGTTCCGGCCAGCGTGTTAACGGCGATGCCCACATTCGACAGCGGATTTATTGCCGCAGCCACAAACCCGGCCTCGCTAAACGGGTTGCCATTTTGGAGGATTGGTATGCTAGCGACCGTGTTGTCCAGCAAGCTGTAAGTCGTCAGCCGTCCCCCGGTCGGATCAGAGACGCTCGCGGCGTTTGGATCGGTAAACAGCGCCTGATGCGTCTGAGTATTGATTCCTATCCCTTGGGTCGAAGTGGCCACCGAGAGACTCCCGATTATTGTCGGCGGCCGACCGACTGTATCCCCCGGAGTCACGCCGGGATTGCTACCCAGATCCACGATGTTGACCGACCCTCCTCCGCCTGGCGTAACAATTGCCCAATTCAATCGCGGGTCAATCGCCACAGATGGAGTCACCCCAGTGCTATAGGAAGTCAAGCCTCCCCCAATTTGCTGTACGATCGCAGGCGTTCCGGTGGAGAGGTCAAGTATCATGGCTAGATTTGTCGATTGCTGAGTCACGATCGCACGGTGCGTGGACGAATTAATCCCGATGGAGAACGGCAACGCCACCGTGTTCGGCGGAACGGCAGTATTTGGAAAAGGTAGGGTGAATGTTACCGTGTTCGTGGTCAGGTCAATTGCGGTAACGCTATTGCCTCCGCTGCCGCTCCCGTTGTTTACCACCACCGCGAGGTGGTGCGCCAACTGATCATCAATTGCGACCCCAGTGGGATTCGGCCCCACCGTTACCGGCACAACCGCATTCGTCGCGAGATTGATGATGCTCACCGTACCGGCGCCAGTATTCGCAACCACCGCCTCATCCAGCACAGGATCAATCGCGATCGCCGACGGGCTGGCACCGACGGTGATCGCAGTGGGGGGCGGCCCTGTCGGGAACGAACTAGGCTCTATGGACAGATTCACCGCAGAAATTGGCGGATTAGGCGCCACCACGTCCGTGTTTTCCACAACAATCGGATAAAGGCCCGGCGGGCCGAAGTCCATGTCCGAAATTGTAAGTTGCAGCACCCTGGAGTTTCCTCCGCTGCTCACGGTCTCCTGCTTGGCATTAAAGAAGACCGATGTGCATGGGGAGAAATATCCGCCGGTTAAGGTAACTCCCACGTTCGCAGCGCTTGCCACCGTACTATCGGGCGACGACGCGACCAGCGCAGGACGCGACGGGTTGATGGTCAGCTTCACTTGCTGCGTCGTAATCTGACCATTCTGGCTTTCCACTTGAATGGGAATGAACGGTGACACTACCTGTGGAGAGCAGGGCGCCGGTGAGACCAACTGAGCCGCTGGTATGGTGGCGCGAAGAAGCGATGTACTCAGAAATATCGTGGGGACCGCCACACCGTTCGCCAGCACTTTGCTGTTGGAGGAGAAATTCGTCCCATTCAAGTAGATGTCTTGCTGCACCGAGCCTTCTTGGGCCACCGCCGGCATGATAGAAGAAATTGTGGGTTGAGTCGTTGAAGTTGACACAGTGACTGCCGCCGTCGCAGATTGCGAAGTGTCGGCAGCCGATGTCGCTGTGATGGTTACTGTGCCGGGCGAGGTAGATGGAGCGACGTAAGTCCCCTCAGGACACGGCTGGGGCGCCGCTGAGTTCGGGCATATAAACCCGAGCGTCGAGTTGCCGCCGGCAACCGTCATTCCGTTGCCCGTCACGCTCCACGTCACCGCGGTATTTGTGGTCCCGGTAACGGTCGGCGTGAATAAAATAGTTTCGCTCGGAGCGATAGTCGCGCTGGTGGGTGCTAAAGAAATGCGTATGCCCGAACCTACCTCAACAAAGCTGATTCCATAAATCTTCGTGTTCACCGTGCTCTGCGCCGCAACCACGAAGATGTTTGGCGTCGGCGGCGTCGGGGGAGCGATATAGAGCCCCGTGGTGCTTATCGTCCCAAAGCCAGTCAGTTGTCCGCAATTCAGCGGTATCGGATTTTTCACCGTAAGGCTTGGGGGCGGAAGACATACGAACCAGTTCACCGTGGACGTGGAAGTCCCCGTTACAGTGGACGTGAACTGTACCTGACCGGGCGTTTGTCCCGGCGGGACGCTGATAATTACCGGAATGGGCGAGGTAGCTGTGCCCAGCGGAAACAAGGTTACCCCCACGGGGGTGGAATTTCCTCCGCATGCGGACAACCCAGCCGCCAGAAAGATTGCCGCGCCTATTTTCCAAACTCGCATCCTCACTCCTCCATCCCGTCTCGAATGATTATCTGCGCGCATAAAATAATTTTCCCCGGCGCGGTGCCGCGATTTCTTAAGACTGAACGCTCCTATTAAAAGGTCTTTCCCACCGTAAACCTGAAAGTTTGTTTCGGCTCAACCAGTCCCGCTGGAATCTTTTGGACCTGTTGACTCAGTATCGTTTCCAGTTCCGGAGCGATCTGCGTCTGCAGCACTCCGGGAGGCAAAGTGTTTTTCACCGCTTCGCTCAAGGAGTAGGCGCCCTCCGGCGCCTGGATCGTTCCGGTCAGCCGCAAATAATTGTAGGCGTAATAAACGCGAAATGGCGCGTTGACGATCGGCAGAATCACCTGCAGCTCCAGGCCCGCCGAAGTGCGCGGATGGAAATTCGTGCCATGAATGATGGGCAGGTTGTTCGTCACGTGTACGTTCGGGAAGTCAGGATTCGGATATTGTTCCTGGAACAGGGCCACTGCGGCAGGATCCAATGCCAATTGCGATTGCCGCAGGATTCCATTCACCCCCAGGTCGTTGAACGCTACCAGCGTCACCGGCCCGGCAATGGGAATGCGATATTCCAGGTTCACAACGTTCTGATAATCCCCTCCCGGACGGGTGGGAATGAATTCCAAAAGCGGCACGGTAAGTTCTTGCTGCGTAGGTGCTCCCGTTGGACCGAGCTTTCTCGGATCGAAATAAAGAACGCTCGTGCTGGTGGCAAAAGGGATCGCGACAAAAGGAGAGATGGTGTAGAAGTTAAATCCTCGCACGTCCTGTTCTCCACCCAGATAAAAGCGGTTGAACGGAGGAATGTCTTTCCCACCGTAGCCCGTGATTAACGCCGTCTGGTACTTCACCGCAAACACATTGCGGTGCTTATTGACCGCATGAAAATAGCTGGTCGAAAATGTATTGCTTACGGTGTTGACGTTGCCGCCAATCGGGCCGCCCTCAAACGTCAAACCGTAATAGAAGCTTCTGCCGTGCGTCGGGTTTTGCGGGTTGTTCACCGTGCTGTAACTAATCGTCGGCGTGATTTTGCTCGAGTGAATCCCATTCAGAGCGGACGGCCCGGCCAAGCTGGTGAATTGAATGCTGTCGAACAGCAACTGCGCAGACTGGCTGAACGTCGTGATATCCGTTGTGGAAAATCCATAAGTCAGGCCCACGCGCGCGAAGGAGAATCTTCGCAGCGGCTCGCTAACGAACGCGGTGAAACCCTTCGTGTTCGTGTCGTAGTTTTGTTGTAACGCCGGATTCAGCGCTACGTTTTCGCCCAGCAGTGCGCCGAATTGCTTTTCCTGGTTAAAGGAAATCTTGCTGGCGAAAATTGTGAAGCCGGAAGTAATCGGCCGGTCGAACAGAAATGGTTCGGTGAATCCGAATGTGTAGCCCTTCTGGAAACTGCCCAATTGCGCCGACAATGTAAGCGTTTCTCCAAGCCCCAGGAAGTTATTGGTCTGGTAGGAAGCGCTCACAAAAGTGCCCGCAATTCCGCTCACGCCTCCTGAGAAGCTGATGGATTGCTTCCCTTTTTCATGCACCTTCAGCTTGATATCCACCGTCCCAGCCTTCACGTTGCGTTTCAGCTCCGCGTTTTCCGGCTTGATCACGTCGAAGTAGCCCAGTTGGTTGAGCCGCAGTATGCTCAATTCCCACAGGCGATTGTTGTAGACCTGTCCCTCATCCAGCAGAATCTCCCGCCGAATTACCTTATCGCGGGTGGTTGTATTGCCCGAAAACTCAATACGGCGCACGAAAAATTGCTTCTGCTGATCGAACTCCATGGTTAGATTTACGACTTTCTTGGCATCGTCAATTTCAGTTATCGGTTCAGCTACGAAATCGATGTAGCCGTATTCACCGTAAAGCTTTTTGTAATTATCGAGAGCCTTTCGGATTTTGTCGGCCGAAAAAATCTCGCCTTCTTTTATGGGGAATACACGACCCAGTACTTCGGACTTGAACACGAGTCCCACTTCCGGGTCGCTGCTGCGAAATTTCAGGCTGCCCATGCGGTACTGCTCCCCTTCTTCGATCGGAATCGTTATGTCCACCCGCTTGCCGTGCTTGGATCCAAGCATGGGCCAAGGCCCTTTCACTCCGGGACGGTCTTCGTCAACCGTATTCAGAACCGGGTCGCCGACCGTTGCCTTGAAATACCCATGGTCGCGATACAATCCGCGGATTCCCACTTCCAGGTCTTCGTCGAGTTTTTGCCGGTCGTAAGTCTTACTAAAAACTGCGATATTCGTTATGTAGAGCGGTATGGCGTAGGGACGGTCGTGCCGCATCGCGCGCAATAGCTTTGCGTCCGAAAAAACTTTGTTTCCCGTAAACTTGACCTGGCCCACCTTAACCTTCGGGCCTTCATCGATATTGAAGACCAGCTTCACCGCGTTGGTCGCTGCAATCCGCTCGTAGGTCGGCTTGACGGTAGCGAACTGCCGTCCATGTTCTGCGAGCAGTTCTTTTATTACTACCTCGGCGTGTTTGATCTTCGTCGGATCAAACTGCCCCTCTACCGAAAGACCGACCTTCTTATCCTTGAACGCATCGAGAATATCCGACTCGGAAATCGATTTGTTCCCCTTGTACTCGATCCTGCGGATGATCGGCCGCTCTTTCAAATAGAAAACCACGATTTTGCCGTCGGGCTGGTCGGGACTATCTTCCACCTCGAGCCGCACGTCCTCGAAAAATTGCGTGTTCCAAAGGGCCTGAAAATCGCGCCGAACCGCTTCCTCGCTGTACGGATCGCCCGCACGCGAAAAAATTCGCGCGCGCAAAGTATCCGACTGGATACGACGATTGCCGATGAATTCAATGCGCTGGATTACGTACTGCGGCCCTGCGGCTCCCTGCCCTTGCTGACCCCAAACAGCTTCCCCATACGAAATTATGCACAAGCACACAACCACGTGGAATCGAAACAGGCGGACAAAATTTTTCGTGCTCGCGGCCCTAGTCAAGGCCGCCGATTCCCGCCCAAGATTATGTGCTCCCCCGCCGGAACCGCTCCCGTCCGGCTTGCGCGTAGGATTCTCTAGTGGGCCACTGGGGTTGCTTCAACTGCAGGTCGGAACGAAAGGCCTTCTGCGGAGAGAAAAATCTCCAGCGTAGCCGGCCGTTGCAATCCGCCCTGAATCAAAGCTTCCGACAATGGGTCTTCGACGTACTTCTGTAACGCGCGCCGGAGCGGCCGCGCGCCATAATTTCTATCGCTGCAGGTTTTCTCCAGAATCCACTGGCGCGCTTCCGGTGTCAGTGCAATCTGCACCTGGCGATGCACCAGCGTCTCGTTGATCTGGCCTACCAGCAAATCAATGATGCGCAACAGATCGTCGTCCGACAGCGAGTTGAAGAGGATCACCTCATCGAGACGATTGAGGAATTCGGGATTGAACACCCGCTTCACCTCGCTCATCACCATGTCGTCCTGGCTCTTCGCTACCGATTCGATTTCCTTCGACGCGAATCCCAGGCCGCTCTGCTTTTGCAGCTGCCGCGCGCCCAGGTTCGAAGTGAGGATGATGATCGTGTTGCGGAAATCCACTGTGTTTCCGAGGCCGTCGGTGAGTTGCCCGTCTTCGAAAACTTGCAGCAAGATGTTGTACACGTCCGGATGCGCTTTTTCAATCTCATCCAGCAGAATCACCGAATATGGAGTACGGCGCACGCGCTCGGTCAGTTGCCCGCCTTCCTCATATCCCACATATCCTGGAGGCGCGCCGATCAATTTCGACACGGAATGCTTCTCCATATATTCGGACATGTCGAAGCGAACCAGCGACTTCTCGCTGCCGAACAAAAATTCCGCCAGCCTTCGTGCCACTTCGGTTTTGCCCACACCGGTGGGTCCGAGGAACAAGAAACAGCCTACCGGACGCCCGGGCGCTTTCAGACCCGCGCGGCTTCGCCGAATCGCGCGAGCGAGCGCCGTAATGGCCTTGTCCTGGCTGATGACGCGGCGGTGCAGCTCTTCTTCGATGCGCAAGAGTTTCTGCTGTTCGTCTTCCTTGATCGCCGAAACCTGGATTCCGGTCCAGCGTGCGACAACTTCTTCGATATCTTCGCGCGTAACGATGCCGGTGGAAGAATCGTCAATCTTCAGTTTTTCCCGCAACGTCCTCAGATGTTCCTTCTCTTTACGCTCTTCTTCGGAATAAAACCGCGCCTTTTCGAATTCGTGATTGGCGATAGCCGTTTCCATGCGGTGCGTGATGAATTTCACGCGCTTCTGCACCTCGGAAACTTCATCGGGAAGCATCGCTTGGCGCAGCTTCACCCGCGAGCCCGCCTCGTCCAGAAGATCGATGGCCTTATCCGGCAGAAAGCGGTCGGGAATGTACCGGTTGGACAAATAAACCGCATAGCGAATGGCTTCGTCCGTATAGCTGACGGCATGAAATTTCTCATAGCGGTCGCGAACGCCTTGCAGCACGCGAATCGCTTCCTCTTCATTCGGCGCGGAAACTTTTACAGACTGGAACCGGCGCTCGAGCGAACGGTCTTTCTCGACAGACTTCCGATATTCCCCGGGTGTCGTCGCGCCAATGCACTGAATCTCACCGCGGCTCAAAGCCGGTTTCAATATGTTGGCGGCGTCGAGCGATCCTTCCGCCGAACCCGCGCCCACCAGCGTGTGCAGCTCGTCAATAAACACGATGGCGTTCTGGCTTTCCATCAATTCTTTCATGATCGTCTTCAGCCGCTCTTCAAATTGCCCGCGGTACTTCGTTCCAGCCACGATCAAGGAAAGATCCAGCGAAAGAATGCGCTTGTCGGCAAGAAACGGCGGCACGTCTCCATCGGAAATTCTCTGCGCCAATCCTTCGACGATGGCGGTCTTTCCTACTCCCGGCTCGCCGATTAAAACAGGGTTGTTCTTCGTGCGCCGGCAAAGGATCTGAATCGCCCGCTCCAGTTCCTTGTCTCGCCCCACCAGCGGGTCGAGTTGTCCTTCCATCGCCGCCTGCGTCAAATCGCGGCTGAACTCCGCCAACAATGAAGCTTCTTTGGGCCGGTTCACTGGCACTTTCTCTCCTGCGCTGCGCGTCAGTTCTTCGCGCACAGCCGAAAGCCGCAATCCACGCTCCAGCAAAATTTCCGCGCCAAAGGATTTCTCCTCGCGCAGCACTCCCAAAAGCAGATGCTCGGTGCCTACATGCTTGTGCCCTAATCTTTCCGCTTCCTCAGCGGCAAAATTAAGAATGCGCTTGCACTCCTGGCTAAGCGGTACTTCCACCGAAGTGGAAATGCGCTCGCGCACGGTGATGCGCGCTTCTATTTCTTTTCGGATGGATTCGATCGAGCCGTGCGTGCGCAGAAACCGGTTCGCCAGCGCCTTGTCCTCGCGCAGAAGCCCTAGCAGCAGGTGCTCCGTCTCGATGTACGGGCTGCCGTACTGGCTCGCCTCGTACCGCGCAAAAAATATCACGCGCCGAGCTTTCTCTGTATAGCGTTCAAACACGAGTCACCTGCACTCTCCCGGGGTCTTGGTCGGGGCCTATGGGCAATGCCGCGGTAGTCGCAGAACTTGGCAGTGATTCTCCAGCCGGCGTCAACTTCCCGTGCTCCAAAACAAGCACGCGGTCAGTTCGCCGGGCTAACGATACATTGTGTGTCGCCAGAACAGAAGTTAGATGGTGAGATCCATGAAGACGCTGCATCAGCTCAAAAATATTATCCGCGCTCCGCTCATCCAAATCTCCGGTAGGTTCATCGGCGAGTAGCAATGCTGGGCCATTCACCAGCGCCCGCGCGATTGCCACGCGCTGCTGTTCCCCTCCGGAAAGCTCTCCGGCCCGCTGTTCGGTTCGACTGGCCAACCCCACCTCTGCAAGCCACTCACCCGCAGTTCGAAGCGCTTGCCCCAACCCTACGCCCCGAACGAGCAGAGGCATCGCTACGTTTTCCGCCGCCGTGAAATCCGGCAAAAGGTGATGACGCTGCCAGACCAAACCCACGGCGCGATTGCGATACTCCGCCAACTCCGCATCTGAAAAAGACTGGAGCGAATTCCCGCCGAAGTATACTGTACCGCTCGTTGGAGTGTCCAGCGCAGCAAGCATGTGCAGCAACGTACTTTTTCCCGTTCCTGAAGGGCCTACGATTGAAACTGTCTCGCCGCGCTCGATCGAAAAATCAAGCCCGTCAATTGGAGTGATTTCCTGCGTGCCGGAGCGGAAACTCTTTCGAAGGCCCTCACAACGTAGAAGTATTCCGGAAGCCCGGGAGTCCCCGAACCGCGAATCATCCAGGATAGCGACACTTGAACTCGTCTGCGTCTGCATGTTCTTCGCTATTACCTAACCAATTTAGATGCCGAACTCGTGGTTCTGTATGTCCTTCCTTTGCATACTGCTAGCCCGAACCAGAATTGCATCCAACCGCCCCAATTCTAATGTATTTCTCATTTTTGCCGTACTGTTACCTCTAGCAGCCCCCTCTCCGCATTTCGCCTTGCTTTCGATTCTAACACGTATCGAGGTTTTCGGACCTTGCGGGCTCATTCGAAACGGAGAATTTGCACCGGTAGGATCTTCGCGGCCGAGCGCGCCGGAACGATTGTCGCCGCTATGCTGATGAACAATGCCGCAGCGGCAATCCACGCCGCATCCATCGCGTTCGCATGGAACGGAACGTACGAAATCGCATACACCTCGGGATTCAACGGAATCAATCGCCATTTATCGGCGATCCACGAAAATGTATAGCCGAGAACCAGTCCCAACGCCGTTCCGGCCGCGCTGACCACAATGCCTTGCAAAACAAAAATCTTGCGAACCTGCCCGCTGCGCGCTCCCATCGCCATCAGCACCGCAATATCGCGAGCCCGGTCCGTCACCGTCATCGTAAGCACCACCAGAATATTCAAGCCCGCGACAAACGTAATCAGCCCGATGAAAAGTGCCGTCACAAGTTTTTCCAGACTCAACGCGCGGAACAACGCGCGATTCTCGTCCATCCAAGTAGTAGTCGTAAAACCATTCCCGGCGCGTTGCAGGAGCGTATCCGCAATCGCACCCGCGTCATCCATCTGCACCACCCGCACTTCGAGCAAGCTGACCACATCTCCGATTCCCGAAAGCCCCTGCGCCGACTCCAGCGTCACGAATCCCCAATTCGCGTCGTAATCGTAGAAGCCCGAATCGAAAACGCCCGCTACGCGAAATCGTCTGGACCGCGGAAGCATTCCAAACGGCGTCAGGTTTCCCTGCGGGCTGGTCAATGTAACGTAATCCCCTGCCGAGATTTTCATGTCCTCAGCGAGAATCCGCCCCACAAGCAACGCCGGGATTCTGTCGCGGTCGGCCGCGAAATCGCTCGACCCCGCCACGATGTGGCGCAAGGCTTCGCTCGCTCGCCGTTCGAGCTCCGGATCCACTCCTTTCAGTACGATTCCGCGCGCGCGCGGCCCGGATGACAGCAGGACAGTAGCGTAAATTGCCGGCTCAATCGATCGCACGCCCGGCGTGCCGTCCAAGCGTCCGATCAATTGTCTGTAGTCGCGAATCCCTTCGGTGCCGATAGGCTTGAGGTTGACGTGCGCGGTAACGCTCAGCAGTCTGTCGCGAATCGCCTGGCGGAAACCCGTGTTCATCGAAAGCGCGATCACCAGCGTCGTCACGCCCGCCGCCACTCCCAACACTGCCAGCAGCGTGACAATCCGCAGTACCGCCGGCCGGTTCGGCGAGCGCAAATACCGCAACGCCACCAGCCATTCAAATGTCATTTTGCTTCACCGCTCGTTCCAGCCGGGCCCGGCTCTTCAGCTTCGCCGCCTTCGGTTCGCAACAGTGGAAAAAGGACTACTTCGCGAATCGCGTGAGAATCGGTCAATAACATTACCAGCCGGTCGATCCCCACTCCCTCTCCCGCTGTCGGGGGCAATCCATGCGAGAGCGCCCGAATGTAATCCATGTCCACTTCTTTCGGCGACTCCGGATCGCCTTTCTCCACCTGTGCCCGGAAACGCCGTTCCTGATCAAATGGATCATTCAACTCCGAAAAACCGTTTGCAATCTCCGTTCCGGCAATGAAAAGCTCGAACCGCTCAGTCAGTGAAGGGTCATCCGGCTTTTGCTTCGAAAGCGGCGAAATGTCAGTCGGAAAGTCGTAGATAAATGTCGGCTGTATAAGATGTTCCTCCGCAACAGCCTCGAAGAGCTCTCCGGTGTATTGGCCGTCAGACCACGGCAGCTCAACAGGCGCTGGCATCACACCGGCGCCTTGTTGTTTGTGCTGTTGGGTTGCCCAAGCGGCAAAGTTCCTGAAGAATTTTTTCGGCATTCCTGCCTGTGCCAAATCTGATGGCGTGGGAACTGGATCCAAATCCTTAGGCCAATATTTGCAAATGGCCTCGCGCATAGAGAGCCGCTCGAAGCGTCCAAAATCAATCTCGTCCTCGCCGTACTTGATCTTGTGGCTGCCGCAAACTCGTTCTGCCAGCCCGCGAAACAATTCTTCCGTCAGGTCCATCAGCTCCAAATAGTCGCTATAGGCTTGGTAAAACTCCAGCATGGTGAACTCAGGCTGGTGAACCGCATCGATTCCTTCGTTGCGAAAATTGCGATTGATTTCGAAAACGCGATCGAGCCCGCCCACCACCAGCCGCTTCAGATATAGTTCCGGCGCGATGCGCAGGTATAACTCCATGTCGAATGTGTTGTGCCGCGTCACGAAAGGACGCGCCGTCGCGCCACCCAGAATGGGGTGCATCATCGGCGTCTCCACCTCCAGGTAGCCGCGCGTTTCGAAAAACTCCCGAATCTCGCGAATGATCCGTGCGCGGCGAAGAAATATTTCGCGCGTGCGCTCGTTCACGATCAGATCGAGATACCGCCGCCGAAAACGCTGTTCCACGTCCGCCAGCCCGTGCCACTTTTCCGGAAGCGGAAGCAATGCTTTGCTCAACAATTCAAGGTTCTCAACCCACAGTGTCAACTCATTTGTCTTGGTACGAAAAAGGTGTCCCGAAATTCCCACGATGTCGCCCAGATCCAAAAGCTGGAAGAGCTTGAATGCCTGCTCCCCCACCGCATCCAGCTTGACGTAAATTTGCAGCTTCGTACCGTCGCCTGTAATGTGCCCAAACGCCGCTCTTCCATGCGGCCGAAGCGCGATAATTCGCCCCGCTACCCGCACATCCACGGGATTGCTTACCAGCTCCTCCGCCGTGCGATTTCCGTATCCTTCAACGACTTGGCGAGCCGTGTGCGACCAGGCGAACTTCCGCGGATAGGGGGCATGCCCCATCGCCTCAATTTCGCTTAGCTTTTTGCGGCGTTGCTGAAACTGGTCAAGCGGTTCAAATTCCAATGGGTCACAATCCTTTTGGTAAGCCGATTTTTCGGCATTAGCGTTCGTTCGAGCAGCCGCGCGCAGTATAGCGGTCGCCTTCCACGAGCGTCAAGAAAACGCCTCTTGCCGAAACCAGTGGTATAATCCGCCCTCTACTTGGGGGGAACGTGTTCGGTTATAGGCGGAAAGCGGCCGCCGCACGTCGGACTGTCTCTGAAGATTGGATCGCAGCGCTGCCGCGGGAAAAGGGAAATTTTTACCAGTCTGTAGTTCGTGGATGGGAATCGTCGTACGCCATGACCAGCGTGGCCCTCGACGGAGCTCTATCTCTCCGCTCTCGCGGCGAACTCGTTTGCGCGCGCCAGCAGGTTTTCATCTCCGCGGACCTCCTAGTGCGCCTCGCCGCCAACCTGGTCGTAGCTTGCGGAGCCGTTTCAAATCGCGGACGTCACCTCGACAACCTTCCTCTAGTGGAACCACTGAACACGGAATATTTTCGTGGTCAAACGGCGCAGAATGCCGCCCACTGGAATGAGCTTCTCCACCGTGTGCTCTTTGCCGAACGCTCCCGCTTCTTCCAGAAGCTGCGTATTCTCTCGGATACTGTCGAGCGTATCGTTCGCGAGTTCGACGAGACGGCCCAAGAGCTTTCGCAAGGCCTTGCTATCCAACCCGCCGGTTGCTGGAAGGCGCTCGATTGCCTGCATTATGACTTCAATACGTGTTTATGCGAGTCCGAGATTATTTTAAAGTCTTTCCTGCGAGCGCTTCCCGCCGAGCAGCTCGCCGCTTTTGCCTCGGAGTTAGATTCGCTTCCCGGAGAAGACCGCGTGCGGCGCCGGCTCAGGGCGCGACCGCAGATGTCTCGCGCCACGGCTTAACTGTCATTTCATTTGTCCGGTATCCGCTCGGTGGGTTTGTAGCAACTCCTAACTCGCCCCAGGGTTCCCAATAGGCTGGTCATCGCGGCTTTCCCAAATCGGACGATACTGGACGTTTCAGGGCAATCCGAAGAAAATAGCTGGGTACTGCAAGCATTTGTTATACGTAAACTGGAATTCTAGCCGCTCCTCATGCCGCTAATTGTCCAGTGATCGAGTTTTGTTGCGCAGTAAGAACCATAGGTGCAACTTCTAAGGCGACCGACGCATCGCAGCTAGGGATGCGTCCCGACGGGTAGCGTGGCCCGAACGAGACGAAACGATACGGACGAGATGCCGGAGGCGGAAGCCATCCGGCTAGCCCAACAAGGCAATGCCGCGGCGTTTGAGCGCTTGTACCACTTGCACAATCGCCGGGTGTATTCCCTCTGTTTGCGGATGGTAGGCAATACGGCCGGAGCCGAGGACTTAACGCAGGAAGCGTTCCTCCAGCTCTTCCGGAAAATTGCTACTTTCCGCGGCGAATCAGCCTTCTCCACTTGGCTGCATCGCCTGGCCGTAAATGTCGTTTTGATGAAGTTGCGTAAGAAGTCTGGAACGGAAACCTCGTTAGATGAGCTTACGGAACCGGACGAGGAATCCGGCGGGCCCCGGCGGGATTTCGGGGCGCCCGATTTGAGGCTGAGCGGCTCGATTGACCGCGTTCATTTACAACGCGCCGTCGAGCAACTTCCTCCCGGTTACAAGGCGGTGTTCGTGTTGCACGACGTACAAGGTTACGAACACAACGAAATTGCGGAAATCATGGACTGTTCCATCGGGAATTCTAAATCGCAGTTGCACAAAGCCCGCATGCGGCTTCGCGAACTCCTTCACGAAGCCACGCGTGACAAGGCTCGCGAGGAACGTAAAGCTGCCAGTGCCGATTCTGGCGGCGAGGACTGAGAGAAATGGCGCCGATCACTTGTAAAACCTTCCTGCATCAGCTGCCCCTCCGAATCGAGGGCAGCACTTTCCCCGACGCCGACGCGCATCTTCGCAATTGCCCAAGTTGCCGCAACGTCGTCGATGATCTCAACGCCATCCACTCCGAAGCGCGAAGCTGGAGCGCCGAAGAAACCGAACCGCCTGCGCGCATTTGGACCTCGTTGCGATTGCAGCTCGAACAAGAAGGGCTAATTCGTGATGACCCGACGCTTCAACCTGAACTGGCCCGCCCACGCGGATTCAGCGGATGGTTTGTTGGCCTGCCGCGCCCGGCTCTGGCCGGAGCTTACCTCGTCTTGTTGATTGCCGTAGCTTTCGGCTTGAGCCGGCCCATTAATAAGCGCGCCAACGAAGCGCGCTGGCTCGAAGGCACGCAGGATTCCACCCTGCCGCTAAACGCGCAGCTTACCGCCGAGCAGGTTTCCTTCGCATCTTTCAACGACTCCAACCCCGTCGTCACCGCTTCCCTTAACAAGAACCTCGCAATTGTTGACAACTACATCGCTTTATGTGAAAAAAGTGTGCAAGAAGAACCCCAGAACGAAGTGGCGCGGGATTATCTCTACGAAGCCTATCAGCAGAAGGCGGATCTGCTGGCGCAGATGACGGAACGCGGAGAAAACAACCGATGAGCGCCTCTCACTTTGTTCGTCAACAATTGCTGTGCAACCAAGGCCTGAAAGCCGCCACTCTACTGGTCCCTGGCCTTCTCCTTTGTGGCATTGCGTCCGCTGCGGCACCGCAGCCTCGCCGCCAGGAACAGCATTTCAAGGTTCAAGCTCACCCGGTCATCACCCTTCACAATCCTAACGGCGCCATCACCGTGAAGGCTTGGACCAAGTCCGAAGTGATGGTTATTTCAACGCGCGCGAGCGACGACGTCGAAGTGGACGCCGAACAAATGGGAAACCGCGTCGATGTCTCCACTCATCCCACTTCCGATAACGTCGCGCCCGAAGATCTTCGCGCCGACTATCAGATTAACGTCCCGGAAGATGCGGAGCTTCAGATTCACAACGACTCCGGAGAAGTAAATGTCGCCAACGTCCTCGGCGACATGAATGTCGAGACCGTAGCCGCCGCTGTGGACCTGGAAGACTCCGCCGGTTACGTAACCATTAAGACCGTGGGCGGCTCTTTTCAGTGCACCCGTTGCGCCGGAAAACTGGAGATCTCTTCCATCAGCGGAAATCTGCGCCTCACCGACATTCACAGCTATCATGTCCACGCGCAGACTTCCACCGGCAACATCCTCTTCTCCGGCGAGTTTCTGCCCAACGGACTCTATCGCTTGAAGAATTACAGCGGCGTTATCGAAGTCCGATTCTCTCCGGCCGATTCTTTTGACTTGAGCGCTACTTCGCTGAAAGGCAAAGTAAACAACGAAGCCAGCCTCACGCCCAAGGCCCACCAGCAGCGTTTCTACAGCCGGTTCGGCAACAGTTTGTTCGGCACTTTCAATGCCGGCCGCGCCAAAGTCGAATTGACCTCCTTCGATGGTACAATCAACATTCTTAAACGTGATTGATTGCTCCATTCCGCACTTACAACAACCCGCCTTCGGTGTTCTGCTCCATGATTAGCGAAACCCGCGCGCGTACGCTCGTTTGCCTCACCGGATTTATGGGCACCGGCAAGTCCACGGTCGCCCGCCTGCTTGCTCGACAGGTCGGATGGCTGCATGTGGATCTCGATAAGCGAATCGTGGAAGCTATGGGCCAGACGATCCCGAACATCTTCGCGAAATTAGGCGAGCCGGAGTTTCGTCGTGCGGAACACGATCAGCTCGCGCGCATTCTGGGCGAAGCCGCCGAACAACAAAAGCCTCGTATCATCTCCCTCGGTGGCGGAACTACGGCCCAGCAGCAGAATGTCGCCTTGCTACGCCAGAACAACGCGGCGTTGGTCTGGCTGCACTGCCCTATTTCGGACCTTCTTAAGCGCGCCGCTCACATCACCGATCGTCCCCTGTTTCGCGATGAGGCCAGCTTTCGAAAACTCTACGAAGAGCGTTTGCCGTCTTACGAACTCGCCGACTACCGGGTCGAAACCAATACCGAGCCTTTGCGTGTGGTGGAACAGATTCTCGCGTTGGGAATCTTCCCCAAGGTGACTGCATGATTCTGAAACCGAACTCTTCTCTTTCGAGGCGAGCCATATTTCTAATTTCAGCAGCGATTGTGCCCGCCATGCTCCTGGTTGCCACTGCTCCGTCCCATGCGAATCGTCGCCCGCACCCGGTATCTGCAGCTGCCGGCCCAGACACCGCGTTTGTCGCCGACAAAGGTAAATTCCGCATCATGGTTAACGGGCAGCAAGTCGGCAAGGAGGAATTCGAGATTGGCCCAAGCGGAAGCGACTGGGTGGCGCATGGCACGTCCGAAATTCAAGCCCCGAAAGGCTCGTCCCACGTTACGGGGACCCTCAATTTGAGGCCCGATGGTACGCCCACGCGATATGAATGGTCCACCGACAGCCCGAAAAAAGCCTCCTCCACGGTTGTCTTCAACGGCGTCGTGGCCAACGTAGAGCTGCGCGTCGAGGGCGCGCGCCCTTACACCCAACAATTCACTTTCAACTCGCCTCGTATCGTTGTGCTCGATAATAATCTCTATCATCAGTACGCAATTCTTTTCCGCCTCTACGATTGGGATAAAAAAGGTGCGCAATCCTTCTCTGTTCTCGTCCCCCAGGAAATAACGCCCGGGAGCATCACTGTGGAGTCTTTGGGCAAGCAGGACATCGGCGGCGCAAGCCTGGAAGAATTGCGCGTGAAAACGGAAGACAACGAAATTGACGCGTTTTTCGACGGCGCGAAACTGATGCGCCTTCTGGCTCCCAGCGCCAACGCCGAAATAATCCGGGAATAGCATCCGGATTCCGTCCGCCGGCCCGCGACCGCTAACGCCAAAATCCATCGCAAAACTAAAAGGCCCGGGAGCGTGCCCGGGCCTTCGGGTGGGATTACAGGTGGATACCGATTCGAATCTAGAGTTGCGCGCGACGCTGCGTGTGGTTTAATTCCATCGGTTGCGGCTTCTCGATCGTCACCGAGACGCTCATTTCCGAACCCTTGCGCAGGATCCCAAGGCTCACCGATTTTTCCCCGCCTTTGTCGCGCAACTGCTCCCGCAGATCGCTAAGCGAACTCACCGGCTTGCTGTCTATCTTGGTAATCACGTCGCCTGCCTTTAGGCCCGCCTTGTCCGCCGCCGTGCCTGCGCGAACTTCGCGCACCAGGATTCCGCCGCTTTCCGGTGCGCCAAAATAAGCTCCCAGTTGCCCGGAAAGTTCTTCTGCGCTTATCCCCAACTGCGGCGCGCGTCCATCCATCCCAAAAATCTCCGGTCCGTCAACGCGAAAATCAAAGTTCGGCGCTGACAAAGCGTATGCGCCGTCAAAATCCCGCATCTTCCCTCGCATTTTCTTTTCCAGCAGCGCGCTGCGATCGCCCACTTCCACGGAAATATTTTGCGTCGCGCCATTTCGGGAAATCTCGAGCGGGATATTCCGGCCCGCGGGCGTCTCGCGTACCAGTCGGCGGAACTGCACGGTGCCTTCCACCGCTTGTCCCTCATACGTCGTAATAACGTCATGTTCCTTCAAGCCTGCTTTAGCTCCCGGGCTATCCGGTTCCACGTCGAGCACCTCAACGCCGCGCACCTCCGAAAGCTTCAAATCCTTGGCCTTCTCCGCGGTCACTTCCCCGATCTCCACTCCCAGCCATCCGCCGCCCTCTTCCGCAAAAGCGCCGAAAACTCTTGGCTCCTGGCTCCAAGCCTCCGCCTTCTCCTGCGCCAGCGCCGAAAGCTCATCGGCGCGAGATGCGAACTCCTGCGCGCGCGCCAGCCATTGCCTTCCCGCAAGCTCGGCCGAGTTGCTCTGCTGCTTCCCGATTTCCGGTGCGCTCATCTCGACCTCCTTGCGGATCTTCTCTTGCAGCTTTGCAAGCTGCGCCTGCAGTTCCTGTTCAGTAGTACGTGTGGCCCCGTCTAATTGTTCCATCAAAGTTTTCGAATCGAGGCATGCGTCTGTCGCGGAAGGCGCTGGCGAACTAGGCGAACCGGCCGGAGCCTTATCTTGGGTTTGGGATTGGCCGCTGAGCGTTCCGGGCGTGCTACCCAAAGCCAGTAGCAGCACCCCCGCAAACGCGAGGTTCGAGCAGGTGAAATTTTTCATGCGTTCCTCCTCACTTGAGAGTTACGCCCCTTCAAACCCCTGCCCGCTGCAAGAACAGGTGAATGCCGCCATTTATCGTGCGCACTGAAATCTGTCCCCCGCCGCTCCCCAGCTTGGCTTGAAACGCTCGAGCGCCCGGAGTTGCGCCGGTCGACGTCACCGGCAATTCCGAAAATACGTCGCCATTCATGCTCAGAACTTTCAAATTCGCCCGCGCCGTGGAAGGTAATCCCAGCGCCACCGAGCCGTTGACCGTCTCGAGATTCATTGGGCCGCCGTCAGACAATCCCCGCAGCTCCAGCCGCACATTTCCATTTGTCGTTTTCTCGCTGAACCGCCCGGTGCTGTCTGTCACTTCCACATTCCCGTTCACCGACCGCAGTTCGCCGCTGCCTTCCACGCCGCGCACAGTCACGCTTCCGTTGACGGTTCCCACGCTGCCCAGCAGCACTCGATACGGCACGTGCACGTGATATTCCACGGCTACCTCAACTCCCTGGCCTTTCGGATAGCACGTATGTACCGCCACTTGTCCGGGTTTGCTCTCGACTTCAATTTTCACCAGATCCAGGTCGTGTTGATCGCTCTGCGCCGTTTTCACCGCGCTCACTTCCACTTCATCCCGCTCCCACCCGTCCACGTGAACCGACCCGTTCACATTTTCGAGCAGGAAACTCCCTCCCGGCGGCAGCGGATACGTCTGCTTGAAAAGTTCGTCAGCCCCGGAACAACGCAGGGAAATAGAAAGAAGTCCGACGAGCAAAAAGGTTACTATCGTCGCGGCTTTAACGAACCGTCGCGAATGGAACCGGCGCTGAAATTTCCGCATCGTTGTTTGCACGGTACGCCCCCTTCGAATCTACTTCCTTCTCCTGTGAACGTTCGGCCCTCTTGCGGCCGGGGATCGTCTCGCCCGCCCTGCGCCTATCGCGATGCCTCGCAGCTCAGGCTACTGCGAATTCTCATGGGATTGCGATTGTTCCAGTGTCTGCAATTGCAATCGAAGTTGCTCCTCAAGCTGTGCCATTTGCTGTTTGTAAATCTGCACTTGCTTGCCCGCATCGCTTGCCACCAGGCGAATATTGCCCGCCACCGTGCGCAAATGCAGAATCTCTCCTCCGCCGTTCAGCGGACCCTCGGCCCGCACCGAATGCTCGCCGTTCGAGCCGGCGTCGTAACTCATTTTCAGCTGGAATGCGGGATCCACAATCACGCGATGCTCGTCGCCCGACTGCACCTGTGCGTCAATCGTCACCGGCAGTTGCCGCGGGATGTACACCACGATATCGCCGTCGTTCGATTGCAACTGGCACTGGCTCGGCGATTTTACCGGCGCGACAAACCATGCCGTTATCAGCCCGGCTCCCGTCGAAGCTTTCACCGCGCTGTCCACCTGCGTCAGATAAATGCTGCCGCCCCCCGTTTCCAAGTCCGTTGGGCCGGACACGCGTACCACGCGAATCCCGCCTCCGCCTGTCCTCGCACGCACCAGGCCGGTCGTTTCCCCCACCTCGATTTGCCCGCCGCTTGTTTCCGCATTCAGCTCGCTTCCGGAATGCTCCACCGTCACGTTTCCACCGCCCGTGCTCAATTTAGCCAGGCCGTCAACCGAGGCCATGCGAATATGACCTCCGCTGGTATGCAGCGTCGCGCCGCTTGAGACTGCACCAGTTGTGATATGGCCGCCGCCGGTGTTGGCGAATAACCCTCCAGCGACGTTCTTCACCGTGATATGTCCGCCGCCGGTCACCAGTCGCGCCTTGCCGCTAACGTTCCCTGCTTTGATGTTGCCGCCGGCAGTCAACACCGTCTCGGTTCCGTCCACGTCGTCGCTATCAATGTTCCCCCCGCCCGTGGAAAGCTCCAGGCTGTAGCTCTTCGGAACGTTTACCGTCAACGTCACCCACAGTCGTCCGCTCGACTGGCGCGAAGTCTGTCCTCTGAAATAAACGCCTTCCGGAGTCTCGCGCGCTGTGATGGAAAAACTTTTCAGCAGTTCCTTCGCGTCTTTCTGCGAGGCGTCTGCCTCCAGATGAACCGTGTAATCCACTTTGCCCGAGTTCTGCGTGTGAATCACGATGTTGCCAAGATCGAGCACCAGATGAATCCGCCGGCCGTCCTGGGTCGGAATTTGACCCCTTAAATCGGACTTGAGCCGCGGCCCGGAACGAAACGTTTCTGGTTTCTGATTTCCGTTTCCACTCGCAGCCGCATAGGCAAACGCGGGAAGCCAGACAAAAGTCAGCAAAAGAAAAACGGACACACGGGCGAGAGAATAAGCGGGCAGTGCACTGAGGTATTTTCCGATAGCGCGCCGGAGAGTAGGAGCGAGGAATGCGCTTTGCATTTTAGAATTTCTGTCGCGGGCCTAGATCGCGAATCGCCGCCGCGCTTTGCAGTCGAATGTAGGTGCTGGGGTCCTTCTGCACACGGTCGCGTAACACCGCAAGCAGGTGGTCGTCGGAATCGACTTGCCCCTTCGCTGCCATCTCGCGCAGCGCGTTGATTGCTTCCACCCGTACGCCCGGATTCTGATCGTCCACCAGCGCATCGAGCAGCGTCTGTCGGATGAGGTCCTGCGGCTCGGCTCCGTCCAGCGCTTCCAACGCTTTCAGCCGCACCGCGGCGTTTTGATCCGTGTGCACCGTCTGGCACAACGCGGCGCGAACGTCCGCATCATTGTTGCGGGCGCGCAGCAACTCAACCGCGTTCATGCGCACATCTGAATCAAAACGCTGATTGTTGCGCAGGAAGAAAATCAAAACGCGTTTCACTTCGTCGTCATTTACAGTTCCCTGCACCGTGATCGGCTGCCGGGTATTAAGCTGCAGCTCCACCTGCGGAGGCTCATTGTTGCCTGACGGAAACACATTAATCCCGGCAACGTTGGCCGTATGAAGATCCAGCTTACTCAAGGAAGAATTCGCGGAATCATCCGGATTCGCAATTTCCGGAAGCGTGCTCGCCATACTCGAAGTCCCAGGCTGACCGGCGCTGTTCGAAACCGGAGAATGTTTCAAAAATCTGGGTCCAACTATTCCCACCGAAAACCCGATCAAAAGAAGCAAAGCAGCGCTCCAAGCCGGCGCCGGCGAAATCCAGCTTCCGGGCATCCATGTGCTGATCGCTCGCCGCAACCAACCGTGCTCCTCTTCCTGATCCAGAGCATCTTCAAGACTCGCCCGGCATCCGGCCAGTAACGCCGCGTCCGGCTCCGTGCGATTCGACGAAAGCAGCGCGAGCAGCGCATTCTCTTGCGCCAGCGTCGCGTTGCAATTTGCGCAGTGCAAAAGATGTTCGTTCAACTCGGCGATTTCAGCCGCATCCAGCTCGCCCGCCGCAAAAAGCGTCCAACGCGGCCCCAATTCCTCGCACGTCTCAGCCGATTTGTTTCCGTCCTGCTGCCGCATTCTTTTCATCCTCGCCCGCAAAACTCGTAGAGCTTACCGCATCCCGTCCAGGCTGGCGCGCAACTTTCGAGTTGCGCGGAAAAGCGAATTCTTCACCGTCTCTTCCGAAGTTCCCAGCATGTCCCCGATGGCTCGCAATTTCAGTCCTTGATAATGCTTCATCTCGAACACCATTCGCTCCCGCGGAGAAAGCCGGTCCAGCGCCGTCGCAATATGCTCACCCAACTCCTGGCCCAGCAAATGCCTTTCCGGATTTGCGGCTGCCCTCATCTCCGGCTGGCGGTCGAAGAAATCTCGCGTCCCGCCTTCCGCTTCTTCCGGCACCGGAGCTTGATCCTCGCGCCGGCTCGTGCGACGCCGCAAATGATCCAGCGCCACGTTCGTCACGATCCGGTAAAGCCAGGTATAAAAACTGCACTCAAACCGGAACCGGTGCAAATTCCGGTAAACTCGCAAAAAACTTTCCTGGTAAATATCCCGCGCATCTTCGGGACGCTTCACCAAATTCAACGCCAGACGCAGAACTTCGCGGTCAAAGCGGCGCACCAGTTCCTCGAACGCCAGGCGGTCTCCCGCTTGTGCGCTCCGGACGAGTGCCTGCTCTTCCGCAAGCTTCACCGTCGCTGCCGCGCGCGCATCACCTTCAAATGCGACGCTCATCCCCATGGTGTTTACCGCCGGTTTAGATTCGCTTCCGACCGCTTTTTCGGATTCGCGAACCCCGCTTTGCCCGGCATCTGGCCTTTCTGCGAGATTCGGATAAATAGACGGCTGCGCTGGCCGTTGGTGAGCACCCGCGGACGTTGATTTCCCACTATCGGACATGTGCCCCGCAGCTTGTCCCTAATTGCGATGCGTCATTGCTGTAATCTGTTGCACCGCAAGCTTTTAGGTGACCGGACGATTCGGCAATCCGCTCTTCTACAATTTCGCGAACTAATCCGAAAATTGAATTGCACGGCGTGCGCCAATCAGAGTTTTGCGCCCAACCGCAGCAGTCCGTACACGGCAAGGCACACCGCGAAATCGGTCAAGCTGCCCCAGTCGAGAAGATACCCTTGGTGTCGAAGTGCCTGCGGAAGATGAGGAACCAGCGAGAAATAGTAGATCGCGTTACCCAAAAGAATGGCTACGGTATATTCAATCCATCGCCTAAGACTGACCCCGAGAAATTTGCGTTCCATCATTCCCAGCGCAAGCTACTTGGGTTCATCTGGTTTGGCGGGAGGCTCGGCAGGTTTCGATCCGTCCGGCGTACTCTCCGGACCAGCGGCCGGTTGCTTCACAAATTCGAAGCTGCATGAGCGCCCCAGGATTCCGGCGCCTTCGTCTCGCGTGCCCGTGCCTTTTGCATCCTCGAACTGAGCCTTAATGTTGTAGCTGTAGTTGTCGCCCTTCATGGCGAAAACTCCGTGCGCGTGATTCTGTGTGACTTTGCCTTTTGCCGTCAGCTTGGCGCTGCCGTCGTCGGCAATCTTGCCGTCGATCACAAGGTATCCCGGCCCGCCCTCTTCGCCGTGCTGTCCGTGAAAGTTGCCGTCCTTAATTGTGCTGGGAAACACGAATTTGTATGCCGGCGTCTCTCCGTGCGCTTCGCACGCCAGATGCGTGACCCAGTCGCCGTCGTAGCGCCCGCCTGCAATCGAAGCCCCCGGCAATATCAGCAGAGCGCAAACCACTGCAACCCGTACCGCGCTTCGCATTCCCATGACACTTCTCCTTCGGAATGAGAATTATTTTTGCAAGGACCGCCTCAAGCCGCGACGCCTCTCGCCGGCTTCGTTCTCTTCGCCAGCAACGCCAACCTCTCTTCGTGATTCATGGGCTGCCACGGAACAAGCTTCTCGGCCAGCACATCCATCCTGCGCAGCACAGTCAACTCAAGGAAAAGCCCCATCACATCCAAGTCCCGGAAGACCAACGAGCCGGCGTCCCGCATCTTGTCGCGAATCCGCTCCTGATGCGCGGGCATCTCCGTCCAGTGCAGGCTGGACCGGTGGTGATGGCACAAATGGTACCCTTCGTTCATGAAATTCAGCTCATCCAGGACCGTCACCGTATTTGCAAAATAATCTTCCGGATGTTCCGGGTCGCAGAAGGCGTGCTGCACCCACGCCGTGAGCGCCATGATGAAGTTCATGCATAGCAGCGGAACCAGCACGTACACGATTCCGATTCTCCAGTTGTAAATAAATACAGCTGCGAAGAAAACGTAGTACCGCGCCATTCCCCACAAAATCCGTCGGCGGTTCTTTTCGTCGCCTTTCGCTTTGAAGTAAGCGTAGGGAGCCAGCCCCAGCGCGGTCCATATGTTGTCGGAAAGATACCAAAGAAAATCCAGCGGACTGGTCCGATCGTAGCGGCTGGAAGTGACTGTATCGTCCGGCCCGCCGTTCTCTCGATGGTGCAGCCCGACGTGAACCGTCCGATCCAGTTCCGGAACGTTGCCGTACAAATATCCGAGGAAGAATTCCACGTAGCGCCCAAAAACTTTATCGTATTTCTCTGAGAAGTACCCTTGGCGCCGATGCGCCTCCAAATGTTTGGCGCTGAACATCCTCACAAACCGCTCGAACTTCAAGCCGTAGAGCGCAAGATAGAAAGCGATCGCAAGCGGCAGCCGAGGTTTTCCTAAAACGAGTTGGACCACAAAAATCGGCAGGGCCGTCAGGCTGAGCGAGACCATCAGGCGTAGCGCAGGCGTGTCTCGTGGGTCGCGCAGAACTTTTTGCCCCAGCCGCTCGAGGAACCGGTCGTAAGTTCGGGAAAGAAACTGATACGCATCGCGTAACGGCCGAATCTTCCCAAGAACCTTGGCCGCGCCGTAGCATCCGAAAGAAAGCACCGCGACCAGCGCTACGGCAACCGTGCTGGCCAAAGCCATCAGCACAGCCCAGCAGCGAAGAATGAGTTCGGGTATAGCTCCAAGGCGAATTGCCGGCCAATACGCGTTAGAGCGAGTGCCTCTTTGCACCTCACTCAAATCCGCTTCCATTAACTTGGCCACAAATTGCATGTTCGTTGTTATACCAATTGAGGGGCTTTGTCCGGCGTCCTACGCAAAAGAACTTTACTACCAAGGACAGCAAACTTCCAGCATCGAACGGTTGCTTTTGATTAACGTAGCAAATAGTTGGCCTCGACTTATCGAACCCGCACAGCCATCAGCACTTAGTCACCTCCTCCCTATTTAGACCTGCGAATCACTGAACGCCCACCCAGGCCGTGGTGTCTAGATAAGAGAAGGCGGAAAATGCCTGCCTTCCGAGGAGATCACCACTATGAAAACAGCACGCTTCGCCGTTGTACTGTTCGCCATGCTGCTGGGATGCGCGAACCTGCTGCACGCGCAAACTTGTACGGCCAACTCCAGTGCGGCAGGTTCGCCGCCCAGTCTTTCGAAGTTGAACGTCGGCACGACGCTGCAACAGATGCAGGCGGCAACGGCTCAGGGCGATCCTGACGAGTCGTCGCCGCTTCAGATCGTCGCGGAGTTCCTGCAACTCCAGCCCGCGCAGCAGCCGCTCTTCGGACAATTGTTGCAGGCGCGCCAGACTGCCGTCGCTCCTTTGTTTCAGGCCATGGCCCAGGAAGAGCAGCAACTCCAAGCCTTGCTCGCTTCCGGAGGCAATCCTCCGCAGATCGGCGTGTTGGTGATACAAATTCATGCGCAACAGCAACAGATAATGCAAATCCAGCAAGTCTTCCTCGAGAATTTGGCCAACTTGTTAGACCAGGACCAGCAGCAACGTCTCGCGGCTGTTGCGCTTGCCGCGCAACTCCGGCCCGTTGTGCCTGCATTCGTGGCGTTGCAACTGTTCTGAGCACTCGGCTCAGGTTTACCGGACAGAGCGTGCGCCCCGACGCACGCTCTGTTCCCCGGAGCCACACATTTACTTTGCGAGCTGGTACTTGCTCTCGGGTGCTCTGCCTTTGCGCAAATTTGGACGCAGGCCGTGTATCATTCGGCTGCGTAGGAACTGACGAGCGGTGTTTGAACTCACAGCAATTCGGGTGCTTCGGGGGTCGCGGGCGTGCATGGATAATTTGATCGCGCGAACGGATGCCGAGGAGTGCGAGGCCGGATTCGGCGCGCGCGTGGCGGAAAATCAACGCCGCGTTTTTCACATCGCGTACGGCGTTCTCGGAACCCGGGCGGATGCCGAGGACGTTGCCCAGGAAACTTTCCTCCGCGCGTACCAGAAGTTTTCCTCGCTGCGCGAGTCGGAGAAGTTCAAAGCCTGGGTCAATCGCATCGCCTTTCGTCTGGCCCTGAATCGTCAGCGCGGGATGCGCCGCCGTTTGACTCGCGACACAGCCTGGCATGCGCATGGACCGGCTGGCGAAGTGGACGGTCTGCAGAACGCCGAAGAGCGCGTGTTGGTCGAGCGACTGCGCAATGAGATTGACGGCCTGCCGGAGAAACTCCGCAGCGTCCTGCAACTTTCGATTGTAGAAGACATGGATGCCGCCGATGTGGGCGTGGTCCTGGGAATTCCCGCGGGGACCGTGAGATCAAGGCTTCACGCAGCGCGAAAACTTTTATTGGAAGCGATGAAATGAAAAACGAATGCGCGAAATGGAAGGATGAATTGCTGGAAGCGGCACTAGCAGGCGTGGCGGCGGACGGTCTGCGAGAACATATGTCGAAGTGCGCGGACTGCACGGCAGAGTTGGCGACTCTGCGCGCCAAGAGCGAACGCCTCGATGCGCTGTTGCCGCTCGTGGCCCAAGGTGCGGAACCTTCCGTAGATTTTCGCGCGCGGGTCTTGGCCGCGGCGGACGCCGCAAGCGAAACCTCGCGCGGGATCGCATGGCCGGAATGGCAGCGCGTCGGAGCGATGGCGGCCGTCCTGGTGGCGGCGCTGGTGATTAGTTTCACCTTGTACAGAAGAGACCCGCGGACTTTGCCGCAGAGCGAACTGACGGCCGCGCAAAAACTTTCAGAATGGCGGGCGCCCAGCGATGTCCTGCTGAAAACTCCCGGCCTGGAGATTTTGCAGACCACGCCGAGACTGGGCCACTCGTACATGCCGGTTCCCGCGAAAACGGATAAGGAGAAATAAAATGAAAGCTAAATTTTTATTCGCTTCCGTAATAGGCGCACTACTTTTTCTCGCCGCAGTTCCGGCACACGGACAAAAGGCCGATGAAGACACCATCGGCCAGAACTTCTTCGCGCCCGACCTGGTGATGCAGCATCAGGAAGCCATTGGCATGAGCGACGAGCAGAAAACTTTTCTCAAGACTGAAATCCGCCAGGCCCAGCTAAAGTTCACGGATTGGCAATGGAAGCTGCAGGACGAAATGGAAAAGATGGCTGCGCTGGTAAAACAGCCCCGCGTGGACGAACAACAGGTTCTGGCCCAACTGGACAAAGTTTTAGCCATTGAACGCGACATCAAACGCGCGCAGGTCACGCTCCTAGTGCGCATCAAGAACAATTTGACTCCCGAGCAGCAGGCCAAGCTCCTGGAGATCCGCAATAAGTCAGACAATAAGCAACCGTCCGATTAGCTCCCGCTGCCTGCGAGCGCAACACGCGCCATTGACGAAGTATCCGATAACATCGATAATCCGAAAGATTCGGATCTTCCCTGCTTGAATGCGATTGCGGTGGTCCCGCAGAACGCGAATGGCCATCCTCAGAACGGTTTTCTTCATAGTCGTCATCGTCACCGCCGCCGCACTCCTTTCCATTCACCTCATAAGAAGCGGTCTCACCGCTGGAACCGTCGTAAGGCTTTGGCCCGGCGATGCGCCCGGTAGCCTCGGAACCGAGGATGCCGATACGCCCACGATTTCAGTTTTCCTTCCGCCCAGATGGCACGCCGGCGGTGCCGGCATGGTGATTTGTCCGGGAGGCGCCTACAGTAAGCTCATGTCGTACGAAGGCGACGACATCGCGCGATGGCTCAATTCTTTCGGCGTGGCCGGCTTCGTTCTGAAATATCGCATTGCACCGCGCTACCACTATCCGGGCCCGCTCCTCGACGCCCAACGTGCCGTTCGATACGTGCGCTATCACGCCTCAGAGTTCGGCATCCGGCCGGATCGCGTCGGCATCATCGGCTTTTCCGCAGGCGGGCATCTCGCTTCCACAGTGATCACCCATTTTCAGCGCGATAATCCTGGTGCATCCGATCCAGTTGACCGTGTGTCCGACCGTCCCGACTTCGCCATCCTGGCCTACCCGATTGTGACTCTTCGATCCCCCTGGACGCATCAGGAGTCGGTGCATAATCTCCTCGGTCCGAATCCCGATCCTGCGCTGATCGACGAGCTCTCCAACGAGCTTCACGTCACTCCCGACACACCTCCGACGTTTCTATTCCACACCGGACAAGACGCCCCAGTGCCTGCCGAAAATAGTCTCATGTTCTACGAGGCTCTTCGAAAAGCCGGAGTTCCCGCCGAATTGCACATCTACGCCGAGGGTCGCCACGGAGTCGGTCTGGCGAATGGCCACGGAGACGCCCCCCGCGTCCCGAGGCTGCTATCCTGGCCGTTGCGCGCCGAAGAATGGCTGAAAAGCCAGTGGATTCCCGAACGCCGCTGGTCATTTTCGCGATTGTTCCGGCTATAAAATTGTTCCGGTTATAAGTCCGACCTCGCCGAGAATTTATCTCGTAGGTAGGCAATTCCGCTTATCACGCAGATGCCGAACGCGCAGAAAACGAATTGCAGCAGCGGCCCGCCATCAAGGCGCTTGAGTAACAGATTGAACGCGATTGCCATCACCACGCTCACCGAGTAAATGAACAGCGAGTGGCGGCCGGCCGCGATCGCAAGCCGCGCGATTCGCGATTCGCGCCATTTTTGCCAGTCCCACGGAATGGCGATGATCAGGATTACCAGGCTGAGAAAATGTACCAGCCGGAACGGCGCAAGATGAGGTTTGCCGGAGTTACGGCCGAGCAGTCGCGCCGAAAACGGTACAAGCCCGAAAAGCCACTCTTGCACCGGACTGATCAGCGTCGCCGTCTTCAGTAAGAAGGAAGCCAGCACGAACACAATCGCGAGCCATACGGCTGTCCGCGATTTCACTACTGGCTTCACATCAGCCCAATACATTTTCGAGGCGATCCCCAAGACTAATAGAAACTGCCAGGCAAACGGCTGGTAATACCACGCTTCCCGCATCACCTGAAGATCGATCACTCCAAACTGCGAAACGCACCATAGAGCGAACGAACCCGCTAGAACCCACCTCGGCCAACGGCGCAGCCCAACCACTGCAATCAGCGCCACCGGGGAAAGCACCAGATACAAAGGAAGCAGCGCAAATTCGTTGGGACTATACAGCAGCACGAGAGTCCGCACGAGATACCGCACGGGTTGCGCCATCCAGAGGTAGAGTCCCGGCTCATCCAGGCGCACACCGCGCGAGGCAAAACCTGCGAGAATCGCAAATCCAGCCGCCATGGTTGCAAGATGGGCTGTGTAGATCTTTGCTTCCCGCGTTCCTAGCTTGCCAAATGCCGCGCTGATACCACCGGAGCGGAACGCGCGCTCGTACATCCCGGCGTTCACGTAGCCGGAGATAAACACGAAGATCTCCGCGAAGTCGCTAAATCCGAATTGCGCCAGCGTGAAGTGCGACCATACGTTCGGCTGTAGGTGATCGACGAACAGAATCCACAAACCCAGCCCGCGAAAAAAATCGATGGTCTGGTTACGGTTCCCGCCGCCCCTCACTGCCGGGCCCGATGTCGTCTCGTCTTTCATAAACGATGTACTCACCCTGTCCCAGAACGCGCCTATAGTCGTTGTCAAGGGTATTGCGAATATGATCGAACGCGGCTGGCTCGCGCCCAGCGGAGTTCTCGGCCCAGGCCCGGTACCAACTCGAGGTCACGATAATTCGAGGCTTCTCATGCGTGTAAAAGCCCAGGCGAACGTCATCGGCCAGGGAACCGCCGAAGCCCAAAACATAGCCGAGCTCTGCCGGCCCAATGACGCTGTCTCCCGGTGCGAGGTTCCCCTGAACCCAGCGGGCGACCGGCAGGAACTCAGTACGCAACGGATTCCCGGCGACGCGCTGAACCGCTCCCGCGATCTGAATCCCAATTGCGAAAGTCAACGCCGCGCAGAGCGGTATCCGCATGGAATGCCGCTCCCATAACTCGCCCGCAGCCATCGCCGCGAGCGCCGTCAGAAAAGGAAGCGAATACACCAAATAGTGTTGGAATTTCATTCCTTCAAACAGCGCCATCACCAGAAACACCGTCAAGCCCGACACCGCCAGAATCCGCACTCCTCGTTCGCTCCTCAATTTTTTGCTAAGTAGCGCGCCAAAAGCCGCCGACGCGCAGAGCGCGAACCATGTCGCCAAACCCGCGCCCTTTACGGTCTTCAAATCGCCGAATCCAAACGGTAGCAGGTATCGCAGCTTCAACTCCATCCACAGCGCCTTCCACGGTTCGGTGATCCCGCTGAAACGCGCCCGTGGCAGGTATTCGCCTGCGAACCCCGACACGTTCCCGAAGAACTGCGACCGGAAATCCGCCGGGGCCTGCGCGATGTACAAACCCCAAAGTCCTGCGCCGATCAAATACGGCACGCACGATATCGCGACGTCGGCGAACCTCAGCCCCTGCTGATCTTCAGACTGCAGCGTGTACAGAATCGTCACCGCCAGAGCCGCTGCAAACAAAACCCCGCAGGGATGCGTAAAGATCGCGGCAGCAGCAAGCCCATTGCTGGTCACCAGCGCAGCGCGCCAAGACCGACGGCGAATTTGCAGAAATGCTGCAATGGACGCCGTGCCCAGCGCCGCCCCCATCATGTCCATTCGTCCGTTCGCAGCCGCATTCAGAAAGTTTCGCTCAAACCCGATGGCGAGACACGCAATCAGCGCCGACGAAAACCTTCCCGAGAGCCGTAGCACAATGACGAACCACGACACCAGACCCACCACTCCGAACAGCACCGACAGCAACCGCTGCCGGAAGAGACTGAACCCCACCAACTTGTACCAACCGGCCTGCGCCACTAGATCCAGAGGCATCATCCAATAAGTGTGCCGCTCGATTCCCTCGAGCCAAGTCCCTTTTGACACCAGTACCGTCGTTCCCATATAGCCCTGCGTCGCGAGGTTCACCGCCGGGATCGCGCACCACGCCTCGTTCGACCAAGGTGCATTGCTGGCCGCCAAACTTAGCGCGAGCGCCGTCCAGGCTATAAGAATGACGGTGAGGGCCACCACGTTTCGCCGAGGCATGCCGCTCATGGCCGCTGTCTCAACCGCGAGAATCGGGAACTACTGCTGGGAATGGACCAGCCGTGCTGATCGCAGCGCGCAACGATTTCGCTTGCGCTTACGATGGGGTTCGGCTCTGTCAATCTGTACAGAATGCAAAGTGTTCGGTCCGGCTCGTAACCCGCCAAATCGTCGGGCAATTTCTCCGACCCTCCCACCAGCAACGCAATCTCCCCCTCCATAGTCTTTCCCGGCGGAATTCGAAAGTCGAAATCGTGCGGAAGCGCAATCCTGGAAGTGGTCAGGCCGCTTCGAATGTCGTTGAACCGAGCGCCTTCCAAGGAAATCACAAGGATCATCGGAACAAAGAATGCGATCGCTCCCCAGAACCGTCTCCCGCTGGCCACCATATTCAGCAGAAGCGCTGCGAATATGCCCAGGCAAACAACCAGCGGAACCGCGCGCCTGACACCCGTGACATTTCCCGCCACTGCATAAATTCCCAGTACGCCGGCCGAAACAACCAGCAGCGGCCAGCATTTGGACGGCGCGCGAATCGTCATGACGACAATCCCTGCCAGGGCAACTATCCCCACCACGATCCCGCCGAGCGCTGCCGCGCCGCCGCTGAAAAAGTAATAACTCCAACTCTGCACGAAGAGTTCGCGGAATAAACCAGCAAGACGCTCCGCCGCGCCCGCTACGACCGGATGTCCTCCTCCACCCATCCAAAGGCTTTGGATGTTCGTCCACCAGAAGATGGGAAAGGCCAGCACCGCAGCCGCAAGAACGCTTCCTGCAATCACGGCGCCCCGCAGCTTCGGCATGCGCAAACGCGGCAGTTGGTGGATCAGCACCGCAGGCAGGAAAGCCAATCCCGACCCGTAACAGCCGGCCGCCAGAGCCGCGGCCACCCAGCTTCCGACAACGCACGCCGGGCTCTCAAACAGCGCAAGCCATAGCGCAGCGAACCCCAGAAGTGTTTCCAAACCAATTTCCAAGCCCAGCCATGAGAAACAAATTACGCCGGGAAGTAACCCGATAGCGATCGCAGCCATGAACGCCCGCAGTCCCGTAAATGAAAACCGCCGCATTAAATAGAGGTACAAGAGCGGAGTCAGCAGCGCCATGATCGCCGCCTTGGCGGAGCGGCCAAAAAATAATCCCGGAACCAGATGTCCCGCCCAGAGAAACAGCGCATACGCATAAAAATTTGTGGCATACACGTGATGCTGCAGCCGCAAAGAGAGAAAAGTCGGATTGACGAAACCGCTGCTCGCCTCCTCTTTCGTCAGCAATCCCTGGCGGTTTGCTGCGAATACCAGCGCGAGAATCAGCAGTAGTTGAATGATGTACAACAGCGCCGCCGCAACGTCTTGCCTTTCCAGGAACCGCATTCGTGACGCGCGCGAAGGTTCCTCCGTAGCTCTGGCAGTGATTTCAGTCATGGAGATTTCCGACGTTAACACGCTCTTTGCGTGCAGTAGTCGCCTTCACGCTAACTCAGTACTCTTCAAGACAACACAAACGCGACTTGTTCGGTTATCCGACTTACTAGGACTTAACGGGTCGTCGAGAGAATTCGCAAGATGGGCGGCTAACTGGAGGAGTGGAAAGGGGCGGGATTTCCCGCCCCTTCCGAAACGATCAACGTCTTGACGTTTGCAACGCCATTTAATTCTGATTGTGACCGCTTTGGACGGTCAAAGTTTTTGCCGATGCTACAGCAACTTCGCTCCTGAGCTCTTTTTCAGCTCTGACCCAGTCTTCTACAGCTTTGCCGGGCTGACCGCCGCGTCGCACATACAGATCGTACGCTCGGTGAGAGATATCTTCTTGCGATAGTTCTTTGTGTTCGATCATGGCAACCTCCTTGGTTGTCCGCACGATGGACGAACCTCCGCACCACCGCCTGTGAAGTGCGTGGAGCTACTTGCCGTTTGTTGCGACGCTGACTTTGATCTGCTTGGGCTTGGACTCTTCACGCTTGGCCATATGCAGCGTCAAGATCCCGTTGCGATAGTCCGCTCGAATGTTTTCCGAGTTCACCGTGTTCGGCAGTGAAAAGCTCCGCATGAAGGAACCATACGCGCGTTCGATGCGGAGGTAATTGTCTTCCTTGACGCCCGTGTCGAACTTGCGCTCTCCGCGGATGGTCAAAGTGTTGTTTGTAATGCGCACGTCGATGTCCTTCTCTTGGAAATCCGGCAGTTCCGCCTTTACGACCAATTCATTCTCGGTTTCGTAGATGTCCACGGCCGGTGCCCACGTCGCTAAATCAGCATGAGCCGAGCGGTCGCGAATAAAACTGTCGTCGAATAGACGATTTACTTCGTTCTGCAGCGTAAGACCGCGTAATTGGTCTCTGTGCGTAGTTGTATTCATGGATCTCCTTCTAACGTCTTGCGGTTTGGTGTAACCGAGGGTGGTTCAGGTAACTTCCGTCTGGTTCAGGTGAACTGAAGAATCCCAGGTCCGTATTCACACTGTGCGCATGCCGCTCTCTTGTCAATGGAATAGCGACACGATAATGAAAGTAATTTATTTTTTGCGCGCGGCCGCTTCGCAAGACCAGCACACCATAGGCTTTAAACCCGGCGGCCAAGTTCAGCCAATTTCACCGAATTTCCGCAATAAAGCACCCGTTTGCGTTTGCCCAGCCGATTCCCCGTGCCGATGCTTGCGCTTTAGGCAAGCACGTGCGCTCTCGACTGTGCCCGCCGCCGAAACGATCAGAAGGCGAAACGAACACCAATTGTCGGAGCAAAGTTGCTGTGGTGGTTATAAGGGACGCCGGGACCATGAGGAATGGCGATGGCCAAACCGCCGTCCACGTAGGAATATGCAATTCCGGCAAAACCGTCGAAACGTTTGGTGAAGTGATGGTCTAGATAGATCGACGTCTCATTGAGCGTGCCCGCGCAGGAAGCGCGGAACCCGGCTGTGGCCGAGCACTCCGGCGGAACCCGGAAGTCGTTCTGCCGCTGTTGATACCAGGCCAAAGTGACGTCGGTCTTGGTGCGGTATGTGTACTTCGCGCCCGTCCACCAGATGTTCACCAGCTTCTCAGAATCAAGATTGCTGTCTTCGACGCCGCTCATGATATAGCCGCCTTGGTCCGAGGCGCCGACGCCCAACGGATTGTGCGGGTTATTCTGCCAGATGTATTCGTAGCCGGCGAAAAACTTGAATGGATCCCACTTATACTTCGCAGCGAACATAATGGCGTTGTTGTCGGTCACGATTCCATACACGGTGCCGTTCGGATCGATCAGATTGGCGCCGGTGATGGTATTTGTATTGATGCTGTCCGTGGTTGATTGATATGGCGCCGACAGACTTTGAGGTCCGAGCAAGGGATTCAATACGCTGATGGCCTGGTTGTAATGCTGGTAAACGGCGTCGGCCGAGAACTTGCCGTGCTCGCCGCCGAGGTCGAATCCAAAAGCGTTGTTGTGCGGCTGCTCCGGCGTACAGTCGGCGGCCGTCCAGGTTGAGGAAGCCGAGAAACAGCCGCCGGAACCATTGGTGAATTTATACATCGCGCCGAAATGGACTGGGCCAATTGCGATGCGATATTTCAGGGCGTCGTCCCAACGGGAATCCTCGGTGTCGCCGCCGCCGGCCATCGTTCCGTTGTAGCCGATGTAGGAAAAGGAATAGCTGCCGCCGGCGGGATCGTACTGGAGCATCGCATCAGTGCCGAGAGAGCGCTGGCGGCCGAACGTCACCGTGCCGAATTGCGTGGACGATATACCGCCATAGTATTCGTCATTGAAGGGTTGGCCCGCGCGCGCGCCGTCGATGGCTTGCGAATAGCTGCTCCGCGGAAGTCCGTTGTTTACAATGTTGGTCTTTGAAGCGTCGGCGAGCAGGCCGGAATTCGGATTGATGCCGGTCGAAGCGTTGAACACGATGTACCAGCCAGGTCGAAACTCTTCTTTACCCCTGACGCCCAGACCCGTCTGCTGCAAGTTATTCGGCGCGACAAGGAATCGAGATCCGGCGCCGTTGCGGTTCACCAGAGCTTCCCCTTCATAGTTATAGCCGTTTACCGGCAAGCCGTGGCTGACCCAGCCGATGCCGATGTCATACGCGCCGTACACCGTGATGCCGTGCCAGGTCAGTGTGCAATCGGTGGTGGCGAACTCCTTGGGGCTGGTGCAGGGGTCGCTCGCGTTCCGCTGCATCTTGATGTCAACCGTAGCGCTCTGGCCCACCGCCAAGTTGATTTTCGCGCGCGTTTCATCGGAGAATCCATGTTTTGCCGCTCGAATCTCGAAGCGCCCCGCAGGCAGACCGGACTCCTGATAACGCCCCCCGCCATCCGTTTCGATCGTGCGCGTTTCAGCTTTGTCGAGGCTCTTAATTGTCACTGTGACATCGGCAAGGGCTGCGCCGGTTTTGTCCGTGACCACGCCGGAGAGCGCCGCGCCGGGTTGGTCCGTCACCACAGATAGGCTCGCTCGAGTTTGGGCCCACGCCGGGAACGTCGCCATCGCAAACCACAAAAGCAGCAAGAAGAATTGGGCCAGCCGCAGTGAGGCGTCCCTCGGAACGTAGCAGGCGTGCGTCAAAGTTTTGCGTCGCCTTCGGTATCGGAAGAAAATCTGCGAGCGGTCAGGGCGTTTCATAAGGCTCTCCTTGCGTTGGGTGCTGCGGAGACTTAATTACCGGTCGAAAGATTTGCGAATCTATACGATTCGTAAAGAGATGTCAAACCGATTTAGTACGGTTGTGCGGATGTTTGGCGGACGCAGCGTCGAACACTATGGCAGGACTTTAGGAGCAAGCGCGGCGAGCAGCGAAGGACTGCGTTACACCCGGACGATCATGACCTCGGTGGATTTTACCAGCGCCGCGACGGTCTGGCCTTTTTTCAAGCGCATCTCGCGGACGGCATCGGCGGTAATGATGGACGTAATCCGCTGGCCGCCGATGGAAAGCGTGACCTGGGCGAGCAGGCCGCTGACTTTGAGGTCGGTAACACGCCCGACCAGCTGGTTCCGCCCGCTGATGCGTCGAAAGTTCGTGCGACGCTCCGCGACTTCCTTCCCCTCGGTCGCTCGATACAGAAATCGATCAACTTCCTTCTCCGGAATTCGGTGATGCCCGCCCGCCGTCTTCACCGTGCGAATTTGTTTCTTATAAATCCACTGTTTAAGCGTGGGGTAGCTGATTCCCATTACCTGTGCTGCATCGCGAGGCGTGAACAGTTTCGCTGTCGGCATAACGATTCTCTCGGATTCCTTGATTACGGTGATGCCCCGCCGATACGAACCAAGCGAATCACGATGCTAAGCTCCGCCCCGCCGTGCTGTCAATCCATCGTCGTAGCGATTCGTTCCGTCAACAATCGCAGCATCCATATCCGCAGGGAAGAACATCTGCCCCGCCGACAGTGGTATAAAAGTCCTGCGAGTCCCGTTGCGCGAAACCGTCAGCAACTGCTCGCTGCCCTTGAGCCCATGACCGTCTCTCTAACCAATCCGGTGAAATATCTCCGAGGCGTCGGCCCGCATCGCGCCGCAATCCTCGAAGAGCGTGGCTTGCCCACCGTCGGCGATTTGCTCGGCTATCTACCCTTCCGCTATGAAGACCGCATCCGTTTCACGCCCATCGCGGAAATTATTCCCGGCCAGGTCCACACGATTCTCGCGGAAGTCGCCCCCGGCGGAGGCGGCACGGTTCGCTTCGCGCGCGGCCGCGCTGCAATTTTCCACGCCCCCTTTCGCGACGGCTCCGGCACCCTTCACGCGCGTTTCTTTCACGGCGGATACCTGCAAGCCACCCTGAAAGAAGGCCGCCGTTTTGTCCTCCACGGAAAAGTTGACGTGGACCCCTACCGCCCCGCTCGCCTGGAAATGGTGAATCCGCAAATCGAATCCGTCGGCGCCGCCGAAAACGCCGCAACCGATTCCACCGAGGTAGGCCGCATCGTCCCGATTTACGAAGCCCTCGGCGGAATCAGTTCGCGAATGCTCCGCCGCATCATCTACTCGGTACTAAACAATTTCGACGGCAACATCCCCGACGCGCTCCCCCCCGAAATCCTCGAGCGTTATCGCTTTCCCTCGCGCCGCGACGCCCTTCTCTACGCGCACTTTCCTCCCAAGAACGAAAGCATCGAGCTGCTGAACAGCTTCCGCAGCCCCGCGCAAACCCGCCTGATCTTCGAGGAATTTTTCTACTACCAACTCGCCCTCGCGCTTCGCCGCTCGCGCGACCACGTCCGAAAGGGCATCGCCATGCGCGTCCGCGAAGAAAAAATCCGCGAAGCAGTGAAACGCATTCTTCCCTTCAAGCCGACCGCCGCTCAGAAGCGCGTCCTCGTCGAAATCGCTTCAGATCTCGAACGCCTATACCCCATGCACCGCCTCCTCGAAGGCGATGTCGGCAGCGGCAAAACAATCGTCGCGTTCGAAGCCGCCACAATCGTCATCGAGAACGGCTACCAGGTCGCTCTCATGGCGCCCACGGAAATTCTTGCCGCCCAGCACTATCTTTCCGCCCGCCGCATTTTTAAGAATGCCGGTTACGGCGTCGAACTCATCGTCAGCGGCAGAAAACAATCAGTGAAAGATTCCGCGCTAGCCCGCGCGCAAAGCGGCGAAGCGCAAATCATCGTCGGCACTCACGCCCTGATCGAAAATCCCGTGATCTTCAAAAAGCTCGGCATGGTCATCGTTGACGAGCAGCACCGTTTCGGCGTCCTCCAACGCAAACGTCTCATCGAAAAAGGCGCCTCGCCCCACGTTCTGGTCATGACCGCCACTCCCATCCCCCGCACCCTCGCCCTCACCCTCTACGGCGACCTCGATCTCTCCGTAATCGACGAGATGCCCCCTGGCCGCACCCCCATCGAAACTCGCTGGAGCGAAGACACTCAGCTCCCCGGCGTCTGGGAATTTCTGCGCCGCGAAATCGCCCGAGGCCGCCAAGCCTATGTTGTTTATCCCGTAATCGAAGAATCGAAGCAGGAGTTAAAAGCCGCCACCGCCGAATACGAGCGCCTCGCGAAAAATGTATTCCCGAAATTGCGCGTCGGCTTGCTTCACGGCCGCCTAAAAAACGACGAGAAGGACGCCGTCATGGAACAATTTCGCCGTAACGAAATTCAAATCCTCGTCGCCACCACCGTCATCGAAGTCGGCGTGGACGTCCCCAACGCCACCATGATGGTCATCGAGCACGCCGACCGTTTCGGCCTCGCCCAACTCCATCAGCTTCGCGGACGCATCGGCCGCGGCACCGAGAAATCTCAATGCATCCTCATCGCCCCCAAAAAAATCACGGGAGACGCGCAAGCCCGCCTGGAAACGATGGTCGCCACCTCCAACGGTTTCGAAATCGCCGAGCGCGACCTGAAGCTGCGCGGTCCCGGCGAATTTTTCGGCACCCGCCAACACGGCGACGCCGCCTTCTCCGTCGCCCAGCCCCTGCGCGACCACGAGCTTCTCGACCTCGCCCGCCGCGAAGCCTTCGCCCTAGCCGAAGATCCCGTCAAAGCCGCCGAAGTGGTCGCGCGTCTGGAATCGCTCAGCGCCGCCTGGCAAAAACGCTACCACCTAGCCTCCGTCGGCTAGGCCCTTACGAACCAACCAGATTTGTGGGTCGTGGCTTTAGCCACGACATAAGCTCGCAGTTCTCAGGCGGCTTTAGCCGCTGAAGTTCCGCTTTCGCATTCCTCCACGCAGACGAAAAACTCTGTCGCAAGGATTCTTCTGTGTTATGAAGTTGGGGTAAATTGTTTCAACGCCGCATCCAACTAACTCATGCGAGTAATCGCCGGAAAATATCGCACCCGTCCCTTGAAAACTCCCGGCTTCCTGGGCATCCGCCCCACCAGCGACCGCCTCCGCGAAACTCTCTTCAACATCCTCGGCCCTTACGTCGAAGATTCCCTCTTCATCGACCTCTACGCCGGCACCGGCGCCGTCGGAATCGAAGCTATCAGCCGCGGCGCTCGCGAAGTTTTCTTCATCGACCGCGACCCCGACTGCATCAGCCTGGTGCGCCAAAATCTCGCATCCCTCGATATTCGCACCGGCGCAGAAGTAATCTCCGCCAACGCCCTGCGCGGCCTCGATAAGCTCGCCGCCCGCCACCTGATTGCCGACTTTATTTTCTTCGACCCGCCCTACGCCGACGCCGGCTATTCCGACCTCCTCGAATATCTCGACGCCTCGCATCTCGTCGCCCCGCGCGGCATCGTCATCGCCGAACACAGCTCCAAGCTCGAGCTGCCCGAGCGCTTCGACCGCCTCGAACGCACTCGCCTCCTCGAACAAGGCGACGCCGCCCTAAGTTTCTACCGCCTCGCCGCCGCCGCTTAGTAAGATGGGTTCCCGAAATATCTCGGGCAGAGCAACATACTGCGCCTTCGAAACTGGAGAATAGATCATGACTTTCTTCCTTCGTCTCATCTTTGCCTTGATTGTTTTGATCTGTGTATTCGCGCCGGTCTCCGTGCAATCTCCTCATGCTCAGAGCAACGCCGCGACTCCAGCCGTCCCGCAGAGCCCGCGCGAACAACTCCGCTCGCTCTTCGACGAAGAGTGGCAATATACCTTGCGCACCAATCCGGAGTGGGCCACGGCGCTGGGCGACCCTCGCTTCAACGATCGCCTCAGCGACAACTCTCCTCAATTCTTCCAATCCGACCTCGACCAGGGCCGCAAATTTCTAGCTCGCTTTGAAGCCATCGATCCCGCGACTCTCCCTCCCCAGGAGGCACTCAGCCGCGCGCTCATGATTCGCTCACTCCGCCAGCAGATTGAAGGCGCTCAGTTCAAGGACTGGGAGATGCCCGTCGATCAAATGAACGGCCCGCATCTCGAGCTCCCCGACCTAGTCGTACTAACGCCCTTCAACACCGCCGCCGACTACCGCAACTACCTCGCCCGCCTGCAACAGGTCCCGCGATACTTCGATCAAGTGATCGCCAACATGCGCCAGGGCATGCAGGACGGCCTCATGCCTCCTCGCTATCTTCTCGAAAAAGTCGCCGCCGAAGCAGACGACATTGCCGTCAAAGCTGGCGACACCAGCCCCTTCGCGGCGCCCCTGAAAACTTTTCCCTCAAGCGTATCTGCGCCGGAGCAAAAGCAGCTTCGCGACGCCGTCCTAGCAGCCATCAACAACCAAGTCGTTCCCGCCTACAAACATTTCGCAGACTTCGTTCGCACCGACTACGCCCCGCGCGGCCGCACCGACCCCGGCGTCTGGTCCCTTCCCGACGGCGCAGCACGCTATCGTTTCCAAATCCGCGCGATGACCACCACTGACCTGCCCCCCGAGCAGATCCACCAAATCGGCCTCAAGCAGGTGGACGAAACCGAAGCCCAGATGCTCGCCCTCGCGCACAAACTCGGTTTCCAAGATCTCGCCACCCTCAACGATCACATCAAAAATGACCGCCGCTTCTACGCCACTTCCGGCCAGCAGATCCTCGACCTCTACGCCAACTACGCGCGCAACATGGAGCCCGAACTCCCGAAGCTTTTCGGCCATCTTCCGAAAAGCAAACTTACCGTCATTCCCATGGAAGCTTCGCGCTCCAAAAATGCCGTCCCCGCCGACTACACCGACGGTACCGCCGACGGTTCGCGCCCTGGCCATATCAACGTCAACGAGTGGGACCCCGAGCACCGCCTCACCCTGAATATCGAAGCCATCGCCTACCACGAAGGCATTCCCGGCCATCATCTTCAAATCTCGCTCGCGCAGGAATTACCCGACCTCCCCGAGTTCCGCAAACACGCCGGCTACACCGCTTTCGTCGAAGGCTGGGCGCTCTACGCCGAGCGCTTAGGCAAAGAAGTCGGCCGCTATCAGGATCCCTACAGCGAGTACGGCCGCCTCGAAAACGAAATGTGGCGCGCCATCCGCCTCGTCATCGACACCGGCGTGCACGACAAGCACTGGTCCCGCGACCAAATGGTCGCCTTCTTCCATCGCTACACCGCTATGGACGAGCCGAACGTTCAAAGTGAAGTCGATCGCTACATCGCCTGGCCCGGTCAAGCTCTCGCCTACAAGCTCGGCCAACTCGAAATCCTAAAACTCCGCCAGTCCGCCCGCGAAAAGCTGGGCGACAAATTCGACTTGCGTGCCTTCCATGATGAGGTCCTCGGCAACGGAGCGCTCCCCCTCGACGTCCTGGACTCTCAAGTAAACGCCTGGATCGGCGCTCGCGCAAAGCCATAGCTTGGTCGCATGCGGAAAGGACGGGAGGTTATTCTTCGAGGTCTGGTCGGACGCTCAATCGTCGCGGTCACAACGACGCCTCAAGAAGCGTAGTCCGGCGGCCGAGCCGGCGCCCGACGCCGCAACTCGCTCGACACCTTGCCAATCCACCGCAATTCCGTGCGAAATTGCGCGATCACTAGCTCCAGCATCCACACAGCTTCATGATACCGGTGCCCAACTTCCCTGCGAACCGCACGCAGCGTCATCAATTCTCTGGCCAGCTCCGCCTGCAAAAATTCCCGCCTCCGTTCCAACTGCCGAGCCGTAACTCCCGGGCGCGCCTGCCAGGAAAGCGCCAGCCAAGTAAGAAAAGCCGGCCGGTCGCGCTGCATCGCCCAATCGTCGCGTTCGAGTGCTCCCGCCAGCGCTGCTCGCCCCTTCGCGGAAGTGCCGAACACTCGCCGGTCCGGCCCTCCCGATGGCTCATCTTCGTGCGCCGCCGCAATCATTCCCGCGCGCGCCAGCTTCTCAATCGAGTAGTACACCTGCGGCCGCGAAACCCCCACCCAATCGCGCCATTGCCGGCGTTCGAGTTCCGCGTTGGCCTGATACCCGTGCATCGGCCGCTCAGCGAGCAAGCTCAAGAGCACCAGATCCGGAGTCGTAAGATTGCTCGCCTTATTTTTTTGCATCGCGATTCTTCCGTCTGCGGCTCCAATACCACCACTGGCACTTTTCCGCAGGCAACAAAGGGTTGCGAGCCTGCGCCACCGCGGCTTGGAATGTATCGAGACAACAAACGTCAACGCGCTCGCCCATAATCCGGCAAAGCTTGTCGTACATTTTGCGCGGGTTCTGCCGCGCGAGCTGGCTCATAGATTTCACCCCCAGCATTTCGAAATCGCGAAGCATGGCCGGCCCCACCGAAATCAGATCCTCCAAACGCCGCTTCTGGCCTTGCATAAATTCCTCCTTGACAAGCATACAGCTTCCGGGTAACCTCCACTAGTCTAAACAATACTAGTTGCTTAAACAAGGAGAAAATTCCAATGCGCCCACAAATTTTCCTGCCGCTTCTGCTGCTGTCGCTCGTTCCAGCCGCCGTTTCGGCACAAGGAGACCAACACATGAAACCCATCGCTGTGAAAAGAGTCACCGCCGTACTCTTGGTTGACGAAATCGAGCCTTGCCTGAATTTCTGGGTGGACCGCCTGGGGTTCACCAAAGCCGGTGAAGTTCCTGACGGCAACAAGCTCGCCTTCGTCATGCTGCAAAAAGGCACAACCGAAGTGATGTACCAAACCTACGCCAGCGTCCAGAAAGACGACGCCCAAGCCGCCAAAGACGCGCGCAAAGGCCCCACCTTCCTCTACGTCGAAGTCGACGATCTCGACGCCGTGATCGCCGCTCTCAAAGGAGTCCCGGTGGTCATGCCCGTGCGCACCACCTTCTACGGCGCCCGGGAAATCGGCGTGAAAGACCCCGCCGGCCACTTCGTCACCTTCGCCCAGTACGGAGCCGCCCCCCAGCACTAAAGCGCGCTCTTGGCAACTGGATGACGCCAGGGATTTGCGAGTGAATCAGGCACTGTGCGATTCACATGGGATTTACGCGTGCAGCCAGTGCACGATAATCCGCGCATTTCGTCCCAAGAGGGTCGAACCCCCGTATCTATTTCTTGGGGTTTATTCAGGTGCGGCGTATGATGCGCGCATGGACACGCCGAAACCACGTATGCCGAGGCTAGCTACGCTTTGTTGTGCGCTCCTCAGTATCGCGGCGTGGATTGCTCTGCTGACTCATCACCCTTTTTATGTCTTTTATTTTGGCCTCGGTTTCCTGGCGATTGTCCTCTTCGTCTGGTTTTGGAGGCGGCGAAACCCAATTCCCTAGCTGAATTGATCCGTTCGGAGGAGAGATGAACCGACGCTCCTTGCTCAACTTGATGACTTCTACTTTAGCGGTCGCAGCCGCATCACTGGCGTGCGTCATCATTTCCACAACACCGACCGCCGGACGTGCCACCGACCAAGCCTCCCCGATCTACGGCATCACCATCCCCGCCGGATACCGTCACTGGGAATTGATCTCCGTGGCCCACGAAGCAGCGAACTACGACGATTTGCGTGCCATGCTCGGCAATCCCGTCGCAATGAAAGCCTTTCGCAGCGGGACGCTGCCCTATCCCGACGGCTCGATCATCGCCAGACTGGCTTGGAAATACGTGTCCTCGGCTGAGAACAACAAAGTCTTCGGCCAGGATCAATCTTTCGTTGCCGGCCCCGCCACAAATGTTCAATTCATGGTCAAGGACTCGAAAAAGTACGCCGCCTCCGGCGGCTGGGGCTACGCCGAGTTCATAGACGGCAAACCCGCCGACGAATCCGTGCACAAAACCTGCTTCCCCTGCCACGAGCCCGCCAAACACAAAGACTACGTCTTCACTCGCTACGCCCCTTGAAGCCGGAACCCGCCGTAGCGGCCGTAGCCAATGTAGTCGTCAGCGGTCGCTTGACGCAGAGCAGGTCGACCTTTGCGAAGGTACCCGCACTGTAAAGTGAAATGTACTACCGGTCCCCGGTTCACTCTCGACCCATATCTTTCCGCCCATCGCGGTCGCAAGCTTCGAGCATATGCTCAGGCCCATTCCCGTGCCCCCGTAGTTTCGGGTCACGGATTCGTCGGCTTGCGAGAATGGCTCGAAGATCTTTTCCTTCATGTCCTCGGCGATTCCGATTCCAGTGTCTTTCACCGTGAAGTGCAGGCAGCAGTGTGTGTCTTCATGCGAATCTTCGTCCACCGTGATGGACACGCCGCCTTCTTTCGTGAACTTAATGGCGTTGCCGATCAGAATCTTCAAGATCTGGCGGATGCGGCCTAGATCACCGACTACGGTCTCCGGAACGTCTGGTCGAACTTCCCATCGCAATTCCAAGCTCTTCTGCTGCGCTTGAACGTCGAGTGCCTTAATTGTTTCACCCAGACTTTCTCGAAGGGCAAAGGGCATCGATTCGAGCTTCAGTGTTCCGCCTTCAATCTGCGCAAAGTCCAAGATGTCGTTGATCATGGACAGCAGGGATTCCGCGGAAGATTGCACCATACCCAAATATTCGCGCTGTTCGGCAGTTAGCTGCGAATCCAAAACGAGCTCGGTCATTCCGAAAATGCCGTTCATGGGAGTGCGAAGTTCGTGGCTCATGATCATCAGAAATGCGCTTTTTGCATTGTTCGCGGCTTCGGCGGCGTCCCTGGCGTCGCGTAAGACTTCCTCAATTCGCTTGCGCTCGGTGACGTCCAGAAACGTCACCACGCTCCCGACTATTTCACCGGCCCGGCGAAGCGGACGAGACCAATACTCCGCTGGAAAGCTGCTCCCGTCCTTGCGCCACAGCACTTCATCATCAACGTGCGTCCCTTTGCCCAGACGAAACGCCTCGTAAATGTGGCACTCCTTCACCGGGTACGGACTCCCGTCCGGCCTCGTATGGTGAATCACGTCGTGTACGTTTCTTCCCTGCAAGTCCGCGAATGATTCGTAGCCCGTCATTTGCAAAAAGGCCTGGTTGCAAAACGTGCACGAACCATGTGTATCGATTCCGTAAATTGATTCTGGCGCAGACTCCAGCAGCAGCGCCAGCAGTGACTGGCTTTGCTCTACTTCGGCGGAAAATCGGCGGTCCAATAGCGCGGTAATGACGGTGAAGCCGAGCAGAACTAATGTCACGGCAACAATCCCGACAATCCCCAGCGTGGAGATACTCCAGGCGTGCGACATATTCCCCCGCACGGGCGCGGGTCCCGTGAAGCTGGCCGCCGCCATTCCGGTGTAGTGCATCGCTGGAATTGCGAGACCCATCACAAGGGCGCCGAGTGTCTTGCGCCGGTCACCCGTCGCCGTTTCCCCGGGAACGCGGAACCCCAGTGACAGCGCTACCAGCGAAGCCAAAATCGCCAGCACAATGGAGGCCGCCACAATTAGTTTCGAATAGTGGCACACGGCCGGCAGCCGCATCGCCGCCATGCCAATGTAATGCATCGCTGCAATTCCGCCACCCATAAAGATGCTGCCAACTATCGCTAAAACGAACCCCATCTTCTTTCGGCTCACCACAAAAAACATGATCGCGGATGCCAGGACCGCAGCCAGCAGCGAAACCAACACCGTCGGCCAGTCGTATCGAACCGGGATCGGCAGGCGCAAGGCCAGCATCCCCACATAGTGCATTGACCATATCCCAACACCCATCGCCAGAACGCCGCAGCCCAGCCACAAAGTGCGACCCATGCCTTTCGCCGAGCTTACCCTCCCAGCGACTTCGAGAGCGGTGTAGGAAGCGAGCAAGGAGATGAGAATGGACAAGGCCACCAGGCGGTAGTCGTACGAACTGACCAATGCCATCTCAGGCGAGGACAAGACTTCGGCTCCGGTGACACGAAATATCCTAGAGGCTTTCTTTCGGCCCCAGCGGTCGGCTAGACATTTCTGGTGGCCAGGTATCGACAGGAAGGGGTGTTCTTACACCAGAGGAATAGTATGGCTTCTATTCTTACGCTCACACAAGCTAAGTCAAGCTACTACAGGTAAACCGGGCCAGACTAGTTAACAACCACCAACCGTCTGAACTGGCAGGCCGGTGGCACATCCTCCCGGCGGGTGGCCGACCTTTGCACGCGGCACCGGACTTCACCTAAGCACGATTGAAACTAGCGGGGTGGGATCTTTTCTGCGGCTCGCGGAAAGAGCCGGGGCCGCCCAAGTCGACGGCTAGTCGAGCTTGGGGAAGAGGCCACGAAATGGCCGGAAGAAGTCCGGGTTTTGACTTGCGCTTTGTGAGTCCTGGCTTTTTACCCTGAGACTGCGAAGGGTAGCCACGACATAAAAACGCCTTCGACGAACTTTCCTTTCGGCGGATTTTTCGCCGAGCCTTGCGCTTGGCGGCTTGGACTTGCGGCCTTCCGTCTCGTCCCAGGTCGGTTTGCGCCTTACGGCTGCTTTGGTTTCTTCGGCGCTTGAGCCTCATCGGCGCCGACAAAATTGATCACAAAGGGCGCGATTCCGTGTACCTGCAAAATCGTATCGCCCTTGCATTCGGCGAAGTGCGTCATATGCGGCGCCGCCCAGAAAAACCCTCCCGTGGGCACGTCCTTGAGCGCCGCATCGTCCCATTTCGATCCCATTCCTACGGCAGCCGCGCCCTTGATCACCGTAACGTTCTCCGTCGTAGGATGCCAGTGCGGTGCGATCTTGGTTCCATCGGTACACGAAAGGCGCAGAGTATACGTGTGCCCCGCCGTCATCGGATCGCCCTGCAGAACAGCAATGCGCACCGTGCCGCCCATCTCCACCGACGGTGTGCCCACCAGAGCCGCCGCCGGGACGTCGCCCCACTTCTCCGCGCCCGGCTCTACAATCATCGACCCGCTTGAAGCCCGCGCAGGAGTCTCTTTTGCAGCCTGCTTTGTCTGCGCCCCCGCGACTGCAGGACCCAACACGAAGATGATCACCAAACCCACTCGAATTATGGACATGCTTCCTCCTCGTTGAATTTGTTTAACCCGGAACATGCGACTCGACCGTCGGCGTCGCAAATCCTATAATCCTCCCGCCCTCTCGTCAACGTATGCAGTTTGGCCAACTCTCCCCGCCCGGCACGGGATTCCGCTCAAGGCACGGTCGAAACTCGCGTGTGCATCGATCCTTTCTGCAGTTCGCGCAGAAAAGCCACTCTGTCATTCCGAGCATCGCGAGGAATCTGCTCTTGCGTTTGTCTTTCGTGGCGCCCGATTCCCCGCAGTCCGCGCCGACGAAGCTTGCGTGGCGTGTTACACATCCTTCCCCCCAGCACTTCAATCACGCCACGGACCGAGTTTTCGGGTGCCGCATTCTTTGCGTTTTTCTTCTCTGCAAAGGGTGCGGGTTTAGATGTTACGCTTCTCGAGCCATCACTTTGAGCCTCTAATTCGTTCCCAATACCGCCGAAGCAATCACCATTCTGTCCAACTCCAAATAAAGCGCTTACACGACGCCTATTTTACCCTTGACTTATGTGTACTAATATGTTAACATCCCTGCGCGGGTCGTGAGTCCCCGCAAGGAGGCTATATGTATGACGCCGCCGCACTTAGGCGCGCGGCCGAGTTTCTGCAAGACCTCGAGAAGAACCTCGCCTCGCCGCTGACCAATACCGTCCCAATCCCTGCGTCCGTGTCTGCTCTCAAAAACCCGCAATCCACAAATCCTCAGGAGACTCCCAGTGCCCCTCCAGTCGCAACCCCTCACCCCACCAACCTCGGCGATCTCGCCCGTCGCGCCTAAAAACCTCGCCGACCACACTCTTCGTAGGCGCGCGGGAGCATGCGCGTTCTTTGCGTCCCGCGTATCGTCGCGGGGCTGCGCCCGGTGTAACGTCGCCCACCGACGCCACACTTTAGCCGACGCTGAAGGTTCTCTTCGTAGGGGCGCTGCTTGCTGCGCCCGCTTCAGCGTAACCGACCAACGCGACGCTTCAGCCAACGCTCGCTCGCCGTGGTCTCCCCGTTGCTCCGGCTCAACCGCGCAGCCTCCATCCGAAAACCTCGCCGACCACACTCTTCGTAGGCGCGCGGGAGCATGCGCGTTCTTTGCGTCCGGCGTATTATCGCGGGGCTGTGCCCGCTGCAACATCGGCGACCAACGCCACTCTTTAGCCCACCCTCGCTCTGTATCAGCTCTGCCCGTAGTTTTCCTCGACGTTGCTCCAAGTTTGAAATCATTTCTACCCGGTTCTGCTCAAAATGTAGAATGCGACGTAACTCACTCAAAACAAACGATCGGAGGATTTCTACCCGGGGCCAGAACTCGTCAACGCCGCGCGCGAACTTCGATCGCGCAGCTACTTTCTAATCGAGAACTCCAATTATTAGAACCCACTCTAACCCACAGAAAACAAACAGTCCCACCCCGTTCTAATCGAGAACTTTCAACCAATCCGTGTTTCTCAAATTCTGACTTGCGCAGCTTCTTCACTAGCCGCTCGCTTGTCCTGACGCAGGAAGGGCCGCTAACCACTAGCCACCGGTTTAAGAGTGCAGCCGCTTCCACCCTCATCGCATCCCATCCCTTCGGGTATAATGCCACGCACATGCCAACAGGCTCTCGAGGCACTCAGCGCGCACCCATAACCCCGCCCTCCAGCGAGCTTCAGCCATCGACGGACGAGCTGCCCGTGCACTCGCGCCTCCCCCGACTCGATCTAGGAGTGGACTGGGAATCCCCCTGGGAGGAATTCCGCTCCAGCGTGCGCGATTTCTTCCACGGCCCGCGCGCTCCCGAGAACGCCGACGCCCCACAAGATTCCCATCTCCGCGTCCAGTGGATTGAAGGGTCGCTGCCCCGGCGTGCCTTTGCCGCGTCTTTTGTCTGGCACGTCATCGTCGTAGCCATTCTGCTGCTACCCATCTGGGGTTTTCTCGCCAACGCCGAGCCTAGTCTTGCCATGCCGCGAATCGAGCTCACCTATGTTCCAACGCAAGATCTTCATCCTATCTCCTTGCCTGGAAATCATCCGAAGCCCAGTCCCACAGGCGATCCTGCCAAACCGCTCCCGCGTAGCGGAGCGGATGCATTTCATCCCCGCCAGACGATTCTTTCGCAGCCTTTGAAGATCACGCATCCGCGCCAAACCCTGATTCAGCCTAACGCCCCGGCCGCGCCCCCAAAAATGGTCCCGCAAATGCCCAACATCGCGGAGTGGGCCGCAACTTCCCCGGAGCCCGCGAAACCGCAGCTCCGAATTGCTCCCTCCGTTGTCGCTCCCCAGGTTCACCAGCGCTCCGTCAACAACACAGCCGCCCCGGATGTGGCCAACCCGGAAAGAAATGCAGGCCCGCTAAACATCGCGCCATCGCCGGTCGCGAACGCGCAGCCGAAAATGCCCGTAAATCCCATGTCAACCTCCGCCCCGGAACGGCGTAACACGCACGCCGATGCCGGCGCCGCTCCCGTAATCGGCCCCACCGCTTCGGCAGGCGACGAAAGTTTGCACCGCTTGATCGCGATCTCGGCAACTCCCGCGCCCCCAGCTCCTGAAGTCAGCGTGCCGCAAGGAAATCTTTCGGCCCGCATCGCAATATCTCCCGATGGGACCAGAGCCGGCGCTCCCGGTGGTTCGGCCAACGGCGCTGCGGGAAATGGAGGTTCGGGCGGATCAGCGGCGAGTGTCGGCGGCGCGGGGACGAATTCCGGCGCGAACGCAAATTTGGGTCCGGCAGGCGTAAGCATCAGCGGCGGCAACGGTCATGTCGGCAGCGCAGGAATTGGGACGGCTGGAAACCGTTCCGGCGGGCTAATTCTAAAACCCATGTCAAAGGTCCCAACTCTGCCCGATCCATCGCGCAAAGAACCTATCGTCGTGGCCAAAATCGATCCAAGCCTTCCGCCGGAAAAAATTCTATCGGGAAAAGAAATCTTTACCATGCATGTGGACATGCCGAATCTTACGAGCGCCAGCGGAAGCTGGATTCTGAATTTTGCGCAACTAGACGACAACTTGCCCGTCTACGAGCGCCCGAAAGGAAAGCTGTCCGGCCCAGTTGCGCTGCGCAAAGTCGATCCGAAATATCCGCAGTCGGCGATCAAACAACGCATCGACGGCGAAGTGATTCTCTACGCAATCATTCGCAAGGACGGCCACGTGGACAGCATTCAACTGGTGCGCGGCATCGACCCCTTGCTCGATCAAAACGCGATGGAAGCCCTCGCGCGCTGGGAATTTCGCCCCGCAACTCGCGAAGGCCAGCCCGTGGACCTCGAAGCCGTCATCCACATTCCCTTCCACTTCAACCCGCCGGAGTAAAATTCAAATGGAAAACGTTCGGATTCTTGGGCGGCTAAACGTTGCGCCAGTTGGGCGCTGTTATCCTGAGGTCTTTTGTGACGCTGCGCGCTGCTGCTCCGCGGCTTTGTCTTCCAGAAGTTTTACTAACGCAAAGAGCGTGAAACTCGCCGGAGTCGCAATTCCGAGTTCTTTGCCGCGCCGAACCACGTACCCGTTCAGAGAATCGATCTCCGTGCGTTTACCGCGCGCGAGATCCTGCGCCGTCGAAGAAGTAGCCTCGCCGATGCTCTCGATGAATTTCAACCCCATCCCAATAAAATCCACTTCGGGCAGCGCCACTCCCGACGCCCGCGCCACCGCAACAGTCTCCGCGATTACCTGGCTCATCACCTCGCGCGTCTGCAGGTTTCGCCCGGCGGCTGCATAGCTGGTCTGCGTGATCGCAGTTACCGCATTTCCCGCGCAGTTCATAATGAATTTCGTCCAGAGGTCAACGCTGATGTCTGGCGAAACGCGGCAAGGCACCTTCGCGGCCGTGAATAGCTCAGTGATGCGCGCCGCCCGATCTCCCCGCGAAGGCTCAGGGGGACCGCCGTCCTTCAACTCGCCGACCACAAGCTCTCCGCGCCCAAAATGCTTCACGTGCCCCGGTCCCGGCAGCGCCGCAGAGACATACACCACCGCCGGCAACGCGTCGATTCCCGACGCCGCGCGAATCCGCGCGACGTTGTCCACCCCGTTCTGCAAACTAACAACTATCGCGCCGGATGCGATATGCGGCGCAAGCGAATGAGCAGCTTCTTCGGTGTCGGTTGTCTTGACGCAGAACAGGATCACGTCTGCATCGCGCGCGGCGGATGCCTCGGCCGAAGCTCCTATCGCAACACGTTCCTGGAAAGAAGCCGCGTCGAGAAAAAGACGGCCCGCGCGGATCGCTTCCACATGGGCGGGACGGCCAATCAACGTAACTTGCGAGCCTGCGCGCGCCAGCATGCCGCCGAAATACGAGCCCACCGCGCCCGCACCCATTACGGCAACTCGAATTTGCGAGCCACTAGAACTTATGGGCATCATTCATCGGCCTGGCATCCTTGCACAGAACGCCCGTATTTTCGCATTCTTCACCATGTCAGAAATGGCTTCGCAATTCGCGGAAGCTGGCAAGAATCAAAAGTTTTCCAGCACCGCTTTCCAGCTCGCACTTCTCAAGCTCCCAGGTGGCCGAATGCGGAATGAACACGGCGCTCAACCCCGCGTGGAGAGCCGGATTTATGTCGCTGCGCGGGCTGTTACCCACCATCCAGCCGTGCGTTTTCACAATTTTGAATTGCTCGATCATGCGCTCGTACAAACTGGGGTCCTTTTCCAGCACGATTTCGATGGAGTCGAAATACGGCTGCAAACCGGAGCGCTCGACTTTTGCAGCTTGTTCGGCAGGCTCGCCCTTGGTCAACAGAATCAAGCGATGATGTTTCGCGAGATAGACCAGAGTTTCCGGAACGCCGTCGAGAATATGCGGCGGAGTGGCCTCCAATTCCCTGGCCATTCTTTCGATTTCCTGAACCAGCTCGCGCTTCGCAGCGTTCCCTGCGAGTTTCAGATAAGTTTCTTCCAGAGAGCGGCGAAAACTGCGCACGCCGTAGCCGTGCTGGCGGATGTTGCGGCGTTCCGTTTCGTTCAGGATGTGGCGGATATATTCGCGGGTGTAACCAAGATGCTCGAGTTGCGTAATAAAGTGGTCGATGGTCTTTTCAAAAAAGATGTTGTTTTCCCAGAGGGTGTCGTCCGCGTCGATGAGTATGGTGTGCCTTGCCATGCGATCTGTTTTAAGAGCTCTCCTACGTTAACAAAGACAAAGAACCATCAAGTGAAAAAAACTAGTTTGCTTCGCGGGCAGACGGCATCGGGATTCTTCGCGACGCGCCCGGAGTTTTCAAGCGGAGGCTTTGCGCGCACCGGAAGCGATTTGCTCCAGAATCGTGCGCGCGATTTTCTGCATCTCGCCGAAACGCGTGAGGTAATCTTGAAACTCGCGGTTCAAATCGAGCGCTCGCGTCGCATCGAGCTTTGTTCGCAGGATCATATCGCGCAGGTGAACGGGATGCGGCAATACCGCATCGTCTCTCAACTCGTCCAGTGCCACATTCGGATCGTAGTGATACATGTGCCCTCCCCTTGCGGGACAGCGGAAAACACATTCTACCGTGTTTCGATAAAATCGTGCGAGTTTCGGGAATCGTCAGGCGGAGGCGGGAAGGAATTCGTAGCGCTCAATGCGGGCGGCGACGCCGCGGCGCCCCTGTTGTTCTTCGACGCGCAAGACCCGCGCATAGCAGCGAATGTGCACGTCGCCTGCGAGCGTGATCTGCTGCGGCAAAGTCAGGACAAACTCGATGGGGCTGCCGGCCTCCACAATTGCCTCCATCATGAAGTAAAGACCGCGGAAGCTAACGTCGCGCGTTTCTCCCTGTTTTTCGAGAATGCCGGTTTCCGCCGTAAAACGAACCTTCATGGGCAGCGTCATCGAAAATCTTCGGGCGGCGCGGCGTTCAACAGCGGATTCCATCCAACCTCCAGCGAAAATGTCCGCTTTCGTCAAGCTACCACTGCGGAGCGTCTGCCGCAACGAGTTTCAGGGCCCGCTCAATCAGGCATGGCGGGTTTCGGCTCTTCTGGCCTTTGCGCTCCATGAAGCTCTCCATTACACTCGCCAGACCCACAGAACATGGCCGAAACGTTCCATCGCAGTTTTTTTCTCAAAGGACAGGTTGGCCGAATCGAGGCGATGCTTTGGACCACGCCCCAAGCAAACCCGCGCCTCGCCGCCGTTGTGTGCCATCCCCATCCGCTGTTTGGCGGCACGATGCACAACAAGGTCGTGTTCCAGACGGCGAAGGCGTTGCATCGCCGCGGCGTGCCGGTGTTGCGATTCAACTTTCGGGGAACTGGACTGAGCGAAGGCGTCCACGATCGCGGAGTAGGGGAACGCGAAGACATTCGCGCGGGCTTGGATTACATGGCGAATGAATTCCCTGGTGTGCCGATCCTGCTGGCAGGATTTAGTTTTGGCTCGCTCGTGGGCCTGCAAGTTGGCTGTGAAGACATCCGTGTGACGGATCTAATCGGCCTCGGAATTCCCGTCGATAAGTCCAGCATGACGTTCCTACGCGAATGCACGAAACCGAAGCTCTTCCTGCAGGGAGCAAACGATCAGTTTGGATCGCGAGCAAATGTCGAAAAGCTTTTCAACACACTCCCGGAACCCAAGGAGTTAGTGTTCGTCGAAAACGGAGATCATTTTTTCACAGGACATCTGGACGAAATGGCCGCGGCAATCGACGCGTGGCTCACCAAAACGCATCCGGGGTTGTTCAGCGAACCTGCGAATCTCTAGCCTCTCGATTCGAACAATTTTAGAAATTGATCACGCGAGGCGGGCTCCACGGCAACGAGGCTCAGGTTTTTGTTCACGTGAGCGACTTGGCTCATTCCGACAAGCGCGGTGGTTAACCCGGGAACGGAACGCGCGAATTGCAGAGCGAGAGTGGAATTTTCTTTTGACCCGAGCGCGGTGGCGACAAACGGAGGCAGATTCTTCGCGAGCTGTCCTTGCAGAAGCGCCGCGCTCGTAATCAGCGAGATTCCCAGCTTACGCGCCGCCTGGACCATCGGAACGGGCTTGCCATCGATCATTTGGTTCGGCCGCGTGAGCGCCTCCGGCATAGCCAAGTTGAACGGCAACTGCACAAAGCGAAAACGGTGCGCCGGCCCGGCGATTTCGCCGGCTATTCCAGCCATCTCTTCGAGCGACAGATAGCCGGCGGCTCTTGGATCTTCGCGAAACGAATTCCAGGTGGCCAAGCCGTAGGCGCGGATTTTCTTCTCCGCCACAGCGGTCTCCAGAAATGTGAATGCTGCGCGAATTCGCTGGCGAAATTCGTCAGGCGTAACTTCGCTCAATTGAGTCTCAGGGTTGTGCAGGTAAAACACATCAATGGTTTCAACGCCGAGATTACGCCGGCTGCGTTCGAGCTGATCGGCCAGGTAGGCCGGCGCCATGCAGTGGCATCCAGCGGCAATTTCATCCACGCGAAAAATTCCGCGCTCGAGGAATTCGTGCGCGAAGTACTCGTTGGGGTCGGCGGGCATGGCGCCGTCGGGAGTCAAAAACCCCGCTTTCGTACAGAGAACGATTTCGTCGCGAGAGAAACCTTTGGAGAAAAGCTCCTTCAGTGCGGCGCCCACAGCTCGCTCGCTTCGCTGGAAACGGTAATTGATGGCTGAATCGATCACATTGCAGCCGCTTTCGACGGCCGAAACGATGGCGTCGGTATAGGCCCCGTCTGTCGCGTCGTCTGCTTCACCAAGATAGGTGCCGATACCGATAGAGGAAAGCACAAGTCCGCCGGGTATCTCACGGAAGTGGCCTGCGGCGGAGCGTCCTTGAAAGCGAGCAGCATAGCGCAGCGTGCCTTCCGGAGTTGCGAAGCCGGCCTTGCGTTCCGCACTGAGGGGTGAAACAGACGACATCAAGCCTCTCTTTTCACGACGAGCGTTGCGAACTCGCGAAGTATACCAAAACGCTTGTGAATGGCGAGAAATCGAGCGTTCTTACTTTGCTTGTTCCGGTTCTCCTGCCAGACCTTGCGCGACGAGCAATTCGCGCGCTTCGAATCGCAGTTTTGGCAACCGGCGCCAAAAAAGAAAACCGCCCGCCATAGCTCCAATTCCGCCGATGGCCACGGTCCACGGAGCGCCGATGTTATCTGCGAGCACTCCAGCAAACAGCGCTCCCATGGGAGCCATGCCCATGAACATCATGGTATAGACGGCCATGGCGCGGCCCCGCAGTTCATCCGGAACCATGGCTTGAATCATGGTGTTCGAGCTCGACATCTGGAGCATCACGGAGTACCCGACCGGAACCAGCAATATCGCGGAGAGCAAAAACCATCTTGAAAAGGAAAACAGAACGAGACTGGCCCCAAAAGCTATCGCGGAAAAAGCGATCCAACGGCCGAGGCCGCGAACTCCGCGGCGCATGGCAAGAGTGAGCGCGCCCAAGAGTGCTCCGGCTCCGCTGGCACCCATCAGAATGCCAAGCGCGCGCGCACCACCGTGCAGAACGCGATCGGCAAAAATCGGCATCAACACGGAGTAAGGCACAGCGACCAAACTGACCAGCCCGATGAGCAGCATGATGGCCATGATGGGCGCGGTGCGGCGCACGAACCGAAATCCTTCGGCAATGTGCTCGATGGGAGTGGCCTGTTTCGAGACCGCGCGCATAGGCCCGAGCTTCATCAGCAGGAGACCGAGGATGACAGCGATGTAGCTGACGGCGTTGGCGAAAAAGCACCAACCTTCGCCGATCCACGCTACGAGCAAACCCGCGATGGCCGGGCCGATGACGCGGGCGCCATTGAACATGGAGGAGTTCAAGGCGATTGCATTCATCAAATCTTCGCGGCCAACCATGTCAATCAGAAACGATTGCCTGGCGGGAATATCGAACGCGTTCACGGCGCCGAGCAACGCTGCGAGCACGACAATCTCCCAGACGGCGACGATGTGGAGAAGCGTAAGGATTGCGAGGAAGCAGGCAAGGATCATCGACACGATCTGAGTGCCGATGACGATGCGATGGCGATTCCAACGATCCGCGGCCAGCCCTCCGAGGGGTGCAAGCAGGAATACGGGAATCTGCCCGGCAAAGCCCACGACGCCGAGAAGTAGCGATGATCCCGTCAAGCGATAAACGAGCCAAGCCTGGGCGACGTTCTGCATCCAGGTGCCGATGAGCGAAATCATTTGCCCGCTGAAGAAAAGCTGGAAGTTGCGATGCCGCAGCGAACGGACCATCGCGCGAGCGCGTGAACGGTGTTCGGGGTCTGTGTTCTGCGGAGGCGATTTCGACATCCGGTTAATTGTACGACGTAATCGGCAGCATTGTTTTCGATTGGTCCAAGTTCTAAACGGAAACTAAGAACGAGCTTAGAAAATTACGGCCGATGTTGCGAACTCGGACGTGGACTTTTCGCCAACGGTGCGGCCGGCGCAAGAAGCCTGCCGCAGGCACGCAATATGCGGCGATAGGGCCAGCCCCTGTCGCGAAAGAGAATCTCTCCATCGCGAGGCTTGGAATAAAACCATCGCGATAGCAGAGACAGATGTTCGGCCAATTCCGCGGGCGCTGACTGCAAGCCGTATCGCGCGCGATGCGCCGCCGGCAGATCCTCCGGCTCAGCAGCGGAATCCGGCAAAATGCTGAGTGTGTCCGGTTGCGAACCTTCGAGACTTTCAGCAGAGTCCGGGTTGTGCTGGGCCGCCTTCGACGGGAGTGTATTGGCTTGCGGTTCCAAAACTTTCCTTAAGATGCCTTCCACGGATTTCGGCTCGCTCGATAGTTCCCCGAAGCGCAGGAAGAGAGGCTCGGCGAGAATTCCCGCGTGGACCGGGAACACGACAATTGTTTTCTCTTCGGCTCCGCGTTGCAGGATTACGGCGTCAATTTCCTCGATTCGCCGCGTCAATTCCCCCCACCCTCGCAAGGTTGCGGAGACTTTCTCGAGACGCTTGTGGAGCGCAGCAGCTTTTTCAAAGTCCAGAGCTTCACTAGCGGCTTCGCGTTGGCTCGCTATTTCCCTGGTCAGGAATGAGCCGGCCGTTTCGAGAGTTTTGAGAACGCGGCCGACCTCGACATCGTATTCCTGCTTCGAGCACCCGGCGAAACAGGGCGCGAGGCACATCTTCATCTCAGAATAAATACAGCCTGGAAATTCAGGATCTCGAAGGATTCTGATCTGACAGCGGCGGATTTTGAAAAGGTCGAGAAAAGCTTCGCTGAACGAATCGGCAGCGCGGCGTGATGGAAAAGGCCCAAAGTAGAATCCACCGTCGGCGCGGATTCGACGGGTTACGTAACAGCGCGGATATTCGTTGCGGAGGTTGACCTTCAACAGCGCGGGCGGGCGCAGGCGCATCAAGTCGCGATAACGATGTGGAAAGCTTTTGCGCGCTTGTTCGTACATCGTAAGAATCTGTTCGAATTTCGATCCGGTGACGCGATAGCGAATGGACGAGGCGACCTCGCGGAGATTCAAACGATTGGAAAGCGTTTCAGGCGGGCGTAGCAAGCGTTCCGCGGCGCGCCGAATGTCCGCAGTGCGCGCAAGATACGGATGCGCGTTCGCATCCCGCATCTGGAGCAACAGGACACCGGGACGCGACGGCAAGGATGGGAAGAAGTTTTCGTCCAGCTCCGGCGAGAAGTCCTGTCCGCAATCGAGTTCCAGCATGGGGACAAGAATACACTGAGGAGCAGCACAAGCGAGAGCAGGGCCGGCGTTCTTCCGTTTAGTACGCTTTCAAAACCGAAGCGGAGATGACCAGCCGCTGAATTTCGCTGGTACCTTCATAAATTTCCGTGATGCGCGCGTCGCGGTAGTTGCGTTCGACGGGATATTCGCGGCTGTAGCCGTAGCCGCCGTGTATCTGGATGGCTTTGTGCGTCACGCGCGTGGACATTTCGCTGGCGAAAAGCTTCGCTATCGAGGCTTCCATGGTAAAGCGCGCGCCGGAATCTTGTTTCCACGCAGCGCGGCGCGCGAGCAAACGAGCGGCGTCTAATTCGGTGGCCATGTCGGCGAGCATGAACTGAATGGCTTGAAAATCCGCGATGGGATGGCCGAACGCCTGGCGCTGCTGGGCGTAAGAAAGCGCAGCCTCGAACGCGCCTTGCGCAATTCCAGTGGCTTGCGCGGCAATGCCGATGCGGCCGCCATCGAGGGTGGAGAGCGCAACCTTGTAGCCTTCTCCTTCATTTCCGATGCGGTTGCCGACGGGGACTTCGCAATCAGTAAACGAAAGCTCGGTACAGGCGGTGGCGTGAACGCCGAGTTTTTTCTCTTCCTTGCCGACGGCGAAACCGCGCGTGCCTTTTTCGACGATCAGCGCAGTGATTCCCTTTTCGCCCTTCTCCGGCTGCGTGTTCACGTACACGAGCGCGGCATCCGCTGCGCCGCCGTTGGTGATCCATGCCTTCGTTCCGTTGATGACGTACGCGTCGCCTCTGCGCTCGGCTTTGGTCCTAAGCGCGGCTGCGTTTGAACCGGCTTGAGGCTCGGTGAGCGCGTAGCATCCGATTTTTTCCCCGCGCGCGTAGGGAAGCAGGAATTTCTGTTTTTGTTCTTCGGTGCCGAACCGGAAGATCGGATCGCAGTAAAGCGAGTTCTGAACCGAAAGAATGGTACCGGTGGAAGCGCAGACGCGAGAAATCTCCTCGATCACGATGGCGTAGCTGACGTGATCCATTCCTGCGCCGCCGTAATTTTCGGGCACGGCCACTCCTGTGAGGCCGAGCTCCGCAGCTTTCTCAAACGTATCGCGTGGAAAACGGCCGGTTTCGTCGATTTCCTTCGCGTGCGGTTTCACCTCCGCTTCGGCGAACTCCCGCACGCTGCGCTGCAGCAATTGTTGTTCTTCGGTGAGGTCAAGATTCAAGCGCCTGCCTCCGGCAATCGTTCCGCTTCGAAGAATATAAATTCTAGGCTGCGCTGGGGAATTAAGAAAGGACAATCCTACGCCAGGGCTTTGCGGAGCTTTTCGTAGGTGGTGTCAAGATCTTCGGGCTCGACGCGAGTCTCGCCCACTACGGTCATGAAATTCGCGTCGCCAGACCAGCGCGGCAGGACGTGGAGGTGCAAGTGGCCGGTGACTCCCGCGCCGGCGGCGCGGCCGAGATTCATGCCGAGGTTGTAGCCTTGCGGATGATAAATTTTCTCGAGAGCGGTGTGGACACGTTGCGAAAGGCGCATCATTTCGGAGAGCGTTTCAGGGTCGGCGGCTGAAAGATCCGCCACGTGAGCGTAAGGAACGACCATCACGTGGCCGGTGGTGTAAGGATAGCGATTGAGGATTATAAAATTCTTCGCGCCGCGCAGAATAATTTGGGTTTTCGCGTCGTCAATCGCCGCGACCGCGGCACAAAAAATACAGCCCTCGTCCTTCGACGCGTCGGCTATATAGCGATAGCGCCACGGCGTCCACAGATAATCCATTCCCGCTCAGCCCTGGGTTCCGGGTTCGGAGGCGCCACTGGAGCGAGGATGGTTCACGAAGTCCTTGAGCTCTTTGCTAGGCTTGAAGAACGGAATTTTCTTCGGAGGAACTTCCACTTTCGCGCCCGTTTTCGGATTGCGCCCGGTGCGGCCGCGGCGTTCGCGCGTGCGGAAACTGCCGAAACCACGAATTTCGATCTTATCGTCGGACTGGAGAGCGCCAATGATGCTCTCGAAAATAGTCTCGACCACAGCCTCGGCGTCTTTGCGGGGCAATTCGGTGATACGGGTGACCTCTTCCACGAGGTCAGCCTTCGTCATCGTGTGATCTTTTTTCTCGTGCTCTCCCGCAGCCTCTGCCATCGAATGAGAGCCTCCTCTCACAATATGAATCCAATTGTGCGCCGTCTGCGGGCCGGGGCCACACCGCAGGCCTTTGCATATCATCAATCTACCGCAAGGTAAACGATTTTTACTGCAAGGGAAGGCTTTCCCGAGCGGCCGCCCCGTGGCCCGGCCGGGATTCTAAAACTAAGACGATTGCCGCTTGGCCATGATGGCATCGCCGATGGTAGCGTTTGGCGACGACTTCGGTGGCTTCGCTGCACGGAAAGTCTCAATCTCCTGCCGCTCGACTTGCTTCTGCGCCGCGCGATAGCTCAAGCTGATTTTATGCTGCTCCGGCTCAAGCCGCAAAATCTTGAAATCGCGCTCGCTGCCCACTACGAGCACGGAAGTGACGCGCGCGCCGCGCGCCGGCTTCTCTTTGTCGCGTTCGCCCTTCGATTTGCGCTCTTCGATCTCTGAAACGTGGCAGAGGCCTTCGATTCCCTCCGCCAACTCCACGAAGGCCCCGAAATCGGTGGTTCGCGTAACTTTTCCTTTCATCACCTCACCGATTTTGTGCTCCGCAAACCAGTTCGCCCAGATGTCTTTCACTTGCTTGATGCCGAGCGAGAGGCGGCGATTTTGCGAGTCAACCTTCAGCACTTTAGCTTCGACAGCATCGCCCTTCTTGAATTTCTCGCTGGGATGCTTCAGGCGCTCGGTCCAGCTAATGTCGCTGATATGGATTAAACCTTCCATGCCCTCTTCTATCTCGACGAATGCGCCGAAATCCGCCAGGTTGCGAATGCGGCCATTGACGATCGTGCCCACCGGATATTTTTCCGCGGCGGCATTCCACGGGTCGGGCATCGTCTGTTTCAAGCCGAGGGAGATGCGGCGCTCGTCGGTTCGCACTTCCAGCACGGTCACTTCCACTTCGTCGCCGGCCTTTACCATCTTCGAGGGATGTTTGGTGCGCTTCGACCAGCTCATCTCGCTGACATGCACGAGTCCTTCCACGCCGGGTTCGATCTGCACGAACGCGCCATAGTCGGTGACGCCTACGATTTTCCCTTGTACTCGCATGCCCACCGGGAAGCGTTCGGGTACCGTCGCCCACGGATCGGGCAGAAGTTGCTTGCGTCCCAAGGAGATGCGCTGTTTGTCTTTATCAAACTTCAGTATCTGTACTTCGATTTCATCGCCAGGTTTGACGATGGAAGAAGGGTGCGGCACGCGGCCCCAAACGAGGTCGCTGACGTGGAGCAGCCCGTCCATTCCGCCGAGATCCACGAACACGCCGTAGTCGGTTACGTTTTTTACGCGGCCGGTAATAACCGAACCTTCCGACAGGGAGGCCATCAATTCATCTCGCTTGGATTTCTGTTCTTCTTCGAGAATCGCGCGGCGGCTTACGACCACGTTGCCGCGCTTGCGATTCAATTTGAGGACGCGGACTTCGATATCGCGATCCTTCCAAGTATCCAGGTCGTGGACCGGCCGCAATTCGATTTGCGAAGCGGGCAAGAACGCGCGAACGCCGATGTCAATTACCAGGCCCCCCTTAATGCGCTCGGTGACTTTGCCCGTGATCGTGGCGTGCTCGCGGTACGATTTCTCGATCTGCTCCCAGACGCGCCGCCGGTGTGCACGCACGTGCGAAAGCAGGACGTAGCCGTTCTTCTGCTCATGCAGCCTTTCGACTGCGATGGTCTGGCCCTTGCCAAACTCGATCGGGCTTCCTGAATCAACGAATTCCTGCGCCGGAACCAGGCCTTCAAACTTTCCGCCTACGTCCACGATCACGCCCGCGTCTGTTACGGCCAAAACGCGGCCATCAAAAATCTCGCCCTCGGCCGCAACCGGTTCCGGGACGGCGAACTGATCGAGGAGTTGGTCCATTGTTTCAGCGGATTCTGCGCCTTCAGGCGACTTCGCGGCTTCGGTCGCCGTGCGCATCTCATCTGTCCGCGCGATTTCAGCGGTCAGTGCGGGTTCGGTGGACGAGGCTTCATGTACCTGGGAAATTTCTGCAGTTGGAGAAGGTTCTAGAGAGGAGGGCGCTGCAACTTGATCGGCCGGCGCGGTCGCTTGCGTGGAAGGTATTTCTTCGAGTGTGGTCGCACTCTTCGCCGGCGAACTCGCGGAATTTTCCTGCGCGCGAACCACGGCCGTTCCGGCGCCAGTCGAGATTCCCGAGTTGGCGGAAACGGAAGACTTGGCCGGTTCGGCGGCTCCGGATGCTTCGGCGTTCGTATCTTCCGCCGCGGGCTCGCTGGTAGCGGCGTCCGCAACAGAAGGTTGGAGATTAGGGTCGTGTTCGGGTGACATGAAGAGCGGCCTCCGTACGAATTCGTGCCCATCCGCCGAGAGTGCAACCTCGGGTTACTCCACCCAAGGGGACCAGAGCAATGAAGGGGATCAAGCGCCCGCGCTCGACGCTTATATCGTGAGGATGATACCCGCCCGCTTTGCGCATTGTCAACAAAACGGTAGTGAGCGAACTTCGTCGTTGGGCCAAAAATTCACTGGAGAACGAAATGCAGCCAGCAACAGTTCTGGCCGGCTTTCGGGGCAGCGGACGCAACGCCTATGCGCGAGTGCCGCTGGCTTTGCGGATCTCTTTGCGATAATCCGGAGCTGAAATTTTGATGGTGCGGCACATTTCGTAAAGGCGCGAGCGAATGCGCATCCCGACGCGTTCGGTGAGGGTGTCCTCTCTTGCTCCGCGCACGGGCTCGCCGGAAGGCAATCTCGCCGACCGATACGATTCAGCAGAATTCCCGCGAGCGCCGGCCGCGGCGCTCGCAGATTCTACATTCCGAGATTGACCAGCTTCTTCATCGAGGTAGTTTGTGGTCAGCAATGTGACGCGTTTTTCGTTGTAGCGCGTGTTTAACACGTGCCCCACGGTTTCCAGCGCCCAAAGCGAGGGCTTGCTGGACCCGACATCGTCAAGGACGAAAATTTCGGCCTTCAATACCGGTTCGAGTACGCCCATTTCCGTCGATTGGCTCTCCGCGTTATAGCTATCCTGGATTTCCTTGAGCAGCTCGCGATAGTCGTAGAAAAGCCCGGTGTGTCCGCGCATTACAATTTCTTTCAAGGCGGCGACCGCGAGGTGCGTTTTGCCCACTCCACAAGAGCCCATTAACAACAGGCCGGGTTCGGCCTGCTCGCGAACGGGAGTAAATTCCTCGGCAAACCTCTGGGCTATCAGCTTTGCTTGCGCCAGGCTGCGGTTGAATGCAGCGAGCTGTTCCGCTGTGAGATTCTCGATGTCGTTGTCCGTTTCGAAATTATCGAAATCGCAGTGACGGTAGCGTTCGGGAACGCGTGCGCGTGCTAGGGCGCGCTCAGCTTGGTCCCCTTTGGTGCAATCGCATGGAACAGCCCAAACGAGCTTCGGCTCTCCCTGCGCGGAAGCGCCGGGCTTATCCGCGGAAAGCGCCTGCGCACCTTTCGTGGTTCGTTCGACGACCTTCCAACCGCTGCCCTGGCAATGAGGACAATCTGCTTGCGCCATCATCGAAGAATATCCGCCGCTTGATTGGAGCGCAAGGGCATGCGTCTGTGCAAAGCGCGCGCTCCTGTGGAAACTCAAATTGTTCTGCGGACACCCGGTTGTCTTAAAGAAATCCGTCAGGAGCAAATTGCGGAGCTGAAGAAGTTACTTGTCGATGCGGAGAACCGGGCGAGGAACCGCGCGGACAATAGCGTGCCGCGCTTTGGGATTGTCGGCAGCCGTAAAGCTGCTCGCCATTTCATTACGCACAAATTTGATGAAGGCTTCCATCTGCGATTGCATGTCGCCCATTTTGTCACGCATGTTCAGGATAATCTCGATTCCGGCAAGATTCACTCCCAGTTCCCGGGTCAAGTTGAGTATCACTTCGAGCCGCTCCAGATCGGAATCGGTGTACAGACGTGTGTTTCCCTGCGAACGAGACGGCTTGAGCAAACCCACGCGTTCATACAGACGCAAAGTCTGCGGGTGGAGTTTGTATAATTCGGCGACGGCGCTGATCATGTAGCCCGCTTTGGCTTTCTTTTTTGGGCGGCCGGTCATCATCGTCTCCTTCTCCCTCTAGACTGCGGCGCGAGAAAAAATTTCGCGGCGCGGATCTTCGGAATCAATCTTGCTGAGTTCCTTTAATAAATTGCGCACCCGTTCGTCTTCAGGCTTAGGGACCACCACTTGCACTTCCACGATTTGGTCGCCACGTTTTCCAGCGTGCCGGGCAGACGGCGCGCCCTTTTCACGCAGCCGCAGTCTTTTCCCGCTGTTCGTTCCGGGGGGAATACGAACCTGGGCGCGCCCGTCAATCGTAGGCACTTCCACTTTGGCGCCAAGCGAAGCTTCGGTAACGGTGATAGGCACAACGGTGAAGAGATCGTCACCGCGACGATCGAAAAACGGATGTGGTTCTACTTTCATTACGATGTAAAGGTCACCTGGCGGACCGCCGTGCAGCCCGACGTTGCCACGGCCAGCGACGCGCACGCGCGAACCGGTCTGCGCCCCCGGCGGTATGCGCACGTCGAGCGTCTCCATGCGCGCAACGCGCCCTTCGCCACCGCAACTGCGGCACGCCGTGCGGAGTTTCCCTGTTCCACCGCAGCGCGAACATGTGATCTGAAACCTCATCTTGCCGCTGACCTGCGTCACCTGGCCGGAACCGCCGCACGAGGGGCAAACTTTTTCATCGCCGGGCGCCACGCCCGTGCCGTGGCACGCGGTGCAGACATCCAAGCGCGTGAAACTCAGCTTCTTTACCGTGCCGCGCATGGCCTCGGCGAATGTGATGTCGATCTGATATTCGAGATCATCGCCGGGTTCGCGTTCTTGCGTGGATTGTGCGGCGTTGGCCCCTCGGAAAAATTGGCTGAAGAGGTCGCGAAAGCTCGCGCCGCCGCCCGCACCTCCGGACCCTTGGCCGGCACCGCCGCCAAAATCGAATCCGCCAAAATCAAAATGGATGTCTTCCGGCGAGGTTCCGCCTCCGTATCCCGGTCCGGGACCGCCGCCTTGGCCGGGGACGTTGAATCCGAACTGGTCGTAGGTCTGCCGCTTCTTGGTGTCGGAAAGGGTGTCATACGCTTCCTGAATTTGCTTGAATTTTTCTTCCGCGGACTTATCGCCGGGATTCAGGTCTGGATGATATTTGCGGGCAAGTTTGCGATAGGCTGCGCGCAGTTCTTTCGCCGACGCTTTGCGCGGTACTCCTAAGAGCTCGTAGTAATCCTGTTTAGTAGCTGTCGCCATGATAATTTTGTAATCAACTTTCGCAGACCGCAGGCCGCTGCCCGAAAATGCGAACGAGGGCTTTACAAATTAGTCCAGCGCCCGTTCCACTCGGCGAGTTCCTGCGTTTCGCGCGCCGATTCTTCTTTTTTCTGCCGCTGCATTTCCGTCGAGCGCCCGGCCATGGACGCTTCCTTGGCGTTGGCTCGCTCCAGCCAGCGGTCGATCCAGCCGACTTTCTGTTCCACCGTGTTCGGATCGGACTTAAAACGAAGGAAAGTTCCGGTTATCTCGACCGAACGCGGAGGAAACTCCGGCTGGACGTCCTGCTGCGCGTCGTAGAAAAGACGCCGCCAGTCAGCCGTGGGCGATTCTGAAATTGAAACTTGCACCAGGAAAAAGTTGTCGCGGATCTTTTGTACCGCCTGTGGCGGGCCCAAACGCCGGATGCCGGTCGTCGTCAAAGAATCTCCTCAAGAATTACAGAAACTGTTGCAGGGGCCAGCCTGAGACCGGCCCCTGCGTTTCGCATGTTAGTTCGGCTTCTTCGAATCATCCACATCCACGAACTCGGCATCCACTACATCGCCTTGTCCCGAAGACGCTGACTTGCCATCGCCTGACGCTGCGCCTTGCGAACCCGGAGCGCCATGCGCGCCTGCGCCAGCAGCACTTGCACTCTGCTGCGCTTTGTACATCGTTTCAGCGATGCGGTGCGAAGCTTTGGTCAGATTTTCCGCAGCGGCGTTTAACCGGTCCAAACCGCCTTCCGTCAAAGCGCGCCGCGCATCTTCGATTGCTTCCTCGCCGGCTTTCACATCTGCTTCAGCCAGCTTCTCGCGGTTCTCCTTGATGATTTTGTCGGTTTGATAGACCAAGTTATCGAGCCGGTTGCGTGCTTCCACCTCCGAGAGGCGCGACTTGTCTTCATCGGCGTGCGCATCTGCTTCTTTCTTCATGCGCTCCGCTTCTTCCTTGCTCAAGCCGCTCGAGGCAGTGATGGTGATTTTCTGTTCTTTGTTTGTGGCATTGTCCTTCGCGGACACGTTCAAGATGCCGTTGGCGTCGATATCGAAAGTGACATCGACTTGTGGCACGCCGCGCGGAGCCGGAGGAATTCCGATCAGATGGAATTTACCCAGCGATCGGTTTCCACTAGCCACCGGACGTTCGCCTTGCAGCACGTGAATCTCGACCGACGTCTGATTGTCCGCCGCGGTTGAGAACGTCTCCGACTTGCGCGTCGGAATCGTAGTATTGCGCGGGATCAACACAGTGGACACGCCGCCCAACGTCTCGACTCCCAGCGAAAGAGGCGTCACGTCGAGCAATAGAATGTCCTTCACTTCGCCGCCGAGCACTCCGCCTTGAACCGCAGCGCCGACCGCGACTACTTCGTCGGGATTGACGCCCTTGTGTGGCTCTTTGCCGTTGAACAGCCCCTTCACGATTTCTACTACCCGAGGGATTCGGGTCGAACCGCCGACGAGAACGACTTCGTCGATTTTATCCGGGGTCAAGCCCGCATCGCTCAACGCCTGTTTCACCGGGCCAACGGTGCGCTGCAGCAAATCTTCCATCAACTGTTCGAGCTTCGAGCGAGTCAGCTTCAGTTGCAGGTGCTTCGGTCCAGACGCGTCCGCCGTGACGAAGGGAAGATTGATTTCCGTCTCCATCAACTGGGACAGCTCGATCTTGGCTTTTTCCGCCGCTTCCTTCAGCCGCTGGATCGCCATGCGGTCCTTGCTTAGATCGATGCCCTGCTCTTTCTTGAATTCCGCTACGATCCACTCAATGACGCGCTGGTCGATGTCGTCACCGCCCAAATGCGTGTCGCCATTGGTGGATTTCACTTCGACAACGCCTTCGCCCACTTCGAGAATCGAGATGTCAAACGTTCCGCCGCCCAGGTCATATACCGCAATGGTCTCGTCCTTTTTCTTGTCGAGGCCATAGGCTAGGGCCGCAGCGGTGGGCTCATTGATGATGCGCGGAACTTCAAGACCCGCAATTTCGCCCGCCTGCTTTGTGGCTTGGCGCTGGCTGTCGTTAAAATACGCCGGGACGGTGATCACGGCTTTGGTTACTTTCTCTCCCAGAAAATCTTCCGCCGCCGACTTTAGCTTTTGAAGAATCATGGCGGACAATTCTTGCGGAGTGTAGGCCTTCCCCGAAAGTTCGACGCGCACGTCGTCGTGCGGTCCTTTCACGACTTTGTAAGGCACGCGCTTGGCTTCTTCCTGCACTTCGTCAAAGCGGCGCCCAATGAATCGCTTGATCGAGTAAACAGTGTTCTCCGGATTCGTGATGGATTGGCGCTTCGCAACTTGGCCCACCAGCCGCTCGCCGCTCTTGGTGATTGCAACTACCGAGGGGGTGGTCCGCGCACCTTCCTGGTTGGGAATCACGGTTGGTTCGCCGCCTTGCATGACGGCGACAACCGAATTGGTGGTACCCAAATCGATGCCGATAATCTTGCTCATAGAATGCTCCTGTAGAGTCGAGTCGGGCTCAGCCCGCGACCCCTGACAATGAAACGAAGCCAATAATACACGTTGAGCGTGTCATTGTCAAGTTATCTGTGTGTCTGTATTCCACTGCAAATGCTAGCTTTATAGCGCTACTAAGCCAAACCAAGCGCTGACTGCCTGCGACTTCCTCGCGGGATTCGGCCATGCCGAGAAGGCTTCGCTCTCGGTAAGGAGACCGGGTAGGTGGCGGGTTATTACGTGACGTCGTACGATACACAAGCGCTGCCGCGTAGAGCGGGATTCGCGCTACAATGATCCGGTCGCTGCGAAAAAATTCCCGGAGGGTAGCTTTGAATCGCCGAAATAATCTTCCATCCCGAAGGTCGATACTGTGTGAAGTGGCCGTAGTGGTAGCCTTCGCCCTAACATGCGCTTCGGGGACTTCGGCTCAGACTCAGACGCGCTCACACACGCGAGCAACGACTGATTCGGACGCCAGTGCTGCGCCAGTGAAGACTCTGGGAAACCGCGCCGCGCCCATTACGATGGAAGTATTCAGCGACTACCAATGCCCGTCCTGCGGGAGCTTCTATGAGAACAGCTTGAAGTACATGATCACCGACTATGTGGCTGCGGGAAAAGTGTACTTCGTTCACCGCGACTTTCCGCTGCCGATGCATCCCTATGCCCATCAGGCGGCGCGCTGGTCGAATGCCGCGGCAAAGATTGGCAAATTCCAGGAGGTGGATGCGGCGCTTTTCGACAATCAAGCTGCATGGTCGGCCGATGGAAACATCGAGAAGTTCGTGGCTGCCGCGTTGAAGCCGGCGGATTTCAAGCGCGTGCAGAAGCTGATGGCCGGTTGTGAGTCGAATGCCGCTGCGGGGGTAAAGCCTGCTTCAGTCTCTCTTAACGGCCAAACGGATCAAGCATGCTCACTCGACAAATATATCGAGCAGGACCAGGAACTGGCCAAATCGGTGCCAGTAACGCAGACGCCTACGTCCGTGATCACCTACAAGGGTCAGAGATATCCGGCGATGCCCGGTTTTGTAACCTGGCCGATTCTGAAACAATTTCTGGATTCGCTTCTCAGCCAGTAGAGGGAATGCACAAGCTTATGAACCACGGGCGTGAAAATTCGCGGCGAATATTTTTGCTGATAGGGCGGCTGGCGTTCGCGGCAATTTTCTTATTCGCGGCTTACGCGAAACTAAAACCGCAGGCGGCAATGCCTTGGTCAGTCGCTTCGGTCAAGATTTCCCTTTCCATGTTCGCGATGCAGGTCGATTCTTACCAGTTGCTTCCGCCTCAAGCGGTGAGTGCTGCCGCGCACAGCTTGCCGTTTATTGAGCTGGGCTTGGGCCTATGGCTTCTAAGCGGATTGTGGCTCCGCCATTCGTCGCTGTTCACCACGTTGCTGTTGGGAGCCTTTTTCGCCCTAATGGTTCGGACCTATTCGGCCGGCCTCGAGATCAATTGCGGCTGTTTTGGTCCGGGCGAGAAACTCGGGGTGAAATCATTGCTACGCGACGGCTCGCTCTTCGCGTTTTCGCTGGCTGTTACGGTCTGCGCCTTTTGGCCCCGGAGGAAGCGCGGGAACGATGCAATTTCCCCAGCGGCGTCCACATCTGTTTCCTCGCCTCAGCGTGCAAATTAATCAGCGGATGTTTGAAATTTATCAGGAATTGCTCTTTTACGGCACAACCGCTGAAAGCAACCGTTATGATTTTGCGGTATTCAAATATAATGAGACTGCCGGTGGCCGCTTAGCAGCAATCCAAAACACCTGCAAAGTACGCGAATAGTGTCGCGACGATCTATGTCAATTCGATTTAACCAACTAGTGTTGGCCTTTCTCGCGGCGGGAGTTACGCTATGCCCGGGGCTGAGCGCAGATCCGCAGGTGTCGGACCAAACTGCGGCGCAGAAGGCCTCTCCTTCACAAGTTCCGGTGATGGAAGCCGATCCCTCCACCGGTTTGATGGAAAAAGGTTTCCAACGTCTTTACGAATTGAATTTCGACGGCGCGCGAGTAGAATTCCTGGCTTATCAGAAGAACCTCCCCGACGATGCGATGGGCAAGGCCGCCGAAGCGGCGAGTTACCTCTTCGAACAGTTCAACGCCAAGGGAATTTTGACGTCGGATTTTTTCCTGAACGATACGAAGTTTCTGGGTGGAGCGGACGGCACCGCTGCGCAAAATGCGAATCCGGCATTCGTGCAAGCCAACAACCAGGCTCGAGATCTGGCCAAACGACGCCTGAAATCGAATCCGCGCGATATCCACGCGTTGCTGGCCATCACTATCGCGGACGGAATGGAATCCGATTACGATGCGTTAATCATCAAGAAGCAGCTCGATGGCTTGAAGGTAATGAAGCAAGCGGAAGCTGAAGCGAATACATTGCTGGCGATCGATCCGTCGCAGCAAGACGCGAATGTGGCTCTGGGCATGAGCAACTACGTCATCGGCTGCCTACCTGGTTTCAAACGAGCGCTGGTTTGGTTCGGCGGTATTCATGGCGATCGCGTCAAAGGCATGCAACTGATGGCGTCCGCCGCCGAACACGGACACTACCTTCAGCCTTTCGCAAAAGTGATGCTGGCGCTTGCCTATGAGCGCGAACATCAGATGGATCGGGCACACGATCTTCTTTCTCAGCTCGCCATTCAATTTCCTGCCAATCCAGTATTTGCCCGCGAACTGGCGCTCAGCGCCAAGAAATAACGTATCGACGTCTCTACCACTTCACGCGCACGCGATAGTCCAGCGTCGCGGTGCCGTTCTTTTCAACGGGAATCTCGAAGCTGATGGTTGTGGCGTCGAGCTTCGTCCACTTGAGATTCGAATTCACCACCTCCCAATCGCCGCCAATCGGCTCGCGAGCCTCGACGTTTACCGGCACATCCTTGTGGTTGCGCAAGGTGATCTGGTATTCCATTTCATACAAATTGTTCGCCAGCTTCTTGTAGTCGAGCTGCTTGCGCTCGCAAACGATGTCGAAGGCGTTGCCCACGTAAATCTTGAGCGTTTCGTCTTTGGGTGTGTGATTGATTTGGTCTTCGCCAACAAATTGGATGCCGCCTTTTGAATCCGCCTGGTACACACGCACGGTTCCGGCGGGCAGAGGCATGCCCAAACCGCCTTTTTCTTCGTTCTTGAAACGGTAGTAAAGCTTAACCGGCTCGGTGATCGGGTTTCCGATCCTCTCCTGGTTGCGGTAGTAATACGCCTGGCCTTCAACCGCGAGAAATTTTTCTACCGGGACATTCGTTCCGGAAAGCAGGCTGATTTGCTTGGACTCGTTATTCTGAATGGTGGTGCGGCGTCCGAGTGTATATAGATGATATTCAGACATGCCTTCCTGCTGGAATTGAGGCGGCGCCGCCATCGCGGCGCTCAGCTGGTTTGCCATATCCGCTCTGGCCCTAACAGCTGGCGGCACCTGGTGAACTTCTCCCGCCACGAGTTGAAGCTTGGCATTCGCGAACGATGCCCCGCTGTTGTTGGTTAGCGTCACCCAGCCATCGAGATCGCTGGTTTTTTCGTCGCGCGCTACCGTGAGCACGTAGTCAGCGTTCCAATTCATATTGTTTGTGAGATAGGACGCCTCAACTTTTTGAGACCCAGCGCCGGCGTTATCAAGGGTCCATACGAGCGTCGGCCGGCTGTAGAGATTCCCGGGCAACTCCGAAAACCGGTACCAGCTCGTGGGCATCCCGGTAACGATTTCATTTCCGATCTTCCAGACAGGTTCGTTGTTATTGTCGGCCAGCAGCAGGGCTTTGGTTTCGACCCACTTGGTCGAGTTGGCTTCCTCCTCGCCGTGCACCAGTGTGACCTCGCGGCCTACATACTTTTGCAAGAGTTTCTGCGCGTCGAGAAGGTCATATTCGTAGTTCTGTTCGACTACATTCAGCTTTGCCGGATCACTTAGCGAGCGGAAATGGACCGTAGCGGGCATGATCGAAGCCGCGACGTCCTCGAAACGCAGCGGAAAAACGCCGGAAGCTAAATGAATTTGCCGGACGTCGCGGATCAACGCGATGTTCGAGTTGTACACGGTCACATTGAGGTCCACTTGATCTTTTTGCGTAGTAGTCGCAGTTTCAGAGGGCAGCGTACGCTCAGTCGGCACAGATGCGTCGTTTTGGTTTTGAGGCGCCGCGAGCACCCTTGTGGAGCTGCGCGCCGCGAGTAACAACAGAGGAAGGGCTGCGAAAATGACGATACTGATAAATCTGCGTCCTGTTCTGGACATGGGCTGTCTCCTCGCTGTGAAACCTGAAAGATGATACCCGAAAGCCGAATTAGCGCGCTCTGACAGCCCTGGATCGGGTTCGTGACGTCAACCAAGCAGTCAAGCGCGCTGTGCTTCACCTAATGAACGCGCTCGGCACCAAAACTTGCATCCGAACCTGATAAGATTTGGGCGAGTGTTTACCTGTCCAGAATGCGAGCAAGCTATAAACCAGGCCAGCGCGGTCTGCCCCTATTGCGGCGCAGACGTGACCAACGCGCCCGACGGCAGCGAATTCGCTAATGTCGGGGTACAAAGCAAAAAAATAACGCCTGCGCGTGTTGTGATTCTTCTCGGCGTATTTCTCGCGATCCTGGCGGCCACAGCATGGTTTGCTGTGCCCTGGAAAATTTCGGGAACGCAACCCGAGGCCGAAGGGCGAGCGCGCCAGGCGCTCCGAGTTATTCAACAAACGCTGGCTGGTTACCAGAACAGCGAAGATGGCTTTCCCTCTTCTCTGGAAGGTTTGGGCGATCGTGTGCGGTTCGAGGCGGAAAGAGCGCAATCCGCGCACTACACTCTGCAATACACTCCGGGCAAGCCCGATGCGAGCGGCCACCTAAAGAGTTACACGCTGACCGCGCGCGCGGGAAATTTCGGCTACATGAATTTTTATACTGACGAGAGCGGCGTACTTCGCGGCACGAGCGAGAATCGCGCTGCGACCGTACAGGATCCTCCGATCAAGACGGAGATGTAAGCGCTTGCTGATGTACTTCGCCGCGTGGCAGCCTTGAAGTAATATCAATAGTGATGGAGAAATGTATCGCTAAACGCAGATTCTCGATTCTTCTGATAGTCGCGCTGCTCGCGGCTCCCGCGTTTGCCGGCGAACTCGCCGCCTCATCCTGCACATCTTTGAGTTTGTGCCCGTGCTCGGATGTTGCCCTTCCTCCTGTTTCCCTGCAGCAAAGCAGCATGCAGGGCATGAGTCAAAACGCCGGACAAATGACCATGTCGATGGCGAACATGAACATGGCCGCTCCCACGACTTTCATCGAAGAGATTCTTGCTCACTCAACTGCCGGAACCACCGCCGAACCCAATTCAACTCCGCATGACATGCTCATGGCCCAAAAGGGCGCGTGGACATTTATGTTTCATGGTGTCGGATTTCTTAATTCGCAGCAGCAGACCGGGCCGCGAGGGGGCGATAAAGTTTTCGGAACTAGCTGGTTTATGCCCATGGCCCAGCGCGACCTGGGCAACGGAACTCTCACCGTTCGCGGCATGTTCAGTCTGGATCCGGGGACGATAACCGGCCGGCAGTATCCTGAGCTTTTTCAAGTGGGCGAAACGGCATTCGGCAAACCCATCGTGGATGGCCAGCATCCTCACAACTTTTTCATGGAACTCGCGCTGCTCTATGACTGGAAGCTGGCTAAGAATACGCTGCTGTCCTTTTACGCGGCGCCGGTTGGCGATCCGGCGATCGGTCCCGAAGCGTTTCCTCACCGTGTTTCAGCCAGCGAAGACACGTTGGCGCCGCTTGGCCATCACCTGCAGGATTCCACGCACATTGCCGACGACGTGGTGACGTTGGGACTGGCCTACAAGATCGCCCGCATCGAAGTTTCCGGATTTCACGGACGCGAGCCCAACGAGCATCGCTGGGAAATCCAGGCTGGCGCAATCGATTCCTGGTCTGCGCGATTCACGCTGAATCCCGCAAAAAACTGGAGTGGCCAGTACTCCATCACTCATCTCACAAGTCCGGAGCAATTGTTCCCAAGTGAAAACACGCTGCGTATGACTTCGTCGGTCACCTACAACAGGCCGCTTCGAGATGGAACCTGGGGCAACTGGGCCACTACGATCATTTGGGGCCGCAATAGAAATTCGCCGGAGGCGGAAGTCTTTAATAGCTACCTTGCGGAAAGCACGGCTCGTTTTGCGAATCACAATTACGCTTGGACGCGGATCGAAAACGTGGATCGCACGAACGAGCTGCTGCTGGGGGAAAATCCTATTCCGCCCGGATTTCAAGAACGTTTTCTGGCGCGGATACAAGCCTACACATTCGGCTACGACCACGAATGGAATTTTATTCGCCACGTCTCGACTGCCTTCGGCGGCCAGTACACGCTCTACACCGCGCCTCCTTCACTCGACCCGATTTACGGCTCGCACCCGATGGGAGTTCTCACGTTTCTGCGTTTTCGCGCCATACCTTCCGAGAAATAGTCGCTTCCATCGTTTGTAACGGCAGCTTAAGACTCCGGCGGAGATTCCGCGACATTCAAGTCGGACCCGCAGAAATCTTGATGCTATACTAACGCCGCAGGCCGTCTGCCGAATAACCACTGGAATCACCACGGAGAGGTGCTGGAGTGGCCGAACAGGGCTGCCTGCTAAGCAGTTATCCTGGCAAAACCGGGATCGGGGGTTCGAATCCCCCCCTCTCCGCCATATTGACGATCCCCGCGAGCGTCTCAACGCCGTCATCTGTATCAATTCGCCTTCAATCGTCCGGCAATCCTCTGCACTGCTAAGCCGCTGAAAACTCCTTCTCGCAAGGAACGACGACGGCCGATCGCTGGGCTTGCAACTTTTTGATAGTCGCTATAATGTTAGGGCGACTATCGAAAGTGGGCCGGGCCATTCGAGCAGCATAGTAGGAGGATACGCGTTATGCGTTCCGTGAAGACCTCTGCCGCGCGGTCACTTCGACCAGCACCAGTCAGCGTCAACAGTGGCGAAGCCGAAGCGGCCAGGACGCTGCGTGGCCCTCACTCCAATGGGAACGCGCCGGCGGTTGGCCTTCGGGAACGCAAGAAGGCGCGGCTGCGGCAGCAAATTATCGAGACTTCTCTGCGAATGTTTCGGGAACGCGGTTACGACAGCACCAGAATTGACGACATCGTTCAAGCTCTCGACATCAGCCAGCCGACTTTTTTCCGCTACTTCCCCAGCAAGGACGCCCTCTTGCGTGAATTGGGACGCCGCGCTTTTGCTCGCCAGGCCGAGCGCCTCAAATCCGAGTTATCCAGCAAAGCCACCACGGCTGAACGTCTGCGGCGGTTTTATGAAACCCTGGCCAAGGTGACGGAAGAGGGTCGTCCGCTATGGCAAGCGGTGATTATCGAGGGCGCGATGGACCCGATTCGTTCGCCGGAACTGCGCGGTCCCGAAGAGGCTACTGTGAGCTTGCTTCGCGAGATCATCGCTCAGGGGCAGAAGCATGGCGAAATCACGCGCTCTTTCCCTGTGATTCACCTCGCCGAGTTCATGGAAGGGCTTTTCAATACAGTTGTCCGCCAGTGGGCAGTGGATCTTCACGGACCGCACACGTTGGCCGATCGCGTGAACAGCGCCGTCGAATTTTTTCTGCGCGGCGCAAAGGCTTAGCGCCCCACCGCTGTGGGCGCGGACGCGGGCTCACCTTTCCGAGGTAATCTCTCGATGCGGGGCGATACAAGGTCGTTTGCCGTGACTTTCTCCTACTGCGCTCTGAGGTCCACCCGATGAAGGCTGCTGTCCTGCATGATTTCAAGCAACCACTGGTGATAGAAGAAGTCGAGCGCCCGAAACTTCGCGACGATGACGTGCTCATCAAGGTGGAAGCCTGCGGGGTGTGCCATTCCGATTTGCATGTAGCGGATGGAGACTGGACCCAACTGGCAGGCATCGTGAAAAAGCCTGTGATACTCGGGCACGAAATCGCCGGAAGTGTTGTCGAGAAGGGTGCGGCGGTGAAAAACCTGCAAATCGGCGATCGTGTGGGCGTTCCCTGGCTGCACTGGTCGTGCGGTGAATGTGAATTCTGCCGCGAAGGAAACGAAAATCTGTGTGTGAAGCAGAAGATTACGGGCGTCACGGTGGACGGAGGCTTCGCAGAATTTGTGAAGGCCCCGGCGAGCCACGCAACGAAGATTCCGGAGAATCTCTCCTTCGTCGAGGCCGCGCCACTGTTCTGCGCTGGAGTCACCGTCTATCGCGCGATCAAGCATGCAAAGATTTCGCGAGGCCAACGACTCGCGGTGTTCGGCGTAGGAGGCTTGGGGCACATCGCGGTCCAGATCGGGCGCGCTTTGGGAGCCGAAATAACTGCGATCGATATTTCGGACGAAAAGTTGGCCCTCGCTAAATCGCTCGGCGCTGCGAACACCCTTAATGCCGCCTCCACCGACGTGGTAAAGGCACTTCGCGGCAAAGGTGGAGTCCACGTGGCTCTTGTGGCTTCGGCGGCTACCGCAGCCTACGATCAAGCATTTTATTGCTTGCGGCCGACCGGAACTCTCCTCGCCGTGGGCTTGCCGGCGAAGAATATTTGCTTTCCGCCGATCATGATGGCCGCCGGCGAGGTCCGCATCCAGGCGAGCGCGGTTGGAACCCGGCAAGACCTAACCGAGATTTTGGCTATGGCGGCGACAGGAAAAGTTCGCTGCTTAACCGCTACGCGCCCGCTCGCACAAGCAAACCAGGTCTTGGATGAACTGCGCCGCGGCCAGGTTCCCGGCCGCGTCGTGCTCACCTGCCACTAGAGTTTTTTATTTTGAAATGCCATTCCGCCGGCGTTCGTCAGTCCGTAATTCAGCTGTTGCTAGTGTGATACACGCTAACTGGCTTCCACGATTTGACAATCTCGCCTTGACGTTAGTTTCTAAAATGTGATATGGACTATCAAAATTTTGAATGGTCCGACACACGGGTCGGGGCTTTGATGTTTTTGATGACGGGGTTCGGATTTGGGTGCAAGAAAGATTTGCCCCCGCTCGAACATCTTGGGTGCTGTCAGGAGGCTCTATGAAGTCGAAGCTGCTGGCTTGCGTTTTCGCGTTCTTGGTTTGTTTGCTGTTCTCGAGTCCGGCGGCTTACGGGCAGGGTGTCGGCACATCCGGAAGCATCAGCGGAACCGTGACGGATCCGCAGGGTGGCGTCCTCCCGAAGGCCAACATCGTCGCCACGGAAACAGCGCAGGGAAGCCAGTACTCGGCGGCCAGCGACGATTCCGGCCAATATCGCATTACGGGTCTTCTTCCGGGAACCTACCGAGTTACAGCGCACATTGACCGGTTTGAGACCGAGGCTATGACGGGTGTCGCTGTCAACATTGGGCAAACCGTCGTTCTTGATTTCCACTTGAAGCTCGCGACAACGTCACAAACGGTTGAGGTCACCGCAATTCCTCCCGTGGTGGAAACCGAGAGGGGCAGCCAGGCGAACACGCTTACACAGCAGTACATTGAGGATCTCCCGATCGATCGCCGCGATTACCTCACGTTCACTCTGCTGCTGCCGGGCGTCTCGGATTCCACGCGGTTGGCGGATGACCAGGATTTTCGAGTGAAGCAAACGCCGCAAAGCGGACTTTCGTTCTACGGAAGCAATGGCCGCGGCAACAGCATCACCGTTGATGGCGGCGAAGCTCAGGACGACGCGGGCGGCGTCCGGCCGACCGTCAGCCAAGACGCGGTCCAAGAGTTCCAAGTGAACCGCAGCAACTACGCAGCGGACTTGGGCGGTGCAAATGGCGCGTCGATCAACATTGTGTCGAAATCAGGCTCGAACGATATTCACGGCACCCTATTCGGCTATTTCCGCAACGATGCGCTGGATGCTCGCGATCCGTTCGCTTTCAAGCAGGCGCTCGGGCCCTTAGCGATTTTTGATCCGACCGAACCTGATTCAGTGGGCTCGCCGGTTAAGGATAGTCTGCAGCGTTATCAATTCGGCGGCTCTGTAGGCGCGCCGATAAAGAAAGACAAGACGTTCGTGTTCTTTGCGTTCGAAGGGTTGCGCCAGGATGCGAAGAACGCGGTCCCGCTGCTGACAAACACGAATATTTTCCGAACGACCTCCGATCAGAACAACGTTCTTGGCCAGCTTACCGGCCCCAACCCGGTACCCTGCATCAACAATCCGGACGGCACTACTACCACGCTGCCTGCGAGTGATTGCGCTCTGGCGCTCGGAAGCGCCTTGACCGTCAGTCAGTTGACGGGCTTGACGGCAGGTCAGACTGCACTTAACACTTTCTTCATAAACCAGTTCGAAAGCCAGGGAGGACTCTTCGACTACAACTCCCGCGACTACCTTGCTTCCGCGCGCCTCGACCACCACATCAATGCCAACAACCAGGTCTTCCTCAGCTATCGGTACGGACATGATCTTGAACAGAACCCGGACGTACAATCTCTGACGGCCTTCTCGGCGGGCAGCTCGATCCACGATTATGACAACAACATACAAGGAGCCTGGTTTCATCAATTCAGTCCAACCACTCAGAACGAGTTGCGGGTGCAGTGGGATTACAACAGCTTCAACGTGATCCCGAACGAACCCGGGCAAGTGGGAATCCAGATTCCCGGTTTCATAAACAATCTAGGAACCAACATCTTTTTACCCAATCTCACGATTTTGCGCCGCACCGAATTTGCCGACAACGTCACCATGATTCGTGGCCGTCACACCATACAGTTCGGCGGCAATGAATTGCTGCGCGGCAACCACACCGAATCTCATACGTTCCTTCCCGGCCGCTTCGTTTTCGGATCACTTCCAGGAGCCGCGCTGAGCGATTGCTTCCTCCCCACTGCCGAGAATCCCTGCGGCGTGACTACCGACGGACCGAGCATCAACCCGCTCCAGTCCGCCTCTTTGGGATTACCTCAAGTCTACCAACAGGGCTTCGGCAACGCTGATTACCCGGCCTACACCCGACCGTTGACCGGACTCTACTTGCAGGACTCGTGGAAGATAACGTCCAATTTCACCTTGAACTACGGGCTCCGCTATGAAATCGACTCGGAATATCTTCCTCTGAATACCTATTATAAGGACTTCGCACCCCGAGTGTCGTTCGCGTGGGACCCATTCAAGGATCACAAAACAGTGGTTCGCGGCGGGTACGGGATTTTCTATGGGCCCATCGACGCGCAGATCCCCCAAGTGGATTTAAGCCTTGGAGTCCTCAACCACAATAAGAGCACAGTGGAGAACCAGCACAACCATTCGCAAGTTCCCGATCAGGTCAACAATGCCATAAACACGTGCGGGCTGGGATTTCCACCCGCCGTTGACCCCGACGCCCTCTTTGGTCCCAACACGCCCACTAGCGCTTGCAACAGGTACATTTCGATCAACGTGGACACCCTGGTTCCAACCGGACTTCCAGGAGTTCAAACTTCGGCTGCAATCTTTCAGGGACTGTTCAATCCTTTGGGCAACCCGTCAGGGACGAATCTGATCGCATGCACCACCCCGCTCCCTGGACAGAATGCCTGCATTACTCCGGCGGACGTGGAGCCGTTCGGTATCTTTCCGGCGAACTCCGGCCGGCTGTCGCCAGTGACGGTGCTGTTCAGCAACCCGCCTAACTACAGGCCGCCCCAAGCGCAGCAAGCTTCATTGGGAATTGAACGCGAGATCACGCCCGGCTTCTCCATCGGTGTTAGCGGGATTTACTCGCACACTTTGTACCTACCTGTCGCGATCGACACAAACTTGTATCCATCGACGCCAATGACCACCATAACGCTCGCGAATGGCCAGCCCTACAGCTACAGGAATTGGAACTTGTCGGCAGCTACCGATCCACTCGGCGGCACCGAAGGTCTGCCGTGCGCTCCGACCATGGCAAACCCGGGTGCGCCATTTGCCTGCTTTGTGAATCCGTTGATTGCCCAGAACAATCAGTACACTTCCGCGGCGTCTTCACTGTACGAAGGCTTGATTATTGAGATGAAAAAGCGCTTCAGCGATCACTTCACCATGTTCGGGAACTACACCTTCAGCAAAGGCTTCGACACCTCCACGGACTTCAATACAGACTACGGCCCGCAGGACCCGACGGACCTCAGCCTGGATCGAGGCCTCTCGGAGTTTGATCAGCGGCACAAGGTGGTCGTCGCCGGAGTGTTCGACAGCCCGTGGAAGCAAGCGATTCTTTCCGGATTCCAACTTTCTCCCATTTTTACCTACCACAGTGGGCTGCCTTTCAATCTACTGGCCGGTGGTGAAGTCAATGGTAACAATCACATCACCAACGAGCGTCCCCTCGGCTCGCCGCGTGATACGGGCCTCGGTCCCAACTTCTATGACTGGGATATGCGTTTGAGCTGGCAGCACAAACTGGGCGAGAGGGTTAACATGATCCTCACGGCGGAAGGATTCAACATCGCAAACCGCACCAATTTCGCCAGTGTCAACAACGAAGTGAACCCTTTGTTTGGCATTCAGACGACACCGGGTCTGTGCCCCATCCCAGGGCAATGCCCCACGGGAAATACCACCTTCAACGTGCACGGCCTCCGATCCGGCAAGGTATTGCCGGACGGCGAGGTTGTCACGCCGAGTACACCTCTGGCCTTTACTTCGGCATTTCCGAAACGCCAGGTCCAGCTCGGCATTCGATTCGCTTTCTGATTGTTTGCGCGCCGGTTCTTAACGGTGCATTGAATCGCTCCGAATTCGCGAGGCCCGGAGCGAAAAAGCTCCAACCTTGATGTCAAAGTGAGGTTCCACGAGTTTCTTGACGCTAGAGGTGTGGCGGAAGGCAGGCGTGGCGTTGACCAACAGAACTACTCCTAGCCAGTCCGTCCGGAACTAGTGTTAGTGACTAACATGTGTTATAAACAAACGTTTGTCACCATGAGGGAATTCGCTCCAGTATTACGGCAAATAAAGTGAATACCCGGCAAATCTTCGATCTTACCGGACGCGTCGCGATCGTTACCGGTGGTTCCGTCGGTCTCGGCAGACAAATGGCCGAAGGCCTGGCGGAAATGGGAGCAAATCTGGTTCTCTGCGCGCGCAAGAAAGAACGCTGCGTGCGAACCGCCGAGGAATTGCAAAAGTTGGGAGTGGAAGTTCTCGCGCTCGGCTGCGATGTGAAAGAGCCCGGCAGCATTCAAGAGGTCGCGGACGCTACCGTCAAACAATTCGGCCGCATCGATATCTTGATCAACAACGCCGGTACTTCTTGGGGCGCGCCGGTAGAATCCATGACGCTCGAGCAGTGGAATAAAGTCATTGAAACCAACCTGACGGGAACTTTTCTGTTTTCGCAGGCGGTGGGAAAGACCATGATCGCGCAACGCCGCGGAAAGATCATCAACATCGCCTCCGTTGCCGGACTTCGGGGTTCATCTCCGAATTTCCCAGCCATCGGCTACAGCACCAGCAAAGGCGGAGTAATCATCTTCACGAAAGACTTGGCCCGCAAATGGGGCATGCACAATATTCACGTCAATGCCATTGCCCCGGGCTGGTTCCCCACCGACATGTCGGGAAAGCTGATCGAACGAAACAAAGAAGCGCTTTTGGCGGATGTACCTTTGGGCCGCTTCGGCGGCCCGCAAGATTTAAAGGGCGCCGCTATTTTCCTCGCGTCCGATGCGTCAAATTTTGTGACCGGAAATATCCTGGTGGTCGATGGAGGCCAATCCGCCTGATCCAGGCGCGGCACGCTATGAACATTCCACTCACACCTCTTCGTTTTCTTCGCTATGCGGAGCAGCAGTATCCCAGCAGAACGGCCGTGGTCTGCAACCGCGAGCGCTTTACATACGCGCAATTCGCTGAACGCGTCGGCCGTCTAGCTGGCGCGCTGCGCCAGGCTGGAATCCAAACCGGAGATCGGGTCGCGTTCCTCGGCGCCAATTGTCACCGCTTGCTGGAAGCCTACTACGGCGTTCCGGAAGCAGGCGCTGTTCTGCTCCCGCTGAATATCCGGCTTGCGCCCGAAGAACTAGCCTACATTCTGAATGATTCCGGGGCGTCAATCCTCTTCGTGGAGAAGCAATTTCTTGGCTTGGTCGAGTCCTTTCGCAAGAATCTGCACACAGTAAAAATGTTCGTGCAGCTTGATGGCCCGCCCGAGGAACCTTGGCTGGACCCGCGCAACTACGACGCCCTTCTGGCGGCAGCCACGCCGTATCGCACCGACATCAGATCCGTCAACGAAAACTCCCTGGCCGAGCTTTTCTACACCAGCGGCACCAGCGCGAATCCAAAAGGCGTGATGCTGACGCACCGAAATATCTATCTCCATGCGCTGAACGTCTGCCTGGGCTTCAAGATCGAGAACGGGGCCGTCGAGCTGCATACCATTCCTCTCTTCCACGCGAATGGATGGGGTGTCGCGCATTTCCTCACTTTGCTGGGCGGAAAGCACATCATGATCCAGAAATTCGAGACCAAAGAAGTATTCCGGCTCATTGAAACGGAAAAAGTCCACTCCTGCAGCCTGGTTCCCATTATGGCCACTGCTCTCGTGAACTGCCCGGAGCGCCACAACTACGATTTGAGTACCCTGAAACGAGTTGTCATCGGCGGCGCTGCTTCGTCGCCAACACTTATTCGCGAGGTCGAACAAGCTCTCGGCTGCGAGTGCTTTTCGGGCTACGGTCTCACCGAAACGTCCCCCTCGCTCACGATTTCGCCCATGAAGACGGGCCTCGGCTGGGAAGGCGAGGAGCGCTACGCGGGACAGGCGATGACCGGCTACGCATTTCCCGGTACGGAAATTCGAGTGGTTGACGCTGACGACCGCGACGTGCCGCGCGATGGGCAAGCCATCGGCGAAATCATCGCGCGAAGCGACGGCGTGATGGAGGGCTACTGGCGCCAGCCCGAAGCTTCCGCCGAAGCTCTGCGCGGCGGATGGTTCCACACCGGGGACATGGCCACATACAACGAAGAAGGCTACCTGCTCATTGTCGATCGCAAAAAAGACATCATCGTAAGCGGCGGAGAAAATATCTCCTCGCTCGAACTTGAAAAGGCGATTCTGGCCCATCCCGCCGTCCTGGAGGCCGCTGTAATACCCGTTCCCGACGAGAAATGGGGCGAAGTTCCCAAGGCACTCGTGGTTTTGAAACCGAACGCCGCCGTCACCGAGTCCGAACTCATCGAGTTCTGCCGTTCGCGCCTGTCACATTACAAGTGTCCGCGCTCGGTGGAATTTGTCGATAGTTTGCCTAAGACCGGAACCGGAAAAATTCTGAAGAAGGATCTGCGTAAAAAATATTGGCAGGGCCAGGATACGATTCGCCCGGACTTTGCTGCACCAGCTTCCAAAACGAAGTCCAGCGCTTGAGCGGAGCGCAGTTTATGCTCGCAAACTCGAAGGAGTCTTGTTCATGGATTTAAATCTAACCACCGAAGAGTTGACGTTTCGCGAGGAACTTCGCGCCTGGCTTGCTTCCAACGTTCCGGAAGATTGGAAAGAGTGGCGCGAAAAGCCGATGGAGGAATCGTTTCCCTATCTACGCGCCTGGCAACGAAAGCTTCAGGAGGGCCGCTGGGCAGCGGTTTCTTGGCCCAAGGAATACGGGGGTCGCAGCGCTTCACTGATGCAGCAAGCCATATTTTGGGAAGAGATGGCGCGCGTCGAAGCGCCGCCGATGGCCAACTCGCTCGGTTTAGGTCTCATCGGTCCCACGATCATCGCCTACGGAACCGAAGCGCAGAAAAAACGCTACATCCCGAAAATCCTGAGCGCGGAAGAAATCTGGTGCCAGGGCTTCTCCGAGCCTAACGCCGGTTCCGATCTTGCCGGTTTGCAAATGGAAGCGAGGCTGGACGACGGTCATTACGTCGTGAACGGCCAGAAAGTCTGGACCAGCTACGGCTGGGTCGGCGACTGGTGCGAGCTGGTCGTTCGCACCGATGCGAGCCTCGCGAAACACAAGGGACTTTCCGTGCTCCTCGTCGATATGAAATCGCCCGGAGTCGAGGTTCGCCCTTTGCGTCAGATGACCGGGGAATCCGAATTCAACGAGATTTTCTTCCGCGACGTCCGCGTTCCAACTGAAAATATTCTCGGCAAAGTGAATGACGGGTGGAATGTTGCCATGAGCACCCTAATGTACGAGCGCGGTTCGTACGGCGCTCGCCTGCATCTCATATTCAAGAGTTACATCACGCGTCTGATCGAACTCTCTCGAAAGATCCAACGCAACGGCAAGCCTGCTTCCCAAGACCCCATCATCCGCCAGAAGCTCGCGCAGTGCAGCGCGGAAATCGAAATCATGCGTTTCAACCAGATGCGGGCCTTCAGCCGCATCACCGCTACGGGCGTGCCGGGTCCCGAGGGCTCCATCCAGAAAATTTTCTGGAGCGAGCTCAACCAGCGCCTGCAGCAAATCGCTCAGGAGATTCTCGGTCCCTATGGCCAATTGATGGCCGGCGACCCGCGCGCCCTGGAAGAAGGGATTTGGTCCTACGCCTACCTGCGCACGCGCGGAAACACTATCGAAGCTGGCACGTCCGAAGTGCAACGGAACATCATTGGGCATTTTGTTCTCGGGCTGCCCAGAAGCTACTAAGGGGAAACGCTATGCAATTCGGTTTGAGTGAGAGCCAGGAATTCCTGAAAGACAGCGCGCGCAAGTTCTTCGCCGGTGAATGCCCCAGCGTTGAAATGCGGCGCCTGATGGAAACCGACACCGCATACGACGCCGGACTTTGGTCCAAGCTCACGGACCAGGGTTACACCGGCATCATTTTCCCGGAAGAGTATGGCGGAGTCGGCCTCGGGCAGGTGGAACTCATGCTGCTGATGGAAGAAGCTGGACGCGCGCTCTTGCCCGGCCCGTTTTTTTCCACCGTCGTGCTGGCCGGCTCTGTTCTGGATGCCGTGTGCGCCCCTGCGCTCAAAAACAAATATCTGGCGCCGATCTGCCGGGGAGAAGCGCGCGCTACCGTCGCCATTCTGGAAGCGAGTGCTAGTTGGAACCCGCGGGATGTGCAACTGAGCGCCACCAATGGAAAGCTCAGCGGCGAAAAATTCTTTGTTCCGGATGCCGCAGTTGCCAATTTTATCATCGTCGTGGCGCGTAACGGCGCATTCGTAGTGGACTCCAAAGCTCCCGGCCTGAAAATATCTCCCATGTCCGGCATGGACCTTACGCGAAAGCTCTACGTCGTCGAATTCAACAATACTCCGGCGGAAGAATTGGGCTCTGCGGCGCAGCTTCCGCGGGCTCTTGACATCGCCACTGCCGCGCTGGCTGCGGAATTAGTAGGCGGTATGCAGCGGACGCTCGAAATTACCGTGGAATACGCCAAGACTCGAAAACAGTTCGGCAAACCCATCGGATCGTTTCAGGCCGTGCAGCACCAGTGCGCGGATATGTATTTGGAAACCGAGAGTTCACGTTCGGCCGTCTACTATGCGGGCTGGGCGCTGGAAGAAAAAGCCCCGGATGCGGCGACGGCCGTTTCCATCGCCAAGATGTATGCCAGCGATGCAGGCCGTACGGTCGGCAACCGTGGCATCCAGATTCACGGCGGCATGGGTTTCACTTGGGAAAACGACGTTCACCTGTATTACCGTCGGGCGAAAGCGTCGGAAACGGCATTCGGAGACGCCACGTTCCATCGCGAGCGCATCGCCTCTGTGGTGATCGACGCAGGCAACGTCTCCGCGAAAACCGCGTAAACTACCAAACCAGAGGTTCTTTCTATGACTGATCTAGTTCAACTGACCAAAGACAACGACATCGCCATCATTACCATCAACAATCCACCGGTCAATGCCCTGAGCCCGGGTGTCCCCGAAGGAATTTCAGAAGCGCTCGACCGCATCGCTCAGGACGCCAGCGTCAAAGCTGCGGTCCTGATCGGCGGAGGCCGTACTTTCGTTGCCGGCGCGGACATCAAGGAATTCGGCAAGATGACCTCCTCGGGCAAATCGCGCGGCGTAGGGCTCACTCCGTTTCTTTTGAAAATGGAGGACAGCAGCAAGCCGATAATCGTAGCGATTCACGGAACGGCTTTCGGCGGCGGGTTGGAGCTGGCCATGGCCGGCCACTATCGCGTCGCTGTTTCGAGCGCTCAAGTCGGCCAGCCCGAAGTGAAGCTCGGCCTCATCCCCGGCGCGGCGGGCACGCAGCGGCTTCCGAGGCTTGCCGGCGTGGCGAAAGCTGTCGAAATGTGCATGAGCGGCAATCCGGTGAAGGCGGACGAAGCGCTGAAGTTCGGCATCATCGACCGCATCATCGAAGGCGATCTTCTCGCCGGAGCAGTTAAGTTTGCACGCGAAGTCGCCGGCAAGCCCGCCCCCAAGACGCGTGAGCGCAACGAAAAGCTCGGAAACGCCACGGACAATGCGGCGATCTTTTCCTCCGCGCGTGAAACGGCTGCGAAGAAGCAGCGCGGTCTGCTCGCTCCAGTTGCTGCCGTCGAAGCCATCGAAGCCGCGACAAAAATGCCGTTCGATGAGGGCTGCAAGGTAGAGCAGAAACTCTTCATCGATTGCCTCTTCTCCGACCAGTCCAAATCGCTCATCCACGTTTTCTTCAGCGAGCGCGAAGTAACGAAAATTCCAGATATTCCAAAAGACACTCCGCTGATTCCCATCAAGACGGCCGCGGTTGTCGGCGCCGGCACCATGGGCGGCGGCATCGCCATGGTTCTCGCCAATGCAGGCATTCCCGTGCTCCTGAAAGAGACGGATCAAGCCGCGCTCGATCGCGGGCTGGCTACGATCAAATCAAACTACGCGAACTCCGTTAAGCGCGGCCGTTTCACGCAGCAAGACGCCGATGAGCGCCTGAAGCGCATCACGCCCACACTTTCTTACGACGGTTTTTCAACCGTTGATTTGGTCATCGAAGCAGTGTTCGAAGGCATGGCGCTCAAGAAGGAAGTTTTTAAGGAACTCGATCGCGTTTGCAAACCCGGCACCATCCTCGCCAGCAATACCTCGACCCTAAGCATCGACGAGATCGCCGCCTCTACTTCGCGGCCCGCGTTTGTCATCGGCACGCATTTCTTCAGCCCGGCAAATGTTATGCGCCTGCTGGAGATCGTCCGCGGCAAAGCTACTTCGAAGGAAGTCATCGCTACTTGCATGCAGCTTTCAAAAACGCTCGGCAAAGTGGGCGTGCTCGTCGGCAATTGCCGGGGTTTTGTCGGCAATCGCATGTTCGGCCCCTATCGCCGCGAAGCGCAGTTCCTGGTCGAAGAAGGCGCGAGCATTGAAGCCGTGGATCAGGCGCTCGTCGACTTCGGCAACGCCATGGGACCTCTGGCAGTCGGCGACCTGGCAGGCCTCGACGTCGGTTGGCGCATCCGCAAGGAATATCAACACCTGGAAGTGCCGGGCATTCGCCAGCCGTTCACCGAAGATAATCTTTGTGAGCTCGGCCGTTTCGGGCAGAAAACCGGAGCGGGTTGGTACAAATATGATGACCAGCGCCGGGCGAGTCCGGACCCTGCCGTTGAAGAACTCATCCGCAAGTGGGTCGCCGAGGCGGGAATTACGCAACGTAAAATCTCTGCCGAGGAAATCGTAGATCGCTGCATCTATGCACTGGTCAACGAAGGCGCGCGCATTCTGGAGGAAGGCTACGCGCTGCGCGCTTCAGACATCGACATTATTTACCTGAACGGCTACGGCTTTCCCGCCTATCGCGGCGGTCCCATGTGGTATGCCGACACGGTTGGCCTCAAGAAAGTTTGCGAGCGCATCTCCGAATTTCATCGTCAGCACGGTGAGATCTGGCAGCCCGCCCCGCTGCTGAAGCGGCTCGCTGAGCAGGGCAAGACCTTCGCCCAGTTCGGCAAGGAAGAAGGCGTGGCCACTTAGTCTTCCGTTTGCGCCGCTGCAATCACAAAGCAATGCCGTAAAACATTCGCGGATCTGTAACTTCGTTTCGGCACCTGGAGAAAACATGAGAGAAGCAGTAGTAGTTGCCAGTTCGCGGACGGCCCTGGCCAAATCTTTCCGCGGGTCTTTTAACCTGACGCGGCCCGAAGACCTCGCCGCGCACTGCATTAAGGACGTCCTGGCCAAAACTCCGAAGTTGGACGTCAAGGAAATTGAAGACGTGGTTCTCGGCTGCGCGCAGCCGCATGGTGCGCAAGGGCAGAACATAGCGCGCACTTCCGCCATGCTGGCCGGACTTCCCGCATCGGTTGCGGGCACGACTATCAACCGTTTCTGCTCATCCGGCTTGCAAGCGATCACGATCGCCGCCCACCAGATTATCAGCGAGGGTGTGGATGCTGCGGTAGGCGGCGGCGTGGAAAGCATCAGCATGATCACGCGGGACTACAACCCGCATCCCGGATTGCTGGAGAAAATGCCGGGGATTTACATGGTGATGGGCAATACCGCGGAAGTGGTCGCCAAACGATACAAAGTGAATCGCGAGTCTCAGGACGAATACTCGCTTCTGAGCCAGCAGCGTACCGCACGAGCTCAGCAAGAGGGGTTTTTCGATGGCGAGATTGCGCCGATGACCGTCACTCGCGGCATTCTGGACAAGAAGTCCGGGGAGATTGTCGGCAAAGAGGACGCCACTGCCAACCGCGATGAATGCAACCGACCCGACACCACGTTACAAGGCTTGCTGAATCTGAAACCCCATTTCGATCCGGACAGCGGCCAGGGAAGCGTCACCGCCGGCAACTCGTCGCAACTTTCCGACGGCGCATCCGCCACACTATTAATGTCTCGCGAGCGCGCCGATCAGTTGGGCATTCCTTACAAACTCATTTTCCGCGGATTCCAAGTTGCGGGTTGCGAACCGGACGAAATGGGCATCGGGCCCGTCTTCGCCGTTCCAAAACTCCTAAAACGTTGTGGCGTGCGAATGAATGATGTCGATCTCTGGGAGCTGAATGAAGCTTTCGCCGTCCAGGTGATTTATTGCCGCGACCGCCTGGGCATCGATCCTGAGAAACTCAATGTGAACGGCGGCTCGATTGCCATCGGCCATCCCTTCGGCATGACGGGCTCGCGCATGGTTGGCACCATCGCCAACGAAATGGCTCGCCGCAAAGCGCGCTACGGTGTCGTCACCATGTGCATTGGAGGAGGACAGGGCGCCGCAGCTTTGTTCGAGCGCGCCAATTGAGAGTCTGCGGTCGTTTATTGGAATATGAACCTGCCGGAATTTCATCCTTCTCCATTGGTCTTGCGGTATAACCATTGACGCCATGTTGAGCTAACAATGGGAACCCTCTACCTTGTCCGTCACGGGCAAGCTTCCTTTCTTGCGGACAATTACGACAAGTTGTCGGTGCTCGGAGAAACGCAAGCACGCCTGCTCGGCGAATACTGGGCGCGACGTGGCCTGGTTTTTGACCGCGCCTGCGTCGGTCCCTGCGTCCGCCAGAAAGACACTCTCACGCTAGTGAGCGCCGCCTACGAAAAAGCCGGTCTAAAGTTCCCCGAGCCCCTGGTAATGCCGGAGTTCGATGAATATCAAGGAGAAGCCGTGCTCAAACGCAGCCTGCCCGCATTGCTCGAAAAGGACCAGAGAATTCGAGAACTCTACGCGGCATTTGAATCTTCAACCGGCACTGCCGAACGGCGGGTCACTTTTCAAAAATTGTTCGAGCTCGTCATCGGCAAGTGGGTTCGCGGCGAAATTTCTCCGCAAGGTGTGGAGACCTGGCTGGAGTTTTGCTCCAGGGTTAACTCCGGTCTCTCAAAGTTTCTATCTGCAGGCGCACGCGGCGAACGTGTCGCGATTTTTAGTTCCGGAGGACCTATTGCCGTTGCCATGCAGCGCGCTTTGCATCTTTCTTCGGAAAGAGCCTTGCAAGCGAGCTGGATGTCGCGGAACTCCTCGTGGAGTGAATTCCTTTACTCCACCGAACTGTTTACACTCAGCTCTTTCAATGTGCTCGGGCATCTCGATGACCCCGCGATGATGACGTACCGCTAGGAGGCTTGCTGTGAGCGATTTCCTGGACCATCCGGCGGCCATTCGGCCTGGTGAAGAGCTGGATGTAGCCAAGCTCGAACCCTTTTTGCGCGGTCACTTTCCCCACGAAACGGGCGCGCTCAAGATTCGCCAATTCCCCAGCGGCCACTCAAATTTAACTTACTCGCTGCATCTCGGCGCCAAGGAGCTGGTTCTTCGGCGGCCGCCCTTCGGAAGCAAAGTCAAATCCGCCCACGATATGAGCCGCGAATTTCGCGTGCTGTCCAAGCTCCACTCCGTCTACGCCCCGGCCCCCGAAGTTCTTCTCTATTGTGACGACGCTTCCATCATCGGCGCGCCGTTCTATGTGATGCAGCCGATTCACGGCATCATCCTTCGCAGAACGCTGCCGGCCGGTTTGGATTTCCCTCCAGAAACAGCGCGGCAACTCAGCGAATCCTTTATTGAAAATCTCATACGCCTGCACCGGGTGGACTACGCCGCCGCCGGTCTTTCCGATCTGGGTAAACCGGACGGATATCTCGAACGGCAGGTCCGCGGCTGGACCGAGCGCTACTACGGCTCGAAGACTCACGATTATCCCGAAGTGGAGAAAATTTCCACGTGGATGCAGCAGCACATGCCGGCCACGAACGCGGTTTCGTTGATTCACAACGACTACAAATACGACAATGTCGTGCTCGATTCGAGCGATGTCACGAAAATTGTGGGCGTGCTCGATTGGGAGATGTGCACCATCGGTGATTCTCTTTCAGATCTCGGCGCCGTCCTGGCCTATTGGATCGATGCTACGGACCCCGAGGAGCTGGATCAAAATCGCTGGGGACCCACGAATTATCCGGGCAGCTTCACGCGTGAAGAAATCGTGCACTACTACGCTCAAAAAACGGGATGCGATGCTTCGCAAATCGCTTTCTACCTCACGTTCGCCCGTTTCAAGCTCGCCGTAATTGTGCAGCAAATTTATTACCGCTATCATCAGGGCCTGACCAAAGACGAACGCTTTGCACTTATGCCCGAGAGAATCCAAGTACTCTTGCGCGCTTCCTTGCGCTGCGCGCAAACTGGCCGAATTTAGCGCATAGTTCGGATGCGTTTTCCAAATCTGCGCTCAAATATGCTTTGATCAGGAGTAGTAGCGGACGATCCACTCCGCAACGCAAACCGGTTTTGCAGAACCTTCGTTTTCTATGGTTACGGAATAGGTCGCTTCGGCTGCGTCGGAGAGTTCCTTCAACTCCAGGAGCACAATTCGCGCACGAATCCTGGAATCCGCCCGCACTGCAGCGGGAAATCGCACGCGATTCAAGCCGTAATTCACTGCCAGCCGCACGCCGCCTTGGACTTGAATCGCTTCCTTCATAAGGTGGCTGAGCAAAGAGAGCGTAAGAAATCCGTGAGCTATTGTTCCGCCGTAGGGTGATTCTTTGCTGGCTCGTGCGCGGTCCAGATGAATCCATTGCCGATCTTCCGTAGCTTCCGCGAACAGTCCGATTCGTTCTTGCGTGACAGGAAACCATTCCGTGACGCCAATTTCCTTGCCCACTGATTCTTTTAGCGATTGCGGATTTTTGATGACGAGCGGGGGCATCAACTTCTCCGGCGGCCGGCTTGGTCACACTGTAGCGCGTTTGTTTTCACGATCAATGCCGCACCGACGATGCAGCCGCTTTTTCGCCCTTAGCGAGCTCCCACTTCGCGATCGATTCGATGTGTACTTCATCCGGTCCATCCGCCAACCGCAGCGTCCGAGCCATAGCCCAGGCGCTCGCCAGAAACGTATCCTGCGAAAGTCCGGCCGCTCCATGCGCTTGCATTGCACGATCCAGGACGCGCAGAGCAACGTTAGGCGCTACAACTTTGATCATCGCGATCTCGGCGCGCGCAGCTTTGTTGCCTACCGTGTCCATCATGTGCGCGGCCTTCAGCGTCAGCAGCCGTGCTTGTTCGATCTCCATGCGGGACTCGGCGATTCCCGCGCGAATCGTTCCCTGTTCGGCTAATGCCTTCCCGAATGCAACTCTCGCTTGCACCCGTTTGCACATGGTTTCGAGCGCCCGTTCGGCGAGCCCGATGCATCGCATGCAATGATGAATCCGCCCAGGTCCCAGACGCCCTTGCGCGATCTCAAATCCGCGGCCTTCGCCAAGCAACATGTTTGCTGCCGGCACACGTACTTTTTCAAAGTGAATTTCTGCGTGGCCGTGCGGCGCGTGGTCATACCCGAAAACCGTTAACATCCGCACGATCTTCACTCCGGGCGTGTCTAGCGGCACCAAGATCATTGATTGCTGCCGGTGCGCCGGCGCGGAAGGATCGCTCTTGCCCATAAATATTGCGATCTTGCATCGCGGATCACCTGCTCCGGAGGACCACCACTTCCACCCGTTGATCACATAGTCATCGCCATCCCGCACGATCCCCGAAGCAATGTTGGTGGCATCCGATGAGGCAACATCCGGTTCGGACATGGAGAAGCAGGATCGAATTTCGCCTGCCAGCAGCGGCTTCAGCCATTTCTCCTTTTGTTCTGCCGTGCCATAACGCGCCAGCACCTCCATGTTCCCGGTATCCGGCGCCGAACAATTGAACACCTCAGGCGCCATGTGACTGCGCCCCATGATTTCGCAAAGCGGCGCGTACTCCAGGTTGGTGAGCCCCGCGCCGTTTTCATCGTGCGGCAAAAACAAATTCCATAATCCCTCGCGGCGCGCCTTCGGCTTCAGTTCTTCCACAATCCGTGTCGGCTTCCAGCGTTCCCGCTCAATTTCCTGATGGAACCGGCCCTCGTTCGGATACACGTGAGCATCCATGAAGCTTTGCAGCCGCTTTTGCAGTTCCTTGGTCTTCGCGCTGAGTTCAAAATCCATAGGTCAAAGGTCTCGGCTACTTTCCGGTGAAGACGGGCGAGCGTTTCTCCACAAAGTGCGCCACGCCTTCTTTGAAATCGTCAGACCGCAGGCTTTCCAGCATTTCTCGCTCGGAGGTTTCAAAGGTTTCCGCCAGCGTCAGGAACATCGCGTCGTACACTTGTCGCTTGATCACGCGCAGCGACCGCGGACTAACGTTCGAGGCCAGGTCCACAGCGTATCCCCGCACCTTCTCATGAAACGTTCCTTGCGGGTAGACTTGATTCACTAGTCCCATTCTAAATGCCTCTGCGGCATCGATCATTCTTGCGGAAAACAGCAAGTCCAACGCGTTTGAGTGCCCGACTAGACGCGGCAGCATCCATGCCATTCCGTATTCGGCAATCAGTCCCCTCCGCGCAAAGGCCGTTCCAAAACGCGCAGCATCGGACGCAAAACGTAAATCGCAGTACAAAGCAATCACCAAACCCAATCCCACCACGGGACCGTTGATGGCCGCAATCACGGGCTTCGTTACCGCCGGGAAATATGAATATTTTTTCTGGAAATCCGCTCGCGTGCCTTCGCTGGTGCCGCCCGCAGGCTGCGTCGCTTGGGCGCGTTGCGCGGAGTCGAGTCCTTTCGTTGCCACCGTGGACAAGAGCGATATGTCCGCTCCCGCGCAGAATCCTCGTCCAGCACCCGTCAGCACGATGACGCGAACGTTTTCGTCGAGCTCCGCCTCGCCGATTCCTGCTCGCACTTCGCTTTCCATAACTGCGGTCCAGGCGTTCAGTTTATCGGGACGGTTGAGGGTAATCGTCGCGACTCGGTCAGCTACCTGATACAGCGTTTCTTGGTTTGGCATAGTGAAGCGGATTATATACAATGGCGGCCGCGTTGGTCACTTTCATTTGTGTGTAACTATCTGATTCTATGATTTCTTCCGCGGCGTACTGACCGCGGCTGCGTGCCGTGACGGGAGGCTCCGTGTCCTTCGTTGAAAATCAAGGCGCCAAAATATATTGGGATGAACAGGGCTCCGGTGAACCCTTGTTGCTCATTATGGGCCTCAGCTATCCCTCCTACATGTGGCATCGCACGCGCCCGGTCCTTGCGAAACACTATCGCACCATCGCTCTCGATAATCGCGGCATCGGCCAAAGCGATGTGCCTCCAGGAGTCTATTCCATCCCCTTGATGGCCTCGGATGCTGCTGCTGTTCTGGACGCCGCCGACGTTCAGAGCGCCCACGTATTCGGCGTCTCCATGGGAGGCATGATTGCCCAGGAATTTGCCCTTCAGTATCCGAAACGAGTCCGCTCGCTGATTCTGGGCTGCACCGCTTCCGGCGGTCCCCAGGCAATACAAGCCGAGCCTGAGGTGATTCAGACTCTACTGCGTCAGGGTATGACGCCGGAAGAAGCCAAAGAGGCCATCATCCCGTTCATTTATGACGTCGATACGCCTCGCGAACGAATCGACGAAGATATGGCCATCCGCATGAAGTGGTACCCCACCCCGCAGGGATATATGAGCCAACTTCAAGGAATCATTGCGTGGGAAGCTTACAGCCGCATCGTGCAAATTACGGCTCCCACGCTCGTCATTCACGGCGAGACCGACAGGCTCGTTCCACCCGCAAACTCCCGGCTAATCGCCGAACGTTTGCCGCACGCCAAACTCGTGCTGATCCCGCACGCCAGCCACATTTTCGAGACCGACCAGCCCGGCGCAGCACAGCAAGCAATCGTAGACTTTCTAGCCTCTCAGAAAAGTAGTGCGCAACACGCTCAGACCTAAGTCTCATTCAGATCAGCTCAGGAAGGTTTCATCGATTGCAGCTATCGCTTCTTCCGATTCTTATTTTCCGGCCGCCGAGTGATTACACTGCTAGCTCGACTTCCAGCCGCCGCTCTGGAGTCTCGAAACGTCAAAGCCGAACCGTTCTAAAGAATCTTTCATTTGTTTGCATTGCGGAACCAATTTGGATTTTTTCTTGTCCCTTAGCGCCTGCTCGCCCTCAGCAGTATCGGGCCAGGGAGCTTCTCCTGCCGTCTGCGTCATTGCCGCTGCCTGAATTACGGACGCATCTTGCGGCTTGAGTCCGCTCAGTAGTGCATCCCCGCCTGATGACACGCTCGCGGGCGGCTGCGGGTTCAACGAAGTCAGCACCTCGTGGTAACCCAGTTCCCGGTAACTCTCAAACTGCGATTCAGTAAACCATTGGTCCACCGTGGTTTCGTGCGGAAACGTCGGATGGGCAGTGTGATAATTCTTTATGTCGGTGGACTCATCGCCCGTAACAGAAGCCTTGAAGTAAATAATTGTTCCGGCGGGTGCTGATTTGTCCACAGCCTCGTAATGAATCTTGCCGATTGCGCAGTGCTTCGCACTCGGCTCGCCGGTCTTTTTCGGAGTGATGTCGCTCACATCCAGTACGACGTCGATCCCCAGATCGATTCGGCATTTCCGGATTGCGTTTCCCAATCCCGCGAATCCGTAGCAATCGTCCGCCTCCGCGTCGCACACTATGATCAGCCCGCACCGCCGCTTCACCAACTCGTACAATCCCATGTTTTCAAAATGGCCGCCGTCGGACAAGTACACGTAGGCTGCTTCGTCATCCGTGCCCGCAAACAGCTCATTTAGCAGGTACGGCAATCCAAAGATCGGCGTCGCACGCTGCCACGTCACACGGTGCCGTGGATTTCCGAGCCATTGTCCCAACCGGACATCAAATAACGTCATCAGAAACGCCACCGGAGCCGAACTGTAAAACCCCATATTCGGGCTGGCAGCCGCTCCCGACACACCCATCGCGAGACCTAGGCGTGGTCCATCGAAAGGCGGCGGAAACGCGTACAGCGCGGTAGGGCGGTACCCAAACCGATCCAGACTGTGGAATTCCCTCGGGCGCACCCCACGCGGATTCATGCCCGGGTCGCTAACAATGGTTTCGACAGCTCCACCTTTGGCCCCCAGCGCAGCCGCTGCTTCCTGACTGGCCTTCCCTTCTTCCTCGCGCTTTTTAACCAGCAGCGGACTGTCCTGCTCCTCCAGCCAAACATCGTATCCGCAGAATTGGGGTGTCATCACGAACGATTCTGCCTTGCGTTCCTGCCACGCCAGATCTTTACCTTTCACCAGGTTCAGCGATGCGTTCATGATTGGGTAGGGTCCGTCGTAGCCGCTCTTTTTTCTAAGGTCCTTCAAAGGCATGTCGTCAGTTCGGTCGAATCCTGTAAATCGGTTCGGAGAGCGATTCTCGTTGGAGGCGCCCAAATAACATCTCACCAGCCGGTTCCGGTAAAATAGGTGCATGGAGAACTGGTTTACGTCCACCCGCCACGCCATTACCATGGCCAATGCAGCACATCCCAAAATCGCGGCATAAATCGGGTAGCTCTTGATCCAATTGGCCGCGAGATGGCCGAAGTTGAAGAAGTCCAGAGCATCAGAACTCGCCGCTTGCATCCGAAATGCTTTCGCGGCAAGAAAATACTTGTGCCCGATTTTGTCGATGCACCAGGATATCCAGCAGACTAGTCCGGTAATGAAAACGTACGGACCGACCTTCGCTATCCAGTCGTTCCACGTTTTTTTGCCCGGTTCGCCCGAAGCGGTTGACTTCCCTGCCATGACGCTGGCTAATGTGGTCAGTATCCAAGCTGGCGTTAGATACTTCGCCGCCGCCGCTTTCCATGCCGCCCTCACCAGCTTGTCGTTCCTAATGAAATCGGGAAAATAAAGCGAGACCCAGAAAATTGCCATCCACAGGACACCCCAGAGCAGCAGCCACCCACCCAAACGCCCCCACCATTCCCGAGCCGCATCGTGGAACACGGTTCCCATCAAACCGATGTGCAATGCCCCGGCAAGCAGGAATATTGCCAGCACCATGGGTGCTCCGATCGTCAGCGCCTTCTGGTCGCACCAACACCACCAACTCTTCGACAGAAATGCATAAAGACATCCCGCGAGTGCTCCGGCGCACGCCGCGCCGAGGACTGTGATCAAGAAATCTCCCAAGCGATCCAAAACGGATATAGAACCGGCGCTTGTAGTGCTTTGCTTCGGGTCAACGGCGCCCGGTTTACTCTCTGCCTCAGCCGCTTTCGCACCTGCTTCTACACGCCGTCTATGCCACCAGTCAAAGCCACCGGCGACTGCTGAAACGACCAACCACACAGCAGCATAGATTCCCGCTCCCCACATCGCCGTGCGCCCGAACGGCAACTCCTCCGCTCGGCTTTCCCGCGCCAGGAAGAGGGCCGCCAAAATTGCAACGAAAAACAACGGCCCCCCCACCAGACACAGAATCGCGAACTGTTTCGTCAGCCATGTCAATGCATGTTCCTCCCGCGAATCGAGAAATGACATGTTGTTAAAGATCACCAGGAATGCGAGCAACAACAATCCCCCTCCGGCCACGGCCCATACCGAAGCATTCCACTGTGTGCCGTTCGTCAGAGAAATCGCGTTCACAACGGCACGTGGCAGAAGAAGTAAAAAAGTCAGCACCGCCAGGACTATGACCTGATTCAGAATCATGTTCCGCAGATAAATCGACGCCATTGCCAAAGTGTCCCCGCTTAAGATTCCCAGCTTTGGCGTCAGGTAGTTACTGAACACTCGCAAAAAACGGATCGGGGGTGGCTCCTTGTCGTCTATTTGGTGTACGCGGTTTGTAGCCAGGCGTTTCTGGACTTCACCGAAACTACCTAATCGCTTCGTCCAAGCCGCTAGCCATCCTCCGATGTATCCTCCGCCCGACACAGTCGAAAGATAGTCAATGCGGTGAAGTAACTTCAGCTCGGCCAGAGCTTGTAGTACTCCCAGGTTGAACGTTGCGCTCCGGATGCCACCGCCTGAAAATGCCAGCCCCACCAGATTCGCAGCGTGAGCTTCCTTGATCGCCTGAACCCAATCTGCGGTGTCCTCATCTGTCTGCCAAGCCGGTTCGGAGGGATTCGCCTTTCCAGCGATTGGCGCTTCTGGCTGGGCGGCGGGGTCGCGCGGTTCTCCCGTTTTTCCGATGTTCCCGCGCATGGCCCGCACTTGTTGAATCTCCGACAACTCCGCTCGCAACACGCGTTCCAAGGGAACGGGTGGGCAATCCTTGGGCATTGATCTTTGCCTCTCTAAGAAGCTTGCATCGGACTGGCCGGGAGGGTATTTCGCATGCAATTAACTGTCAAGTATAAACTGTTCTTCAGCCTGCCTGTTTCTCGCCGAAACTGCATCGTGCTCGTTTCTTCCTTCCTTCATCCATCCCTGATATTTCGAGCATGTCGGTTCCGCTTCTCCCCGCAGGCTTGGGGTTCGCTTCGCCAATGAAACCAAGTAAGTCTGAAGCGGGTGGAAACCTGCCAATCGGCACCTCGGAAATCTTCCGGACGTCTGGGAACGGGCTGTCATTTGCGATAACACGCGCAAATCCTCTATAATCTTTGGGTAGTCGCAAAAACCGCGATGCGGGGGCATCCCTTCGTCTTCTTGCCCTCTCAAACTTGCCAAAATGATCGATCTCGCTGAGAAAATTAAAAAGAAACTGAAAGACGAAATCGCCGCCCTGGAGCACGAACTTCACGACGAGCTGCCCAAGGAAATCAAAGTAGCTCGCGCTCACGGCGATCTCTCCGAAAACGCCGAGTACAAGTACGCCAAGGAACGACAGTCCTACGTCTCCGCTCGGCTCGGTCAACTCCACCAGCGCATGGCCGATATTTCTATGATGAATCTCACGAACCTCCCGAAAGACCGCGCTGCTTATGGCTCACGCATCGTCGTTCTCGACGTTGCGAAGTCCACCGAAATCGAGTACAAACTGGTTACGGTCGAAGAAGCCGATGTAACCAAGGGCCTGATTTCGACGAGTTCGCCCATCGGCAAGGCCCTGCTTGGCAAAAAGCCCGGCGACGAGGTTACCGTTGTTACTCCGGCGGGCACCAGGGAATACGAAGTTGTTCGCCTCTCGACGATTTACGATGAGGAATAGCATGGTGGCACTGAATCAATGTTGACGCGCACCCTCGGTCGTTACCTTTCCTGGCCCATCGACCGGATGGCAGCGCTCCTCGCTCCGACGGGAATTCCTCCCAACGTCATCACCTGGCTGGCTCTCGTTTTGAATCTCTGGGCCGGCATTCTCTTCGCCGCCGGACGCTTCAAAGCCGCCGGCGGCATGATGATCCTTGCCGGCCTCTGTGATCTTCTCGACGGCCCGGTAGCTCGACGCCAAAAGCGCGTCTCCTTATTCGGCGGCTTCCTGGATTCAATCCTGGATCGCTATGCCGACCTGATCCTCTTTCTGGGAATTTTGGTTTACTACGCGCGAGTAAACCGTTTTATGTACGCGGTGTTGGCCGGCGCGGCTATGGCCGGCGCCGTAATGGTAAGTTACGCGAAGGCCCGCGCCGAATCGTTGGTGCCAAAGTCCGAAGTGGGATTTTGGGACCGGCCCGAGCGCCTCACTCTCATGATTCTTGGCGCACTCGTCAACCGCATGCCGATTGCGCTATGGATCCTCGCCATCGGACCCAACATCACCGTGATTCACCGCATCTTGCATACCTGGAAGCAGACGAAAGATGGTCGTCTCCCGCTAACCGGCAGCGAACCGATTGCCGGCCCAAGCTCCTCACGTGCCAAATCGCGCGCGAATGTTCCCTCGTCTGTTCAGCCTCACGACGCCTCGTCAATTCTCACCCGCGCAGTAAAGCGCGGAGGCTAGCGCCGCCCTTCTCAAGCCCGTTCCGTGAGTTTGCGCATTGCGCAACGCCACCGTTGACCCCGTGCAGATTCCTATCGATGCTGTATCATTAATTCTCGCGGTCTGTTCAAAACTTGAAACCTTCTCTGATCATCCACGGCGGGGCATGGAACATCCCCGATGAGGCGGTTGACGACTGCCGCGCGGGAATTCGTCGCTCTCTCGAAGCCGGCTGGAAAGTTCTATCCGGCGTTGGGACAGCGATGGATGCCATCGAGGCCTCCATCGTAGTTCTCGAAGACGATCCCACGTTCGACGCGGGCATCGGCTCGCATCTGAATCGCGATGGCCGCGTCCAGCTCGACGCCATCGTTATGGACGGCGCCACGCTGAAAGCAGGCGCGGTCGCTGCTGTTGAACGAGTACGCAATCCAATTCGCCTAGCCCGCGCCATCCTGGAAAAAAGTGAACACATGATGCTCGTTGCTGCCGGCGCGGAAAAATTCGCCGAGGAAAACGGTGTACCGCTCTGCGCCCCCGAAGAACTCGTGAACGAGCGCGAACGCACCGCCTGGCGTCGATGCCTCGAAGATTCGCACGCCGCTGAACATCATGTCGGCCACGAACTGGGTACCGTAGGCGCCGTGGCAATCGATCGCCACGGAAATCTCGCCGCCGGCACTTCCACCGGTGGCACTTGCTGCAAATTCCCCGGACGCGTCGGCGATTCCCCGCTCATCGGCTGCGGCTGTTATGCCGACGCCGAGGCCGGCGGTGTCTCCTGCACCGGCCACGGCGAAGGCATCATGAAGATTGTGATGGCGAAAATGGCCATCGATCTTCTTCACGACCAGCGCGTGCTCGTGCCCCATAGGGAGAAAGGCGGCCCGCTCTCGCTTGCGCAGGCCGTTGCCGACGCTTGTATCCGCAAACTAGCCCACCGAGTCCACACCACCGGCGGCCTGATTCTTCTGGATCGTGACGGTCTTCCCGCCGCCGCATTTAACACGCCGCGCATGGCCTATGGCTACGTACAACCCGACTTCAGTTTCCGAATCGCCCCCTAGCGCCGGTTCGCTGAAACCTTTCCGGAGTCTTTTCATCCAAAAACGTTAGAATCTTGCAGGGGAAACTTAGAAAACTTAAGGAGAAAATCATGCCAATCCGAGATGCAATCCTTGCTGAATTCGACCACGAAATGATCAGCACTCGTAAGACACTTGAACGCGTACCCGAAGGCAAACCCGACTACGCTCCGCACGAAAAATCAATGAAGATGGGACGCCTCGCAGGCCACGTCGCAGAACTTTCCGGTTGGGCCGCCACCATCATCGGCCAGGACTCGCTGGATTTTCGCCCCGTAGGAGCTCCACCTCCAACGCCCACCGTGATGACTTCGCGCAGGCAGCTTCTCGAAGTTTTCGATAAGAAAGTGGCTGAAGCGCGTGCCGCAATTTCGGGTGCCAGCGATGAAACCTTGATGAAGAACTGGACGCTTCTCTCCGGTGGTCAAACCCTTTTCTCCATGCCTCGGGTCGCCGTCCTACGCAGTTTCGTGATGAATCACATTGTCCATCACCGCGCACAACTCGGCGTTTACCTGCGCCTAAACGGCGTCGCCGTTCCTTCGGTCTACGGCCCCTCAGCCGACGAACAGAATTTCTTCGGCCAATAGGGCGCAGAGCCGGCTGACTCGGTCCCGGCTCGTCTAAGAGTTGAACCCAAACCACGGCGTGTGCTAGCATCCGGTTTTCCGCAGGGTCATGCGCGTCAACCGACGGGGGCGGCGCCGTGATAGTTGTCTTTTTGAATAGCGCGAATCTGCCTTCCGCAATAATTCCGCACGAAATGCCTGTCCTGAAGAATGAGCCTGTGCCTTCGCCGCGTATTCTCCAGCTCGTGCACCTAAGAAAAATTCCTTCTGCAACCATCGCCGTCTCGCGGACGAATGGATCCTTCTATGTGAGGTGATTTATGAAATCGTATAACACCGAATGGATACGCAACGTAGGGATTGCCGGCCACGGCGACACGGGTAAAACCCAGCTCGTCTCGTCGTTGCTGTTCACCGCTGGGATGACGCCCCGCCTGGGAAAAGTGGAGGATGGTTCGACCACGACCGACTGGGACGAAGAAGAGATCGCGCGAAAAATCTCCATCAACACCGGCCTCGCTTTCGCCGAATGGCAAGCGCCCCACCAGCCGGAAAAAGTAAAAATAAATTTCCTCGATACTCCCGGTTACTCCACATTCATCAACGAAACAAAATCCTCGCTCATCGCTGCGGATGCTTCTTTGATCGTCGTGGACGCCGCCACCGGTGTCCAGGTTTGCACCGAAAGAGTCTGGGACTACGCCACCGAATATGATCAGCCGCGCGCCTTCGTCTTGAATTGGATGGACCGTGAACTCGCGAGCTTCGAGCGCGCACTGGATTCCGTCCAGCACGTTTTTGGCCGTGGCGCCGTCCCCATTCAATTGCCCATCGGACACGAAAAAGGTTTTAGAGGCGTGGTGGATTTAATCTCCATGAAAGCCCTCACCTACACTCCGGATGGAGATGGCAAGGCCAAAATCGAGGACATTCCCGCGGTCCTCGCCGAAGAAGCAAAAGCTGCGCACGAAACCCTCGTCGAAATGGTCGCCGAAGGTGACGATGCCCTGATGCAGGAATTCTTCGACGAAGGCACGCTGCCCATTGACGATCTGAAAAAAGGCCTGCGCGAAGCAGTCCTGGCCAAGAGAATTTTCCCCGTGCTGCTGAGTTCCGCGCTGCACAACATCGGCAGCGACGCAATCTTGAACTTCCTAGCTGAAATTTTCCCCGCGCCGGCGGTTCGCGGAAAAGTTTCGGGCCACAAGACTCCAGACCACAAGGGCGACACGATTGAGCGCAAGATCGTTGATTCCGAACCAATTTCCATTTTCGTGTTTAAGACCTTGGCTGATCCCTTCGCCGGCCGCATCACCTATTTTAAAGTCATGTCCGGAATATTGAAAAACGATGCCACGCTCAACAACTTCAACCGCAGCACCCAGGAGCGTTTGCAGCACATTCAGGTGATGCAAGGAAAGGCCGCGACAGCAGTGAATGATCTCCACGCCGGCGACATCGGCACCGTCGCCAAACTGAAAGACTCCACGACCGGCGAAACTCTTGGTGACAAGAACGCCCCGATTTTCTATCCTCCCGCGCGTATTCCCGAGCCTTCCATCACTTTCGCAGTCGAACCCAAGACGCGAGCCGACGAAGATCGCATTGGCGTCGCGATCCATAAGATTCTGGAGGAAGACCTCGCGTTGCGTTTTGCGCGCGATCCTCAAACCAAGGAATTCCTATTGAGCGGCGCGGGGCAACAGCATATCGAAGTGGTTGTCGCAAAACTTCGCAAGCGTTACCACGTCGAAATGAAACTCCATCCTCCCAAGGTTCCCTATCGCGAAACCATTCGCGGCAAAGCTGATGCCGAAGGCAAACATAAGAAGCAAACCGGTGGCCACGGCCAGTTCGGTCTCTGCCGCATCAAGATGGAGCCGCTACCGCGCGGAAAGGGTATTGAATTCGTGGATGATGTTTTCGGCGGCGCCATCCCCAAAAACTGGATTCCATCCGTTGAAAAAGGTGTGCGCGATTCCGCCGAGCGCGGGTTTCTTGCAGGCTTCCCTGTCACCGATATTCGCGTGAGCCTCTACGATGGCAAATACCACGACGTAGACTCGAGCGACATGGCCTTCAAGATTGCGGGCTCGCTTGCATTCAAGGAAGCCATGAAGCAGGCGCGCCCCGTTCTGCTTGAACCGATTATGCACGTGGAGGTCTACGCGCCGGATCATTATTCAGGCGACTTAATGGGCCACCTCAGCGGGCGTCGCGGGAAAATTAGCGGCAGCGAGCTGCGCGGAGGGAGCGTGGTGGTGAAAGCCCTGGTTCCCTTCTCGGAAATGTTGAGTTATGCGAATGAACTAATTTCCATGACCCAGGGGCGCGGAAGCTACTCGATGGAATTCTCGCATTACGATTATGTCCCGGCTGAAATTGCGGAAAAGGTCATTGCCGCGCACAAACCGCATCACCCGGGCGAAGAGGAAAGCGAAGCTGCATCAGCGTGATCTGGTAAGTTTGGCCCAGGCGTTGGTAAAGAAGTTGCCTTCTTTTGGCGCCGGCGGTGCGGATTGCGGATCGCTCTGAGTGTTCGCGGGCCGTGAATCTTTGTTCTGCGCATTCGCAGGCTGCGATTTTGGGCCTTCGCCTTTTTTGTACTGGCCGTTTTGGCCCGCGGTGTGGGCCGGGCAGCCGACGCCCAGGCAAGGCCCCGTAGGCCGAAGGTAGTAGCAGCCCGTAAGTGACAGTGCGGACAAGAGTAAGATCGCCGCACCCTTGTAAATCAGCGCGCCTGCGCCCTTTTTCCTCATAAGTGCCCTCTTTTAAAGGCTAATAAACCTAACGAACTGCCTGAAACTCCATGCTCCTATCTTGGCACAAAGTCGCCATGAAGTTTGTTTTTCGATGAGAACCTGGCGCGTATGTGTCAGCGAATGAAAAGTGAAGCCGGCGCGCAGGTATCGCAGCTTAAAGCGGTTTGCGGCGGGAAGCGCGGGGACGACTTTGGAGCCGCCAACTCCATTAAAAACAGAACGAAGAAGAGCGCGTCTCTGCTGTCGATGGCCAAACGTGAACCAAATTGGAGCTTGTGATTCCGATACACGCTGAGCCATCCTGCTGGGTAATGAAAAAGAGAAAGAAGAACCTTAAACGCGCAGGCGACGCCACCCTGGCGATTCACGCGGGCCAGGAAAAATTCGGCATCGGTGCCTCCGTGGGCGTGGAGATCGCCCGCACCGCGAATTTCACATTTTCCGGCACGGAAGAAATGAAGCGCTGGGCGCAGGGGAAAAGTTCGGCTTACATTTACACGCGCTACGGAAATCCCACGCTGGCTGTCGCTGAGAAGAAGCTGGCGGCATTGGAAGGCGCGCAAGCGGCCGTGGTCACCGCATCGGGTATGGCTGCCATTTCGAGTGCGCTTCTCGCCGTTCTGAAGGCCGGCGATGAAGTAATCGCCACGCGACAGGTCTATGGCGGCACCTATCGTCTGATGCGCGACGTTTTCCCGCGTATGGCCATCGTAGTTCGTCACGTGGAGTCGGACTTGGCCGGAATCGAACGCCTGGTTAGTCCACGCACGAAAGCGCTGTATATCGAATCACCCACGAATCCCACTCTGCGGCTCGTGGATTTGCGAAAAGCGATCGCATTCGCGAAAGAATGGGATTTGATCTCGCTGATCGATAACACGTTCGCTAGCCCGGCGCTCCAAAAACCCATCGAGCTTGGCTTCGATATCGTGCTGCACAGCGCGACGAAGTATCTCGCTGGCCACTCCGACGTGATCGCCGGCGCCGCGGCAGGCAGCCATGCCTTGATGAGGAAAGTGCGCGACTTGATCATAAACCTCGGGGGCTCCATGGATCCCGAAGCGGCCTTCCTTCTGATTCGCGGCATGAAGACGCTCGAAGTGCGCGTGCAACGGCAGTGCGCCACCGCTATGATCGTCGCGCGCTATCTCGCTAAGCATCCAAAGGTCGCGCGCGTCCACTATCCGGGCCTGCCATCGCATCCGGATCATCTGCTGGCGAAACGCCAGATGCGCGGCTTCGGCGGCATGTTTGCGTTCGACCTAAAAGGCGGGCTATCCGCGGCGCGTCGTTTCTGCGACCGCACGCGAGTTTTCCTGCTTGCGGCCAGCCTGGGCGGAGTCGAATCGCTCGTGGTTCTGCCAATCTATACTTCGCATTACAATATGTCGCTTACGGAACTGCGCGCGGCAGGAGTCGAACCCGGAACGGTCCGCGTTTCGGTGGGCCTCGAAGATCCGGAAGACCTCATTGAAGATATGCGCCAGGCGCTGGCATAGGAAATCGCCCGGCTAGAAACTCGCTCGCCCTCGGTGTACACTCAGCCGTTCCAAGTTTCCTTTAGTCGGCCGAAACATTCGCCTCCGATTCAACCGGGGCATTCCCTAGTACCCGATGTCTTGATATCGTCAACGGCTGGTACGGCATGTCCATTGACCCGAGCGTCGGTAATTCGTAAGATTTTCTAGCGTCTTAGCGGAGCGTTTACAGGGTCTACTCTACCGCGACGCGAATTCTAGGCCCGAACCCGCATCCTAGTGAGAAGCCGGTTTAGCGGCGCTTCGCGGGTCGACCACGTGTAACCGAGGAGTCAGTAAACGGTATGCGCAGGAAGACGACAGTCTGTGTGCTACTCGCCGCCGGGACGATTTTCCTTGCTGGTTGCGAGGAAACCGCATCTTCGAAACAGGCCAAGGTGCGTCCGCCGGCTGCAACTCCGGCTCCCGTCCCTGCGTTCGTCCACGAGACCCTGCCCTTCCCTGAACATCCGGTCTATCTCGCGCCGCTTCAGAATGATCCCAGGCCGGCGATTGATATCCTGGTGGCCGAGGTGCAGCAGAGCTTCGATAAGGGTCAGAAGAAGTACAAGGCGGGAGACTTTGACAAGGCCCGAGTAGATTTCGACCATGCCCTTGAACTTGTGCTCCAGAGCGGATTTCAGCCTGATGCCGACCAGCGCCTTTCCGATTTGCTCGATCAGCTCGGTGAAACGATCCATTCCTACGAATTGAATGCCGAGCAAAACGCCGAGCAAGATGAAGAACCAGCCGGACCGCCGGCTCCGATTGACGCGCTATCGGACATGACTCTGCCCAAGGGCGATCCGCGCTTGGCAGCCAAAGTCGAGCAGGAATTGATCAGCGTGCCGCATGACCTTCCGCTCACCGTGAATGAATCCGTTCTGCAATACCTCAGTTTCTTCACGACCACGAAGGGCCGGGCGGTCATGGAACACGGCCTTGGGCGAGCAGGCCGATACAACGACATGATCCGGCGCGTACTCCGACAAGAAGGAGTCCCGCAGGATCTGATTTACCTGGCCCAGGCCGAATCGGCCTTCCAGCCTTCGGCGGTTTCACGCGCGGGTGCCCGCGGTTTGTGGCAGTTCATGCCCTACCGCGGAGAGGAATACGATCTCGGCCGAAACTACTGGGTTGACGAGCGCAGCGATCCGGAAAAGGCTACGCGCGCCGCGGCGCGTCACATGCGTGACCTGTACGAAATGTTCGGCGACTGGTATCTGGTGATGGCGGCGTACAACTCCGGGCCGATGAACGTGGTAAAAGCCATCGAGCGAACCGGCTACGCTGATTTCTGGGATTTGCAGAGACTCCATGCTCTCCCGAAGCAAACCCAGAATTACGTGCCCATAATCATCGCCATGGCCTTAGTCGCCAAAGACCCGGCGCTTTACGGAGTGCAAGTGGCTCCCGAAAAGCCGGCTCAAATTGACACGATCAAGCCCGGCCACCCGATCGATCTCCATCTCGTGGCGGATGCTTCCGGCGCTGACATCGACGATTTGCGGGGGCTGAATCCGGAGTTGCTGCGCGGCGTGACGCCGAATGACCCTCAGTTCGAGTTGAAGGTGCCCGCGGGTACCGCGGAAAAATTTGAAGCCAACATCCAGCAGGTTCCCGAAGACAAGTGGACCAGCTGGCGCTTGCACGGCGTGGAAGATGGCGAAACATTGCCTGATATCGCGCGGCATTACCGGGTGACCGTAGCGGCGCTGGAAACCGCCAACCATTTGCAGGCCCACGCGGTCCTGCCTACGGGTTTCCTGGTGAATGTGCCGACTGCTCCGCCCGTCATTCATCTGGTTCACTATAAAGTTCAGCGCGGCGATTCGCTCGAAGGAATTGCCGGACGCTTTGACGTGACTGTTTCGCAATTAAAGAAGTGGAACAACATTCGAGGAACGAGCGTGCCGCGCGGCTCGCGATTGCGCATTTACGCCGGCGGGCCTCCGGATGATGCAGCAGCGCACGCGAAGCCGAAGTCAGCCCAAAACGCCGGCGCGCCTGTTGAAAAAGTGGCTGCAAATCGAAACTCTGCTACCAGCGAACCCGTCCAACACAGGGTGAAGCGTGGAGAAACGCTCTATTCGATCGCGCGCGAATACGGGACCACGGTGGCGTCGTTGCGTCAATCGAATCCTTTCTTGGCTGGAAGAAGCTTAGTTGCCGGGGACGTCCTCAAGATCAACCGCTAAAATCGGCCAGAAATACCTCTGAAATATCTCTATACTTTTCATACAGTTGAAATCGTGATGTAACAATATGTTACCTCTCCAGTTCTCCTGTATCCCGTTCCCGTTTTTAATTAGCATATTTTCAAGCCTTGCGGCTTGACAAAGTTCCGACTCTACGTTTATAAGCGGCGAGGGACTAATAATCGCTTTCGGATCCCGGGACTCACGGAGGGTCGCATGTTCCAAGGTAAAATGCATGATGAGGAAGACGACGAGCTTCCCCGCTACGAAGAAGAGGAAGGCGAGGAAGGGGCCGAACAGCCGCATGAAGGTACGATAGAAATTGAAGAAGTCGTTATCGAAGAGGATGACGACGCTCCGGAGGCTTCCCCGGCTCCTTCGCCCCGCAAGCATGCACCGGCTGCAAAAGCCAAGCGGCCGAAAAAAGCTGCCCCTAAGAAGAAAGCGAAGGCAAAATCGAAAAGCAAATCAAAAGCCAAGAAGGCTCCCAAGAAAAAGGCTGCCAAGCGCAAGAAGCGCTAGGCCTCGATCGCGGCATTGACAATTATCGCGGGGCGGCCCGTTCCACTCCTGTCCGCCCCGCGAAATATTTTCCCTTTCTTGAATCACGCGTCGCTCTGCACATTCCCAGGTATGTTCCTTCGAAAATCAGCGGCTTCGGTAAACGTAGTATCAATCCAGTACACCTGCCAGCTATTTCCTACTTTCGAAATGTTTTTCTTGCCGTGGACCTCTTTGGGCCGATAGCATACGCGCTTCATGCCCCTGGTGCTGGAGCAAGTTCGGAGAATGCGCGGCGGAGCGCAGTCCCATCTGATGAGATGCGAGTCTAAAGGCGCGCCGGGCGAAGAGTCCTATTACGTTGTAAAATTTCAGAATAATCCTCAGGGCACCAGGATTCTGGCGAACGAATTGCTTGGTACCCGGCTGGCGGCGCGGATCGGGCTTCCCGTTCCTCCGGCGAGCGTAGTGGAGGTGCGCGAAGAACTGATCGCGCATACCGACGACTTGGTCATCGAGCTGGGGCGCGGGCGCGCGCCCTGTAAGGCGGGCTTGCAGTTCGGGTCTCGCTATCCCGGATCACCGGCGGACGTGGTTGTTTACGACTTTCTTCCCGACGACCAGCTTCGCGAAGTCGTGAATCTTACGGATTTTTGCGGCATGCTCGTCTTCGACAAGTGGACTTGCAACACCAACGGCCGGCAGGCGATTTTCTCGCGGGCAAGGAATGAAACACGTTATCAAGCGCAGATGATCGATCAAGGGTTCTGTTTCAATGCCGGCGAATGGAATTTTCCGGACGCTCCGCTCCGGGGAATCTACTCGCGCCATCGCGTGTATGAGTCGGTCCGCGGTCTGGAATCGTTTGAACCCTGGCTGGGGCGCGTGGAATCGAAAATGAATGAGGCGGTGCTCGACGAAATTCAAAAGGAAATACCCGGCGAATGGTACGGTTTCGATTTCGAGGCGCTCGAAAAGATGCTCGAACACCTCTTGCGGCGGCGTAAGCTCGTCCGCGACCTGCTCGTATCAGCTTGGAAATCGTCGATGCAGCCCTTTCCTAATTGGAAGTGATTTCTTGAATCAGAGCTTTACGGAGTAAGCCATGCCCGAAGACCGAAAAACGCTGCGTTATCGAGTGTTGCGCTATACGCCGAACCTAATCCGCGATGAATGGGTGAACATCGGCATCATGCTGGAGGAATTCCAGGAGCTCGAAGCGGTCGGCGGGTCGCGGCGCGCCATCAAAGTCATCGAAGAAGACCGCGAATTTGCGCGCGTGCGTAAACTTCACCCTGGAGCCGATGTCGCATTGCTTCATTCGCTCACTTCGGAATTCCAGACCCTGCTCTCGATGAGCGGCGAAGATATGCGCGAATATTTCACCAAGCTCGAAAACACACTTTCCAATGCACTGCAGCTCAGCCCTCAAAAAGCCGTTCTCGCGCAAGACTTCAACGTGGAGCTAGCCCGGTTGTACGACACCCACGTTGCGCCTCCCTCGAGAGCCGGAGGCGGCATCGTGGAAAGCACGCGGGCATGGATTCGAAACAAGCTCAAGGATGTTTTTCAGCGGCATCATATCTCGGGAAAACTCAAGCCGGCTGTCCATATCGATGAATATACCCACGTGGGCGATCCATTCAAGTTCGATTATGGCTACCGGAATGGCGTGCGCGGATACATTCAGTCCGTGGTGCTCAACCGCGATGCGGCGCAGGCCAAAGTTCTGGCCTATACCGTCGAAAGCATACGAAAACGCGTGCCCTCGTGCGAGTTCACTGCCGTCACGGAAGCGGCGCCGGTAAGCGGCAACCTGCAGCAGCTGTTTGTCAGCAAACTTTTCGAAGACCAGAACATTCGAATCGTCCCGATGAATCAGGTGGAAATGTTCGCGGAAGAATTAAGGATAAAATTGCACTAACAGCAGGAAGTTCTCAGATCGATTCAGCTACTCTATGACTCACCGTCCAACTTCCCCCACGCTGGCAGACCGCGGCCCTGCAGCAAAGCTTCCGCAGCCCAGCGCCCCAGATACGACGAAAGCGCCACACCGTGCCCGGCGAAAGCCCCAATCACAATCGCATTTTTCTTTTCCGTGGCCCGGGGATGCCAGGTGAAAACAGGCCTCCAGGAGTCGCGAAACATAATCGGACCGCCCCAACGGTGCGTGAAGCGCACCGACGCGAGCGCCGGATGCAGGCCGCGCACGCGCTTTTCAAGCGCTGCAAAAATTCGCGCAGGTTCCGCAGAGGAGATATCCACCCCGTCGAGATCGTCGGAGTCCGGCGATTGCATCAAACCCGCGCCAAATATGACGGAATTGTCCTTCCGTACGCGCCCCCACAAATATGGCATGTCCACGGTGTAAAACGGTTTCCGTTCCGCCAGGCCGATTTTCTCGAGCGTCTCTTCGCTGACAGGCTCGGTAGCGACCGCCAGCGTCAACCTCGGATGGCTGCCCTGTTCCAACCCGGACAACCTGAGCGAGAGAGCATTAGTCGCAAAAATAATCTGACCGGCGGAGATTTTTTTCAGTCCCTGCCCGTCGGGCGCCAGCTCAATTTCAGGCACCTCGCTCCATCGTATATTTGCGACCGGATGATTCTCCAGAATCCACGCGCCCAGCCGATCTGCGGCTCGACCCAGACCGACTAGCAGCTTCCCAGGATCGATCGTGCCGCCCGAAACCTCTTTGGTGATGCGCAAAGTCCCCGAGTCATTCCAGGAAATGGCGGAATGCTTCAGCCCTTTTTCGCGCCCCACTTCCCAGGCGCCGTTCAGCCGCCGATCGCACTCCACGCCAAGCTCGTCAAGAATTTCGCTGAACCCTGCAAGGACGTCGCCCAAATCCGGAAGATCGCCGGCCGCCGATTCCGCGAGCGCCATCCCGCCCGTTCGCCCGCTTGCGCCCGCACCAACATATCCGGCCTCTAACACCGCCACCGATTTCTCCGGCGCAATTTTTCGCAGCCACGCCGCCGCAGCCAGCCCCGTAAACCCGCCGCCGATCACGGCGAAGTCCAAGACTTCAGGGAGTGGCGCAGGATGCGAAGGGCCGGTGAAATCGATCTGCCACGGAGGACTGCCCCACTTGTGTGCTTTAGAATCGGCGTGCATGAGAAAAGAAAACGCTACCAACTCGTAGCCTGCAGTGAAAACGAAACCGGAGCCGAAGCCCGAGCATCGCAGTTTTCAACGCTAGCGGCCGGCCTTCGAGAAACGCTAAAGAATACTTTCCGTCCAGTTCTCGAGCGTGTGCTTGATCTTGCCCATGAACTGGTGCGCCACAGCTCCATCCACCACGCGATGATCGTAGGAGAGCGTGAGATAAACCATCGAGCGAATGGCAATCGCGTCGTCGATTACCACCGGACGCTTCTCGATCGTCCCCAATCCAAGAATTGCGACGTTCGGCTGGTTGATCACCGGCAATCCAAACAGCCCGCCAAAAACGCCCGGATTTGTAATCGCAAAGGTTCCTTCGGCGACCTCTTCTGGCTTCAGCTTCTTTGCGCGCGCGCGCTCGGCAAGATCGTTCATCGCCCGCGCTAGGCCGAGAAAGTTTTTCTCTTCCGCGTTTTTGATCACTGGAACGATCAAACCCCAATCCAGCGCGACCGCCACGCCGATATTGCATTCTTTGTGCAGCACGATGTTCGTTCCGTCCACCGACGCATTCACGGTCGGAAACGCGCGCAAACCTTCCACCGCCGCGCGCACGAAAAACGGCATGAACGTCAGCTTCGTCCCGGTAGTCTCCTCGAATTTGTTCTTCATCTTCGCCCGAATTGCCGCGATCCCCGAGACGTTCACTTCATCCACGGAATAGACGTGTGGAGAAACGCGCTTCGATAGCACCATATGTTCGGCGATACGCTGCCGCATCACGGACATTGGCTGAACTTCGTAGTGGCCGAAGTACATTTTTTCGCGCGGCACGGCATTCTCGAGTACCGCGGAAGCGGATGCACCCCCGCTTGCCGGCGGTGGAGCCGAAGCCCGTGCAGGAGCCGGCCCGGTGCGTGGAGCAGTGGCCGACGAAGTACCGCCTTCGACCGCAGCCAGAATATCGCTCTTACTCACGCGCCCACCCGCGCCACTGCCGGGAACCTGGGTTAGATCCACGTCGTGCTCGCGCGCAATTCTTCGCACCAGAGGTGAGCTGCGCACTTTTTCACCGCTCGCCGTAACTGCAGGCTTCTGCTGAACTGTTTCTCTGGGGGCTGCCGGTTTTGCTTCAGCTTTGGCCGCAGGCGCAGCGCTGGCCGGCACGTTGGCTGACGCGCCGGATTTATCTCCGGCTGCTGCCGAAGGCGACGCCTCTGACTTCGGAGCGGCAGGCGCAGCAGACTGAGCCCCCGCGCCTTCCGTTTCAATAACAGCGACGACCGTTTGTATCGGCACGGTCTGGCCTTCGTTGACTTTGATTTCTTTCAATACGCCGGCAGAAGGCGAGGGAATTTCCGCATCCACTTTATCGGTCGAGATCTCGAACAGCGGCTCGTCGCGTTCGATCTTGTCCCCGGCTTTTTTCAACCATTTCGTAATCGTGCCTTCGAAAATGCTCTCCCCCATCTGGGGCATGATGACGTCAACTGCCATAGTATTCTCCTGTGAACTCGAAACTCAGGCCGCGGCGAGACACTCTTCGTGCCACACGCCCGGCACTCCCTGAAGCGTGTAAATCTCGTCTCCGCCGTGGAAAAACGAAACCTCTTTGACCTTGGCCGTGCGGCCCGCGTATTCAAGCTGCTCCGGCTCCAGCTCATTGTGATATTGGCCGGCTTCCATGAAGCCTTCCAGAAACGCGCGGTCTGCTATGCGCACTTCGTCGCCGACTTCAAACTCCGCTTTGTTCAACCCCTTGGTTTTTCCCATGTCAGAGCGCCTGCCTCCTCAGTATTTTGCCAACTCGCGCGCCGCCGCGACAACTTTTTCCGTGTTCGGCAGAAATCTTTCTTCCAGCGTAGGCGCGTATGGCACGGGAGTATCGAGGCCCGTCACGCGCGCGATGGGCCCGTCGAGGTCTTCGAAGGCGCCTTCGCAGACAATCGCCGCTATTTCTCCCGCGATGCCTCCTGTGCGCGTATCCTCGTGAACGATCAAGAGCTTGCTCGTTTTCTTCACCGAAGTCAGAATCGTCTCACGATCCAGCGGAAGCAGCGTCCGCAAATCGATCACTTCCGCTTCGATGCCTTCTTTCGCCAATTGCACCGCTGCTTCCATCGCAGTGTGCGCCATCGCCGCATAGCTGATGATGGTCAAGTCCCTGCCCTCGCGCCGAACGATGGCTTTCCCGATCGGAACCAGGTGATCGCCCTCAGGAACTTCTTCCTTGATCCGGCGGTATAGAAATTTGTGCTCGAAAAACAGCACGGGATTATTGTCGCGGATCGCGGACTTCAGCAACCCTTTGGCATCCGACGGCGTAGACGGATAAATGATCTTCAGCCCCGGCGTGTGAACGAAATACATCTCCGGGTTCGCCGAATGAAACGGCCCTCCGTGAACGCCGCCGCCGGAAGGCCCGCGAATAACCATAGGTACCGGCGCGCCCCACAGGTAGTGAGATTTCGCGACGAAGTTCGTGACTTGGTTGAAGCAGCACGCGATGAAATCAATGAACTGCATTTCCGCTACCGGCCGCAACCCCAGGAATCCCATTCCGCAAGCCGCACCGACAATCGCCGTCTCGCTGATGGGCGTTTCAATCACCCGCTCGCGGCCAAATTTCGCCTGCAATCCCTCGGTGGCTTTGAACGCCCCGCCATACACGCCAATATCTTCGCCAATCGCTACGACGGCAGGATCGCGATCCATTTCTTCGAACATGGCCTGGCGAATTCCCTCGATCATCGTAATGGGGGCCATGTCAGCGTCTCCCGCGTTTATCACGTGGATTTTGATGCCGCTCGCGAGGGTTTTGAGTTTCTCGCACGGATTTGTCCTTGGGCCCGCGGCCGAATGGTACGCGCGGTACATCAGGCGCCTCAGGCTCTGCAAGTCGCGGCTGCGGCTTTTGAACATGCTTGCCGCCGGATTTCACCACCGGCTTTGCAACCTTCGACCCGTTGCCTCCACTACTTACAATCGGCGCCGCGATTTGTTTCGTGATGGCCTCAACCTCGGCGTAAGAACCGTAATCCTTCACCTGCCAGCCCGGCTCAATGCTGCATCCCGGCGGAGTCACCTCCGCCTTCGGACGCTGCCATATGGCTTCGATCTCGTGACAACCCTCGCAGTACACACCTTCCTCAGCAAGTTCAGGCGGCGGCATGGGCGATTCTTCCGCAAATTTCTGCTCCACGTCGAGCTCCCGCTCGATGCGCGCGTCGATTTCCGATTTTGTTTTCGCGTCCCAGATTTTATTCGCGGTAAGATATTTTTCGTACAGCGTAATCGGATCGCGCGTTTTCCAGTACTCGAACATCTGCTTCGGAACGTATTCGGCGGGATCGTGTTGCGCGTGGCCTCTCATGCGCATCGTTTTCACTTCGATCAAAGCAGGCCCGCGTCCTGCGCGGCATTCGTCCACAGCTTCCTTCGATGCGTTGTACACGGCGATGACGTCGTTCCCGTCCACAATCCAACTCCGAATTCCGTAAGCCACCGCGCGGTCCGCAAGATTTTTCACCGGCACCTGGCGCGAAACCGGCGTGGAATAAGCCCACTGATTATTCTCGACGATCAGCACGAACGGCGCGCGTTGCTGCGCAGCCAGATTCAGCCCTTCATGGAACGCTCCTGTCGAACTGCCTCCGTCGCCGATCCAAGTGAGCGCCACGATATTCTGGCCCAAATAACGGCCCGCCATGGCCACGCCCGTCATCACCGGAATCAAATCGCCAAGCATCGAAATGGGAGAAACGATGTGCCGCACTTTCAAATCGCCGAAATGGCTGGTGCCGTCTTTACCCTGCGTCGGCGAAGTATATTTCGCCATGTGCTGCGTAAAGATATCGCGCGGAGGAACGCCTTTCACCAGCAGCGCTCCGATGTTTCGGATCATCGGCGCGATCCAGTCCTTTTTCTCCAGAGGATAGCAACTCCCCACCGAAACAGCTTCTTGTCCCAGGCTCGAGTAAAGTCCCCCGACAATTTTGTTCTGCCGGAAGAGACGCACCATGCGTTCTTCAAGCTGGCGGTTGAGCTGCATGAAGTAATACAGCTCGAGATGCTGCTCCCGCGTCAGCGGATTGCTCATGCCTCGCTCCCTTTTGCTGCTCCTGCCGCCACATTCTCTCGACCGCGCACATGCGTTCCAGTCGAAGACTTAACCCGGGCCAATGTTTCCTCTAGCTCGCTGGGTAAAACAGAAATCATCGCGCGCTCAAAAACTTGTCCAAAATGCGAAATTAAGCTTTGCGTTGCTTCCCGTGAACTCAATTTCCTGCCGAGCGCACGTTCGAGAGACGTCGCGCGCTTGCCCGCGATGCCGCATGGCACGATCAAATCGAAATAACGCAGATCGGTCGAGACATTGTACGCGAACCCGTGCGAAGTGACCCAGCGGCTCAAATGCACTCCCACCGCGCCAAGTTTCTCTTCCGTCAAACCGTCGCCCAGGCCTATCCACACCCCGTGCCGGCCTTCCACGCGCTTGGCAACCGGCCCAAAATCCGCTGTGCTGCGAATCATCACTTCTTCGAGCTGCTTAACATACCAGCGAACGTCTCGCCGGTGCTCCGCCAAATCCAAAATCGGGTAGCCCACCACCTGTCCGGGACCATGATAGGTGATATCGCCGCCACGGTCGGTAGAATGAAATTCAACATTCATCTGCGCAAGTAAATGGTTGGACGCGAGCAAGTGCGCCGCCTGGCCATTGCGCCCCAGCGTTATCACATGCGGGTGCTCGCAAAGCAACATCACGTCCGGAATCGCGCCTTCTTTGCGTGCCTGAACCAGTTTCTGCTGCAGATTGCACGCCAGCTCATAGCGCACAAACCCAAGTTCAACCACCCAGCAGATTTTCTCTTTCTGATTCACGTTAAATTTTGGCTTGAAACTAGATGTTAATTGCCATACCACGGACGGAATTGAAAGCGTCACCCATCGCTTCCCAAACAGTTGGATGTGCGTGAATGGTGGCTGCCATATCGTCAAGCGTCGCTTCAAGTCCAAGCGCCGCCACCGGCTCGGAGATAATTTCCGTCGCGAGCGGCCCGATTGCATGCACCCCGAGAATTTCGCCGTACTTTTCCTCTGCCACCACTTTGATGAACCCTTCGTGCTGGCCAAGAATGGTCGCTTTGCTATTGCCGATGAACGGGAACTTCCCGGTCTTCACCTGGAACCCCGCTTCGCGCGCCTGCTTTTCAGTCAAACCAATGGACCCGATCTGCGGCTCGCAGTAAGTGGCATTCGGACAGCGCTTACGATCGAACGGTTGTACGTCCTTGCCGGCCATTCGGCCCACCGCAATAATCCCCTCCATCGAAGCGGCGTGCGCAAGTTGTGGCAGTCCTGCGACGATGTCCCCGATAGCATAGAGATGCGGCTCAGCAGTCTCAAGATACGCATTCGTTTCAATGAATCCGCGGTCGAGCTTGGCTTTCGTTTTTTCAAGCCCGATATTTTCGGTGAGTGGTCGCCGGCCGACAGCAATTAGCACCTTCTCAGCGCTGATCGTCTGAGATTTCCCGGCCTTGTCTTTGTACGTAACCGTCGCGCCGGTGGCGTTCTTCTTCACCGATTCCACTTTCGCTTCCAGCTCGATATGCATTCCTTTTTTCGTCAACGCCTTGTGCAACTCAGCAGAAATTTCCTCGTCCTCGAGCGGCACCACACGCGAGACCGCCTCCAGCAGCGTGACTTCCGAGCCGAACGTACGAAAAATCGACGCGAACTCAACGCCCACGGCACCGCAACCCACCACGATCATCGATTTCGGAATTTCCTGCAGCCCCAAAATCTCGCGATTCGTCAGAACAGTCTTGCCATCAATCTCAACTCCCGGCAGCGATCGCGCTTCCGATCCCGTAGCGAGCAAAATATTCGTCGTCTCGATTTCGGTAATCTTGCCGTCTTTCTCGACTGAAACTCGCCCAGGCCCGGCAATCTTTCCCCAGCCGGTAACCGTTTCAACTTTATGCTTTTTGAACAGGCTGGCAATCCCGAGAGCATGCTTCTTTACGATCTTGTCCTTGCGCGCCAGGATGCTCGGCCACTTTACTTTCACATCCTTCACTTCAAACCCAAACTCTTCCGCTCGTTTGAAATGGTCATAGATGTCCGCATGATGCAAAAAAACCTTCGTGGGTATGCAGCCGACGTGCAGGCAGGTGCCTCCGAGAAATGGATCTTTCTCGACCACCGCTACCTTCAAGCCCCACTGTGCGGCGCGAATCGCGGCAACATAGCCGCCAGGACCGCTGCCAATGATGACAACATCATATTTAGCCAAACTATTCCTCCCTGCGTTTCACAATTGTGGCGAATCCAATTAGATGCGTAGAAGGGTGTCCAGGATTGCGGCTCTCCCCGGCGCGCAGAACCAAGGATTTTAGCAGTCGCACTCCGCCGCCGCAACCCTGGTCGCAATACGGGCGAACCTATGCGTCCTCCTGATTTGCGCCTCGGAATCCTTTTCCCCATGTCCCGCATCTATGACTGGTCTGTCGCTCTATGAATCGGTTGATTTGACAATGACGAGAAGGTGTCGTTAAAATCGTTGGATTTTAGTGAGGCCGCAAACCTCGCTTAGGGACCCTAACTATGGATAAGAAGCGGCTCGAATATTACAAGAAGAAATTGGTCACACGGCGCGAAGAACTCATGCGTGGAATCGCGCGCACGGAACAGGAAGGCCGTGAAGCCGATGAGGATCCCACCGTTGACCTCGCAGATAAGGCTGCAAACTCCTACACCAAAGAATTTCTCTTTGGCCAGACGCATAACGACCGTTCGCTTCTTCAATTAGTGAACGACGCCTTGGCTCGCATCAAAGATGATAGTTTCGGCGAATGCATCGCCTGCCATCAGGAACTTCAGCAAAAGCGCCTGGAAGCCGTGCCTTGGACTCGCTATTGCCTCCCCTGCCAGGAAAAAATGGAACAGGGCATTCTGTAGGAATCCATTTTCCCCAAAACTGTTTTGCAAGTCGGATTGATCTGCCCAATCGCGCAAAACGAGCGGCAAAATCTTTGCGTAGATTTGCGTACGTAACTTCATTCCTTCGCCTGCCGGCCGAAGTGAAGTAACTTTTCCACGTTCCCTCTCGGTTAACGACGCTTCTGTGATAATTCGAAATGCGGTCGACGCCCTTGCCGCAGTCCTTTTCCCTGCGCCCTGCCGAATTTGCGGCCAAACGCTCACCACCGCAACCCGCATCCCTATCTGTACCGATTGCCTGGCATCATTTCAACCTATCGTCGATCCCATGTGCGATTGCTGCGGCCGTCCGTTTATTTCCAAGGTAGCCGCAGACGCCATTCGTCCTCTCTGCCGCCTGTGCCGCCTGGACTCTTTTTCGTTCGCGCGCGCTCGAAGCTACGCGGTCTACAACGACGCGCTCCAGAGCGCAATCTTGCTTCTAAAGTATGAAGAAGTTACGCGGCTCGGTGATTGGTTCGCCGCCAGGCTTGCCGAGCTCGTCGCTCGCCAAGCTGACGAATTCCGGGCAGACGTCATAGTGCCCGTTCCTCTGCACGCCGACCGCTTTCGCGAGCGCGGCTACAATCAAGCAGACCTGATCGCTCGTCCGCTGGCGCGCCGATTGGGATTGAAGCGCGGCTCCTATCTGCTTATGCGCACAAAGCCCCGCCCAGCACGCCTGGTGCTATCGCGAAAGGAACACTGGGACTCGGTACGTGGCGCGTACGCGACCCGCGAGGGCGTCCGAGTTGACAACCTGCGCGTTCTGCTGATAGATGATGTATTGACGACTGGCGCGACGCTGGATGCGTGTTCGCGAGCTCTAAAGAAGGCCGGTGCCGCATCCGTGATAGGCTTAACTGTGGCTCGAGTCGTCACCGGTTTGCCGCCATCAAATCCGGAACCGCGGCAGGAAGCGTACTAACAGGGAAACCACCGGGCTCCCGCGAGCATCTTGGTAAAGTCGGAATCTTCAAGCGCAGCGAAGGCGGACAAATGGATAACCGTCTCAAGAGCGTCTTACGCCCTAGGCCAAAGATTGGCCTGGCCGGCGTTCCGAAGGATGCCCTCGCTGGACGTCTGCCACCATCCCCGGCAAGCCGCCCATCCGTGATGCAAGCTCCAGTACTGGTGCTGAACGCAACGTTCGAACCCATCAACGTCACTGCCGTGCGCCGCGCCTTGGTCTTGATGCTCAAAGGCGTAGCTCAAGCGGAAGAAACGAATCATACCGAAGTCCATACCGCGCAGAAGGCTATTCAAGTGCCTTCGGTGATTCGGCTCCTCACCTACCGCCATATTCCGCAGCAAAGCCGTGCCCTCTCGCGAAAGAATATTTTGTTGCGCGATCGAAATACTTGCCAATTTTGCGGCCACGCATTGCCCGCTTCTGAGCTGACGCTCGACCACGTCATGCCCCGCTCTCGGGGTGGGCGCTCTTCCTGGGAAAATCTGGTCGCATGCTGCTACGGCTGCAACAATCGCAAGGGTGATCGCACGCCGGAAGAAGCCGGGCTGAAACTTCAGCGCCGTCCGCGTCCTTTTACCCTCCACACCTCGCGCCAGTTGATGCGACTCATCGGGCATCGCGACGAGAAATGGCGCAAATACCTTTTCTATTAACTATTTGGCGCGCCATAAAATAGGCAACCTTTTTTGGCCGCAGGCGTCTAACTATTCAAATGCTTCTAGGACACACCCCGGGAAGTGGTTCTGGTTCAACCCAGGCCGCTTCCCTTCTCTTTTGATTCCCGCTCTTAGGTTTGAGACTCTGCCGAGATTTTATTGCCGAAAGATTATCTGCAGCCCGCGCCGCCAATTCTCGTTCAGTCCAATCCGCGTGATTTGAATTTCCGGTGCAAGATATTTCAAGAGCGTGTCCGTCGAGGGATGAAACCGCAGCCCCGGAGCAACCAGCCATATCAGCGGCGGCCTCGGATCAAGTTCGACCCCGGCAAAATACCCGTTGCGTTGAAAATTGTCTTCACCTTGGTGCCGCCGCACCCGCAACCAATAATCGACGGCCTGTATCGGTAGTTGAATATCTTCGGACGCTTTCAGCTCGATCACCACCAAACGGCCCCGGAACGTGACTCCGAGCAAGTCAATTACGCCGCGATCGCCTGCTGCGAGAGCGGGGATCTGCGAATAGAGATGTCGCGGATCGAGCTGCGCATCCAGTTTGCTTGGGTCTTCAAGTATCAGCGTCTCCAGCCAGCGCTCCGGCGCGCTTCGGTATAGTGGATGATTTGTTTCTTCGGTCTCCGATCGGCGATGCCGTTCTAGATCGCCCATCAGCCGTATGAGCGCGGGAGCGGTTCCTTGCGACAAATGTCGCCGCATGTCTCCGAGTCCGAACAACACACCTTGCTCGGTCCAACGCGCGAATTCCAGCCCATGAAAACAAATTGCAGTTTCCACAGTTTCATTCGAACCGGCAGCAACGCGGGTTTCAATCGGTGCTGCGGCGTTCGGCATCAGTGAGCGCACGCGCGTAACTCCTTCTCGCGCCGCACCAAGCGCCATCTCGATCTCGCGACGCGGAACAAGCCTGCTTTTCAGATTCCCTGCGTCCGTCGGATCAACCTTGTGCATCGGCCCATCAGGCTCGCACCACTCGTAAATCTCCGTGCGCGCCGCCGGAGAAAGCGCCAGCAAACGCTCAGCTAGCGGCCGGCTGGTTCCCTCTGGAACAAATAATCGCAGGCCTACCACCGCCCGCCGGTCCGCGTGCGAACGCGTCCAATCGAGCCACAAAATTCCGAACGCAAGAATTCCCTCGATAGCCGCGGCGCTTTCATTGGGAGAAACAGCGAGAAACGCCCATCCGCGGGAACCTTCATGCATGCGTCCTCGAACATATAATCCTGAAAACGAATGCTCCAGGTCTGGCGCGGCGGTAAGCGACTCGATTGTCGCGTCAGGAAAACTCTCGGAGAGAATCCGTCGAAGGCGCGAACGGAATTGTTCTCGCGTGATGCGCCCGGGGGAACGCGGCGAATCGGCCCGTAGGAACTCTAAGCGTCCCGGCTTCGCGTTTCCGAACCGCTGAACTTCCAGAAGGATGCGATTCTCATCGCGCTCCTTCACGCGCAGGATACGGCGCGTTAGATTTCGCTGATCCGACCAAAGGTGAACCAGCGCCGACTTGCCTTCGTGCCGCAGCTCGCAGTGTAAGGCCGCAAGTTCCGCGAGCCATTCGCCGTCCTCGCGAACTTCCACGCTGCCCGACGCCGCCATTTCTCCCAACGCGCGATCGAGCTCGGCCCAGTCATCCGCGAACGCGTTTAAAGAATTCATCACTTCAGCTAAAGGCAAAAGTTACAAACCCGAAATCGTGCGTTTATTCCAGAATCAGGCCGGTGACACGAATCGAAGGATTCTGCTTGTCCCATTCCGCGGGTAGATGTTCCATGGTGATCTGGAAAGGGCGGCTCTTTCCCGCATCCAGAGCATCCGCTCCCGGACCAACGATTTGGTTCGTATCGCGCAAAATCACTTGGTGAAAGGGATCGTGAAATTCCACGGTCACTTCCATCGCTCGAATTTTCCGCGGCCCGTCGTTGAACGCCGTTCCTGCGACGTACGTAAAATCCTGATTCAAAAAATTTGCTGCATGCGCTAACTGAATATCGAGAAAATGAATGTTCTGCGCGTATCCTTGCTCGGCTGCGCCAAATGGAAGTTTTGCAACCGCAGCAGAATCGTGAGGGCGCATCACCCGCGTCAAAACAAGAAAGCCGCCGAATATCAGAAGCACGATTACCGCCCCGGCTGCAAACGCGATGGGGAACCGGCGCTTCTCTTCACGGTACGAGGTTTCTCCCGGTTCCATCGGTGTCCTGTTGCCTTAGCGGCCGAATGCAAGCCTGCGTATGAGAGGATCCGGCAGCCCCGCGGCCGTCATGCGTGTTTGCACCGCTTCGACGTCGTAGGGAACGCGCCAGAACTCAACCGTATTGTTCCCGATATCCGCGATCGCAAATGCAGCCCGCGTATCACCGTCGCGCGGCTGCCCCACAGAACCCGGGTTCAACAGGTATGTCGTCCCTGGTTCAATCACCAGACTTGAACACGGTGTATCGGCCGCCGGCTTGAAATGCAGCACTCCCACTTTATTGTCGCGAAGGGTAAATCCCCCCTGCAGATGCGTGTGCCCAAAAAATGTAATTGGCACAGGAGCGTCCAGCAAACCTTCCAGAGCCTGCGCCGGTGCAAAAACATATTCATCCTCGTCTCGATATGCTCCGTGCACCAACAAAAATCCTCCCACTGTTACCGGGCCGGTAGGCAGTTCCTCAAGCCACTTTTGATTCTCAGGACGCAGCTGTTCCCGGGTCCAAAGCGCGACGTTCCGCGCTACCGGATTGAAGTCGTCTGCATTCGCGATGCCGCTCCCGGCCTTGTCATGGTTCCCCCGAATCGCGAGAGCGTCCAATTCACGGATGCGGTCGATCACTTCGTTCGGGTCCGGCCCGTAGCCGACCACGTCACCCAGGCACAGGACCTTGTCCCAGCGGCCTTTGGCGGCCTCTAGGGCCGCGTCCAGCGCCGTTACGTTGGCATGGATGTCACTTAGTATTAAATACCGCATTCAGCCGCTCCCGTTAGCAGGAAGCGGATTATAGACGAACCCGCCCCCCGTTGCACGAAACTCAATAGGAAAAAGAGCCTCCCAGGTGGCGCCCCGCTGCAACCCAACTCAACGAATCAGCATGCAATCACCGTAGCTATAGAAGCGATAACCCGCGCCTACCGCATGCCCATACGCCTGCAAAATCTTCTCGCGCCCTACCAAAGTCGCCACCAGTGCCAACAAACTTGACCGTGGAAGATGAAAGTTTGTCAGCAGTTGGTCCACAATTCGAATCGGCTTCCCCGGGTAAATAAAAATGCTTGCCTCTGCGGTTCCCGGGGAGAGAACTTCCCCCTGCCCTGAAGATTTTTCCGCGGCATCTTCCAGTGCGCGCACCACCGTAGTGCCAATGGCCATTACCGGGCGTCCTTCGCTTTTCGCTTTCGTAACCGCTTGCGCGGCAGCTTCGGAAATCTCGTATGATTCATTGTGGATTTTATGATCCTCAAGCCGCTCGGTTCGCACTGGCTCAAACGTGCCGAGTCCGACGTCCAAAGTTATTTCTGCAATCTCGATTCCGCGGTCGAGCAGCCGCTTGAGAATCTCTGGCGTGAAGTGAAGCCCCGCCGTCGGCGCGGCCACCGCGCTTCCCTGCCGCGCATAGACCGTCTGATACCGCTCCCGATCGAGCGGTTCATCCGCGCGCTTGATGTACGGCGGCAGCGGAATGTGCCCGAGTCGCGCCAGCGCCTCATGAAAGCCGGTCTTCGAAGTGAATCGCAGTAGCCGCAGGCCGTAGCCGCCCCGGTTCTCCACGCGAGCTTCCAACTCCCCGGCGCCGAAAATAATGCGCTCTCCCACGGGAATTTTTCTTCCCGGCCGCACGAGTGTCTCCCAGAGGTCAGATTCGACTTGCCGCACTAGCAAAACTTCGATAGAAGCGCTCAGGTGCTCGCGCCGGGCACCGCTGTTCTGTCCCGGCTTTTCGGAACGAGCACCTTCACGCCGTCCAAAAAGCCGCGCCGGCAGCACCCGTGCATTGTTGAGTACGATTAGCTCATCGCCGCGCAGCATTTCCGGGAAGTCACGAAACTGGCAGTCCTGCATCGTGTCCTTCTGCCGGTCGATAACCAGCATCCTCGATGCGTCGCGCTCCTCCAAAGGACGTTGCGCGATCAACTCCGGCGGTAACTCAAAATCAAATTCGCTCAATTCCATCGGCGTCGTGAACTGCGCTCCCGTTCTAACTATGCTGTACCATCATAGCGAATGATTTGGCGCGTTTAGCGCCCAAGGCGGGAATTGTGGCGGAGGCGTCTGTCGTTATCACTTCCCGGGGTTCCGAGCGCCTGCGCGCCGGCCATCTCTGGGTCTATCGTAGCGACGTCCGCAGCGCGAACGCCGAAGCCGGCTCCATTGTCCGCCTGACGGACGAACGCGGCCGCTATCATGGTCGCGCATTTTACAGCGACAAATCCCAGATCGCCGTCCGCCTGCTGACTCGCGAAGATGTCCCCATCGATCGCGCCTTCTTTACCGAACGCATCAGGAGCGCCGCAGCCTATCGTAAAATTGTTGTCGAGAATACCGAAACTTATCGCCTGATTTACGGCGAAGCCGACCTCCTGCCTTCTCTGATCGTGGACCGCTACTCCGATTACTTCGTAGTCCAAACGCTGAGCCAGTCCACCGAGCGAATCAAAAGCCTCATTTGCGAAATCCTGGTCGAGCTGTTTACTCCTAAAGGAGTGCTCGAACGGAACGACCCCAAAGTACGTCTCCTTGAGGGCCTCGAGCAACGCGTCGGTGTTCTCTATGGCGAAGTCCCCGACGAAATTGTGGCCAAAGAAAATGGAATCGCCTTCGTCTTCGATCTCCGCCGCGGGCAAAAGACGGGTTCCTTTCTCGACCAGCGCGAGAACCATTGGGCTGCCCGGCGGTATGCTTCCGGCGAAGCGCTCGATTGCTTCAGTTATCAGGGAGGTTTTTCTCTCACCATTGCCGGAAAGTGCAACCACGTCGAAGGCGTCGATATGGCGCCGGCAGCACTGGAGGCCGCACGCCGCAATCAAAAGTTGAATGCAATTTCAAATGTCACTTTTCGCGAGGCAAATACTTTCGACTTGCTTAAGGAATATGACGAGGGCGGCCGGCGTTTCGATATGATCGTCCTCGATCCTCCCGCCTTCGCCAAAAATCGCGACAGCATTCCTGCAGCCCAACGCGGATACAAGGAAATCAATCTCCGCGCTATGAAGTTGCTCAAGCCCGGCGGATATCTCGTCACTTGCTCCTGCTCTTACCACATCAGCGAAGCCCTTTTCCTACAGACTCTTGCCGAAGCTGCAAACGACGCCCGCAAGACCATTGCGGTGGTCGAACGCCGGACCCAGGCTCACGACCATCCGATACTTCTCACCATGCCGGAAACGCACTATCTTAAATGTATGATAATACGTGTATTATAAAAAATAATAGGCGGCGTACTCCGTTCAAAAATACTTGACAATGAGGCACGCATATTTTATTATGTCGCTGCGCTAATAAGCGCACACTATTTCTCTGGAGGACATCTACACCATGAATTCCATTACTCGTTGGGAACCTTTCCGCAATCTCTCGTCTCTTCAGGAGCAGGTCAACCGCTTGTTTGAGTCCGGCATGCAAAGCCGCACCGACAACTCGGCTTTGACTACTTGGGCTCCCGCGGTCGATATTTACGAGACCGAAAACGAACTGGTTCTGAAAGCCGATCTGCCCGCGATCAATGAGAAGGACCTCGACATTCGTGTTGAGAACAACATGCTCACCATTCGGGGCGAACGTAAGTTTGAAAACGAAGTGAAAGAAGACAATTACCTTCGCGTCGAACGCACCTACGGCTCCTTCAGCCGCAGCTTTGGTCTGCCTAACACCGTTAACACCGAGGCGATCAAGGCACAGTACAAGAACGGCGTGTTGACCGTCGAGATGCCCAAGCGCGCGGAATCGAAGCCCAAACAAGTCAAGATCAACGTAACAAACAACGGCAACTAAGTTACACCCGCTCGAAAGGACGAAGAGGGCCGTGATTTTCCCGGCCCTCTTTCTGTATTACCAGGAAAGTGAGAAAATCGCACCATGCCGAGACTCGACAAGCTAACGATTAAAGCCCAGGAGGCATTGCAAGCAGCCCAGGAAATGGGCGCCCGCTCCGGCCAACAGCAGATTGAGCCCCTTCATCTACTCTGGGCGCTTGTTGCCCAATCCGACGGCGTCGTGTCTCCGTTGCTCGAAAAGCTTGGTGTTTCGCCAGCGACCCTCTCCGGTGAAATCGAAAACCAAATCGGCCGCCTGCCGAAGGTTTCGGACCTCTCTCAGCAGTATTTGAGCCCGGCAACAAATAAAGTCCTCGAACGCGCTTTCGACGAAGCGCAGCGCCTCAAAGACGAATACGTCTCGACCGAACACATCCTGCTCGCCATCGCAGCCGATTCTCGTGACCCCGCTGGCCAACTTCTGTCGCGCCATGGCGTAACGCACGACGCAATCTTGCAGGCAATGGCCGCCATTCGCGGAAGCCACCGCGTCACCTCGCAAAATCCTGAATCAACTTACCGCGCCCTCGAACAGTATGCTCGCGACCTCACCGACCTCGCCCGTCGAGGCAAGCTCGATCCCGTCATCGGCCGCGACGAAGAGATTCGCCGCGTGATGCAGATCCTTGCACGCCGTACGAAAAACAATCCGGTGCTGATCGGCGAGCCAGGCGTGGGCAAAACAGCCATCGTCGAAGGTCTCGCGCAACGAATTATTTCCGGCGATGTCCCCGAAGTCCTGAAACCGAAGCGCATCATATCGCTAGACCTGTCCGCGCTGATTGCAGGCGCGAAGTACCGTGGCGAATTCGAAGACCGCCTGAAAGCCGTTCTCAAGGAAGTCACCGAATCCGAAGGCCAAATTATTCTCTTTATCGACGAGTTGCACACCCTCGTCGGCGCAGGCGCGGCGGAAGGCTCCATGGACGCTTCCAATATGCTCAAGCCTGCTCTCGCACGCGGAGAGTTGCGCGCAATCGGCGCCACTACGCTGAATGAATATCGCAAGTACATCGAAAAAGATCCCGCGCTCGAGCGCCGCTTCCAACCCGTCTATGTCGGCGAACCGTCTGTCGAAGATACCATCGCGATCTTGCGCGGCCTGAAAGAGCGCTACGAAGTTCACCACGGCGTGCGCATCAAAGATGCCGCAATCGTAGCCGCTGCCATGCTCTCCCAGCGCTACATCACTGACCGGTTTCTCCCCGATAAAGCCATTGACCTTGTTGACGAAGCCGCCGCCGGGCTGCGCATGGAAATTGATTCGCTCCCCACGGAAATTGACGAAATCGAACGCCGCATCATGCAGCTCGAAATCGAACGTCAAGCCCTGCGAAAGGAATCCGACGCACATTCCCGCGACCGCTTGAAACAGATCGACAAGGAACTCGCCGGCTTGCGCGAGCAGTCCAACGGCCTCAAGGCCCACTGGCAAACCGAGAAAGACGCGATCGGCCGCATCCGCAAACTAAAAGGTGAAATCGAGCAATTAAAGGCCGACGAACAGCGCTACGAACGCACCGGCGACCTCTCAAAAGTTGCTGAAATTCGTTATGGCAAACTCTCCGCCGCGGAGAAAGAACTGAAAACCGCGCAGGACCGCCTCGCCGATTTGCAAAAAGATCATCCGATGTTGAAAGAAGAAGTTGGCGAAGAAGAAATCGCGAAAATCGTCGCCAAGTGGACCGGCATTCCGGTCGGCCGTCTCCTCGAGGGCGAAGTTCAGAAACTCGTCCACATGGAAGAACGCCTGCGCGACCGCGTCGTCGGCCAGGACGTAGCGTTAGCCAGCGTCGCTAATGCGATTCGCCGCAGCCGCTCCGGCTTGAGCGACCCCAATCGCCCCATCGGCTCGTTCCTATTCCTAGGCCCGACCGGCGTTGGCAAGACTGAGCTCGCCCGCGCCTTAGCTGAATTTCTTTTCGACGACGAGAAAGCCATCATCCGCCTCGACATGTCCGAATACATGGAAAAACATTCCGTCGCGCGCATGATCGGCGCGCCCCCAGGCTACGTAGGCTATGAAGAAGGCGGACAACTCACCGAGCAAGTTCGCCGCCGTCCCTATTCCGTTGTTCTCCTGGACGAAATCGAGAAGGCGCATCCCGATGTTTTCAACGTCTTGCTCCAAATTCTTGACGACGGCCGCTTGACCGATGGCAAAGGCCGCGCTGTGGATTTTCGCAACACCGTAATCATCATGACCTCGAACGTCGGCTCCTCGGCCATTTTCGAACTTGCCGAAAAAGATCCAAAAAAGGCGCGCGAACAGGCCATGGCCGCCTTGCGCGAACTTTTCCGTCCGGAATTCCTGAACCGCATCGACGACATCGTCATGTTCCGCCCGCTGGGAAAAGATCAGATCGAGCGCATCGTCGAATTGCAAATGCGCAACCTGACCAAGCGCCTAGCCGAGCGCCAGTTGACCATCCAACTCACTCCGGCGGCCAAAGCTTTGCTCTTCCGCGAAGGCTACGACCCGGCCTACGGCGCGCGCCCCATGAAACGCGCCATCCAGCGCCTGATCCAGGATCCTCTGGCGATGAAACTCCTGGACGGCGAAATTCATGCCGGGGATCAAGTGCTTGTTGACGCAGATTCGAAGACTGGCGAAATGAAGTTGACGCGCGGAGTCTTGAAGGCGGGCGCCGCCCAAAGCTGAAATGCAGCGCAAAGGTTGAACTTTATGAAAACTCTAAAGACCACGTTTCTTCTAACCGCTCTCACACTGTTGCTTCTTTTCTTGGGAGCAAGTTTCGGCGGCGAGCGCGGCATGATGCTTGCGCTGATCGTCGCTGTTCTGATGAACGGTACCGCTTACTTTTTTTCCGACAAGATTGCTCTGGCCTCCAGCGGCGCCGAGCCCATCAGCAGAGAAGAAGCTCCTCGCCTCTACGCCGTCATGGAGCGTCTCTCCGCAAAAGCGAATTTGCCCATGCCCAAGCTGTACCTGATTCCGCAGCCGGCTCCCAACGCCTTCGCAACTGGCCGCAATCCCAGCCACGCATCGGTTGCCGTCACGCAAGGCCTGCTCGAACTGATGAACGACGACGAGCTGGAAGGCGTTATCGCTCACGAACTCTCTCACGTCCGCAATTACGACATCCTTACGTCTTCCATCGCCGCCACGCTTGCCGGCGCGATTATGTGGATTGGCCGCATGGGCCGTTTTGGAATGATGTTCGGAGGCTTGGGCGGCCGCGGCGATCGCAGAGGCGGCGGAATCGGTGCCCTTTTGATGCTCATCCTCGCGCCGATCGCCGCTTTGTTGCTGCAGCTCGGAATTTCTCGCCAGCGCGAATATCAAGCGGATGCTTCTGGCGTCAAGATGATTGGGCATCAGTTCGGTTTAATCAGCGCCCTCGAAAAGTTGGGCGCCTATAACCAGAGAATTCCGTCCGATATTCCTCCTTCTACCGCGGCTCTCTGTATTGTCGCGCCGTTCGCTCCCGGCCAATTCCTTTCCGGCCTATTCAGCACGCACCCTCCGCTCGCGGACCGCATCGCTGAATTGCGCAACATGACCGTTACCCGGTAAGTAACCGCGCTCCGCGCGAAATTTAGGAGAAACCCGCGATTGAGAACCGGCGTAGTGCAAATATTGTTCCACTACGCAGAAATAATTAAAATAACGTAAAAATTGCAGGCGTTCCCTTCGCCCCTTGGTCTCGCTTCTGAGTTCACGCCTCGCCAAGTCTATATAAATCCTTCACTTAACCCGCCTCCCCGCGTCGTCCCACTTTGGTTCTGCGCTTGCTCCTACTGAATCCCGCAACCTGATTCACAGGAGAAAAGCATGAGCGAGCAAAGACAGGATTTCATTACAGAGGACGCCGCCGCCCCTCGGTGGGTTGGCATCGTAGTCGTCGCTCTGGCCGTGGTATCTCTGGTGGCCCTAGGCGCAGGATGGACCGCTTCCACACGCTCGAAAGAACTCGAGCAGAATTTGGCCAACCAGAACGAACAGTTTAAGAAGAACGAAGCGGTCCTCGATCAGCGCTTGGCCAAGGCTGAGGACACCAACGCGCAGCTTCAGGGCGAGCTCAGCGTCGTGACCGACAAAATGAAATTGACCGAAGGCGAACTCGGCAAAGCCCGCCTGCAAGCCAAGAAAATCAAGGAAGAAGACGCGAAGGAGTTGTCCGACCTTCAGAATCAGACCAGCGCGCAGTTGGCCACCAAGGCGAGCGTTGACGACGTCAACAAACTCGGCACGGACGTCAATGGCGTGCGAACCGACCTCGAAGCACAGAAGAACGGTCTCCAAATGACTCGCGGCGAGTTCGGCACGCTAATCGCGAAGAACCATGACGAAGTGGAAGAGCTCCGCCGTCTCGGTGAGCGCGATTACTACGAGTTCAGCATCGACAAGAAAAACAACCGCGAAAAAGTTGGCAATTTGATGGTTGAACTCCACGGCACCAACATCAAGAAAAGCCAGTACACCGTGACCATCTTTGTTGACGACCAGCGCCACGAAAAGAAGGCCTTGAGCGCCAACGAGCCGCTCTATTTCTTCGAAAACGGCGCGCGCTCCCCGCTTGAATTCGTGGTGAACCAGGTGGGCAAGGACAAGATCACTGGATACTTGAGCGTTCCAAAGGTATCGCAGCCCCACGCGCAAGCGGTTTCCGGCGGTAACTAAAGCAGCTCAAACTCGCACACTGGCGGGAGCAGCGGTAAGAAAAAAGGGGCGTCCTGGGCGCCCCTTTTTTATTCGGACTTTCTCAGGGCGCGCTGTTTGCGCGTCAGGAACCTCTTGGCCAGCGCCGAAAGCTGATCGTGCTTCAGTTTTCCTTGTTCGTAAAGCTGCACTTTCTTCTTGGCGACTTTCCGGCGGCGACGTTCCCGCTTCTGTGCCACATACCGCTTTTCGTTTGCCATTCAATACCCTCCGGGAAATAGGCGACAACTGATTGTAGCGGAGAAGGAAAATGATGCAAGGTTCGCCTGTGTTTTTGCCGCGCAGTTCGAGTACGATTCCCTAGGCTATGACCGTCACCGCCATTTACGCGAGCCGCATCCTCACCCCGCAGGAAGAGCTCCTCGACTCCGTTGTCATCGTCGAGGCCGGCCGCATCACCGCAATCGGCCATCGCGACGAGGTTAAAATCCCGGAGGGTGCCACCGACTACGTCGCTTCCGGCATGACTGTCGTTCCCGGCTTTGTTGACGTCCATATCCACGGCGCGGGCGGCCATGACGTGATGGAAGCGACCCCCGCCGCGCTCGACTGCATCACTTCCACGGTTGCGCGCCATGGCACTACCTCGATCCTCGCGACAACCGTCACCGCTCCCGTCGATGAAACTTGCAAGAGCCTCGAAGGAATCGCTCAATACATCCGCTCGCACGAACAGCAGGAAAGCACCAGTTTGGCTGCCGAAATTCTCGGAATTCACCTGGAGGGCCCGTTCATTTCAAAAGCTCGCCGCGGCGTCCATCCTCCGGAATCCATCGCGCGTCCCTCCGTAGAAATCTTGGATAAATTTCGCGCCGCGTCAGATGGCTTGATTCGCATCCTCACCGTAGCTCCCGAAATCCCCGGTGCCCTCGAACTGATCACCGCCGCAGTAGCAAACGGAATCGTCGCCGCGATCGGCCACACCGACGCGGATTACGAACAGACTCGCGCCGCTATTCAGGCCGGAGCGCGCCACGCCGTGCATTTCTACAACGCCATGCGCCCGTTCTCGCACCGCGATCCCGGAGTTGTCGCTGCCATCCTCACCGAGCCCGACGTCACCGCCGAAGTCATTGCCGACGGCATTCACGTCGCCGGTCCTGCGATCCAGGTTTTGCTCGGCACAAAAGGATTCGACACTGTACTCCTCGCAAGTGATGCCACTGCAGCCACCGGAATGCGCGATGGAAATTTTCGTCTCGGAAATTTCGAAGTGACGGTAAAGGACGGCGTCAGTCGGAACTCGGAAGGAAAACTCGCTGGCAGCACTCTCACTCTCGATCGCGCCCTGCGATACATTGTCGCGCTCGGCGTTCCTCTGATCGACGCGCTGCGAATGGCCACAATTCTGCCCGCTCGTCGCCTCGGCCTCGCAGGAAAAAAAGGAATCATCGCGATAGGCGCCGACGCGGATTTGGTGGTTCTCACACCGGATTTGCGCGTCGCAGGTGTAATGACGCGCGGCGCAGGTCTCGCTTAGTCTGCTACTTGTTCAGCGGAATCTTCAGTGCTTCAGCGAGCAAGTAAGGGTCAAACGGGCTGCATGCGAAAAAGCGCCCGTCGATTTCCAACGTGGGAACTTTGCGCTTGCCATTGTTCGCGCGCAGCACGATCTCTTCCGCGTCAGGCGACTCGTCAATATTTACTTCGCGAAAAGGTATCTTTCGCTCGCGGAGAAACTGTTTCGCGCGCCTGCAATCGCAGCACCAGCATGTCGAATACACCGTGATTTCAGCCATTCGGGTCCTTCTAGAGCTTACCGTTATTGGATGCTGGTCGGACCCTGGAGATGCGGTCTTTGTGCTAACTAATACACCCAGATGGAGTTAGTGGGAGGAGCGACTTGAGCCCTGCGGCGAGCCCGAACCTCCACCTTTCGAAGCTGTCTGCAAACGCGCTGTAGCCCGTTCAACCTTTGCCTCGGCTTCACTCGATTCAGCTTCTTGCGTCCCGGGCTTCGAGGCTTCTGCCTGCGCGCGCTCCAGAGCCGCGCGAGATCTCGCCACGTCAATTTCTTCAGCGCGCTCGGAAAGCTCGGCCAACACAATCACGCGGTCGGGCAAAACTTCCGCGAATCCATTCATCACCGTCAGGTAACGCGTCTCCGCGCCTTTGTGATACGTCAGCGTGCCCACGCCCAGCAAAGTAATCAGCGGGGCATGCCCCGGCAGGACGCCCAGGTAGCCGTCTTTCGCCGGCATTTCCAGCGATTGTACGTTCTCGCTCAGCACGTGCCGCTCGGGCGTCACTACTTGTAGTTCGATCGCTTCAGGCAACATTTAAGTTCAGGCTCGCGCGGCTGAAAACTATGCCGTCGCCGCCATTTTCTCCGCTTTTTCCCGCACTTCTTCGATTGTGCCCACCATGTAAAAGGCCTGCTCCGGCAAATCGTCGTGCTTTCCCTCAACGATTTCCTTAAATCCGCGCACCGTGTCTTCCACCTTCACGTACTTGCCTTCGAGCCCTGTAAATTGCGCTGCAACGTTCATGGGCTGCGAAAGGAATCTTTCAATCTTGCGTGCGCGAGTCACCGTCTGCTTGTCGTCATCGGAAAGCTCTTCGATTCCGAGAATCGCGATGATGTCCTGCAATTCCTTGTAGCGTTGGAGGACTGATTTTACCGCGCGCGCCACATTGTAGTGATCCTGCCCCACGATGCGCGGATCCAAAATTCGCGAGAAACTCGCCAGCGGATCGACCGCCGGATAAATCCCGCGTTCCACAATTTGCCGGCTCAGGTTCGTCGTCGCGTCCAAGTGCGCAAATGTCGCCGCCGGCGCCGGATCGGTGTAATCGTCAGCCGGCACGTAAATCGCCTGCACCGACGTGATCGAACCCGTTTTTGTAGATGTAATCCGCTCCTGCAACTCGCCAATCTCCGTGTTCAAGTTCGGCTGGTATCCCACCGCGGAAGGCATGCGGCCCAGTAACGCGGAAACTTCCGATCCCGCCTGCACGAATCGGAAAATGTTGTCGATGAAAAGCAGCACGTCCAGATGTTCTTCATCGCGGAAATATTCAGCGACAGTCAAGCCAGTCAATCCCACGCGAAGACGCGCGCCCGGCGGCTCTGTCATCTGCCCGAAAATCAGCGCGCAACGCGACTTCTCCGAGTTCCCCGCCACCACCACCCCCGATTCCTGCATTTCGAGCCACAAGTCGTTGCCTTCGCGCGTGCGCTCGCCTACTCCCGCAAACACCGAAACGCCGCCGTGCTTCATAGCTACGTTATGAATCAATTCCTGAATCAGCACGGTCTTGCCCACTCCCGCGCCGCCGAATAATCCAATCTTTCCGCCCTTCAAGTACGGCTCGATCAGGTCCACCACCTTGATCCCCGTCTCAAACATTTCAAGCGTCGTGGACTGGTCCTCGAGCGACGGCGCAGGCCGGTGAATCGGATACCGCTTGTCCGTCTTCACCGGGCCGAGTTTGTCCACCGGCTCGCCCAGCACATTCAGCACTCGTCCCAGCGTCGCGCGGCCCACCGGAACCGAAATCGGCTCGCCAAGGTTTTCCGCCTTCATTCCGCGCACCAGCCCTTCGGTCGGCTTCATCGCCACGCAGCGCACTCGCCCTTCGCCCAGTTGCTGCGCAACTTCCGCCACAATGTCCAACGGCTCCGGAACGTTGAATCCTTCGCTCGTGATGCGCACCGCGTTGTGAATAAACGGTAGATGATGTTCTTGAAACAAAATGTCCACGACCGGGCCGATGACCTCGACCACGTGCCCAATCTTCTCTTGGTCTTTGTTTTCCGCCATTCCGTTTCTCCCTGAGTCTCGTTAGAACACTATGATTACGACAGCGCGGAAGCCGCGCCGCTGACAATCTCGATAATTTCCTTCGTAATTGCGGCCTGCCGGATCTTGTTCATCTGCAAAGTTAATTTGTCGATTAGTTCCGACGCGTTTCGCGTCGCAGCATCCATCGCCGTCATGCGCGCGGCGTGCTCGGCGGCAGCCGATTCCAGCAAAATTCGATAAATTTCAGTTTCAAGATACCGCGGTACCAAAACCCGGAAAATTTCTTCCACCGGCTGCTCGTATATATAATCCACCAGCAATTCGCCGCCTCTCGGCGCCTGCTCCATGGGCAGAGAACTTCCCGGCCCAGCGTGGCTGGCAAGCGACTTTTCTCCGTCTTTTCCTTGCGCGCTCACGACCTCCGGATCGACCGGCAGCAATTTCTGCGCCTGCAGGTTCTGCACCATCACATTCTTGAACTCGTTGTAAATCGCGTACACCGCATCCACTTCGCTGCTGATGTACAGCTCTGCAATTCGCGCCGCGATTTCCTTGGCTTTCGAAAATTCCACTTTGGCCGACACATCCAAATATTCGCCCGCAAACTTCAGCCCGCGCTTGCGAAAAGTGTCGCGGCCTTTCTTGCCCACCACAATCAGCTCTATCTGCTTTGACGCGTGCTCGCGCATAAATTCGCTCGCGTGCCGGATCACATTCGAATTGAAAGCTCCCGCCAAGCTGCGGTCGCCTGTAAGCACAACCACCAAAATCTTTTCCTCGGGACGCCGGACCAGCAGCGGATGCGCCACATTCTCCATGCGCGCAGCCGCCGAGCGCAAAACCCGCAATATCTCATGCGCGTAAGGCCTCGCCGCAAACACGCCTTCTTGCGCACGCCGCAGTTTCGCCGCCGCCACGAACTTCATCGCCCGCGTAATCTGCTGCGTGTTCTTCACCGAGCGAACCCGCCGCCGATAATCAAGTAGTGTAGGCATCGATAGCTGTGTCTAATCTTCCCGCTCGAATTAATGTGCCGCCGGAGCCGGAGCTGGTGCCGCGGCCGGAGCTGGTTTTGCCGCCGCGCTCGGTTCCTTCTTCGCGCCCGCATCCGTTTCAGCCTTCGCCGGATGCGAGGCCCTAAATGTTTCCTTGAATGCATCCAGCGCTTTCTTGGCTTCCGCGCGAATCGCGTCGTCAAACGCCTTTTTCTCGCGTATCGATTTCAGCAACCCGTTGTAGTTAGTTTCGATGAACGGATACATTTCCAGCTCGAACTGGCGGCATTGCGACACTTCCAAATCCTCGAGATACCGGTTCGCGGCCGCGTAAATAATCAAAACCTGCTTTTCCACCGGCAGCGGCTGGTACTGATCTTGTTTCAAAATCTCCACCAGGCGCTGTCCGCGTGCGAGCTGCGCTTGCGTAGCTTTGTCCAACTGCTCGGTCCCAAACTGTGCGAACGCCGCCAAATCGCGGTACTGCGCCAGGTCCAGCCGCAACGTGCCGGCCACCTGCCGCATCGCTTTGATCTGCGCGTTGCCTCCGACGCGGCTCACCGAAAGTCCCACGTTCACCGCCGGTCTGACGCCGCTGTTGAAAAGATCCGCCTCGAGATAGATCTGGCCGTCCGTAATCGAAATCACGTTGGTCGGAATGTAAGCCGAAATATCGCCCGCCTGCGTCTCGATCACCGGCAGCGCCGTCAGCGAACCCGCCCCCAGTTCATCGCTCAATTTCGCCGCGCGCTCCAGCAGCCGTGAGTGCAAAAAGAAAACGTCGCCGGGAAACGCTTCGCGGCCTGGAGGACGCCTGAGCAGCAAGGAAATTTCGCGATAAGCCTGCGCGTGCTTCGAAAGGTCGTCGTAGAAGCACACCGCGTGGCGCTTCGTATCGCGAAAATATTCCCCAATAGCGCATGCAGCGAACGGCGCAATGTACTGCATCGAAGCCGATTCCGAGGCCGACGCCGCCACCACGATGCTGTGTTCCATCGCGCCATTGTCGGTCAGGATCTTCACGATTTGCGCGATGGTCGAACGCTTCTGCCCGATGGCGCAGTAAATACAAATCATGTCGCCGCCGCGCTGGTTGATGATCGTATCCAAAATGATCGCGGTCTTTCCCGTCTGCCGGTCTCCAATAATCAACTCGCGTTGGCCCCGACCGATCGGAATCATCGCGTCAATAGATTTAATTCCCGTTTGCACCGGCTCGCGCACCGGCTGCCGATCAATCACGCCCGGCGCCAAACGCTCCAGCGGGTTCCGCTTATCGGTTTGAATGGGCCCCTTGTCGTCCACCGGATTTCCCAGCGCATCCACCACGCGCCCAAGCATCGCATCGCCCACCGGCACGGACATAATCTTGTTCGTCCGCTTGACGATGTCGCCTTCTTCAATCTCTGTGTAGTCGCCCAGCAGCACCACGCCGACCTGATCTTCTTCCAGGTTCAGCGCAATTCCGAAAACATCATGCGGGAACGCTAGCATCTCCCCCGCCATGCATTTATCCAGCCCGTGAACGCGCGCAATTCCGTCGCCGACCGAGATCACCGATCCCACTTCGTCAACCGCCAGCGTTTGCTGGTAGTTCTCGATCTGTTCGCGCAGTATCTTTGTAATCTCGTCCGCTTTGATGTTCGCCATTCCCGCTCCTGAATTTCGACCGCCTATTCCGTTTCCAATCGCTCGCGCAGCCGGTTCAACTGCTCCCGCACCGACCCGTCATAAATCGTCGATCCCACGCGTACCACCGCGCCGCCCAGCAGCGCCTTGTCCTGACGAAAGCTCGCTTCGATTTTCTTCCCCGTGCGCCGCTCGAGCATCGCGGTCAATTGCTGTTTCTCCGCTCCGCTCAATTCCCTCGCCGAACTCACTTCCGCCTCGGCGATTCCCATGCGCATATTCAGTTGTTGCTGCAAAGCGGCGGGGATCTCGTGCAACATCTCGGTGCGGCGATGGTCCACGATCAGGTAAAGAAAGTTCTGCACCGCTGCGTCCACACCCATCTTCGCGGCCACTTCGTGGATCACCTTGTGCTTTACGTCATTGCTCACTACCGGACTATCCAAAGCATTTCGCAGGTCCGCCGAGGAAAGATATACGTCCACAAACGCGCCGAGATCGCCTTTCACTTTGTCCGGGAGCTTCCGCTCCAGCGCCACTTCCGCCAGCGCCGCGGCGTATCTTTCGGCCACTGCGCTCAATTGACGCTCCTCTCGAGTTCGGCCACGAACGTGCGAAACAGCGCCGTCTCCGCTTGCGGCGTCATCTCTTTTGCCAGCAGAGCTTCCGCGCGTTCCACCGCCAGCCGCGCCGCCAGCGCCTTCAGTTCCACATGCGCCGCACGCCGCGCCGCTTCTATTTCCATCTGCCCGGCGCGCTCGATCTTTTCCGATTCGGCGTGAGCCATCTCGCGCACCCGTTTAGCTTCCGCTTCCGCATCACGCTTCGCTGCGGCACGCAGTCTGGTAACTTCCTCCCCGAGTCCCGCCAGTTTCTGCCGGATTTCTTCTCTCTGCCGCTCGGCGGCCTCGCGCGCCCGCGCTCCCTCGGCGATTTTCCCCGCCGTCTCGTCCGCTTTCGCCCGGAAGTAAGGCCCGCCCCACTTCACCGCAACATATGCAATCAGGCCAAAAACGATCGCAAAATTCAGCCAGCGGAACACCAGCCCCATACCTGATTCAGTCGGCGGCGGCTTTTCCCTCTCTTCGGCCAGAACAGGCAAAACCGCTAAAAACAAAAATACGCACAGAAATCCGGACGCGCTCAGCAGCCGCTTCATCGAGCCGCTCCGCCCTGCATCGGTGACGGATTTTCAAGAATCAGTTGCGTAATCTCGCGCGCCAGAATATCCGTTTGGCCTTCCACTTCCTTGCTCGCGACAACCAGCTCCTCGGAAATCTTTTTCTTCGCCGCAGTCACTTCCTCCACCGCGCGGCTGCGCATCACCTTCAGAAGCTTCGCTCGCTCATCGAGGGCCACTTGTCGCGCGGCTTCCTGCTCCGCGTAAATTTCTCCGCGCGCTTTTTTCAGCGCTTCGTTATACGCCTGCAAATCCTTGGCCGCGTCCGCTTCCACCGCGGCGGCCTCTACGCGAGCGCCTTCAATCTTCGCGTCCCGTTCCGACATCGCTTTCTGAATCGGCGTGAAAAACGCCCAGCGCATGAACAAATAGAACAGAAAAACAATGACCACTGAGGGCACAGCTTGAAGGAACAAGTCGCCGAGCTGGTGGAGAATTTCCATCGTCAGGAGAAGATACGGATCTAGCGCCCCATTTAAGAATTATCTAAACGCTTCCGGGGCGACACCCTCGCCTGCCGGAGCACACTTCTAGGTTCAACAAAGCTCGTGATTATCGCATCGCCATCCGCGAACGTCAACGCTGAGATTGCCACCGGCGAAACCCAGGTTTGAAGCAACTTAAGCGTTCATTGGCCTCCTTCTTGGTCCGCGTGAAACGCTGCCTTCCGGCTGACCACCACCCACAGCAGCAAGCTCAGCAAGGGCACCGCAAATATCACTCCGAACCAGATCGGAAAGTGCATCGAGGGCGGCGCCGCCCCCGTCGTGCCTTGCATGTCCCGCAGCATTTCGTTCATAGCCTGCTCGAATCGCGCCTGCGTCCCGGGAATCAGCACCATCGTCAGCGAGTTGAAAATCAAGAACTGAAAATAATAGATCGCCAGCGTGCGGCCCCAGAGCCTCAGCTTCAGCAATCCAAAGCCTATAAAAGACTGAAGAAGCGCCAGCGCGAACATCAACAGCGAAGCCGCCGTTCCCTTGAAAAAAAATCCCAGGAAAAAGACCGGCGGATCCATCGAGAGACCGAGCACTCCGATGAATGCGCTAATCAGCAAGTACCAAGCGATCAGAGTGATGCTAAGCGGTCGCGCATCGTGCGCACTAATTCCCTCACCGTGCATTCCGTCCAGCTGAGTTACGCTCACCTTCAGAAATTGGTCCTTCGTTGATCGCTTATTGAAGAAGTAAAGCCACCAGCCCCCCAGCGCCGTGAGGATTCCGTAAAGTACGACCATGAAAATCCGCGTCGCCGCCAGAATGTTTGCCGGAAGTTCGGGGCTTGGAGCGGTCCCGGGCGGCGGAAACGGCATTACCAGCATCATCAGAAATCCCGGAATGCAAAGTAAAAGGAGCAGCGCGCTGAAAGCCAGCATCGAAATTCTCGACGACGCCCGCAAACGCATCAGACCCATTCCGGAACTAATGCCCCACGCCCCCAGCGCGAACATCACCAGCGCCAGGAAAATCATAAAATACTTCATGAAATGTACTTGGTTTTCGGGAACAGGAATGCCGCCCGACGAAGCGAACAGCATCATCATCCCCGCCAGGAGTGTAAGAACGCTGCCGAATATCACCACAATCGCGGATACCGTCACGCCAACCGATCGATTCATGCCCCACCCTGCGAAAGTTTTGCCGAGAAGTATACATTATTGCCCCGGCCCGCTTATCGCGGTAGGCTTGCAAAAATCTGCTGTAAGGCGGTCGAACAGGAGAATTCCGCGCCAATTAATATCAGAGGTCTCGCTCCCCTGCTCCAGGTTTTCGACATGCCGGCCGCCGTGCATTTTTACCGCGACATTCTCGGCTTCGAACTTGTCACCACATCCCGCCCCGGCGACCACTTCGATTGGGCGCTCCTCAAACTAAATGGCGCGGAAATAATGCTCAACACCGCCTACGAACAGGATCAGCGCCCATCCGCCCCCGACCCCGCTCGCTGGACCGCGCATAACGATACCGGCCTCTTCTTCGGTTGCGAAGATCTGGACGCCGCTTACCGGCATCTCCGCGCCCATGGCCTCACTGTGAAGGAGCCTCAGATCACGCATTACGGCATGAAGCAGTTGTACGTCGCCGATCCCGACGGCTACTGCCTGTGCTTCACGTGGCCAGCCGATCAGCGTACCCGAGATCAGTGGAAGGCTTGGTACGGCCTCGAAACAGACACTCCTAAACAGAGATAGCAGGCGAAACCATCAGTTCGCGGATTACGCTGGGGAACGAGACGGCGGATAAAGCCTGCGAATCGCGATTGCGATCCCGGCGAAGACGAAAATCATCAAGTAGCTTCCCTCCGGACCGGCAGATCCTCCCGTAATCCAGATTGGCCCATGAATCCTCGGAGCCAGCCAGCTTCCCGGGACGATCACTCCGCTATCCGGCACGCCATAAATAAAACTCTGCGCATAATCCCACATCGCGTGAAGACCGATTGCGAACCACAGCGACCCGCTCCGTAGAAACGAATAAGAAAGTACGACACCATACACGCCGGCAAAAATTAATCCCGCGACCGATTCCTGGCCGTGATGCGAATGGCTTGCCCCGAAAATAATTCCCAGCACAATAGCTGCCGGCCAAAACGAAATAGCCTCCGTCAGCGACACCAGCGCGTAGCCGCGAAAAAGCGTCTCCTCTCCCAGCGCAACAACGAAAAACAGAGTCGCATACACCAGCGCATAACCTGCCAGCGCCTCGCCATGCGTGACGGCTTTTCCGAAGAAATACATCCCACTCAGCCGCAACGCCACGAGCAGCGCCGTAAGCGCCACCAATCCGCACGCAACACCGCTCCCAAATCTTTTCCCGCATGGACTCTTGCCCAGCCCGTAGTAGCCGAACGCCCGATGGTCCAGTCGAGCCATGATCGCCGTCGCGGCAAACGCAGCGACTACAACCACCGCGTTGCCGAACAGCGCTGACCAATAAAGCGCGCGCAGCCGAGCGCTAATCGAAGAAGTAAGAAAACCCAGAATTTTCAGAAACGCGAAAACGATCGCCGCAAAAAGCGCGAACCGCCCCGCCGCAAGCAGCCGCTCCTGCAAAGATCGAGGGCCGTCTGCTCCGCTGCCATCTCCCGGAAATGGATTGTGCGATTCCGCCATCGTCCCGCCCTGCCGAATGGTCGCGGCATCTTAAGTCACAAACAGTCACCACGGAAAGCCGATTCGAGAATCCTTCACTCGCATTGCCTCTGGAACGACTCTCAGTGGCGCGGCAAGCCGTGAGTTCGATACAATGTCCGTTTGGCCGCTGTGGCGAAGTTTTCTCCGTGCGTCGCAATGGCTAGCCGGCTGCCGTTCTCCAAGGAGACATTGAATGCCATCTTTCCCCGGGGTCGATTTCCTCGACTTCGATTCCCTGCTCAGCGACGAGGAAAAACTCGCCCGCCAGACCACTCGCCAGTTCGTTGATGACGCCATCATGCCCATCATCGAGCAGTACAATCGCGAAGGAAAATTTCCCGTGCAACTCGTCCCGCAAATGGCCGAGCTTGGTCTTTTCGGCGCGAGCCTGAAAGGCTACGGCTGCGCCGGAATGTCCAACGTCGAATACGGCCTCGTCACTCAGGAGCTCGAACGCGGCGATTCCGGCCTGCGCAGCTTTGTCTCGGTCCAGTCGGCTCTCGTAATGTATCCAATCCACGCCTTCGGCTCCGACTCGCAGAAAGACAAATGGCTCCCGCTCTTGCAACAGGGGAAAGCAATCGGCTGCTTCGGCCTCACCGAACCTCAATTCGGCTCAAATCCGGGCGGCATGCTCGCGCGGGCCGTAAAAAAAGGCGATAGCTACATCCTGAACGGCGAAAAAATGTGGATCACCAACGGCTCCATCTCAGACGTCGCCGTCATCTGGGCCAAAACCGAAGACGACAAGATTCGCGGTTTCCTCGTTGAAAAAGGCACGCCCGGATTCAAAGCTTGGGACGTCCACGGAAAATATTCGCTGCGCGCTTCGGTCACTTCCGGCCTGGCGATGACCGATTGCAAAATCCCCGCCGAAAATCTGCTCCCCGGCGTCGAAGGTCTGAAAGGCCCGCTTTCCTGCCTGAATCAGGCCCGCTACGGCATCGGCTGGGGCGCCATCGGCGCGGCCATGGCCTGTTACGACACCGCGCTCTCCTACGCCAAGCAGCGCAAACAATTCGACAACAAGCCCATCGCCTCGCACCAACTCGTCCAGGAAAAACTCGTCTGGATGATTACCGAGATCACCAAAGCCCAGTTCCTCGCCCTGCAGGTCGGAAGACTCAAAGATAAAGGCCGCGTTCACCCCTCCCACATTTCCATGATGAAAATGAATAACGTGTGGGTCGCGCGCGAATCCGCCAGCCGCGCTCGCGAAATTCTTGGCGCGAACGGCATCGTGGACGACTACTGCGTCATGCGCCACATGAACAACATCGAATCCGTCTACACCTACGAAGGCACGCACGACATCCACAAGCTCATCATCGGCGAACGCATCACCGGAATCTCCGCCTTCTGATGAGCGCTCCAAATAAATTGCGCCCGGTCATCGCGCTTCTCTGCTCCATTCTGCTGGTTGCATCTGCGGGGAAAGGCCAAAGCGCGCCAGAGCCTTCTTCAAAACCAAAGATTCGCGCCATTACGGCCTTCGTTCACCTCGATCGCGGCCACTACCAAGATCAGATTCAGGACGCCCTGAAATTTCTGCGCGGCGCCAAGGCCGCCTACGAAAAATCCGGATACGAAGTCCAAACCATTCGCATCACCACGCAGTCCTTCCCCGAATACACACGCGGCCTTTCCGAAGAACAAACCCTCGCATTCTTCCGCGAATACGACGCGCTAGCCGTGAAAGAAGGTTTCGACGCATCCATCGGCCCTGCCATGATGAAGGACACCGACGATCCGCGCGAAGCGGAGCTTCTCGGAAAAATCCTCGCCAATGCAAAAACTTTGGAAGGCTCCATCTTCATCGGCGGCGAAGACGGAATTCACTGGAAGTCCATTCAAGCTGCAGCCGGTGTGATGAAATATCTCGAAGCCAACACCCTGCACAGCCAGGGCAACTTCAGCTTCACCACCTCATCTTTCGTCCCTGATGGCACTCCGTTTTATCCCGCTTCGTATCTCGCCAGCGAAGGTAAGCGCTTCGCCATCGGCTTGCAGTCCGCCAATGTCGTGGCCGACGCTCTCGCCTCTTCGAAGTCTCCCGAGCTTGCAGAGGAGCACTTGAAAGCTTCTTTAACCACCTACGCCCAACAAGTCGAAAAGACCGCAAAGGAAATCAGCCGCAGCACTGGCTGGAGGTACGGTGGAATCGACCTTTCCCCCGCGGGCTTGAAAGATGTCTCCATCGGCCGCGCAATCGAGAATTTTCTCGGAGCGCCCGTGGGCTCCAGTGGAACGCTCACCACCGCTGCATTGATCACTCGCGCGCTCAAATCCGTCCCCGTCACACAAGCCGGCTATTCCGGCCTGATGCTGCCAATCCTGGAGGACTCCGTCCTCTCGCAGCGCTGGACCGAAGGACGCCTCTCCCTCGATGCCATGCTCTCCTATTCCGCAGTCTGCGGTACCGGGCTCGACGTCATTCCACTCCCCGGCGACGTCTCAATCGATCAGCTCGCCGCAATTCTTGGTGACGTCGCCAGCCTTTCCGTGAAATGGCATAAGCCCCTTTCGGCCCGCTTATTGCCCGTCGCGGGAAAGAGAGCAGGCGATCAAACAGAATTCGACGATCCCTTCCTTGTAAACGCCAAAATTCAGCCGCTTCCATAATGCCGGGAGAAATCATTTTCGAGACAGCGCCTTGTTTGAAAACCCGCTAATTGGATTATGATAGGCCCCCGGGCGCGCCCGGGGCGGATGTCCCCGCCGCTCGGATCCACACTCGTCACTCAGGAGCACGAATGGAGAAAGCACTCAGTCTGGAATTTTTGCGCGTCGTCGAGCAGGCCGCTATCGCCTCGGCGCACACCATGGGACTAGGAGACCGCCACAAGTCCGATCAGATGGCCGTCGAAGCCATGCGCTCGGAAATGGATTCGGTCGGCATGGACGGCACCATCGTCATCGGCGAAGGCGAGCGCGACGAGGCCCCTATGCTCTTCATCGGCGAAAAAGTCGGCGCCGCCGTGCGCGATAAAAACCGCACATTTCCCGCAGTGGATATCGCCGTCGATCCTCTCGAGGGCACCAACCTCTGCGCCACTGGTGAGCCGAACGCCATCGTGGTTCTCGCCGCCAGCGAACGCGGCGGATTGCTACATGCCCCCGATCTTTACATGGAAAAACTTATCGTCGGACCGTCGTGCAAAGGCGCTGTCGACCTGGATGCCCCGGTCGCCGACAATCTGAAAGCAATCGCGAAGCGTCTCAACCGTAAAGTGGAAGATCTCGTCATCATCGTTCTCGATCGTCCCCGCCACGAAGAACTGATCAATCAAATTCGCGCCGCCGGCGCGCGCATCAGACTCATCTCCGACGGTGACCTCTCTGCCGGGATCAGCGCCGCTGTGGTCGGCACCGGCGTCCACGCCGTCATGGGCACCGGTGGCGCCCCGGAAGGCGTTCTCACCGCCGCTGCCCTGCGCTGCTTGAACGGTCAAATTCTCGCCCGCCTGGTCGCGTCCAAGCCCGAGCATCACGAGCGCCTCGCCCAAATGGGCATCAAAGACGCCAAACGCATTTACGCCACCGAAGATCTCGCCCCCGGTAAGAAAATCATTTTCGCCTGCACCGGAGTCACTGGCGGCGGCCTGCTCCGCGGCGTGCGCTTCTTCGGCGAAGGCACTCGCACCCATTCCCTGATCCTTACGTATGACGACCGTCAGGTCCGCTTCATCGATACCGTGCACCTGAAAAAAAGCCCGGACGTGAAAGTGGTTTTCTACTAGCTCCGCCACCGGCAAGAATCATGCTTCGCAGGAAACAATTCGCGTTCATAATGCGTAATAAGCTTTGAGCCGCGCGAGGGGAAAACTATGTCCACCGGATCAACACAACCGCCCATGTACCAGCCAGCGCCGCCGCAGCGCAGGAACAACGCCATTTGGTGGATCCTCGGAATCATCGCCGCGGGAATCATCGTCATGTTTCTTTTCGGCGTGACTCTCGCCGGCCTTTTCATCCATCACCTGAAAGTTCGCAACTCCGGCGACAAAGTTGACATCCAAACCGCCCTCGGCGGCATTTCCGTGGACAAAGGCGGCCCTCACATCACCGGCCTGGAAATTTATCCCGGCGCCTCGCCCTCCGATAACAAAGGCGCCAACGTCAACCTCAGCGCAAACGACTCCGCTGTCGGCATCGCCACCGAGCAGTATCAAACCAAGGATCCCATCGACTTCGTGCAAGCGTGGTACAGAAAGCGTCTGGGCCCCGATTTCCGCGTCGAGGCGAACAAGGACGTTCCCGACCACTCGAACGGTCCGGTGAAAATGAATGAAAGTGACGTTGCCTTCGTTGACGACCACCGCAATGGCGTGCGCGTCGTGGCCCTGAAGAAAATCTCCGAAGGCACCCAGATCACATTAGTCCGCATCGGCAAGAAAGAAACGCAGTAGCCTCCAGCCCCTTTCCGAGTCTGTGTCGCAACTCCGATTTTCGTCGGGGCACGACTTTTTACTCTGAGCCTGCGAAGGGTAGTCATACCGACAATGTTGCAAAGATTTTCGTCAGGGCACGACTTCAGTCGTGCCGCAAACGATGCAAAGTCAGTGCGGCTTCAGCCGCTGAGGGACGGAATTTGCGGTTGTGACGCGAACTCTTCCGTTCGGACCGGTCGGAAACCTCGACAAAACAAGGACGGCCCGGCAAATCGCCTCGTGGCGAGCTTGCCGGGCCGTCCTTACCAATTTCAATTTGTGCCGCGCTAAAGTTCCGCGGAGCTAGCGGTGCAACACCGCCGCAGAATGGCCCGCTGGCTGTTGCCGCCGGGGCATATTGTGAGGCAGCCTGTCAGCAGTCTGCGGCGGCAGAGGGCGCACGTTCTGATTCGTGCTCACGTGCTCGCTAATCGCCTGCAACCTCTTCAGGATGCCTTGCCACTGTGTCCAATCGAGTTGCCTTAAGAACGGTCGAAGCCCCTGAATGAACGGGTCCTCGAGTACCGTCTCCCCATTCGTTTCCGGCACGAAGAAGCGGTTTAGCCCGACTCCCAACGCTTCGGCAATTTTCTCAAGCGTGCCGAGGCTGGGCGTCATCTGTCCGCTCTCGATTCGCGACAAGTACGAACGCGAGACGCGCGAGCGTGCTTGTAGCTGGCTTTGCGTCATGCCACGCGACTCCCGCAACTGTCGAATACGCTGGCCGATGTTCTCCACAGTTTCGCGATTCGGCCAGTTCTCGAACAGTTGACGGTCGTCCCCCGGCAAATCTTGAGGTGACGGCGTCGGTATGACGAACGACACCTTGGGGGGCAGCATGCGCAAGCACCGGCGACAATTGTCAGTGCGTGTGCGGTATTGAACCAATCCACAGACTTGACAGCGAATTACTTCACGGTCGAGATCCATGCTTGTTGCTGTGTTTTCTTTTTCCGCCACCGGTTCTCCTCGCAGACTATTCCGGCGATGCGAAGAAGAGGGCTCTTTTGACAGGGGGAAGGCAGGGACGGCGCGCGAGTGATTGTCGCCAGGGTGCCATTTCTTGTCAAGTGTTATTTCGCTTGCCCGAACTGCCAACTTGGAAGCCATCGTCTTGCTCCTTACAAACTAAGCTGCTTGCCCCCGCCTGCGCCGTCGATAAGATTCGTTTTATCTTTCGCCTGACGCTTATAGTCTGCTATCGATCTGAACACATCGTCGCGCTGCGTCATTCGGTGACGCTTTTTGACTTACATTTCCATCTCTTGCACTTGGAGTTCCGAAAAGGTTTTCCTTTTCTTTTTTCCACAATGAATCACCCGGCTTCGTTGTAAGCGTCTTGCTCGTCGCTAGATACGTTATTTCTTCGCCTTCCCTGCTGCCGCAGCGCCCCCGAGCCGCATCGATTGCACTGTCTCAATGTGGACGGGTGCCGTCTCATCTAGTACACCGCTGTCTCATTCTAAGACGCTTCATATTTCCGAAGTTGCGGCCCGACTCGACGTTGATCAGCCTCGCTCGGATGCTTCGGCCCACTTGCGCCAATATGGCGCTTGGCGTCACTTCTACCGGCTTCTAACATGACAGTGGATGAGCAAACGCTTGAGCCGCGATTCTCTACCAACCGCTGCGATTCTTTCCTGGTTGCACGGGCGCCAGGAGGAAATGGCCGCATTTCTGGCCGAGCTTGTTGCCATACCCACTGAGAATCCGCCAGGAACAGCTTACCGGGCCTGCTCAGACCTGCTTGAAAGCCGCATCGGTCAATTGAATCTCGACTGCGAGCGATTTGTGCCAGTCGGCCTGGAAATGGAGAACGGCCAGCCTCCAGTCAGTCTACTGGCCAGCTTCGGAAGCGGGGAGCGTTCGCTTTACTTCCACGGCCATTACGATGTGGTTCCGGCTCAGTCTGCAGATCAATTCCATCCATTTCGCAAAGAGCATTTCTTATTTGGGCGTGGCGCGTGCGATATGAAGGGTGGGATCGTCGCCATGCTCTACGCCCTTCTCGCGATAAGAGAATGCGGCCGGAAGTTAAATGGCAAGGTCGGCCTGATGCTGGTCCCTGATGAAGAGACCGGGGGCAAGCGCGGCTCAGCATGGCTTGCCGGCGAAGGATTGCTCGGCCGAAACGGCATCGGAATGTTGCTGGCGGAGCCGACCAGCGGTGTGGTGTGGAACGCGAATCGGGGCGCGATTTCGCTGCGCGTTCGAATCTTTGGAAAGTCAGCGCATGTCGGATTGCAGCATCAAGGAGCAAACGCGTTCGAACGTATGCTCCGCGTCGTCGAGCGGCTGGAACAATTGAAACGCGAGGTAGAACAGCGCAGAACGCGATGCAAAGTCGGAGCGGAACAAATGCGCAACTCCATCCTGATGCTCGGCGGAATGAGTGGTGGCGGCGCCAACTTCAATGTGGTGCCAGAGAACTGCTGGTTCACCGTTGACCGGCGAATTAATCCGGAGGAAAACCTCGACGAGGAGGAGGCAAAATTACTGGGCGTGCTGGAGCAGTGCAAACGGGACGGCATTCCCCTCGAATGGGAAGTCCTGCAAGAGGGCCGTTCCGCCGAGTGCCCGGAGGGCGAAAGGCTGGGCCAAGCACTCTCCCGCGCTGTGCAAACCGTAACCGGCGAACCGCCTCGCTTTGAAATGTGCCCTGGCCTGCTGGAAACCCGGTTCTATGCAGCAGCCGGAATCCCGGCATACGCCTACGGTCCGGGATTGCTGTCCGTCGCGCACGGTCCCAACGAATACGTTGACCTGCGAAAGATGCTTGATTCCGCAGCGATCTATGCCCTGGCAGCGCTCGGCATGCTAGAGCCCTAACCCCGCTTCCTCATCTGCTTTGAATGGAAATTCAGCGGCCCCGCCATCGCTCTTGCTTTCGGTGTCCTCATCTTGCAGCATTGTCTTTCCTGAGGAGACCATGCCAACCCGAGACGACGCCTGGAAGCTTCTGTGCGAATACACCCAAGGCGAAAGCCTTCGCAAACACGCTCTCGCCGTCGAAGCCTGCACCCGCGCCTACGCCCGAAAACTCGGCGCTGACGAAGATCTCTGGGCCCTCACAGCCCTGCTTCATGATTTCGATTACGAGCGCTTTCCGAACGCCGCTCATCACCCGACGCAAGAACACCCCTACGAAGGCTCGAAAATTCTCCGGGAACGCGGCTACCCGGAAGAAATGATTCACGCCATCCTCGGCCACGCCGATTATTGCGGCGTCGCGCGCGTGTCCCCCCTAGACCGCACGCTTTTCGCCTGCGACGAACTCGCCGGGTTCCTCACCGCTTGCGCCCTCATCAAACCCAGTAAAAGCATCCACGAAGTCGAAGCCGCATCGGTGAAGAAAAAACTGAAAGACAAAGCCTTCGCCCGCGGCGTCAACCGCGACGACGTTTACAAAGGCGCCGAAGAATTAGGTGTCCCGCTCGACGATCACATCGCCTTCTGTATCGAGGCCCTCCGCGGAATCGCACCGCAGCTCGGCCTGAACGGCCCAGCTTAATGCCGCACGCCGACAACGTATCCGGAAATAAAAGCGTCTTCCTCTCCGCCGAATGGCGCGATCTCGTCATGCTGAGCTACGAAGTGAGTCCCCGCCTTTTGCAGCCATACGTTCCACGCGGCACCGAACTCGATTCATTCCAAGGCAAAACATTTGTCAGCCTGGTCGGCTTTCGTTTTCTCAACACCAAGCTCTTCGGAATACTGCCAATCCCCTTTCACACCGATTTCGACGAAGTAAACCTTCGCTTCTACGTTCGCCGTTGCGAAGCGAGAGCAGATAAGCGCGGCGTGGTATTCATCCGCGAAATCGTGCCCAGGCGCGCCATCGCTCTGGTCGCGCGACTCGCTTACCGAGAGAACTACGTCGCTTTACCCATGAAGCACAAACTCGCAATGAACGGCCCGACCGTCGCAGCCGACTATCAATGGAAGCTCAACGGCCAATGGTGCCGCCTGCGCGCACAGGCGGCACAGCCTTCCATCCAACCAGCAGAAGGAAGCCTGGAACAATTCATCACCGAGCATTATTGGGGCTATGCCGCGCAACCCGGTGGCGGCTGCAAGGAATACCAGGTCGTGCATGTACCTTGGCAAGTTTGGACAGCCGCCGATGCCGGCTTTGAGGGGGATTGCGAAGCTCTCTATAGCGCGGATTTCTCGCGAATTCTCAACTGTCAGCCCGATTCCGCATTCATTGCAGACGGTTCCCGAGTCCGTGTATTGACCGGAAGCCACATCTCATAAACGCTCGGGACCAGCCCGTCTCGTGTTCACCACTCCTAGGGCGGAAGTTCACAACGGCCGCTCCGCGCGTTCCACTCGAAACGTGTAGCATCCCGCCGTAGTGCTGCGCACGTGAATGTAGTCAGTGTCTGTGTGCGCAAAAAGCTTCTGAATCCCCACGTCCACTTTGCCATCCACCACGTATTCCTGCGCCAAGAGCCGTGCGCCCCGAGCGTACGCGTTCAGCGTTCGTGGACTGTTTCGAAGCTCCGTAGGAAACCCTCCGTCTTCTGGGTACCGCTCGCACTCTTCCGCATGCACGTAAACCGGCCCGGGCAAAGGCCGTGTCTCAATGCCCTCGAAAGCGTCGTGAGTGAAAAGCGTCCACTGCTCTCCCGCAGAAATCATGCGTAGGCAATGCCTGCACGGCGCGCCGCCTGTAGCGACCTCTGTATACGCCGGAAAACCATAGCGCGGATCTTTCATCGTCTTTCGCACCGACTCCGCAATATCGGTCGAAATAGCAATCACGCGTATCGGAATCATTTGCCCTCCTCAAAACTTTCCTCGTCTCCCATACAGTCTCTTCAATTTCGCGAGTTGAAACTATCCGCTTCTTGCGCCCGAACTTTCGCCAGCCGTTTCTTATAGCTTCAAAAATTTGTCGCGCCGACCGTCTGTGTTAGAATCCGCCATCCATGGACCGTGCCGGAAAACTTCTTGGCGGTGTGCTGCGGCGACTCGACCGCCCCGAAGCAGCTCTCGCTTGGCTCACCGGCGCTTGGCCGAAGGTCGTAGGAAAGATTCTCGCGGCGCACACCAAGCCCATCAGCTGCCAAGCCGGCCGCCTCGAAATCGTGGCCGATGGCAAAGCCTGGCAGAAACAACTCGAATCCATGAAAAAAGAATTTTGCGAGCGTGTCAATCAGGCCTGGGGCGGAAATCTCGTCCGCGAAGTAAAATTCATCGCCAAGCCCGGCCCCAAGCGCGTCTCCCGCGAAATGGACAACGAGCACACACCGTTCATCCGCAGCCGCAAAGGCAATTGATCTTTTTAGCGTCGAACCCGAGAGGTCGCCAACCAGATGACCATCAGCCGCGAAGACGTTTTGCGCGTGGCAGAACTCGCTCACCTCGAGTTGACGCCCGATGAAGCCGAAATGTACCAAGGCCAGCTCGACGAAATCCTGAACTACATCGGAAAGCTCCAGCAGCTCGACGTCACGAACGTTGAACCGATGACCCAAATGTCTTTCGCGTCCGGAGAAAAGACCGCCGCTCCCTCCGGGTCGGACCGAGAGCCCGGCACTCCGCTACGCGACGACACCGTCCGCCCCTGCACCGTCGCCGATGCAGTCCTAAGCCAGGCTCCCGACGCCGTAAAACCCTTTTTTCGCGTCCCCAAGGTAATAGAAAGATGAGCGCGACGGCGCCATGGACCGTCGCCGGCATCCAGACCGCTCTGCATGCAAAGAAGATTTCCGCCCGCGAACTCGCCTCCGAGTTTTACGCGAATATTGATCGGCAAAACCCCGTCCTGAACGCCTACCTGACCCTTTCGCCCGACCGCGCCTATGCCCAGGCTGATCGCGTGGATGCAGCCATAGCTCGCGGTGATACTCTGCCTCCACTCGCTGGCGTTCCAATCGCCGTCAAGGACGTAATCAGCACTTCCGGCATTCGCACCACCTGCGGATCGAAGATCCTGGAGTCCTACGTTCCCCCCTATGACGCGACCGCCGTTGCGCGCTTGGAGAAAGCCGGTGCCGTTATCCTGGGAAAAACCAACTGCGACGAGTTCGCCATGGGCAGCTCCAATGAGAACTCTGCATACGGTCCCGTACGGAACCCCGTGGCCCCTGATCGCGTCCCGGGCGGCTCCAGCGGCGGTTCCGCTGCCGCCGCAGCTGCAGGCCTAGCAGTAGTCGCTCTGGGAACCGATACGGGAGGCTCGATTCGCCAGCCTGGATCCTTTTGTGGACTGCCCGCCATGATGCCGACATACGGACGCGTATCCCGCTACGGCCTAATCGCCTTCGCCTCGTCTCTCGATCGCATTGGCCCTTTCGCAGAAAATATCGCTGACGCAGCCATCGCCATGTCCGTGATTGCCGGTCATGACGAAAACGACTCCACTTCCGCAGCCGTTCCCGTTCCTGACTATTCCGCCGAAATCGAAAAACCGGTCCAAGGCCTCCGCATCGGCGTTCCCGAAGACTACTTCGCCGAAGGAATCGACACCGAAGTGAAGGACAAAGTCCTTGCCGCCATCGCCTTAATGGAGAAACTCGGCTGCCGCCGCATCCCGCTCAAAATGCCGCATACCGAATACGCGATCGCCACCTATTACATTGTCGCCACCGCCGAAGCCAGCTCGAACCTAGCACGATACGATGGCGTACGGTTCGGTCTGCGTGTCCCCGGCGCCACACTCCTCGACATGTACCGTAAGACACGAGAACGCGGTTTCGGCCCTGAAGTAAAGCGCCGCATCATGCTGGGTACCTACGTTCTTTCGTCAGGTTATTACGACGCATACTATCTGCGCGCGCAGAAGGTGCGCTCATTGGTCGCGCGGGATTTTTCGGAAGCTTTCCAGAAGGTGGACGCCATTCTGACCCCAACCTCACCGACCCCGGCGTTCAAACTGGGTGAGAAAACCTCTGACCCGCTCCAGATGTATCTAGCTGATATATATACAGTTACAGGAAGTCTCGCTGGCATTCCCGGCATTTCAGTTCCCTGCGGAAAAACAAAAGCCCAGCTCCCAGTTGGCCTGCAGATCTTGGGCTCGCACTTTCAAGAATCTCGAATCCTTCAACTCGCCCGCGCTTTCGAAAAGGAGGGAGGCTTCGTAATTTGACTGAGACGCGCACGAGAAAGCTTAGCCCCTCTTCTTGACCTCCTGCGGATATCGCGGCGCCGCTTCATGGCGATCGCAAAATCTGAGAAAACTTCCTGCGCAAATTCCCCTGCACGGAAAGATCGACGTCCGCCAAAGTTGCTGCTTACGTGACCGCGCGGAGCAAATTGCGCCACGCGAAACAAATCCGTGAAGTGGTAGAAACATTTCCTCGGTACACTTTACTTTCCATTTTTGGAGAAACACTCTGCCCTCAGCGTGTTTCTCCTGGATTTCGCATAATTGACGCAAATTGCAGAATGCAGACGGGTTCACGCCCTTTTCGTAGCCCGGCAGTTTGCTCTGAATAGAACGGAAGGACTATTGCTAGCGGAATTGGTGACATCTATTCTGTCCCTGCATCAAAGCATGAGAGGGCGCGCATGGTACGCATCAAATCGAGTCAAAAGATCTTCACCGAAACCGAAGTATCTACCCTGACGGGCATATGCTTGGACCATCTTCGGGGTGTCGCGCGCAATAAGCATTTGGGTACCATCGCCCGCGCCGCGGAAGCTGCCGGCGCCGAAGCCGAAAAGTGGTTGTTCACCAATTCCGATTTGATGATTCTCGCGGTTCTTCACCCTCGCTGCGATCACTAACCGTCGCGTAATAGACCCTCTCCGAGAGCCCCCAAAGAAAACAGCCTATTCGCCTTGCCTTCATACTTGATGCAAGTGATTGCCGCCTGCCCAGCACAGAGATTATCCTAATGACTGTTCAACTCCCCGCCCGCACCAGGCATCCTAGTAAACCGGGGGAACGCCAGAGTAATGCTAGAGCGACGTCAAAATAGGGATCGACGTTTTTGGCGATGGGGGCGAACCCTCATCCTCGGGGTTGCGGTCGCCTTCCTGGCACTCGCTGCTCCCGCTCCTGCCTTGGCGTTCCAATCCTCAACTCCGAATCAATCGTCGTCGTCTGATCAGTCGCCGGCTGATTCAGCGTCTTCCTCCGCGCCAACGCTGCCCCGCGGAAAAAAACTCATACTCCGCGATGGCACCTTTCAACTTGTTCGGGAATATAACGTCGACGGTGACAGAGTCCGTTACTACAGCATCGAGCAATCTCAGTGGGAGGAAATGCCGGAATCGCTCGTCGACTGGGACGCCACGCACAAAGTGGAAGCCGCGGAGGCAAAACGCGACGCGGACGTGATCGCCAAAGTGCACGCTCGTGAATCTGGGCGCACGGCCCAAGCGCTGGACATCGACGCAAGCCTCGAAGTCGCTCCGGGAGTCTTTCTGCCTCCCGGCGAAGGTCTCTTCGAATTCGATGGCAAAGGAGTCTTTAAAATTCCCCAAGCTCCCGCGGACATCAAATTCAGCAAAACGCAGCTGTTGAAGCAGGTCCTGATTCCGATTCCGATCGTTCCAACAAGGCATACCGTTTCGCTAATCGGCCCGCGCGCGAAGCTCCGTATCAAAGCCGGCCAGACGGAGTTTTACATGCGTACCGCCGACGGCCGGGAACCCGAACTCGAACTGCTTCGAGCGAAAGTAAAAGGAGACTCGCGCTACCTCGAAAATCTCGATCAACTCTTCAAGGAGCAAGGAACTACCGGAAAGACCACTTTGCTGATGCAGCGTTGGCTGATCGCGCCGGGCGTTTATAGATTCACGTTAGAACAGCACATTGACCCGGGCGAATACGCTCTTGCGGAAATCGTCCAAGGCGGCGGAACGAATCTCTATTTTTGGGATTTCGGAATGGACCCACTGCCCGCTGCAGCGAAGTCGAATCAATAACTGTCTTTTGTCTTATTTCGCGACCACCGGATCCGCCTGCAGAAGTCGCGCCAGCAAAGTAGCCAGCGTCGCTACGTGAAACGGTTTATGCAGCACCGAGGCGCCTTTTTCTTGAAAGTGCGCCATCTGCGCCGGATCCAGCAACGCGCCGGTCATAAAAACAAATCGCGGAGTTGCACCTTTTGCCTGCGAACGTACCCGCTCGAAGAGTTGTTCTCCATTTAATCCCGGCAAATTAAAATCGCAAAGCACGAATTCGTAATGCTCCGTTGCCAGGTGCGAAAGCGCTTCCTCTGAACTGGCCGCGCCTTCAACGACCATTCCGCGCGCGGCCAGCCCTTCTTGCATGATCTCGCGTATGCTTTCTTCATCATCCACAATAAAGACGGAGTGCCCGCGCAGTTCGGCTGGGCCGGGCGGCGGAGGCACCGCGGCCCGCGGGATGATTGCAGCAGGAGAAACTTCTTCCACCGCCGCTGGAAGCACAACGCGAAAAGTGGTGCCCGCGCCAAGCGACGATTCCACTTCGATCTTCCCGCCGTGTTCCTTCACGATTGCTTGCGAGATTGTAAGTCCAAGCCCGGTCCCGCCGGAGGGACGTCTGGTGGTGAAAAAAGGATCGAATATCTTCCCCAGGTTTTCCGGTGCGATGCCTGGGCCGTCATCCGAAAACGCCAGAGTAATTTTCCCGTCCGCGAATCCTGCCGAAATCCGAAGAGTGCCGCTTTCGCGCACGGCTCCGATTGCCTGCTCGGCGTTCGAGATCAGATTTGAGAATCCCTGCACCAGCAGTTTCGCATCCCCCTCAATGGGAGGCAGATCGCGCGCTCCTTTAAATTGCACGGTGATTTTCTTCTGCTGCAGCGACGTGTGCTGCGAATCCAGCGCCTGTTTCACGATCTGATCGAGATGAACTCTCGCTTGGCGCAGGATCGAGGGGCGCGAGAAAACCAGCAGGTTCTGTACGATGGTCGCAGCGCGCCGCGCTTGTTTCAGCACCGTTTCAATCTGGTGGCGCATGGCGTCGTCCACCGCCCGTTCGCGAATCAAATCGCTGATACCCAGAATCGCGGTAAGTGGATTGTTCAACTCATGGGCCACTCCTGTCATCATTTCGCCCATCGCCGCGAGTTTCTCTTTTTGCATCAGCTGTTGTTCGATGGTCTTGGATTCCGTAACGTCCCGCGCCGACGCTACCACGCCGTTGATTTTCCCGTCCGAATCGTAAAGCGGGCTGGCGCTGGCGCGAAGCATGCGCCAGCTTCCATCCGCATGAAGCGCTCGGTATTCGAATTGGCTGTTTGTACCGTCGCCGGTTGCCACTTTCTGAAAAACTGCCTTGAGCTTCGCCAGATCGTCCGGATGAACTTCCGAGCCAAGCGCCTTTCCCGCGAATTCCTCCGCCGCCCGGCCCAGCACATCCTGCACCAGAGGACTCACAAAGGTGTATTTGCCGTCGAGACTCAGTACCGCAATAATGTCTGGAAAGCTGGCCACCAGGCTGCGAACAAATTCCTGCTCTTTATGGAGGTGCTTTTCCATTTCGAGCCGCTCGCTTACGTCCACCAGCGTCCCTTGAATGCGCAAGACGCGGCCCGCGGCATCTCGAATCACAGCGCAGGAATTAAGACAATGAATGGTCCGGCCGTCCTTGCGCCTCAGAATGATTTTGCGGTCTTTTGCCGCGCCTTTTGCCAGAACCTCGCGAATCAGTGCATCCCGCTCCGTCGGGTCCACGTAGATATCTCGAAGATTGCAAGCCTGCAGGTCCTTCTTGCTCTCGAATCCCAGCATGCGAACCAGCGCCGGATTCGCATCGAGCAGCTTCCCCTCCGGCGTGCTCAAAAAGATTCCTTCGGTAAGGGTCTCGAACAGTTCAGCGAAGCGAACCTCGGATTGCCGTTCCGAAGTAACGTCGCGCGCCCAGCCGGTCACCGAGGTTAACTCGCCGTCCTCGCTGAGCGCCTGCACCCAACAATGAAATTGCCTGGCTTCGCGGTCTTTTCTTAAATTCACCGTCACCGTTCCCGCCCACGTCCCAGCCTTCAACAGCAGCGGAAGCCATCCCTGGAGTTGGGCGTGCGAGGGCACCTCGATGAAATCTGTCAGCAGCCTGCCGATCAAGTCCTGAAAAGAAACACCCAAAAGCTCCGACAAACACCGATTCGCAACCCGTATCTCCCCGTCGAGAGCCAGGGTAAAGACAGCCAGATCCACGTTATCGATGAGGTTGCGGTAATTGCGCTGCGAGCGTGAAATCACTTCGACGAGCTTGTTGTATTCCGCTTCACTGGGGGAAGCGAAGACGGCCCGCTCAGACTGTTTGTCGGTCAACTTTGCAGACATGGCGATTCTTTTGCTGTACTCAGCGGTGACCTGGCTTCAAAACCCGCGACCAAGCCTCTCTAAAGTTTAAAGGCGGGGAGCGTTACGCGGTGAAACAAAACCACGCCCTATGCCAAGTTGCTCAACAGGCGGGAGCTGCCCTGCAGAGTCTGTGTCGCAACTCCGATTTTCGTAAGGGCACGACTTTTCCCCCTGAGCCTGCGAAGGGTAGTCGTGCCATAAGTAATGCGAAGATTCTCGTCAGGGCACGACTTTAGTCGTGCCGTAAATGGTGCAAGATCATTGCGGCTTTAGCCGCTGAGGGACGGAATTTTCGGTTGTGACACAAACTCTGTAGCGCTGAAGTGCGGATCGAACTTTCCGTTTCCATGAAGGCAATACCAGTCACCCTCGAGCACAAAAAAAAGGGCGTCCCGGCTTGAGCCGGGACGCCCCGAGTAAACAACAACGGAAGACTAACTCTCGGCCACGGCGTCGGTATCCTTGCGCAGGAAATCGAGCGCTGCCGCTTCTTCCGGCGTGAGTTCCGGCTCCATCTGCTGAATCTCTTCCTTCGGAATCTCCGTAAGCAGCTGGATATTCCGGTAGCGATCCAGACCCGTGCCGGCAGGAATGAGCCGGCCCATGATGACGTTTTCCTTCAAGCCGCGCAGGTAATCGACCTTTCCGGAAATCGCCGCTTCGGTAAGGACGCGGGTGGTCTCCTGGAAGCTCGCCGCGGAGATAAAGGAATCGGTCGAAAGCGACGCCTTGGTGATTCCAAGGAGCAGCGGACGGCCCGTTGCCGGACGTCCTCCGTCGTGGATGATCCGGTCGTTCTCTTCGCGGAAGCGGAACTTGTCCACTTGCTCTTCCAGAAGGAACGTCGTATCGCCCACATCCTCAACCTTCACCCAGCGCATCATCTGACGAACGATTGTCTCGATGTGCTTGTCGTTAATGTTCACGCCCTGCAGCCGGTACACTTCCTGGATCGAGTTCACCAGGTATGCCTGCGTGTACTTTTCTCCGAGGACGGCGAGAATATCGTGCGGGTTCAGCGGCCCGTCAATCAACGGCTCGCCGGCCCGAACGTGTTCGCCTTCCTGCACGTTGATGTGCACGCCGCGCGAAACGGAGTATTCTTTCACTGTTCGCCCGTCTTCGCTCTCGACGAAGATCTTGCGCTGTCCCTTAACGATGTCGCCGTACTTCACGATGCCGTCGATTTCGCTGATGACCGCGGGATCCTTCGGCTTGCGCGTTTCGAAAAGTTCCACAACGCGCGGGAGACCGCCGGTGATGTCTTTCGTCTTGGTGGTTTCGCGCGGGATCTTCGCCAGAACGTCGCCCGGCTGTACCTCGTCCCCGTCGGCCACCATCAAGTGCGCGCGGGAAGGCATCAGGTACTTTTTGCGGACGCGTCCCTGCGGATCGCGAACGAGAATCGTGGGTTGATGCTTTTCGTCACCCGGAGGAAGCGTGACCACCAGCTGCGACAACCCCGTGACCTCGTCCACCTGTTCTTCGATCGTGATGCCGGGCTGCAAATCCTTGAACTGGATCGACCCGCCCGTTTCCGTCAGGATCGAGAATGTGTACGGATCCCACTCGACCATGGTCTGGCCGAGCGTGACCGGTTGGCCGTCCTCCACCTTGAAGCGCGCGCCATACACCACGTGGTGCCGTTCCTTTTCGCGGTTCTTTTCGTCCACCACCGCGATCAAACCGGAGCGGTTCATCGCCACGATCGTCTTGTTGCGACCCTCCACCACGTTCAAGTCGATGAATTTCACGAAGCCGTTGTTGCGCGCTTCCACCTTCGACTGTTCGGTGACGCGAGTTGCCGTGCCGCCGATGTGGAACGTGCGCATGGTCAGCTGCGTGCCGGGCTCGCCGATGGACTGCGCCGCGATCACTCCCACGGCCTCGCCCATCTCGACGAATCGGCCGGTGGCCAGGTTTCTGCCGTAGCACCGGGCGCAAACTCCGCGGCGTGATTCGCACGTCAACACCGAGCGAATTTTCACGCGCTCGATGCCTGCCGCCTGAATCGCGTTGGCCAGCTCCTCGGTAATTTCCTGGTTGATCTCGACGATCACGCTGCCTTCGTAGTCCTTAATTTTCTCCAGCGATACGCGGCCGATAACGCGGTCGCGCAACGATTCCACTTCGACTCCGGCTTCGAGAATCGGCTCCACATAAATCCCATCAGCCGTGCCGCAATCGAATTCGTTGATGATCACGTCCTGCGCCACGTCCACCAGACGCCGCGTCAGGTAACCGGAATCGGCAGTCTTAAGCGCCGTATCGGCCAAGCCCTTGCGAGCGCCGTGCGTGGAAATGAAGTACTGCAGCACGGTGAGGCCTTCGCGGAAGTTCGATGTAATCGGAGTCTCGATGACTTCGCCCGAGGGCTTGGCCATCAAGCCGCGCATTCCGGAAAGCTGGCGGATTTGCTGTTTCGAACCGCGCGCTCCGGAATCGGCCATCACGTACACTGGATTGATCACGCCCTGTTTGTCCTGCTCTTCCAGGGCCTTGAACATTTCGTCCGCGACCTTTTCTGTCACGTCCGACCAGATGGCGATCACTTTATTGTATCGTTCGCCATTGGTGATTGCGCCGTCCAGATATTGCTGCTGCACTTTCACCACTTCGTGTTCCGCGGTATCCACCAACTTGAATTTCACGCTGGGGATAACCATGTCACTGATGCCGATGGAGACGCCGGACTTCGTCGCGTACAGGAAGCCGAGTTCCTTTAATTTATCGAGCATCACCACGGTTTTCTCGAGCCCGAACCGCAGGTAGCAATACTGCACCACTGCCTGCACGCCCTTCTTCTTCAGCAAGCCGTTGATGAAAGGCATCTCGCTGGGCAAATGATCGTTGAAGATCACGCGCCCCACGGTCGTGTGCAGGAACTGGCGGGTTAGATTGATCGGTTCAGTATGCGAAACGTCCTGATCGTCGTACGCATTGGTAAGGTCAATCACCTCGCCGGTGTAGCGCATACGAATCGGAGTCAGCAGTTCCACTTCGCCTGCTTCCAGCGCCATCACGCACTCATCGCTGGAACCAAACGCGCGCCCTTCGCCCTTCGCCTTCGGCTTGGCTTTGGTCATGTAATAAATGCCCAGCACCATGTCCTGCGTCGGAACGGCGAGAGGATATCCGTTGGCTGGCGACAAAATATTGTGCGAGCTGAGCATCAGCACCGAAGCTTCCACCTGCGCTTCAGGCGAAAGCGGAATGTGTACCGCCATCTGGTCGCCGTCGAAGTCCGCGTTGAACGCGGTGCAAACCAGCGGATGGATGCGGATTGCTTTTCCTTCCACCAGCACAGGTTCGAACGCCTGAATGCCCAGACGGTGAAGCGTAGGAGCGCGGTTCAACAGCACCGGGTGCTCGCGAATCACGTCCTCGAGAATGTCCCACACGATCGCTTCCTGCGCCTCCACCAGCTCTTTCGCCTGCTTAATGGTGGTGCAATGCCCCGCCGCTTCCAGCTTGTGATAGATGAACGGCTTGAAAAGTTCCAGCGCCATCTTCTTCGGCAGACCGCACTGATGCAGCTTCAACTCCGGCCCGACCACGATGACCGAACGTCCGGAGTAGTCCACGCGCTTGCCCAGCAAGTTCTGGCGGAAGCGTCCCTGCTTGCCCTTGAGCGTATCGGAAAGCGACTTGAGCGGCCGGTTGTTCGTTCCGCGCAAGACGCGTCCGCGGCGCCCATTGTCAAACAGCGCGTCCACCGCTTCCTGCAACATGCGCTTCTCGTTGCGCACGATTACGTCCGGCGCATGCAGTTCCATCAACTTCTTCAATCGGTTGTTGCGGTTGATCACGCGGCGATACAGATCGTTCAAATCCGACGTCGCGAACCGCCCGCCATCCAGAGGTACCAGCGGCCGCAATTCGGGCGGAAGCACCGGAATCACATCCAGAATCATCCACTCCGGCTTGTTTCCGCTCTTGCGGAATGCTTCCAAGACCTTCAGCCGCTTGGCGAACTTGATTCGCTTCTGCAGGCTCGGGTCCACCTTCATTTTTTCGCGAAGCTCTTCGGACAGCTTCTCCACTTCCACGCTACGCAAAAGTTCCTTGATGGCCTCAGCGCCCATGCCTGCGCGGAATTTTCCGGGATTTTCCTTCTGCAGTTCGCGGAGTTTTTCCTCCGGCAGAATGTCCTTCTGCTTCAGCGACGGCACCTCGCCTGGATCGAGGCAAACAAACGTCTCGAAGTACAGGATGTGCTCGAGGTCGCGCATGGTGATGTCCAGCAAGTAGCCGATGCGGCTCGGCAAACCCTTGAAGAACCACACATGCGAACACGGGGAAGCCAGCTCGATGTGCCCCAGGCGTTCCCTGCGAACTTTGCTGAGCGTCACCTCCACTCCGCACTTGTCGCAAATAACGCCGCGGTGCTTCATGCGCTTGTACTTGCCGCACAGGCACTCCCAGTCGGTCACCGGGCCGAAGATCTTGGCGCAGAACAGGCCGTCGCGCTCCGGTTTGAAGGTTCTGTAGTTAATGGTTTCCGGCTTGGTCACTTCACCGTGGGACCACGAACGTATTTTTTCCGGACTCGCCAGGCTGATGCGAATGGAATCAAAATCTGCAATCTGGCTGGCACGGTCGTACGGGCTAGAACGATACAAGGGCAGATCCTCCTCTCCGGCACGCCGGAGCAAAAACCAGTTAGGAATCTGTAAGCGCCGCCCCGCTGATTTGGGGCGGCGCGATAATTAATCCGCCGCTTCGGCTTTTTCCAACTGCGGCTTCTGGCGCTTCATCAATTCGATGTCCAGGCACAGCGACTGCAATTCGCGCACCAGCACGTTGAACGATTCAGGCACTCCCGGCTCGATTCCCGGCTCGCCCTTCACGATCGCCTCGTAAATCTTTGCGCGGCCATAGACATCGTCAGATTTCGCGGTGAGCAGCTCCTGGAGAATGTGCGCCGCGCCGTACGCTTCCAGCGCCCACACTTCCATTTCTCCGAATCGCTGTCCGCCGAACTGCGCCTTGCCACCGAGCGGCTGTTGCGTGATCAGTGAGTACGGTCCGATGGAGCGAGCGTGAATCTTGTCGTCCACCAAATGCGAAAGCTTGAGCATATAGATGTAACCGACGGTAACTTCCTGCGCGAAAACGTCGCCCGTCATTCCGTCGTACAGCGGAATTTTCCCGGTCTGCGGAAGCTGGGTGAATTCCAGCAAGTGGCGTATGTCGTGTTCGCGAGCGCCGTCAAACACCGGCGTTGCGAATGGCACGCCTTCGCGGAAGCTGTGGGCCAAGTCCAGGATTGCATCATCATCCAGGTCAGCGATGGTCTTCCACACCGACGTCGGTCCGAATGCATCCTTGAACCATTTGCGCACGCCTTCCGCCCGCGTTTCCTTGTCGAGCAGCTTCGCCACCTGCGCGCCAAGCTCTTTCGAAGCCCAGCCCAGATGCGTCTCGAGAATCTGTCCGACGTTCATACGCGAAGGAACGCCCAGCGGGTTCAGCACGATCTCCACCGGCGTGCCATCCGGCATGTACGGCATATCTTCTTTCGGAACGATGCGCGCGATCACGCCCTTGTTCCCGTGCCGACCCGCCATCTTGTCGCCCACGGAAAGCTTGCGCTTCATCGCGATGTATGCCTTCACCAGCTTAATCACTCCGGGCGGCAATTCGTCGCCCTTCTTCAGTTTGCCGATGCGCTCGTCCGTAATTTTCCGCAGCACGTCGATCTGTCGCGAGGTCATTTCCTCGATCTCGTCGATTTTCTCGATGAGCAGCGGATCTTTATCGTTCAACCGCAGGCGCTTCAGGTTGCGCGTGGTGATCTTTTCCAAAATGTCCCGCGTCAACTCTGTGCCCTTGGTCAGCAACCGCTTGTTCGTGCGCTCGTCGTGCAGGTCCGCGGTCAATGACTGTCCGCCGAGCAAGTCGTTCAAGCGCTTCAAACGCTCGTCGGTCAGAATGCGGATTTCGTCGGCGAGGTTCTTTTCGAGTTTTGCAATCTGCGTGCCTTCGATGGCCTTGTGGCGTTCGTCCTTCTCCGCGCCTTTGCGGCAGAAGATCTTCACGTCCACAATCGTGCCTTCGATTCCCGGCGGGCAATAGAGAGAAGCATCGCGAACGTCTCCGGCCTTCTCGCCGAAAATCGCGCGCAGCAGTTTCTCTTCCGGAGTCAGCGTGGTCTCGCCCTTCGGCGTCACCTTGCCGACCAGAATGTCGCCCGGCTTCACTGTTGCTCCGATTCGAATCACGCCGCTTTCATCCAGGTTGCGAAGGAAGCTCTCGTTAATGTTGGGAATGTCCCGCGTGATTTCCTCGGGACCGAGCTTCGTATCGCGCGCTTCGATTTCGTATTCCTCGATGTGAATCGAAGTGTAGTAATCCTCTTCTACCAGCTTTTCGCTCACCAAAATCGCGTCTTCAAAGTTGTATCCGCGCCACGGAAGGAACGCGACCAGGACGTTGCGTCCCAGTGCGAGTTCGCCGCGATCCGTGCAAGGACCGTCGGCCAACACTTGACCCTGCTTCACGCGGTCGCCCGCCCGAACCATCGGCTTCTGGCTGATGCATGTGTTCTGGTTCGAGCGCTTGAACTTCGTCAGCAGGTAAATGTCGGAACCAACTTCACGGCTCAGCACTCCGGACTGGTCTGACTCCACGCGCACGATCACGCGCTCGGAGTCCACCTGGTCCACGATGCCGTCTCTGCGGCAAACGATCACAGCGCCCGAATCCCGCGCTGTCACCCGTTCCATGCCCGTGCCGACCAGCGGCGCATCGCCGCGAATCAGCGGCACAGCCTGGCGTTGCATGTTCGAACCCATCAAAGCGCGGTTCGCGTCGTCGTTCTCGAGGAATGGAATCAAGCTCGCCGCCACCGAAACAAGCTGCTTCGGTGAAACGTCGATGTAATCCACCTCATCGCGGCTCTTCAGAACGAAGTTGCCCGCCTGCCGGCAGTTGACCAGCTCCGTCGTGATTTTTCCCTTATCGTCCAGCGAAGCGTTCGCCTGCGCCACCACGTAGCGGTCTTCTTCCCACGCCGAAAGGTAGAAGCAATGCGGCTCCACAACCACGCGCCGCCGCTTCAGCTCTTCGTTGGTATCTTCAACTTTTTCTTTTTCCACCACTTCGCCGGCCTTGAATTCGCTGTCGCCGGAATTGATGATTTGAACGAAGTCGATCACGCGGCCGCCGCGCACTTTGCGGTACGGCGATTCGATGAAGCCAAACTCGTTGATCCGCGCGTAGGAAGAAAGCGAGCTGATCAAACCGATGTTCGGCCCTTCCGGCGTCTCAATCGGACAAATTCGTCCGTAGTGCGTCGGATGCACGTCGCGCACCTCGAATCCCGCGCGTTCTCGCGAAAGACCACCCGGCCCGAGAGCCGAAAGTCTGCGCTTGTGCGTGATTTCGCTGAGCGGGTTCGTCTGGTCCATGAATTGCGAAAGTTGCGAGCTGCCGAAGAACTCGCGAATCGCCGCCATTACCGGCTTGGCGTTCACCAGATCGTGCGGCATGGCCGTGGACATTTCCTGATACACCGACATCTTTTCCTTGATCGCGCGTTCCATGCGGACCAAGCCGATGCGGAACTGGTTCTCCAGCAGCTCGCCGACCGCGCGTACGCGCCGGTTGCCGAGATGGTCGATGTCGTCCACCGAACCGATGTTCTTTCGCAGCTTCAACAAATACTTGATCGCCGCCACGAAATCCGAGGGGTCCAGCGTGCGCTTGTCCAGCGGAGTTTCCAGACCCAGCTTGATATTGAATTTCAGCCGTCCCACTTTGCTGAAATCGTACTTGCGCGCGTCAAAAAACATTCCGTTGAAAAGCGCCGTCGCGGTTTCCAGCGTCGGAGGATCGCCCGGACGCAGTTTGCGGTAAATTTCAATCAGCGCTTCCTTGGACGAGCGAATCGTGTCCTTCTCCAGAGTTCTGCCAACCACGATGCCTACGTCGTCGCGGTCCGGAAACGCGATATCCACTTCCGTGATTCCCGCTTCGGCAATCGCAGCCCACAGTTCCGGCGTCAGCGGCTTATTGGCTTCCAGCAAAACTTCGCCGGTTTGCCGGTTCACCATCTCGCCCACCGTGATCGCGCCTTCCAAATCGGCCGGGCCGATTTCCACCTGCGTTACCCGCGCCTTGGCCAGCTCCTTGTAAAGTGCTTCGGTGATGCGCTTGTGCGCGCCGATCAGCACTTCGCCCGATTTCCCGTGCTTGATTTCTTTCGAAAGCTTGCGATCGATCAAGCCTTCCGAAACGTTCCAGTAGAGCTCGCCGTCCTTCAGCGAAACGCGCTCCGTCTGGTAGAAAGTCCGCAGAATGTCTTCATTCGACTTCATTCCCAGCGCCCGCAGGAAAATCGAACCTAGGAATTTGCGCTTGCGGTCGATGCGCACGTACAGAATATTCTTGGTGTCGTACTCGAACTCCACCCACGATCCGCGGTAGGGAATAATTTTCCCCAAAAAGTAGCTGCGGTTATTAGCCGTCTCGAAGAAAACTCCCGGCGAACGGTGCAACTGGCTGACGATCACGCGCTCCGTTCCATTGATGATGAACGTTCCGTTCTCCGTCATCAGCGGAATGTCGCCGAAGAAAACTTCCTGCTCTTTAATGTCGCGAATGGACTTCGCGCCCGTGTCCGGATCCTTGTCGTAAATCGTCAGGCGAATCGTCACCTTCAGCGGCGCGGAATACGTCATGCCGCGCTCCTGGCACTCGTTCACGTCGTACTTCAGTTGCAGTGTCACCGGGTCGCCGCACTTGTTGCAGAACGTCGGCGTATTCTTGTTGAACGTGCCGCACTTGGTGCAAAGCACATCGCCTGTCTTATAAGGATTCGTCACCACCGAAGCGCCGCAATTCCGGCACGTTGCGCGCAAGTGATGCAGCCCGCGCAAGTGTCCGCACTTGCACTCCCAGTTGCCGATCGCGTAGTCCACGAAATCAAGCTGCGAAAGCCCGCGGAAATCCTGTATCGGAAACACGGAGGTGAACACCGACTGCAAGCCGGTATCTTCGCGCTCGCTCGGCAGCAAATCCATCTGCAGGAAGCGCTGGTACGACTTCTTCTGTACGTCAATCAGGTTCGGAATTTGGACCGTCGTCTTGATTTTGGCGAAGTCCAGGCGCTCTCGTTCCCGAGTAGCGCGATTACCGTTGCGATTGCTCATCGATTGACCTCTTCAGGGTTACGCCGGATACGACGACGCGGATAGACACCCGCCCCGTCTGTCCGGGAAGGACGATTTTTGAAGTTCCAGTTCCAAAGGAGCGCGCGTGAAAGCGGATTCCTTTGCAGCCCAACGTGCGGGCCGCGGCCGGGCGGACCTACTTGACGTCTACTTTCGCCCCGGCGTCTTCGAACTTTTTCTTGATTGTGGCGGCTTCTTCTTTGTTGACGCCTTCTTTCACTGTCTTCGGGGCGCCATCAACCAGGTCCTTGGCTTCTTTCAAGCCCAGGCTGGTAACTTCACGAACCGCCTTAATTACGTTGATCTTGTTGGCGCCGACTTCGGTGAGGACGACGGTAAATTCCGTCTTCTCCTCAGCCGCGCCCCCCGCTGCCGCGCCCGCACCGCCGCCCGCTGCTGCTGCCGGCGCCGCTGCTGCCGCTGACACTCCGAAAGCTTCTTCCATCTTCTTCACTAAATCGGAAGCTTCGAGCAGCGTCAGACCCTTGATTTCTTCCAGAATCGATTCCACTTTGCTGGCCATTGCGTTTCCCACCCTCCCCTCGAGATAAAATATTTTCTTTTATTACTTAGATGCTTACTCAGCCGTTTCAGGTGCCGGAGCGCCGCCGCCCGGTCCGAACTTGTTTGCTTTTGCCGCTTCACTCGTTACCACTGCAAGATTTCTCGGAACCGCCGCCAGCACGCTTGCCAAACGCTGCGCCGGTGAATTCAAAAGGAACATCACCTTGCTGATTAGCTCTTCCTTGCTCGGCAGCGCAGCCAGTTGGCTGATTTCCTCAATCGAAATAACGCGGCCTTCCACCCATCCCGCGCGAAACTGAAACGCCGGAACATCTTTCGCCACTTTCGTCAGAATCTTTGCCAGCGCAACCGGATCGGTCTTGGTATACGCAATCGAGTTCGTGCCCTTCAGATTCTTGAGCAGTCCCTCCGCGGGAGTTCCTACGCCCGCTCGCTCGGCCACCGTATTCTTCACCACCAAATAATGTCCGCCGGCAGCCTGCACGCTGCGGCGAAGCTTGGTGTCCTGCTCCACCGTGATCCCCTTGAACGTCGAAAGGATTACAGTCGAGACGGTCGCCAGCTGCGTCTTCAGCTCTTCTGCCTGCTTTACTTTCTCGGCCTTCTTCTTCATGCCGAACTCCTTGAATTCTTTTTCCTGCTATGCCGCCACCGCTACAGCCAATTCTGCTTCCGCGCTGTCAATCGGAACTCCCGGCCCCATCGTCGAGGTCAGCGTTATTTTCTTGATGAACTTGCCCTTCGCCGCCGCCGGTTTCGCTTTCAAAATCGCCGCCAGCAAAGCATGCGCGTTCCCCGCCAGATGTGCCGCGGTAAAGCTGATTTTGCCCACCGGCGAATGAATGATCCCGGTCTTGTCCAGCCGGAATTCCACTTTGCCCGCCTTCACTTCCGCTACCGCTTTCGCGATATCAAACGTCACCGTTCCGGTCTTCGGGTTCGGCATCAATCCGCGCGGACCTAGCACCTTACCCAGGCGTCCGGCGGACTTCATCATGTCCGGCGTCGCAATTACCGCGTCGTAATCCGTCCAGCCTTCCTGGATCTTCTGCACCATATCTTCGCCGCCCACGAAATCCGCTCCCGCTTCTTCCGCTTCGCGAACTTTGTCTCCGCTCGCAATCACCAGTACGCGCTTCGATTTCCCCAGCCCGTGCGGTAGCACCACCGTGCCGCGAACCATTTGATCCGACTGCTTCGGGTCCACTCCCAGGTTCAGCACCAGCTCGACCGTCTCGTCGAACTTCACGAAGTGCGCCTTGCGCAACAGCTCCGCGGCTTCTTCGAGCTTATACGGACGCGCTTCCACCAGCTTGCGTGCGCGATCTATATTCTTTCCACCAATCTTTGCGCTGCGGCCCATCGTGTCTTCTCCTGCTTCGAATTACTCGCTGACTTCGATCCCCATATTTCGCGCCGTGCCCATGATCGACCGCACCGCCGCGTCCAAATTCATCGTGTTCAAGTCCGGCATTTTCAACTTGGCAATTTCTTCCACTTGCTTCTTCGTAAGCTTTCCCACTTTGTTGCGGTTCGGCTCAGGCGAACCCTTCACGATTCCCGCCGCGCGCTTCAGCAATTCAGAAGCCGGCGGCGTCTTCAAAATAAAAGTAAACGTGCGGTCGCTATAGATCGTCACCAGCACGGGAATGATCATCCCGTCCGGCTCTTTCGACGTCTTGGCGTTGAACTGCTTGCAGAAGTCCATGATGTTCACGCCGTGCGGGCCCAGTGCGGTTCCCACAGGCGGCGCCGGAGTAGCTTTCATCGCCGGCAATTGCAACTTCACAGTAGATTGAATTTTCTTTGCCATGTTTGTCCTTACTTCCTAATCTCTACGCGACCTTCTCCACCTGCGCAAAATCCAGCTCCACCGGCGTCGAGCGCCCAAAAATAGTCACCGAAACCTTGAGCGTGCTGCGGTCCGAGTTCACTTCCTCCACCACGCCCGTAAAATTCGCAAACGGCCCTTCTCCGATACGCACCTTTTCTCCGCGGTCAAACGACAGCTTCGGCTTCGGCTTGTCCGCCGTAGTCGTAGCCCGGTTCAAAATGTTCTGCACTTCTTCTTCCGTCAGCGGCGAAGGCGTCTGCCCCGAGCCCACAAATCCCGTCACTCGCGGCGTCGAACGCACCACGTGCCAGGTGTAGTCGTCCATATCCATCTCCACCAGCACGTACCCCGGATAGCACATCCGCGGCGAAATCACTTTTTTCCCGCCGCGCACTTCCACCACGGACTCCGTCGGGATAATAATCTGCCCGATTTTGTCCGTCAGCCCGAACGCAGCCACACGCCCTTCCAGGCTTTCCTTCACCTTTTTCTCAAACCCCGAGTATGTGTGGACGATGAACCACTGCTTTGACATTAGCGATCCTATTTCTGAAAGTATTCGAGCACCCGTCTGATTACTTCTCCAACGCCTCGATCCACCAAAAAGAAAAATATCCCAAAGAACGCCACCGTCACCGTAACCACCACCGTCGTGGACACCACGTCCGGACCCGTCGGCCAATTCACCTGTCGCATTTCAATGCGCACATCGTGCAAAAACGAGTGCAGTTTCCGCGGGTAGCCCCCCAGCTTGCCAATCGGCTCCATCAGCGAAAACCCGCTTACCCGATGTGCCGCTTCTTCCCGATTCGTCTTTTCCGCTTGCGCCATTTCAACAACCGCCTTAACCCGCTAGAACTGCGCCGCCCGCCCCGCTACTCCGCCCGTTCCCGCCGCATGAATCTGGCAGGGGAGGAGGGATTCGAACCCCCACTCTCGGTTTTGGAGACCGATGGTCTACCGTTGAACCTACTCCCCTTCACCCTGAGAGCCCGCCGCTGGCGGGCTCGAAGGGTTTACCCTGGGGCCGCGCCGCATCCAGCAATTCTAATTTCTTCTGCCGAGTCCAGCTCTTAATCTCTTTCTCTCGCCGCCGCGCGACCGCAGAAGAACCACAGCGCTCGCTCCAAATCAACTCAACCGGTCGACGCTTGGCTGCGAAAACCGGCCCCACGCCCCAATTGTGCCGCTTAACCCGTTCGTCCGGATTCTTCGCAATTCCGATATACAGCGAATCGTCCTTGCAGCGAACCATGTAACAAAACCAAGTCCCGCCCGCCGTCGCCACGGCGCCTCCACCCGGACAAGAATCCAGAACCCTACTTAACTTCCTTATGCCCAGTATGCTTCCTGCAAGTATTGCAAAACTTCGACGTCTCCAACCGGTCCTGATGTTTCTTCCGGTTTTTCGTCGTCGTATAGTTCCGGTTCTTGCAGTCGTTGCACTGTAATGTGATTATTTCTCTCATAGTCGTTACTCGATGATCTCGGCAACCGCGCCGGCTCCCACCGTGTGGCCGCCTTCGCGAATCGCGAACCGCAAGCCCTTCTCCAAAGCTACCGGCGTAATCAGCGTGATTTCCGCCGACACGTTATCTCCCGGCATCACCATCTCCACACCTTGCGGCAACTTCACATCTCCGGTCACATCCGTCGTGCGGAAGTAGAATTGCGGCCGGTAGCCGGTGAAAAATGGCGTGTGCCGCCCGCCTTCTTCCTTCGTCAACACGTACGCTTCCGCCTTGAACTTCGTGTGCGGCGTAATCGATCCCGGCTTGGCCAACACTTGCCCGCGCTCCACTTCATCTTTTTCCGTGCCGCGCAGCAGCAACCCGACGTTGTCTCCCGCAATCCCTTCGTCCAGCAGCTTGCGGAACATTTCCACGCCCGTC